>Ga0208734_100032_pt1 | contig 85120 bp, 74 predicted proteins | sample Subbio2Aug_QV11A_FD_184824 | JGI IMG/M metagenome (GOLD analysis project Ga0208734, IMG submission 184824) | Serpentinite rock and fluid subsurface biosphere microbial communities from McLaughlin Reserve, California, USA - CR12Aug_QV11A (SPAdes) | ecosystem: Environmental > Terrestrial > Deep... | reverse complement strand
TTGTTTTCTCGAAAACTGTTCCCACCAAGACCGTAGTCTGATGCTTACATTGGGAGCATTCATACAAAGGGAGTTTCCTAGTTTTAATCTCATAAGCACGGTCATGCCCGCATTTGGGACAAACAAATCCATTCGGCCACTTCATTTTGAATAGGTGTTTATGGCAGGCTTCTTCAGTATCATACTTATACTGGAACTCAAAGAGGGTAATAGGGTCTTGGTTTGCCATGGGGAATCGCCTCCGAACCTATGTTTGTCTCAATTATACCAAACATTTGTTCGCTTGGGAAGTGCTCCTGAGCAAAATGAATAGTCATTTTTTTTTATTAATAAGCTACAGGACACATCAAGGCGGCCGTGTGCTTCGTTATTAAACATCACTAAATTGGCAAATAAACCACTCGAACCTCATCATAGCGAGTTATGGGAATATATAGTTAATTCAACGCTTGTAATATTTTCCCTCTATTTCTTTGTTCATGATCTTCGGAGTAGCCGGTTTCTCCCCTGCCGATATCATTATCGAACTAATCATTAATATAGTGATTTAACTCGGCTTTTAAACCGGTTAAATATTCCCTCGTTTCAAGGACTTTACTTTCGTCGTCGCATTTCTCTTACAAATATCCAAATAAGCCATAGGCCACCAGTAAATACGACCAAAATACAATCGACAATAAATGAGCTGCATCCATATTTTCCCACTATATACCAATCCTTTGTAAAGTAATGTGTAAAGAACTATCTTGAGATAGTACTAAATGGCTGCCCCAAAGAGTGGCGCCTAACCGTATGTCAGCACTGTGGAACATCGGTGGGGTTTTCACCGTCACGGCGACTACAATCGCATGCTATACACTCTGGAAGAAATTTTAAAGATTCTGATCTTCCGTTTTAAATGCAAACACAAGGCCTGCAACAGAACGCTTGGGTTGCTGCCCCCTTTTGTAGAGCGTTACCAGAGTGCGCCTGTGGGCGTGCAGGATGATTACCCTTATTTGCAGCCAAGCATTGTATGATGCAAAGCAACGCAACAATGATGTCATAAAAATAGAGGACACCCATATCATACGTGTTCTGACTGATCTCGACCGGCAAAGAGGTGTTACTGTCTAAACATCGAATTTTAACCAAAACGAAGTGACGGCTGGATTCTCACGCTGCTTTCGGGTTGTCGCTCAAACAGCAACGCCATTAGCGGTGAGAACTCCGCCGTCAGAATTCGTGAGCGGTGACAAGATTAGATGTTTGGCTCTCACGACAGAACGGATTAGATGTTTATTTCGGCGAGTGAGCAGGGTGGATGTTTTTTTGGAATTACCTGTTAATAAAGGACTTTATGCTATTACAGGAGAGATTATAATATGACCATTGAAAATATGATATATGCAGAAATTCATAAGCTATTCAACAGTTTACAAATATACAAATTTCCGTTTGATGTAAACGTATTGCCGCAAAATGGTATTTATATTATGTTTGAAACTGCAGAAAAATTTGGGAACCTTGACAGGATAGTAAGAATAGGGACTCATACAGGTCGGAATAATTTCCGTAACAGACTGACGGAACACTATATCAACGAAAACAAAAACCGCAGTGTTTTCAGAAAAAATATTGGTAGGGCTCTTCTCAATAAAGATAGTGACCCTTATATTAAAACATGGGAGATCGACTTTACAGATTCCGAAAACAAAGAAGTTTTGGGATATTTGAGGAACACTGAATATGAAAGAATCCTGGAAGAAAGAGTTAGTGAGTACATACATAAAAACATAACCTTTACTGTGATAGAAATTGAGAACAAGCAGCAGAGACTTGCTGGTTAAAATAGAGGATAATCAGGAGCAGTTATTTAACTATAGTAGCCATACATGAATAATTTTGCGCTGCGGGGTTCGTGCGATGAACAACGATTTTTGGGAATTTCCACCAAGCGATGAGGACAAAGCAGAGCTTGATCAATCGCTGATTGATGAACTGAATAGTGAACTTGATGTTGAAAAGACTGATGACGATGAGCCGCAGTTAGTTCGCAGCACCAGCGGCTTTAAGTGGCTGAGCCTTTTTACAGTCCTTGTATTTCTTACTTTGGTTTTTAGTAACTGGCTGACAATTATAAATCTGCCTTCTTTTGGTTTTGTGGACAGATCCAGGGAGTTGGCACAGGACTCGGCCATGCAAAAGCTAAGAGAAGCAGTGGTTGAAATTCACACAGGAACTTCCCGAGGAACAGGATTTAATATTGATGAGAGCGGTGTTATCGTAATAAATTATCATGTGGTGGGCAATGACAGTACAACTCAAGTAAACTTTTTGCGGGAGAGAACGTTTCTAGCCGTTGTTACGGATGTTTTCCCTGAATTGGATTTAGCACTGCTTAAAATCGATGGAGAGGGCCTGCCCTCATTTGAACTGGATACGATAAACGGACTGGAAGCTGGAGACGGAGGAACGATAATCGGCAACCCCCTATGGTTCACCAGGATAATCATCGAAGGAAAAGTTATTGGTCAAACTGTTTTGGCAGGATGGGATGTGCCTGTTTACCTGATTGAAGCACCTGTACACAGAGGCAACAGTGGCAGCCCGGTGATAAACGGGGAAGGGAAAGCGGTTGCGGTGATCTTTGCTACAGTCACTACCAGCCAGGATGAAATAATGGGCTTGGCAGTGCCTCTGGTTCACCTCGTTGATTAGGATAGTCGTCAACCACCAGATGGATTCCTGTTCCCTTTTCCCTTTCATTTTGGTTGGGCAGCCCGAATTCCGGCGGACGCTGCGCTTAAAAAAGTATGAAGCGATCGCCCAGAGAATCCCCATGCAGTACCACTTAAGTGGCCTCAATCCGGAAGAAACGGCAGCATACATTCGGCATCAGATGCAGGCGGCCAATCTGACAACACCCATGTTTGCCGAGAGTGCCATCTCTCAAGCCCACGCTACCAGTCAGGAGATTCCACAAGATGATTAACCTTATTTGCAGCCAAGCATTGTATGACGCAAAGCAACGGGGACATAACGTTATTGAGGAGTCCCACATTATTCGTGTCCTGACTGATCTCGACCGGCAAAGAGGTGTTATTGTCTAAACATAGAATCTTAACTAAAACGAAGTGACGGCTGGATTCTCACTCTGCTTTCGGGTTGTCGTTTAAGCAGCAACGCCATTGGCGGTGAGAACTCCGCCGTCAGAATTCGTGAGAGGCGACACGATTTAGATGTCAGTGCTTGATGAGAGGTCAGTTTAGATGTTGTGTGTTCATGAGTGGTCGATTTAGATGTATTTTGAATCTGGCTGCTGAAGGACAGGATTATTATCCACTTCCCCGAAATCGCTATAAACGCCGATATGACGGTGCGAACAGTTCTACCGCTTGGATATGGGCAAGTTGAGCATTCGGAACAAAGTGCGCGGGGTGACCTCCAACGCAGAACTCGACAGGATTTTTGACGAGGATGCCGCTACGGAAGAATAGGAGTGACTTAATTCCGAGAGAGGGGGAATATGCAAATGAAAATCGAAATGGGCGAATCGCTCTTTTATTCATGGCTTCGCCATGTTAAGGAATGTCAAGTGGTACAGACGAATTGGAAACCATCCCCCTCATGGCAGCTTCGAGATGAAGATAGGTTGAAGCGGCTTATGGAAGTTACCGATGCACATTTCCAAAACAAATATGGATACGGCATCTATAAGAACAACTCACTTTCACAGCTTATTATGCAAGCCGAAGTAGATGTGATCGGAATATGTATGACCGACGACAATGTTGAAGTACACGCCATCGACGTAGCTTTCCATGAAAGCGGATTGAATTATGGTGATAGGCAGGAAACGGTCACGAGGGTCATAAAGAAATTCATCCGAACCGCGCTGTACATGGTCGGTTATTTCGGTGTCGCCAAGGGCGAGATAATTTTCGCATCACCCAAAATCAATAATTCTGTTGTTGTTGATTTGGAGCCTTGTGTTAACGACTTGAATGCTTTGTTCCTTGAATACAGATATGGGTTCACCGCACGGGTTATTGCCAACGATGACTTTAACGACATTGTGTTGAAGCCGATATTGATTGCCAGCGACGGTGTTTCCGACACTTCTGAGTTGTTCATGCGAGGTTATCAGCTTGTAAAAATGTTCGGAGACGAGCGAGTGTCGCGGCAACGGGTGGCAAAACCAATAAGTGGCAGGCTTGTTTCTAACGACACACTCTCCGAATTGAAGATAGGAAAAATAGCGCAGACTTTTCTCCGTGAAGCATTGGAAAGCGGCAAAGCCGAAGATGAGGAAGTATCACTCATGCTGATGAAAGATTATTCCAAGAGTGTATTTGGCATCGATTTCCCACTTCTCGTTCCCGCAGAGGAAGAATGCGACTCGGTGCGATATTACGCAAAGCCGCTCAACATACGGGGCAAGCAATATCGGCTCTGCTCGCAGTGGTATGAGGTTACGGCAAACAACGACAGACCGTTTTTGCTGGCGTGGCTCGATGAACATGGGATTTCTGTATGACACGCCAAGACCTCATCAACTTCTGCCTGATGTTCCCCGCCGCCTACGAGGATTATCCGTTTGACAGCATTGCAGATGCTGGGGCGTGGACGGTTATGCGACACCGCACGAACAAGAAGTCCTTTGCGCTCATCTATGAGCGGAACGGTAAGCTATGCGTCAACCTGAAATGCGACCCGTTCGAAGCTGACTTCCTGCGGCAGGTGTTTGCGGACGTGAGACCCGGATGGCATATGAATAAAGTTCATTGGAACATGGTGGTCGTGGGCGGCGATGTGCCGGAGGAAGAGATAGAGAGAATGGTCGGCAACAGCTACGACCTGATTAAGCCGAAAGTAAGGAGAAAACACAATGGCTAACGAGTTATATTCGCTATCAGTCCTGTTGTAAGCGGGTTGATGAACTGGCCGAGCAATTAACAGCACTATCTCAGCGGAGTTCGGAGAAACTGCTTGAAGCGGAAGCAGAGGAAGCCGCTTTCCAATCCCAGACAAAGAGCGAATGCACTTATGCGAAACGTCAACGTACAAGGCTTCAATCGCGGCTGACGGCTATCGATAAGGACATCGAAGGTGATATCCCGTTTGATGATATGGACTTTGCCGAACTGGGACGTTTTTTCCCGGGTTTTGACTTAAAGGAAATCCAGAGTGTTGCGAATTTCCACGAGAACCTTCGAACAGTACTCAATAACGAATTTCGTAACGAGCGCGAGTCTCTGCGAGCAATAATCACTCTGCTCGACGGACAAATAGCGCAGATGGAAACAGCCTTGTTGAAAAGCGGCGAATTGGCAAAGGTGCCTAAGCGTGTTTTAGATGAGTACGCTGCCTCCAAGAGTGAAATCGACAAACTGACAGCTTTGAATGGCAGATACGATGAGTCGGTGGAACTGAAAGATAAGAAGAATTCGCTTTCGGCTGATCTTGTCGAGTCCAAAGGCTCTCAGACCCGCATATTGCAAAATGATATTAATAATGAGATGCGTAAGATTAACGAGACAATTCAGGACGGTCGCGTCGTACCTCCCGTGCTGACATTCAAGGATGATGCCAGTGGCTACCACTTTGAAACGCCGAAAGACGGAGGCGCAGGCACGGCATTTATTGGTTTGATTAATTTTGACCTGAGCGTTCTACGGTTGACCGTGCTTCCTGCTCTTATTCACGACTCGGCCGTGTTTAAGCAGATTGCTGTCGAGCCAGTGGAACGAATAATGAAAATGTACGCTGCGCAAACAGACAAACAGATTTTCATTGAGTTTGACCGTGTGGCGTCGTACACCCCTGATACCGCCCGCTTGTTGTGCAATCCCGATATCAAGGTTATTGAGCTGTCGAAAGAAGAGCCGCTGTTTGGACGGTTTTGGAACAACGATGACGACGCTCAATAATAAGCGACATCGAAAGGAGCCTTAGAGGAATATGAAGATAAGTTACAAGAAACTGTGGCATTTGCTTATCGAACTTAACATGAATAAACAGGATTTGAAGCGGATTTCAGGAATCAGCACTGCTTCGATTGCAAAACTTGGTCGAGGTGAAAACCTGCAGACCGATGTGCTGTTGAAAATATGTAAGGCACTAAACGTCGGAATTAATGACATTATGGACACCGTCGAGGACGATGAGGAATCCTGAGTTGTTCATTATCGACTGACAGTCGGAAAAACAGGCGATGAACATGGGGAGGGAATTATATGGCAACAACAAACGGAAACAATACCGCGAGCATAGGCTTTGAACAGCAAATCTGGGCGGCAGCGGACATTTTGCGCGGAAATATGGATGCATCAGAATATAAACACGTCGTTCTTGGGCTTATCTTTCTTAAGTACATCTCGGACAAGTTCGAAGAACGGTACCGCCAGCTGGAAGCCGATAATGACGATGTGGAGGATAAAGACGCATACACGGAAGCAAACGTGTTTTTCGTACCCTCCTCCGCTCGCTGGAGGGTTATCTCCGAAGCCGCGCACAAGGAGGAAATCGGCACGGTCATTGATGATGCAATGCGGGCCATTGAAAAAGAAAACAAGCGGCTGAAGGATATTCTCCCAAAAAACTATGCCCGCAGCGAGCTGGACAAACGGCGCCTCGGGAACGTGGTTGACCTTTTCACCAACATCAAAATGATCGAACACGGAGGCGACAAGGACATCCTGGGTCGCAGCTATGAATATTGCCTTGCGAAATTTGCCGAACAGGAAGGCAAACGCGCCGGCGAATTCTTCACACCATCTTGCGTGGTGCGGACACTTGTTGAAGTATTGCAACCATTCAGAGGCAGAGTGTACGACCCCTGCTGCGGTTCGGGCGGAATGTTTGTTCAATCGGCGAACTTCGTAAAGCATCACGCTGGGAATATCAACAGCCTGTCCGTGTTTGGACAAGAGGCCAATCCAACAACGCGCAAGATGGCGCTGATGAATCTTGCCATACATGGGATTGAGGCAGATCTCGGCGGATACAACGCAGATACATTCCACAATAACCTGCACCCGCAACTAAAAGCTGACTTCATCCTTGCCAATCCGCCATTCAACCTTTCGGATTGGAATGACGGCTCCCTTAACGACGACCCGCGTTGGAAGTACGGCTTACCACCTACAGGCAATGCCAACTTCGCGTGGCTTCAGCATATGATCCATCATCTATCACCAAATGGCAAAATCGGCATGATCTTGGCAAACGGTTCACTTTCCTCTCAAAGCGGCGGTGAGGGAGAGATTCGGCGCAAAATTGTTGGGGATGACCTTGTAGAGGGCATTATAGCGATGCCTACTCAGCTTTTTTATACAACGCAGATTCCCGTTTCACTTTGGTTTATTAACAGGAACAAAAAACAGAAAGGTAAGACGCTGTTCATAGACGCCCGGAAGATGGGAACGATGGTCAATCGCCGGCTACGTGAAATGACGGATGAGGATATTTCTAAGATAGCTTTAACATTTGAGTCATTCCAAAACGGGAAACTTGAAGATGTAAAAGGTTATTGTGCCGGCGTAACAACAGAGGAAATTGCCAAGCACGACTACATACTCACTCCTGGTCGGTACATCGGGATTGAAGAGCAGAAGGATGACGGCGAACCCTTCGAGGAAAAGATGGCGCGGCTGACGGGCGAACTCTCCGAGATGTTCAAACGCTCGCACGAGTTGGAGGACGAAATCCGTAAAAGACTGGGGGCGATTGGGTATGAGCTATGAAACCGAAATGATTATCTATCAAACCGCCGACGGCAAGGTCAAAATAGACGTGCGAATGAAGGGTGAAACGCTGTGGCTGTCGCAGGCGCAAATCGCGCAGCTGTTCGGGCGAGAACGTTCCGTCATCACAAAGCATATCCGCAACATCTTCGCTGAGGGCGAGCTTGACGAAAAAAGCAATGTGCAAAATTTGCACATTCCAAATTCTGACAAGCATGTAGCGTTTTATGCGCTTGATGTTATCCTCGCAGTTGGCTACCGTGTGAAGTCGCCGCGTGGTACGCAGTTTAGGCAATGGGCTACTGCTATTTTACACCAGTATTTGCAAAAGGGCTTCGCCATGAACGATGAAAAGCTGAAAGAATTCGGCGGCGGGGATTATTGGTATGAGTTGCTTGAGCGTATCCGCGACATCCGCTCCAGTGAAAAGGTGCTTTATCGTCAAGTTTTGGATTTGTACGCAACCAGCATTGATTACAACCCGAAACAGCCGGAAACTTTTGAATTCTTTAAGATTGTGCAAAACAAAATGCACTATGCCGCTGCAAAGCATACAGCCGCTGAATTGATTTTTGACCGGGCGGACAGCGAGCAGCCTTTTATGGGACTAACCAGCTTTAAGGGAAGCCACCCGCGCAAAACAGATATTGATAAAGCAAAGAATTACATGACTGAGGATGAACTGTTTATCCTCAATCGGATTGTTTCTGCCTTTTTCGATATTGCCGAAGTAAAAGCGCGGCGGCATGAGCATATGTATATGCGTGATTGGCTGGCAGAGCTTGATAAATTCACCAAAGATTACGCTGAGGGTGCATTGATTGGCTCAGGCAGCGTAAGTCATGAGGCGGCATTGCAAAAAGCGAATAACGAGTATGAAAAATACAAGCGGAAAATGATTGAAGAGCTTTCTCAAGTAGAGAAGGAATATTTTAAGATGATCAAGGATACTCAGAAGCGGCTGGAGGGGAAAAAGAAGTCGAAAAAGGATGGAGGCGGCGAAGAATGAAGCAAACACTCTCTAACCTATGCGCCTTTGCTGACGGACGAGTTGCCGTCGCCGACTTGGACAGGAAGTTCATTGGATAAGGAGAACGGCGATGCCTCAAGATTGGAAGCCAACTCGGGTAGGCGACATATGCAAAACGAACCAGCACACCTATTCGCTGTCGGATAAGTGGCTGTTTGTTAATTATTTAGACACGGGGAACATCACTGAGAACCGCGTCAGCGAGATTCAACATCTCGTCACTGGGCAGGATACCCCGCCCAGTAGGGCGCGGCGCAAAGTTGCCATTGATGATATTCTCTATTCAACCGTGCGTCCCAATCGGCGGCACTACGGCATCGTCAAAGAGGTGCTGCCGAACATGCTTGTTTCTACGGGCTTTGCAGTTATCACAGTGGACAAGTCGGTGGCCGACAGCGATTACCTTTATTACTTTCTGTCGCAGAACGACATCGTGGATAGCCTGCACGCCATTGGCGAACAGAGCGTATCAGCGTACCCGTCCATCAAACCGTCCGACATTGAGGGCATGGAACTTCTTTTGCCACCATTCCCAGAGCAAATCGAAATCGGGCGCACCTTGCGGGCTCTGGACGACAAAATCGCCAACAACTCTGCGATAAATCATCATTTAGAGCAGATAGTGCAAGCCATTTTCAAGTCGTGGTTCGTGGACTTTGAACCAATAAAGCCCTTTACCGAAATTGTTCAGGTTTTGGGCGGTGGAACGCCGAAAACGGGAACCGCAGAGTATTGGAACGGTGACATCCCGTTCTTTACGCCCAAAGATACTCACGGAATTTATGCGCTGACTACAGAAAAAACGCTGACAGAAGCGGGGCTTTCCAACTGCAACAGTCGGCTCTATCCAGTCAACACTGTTTTTGTAACAGCCAGAGGTACTGTTGGGAAACTCGCTCTCGCTGGGCGTCCGATGGCGATGAACCAGTCGTGTTATGCGCTTATCGGTACTGATGGCTTTGGTCAGCATTATGTTTATCACCTTGCCCAATATGTCGTCGAAAGCCTGAAACACAAGGCCAGTGGCGCGGTGTTCGATGCAATCGTCACAAGGGACTTTGAGAGTGAAGTTGTTCCAGAATTGACCTCTGACGAAGTTCGTTCATTTGAAGAAAAGGTCGCACCCATTTATGAAGCTATCCTCAACAACACAAAAGAAAGCGCGCATCTTGCCGCTCTCCGCGACACGCTTTTGCCCCGCCTGATGTCCGGCGAGTTGTCCGTTGCAGACCTCGGCGACGCTAAATGATGATTGACTAACTATCAAGCCTTTTTGCCAAAAACTATTAGGGCTATAAGAGAGTTGCCTAACCTATAACGTGCACAAGGAGGTTCATCCTATGCCATATACCGAGGCCAATTATGAAAACGCGGTTATAGAGGTGTTCCGCGACACATTAGGGTATGCATATGTCTATGGCCCTGATGTGGTGCGTGACTATACCGATCCTCTTTATGTGGCTGAGCTTTTGCCCTCCCTGCGTCGAGTCAACCCAAAGCTGCCGGAAGCTGCGCTTTCTGAGGCGGTCTATAAACTGCGCCATCTCGAAGGCGGCACGGTTTTGCAGAAGAATGCTCAATTTATGGATTACCTCCAGAACGGCATCTCCGTTAATTATTTCGATAAGGGTGAACAGCGGTCGGCTTTGGTGTACCTTGTGGATTTTAAAAACGTGGGAGGCAACACCTTCACTGTTTCCAATCAGTGGACGATTGTCGAAAACAGCGAAAAGCGCACTGACGTCCTTGTTTTTCTGAACGGGTTGCCCGTGGTGGTGTTTGAACTCAAATCTCCGTCTCGCGAAGAAACGGACGCTTCTGAAGCCTACCTCCAACTGCGAAACTATATACTGGAAATTCCATCCCTGTTTATTTATAACGCCTTCCTCGTCATGAGTGACCTCGCCATATCCAAAGCCGGTACCATCACAGCGGGAGAAGATCGCTTTATGGAGTGGAAATCGAAAGATGGAAGCTACGAAAATACACAGTATGCCCAATTCGATACCTTCATTGAGGGAATGTTTGACAAGAGTCGACTTCTTGACATTATTAAGAACTTCATCTGTTTTTCCATGGATACAAAGATACTCGCCGCTTATCACCAATACTTTGCCGTGCGAAAAGCAGTAAAATCAACCGTGCGTGCCACCTCAACAGACGGCAGGGGCGGTGTATTTTGGCACACCCAAGGCAGTGGCAAATCACTTTCCATGGTATTCTACGCCCACCAGTTGCAGGAGGCGCTTAACTCCCCAACCATAGTTGTACTGACTGACCGGAACGATCTGGACGACCAGTTATTCGGACAATTTGCGAAATGTGCCAATTTCCTGCGACAGACACCACAACAAGCTGAAAACCGTGTTCATTTGAAAGAACTGCTCGCAGGTCGCCAAGCATACGGCATCATCTTTACCACAGCACAAAAGTTTGAAGAATCGGAAGAGGAGCTTTCCGACCGCCGAAATATAGTTGTTATTGCAGACGAGGCGCACCGAAGTCAGTTTATTGATGAGAAAATTGACACTGCAACCGGGCGGATTCAAAAATCATTCGGCCTTATTATTCGTGAAAGTTTACCTAACGCTACATATATCGGCTTTACGGGTACGCCGATTTCCCGTAAAGACCGTTCCACAATTGAGGTCTTCGGTAATTACATTGATATTTATGACATGACCCAATCCGTTGAAGATGGAGCAACCCGGCCTGTTTACTATGAAAGCCGCGTTATTCACCTTAAACTGGATGAAGATATTCTGTGGCATATTGATACTGAGTATGATCGAATAGCTGAGAAAGCAGAACCGTATCTAGTCGATAAGAGCAAAAAGGAACTCAGTCAGATGGAAAGCATCCTCGGCGCAGAACAAACAATAACCGCTTTATGTGAGGACATTATCAAGCATTATGAAGAAAACCGTCAATTTGAACTGGCGGGAAAGGCAATGATAGTTGCGTATTCACGCGCTATTGCATTAAGTATTTTCCATAAAATCCTCCAGTTGCGTCCCGAATGGAAGGAAAAAATCGGCTTGGTAATGACCGAGAGCAACAATGATCCCGAAGAGTGGCGCGCTATCATCGGCAACAAACGCCACCGTGACGAAATGGCCAAAAAATTCAAGGACAACGAAGACCCGCTGAAAATCGCCATTGTGGTGGATATGTGGTTAACAGGCTTTGACGTGCCATCCCTGTCTACTATGTATGTTTACAAGCCAATGGCGGGACACAATCTGATGCAGGCTATTGCCCGCGTTAATCGTGTTTACAAAGATAAAGAAGGCGGTTTGGTAGTCGATTACGTCGGAATAGCATCTGCCCTTAAGCAGGCGATGAACGATTACACCAATCGCGATAAGAAAAACTTTGGTGAAACCGACATCGCCAAAACTGCTCTGCCGAAGTTCATTGAAAAATTAGAGGTCTGCCGCGACCTACTCCATGGCTTCGATTATTCTCAGTTTATGAATGAATCAGCGACTGACCTGACTCGTGCTAAGGCTATCAGCGGCGGTGTTAACTTCCTGTCCGGTGTGGATAAGGAAAAGAAAAAAAACGCTTTCATTAAAGAAGCGATGCTACTGCGTCAAGCACTATCCCTATGCCGTTCGCTTCTAAACGCTAAGCAGCGTTATGAAGCGGCTTTTTTTGAGGCTGTGCGGACTCTTCTCACACGTCTTGCGGGCGAAGGGAAGCCGCTGTCCCTGAAAGAAATAAACACCCGCATCAACGAACTGTTGAAAGCGAGCATTCAGAGCGAGGGCGTTATCAATCTGTTCTCCGACGTGGACACGGGCTTCTCCCTCTTCGACCCGAAATTCCTTGAGGAAATCGCCAAGATGAAGGAAAAGAACCTCGCCGTCGAGATTCTGAAAAAGCTGCTCGCCGAGCAGGTGTCGCTCTACCGCAGAACGAACCTCGTCAAAAGCGAGAAGTTCTCGGAAATGCTCTCTCGCGCAATGAAGGCGTACCTAAACGGTATGCTCTCCAACGAAGAAGTCATCGCCGAACTGATGAAGATTGCAAGGGATATGGCGACGGCATCTGCCGAGGGTGACGCAATGGGACTCTCCGACGAGGAGTTGGCCTTCTACGACGCCCTGACCCGCCCCGAAGCTGTCAAGGACTTCTACGACAACGATGAACTCGTGGCGATGACCCATGAACTTACGGATATGCTCCGCAAGAACCGCACCATTGACTGGCAGAAGAAAGAGTCCGCCCGCGCCGGTATGCGCCGGATGGTCAAGAAGCTGCTGAAAAAATACAAGTACCCGCCGGAAGGGATGGAAGACGCAATCGCAACCGTTATCGGGCAATGCGAGATGTGGACGGATAATTAAGGGGGATATGGGAGTGAACGCTTCAATAAACACAGGAGCAAGAACTTTGCCCTGATCGGCGGGGGCTGTTTTGCCACCGACGACAGCATAATGACATTGCCGTCGCTAAGGCGATATTGGCTTGTGGATAATCCGGGCCAAATTGAGCCACTGTTCCAATGAGTGAGAGCCATGTATCCGGGAAAATTGAGCCACCCTTCCGGTTACCGAGAGCCAGTTGAACCAATCTCTTGTAGAATGTATGTATGCGCTGCTCTAAGCAGTGTAAATACGTTCTAAAGGAGACCATTGTATGACTAACTACCGGGAAATTCTTCGGCTTTTCCAAGGAGTGATAATGGTATGAATGAAGTGTACCCAATCTTTTAACGATTCCCCCCCTCGTTGATGCACACCCCCCTCTAATTTTCAACGATTCTCCTTACCATAACCGCCGAAAAAGCAGGAGCAAAGTCCGGTTACTGCTAAAAATCGTCATTTAAATCCTCTACAAAAAGACAAAAGCCACTCCGCAAAACCGCAAGAGTGGCTTAAATACTGGGCTTTTGGGCAAAATAAAAACCACCCACCGACACAATTCTTTGTATCAATAGATGGTAGATGATTTGGTGGAGGCGAGGGGAGTCGAACCCCTGTCCGAAGGCCAACCAGCAAGAGCTTCTACGAGTGTATCCTCAAGTTTGGATTTGCGTAACGGGCTCCTTGAGGCCGGATCCCACTACACTAGCACAGTTGTGATTCCCAGTTTTTTTGGCTCTGCCAACCGTAAAACCGGTAGCCTGATTAGTCGATGCCCGGCCTAGTGCCTACAGGCTCGGAACTAGCGGACACGCTGCTATTTAAGCAGCGAGAGCGTAATTATCGTTGGCGTTTAAGCCTTTTCCACGTTGTTGACCGGGTCATGGGCCCGGACTCGCTACTCTCACCCATCAAACCCCCGTCGAATCCAAAACGCCCCCAAAATTAATATTGGTTGTTTTCCTTAAAAGCTCTTTCCACTTCACGCTTAGCTTCCTTTGTGGCTAAAGCATCACGTTTGTCGTACTGCTTTTTGCCTTTCGCCAGCGCTATTTCCAACTTAATGAAGCCTTTTTTAGGGTACACCTTGATGGGAACCAGGGTATATCCTTTTTCCCGCGTTAAACCGATCAGACGGCTGATTTCCCGACGGTTCAGAAGGAGCTTGCGCTTACGGAGAGGTTCATGGTTAAAACGGTTGCCTTGCTCGTAATGGCTGATGTGCATATTGTGTATATAAACTTCGTTGTTCTCTACCCGAGCATAGCTGTCTTTCAAGTTTGTCTTCCCGGAGCGAATGGATTTTACCTCTGTTCCGGTCAAGACCATACCCGCTTCGAATGTTTCCTCAATATGATAATCGTGAAATGCCTTACGGTTCTTTGCAAACAGCTTTTCTTCCATGCAAAACCTCTTCCGCTAGATAACCCTATTTGCCATATACAAATAGGGTCAGCCATCTCTCTTCTGTGTCCATTATAGCATTTGTCGTATTTTTCGTCAACCGCCTGGCTTTTAGCCGAGAGAGTTAAACCATCCAGCAAATACCCTCTTCCTGCCCTCACCCTAACACTCTCCCAAAGGGAGAGGGGATTTATGGGGAAGCCGAAGCGAAGGCCTCTGCGGAAACAATCTCCCTGCCAAACATCCTACAGCAATTTTATACTAACGCCTTTGGCTGTGTGTTTGTCCATGCTTGACATAGCTTAGTCTTGTACACCGGTAAGCATAAAGTCGATCTGTCGATTTTCTTTGCTAACGCGCTTCAGGATAACGCGAACAGGCTGTCCAATTCGGTATGATTTTCCAGTTCTCTCACCGATGAGAGTCAGCTTATCCTCATGAAAATTGTAATAGTCATCCTCCATACTGGAAACATGAATTAACCCTTCCACCAGGTTATCCAGTTCAGCGAACAAGCCAAAGGAAGTTACACCGGAAATGACGGCATCATATTCCTGACCTTCCTTTCCTTCCATGAACTCAACTTTTTTCATATCAACACTCTCGCGCTCTGCTTCCATGGCCAAGCGTTCGCGTGTAGATGAACGATCTGCGGCGTTATAGTTGTTATTAGCAATTTTCGCAAGTCTTTTTGCTGACGGTGTCCCAGTCAAGTATTCGCGTAGCAAGCGATGAATTACCAAGTCAGGATAGCGGCGAATAGGCGAAGTGAAGTGGGTGTAGTATTCGGCAGCTAGGCCGTAGTGCACCGCGTTTTCTGAAGTATAGCGGGCCTGCTTCATGGCTCGCAAAAGCACCGTGTTTATAACCCGTTCCTCCGGTTTTCCTGCTATATTGTGCAGCAAAGCCTGCAGTGAGGAGGAATGCATTTTTTCGGGCGCGCCCTTGATGGAAAGTCCAAGGTTCTGAACAAAATCACGGAAGTGAATCATCTTCTCGTCAGCAGGCTTTTCATGCACCCGATAAACAAAAGGAAGCTTTAGCCGAAAGATATGTTCGGCAACCGTTTCATTGCAAACCAACATAAATTCTTCAATGATAATTTCTGCAATGGTACGGGGACGCTTCTCAAGCGCAATCGGCTTACCGTCATCATCTAGCTTCACTTTTATTTCGGGAACCGCAAAATCCAAGGCGCCGCGCTTAAAGCGCTTTTCCCTGAGCAGCAAGGCTAAGCGGCGCATTTCTTCAAACATGGGAACTAGTAAACTGTACCGCTTACGCAAATCTTCGTGATTATCTTCGAGGATCGCCCGCACGTCGTCATAAGTCATTCTTTCTCGGGTACGGATTACACTGGGGGTAAAATGGTGAGCGAGCAACTGCCCCTGATGATTAAACTCCATAAAAGCACTCATGGCTAGGCGGTCAACATTGGGATTTAAGCTGCAAAGGTCATTAGAGAGCTCCGGCGGTAGCATGGGAATCACACGATCAACTAGGTAAATGCTGGTACCACGCTGAAAAGCCTCTTTATCTAAAGCTGTGCCTTCTTTGACATAATAGCCGACATCTGCAATGTGCACACCTAACTCCCAATTGCCATTTTCCTTTTTATGAAGCGAGACGGCATCATCCAAATCCTTGGCATCAGCACCATCAATCGTCACCATGAGCAATTCACGGAGGTCGCGCCTGCCTGTCAGCTCTTCTGCAGACAATTGACGGCTATATGCTTCCAGTTCTTTCAAAACTGCCGGGGGAAACTCTTCCGGCAATTCATGTTTTTTGATAATCGAAAGAGTGTCTACCCCTTTTTCTCCAGGAAAACCAATTACATCAACAATAGCTCCCTCAGGATTGCGTCGTTGTTCCGGCCAGCGGGTAATTTCAACCTGGACTTTCATGCCGTTTTTAAGTTGTTTTGCTTCACCTTTCGGAATAAAAATGTCTTGTGCGATGCGCTGGTCGTCTGGTATGACAAATCCGTATTGCCGACCGGCTTCGTAGCGGCCAACAATCAGCTTGGAGCGGCGCTGCAGAATGCGAATAATTTCGCCCTCATTATTCCTGTTGCTGCTAGCACTTTTCACTAACCGCGCCACGACTATATCGCCGTGCATAGCACCATTCATCTGGTTGGCCGGGACAAAAATGTCGCTGGTTGCTGGGTTGTCCTGGATAATAAAACCAAAGCCAGACTGATGGCCCTGCAACCTCCCTACCACCAGATTCATTCTTTCCGGCACACCATAAAGGCCATAGCGGTTTTTAATTACTTTGCCTGCCTGCTCCATTTCCTCCAGAAAACCCTGAAAGCGTTTGAGATCTCTCTTTTCATTGATACCTAACTGCCGACTCAAGTCTTCTACTTTTAGCGGCTTGTATGCGCCTTCACGCATATAGTTCAATACTTTTTCCTCAAAACTCATATTTCTGCCTCATTTCTTTTGGTATCCTTCCTTAGAGCCCCAGTTCTCTCGAAGCATTCTGCATGGCTTCCAGGCTGATGCTAATAAATTCTTCTAGACTCAGACCCAACTGGCTGCATGCTTTAATTTGCTCCCTGCTTGCACCGCGGGCAAAGTGTTTTTCGCCAAACCGGTTTAAAACAAACTGGGCATCAATGGCGGAGAGCTTTTTAGCCGGGTGAATCAGTGCTGCGGCCACAATCAGTCCGGTGACTGGGTCTGCGGCATAGAGTGCCTGGTCCATCCTGCTGATTCGAGCATGACCCAATAGTTCATTGTGGGCGCGAACTGCTTGGATAATTTCTGCTGGGAAGCCTAATTCCTGCAACCTCTGCGCGGCAAGAAGCCCATGCTGCTCAGGATGTTCGACAGTTTCATCATAATCTAAGTCGTGGACAAGGCCTGCCAAGCGCCAAGCCTCTACGTCCGCGCCGCAGTGACAGGCCAACGCGCCCATCACTGCCTCTGTAGCGACCATGTGTTTAATTAAGTTTTTGTTTTTTGTATGTTTTTTAACCAAATTAAGCGCTTCCATACGCTCCATAGCAGTTCACCCCTGAAAAATAATATATTTACGAGCCATTTTTCCATTCGGCTTAGATCGAATAAATCCCTGCTTTATGCCTAGGCAAACATTTAATAAAGGTAACAAAAACCCCCCCAAGCTAAGATCCGTCTTAGAGTGGGGGGATTAATCACGTCTTATTTGCAGCACTTCTATCAGTTTTAGAAGAAGCGCTCAATCAGGGGAACGACGCGGGCGAAAAGCGGAGCAAAAACAAGCGCCACAATGCTCATCAGCTTGATAAGAATGTTAAGCGAAGGACCGGATGTGTCTTTAAACGGGTCACCAACAGTGTCACCAACAACAGCAGCTTTATGCGGGTCGGAACCCTTGCCGCCATGAGCGCCACCTTCAATATATTTTTTTGCATTATCCCATGCGCCGCCGGCGTTTGCCATGAAAATAGCCATGAGCACACCTGTAATCGTTGCACCGGCCAATAATCCGCCTAACGCTTCTGCACCCAAGACTAGTCCGGTAGCAACGGGCACAAGTACTGCCAGCAGGCCCGGCACCACCATTTGTTTCAGGGCAGCGGCGGTGGAGATATCTACACAGCGAGCATAATCGGGCTTTGCTTTCCCTGCCATCAGGCCGGGAATTTCCCTGAATTGACGACGAACTTCTTCAATCATTTCAAATGCTGCCCGACCCACCGCTTCCATGGTTAGGGCAGAAAAGAAGAAGGGAAGCATTCCGCCAAGAAACAAACCAACAATTACCGTGGCACTGGTGATATCAATTGAGGGGATATTGGCTGCCTGGGCATAGGCAGTAAAAAGAGCCAGGGCAGTTAAAGCGGCAGAACCAATGGCGAAACCTTTACCAATGGCAGCAGTCGTGTTACCCATCGCATCCAGTTGATCCGTAATTTTACGAACAGACTTATCCAAGTGGGACATTTCGGCGATACCACCGGCGTTATCGGCAATTGGGCCGTAGGCATCAACCGCGATGGTCATTCCCGCAGTCGCCAGCATGCCGACAGCAGAAATAGCAATCCCATAAAGACCTGCTGTTTCATAAGCAATGATAACAGCACTGCCAAGCACCAAGATCGGCAATAGTGTAGAGCGCATGCCCACAGCCAAACCGGAGATGATGGTTGTGGCCGGACCGGTTAGTGATGCTTCTGCAATCCCTTGTACAGGCCTGTAATGATCTGAAGTATAGTATTCAGTGATGCGGCCAATTAAGATCCCGGCTACTAAACCGGAAACTACGGCAAAAAACGGGCCGATACCACCAAAAACTTCTCTGTAATTATTAATAATGAAAAACGCAGCTATAATTACCAAGATGCCGCTAACCAAGGTGCCGCGCTCTAACGCGGTAGACAGTTTGACTCCCTCTTTTGCTTTAACAAAAAAGGTGCCTAAAATAGCAGCAATAATTCCGGTAGCAGAGACTAGCATCGGCACGAGCACACCCTCAATGCCGTAAACCACAACACCGATGGTGATAGCAGCAATAATAGCTCCCACATAAGATTCAAATAAATCCGCACCCATACCGGCGACGTCACCAACGTTGTCGCCTACATTATCTGCAATAACAGCCGGGTTGCGGGGATCGTCTTCGGGGATACCTGCTTCTACTTTTCCTACTAAATCAGCACCAACGTCCGCAGCTTTGGTATAAATACCGCCGCCTACACGGGCAAAAAGAGCGATGGAGCTGGCGCCAAGAGCATAGCCGGTAAGCATCTGCACATCGCCGAAAATCAGGTACAGAACGCCCAGGCCCAAGAGTCCCAAACCAACAACAGAAAGACCCATGACTGCACCGCCAGAAAATGCCAAGGTCAGCGCTTCATTTATCCCTTTGCGGGCAGCATTGGTTGTACGCACATTGGCTTTAGTAGCTATGTTCATCCCAATATAACCGGCCAGCGCTGAAGCGAATGACCCTACCAAATAGGAGACAGCCGTACCTATGTCAATAGCGAAAGTGATTACAAAAAAGAGAATAATGACAAAAATGAGCAGGACACGGTATTCACGTTTAAGGAAAGCCAGAGAACCCTCTTGAATTGCCTGAGCTATTTCTTTCATCCGTTCGTTGCCAGGATCCGCTTTGCTAACTCTGGCAGCTAAGTAAAAAGCGAACAGCAGACCTACAACACCCGCAAGCGGCGCCAATATGATAAGATTTTCCATACAGTTTCTACTCCTCCTTCTATCTAGATTCTATCTTGACCCGGCAGCCGGGTTAAGCTCTAAGGATCGTCAAGACAATAGCCAGCACCATAAACAAAACAGCGAAGACGACAGTTAGTTTTGCCAGCAAATCATCTACGCCTTTTTTCTTGCCGAATATAGACTGGGATGCGCCAGTAATTGCTCCGGAAAGACCGGCCGACTTGGAAGACTGTAAAAGAACGGATGCAACCATACCTAGAGCTGCCAGCAAGAACAAAATATTAACTGCTATTTCCATCCACCACACCTCCTTTTTTGAGCCACAATGAATTTGTCAAAATATTGAGGAAATAACCTCCGCCACGCTCTGCCTTAGAGCACAAAGATATTCTATCATACAGCTTTAGAAAAAACAATAAACGATTTACATTTTTTAAGCAGATTCCACTGTGGTGGGCAACAAGCAAGGGCAACTACCTTAAAAGATGGGCGTTCGGGAAAAAGAGTTGCCTGCCGCGCGCGTCTTCGAAATTAGCGATAAGGGATTGTCCTCGCGGAGAGATAAAAAACTGGATTAAATCAGTGGCACCTGCAAAGTTAATACTGGCATGGCGTGCCGGATTAACAGCCATAATGCCATACTGATTGTGCAAAATTTCCCCTCCTTCAAATAGGAGAGCCAGATCCAGCTTATCCTGCTGCATATAATAGGTGCCACGGTCTGTAAGGGTATAGCCATTCCGCTCATCAGCCATCCGCAGCGTATCGGCCATACCGGCACCGGCCCGCAAATACCAAGCCCCGCTTGGCGTCATTCCAGCCGCACGCCAAAGCTCATTCTCTTTAACATGCGTGCCTGAATTATCCCCACGGGACACAAACGTGGCTCTTGCCTCAGCAATGGCTCTTAGTGCGCCGGCAGCGTTTGCTGCCCTCCGAATGCCGACAGGGTCTGCTGCAGGACCGACAATGACAAAATCATTATACATCACCCTCACGCCGTCCGATGAAGTGACCCTGATTCCCGGCAAAGCGGGCACTGCTACCCAATTCTTCTTCAATCCGGAGTAAACGGTTATACTTAGCCACACGATCTACACGGGACGGCGCACCAGTCTTGATTTGTCCCGCAGCCGTAGCCACTGCCAAATCGGCAATGGTAGTGTCGGCAGTTTCTCCTGAGCGGTGGGAAATTACAGAATTATAGCCATGTTTCTGCGCAAGGGCGATACAATCCAATGTCTCTGTTACAGAACCTATCTGGTTCAATTTAATTAAAATTGAGTTAGCGGTAGAGGTATCAATCCCCCTCTGCAACCGCTCCATATTGGTCACAAACAAGTCGTCACCCACAAGTTGTACCTGCTTGCCCAATACGCCCGTAAGCAGCTTCCAGCCTGCCCAGTCATCCTCCGCCAGACCGTCCTCAATGGACACGATCGGGTATGCGGCCACCAGCTGCTCATAAAATGCGACCATTTCCTGCGACGTCTTCTGCAGCCCTTCACCGTCCAGATGATAAAGACCATCCCTGTACATCTCACTGGCGGCCACATCCAGCGCCAGCACTACGTCGCTGCCGGGACTATAGCCCGCCGCCTCAATAGCTTGCATAATTACAGCCAGCGCAGCTTCATTAGATACTAAATTTGGCGCGAAGCCGCCTTCATCGCCTACGGCTGTGTTCAGCCCCTTTTTTTGGAGCACTTTTTTTAGATGGTGAAATATCTCTGTCCCCACACGCAATGCCTCGGCAAAAGTAGGCGCGCCTACCGGCAATACCATAAATTCCTGAATATCCACGTTATTGTCGGCATGCTGACCGCCGTTTAAAATATTTAACATGGGCACCGGCAGAAGCCTGGCGTTGGCACCTCCCAGATAGCGGTATAAAGGAAGCCCCAAGGAAACTGCCGCCGCATTAGCTACTGCCATGGAGACACCCAAGATGGCGTTTGCTCCCAGTTTGCCTTTGTTTGGTGTCCCATCCAGTTCAAGCAACATTCGGTCTATTGCCGCCTGCTCTAAGGCGTCCATCTCTCTTAAAACCGGAGCAATTAGCTCATTAACATTGCTTACGGCCCGCAGCACTCCTTTGCCCAAATATCGCTTGCTGTCATTGTCGCGCAACTCGATAGCTTCAAACGCGCCGGTAGACGCTCCAGACGGTACGGCTGCCCTGCCAAAGCCTCCTCCCGCCAGCGATACGTCAACTTCCATGGTAGGATTTCCCCTGGAATCCAAAATTTCACGAGCAAAAATTTTAATGATTTTACTCATCTTTCTGACCTCCTGTCTTCTTTGCCTTAGCCTGTCCCTTTTTCCGAGAAAGGTGGATTAAAAGCGATGTACCGGTCATTTCAGGCGGCTTAGGCAGGCCTAGCAACTCCAAAACTGTGGGAGCCACATCTGCTAAAATTCCGCTTTTACGCAACTTTTGTGGCGGATAAGATGCCAGTATAAACGGAACAGGATTAGGTGTATGAGCAGTAAAACTCAAATTGTTTCGCCCTACTGTCATCTGTTCCACATTGCCATGGTCCGAGGTAACAATCGCAATACCGCCTTTTTCAAGCACTGCCGTCACTACCTCCCGCAGAGATGCATCCACGGCCTCAACCGCTTTAACGGCCGCTTCCAGCACGCCGGTATGACCTACCATGTCGGCATTGGCATAGTTTAAAACAATCAAATCGAAACGACCTTCATTGATTTCCTGCAACACCCGCTTTGTAATTTGCGGCGCGCTCATTTCCGGCTGAAAATTATATGTAGGAACTTGCGGTGATGGAATCAAAATGCGCTCTTCTCCCGGAAAACATTTTTCCTCGCCGCCGCTAAAGAAAAACGTAACATGGGCATACTTTTCGGTTTCAGCAATTCGCAATTGCGTTAAGCCGGTTTTAGCGATGACTTCCCCCAGCGTGGCGCTTGGATGGTCGGGCAAAAATGCCACCGGCACGTTGATTTTTTCATCATACTCGGTCAAGCTCACAAAATAAGGGTAGGGATGATTTTCCCCACGGTTAAAACCGCTAAACTCCGGGTCTGTGAGCGCGCGGGTAATTTGCCTTGCTCGATCAGGACGAAAATTGAAAAAGATTACGGCGTCAGCCGTCTTGATGGAAGCTACCGGCTTGCCATCCTTGTCAAGAATCACAGTCGGCCTGACAAACTCATCTGTTTCTCCACGTTCATAAGCCGACTCCAAGGCATGCATCGCCACGGCAGCCACTTCCCCTGTGCCGTAAACCATGGCATGATAAGCCAATGCCACCCGTTCCCATCGTCTGTCACGATCCATCGCATAATAGCGCCCCGAGACGGTAGCAACTTTGCCCACTGCTAATTCACTCATTTTATTTTCCAAGGCAAGTAAATACTCACCTGCACTGGTGGGGGCCACATCCCGCCCGTCAAGCACAGCATGGACAAATACTTTATCCATATTTTCTCGCTTAGCCAATGCCAACAAAGCAAACAAGTGGCGCAAATGACTGTGGACACCGCCGTCTGAAAGCAATCCCAACAAATGAAGCGCGGAATGATTTGCCTTTGAGTAGGCAATCGCTGCTAAAAGTTTCTCGTTCTCAAAGAAAGGACCATCCTCGATGGCCTTGTCAATCCGGGGCAACTCTTGGCAAACAATTCTACCAGCACCGATATTCAGATGTCCAACTTCTGAGTTCCCCATCTGCCCCTTCGGAAGTCCCACTTCTTCACCACTGGCTTTTAGTCGCGCCAGCGGAAATTCTTCTTTGAGATGGTGATAGAAAGGCGTATGCGCTTGGTAGAGGGCATTGCCGTTCTTTTTTCTGCCTAAGCCCCAACCATCCAAGATAATTAAGGCGAGAGGGCGGGGACGACTCATGATGCAACTGCTCCCAAAGCGTTTTGCACAATAGCGGCAAAGATTAGCGGATCAAGACTGGCGCCGCCTACCAGAGCACCATCAATCTCAACCTCCCGCAAAAATTCGTCGATATTTTCCGGCTTAACACTGCCACCATATTGAATTCTAAGATCACGTGCCACTTTAAGGCTAAACATCTCGCCAATTATTTTGCGGATATGGCGAGCCACCGCGGCTGCGTCGTGAGCGCTGGCTGTCAAACCGCTGCCGATTGCCCAAACAGGCTCATAAGCCACAACTACTCTGCGTACATGGGAGGGATCCAGACCCCTCAAGGCGATACTAACCTGTTCTCCCACTACACTGTTTGTCTGCTCCGCCTTGCGCTGTTGCAGCGTTTCCCCCACACAGACAATAGGCACCAGCTCATGGGCAAAGGCCGCCCTAACTTTGCGGGACACCTGCTGATCCGTCTCGCCAAAAAGCTGTCGCCGTTCCGAATGGCCGAGAATCACATATTGCGCACCTAAATCTTTTAGCAGCAGCGGTGAGACTTCGCCTGTGAACGCGCCGGCTGTTTCCCAATACATGTTCTGCGCACCAAGCTTGAAGCCATACTTTCGACATGGCTCCGCAATTAAAGCAAGCAAAGGGCACGGTGGACAAAGCACTGTTTCCAGCGCATCTTCTGCCTTCAACTGACTTCCCAGCTGACTTACAAAGCTTGTAGCCTCCTCACTCGTTTTATGCATTTTCCAGTTAGCGGCAATAATTGGTATCCGCATGCCAAACCCCTTCCTGTGGACTACTAAGTTAGCTCTCTTGAAGAACTGCAATTCCAGGCAGCTCTTTCCCCTCCCAAAACTCCAACGTAGCGCCACCCCCGGTGGAAATGTGTGAAATCTGCTTATCTACACCTGCTTTTTCCGCCGCCGCAATCATATCGCCGCCGCCAATAATCGAAAATGCTTCAGATTGCGCAAGAGTATGGAGCAGCTCAATACTCCCCTGCGCGAAAGCATCCAGCTCATACATCCCCAGCGGACCGTTCCACAAAACAGTGCCTGCCTTACTAACCAGATCTCCATAGCTCCTTCTTGTTTGCGGGCCAATATCAAGAGCCATTTTACCTGGCTGCACCGCATCCACCGTAACAGCTTGAGCGCCAAGCCCATCTTTCGGGCTATCTGCCACAATCAAGTCCGATGGTAGACAAAGCTTTACCTTGAGGATTGCTGCCTCGCGCATAATTTCAACCGCGGCTGCCAGCTGGTCCTCTTCCACGAGCGACTTACCCAGCTGATATCCTTTTGCCTTCAAAAAAGTATTAGCCATGCCGCCGCCAAGCAAAAGAGTATCCACCAGCCTCAGCAGATTATGTAAAACTCCAATTTTATCGGCAATTTTACTGCCCCCTACGATGGCTACCAAAGGCCGCCGCGGGTTAAGCAGGCTTTTAGAGAGATTTTCTATTTCTGCCACCATCAGCATGCCTGCTACTGCTGGAAGGTATTGTGCCACCCCGGTGTTGGAGGCGTGTGCCCTGTGCGCAGTACCGAAGGCATCGGAAACAAACAGATCGGCAAGTTCGGCGTATGCCTTAGCCAGTGCTGGGTCATTACTCTTTTCTCCGGGGTGGAAACGCACATTTTCCAGCAGAAGAAGCTCTCCAGGCTGCAGAGCTGCGGCGGCAAGAGAAACTTCTTCGCCTACTACTTCATCGACCTTCTGCACATGGCGATCTAGCAGCAGAGACAACCGCGCCGCCACTGCGTCCATGCGCAAACTTTCATCCGGCTTCCCTTTTGGACGACCAAGGTGACTAGCTAAAATTACTGCGGCTCCCTGCGCCAGCATGTAGCGGATAGTGGGCAGCGCCGCCTTGATCTTCGTATCGTCAGTAATTTCACCATGTTCATTTCTGGGCACATTAAAATCTACACGAGTAAAGACCCGTTTGCCAGACAGGTCAATATCTTTGACTGATTTTTTTGTCAAGAAAGACACCTCCGCAAAAGAAGCTGCCGCAGCCTCTCACGCAGGCGGCAACTTTTCTATTTATAAGCCCTGTTTTGCGATAAAGAGAGCCAGATCAATAACACGACAAGCATAGGCATACTCATTGTCATACCAAGCGATCACTTTGACCAGATTATCCTGCACAACCATGGTGGACAGGGCGTCTATAACGCTAGAACGCGAATCTCCCTTATAATCCACAGAAACTAGCGGCTCATCAGAAACACCAAGAATTCCTTTCATCCGACCGGCGGCAGCGCGACGGAAAGCATTATTAACTTGTTCTGTTGTTACAGAGTTGTCCAGTTCCGCCACCAGATCAACTAATGAGACGGTAGGAGTCGGCACCCGAATTGCTAAACCGTCTACTCTGCCGCGAATCCCGGGCATGACCATGGATACGGCACGCGCCGCTCCTGTGGTGGTCGGAATCATGGACAAGGCGGCCGCTCTGGCGCGACGCAAATCACTATGTGCCAGGTCCAAAATCCTCTGGTCGTTAGTATACGCATGAATAGTCGTCATTAACCCTTTCTTAAAGCCAAATTCATCATCAAGCACTTTGCAGACAGGCGCCAGGCAATTGGTGGTGCAGGAAGCATTAGAAATGACATGGTGATTGGCCGGATCATACTTATCTTCATTTACCCCCATTACGACTGTATAATCTTCCCCTTCAGCCGGGGCTGTAATAATAACTTTCTTTGCACTGCCGTCCAGTTGCTTTCCGGCTTCGCGAGCATCACTAAACGACCCCGTAGCTTCAATTACGATCTCCACACCATAATCACTCCAGTTAAGATTGGCGGGATGACGATCAGCCAGAATTTTTACTTCCCGCCCATTTAACAGGAGCGCATTCTTTAACGGCTCCACATCGTAAGGTGTGCGGCCGTAGAGCGAGTCATACTTCAAAAGATGCGCCAGCATCTTCGGATCTCGTGTACTGTTAAAAGCTACCATTTCCAGCTCAGGATGCTCCTCTACCAGTCGGATGCACGCGCGCCCGATTCGACCGAAACCGTTTACACCGATTTTAATCGTCATTCTATTGCCTCCCTAAAATATAATCCTTAAAGCAAAACTTATCTTTTTGGAACAGAAGAAAAACGCTTCGCGCTTTATCTACGACCCCCCATTGTGTAGGAAATCATATAATTTCCTTACCCACAAGAAAAATCCTCACCCAGAGGCGAAAGACGCATAGATAATTCGCTAATAAAAGCTAAATTCCTGCCGCACCCGGAGAAAAGGATGTGCCTCTGCACATCCTTTTCTCTGCTAAATACGTTTTCTCCTAGTTGATGAAGGAATGCCTATTTCTTCCCGGTATTTTGCTACTGTACGACGGGAAACCAGAATATCCCGCCTAGCCAATAACGCCACCAGCTTTTGGTCGCTAAGTGGCTTATGGGTATTTTCAGCATTAATCAATTCGCGCAGATGGCTCTTGATTGATTCGGAGGAAACAGCCATACCATGAAAATCTTCCACACCTGAACAAAAGAAAAATTTTAAAGGAAAAACACCTCGCGGCGTTTGCACAAATTTATTAGCCGCCGCCCTGCTGACTGTCGACTCGTGCACCCCAATTTCATCTGCAATCTGACGAAGAATCAGCGGTTTCAAATGTTTAATCCCTTCATCAAAAAAACTGCGCTGCATTTCCACAATACTTACTGTCACACGATACAAAGTCATCCGGCGCTGTTCTATACTGCGCAGCAACCAGAGCGCCGAATCCAAACTATTTTTTATAAAAGAATTAGTACTAGCCTCACTGCTCTCTTTCCCCAACAATGTCCGATAATAGGGATTAACAGCAAGACGGGGCGTAGATTGCTCATTAACCAGCACAATATATTCGCCTGCCACCTTTTCTACCACCACATCGGGCACAACGTAACGCACATCACTAACATCACCAATCAGCCTGCCAGGCTTTGGTTCGAGCGTACGAATATAATCCAGCGCTGCCTGTACCTCGGCAGGTTCGACGCCTAGTTCGGCAGCAACTTTTTTGCACTTATTTTCGGCTACATCCGCCAGATACGCACTGATGATTTTAACGGCCAACGGGTGGGCATTGCCCCGCTCCCGGATTTGCAACAACAGACACTCCTGCAAATTGCGGGCACCGACGCCAACAGGGTCAAATTTCTGAATGATTTCCAACGCCGCGGCAATTTCAGACTGCTCCACACCAATCAGCAACGCCAGTTCGCCGGTATCACCTTTTAAATAGCCATGCTGGTCAATGTTGCCAATTACAAATTCGCCGATTCGCTTTTCCGTGGAAGTAAGCTTACAAAGCCCTAGTTGTAAAAGAAGATGTTCCTGGAGAGTTGGCTCCTTGCTTAAAAAATAATCAAATGCCGGCTCATCTTCATTATGCCTCAAGCGAAAAGAGGGCAAAGGCTCAGAGCCTTCGTCACGCAAATATTCTATCCAGTCAATAGGGTCTTTCTCCAACCCTTCATTAACCAACAATTCATCTATCCGTTTTTCCCCGTCTTCGCCCTCCTCAACTTCCAGCACAGGATTACTAAGCAGTTCATTCTGGACATAGGTTTGCAGCTCTAGCGCTGAAAGCTGCAACAAATTAATCGCCTGTTGCAGCTCAGGAGTCATAATCAGCTTCTGTGATTGTTCCAGCCTAAGATTATAGGAAATCCGCATTACGGCATCTCCTTTGCGAATTTGTGAAAACTCAGTACACTTCTGACGCCATAAAAAGATGTCGGCGAGAGAAAGTTCATCTGTTTTCAGACTATTCGCCAGTGCGTTGCAAAAATCCTGCCAATTTGCAAGTTATTCTCTTCACGCAGCCTTGCTCATCAAAAATTATTTTTCTCTTTCAGTTTTTTGGAGATTTTTTCCAGTTTACGCATTCTGTGATTAACGCCTGATTTCCCTAACTTTGGCTCCAGCATCTCCCCCAACTCCTGAAGACTGGCTTCAGGATGCAGCAAACGCAGCTCTGCTAATTGCTGCAGTGGCGGCTCGAGTGCAGCAAGACCAACAGAATCGTCGATGGCCCGAATAACCTCTGCCTGTTTTACCGCGGCTTCCACCATTTTGTTCACATTGGCTGTCTCAAAGTTGACTAAACGGTTAATTCTGTTGCGGATATCTTTTAAAATACGCACATTCTCGAAGTTGAGCAGGGCAGCATGAGCTCCAATCACGTTTAGAAAAGCCACAATCTGTTCACTGTCTTTCAGATAAACTAAATAGCCGTTTTTTCTGGTGGTAACTTTCGCCTGCAACCCAAAGGTTTCAATGAGCGCAGCCAAGTCATCAGCCTGCTGTTGATAGTCAGTAAATATTTCCAGATGGTATGAATTTTCCGGGTTAGACACGGAGCCTGCAGCTAAAAACGCACCGCGCAAATAAGCTCTGCCACAGCATTTTCCCTTTTTTATCCGTTCAGCCAATTCCTGAACAAATGCACCCTCGCACATTAAGCCCAGTTGCGTCAACACTTCACGAACGCGCAATGATTCCGAAATACGGATGAGATAGACATTGTTTTTCCGCAATCTGATCTTTCTGCGCACCAGTAGCTCTGAGCTAAGGCAAAAGAGCTGCTTGAAGAGAGAAAAAATCCGACGGGCGATGGCCGGGTTAGATGTAACCACATTTAATGAGAGTCGCTTGCCTGAAATCTGGATATTGCCGCTTAAGCGGATAAATGCCGTCAATTCGGCAGCCTGGCAACATTCTCTGCCAAATTCACGGCGTGTCAGCTCATTTTTGGCCTGCAGGGCGTATGTCATGCAACACACCTCTCTCCCGGTGTATTAAACGATGCAGTGCATTTTTCTTTTTCTTCCCGCCATTAGCCTTACTAAACGCCAAATCATGCGAAAAGATAATTTTTGCCAATTCATCCGAATCGTGACGAACAAGCTCATGATGCGACATCAAGTTGCCTGACAATATCCCCACACCCATTTGAGCTAGGCGCTCGACTTCAGGAAGCACGGGAACAGAGCCCTCATGCCGGTATTTGTCTAATAAAGAGGCCGGAATATCGAAATTGTTATTCACCACAACCAGCTCAAAAATTCCGGGACCAACATGTTCATCAATTGCCTGCAGGTGATCGGCTGCCGTGTAACCATCCGTTTCCCCCGGTTGAGTCATCACATTACAGATATATATTTTCCTCGCTTTGCTTTCCCTGACGGCTGCCGCAACTCCCGGCACCAGCAGATTAGCCAGCACGCTGGTGTATAAGCTGCCTGGGCCTACCAAGACAATTTCTGCTTCGCGAATGGCATGAGCCGCCGCCGGATAAATTTGCGACGTATCCGGATCCAAGGAAAGCCGGCAAATTTTCCCGCGCTCGGCAGCGATGCGACTTTCCCCACGAATCAAACGACCGTCGACAAAGCGCGCCACCAGATTCACATTCTCTAGAGTTACCGGCAGCACTTCTCCTTTGACTGCCAGCACGCGGCTAGCGACTGACAGCGCTTCCTCAAAGCCAAACTCATCACTCAGCGCTGCCAGAAACAAATTCCCGAGATTATGCCCGTGCAACCCTTCTACCGCGGTAAACCGATATTGAAACACCTTTTCCAAAAGTGGTTCAGTATTGGCCAACGCCAGCAAGCAATTGCGGATATCGCCGGGAGGCAGGATAGCCAACTTTTCGCGCAGACGCCCTGAGCTACCCCCGTCGTCTGTGACATTAACGATCGCCGAGAGGTTCGAGCTATATCTCTTTAATCCCCGCAGCAAAGTGGAAAGTCCGGTGCCGCCGCCGATGGCAGCTATCCTGGCGCCGTTTTCACGGCAATATTTTTGATAAAGCGTCTCCCGCAGCTCTGAGCCTTTATCGCGCCCCCCGCCATGGCGGCGCGGAAAAAACATGGTAGCTCCGCCTACGGCTAAGCCCAACAAAAAGTCACGAATTTGCATCGTCTAATTCTCCTCAAACTCAAGACTTATGGATATCCCTATTCTCTTTTACCACGCGGTAATTTTTCCCTTTGAGAATCTTCTCCAACTCATTCACAATTGAAACGGAACGATGCTTGCCTCCGGTACAGCCGATGGCTATCACAAGTTGAGGCTTCCCCTCTTTAATATAGCAAGGAACGAGAAACTGAATCATGTCCACCAGCTTTTGAAAGAATTTGTGCGTAATTGCCCACTTCCAAACGTATTCTTTAACTTCCTCGCTATTACCAGTCAACGGACGCAGCTGCTCAACATAGTGAGGGTTAGGCAGAAAGCGGACGTCAAACACCAAATCGGCATCCAAAGGGATCCCGTATTTGAAACCGAATGCTACCAGCGTAATTAAAATATTCTCCTGTTCGCTGTCTGGTGCATAAAGGGAGGTAATCTCTTCTTTTAGCTGATGCGGCGTAAGCATTGTGGTATCTATTATTTTATCGGCTTTACTGCGGATTTGTGCCAACAATCTTTTTTCTTCCTTGATTCCCTCAGCAATACTGCCCTTTGCAGCCAGCGGATGGCGTCTACGCGTCTCCTTAAAACGGCGAATCAACGCCTCGTCATCAGCCTCTAGGAAGATAATCTCGTAATCAAAGCCGATCTCTTCCAGCATTTGCAACGCCTCATGCAGGCTGTCAAAAAACTCACCGCCGCGAATATCGGAGACAAGGGCAATGCGGTTAATTTTTCCCTCAGAATGCGCCGCCAATTCGGCAAATTTAGGAATCAGCATGGGCGGCAAGTTGTCGATGCAAAAATAACCTAAATCTTCAAAACTGCGAATCGCCTGGCTCTTTCCTGCCCCGGAAAGCCCGGTGATTAACACAAAACGGATATTTTCCAACATCTTCGCCCCCAATTTTCCTAATGACGATTATTACTTTACTGCTGGACAGTTTCGGCTCAAACCCTTAGTTTCCCTCTTTTACAGACTTTATTTTTCCAGATTAACAATTCGCTCTAGGGGAATCTTCAGACGCCGGATCAATTGGTAAGCTTGAAAAAAATCTCCTACACGCTCCGGTGCGTGCGCATCACTGCTGAGCAGAAAACGGACTCCGGTAGGGAGAGACTCGCTGATATACGGGTCTAACTCGCTGCCATAGGAGCTGTTAATTTCTAAAAATGTACCGTATTCCTTGCAAACGCGAGCTAGTTCCGCCGTATCAATATCAATCTGCAGACCAGGATGAGCAATGGCAGTTATCGGGTAACGCCGCACGGCCGAAGTAATTGCCGTAGTATTGGCTGCCCGCAGCGACGCAGAGCTTGTTTTCGTCCAGCCAGACCAAAAGTTACGGGCTCCCTGCCAGAAAGCAGCCAGGCTCCGGGGACGGACCAATTTATGATAGCCCACAAGCAGAAAATCGAGTTCCCGCAAAATGTCGGTGGACACATCAATTGTGCCGTCAGTATCAACGATATTTGCTTCCACGCCGAAAAGAATCTCTACCTCCGGATATTTATGGCGTAACATCTCAATCTCTTCTTTCATCCGCCGAAAAGCATGAGCACCGCCAATGCCGATAAAAAAATGGCCGGGACCGTGGTCTGCTATCCCCACCGCCTGCAAGCCACGCTTCATTGCCACGCGCACATTATCTTCAATGCTTCCTTTCCCATGGCTATAATCTGTATGGGTGTGTAAATCGGTAATTGCATACATAAAACAAAAGGCACCCCCTACCAGGTAGTGTGCCCAAAATCATGTCCAATCACAGAGTTTTTCTTCATCTCGAATGATAATACGTTGCTTGTCCAATGTTAATATCCCGTCTTTTTGGAAACGACTCAAGATCCTAGTCACCGTCTCCCTAGACGTGCCAATCATACTGGCCATCTCCTGCCTAGTCAATTCCAGGTCGAGAAGCACTCCGTCTTTCGTCTTTTTTCCTTCATGCCTGCTAAACTGCAGCAACAGCCCAGCCATTCTCCCGTAGGCATCGTGAAGCGCCAAATCCCGGATCAATAGCTGGGCTTGGCGCAAGCGTCTGCTCATGATCTGCAGCAATGTCACCGCAAGCATAGGCTGACTCTGCAGTAACTTGCCCATATCAGTGCTGCGCAAAAGCCAACAAGTTGAATCTTCCGCCGCTTCTGCCGTGGCCGGGTAAGGCCCCTGATCAAATAAAATCACCTCGGCGAAAATATCACCGTCTTTTAAAATCTGTAAAATCTGTTGACGTCCGTCAACGCTGGCTTTACTAATTTTTATCCGTCCTTGCCGGATAACAAAAAGCGCCTCTCCTTTGTCGCCTTCCAAAAAAAGCACAGTCCCTTTCGGATAAAACCGTTCAATCATCACACAAGCGACGGTTTCCAGTTCTGTTACGGAAAGACCCTCAAAAAAGGGTACTCTTTGCAAAGATTCAGCGTTTTTAGAATAACTCATGCTCCGCCACCCCCAGGGACAAAACGCGCTTTACCGCGGCCAGCCAGAAAACGCTTCACACGCTCTGCATTCAGATTCAAAATGTTATTCTCCGGCACCCCCGCCTGGAGCGCCAGCGCCAGCGCCCGATCCAGTTTGCCCACATCTGCTGCATAATGAGCGTCGCTACTGATGGAGATAAGCACATCATGCTCTTTTGCCAAGTGCGCGATTTCCAGGCAGATTTCGCTGCTGCCTTGCCGAACTAAAAAGGAGCTGTTATTAATCTCTAAAGCCTTCCCCAGCTGTTTTGCGGCAGATACCACTTCTTCCAAAACAATGGGGAAATCCGGATTGCCGGGATGGACGACAATATCCACAGACGGGTTTTGCATTGCGTGAATGAGAGCGCGCGTATTGCGCTCCCGGCACAATAGTTCCATACAGAAATTGTGCAGTCCTACGAGGACGATATCGAGTTGCTTTAAATATCCTTCCTGCAAATCAAGCCTGCCCTGTTCATCCAGAATATTGACTTCAGCTCCGCGTAAAATAGTTACACCGCCAATCTCCGCCGGCAACACCCGTAAATTACCGAAATAATACTCGTGTGGCCCACCGGGCATAGCCGGACCGTGGTCTGTAATCGCCACCAGTTCCAATTGCTTTGCGGCAGCCGCCGCCGCAATTTCTCCAATGGTGCTGTAAGCGTGACCGCTGGCCAGAGTATGGACATGAAGGTCGGCGAGAATTCTCATACAGGGCGCACTCCTTAATAAATCACATGATAGTCCACAGCTTTAATATTAACACATCCTGTCATCAGCATGCCATGGCGCAGTTGAGCAGTCATCTTTTCAATGATCAACTTCACGCCGGCGGAGCCGCCGCCAAATGCGCCCCAGAGTGCAGGCCGGCCAATGAGCACGGCGTTAGCTCCCAGTGCCAACATTTTCAGCACATCTATGCCGGTGCGAATTCCGCCGTCGGCAAACACAAAAATTTCACCTTTCACTCGTTCGACAATTTCCGGAAGTACTTCAGCCACACCGGGGGTCCCGTCCAGAACACGCCCTCCATGGTTGGAAATAACAATAGCGGCAGCCCCTAGTTCCAACGCCATTTCAGCTTCCTTAGCCGTCATAATTCCCTTCAAGACAAAAGGCAGATCTGTCAATCCCATTAGTTCGCGCAACTGATAAAAAGTTTTTGGTCCTACCGGCTGCCCTTTGAGAGCCATGGTTACAAGTCCGGCACCATCAAGATCAATGCCCACCGCAAAAGCACCGCTTTCTTCCGCCTGGCAAATACGCTTAGCTATAGCATCCATCGAACGCGGTTTAATAATCGGGATGCCGCTGCCTCCGGCGGCGCTAATCGCTTCCAGTCCGGAAGCATAAATGGCTTCTTCCGCGCCGTCACCGCAAAAGGAGAAAGAACCGGCCTGCTTTGCTCCTGTCACAAGGCAGGAGATCATCTCCGCCTCTGAAAGCGCACCGCCCAGATTATATGAGGCACCGGTAAGTGGCGCCACAAAAATAGGAGTGTCAAAAGATTTACCAAATACTTTTATAGCCGTATTAGGCTCATCAACCTGATGAATGGTACGCATATTGATATGATACATCGCCAACGCTTCACAGTTATTGCTAAACGCAGAGCCACTTAGCACACCGCCAATACCCGGAACTTCACCGGCGCACACTCTACCGTCACAGCGAGGACATACTCGGCAATAACCCTTTAGTTTTTCCCTAGCGCTGTCACGCACTTCCTTCTCAGTCATTAAAAAATTTCCTCCTTCTCATCAAAAAGGTATTGCCTAATAAAAACTGCCACGCCGTGGTCCGTATTTGTTGCCGTGATTATATCTGCCACTGACTTAACTTCTTCCCGGGCATTTGCTACAGCCACGCCAAAACCGGCGTAAAGAATCATGTCCAAATCATTGTAGCTGTCGCCGACGGCGGCCACCTGTTCTCGCGGAATGTCCAGCCTTTCAGCCAAAAAGCGGAGTGCCTGCCCTTTCGTGGCTAAACGGTCTGTAATTTCCAGGAAATTGGGTCGCGAAATAACAATCGACAGCTCATTGCCGTAGTTTTCAATCAGCGCATTTTTAATCTCTGCCAACCTGTCGTCACTGCCAATGATCGTTAGTTTGGTGGGAGCCGTCTCCAGAAAAGCCGACAAATCACCGACGGCAGTAACTTTCACATTTGCCAGTTGCTGGTAGTAGCGCGAGAAATCGTTTTCCTGTGCAACAAACAGTTCATCATTAATGTAGGCGTTAAGATGATAGTTGCCGGCCGCAGCCATCGCAGCCACCTGCCTAGCCAAGCCAAGCGGCACAGGTCTGTGGCAGAGAGTTTCCACCCCGACAGCTGTGCGAATCAACGCACCGTGATATGTAATGAGCGGCAAATCAATTTGCAACTGCTTTGCATATGGCAGAGCAGAACGAAACATTCTTCCCGTGGCCAACGTGACTAACACGCCGCTTGCCGCAGCACGGCGGATAGCATGATAATTTTCAGCCGATATCTGAAAATCTGCGCCGAGCAAAGTATCATCAAGATCTAGCGCCAAAATTTTAAAGTTGCTTACCATTTTTTACCTCGCCAATTATTTGTCTTTAATCAGGGTGCTAAGAACGCTGCTGATAATCGACAAGAGCAATGCACCGATGATGCCAACCCAAATGCTGTCAATACTAAAACCCTTTACCACATCGGCAACCAGCCAAAGCAAAAACCCGTTTACCACAAGAGTAAACAGACCGAGTGTCATAATATTAATCGGCAACGTGATTAAGTTGATCAGTGGTCGGATTACTGTGTTAACAAATCCCCAGACTAACGCAGCAACTAAAGCAGCAGCAAAACTGTCAATATTGATGCCATCGAGAATATACGCGGCAAAGTAGAGCGCCACCGCATTAAAACCCCACCGCCACAAAAAACCCCGCATATCAGCCACCTCCAGGTTTATGGTTCGACACAACTTGCCCGATTCCTTTTGACACTTAAAAGATGTAAAAGGCTGACGAAAATATCAGGAATTGCCGTTTGTTTCCCAACATAATTTTGAGTCGCAGTATAATACTAACAAAGACATCCTATTTTCTTCCGGGCCAAATCTGCAAACAACCGCCGGGAGTAAGTTTCCAACCGGGAGGGACTGCTTTGACATCAAGATCTAAGCGAATTTTTACTGCTGAGCCAGTCCAATGGGCAACAGACTATATCTTAGATATTCTGGAAACACTGGAAGAGGTAGCAAAGGACAGCGACTACGGCCTAGCTCTGTTAGCCCTTGAACGAGAAGAATTGCGGGGAATCTGGCATGAATTAATTGGCCGACTGCCGGCGACGGAAGGCCCTGCCATCTGTTCAACCGGACGCCAAGGAGCCATGCTGTTTGTGATTCGACAGCTACTGGTGTCATTGCCGCCGCTTCAACCCTGCCTGCGCCACAGCCAAGATGAGACATATCACTTAGCCTGCAAGAGGTTGACAAACGAAGTTTTCTTTCTTTCGCAATTCCGCCTCTCGCTTGAACGGAAAGCGCCCGCACCGGAACTGGTAAAAAGCGCCTTGCGTATCGTAATCAGCCGGGGCATGGCTACAGACCTGCTTTTAAACGGTTGTCCCCTGCACATCTATTGCCTCAATTATGAACTGCCCGAACCCGCCTCTTACCTTTTTCCCGCTCATACAATTTTGTGCGGAAGCAACGATTTCGACGCAAACAGACAGCTTCAGCTCATTCTCTATGAATTAGGACGCGTGGTTTATACTGCCAAGCAGACTGGCAAGGAGCTGCCGCCCGGTGTGCTCAAAGAAAAAACGGCAGAACAGTTTGCCCATCATTTTGCTGCCTCGCATCTCTCTCTAGTCTGAGCCATCCTTCACATCTTCCTGTAAAGACAAAAAGAGTGCCTCTGCTACCGCGTGATTCATAGCCTCCACAGCCGCCAGTTCCTCGACTGTAGCTCTGCGCATCGCGGCAATACTGCCGAAATGCTTAAGCAGGGCTTTTCTCCGCTTCTCGCCGATTCCGGGGATGCCTAACAAGCTGGAGCCCTTTACGCCGGGGCGCAATTTCCGCTGGTAAGTTACCACAAAACGATGCGCCTCGTCACGCACCCTTTGCAACAGTTGCAGGGCGGGAAATTGCTTTGCTAACCGCAGTGGCGTCCGCACGCCAGGTAAAAAAAGCAGTTCTTCTTCCTTGGCTAAAGCAACTAAGGGCAGTGAATCCAGACCAAGCGACGCCAGTGTTGCCAGTGCAGCACTAAGCTGACCACGTCCGCCATCTATTAAAATTAAGTCAGGAACAAACAAGAACGGGTCTTTGGCACTGGCCTCCCCCGTCTCTCCCGCAGCCAACAGACGGGCAAACCGTCTCGACAGCGTCTCTTGCAACGCGGCGTAATCATCCGGTTTTTCAACATTCCTAAGTTGAAAACGTCTGTAATCTGCCGGCAAAGAAACGCCATTTTCAAAGACGACCATCGCTCCTACCATTCCCTGTCCATGCAGATGAGAGCTGTCATAGCCCTCAATCCGCAGCGGTGGGGAGTCAAGCCCCAATGTTTCAGCTAAGTCAAGCAGCACAGCCTGAGGATCACGCACTTTGCTTCGCAAAACTTCCTGTTCCAAGAACAGGCGGGCATTATCGAGCGCCAGCCTAACCAACTCTTTTTTGGGACCGCGCTTTGGCACAGCGAGAGAAACCCGCCCGCCGTGCCGGTGCCGCAGCCATTCTGCCATTAGTTTACTCTCTGAAAGATGACAGGAGAGCAAAATCTCCGGCGGTACCGCTCTCGCATGACTGTAATAGCGGCGCAAAAATGTCGCCATAATTTCCGCTTCTTCTTCGCCGGTAGGATTAGTCAGCAAATAATGTTCACGCCCAATCACCTTCCCACCCCGCACCGCAAAAAGTTGAGCGCAAGCTAGGTCTTCGCCTACGGCGAGCGCAATAATATCCCGCTCGCCGCCTGTCGTAACGGCCACTTTCTGTTTCTTCGCAATGGCCTCCACCGCGCGATACTGGTCGCGGAGCAGCGCTGCTTTTTCAAACTCAAGATTCTCGGCTGCCGCAGCCATCCTGGCTCCCAGTTCGTTTAGCAACTTACCCTGCTTTCCCTCGAGAAACAGCAAAACTTCAGTCACAAGCTTGTGATATTCTTCTGCCGGCACATCACCTGCGCAAGGTGCCAGACAGCGGCTGATATGTCGGTTCAGGCACGCCCGCTGCGCCGTTTTTTTATTCACCGGACCGCGGCAATGGCGCAACGGAAATAGTCTGCGCAGCAAACGGATTGTTTCTTTAACGTCGCCGGCATTGGGATACGGCCCAAAATAGCGGGCACCGTCTTTTTCCACCCGTCTGGCTACATGGATGCGAGGAAAAGGCTCCTGGGTAGTAATCCGCAAATATGGATAATGCTTATCATCTTTTAAGTCAATATTATAGCGTGGCCTGTATTCTTTGATTAAATTGCTTTCCAGAATCAAAGCTTCAACTTCAGTGTCTGTTACAGTATAGTCCAGGTCAGAAATTTTTTCTACCAAAACACTCACTTTTGGCGCCGGCTTTTGGTTCTGCTGAAAATATGAGCGCACGCGTTGGCGCAAATCAACAGCTTTGCCAATATAAAGAATCCCGCCTGCTCCGTCTTTAAACAGATATACGCCGGGACGGCGCGGCAACTGTGCCAGTTTAGCTTGGATTAGCCCATTCTGTTTCGCAGACATAGCCACCTCCGTCAGCCTTTTGCCTTTTGCAGAGTTTTTGCTAAAAACCGGCCTGTATGCGAAGCATCCACCGCGGCCACCACTTCCGGGGAGCCACAAGCTACCAGTTCTCCACCGGCAGCGCCTCCCTCCGGTCCCAGGTCGATTAAATAATCTGCCCGCTTAATCACATCTAAATTATGCTCAATGACTAATACACTGTCACCATTATCCACCAGACGGTCGAGAATCGTTAAAAGCTTGTTGATATCCTCACTGTGTAACCCAGTAGTAGGTTCATCTAGAATATAGAGCGTTTTGCCGTTACTGCGCCGCGATAGTTCCGTAGCCAGTTTTACACGTTGCGCCTCTCCGCCAGACAGCGTGGGCGCCGGCTGACCAAGACGAATATAGCCTAGGCCGACATCAAAAAGCACCTGCAGTTTTCTATTAATCCGCGGCAGAGCAGCAAAAAAATCGAGCGCCTCCGCCACATCCATTTCCAACACTTCCGCCACATTTTTTCCTTTGTAACGCACTTCCAGTGTTTCCCGGTTATAGCGTTTGCCGCGGCAAACCTCACAAGGAACGTAAACGTCCGGCAAAAAATGCATTTCAATCCGCAAAATCCCATCGCCCTTGCAAGCTTCACAGCGGCCGCCCTTCACATTAAAACTGAAGCGGCCGGGCTTATACCCCCGCGCCCGTCCTTCCGCCGTGACAGAAAAAAGCTCCCTGATCAAATCGAACAGGCCGGTATAGGTGGCCGGGTTGGAACGGGGCGTACGGCCGATGGGCGACTGATCCACCTCAATCACTTTATCTAGATGTTCCAAGCCAAAAATAGCATCGTGCTCCGCCGGCTTCTGGCGACCGCGCTGAAGTTCCAGTGCCAGCCTGCGATAAATTATCTCATTGACCAACGTGCTTTTACCGGAGCCGGAAACACCGGTAACGCAAGTAAATACGCCCAGTGGCACTTTAACGTCTAACCCTTTTAGATTATGGGCGCGCGCTCCTGTCACAGTTAGCCATTTACCGTTAAGCTCCCGACGTTTTTCAGGCACAGAAATCACTTTTCGCCCGGAAAGATATTGGCCGGTCACAGATTCCGGCACGGCTTTTATTTCAGCCGCCGTACCAGCCGCCACCAGATATCCGCCCGCAATGCCGGCGCCGGGACCGATATCAAGAATATGGTCGGCGCTATCAATAGTTTCCTCGTCATGTTCAACCACAATCACAGTATTACCCAGGTCGCGCAGACGCAGCAACGTCTCAATCAGGCGCTGGTTATCACGCTGGTGCAAGCCGATACTCGGCTCATCAAGAATGTACAATACCCCGGTCAAACTGGAACCGATCTGCGTGGCCAGCCGAATGCGTTGCGCCTCTCCACCGGAAAGTGTCCCGGCTGCCCGGTCAAGCGTAAGATATTCAAGCCCTACATTACTGAGAAAGCCAAGCCGTTCCTCAATCTCCCGCAAAACAAGCCGGGCAATCTGCCGTTCTTTCTCAGCAAGTTCCAGGCTGCCCACAAACTGCCTGGCACCCTCTACCGTCAGCCTGGTCATTTCCGCAATATTCTTGCCGCCCACCGTCACCGCCAGGCTGGCAGGCTTTAGCCGGCTGCCGCCACATTCCGGACAGGGATTGTGAGACATGTAGCTTTCCAACTCCTCACGCACCTGCTCCGATGTGGTCTCCCGATAACGCCTGTCCAGGTTAGCGATAACCCCTTCGAAACGCAGATTGTAACGACGCACATGCCCGTATCCATCTTTGTAGTTGAAGGGGATTTTCTCAGCTACGCCGCAAAACAAAATTTTCTTCTGTTCAGCCGGGAGACTTTCAAAAGGAATATCCAGCTTAATCTCAAACCGGGCGGCTACCGCCTGCAGCAACTGCTGGTAGTAGCCTTGGTTGCTACCAGGTTTCCACGGCACAATCGCTCCCTCAGCCAGTGTGCGCCGCTGGTCCGGAACCACCAGTTCCGGGTCAATTTCTGCTTTACTGCCCAAGCCGCTGCACTTGCCGCAAGCACCGTAGGGGCTGTTAAAGGAAAACATCCGCGGTGCCATTTCTTCAACAGAAAAGCCGCATTGCGGACATGCAAACGTGGCAGAAAAAAGTAATTCCTCTCCGTCAATAATTTCAATCAGCACTAACCCATTACCATATTTAAGCGCCGTCTCCAGCGAGTCTGCCAAGCGCTTTTCAAGCCCTTCTTTAATCACCAACCGGTCTACAACAATCTCAATATTATGTTTCTTATTTTTGCTTAGCACAATCTCTTCTTCCAGTTGACGGATGGTTCCGTCTACACGGACGCGGACAAATCCGTCGGAGCGGGCATCTTGGAATAACTTACTGTATTCGCCTTTCCGCCCCCTTACCAGCGGCGCGAGCACATGGATTCGAGTATTTTCCGGCAAGAGCATGATCCGATCCACCATCTGTTCCACCGTCTGCTGCGCAATCTGAATACGGCAGTGCGGGCAGTGTGGCCGACCTACACGGGCATAAAGCAACCGCAAGTAATCATAAATTTCCGTCACTGTGCCGACAGTGGAACGCGGGTTGCGGGAAGTAGTCTTCTGATCAATGGAGATGGCTGGCGAAAGTCCTTCGATATAGTCAACATCAGGCTTGCTCATCTGCCCCAAAAACTGGCGTGCATACGCCGACAAGGACTCCACATAGCGGCGCTGGCCTTCGGCATAGACCGTGTCAAACGCCAGTGAAGATTTACCGGAGCCCGATAGACCGGTAATCACAACCAATTTGTTGCGGGGAATTTCCACATCTATATTCTTTAAATTATGTTGGCGGGCACCGCGAATCAGTATTTTATCATGCTCCATGGTCACACTCATCCTCTTTTCCGGCTTTACGCAATTGGAATAATTGATCACGCAATCGGGCGGCACGCTCAAATTCCAGTTCCCGTGCCGCTTTTTTCATCTCTTTTTCCAGCTCAGCAACAGCTTTTTTCCGCTGTTGCGCAGTCATTTGCTTAATGTCTTCTTTACTTATATATTTACCCGTTTCTTCCGCCAGTTTGGTCGCCTGGATAACGGCATGCACCGCTTTGCGAATAGTGGTGGGCGTGATGCCGTGAGTCTGATTATACTCCAGTTGGATGACGCGGCGACGTTCTGTTTCTGCAATAGCCCTCTGCATCGAGTCGGTAATTTTATCTGCGTACATAATTGCCGTGCCATGGACATGACGAGCCGCCCGTCCGATGGTTTGAATTAAAGAACGTTCCGCGCGCAGAAATCCTTCCTTATCAGCATCAAGAATGGCGACAAGCGACACTTCCGGCAGGTCCAGCCCTTCCCGCAGTAAATTAATTCCCACCAAAACATCAAACTTGCCTAGCCGCAAGTCACGAATAATTTCACTCCGCTCCAGAGTGTGTATTTCAGAATGAAGGTAAGTAACCTTGACCCCCAACTCCAGATAATACTCTGTTAAATCTTCGGCCATCCGCTTTGTCAGCGTTGTCACCAGCACCCGCTCATTCCGTTGGCTGCGCTGACGAATTTCACCGTACAAATCGTCAATCTGACCTTTAACGGGGCGCACAAAAATTTCAGGATCAATCAGCCCCGTAGGCCTGATAATCTGTTCCACCACCTGCTGCCGATGCTCCTGCTCATATGGACCTGGCGTGGCGGAAACGTAGACGGCCTGGCCTACTAGCCGCTCGAACTCCGCAAACATCAGCGGCCGATTATCCAGGGCTGAAGGCAGTCTAAACCCGTATTCCACCAAGGTTTCCTTGCGAGAACGATCACCTGCATACATTCCCCTTACCTGCGGCAGCGTCTGATGTGACTCATCAACAAAAAGCAGAAAATCCTTGGGAAAATAATCAATCAAAGTGAACGGACGACTGCCGGCTGGCCGACCGTCCAAATGTCTCGAGTAGTTCTCAATTCCGGCGCAAAAACCGATCTCATTCATCATTTCCAAATCATATTTAGTGCGTTGTTCCAGGCGTTGGGCCTCCAGCAGCTTGTTTTGACTGCGCAACTCCCGCAAACGCTCGACCAATTCCAAGTCGATCTCCCGCATGGCTTTTTCCAGTCTCTCGCGTGAAGTCACAAAGTGCGAGGCGGGGAAAATAGCAATATGCTCCCGTTGACCAAGAATTTCCCCGGTTAGCGTATCAATTTCCCTGATGCGCTCAATTTCATCTCCGAAAAATTCTATGCGCACCGCTTTCTCAGTAGAGGAAGCTGGGTAAATTTCCAGCACATCGCCACGCACGCGAAAACGACTCCGTTCCAACTGAAAATCATTACGCTCATATTGGATAGCGACCAATTTCTTAATAATTTCATCCCGCTTCTTTTCCATCCCCACACGCAAAGAAACTACCTGCTCCCCATATTCCTCCGGAGAACCAAGGCCATAAATGCAGGAAACACTTGCGACGATAATCACATCACGCCGCTCAAACAGGGCACTGGTAGCTGAATGACGTAGTTTTTCTATCTCATCGTTAATTGCCGAATCTTTCTCAATATACATATCTGTTTGGGGGATGTATGCTTCCGGCTGATAATAATCATAATAGCTGACAAAATATTCAACCGCACTGGTCGGGAAAAATTCCCGGAACTCACTGCATAACTGGGCAGCCAGCGTCTTATTATGGACCATCACCAGCGTTGGACGCTGCAGCCGCGCAATTACATTTGCCATGGTAAACGTCTTCCCTGAGCCGGTCACACCCAGCAAAGTTTGATGCTTGAACCCTTGCTTTAACCCTGCCAGCAAACTCTCGATTGCTTTCGGCTGGTCACCCTGCGGTTTAAATTCACTCTTAACAAGAAACTCTCCCATACCTTAAACTCCCCTGGCGCTTATTAAAACTTATTCTTAGTAGACCTAAATATTATATCACGCTCACCACTTTTTTCCCAACAAAAAAGTGCGACAAAACCAGCTTGTCACACCTTAGACAGCAAAAGCATGCTAAATCTTTCCTTTACTGCAAGTCAGGGGGTTGCCCCAGCCGCCATGGGGGAAGCGGTTCAGCCTGTCGGAATTGCTCTCCCTGGGCGCCGATTTGCGTGCTCTCATTAAAACCTGCCAACTCTCCCAGCTGATGCTGAAATTCCATCTCTGCCAAAATAAGCTGCCTTGCCTGCTGCAGAGCATCGTTTGCCTGGTACAAAGCCTGCAATACTTGCTGGTTCGCGGCGGCCCTGCGCAATGAATGCTGCTTTAATAGCATTTTCAGCTCATCCTGCCTATCCGGCTCTTTTTCGGCCATCACGCACCTCCTGCGACTAGTCTTTCCAAAGGGTAAAAAGATAGTCAGATTTAATGCACTCAGACTCAGCTGCGCAGCTTTCTTTTTTTAGCTAAAGCGGCAAGAAAGCGCGGCTGCTTAACTTCCAGATAAACCGTGGCAAATTGATCCGGCGCCAAAATAATGCCTGTAGACCTATAATCGGAAAATTTCAGTTCAACGCTGCTTTTTTTGCCCTGGATTTCTAAATTCGCCTTAGACCCAGCCAGCCCCATGATATTTTGCATTGTGAGAGAATCATTGACAGGCAAGCCGTTAACTGACAGAATCACTTGACCAGAGATTAACCCTGCTGCGGCGGCAGGCGAACGCGGAAAGATATCAAGAATTTTAACGCCATTTTCCAGGGCAGCAAAAAGCGGCGCTCTGGAGAACTCCTGTTTATTGCCCAAGAGAATCAAGAGTTCATGTCCTAATGGTGAGAGCAAAGCGGCAGGTATTGTGAACAGCGGATAGTGAAAGGCCAAAAAAGCGGCTGCAATTAAGGCTAGGCTGTAGCCGCCCAAATTTAGTGCTGAGCGCCTGCTTTTTTGCTGCGGCAATGTAGAGATAGCCAAGTCGCCATAGCCCAAGCCGGCCACAATGGGCGTGAGCAGGTAAAGCAAAGTTTCGCCCGCTCCAGGCAGCGCAGGACTGGCTAATAGTGGCCACCAATCCGGCATGCGCACCCCGCTAAGCGCTTCTGCGGTAGCCTGCGGCACAAGTAAGGCCATTAGGCCTACCAGCGGCAGCGGCCAAAACTTTTGCAGGGAATATCCGCCGACCACACCTTTATCCGTCTTAAGATAAAGAGGGCTTGGAAACAAATGGCCGCTTACCGCAATCAGGAAGCTTTCCGTCAAATGCAAAATCCCGATTAAAGCCAACAATCCGGGGATATGAACACCTGCTAGCCCAGAGAGTATTCCTGCCGTTATGCTAGGCCAAATTTGCTCAAGCAACTGCAGCAGGGCGGAAAAAGCCCCCACCAATCCCCCGGCATAGGCAAAACAGATGTAACGAGGGTGAACAAGCAAAAGCAGCACGGCCAACGGCCAGACATAAATAATGCCGATATCGAGCAAAGAGATCCCGAAAAAAACGAGCAGTAGACTGGCCATAAAGCCTCCGGCCAGTCCAAGCAAAGCAAAATAGCATGTCTGCCGAGCCACAGAATATTTAGCCCTGCCAAACAACTGCATTTCATTTCTCGCCACGCGGCTGTACTGGCTAGCCATCAGCAAGACAACTAGCCAAAACAAAGGGTTCAGCAGAAAACGCGCGAAGGCCCCAAGGAACAGACGGACCATCTCCATAGACTCCATCCGCACGCTCCTTTAGATTTTCTCAAGCAGAATTTCTTTTCCCTTTTCAAGCTGCAGATCTGACTGTCCTAACAAAGCCTCAATCTCTTGCGCCAGCTTACTTCTTGTTGCAGCGTCAGCAACTCCGCTGACAGCCAAGCCATGCTTGCTCTGGAATGCGCGCACGGCACGTTCTGTGGCCTGATCATAGGTGCCTGTTTCCGCCACATCAAACTTCAGCGCAACCAGCATTTTTTGCAAAAACGTCACAAAAACATCTTTATCGCCAGGCTTTAAGTCGTTAACAAGCTGATGATAAAGCAACATAAATTCAGCAGGCAACTCCACAACGACGTCCGGCTCAAGACCTATGCCATTAATGTCCCTGCCGTTAGGCGTCTGATATTTAGCCACAGTGTACCGCAGACCCGCACTGTTTGATAACCTTTCCATATGCTGCACTGTCGCTTTGCCGTATGTCTTCGTCCCAACGAGCACCCCTGTTCCCGTATCCTGAAAGGCACCGGCAATAATCTCTGCGGCGGAGGCGCTGGCGCCGTTAACCAGAACCACAATGGGGTAAGGCTTTTGCACACCGAAAGAACTGTATGTCCGCTGAATCACCCCATGACGGTCTGCCACATGGGTAATCGGACCGGCAGGCAAAAGTTCCTGGCCAATCTTAATCGCTTCGTCTAACAATCCGCCGGGGTTATCCCGCAAGTCTAAGATCAGACCTTTCATCCCTTGAGACTCCAAAAGGAGCAGCGCTTCACGAAAATCATTGCCGGTGTGTTCGTCAAAGGTGGTGATTTCAATATAACCGATTTCTTCACCTAGCATTTCGGGAAATACGCTGGGCAGAACAATATTCCCCCGAGTAATTTCAAAAGTAAGGGGTGCGGGCAGGCCGTCTCTTTCCACTGTCAGCGTGACCTCGGTGCCTGTAGGTCCGCGCATCAGCTTTACTGCTTCCATGGTTGTGGCACCGATTAGACTTGCGCCGTCTACCGCTACAACGCGGTCGCCAGGCAGCAAACCAGCCCGTTCACCGGGAGTATTCTTGATCGGCGCAATAATCGTAATATACTCATTAACGACGTTAATCTCAATGCCTATGCCTGAGAAAGAACCGTCTATCTTCATCATCATTTCTTCCCAATGTTCAGCATCCAGGAAGCTGGTCTGGGGATCACCCAGGGAATCCACCATTCCTTTAATTGCCGCATCAATAAGTTCTTCTTTTGCCACTTCGTCAAGATGCCGTTGCGCCAAAATATTGAAAGTCTCAACAAAAGGTTTCAGTTCCTCCGGAAGATCATTTGCCGCCGCATTACCGCCAACCGCAGGGGGAGGCGTAGTCATATTCCAACGGTACGCATTTCTTGTCACCCGGAATGTCAGCAAATTACTTACGACAAGCAAAAAAATAAGGAGATATACCGTCCTTTTTTTCACGTAGTGGACACCAACTTTCAGCCAATTTTTAGCTCACTCTTTATCATTATAAACTTATTGAAACCAATAATCTACAGGAGATTTCCACCCATCTTGGTAGCATTCCACAAATTAATAAGGGCGGGTTTGAAACCCGCCCTTACGGACTGCCGCACATCGGCGGACCTGCGCCCCTGAAAACCTAACGTAGGGGCGGGTTTCAAACCCGCCCGACAAAGGTTACGGCACATCAGCGCCGCAATCGAGATGGCTGCCTATCTGATAAAGGCTAACGGTTCAACCCGACTGCCGTTAACATGCACCTCAAAGTGCAAGTGCGGACCGGTAGACAGACCGGTAGTGCCTACCACGCCAATGGCCTGTCCGCGGGAGACACTAACCTGGTTTCCCACCAAAATACTGTCCAGATGGGCGTAGAGCGTGGCGATCCCATCTCCATGGTCGACAATCACCATGTTTCCGTAGCCGCCCCTCATCGGAAAGATATGAGCAACACCCGCATCGGCAGCTACCGCGTGTACCGGCTCTCCGTTTCTGTTGCGCGGGAAACGTGAATGCGGAATACCGATATCTACACCACCGTGCCAAGCACCGGGAGCTCCGCTAAACGGATTGACCCGGAAGCCAAAGCGGGAAGTAATCCAAGCGGGACCAAACTCCGGCACCGGCCAAGCCATTTGCCCGGAACCGCGATAAGCAGTCCTTGTTTGCCTGGAGCGGCGTTGTGCTGCCTGCATTTGCCTAATAATTCTTTCAATCTGGCTGGCTTCCCGCTCCATCTGACGAACGACTCTTTCCATTTCCTCATGCTCTGCATCAAGCGCCGCCTGCAGCTGCTGTTGTTCAGTCTGCTTTTTCTCCAAATTGCTGATCTCTGCGATATTTTGTTCACGCATAACTTGTAATTCCTGACGCTTTTGCTCCAAAGCAATTTTTATGCCCGCAATCCGTTCCCGCTCTGACTGAAATTCTGTTAAAAGCACTCTGTCTTCGGCAATTATTAACTGCAGATCATTAAAACGGCTTAGGAACTCGGCAAAAGAGGCGCTGCTAAAGAGGACTTCCAGATAACTGATACTGCCATTTTCATGAATGGCACGCAATCGAGTGGCTAGCAGACCCTCCATTTCTGCAATCTGCGTTTCCGCTTCCGCCAGATTCGTCTCAGTTTCCACGATTCTATTTTCAGTCGTACCAATTCTCTCGGCCAGCAAGGAAATCTCCTGCTGAGTTACCCTTACTTCCGACTCCAACTGGCGAATTTCTGACAGCACTCTGTCCTGTTCGGCCCTGTTTTGCTGGAGCTCTTTTCTCCGTTGATTGATATCGGCACGCACTGAACCCAGTTCTTCCTGCCTATCGGTAATCTGATTGGCAAAGACGGGCAAGATACTGTTAAACAGCAAAAATGCTGCAATCAGCAAAATTATTCCCTTTCTCCACTTAGACAAAACCATCACTCCCAAACGTTAAACTTTTAGGAAACGGCGCATGGAAACCAAACTGCCAATACCGCCAATAACTGTACCCAGTACCAGCAATAGCTTGGCCAGCTCCATAATAACCACACTAGGTGAGACAAGAGGTAAAAAATGCAAATTTAAGCTTGTCCACGCCACAGCCTCGCTGTAGATAAATACCAAGAGAATAGTTGGTAGCAGCGCACCAAAAAAGCCCAATAAGACGCCCTCGATTAAAAACGGCCAACGCACAAACCACTCTGTGGCACCCACATACTTCATAATCATAATCTCTTTGGCGCGGGCGTTTACTGTGAGCTTAATCGTATTAGCAATTAAGAACATGGCCGTCAACGCCAGACCAATCATGAACGCAATGCCAAGCCACCTTACCGCATCTGTAATGCTAAAGAGCTGCTCGACCACGCCCCTGCCGTAATCTACTCTGGCAATGCCGGGAAGTTTTGCCACCTCTTCAGCCACAGCCGGAGTCTCTTCAGGAATAATGGCGCGAATTTCAAACGAATCGCGCAACGGATTGCGCTCGCTCCCCTCAAACCCTTCTACCAGCGGACCCAATTGCTCTTTCAGGCGCTCCAGCGCAGCTTCGCGGGAAACGAAACGCACTTCTTCCACTTTTTCCATCTGAATCAAGGAAACACGCAGCAAATCCACTTCATCAGGCGCCAGCGACTCATCCACAAAAGCCACAATCTCCACCTGCTGTTTAATATCCTCGGCAATATACTCAACGTTGATATTTAGCAAGATAAAACTGCCCAATATAAATAAGGTGACAGCCACAACGCCTATCGAGGCAAAACTCATCCAGCCGTTGCGGCAGACACTATTAAGTGCTTCTCTTATGTAGTGCAGCCAATTTCTAATTAGCATGTTGGCAGTAAACTCCCCTTCGCTCGTCCCTGACCACTTTCCCCCCGTCCAGCACCAGCACCCGCTGCCGCATTGCGTCCACAATCTCTTTATCATGCGAAGCCATAATGACTGTCGCACCGCGGATGTTAATCGCTTTCAGAGCATCCATAATTCCCATAGAGGTTCTGGGATCCAAGTTCCCGGTGGGTTCATCAGCAATAATTAACGAAGGCTGGTTAACAATAGCGCGAGCCAAACAAACCCGCTGCTGTTCTCCGCCTGATAGTTCAAGCGGCTTCATCTTCGCCTTTGCTGCCAGCCCAACCAACTGAAGAGCATCGGGCACCCTTCTGCGCATATCCCTACCCGTCGCCCCCACCACCTGCATCGCAAAAGCCACATTATCATAAACAGTACGGTTTTCCAGCAGGCGGAAGTCCTGAAAAACCACGCCAATGTTTCGGCGAAAAAACGGCACTTCCCGTCGTTTCAGCCGGGCAATGTCCCGCCCCTGTACTCTAATGCTGCCATCTGTAGGCAGAAGTTCCCGGCACAAGAGACGGATTAGCGTTGACTTGCCTGCCCCGCTCTCTCCCACCAGAAAAACAAATTCACCCTGTTCAACTGACAAATTTATACTCTTCAACGCAGTTACGCCATTAGGATAGGCCATGGAGACGCGTTGAAATTCGATCATGATGCCACTCCATTCCACCTGTGTTAGTTTTTTTTGTCAATAAAACTTAATCAATAATTATAATTTTCTGTCCAGCACTTTACATAAGTTCGACAGTTATTTCGAAAAACCTTTTTATTTAGGCATTTTTTTTGTGAGAAATTTGCTTCGTCTGACAGTTTTTGCCTAAATTGCAAAATGTCAACATAAAGGGAAATTGATGCCGTTCAGCGAAAATTATCTAAAAGCAAAGGAGTGGATCAAATGAACATTTTGATTGGAGGCGCGGCCGGGCAGGGCATGGAGACGATTGCCCACCTGCTGGGGAAAGCGCTGGCACGAGCCGGCTTTGGCGTACTGGCCGCCAAGGACTATATGTCCCGGGTTCGCGGAGGACATAATTTTACCTGCCTGCGAATCGAGGCAGAAACGCCTTGGATGGCCGAGCAAACTACTCAGTTGCTGGTTGCTTTAAATGAAGAGACATACAACTTGCATCGTCGATTACTGACAGAGAACGGCAAAATTATTTATGACCCGGAGCTTTTCAGTATTCCGACGAACACCGGCAACCTTGTGCCACTCCCACTGGAATCCCTGTCGATTAAGGCCGGCAGTAAGATTATGGCTAACACCGTGGCGGTTGGGGCAGTATTAGCGCTGCTAAACCAAGAAACTTCGTTGGTGGAAACACTGCTCTTAGAAACTTTTAACCCCGAACTGGCGGCGCAGAATATTGCTGCCCTGCACGCCGGTTACAATGCGGCTGCCAAATATTGTGACGGCTGCTTCAGCCTGCCGCAGAGCGGAAAAATTGGACAGCAACTTTACTTAGACGGCAACCAGACGCTGGGGATGGCAGCGTTAGCCAGCGGTTGCCGCTTCCTCGCTGCTTATCCCATGACACCGGCCACCGGTATTATGGCTTACCTTGCTGAAAAACAGGAGTCCCACGGCGTGGTCGTTGAACAAGCGGAAGACGAGATCGCCGCGATCAACATGGCGCTGGGCGCGGCATTTAGCGGGGCCAGGTCCTTAACCTGCACATCAGGGGGCGGTTTTTCGCTAATGGTCGAAGGAGTCTCTCTGGCTGGCATGACAGAAACTCCGCTCGTAATTATCATGGCTATGAGACCAGGTCCTGCCACCGGTCTGCCCACGAGGACGGAACAGGGTGATTTAGAGTTTGCGTTGCATGCCGGTCATGGCGAATTTCCCAGAGCAGTATTAGCGGCAACACATCTCGAAGACGCCTTTTACCGTCTAAACAAAGCTTTTGACCTGGCAGAAAAATATCAAATTCCTGTAATCTTTCTCTCCGACCAACACTTTGCCGACACCGCCAGAACAGTCCCGCCGTTTGATTTTGCGAAACTCAATTATGAGCGCCATCTGCTTACAGCAGAAACCCTGATAAAACCTTACCGGCGCTACCGCTACACAGCAAGCGGCATTTCCCCCCGCGCTCTGCCCGGTCAATTTCCCAATGAAACGGTGCTGGCTGACAGCGATGAACATGATGAAGACGGTCATATTGTTGAAGACGCTGAAACAAGGCGCCTCATGACAGAAAAGCGACTGCGCAAACTGGAGAGCTTAGCCCATGAAATGGAAGAACCCTGCCTTTTCGGTGAGCAGTCTGGTGAAGTGCTCTTAATCGGCTGGGGTTCCACCTATGGAGCCTTACGCGAAGCCTGTACAATTTTACAAAATAAACGTGTTCGCGCCAGCCATTTACATTTTGCCGACCTTTGGCCGCTGCCTGCCGCCGCGATTAAAGCACTCTTTCCACACTTCAAGCAGAAAATTTGCGTGGAAAACAATGCCACCGGTCAGTTTGCCGCATTGTTGCGCCGGGAAACCGGACTGGTGGTGGACAGGGAGATTTTAAAATTTGACGGACGTCCGTTTTTAGCAAACGAAATCGTCTGGGAGGTAGAACAAGATGTGTAAAGCTGCCGACTATTTAAGCAAAGATACGGCTTGGTGTGCGGGATGCGGCAACTTTGCCATCCGGGAAGCATTAGCGGAAGCGCTGGCTCAACTGAAACTAGCTCCTCATCAGGTCTTGCTCTGTTCCGGAATCGGTCAGGCAGCAAAAATGCCGCATTATCTCCTAGTAAACGGCTTTAACGGCCTGCACGGCCGTGCGCTGCCGCCGGCGGTGGGGGCTAAAATTGCCAATATCTCCCTGAAAATCATCGTAGAGTCTGGCGATGGCGATACCTATGGCGAAGGGGGCAACCATTTCATCCATACGATTCGCCGCAACCCCGACTTGGCCCATTTTGTCCATAATAACCAAATATATGGCCTGACTAAAGGGCAAGCCAGCCCGACGAGTGACGAAGGGATGAGGACGGCGATTCAAACATCCGGCGTGATTCTGCCGGCCTTCAATCCGCTGGCCGTAGCGCTGGTGATGGGAGCCGGCTTTGTGGCTCGCTGCTTCTCCGGTGAAAAAGAACACTTGCTGGCAACTATGAAACAGGCTCTGGAGTTTCCCGGTTATGCGCTAATCGATATTTTGCAGCCCTGTGTTTCATTCAATAAAATTAACACCTATGCCTGGTATAAAAAAAGAGTCTACTTCCCAAAACAGCATGAGCAAAAAGACTGGAACGCCGCCTTAACACTGGCGAGAGAATGGGGTGAGCAGATCCCGCTTGGCATCTTCTACAACGTCCCCCGCCCCACCTTTGAATCCCGCATCCCCGCCCTGGCAAACGATCACACCCCGCTAGGCACCCGACCCTTCGACCCCGCCTCGCTAGCTTCCATCCAAAATGAATTCCTGTGATGATCGAGAAACTTTTTCAATAGGGAGACGAAAGTCTTCCTCCCACCCTGCTAGAGGTCGGAGGTCAGATGTTGGACTCGTTTGAATCGGCGAAATAGCCGATTCGCAGACACTAATGGGAGAAGGGAACACTTATGCCCTCGCTCATACCATGTAGGGGCGGGTTTCAAACCCGCCCAAGCAAATGGTAGACGCTATTTTCAGGGTAGACACCCATGCCGCCTGCGGCACCATCAGAAGGATGAAAATGCGCCTCAGCTGGCCCTCACCCTAGCCCTCTCCCGGGGGGAGAGGGGAATTTGTCGGGATGGTAGACGCTATTTTCAGAATAGGATTGCAAAAAGAGAGAGCTGCGGAACTGACATTCCACCGCTCTCTCTTTTTAGTTTTCAGACTAATTGCTTAAATCTGCTTTACGCAGCTTAGACACCTTAAAACCTTCTCCCAGCACTTCATGAGCATTGCCCAAAATAACAAAGGCTCGCTGATCGACTTCCTGCACAATGGTTTTTAGGCGCTGTACCTCTGACTGGGAAACTACTGTCAGCACCATCTCACGTGAATGTCCTGTATAGGCACCTCTGCCGGAAAGGATGGTGGCGCCGCGATTCAACTCCAAGAGAATTTTCTCGACAATTATTTCTGTCTGGGAAGAAATTATCAGGGCAGCCTTACTACTGCTGATTCCTTCTTGCACAAGGTCAATCACCCTGCTGCTCACAAACAGCGAGATTAGCGCATACATCGCCAGTTCCAGACTAAAGACGATGCCGGCCAAAGCCACCACTAAAAAATCGACACTGAGTAGACTTTGTCCCATGGTAAAACCGAACAGCTTGTTTAAAACCTGAGCCGCTAAAACCGTACCGCCGGTGGAGCCTCTTGCCCGAAAGACAAGAGCAACGCCGACACCCATCAAAGCCCCGCCATAAAGAGAAGCTAGCAGCAAATCTTTCGTCACTGCCGGCAGAAATGCCAGCAGTTCCACCATCAACGAGAGGGTCACTGCGCCAAAGAGACCGCGGGCGATAAAACTGTTGCCAAACAACCGCGCCGCCAAAATAAAAAGCGGTAGATTTAAAAAAAAGATTGTCAGCCCTACCGGCAGCCCAAGGAGATGGAAGAGAATGACTCCCAGGCCGCTGATTCCGCCGGCTGCAACTTGATTAGGCACAAGAAATAATTGAAAGGCGGCAGCCACTAAAGTGGTGCCGAGCAGGACGACGGCATATTCTTTACCAGCCTGATACTTGGCCATGCCCGCACCTCCCCTACCCTTGCCTTCCGGCTGTCTGCCGCAGGTAAGACTCAATCAGCTCCTCCAGCTCCCCGTCCATGACCGCGTTAATGTTCCCTACTTCCACACCGGTGCGATGGTCTTTCACCATCGTGTATGGCTGAAACACATAGGAGCGAATCTGGCTTCCCCAGGAAATTTCCTTTTGTACTCCACGGATACTGCTCAATTCTTCCAGTTGTTGGCGCTGCTGTAAATCTGCCAGCTTGGCGCGTAACATTTTCATCGCCCGGTCTCTGTTGGCATGCTGTGAACGCTCGTTCTGGCAGGTGACGACAAAGCCGGTCGGCAAATGAGTAATCCGCACCGCAGAATCGGTAGTATTAACGTGCTGCCCGCCGGCTCCGCTGGAGCGGTAGGTATCAATCTTCAGTTCATCTTGCTTGATCTCCACATCCTGTTCGCCTTCTTCCACCTCCGGCAAGACATCTAAGGAAGCAAAGGAGGTGTGGCGCCGGCTTGCCGAGTCAAAGGGGGAGATGCGCACCAGCCGATGAACGCCCCGCTCTGCCTTAAGATACCCGTAAGCATTTTTCCCTTTGATTAAAAGTGTAGCACTTTTAACTCCTGCCTCATCTCCGGGAAGCAGGTCCATGATTTCCACTTGATAATTTTTCCTTTCCGCCCAGCGGGTATACATCCGCACCAGCATCTCAGCCCAGTCCTGTGACTCGGTGCCGCCGGCGCCGGGGTGAATGGCGATGATCGCATTATGGTTGTCATAGCGTCCACGGAAGAGCACGGCCAACTCTAGGCTGCCAATTTCTAACGCAAGGACAGCCAGATTTTCTGCCGCATCGACCCACAGTTCCGCGTCATCTTCTTCTGCCGCCAACGTAATCGTCACGTCCAGGTCAGCTAGCTTCCGGCTCACAGCCAAAATAGGCTCGACATCATCGCGCAACGCCTTTAACTGCCGGATAGTTTTTTGCGCTTGCTCGGCGTCTGACCAAAACTCCACACGACCCGAGTCTTCTGCCAACTGCTCGATTAGCTCACTTTTTTGAGCAACGTCAAAGGGAAACACTCATTTCGGTAAGACGCTCGCAAAGTTCCTTGTAAGCAGTTTTAATTTCCGCAGACATCTTGCACCTACTTCCCACAACATTTTTTATGTTTTTTCCCGCTGCCGCAAGGACACGGGTCATTCCGTCCTACCTTTTTTACCGTGCGGGACGGGGCATGCGCTGCCGACCCAATGCTGGCAGGCGTATCGTCTGTTACTGCCACTGCTTGGCGTTGCGGCGGCGCCACAACCTGAATACGGTAAAGTAAGCTTACCGACTCCTCCTTAATGGCGTGAATCATTTCTGTAAACATATTATGCGCTTCATACTTGTACTCCACCAGAGGATTACGCTGTCCGTAGGCCCGCAGCCCGACGCCATGCCGCAGTTCATCCATGCTGTCAATATGATTCATCCATTTGGAGTCCACAGTGCGCAGAATCACTACTCGTTCTAATTCGCGCATCGTCTCAACGCCGATTTTTTCTTCCCGCCCGCCGTAGGCATCAATCGCCTGACTGAGAAAAAGTTCATGCAATTCGTCTTTACTTTTTCCCTCTAAATCAGTTTTCTTCAGGCGCCGGTGAGGCAGAAAAATTCCTTCAGCCCAGGCCAGCAAGCCCTCCAGATCCCATTCATCATCGTACACTTTGTCACTGGCATATTGAGTCAGTGCATCATTTACCAGTTCGGGCAGCCATTCCAGCACAGTATCGCGCAGGCTCTCCCCTTCCAACACGCGGCGGCGCTGGCCGTAGATCACTTCCCGTTGCTCGTTAATCACATTGTCGTATTCCAGAATATGTTTGCGGATTTCAAAGTTCCGGTTTTCCACTTTCTTCTGAGCAGATTCAATCGCCCGGCTGATTAGCGGATGGTCGATCGGCGTATCTTCGTCCAGCCCCAGCTTCTCCATGATCCCGAAAATATTGTCGCCCCCAAAGAGGCGCATCAGATCATCTTCCAGCGAGATATAAAACTGGCTGGAACCGGGGTCGCCTTGCCGCCCGGAACGGCCGCGCAACTGATTATCGATTCGCCGTGATTCGTGACGTTCTGTGCCTAAGATATGCAGACCGCCGGCGGCAATTACCTTTTCCCGTTCCCGGCGCGTTTCTTCCCTGTATTTCTCCAGCAACTGCTGATAAAGAGTATGCGCATCTTTCTGCTCACGTTCAGTCAAACCCGGCTTGAAGCCATATTCTTCCGGGTCACAACCATATTCCGCCCGAAAACCGTCTTCCGCCAGAGACTCAGGATTGCCGCCGAGCAAAATATCTGTGCCGCGCCCCGCCATGTTTGTAGCAATAGTCACCGCACCAAACCGTCCTGCCTGGGCGATGATTTTAGCCTCCCGCTCATGATGCTTGGCGTTTAGCACTTCATGCCGCACGCCGCGCTTGTGCAAAGTGCGGCTTAGCTCTTCCGAAGTCTCAATCGAGATCGTTCCCACCAACATCGGCTGCCCGGTCTTATGACGCTCGATAATTTCCTCCACAACCCAGCGAAATTTGCCGCGCTTCGTCTTATAAATCACATCCGGCAAATCTTTACGCAACATTGGCTTGTTTGTGGGGATTGCCACTACGTCCATGCCGTAGATGCTTTGAAATTCCGCTTCCTCCGTAGCTGCCGTCCCCGTCATGCCTGCTAATTTCTTATACATGCGGAAATAATTCTGGAAGGTGATCGAGGCCAGCGTCATACTTTCCTTGGCCACCTTTACCCGTTCTTTGGCTTCGATGGCTTGATGCAGCCCATCACTGTAGCGGCGCCCGTACATCAGACGGCCGGTAAATTCATCGACAATAATAATCTGTCCGTCTGTGACGACATAATCTTTATCACGCTTCATCAGGCTATGCGCTCGCAGCGCGTTCTCCACTTTCTTTTTAATAATACTTCTGTGCTGAGTCTGAGCAGTTTCTAATACCTGCTCCTCTTCGACTTCTTCGTAGACGATATCTTCTTCCCCATAAAGCCCTTTCTCGGCCAATAAGAGCTCGATTTGACGCTCCCCTTCATCGCTTAAAGTCACTGAGTGAGCCTTCTCATCAACTTCAAAATGGGTCTCCTGCTTCAACCGCCGCACCGCACTGTCAATGCGGGCGTAGTCGTCGTGCTGCTTCTCTTCTGTCTTCATTTGTCCGGAGATAATCAGCGGCGTTCTGGCTTCATCAATTAAAATGCTGTCCACTTCGTCGACGATCGAGTAATATAACTGCCGCTGTACCAGATTTTCCTGATAAAGCACCATATTCTCCCGCAGATAATCAAAACCAAACTCGTTATTCGTCCCGTAGGTAATATCGGCGGCATAGGCAGCACGCCGCGCTTCCTGGTCGAGCCCGTGGACAATCAGCCCCACCGACAAGCCTAAAGCCTCGTAGAGTGGCCCCATCCATTCCCGATCGCGAGTGGCCAGATAATCGTTAACTGTGACAATATGTACACCGCGGCCGGTCAAAGCGTTTAGATACGCCGGCAAAGTGGCCACCAGCGTTTTTCCTTCGCCGGTTTTCATCTCCGCAATCCGCCCCTGATGCAGGATGATCCCACCTAAAAGCTGTACGTCAAAATGACGCATGCCCAGCACTCTGCAGCCCGCTTCCCGCACCACGGCAAAAGCCTCAGGCAAGAGCTCTAAGAGCGCCGCCTGCTCCGCTTTAAACAGCTCTTTTTCCGCATCTGCCAGTTCCCGTTGTTCCAGGGCATCCGCATTAGGAGGCAAAGCTGCTTTCAGTTCAGCCAATTGCTGACGCTGCTCTCCCAGGGAAACATTTAAGCGCTCCTTAAATTCCGCCGTTTTGGCGCGCAGAGCGTCTGCCGGCAGCGCTTTTAACTCTTCCTCCAGCAGATTTATCCGCTCTACCAAAGAGTTTATTTTGCGTATTTCACGTTGGTTTACATCACCGATTAGTTTGGCTAGCAGGCCGCGCATGCCTAAAACCCCCTATATTTATAATACAAAAGGAACCTGGCGGTTCCTTTACAGAATCCAAATTCATTTTATCATTATTTCTCGGCTGAAACAAGTCTGCCCCCGGCGAGCATTTTCTGCTGGATAAACAAGAACATTCCGGCAACCATCAATATATCGCCCACACTAATCACCTGGGGGTAGGGCAACCAAAGCGGAATTACATCGGCAAAAAACGATAAGCGGCTCTCCTGCGTCAGCAGCGCATGAGTGCCGGAAGGCAGCTTACTCACTCCCAAAACAGCCAAAGCGGAAGGGGAGACAGGCATCGCCCCGCCGTTTGCGGCGATCGCCAAAAAATTCAAGAAACTGCCCAAGCCAAACAGCTTCATCCCCGGCGCAGCCAGATTTAACCATAAAACCCCAAGCAAAATAAGATATGCCGCCACCTGCAGCCACGGCGCCCAAGGCAGCCCGCGGCTCTCCAGCACGGCCACCAGCGAGCGCATGAGCAGCACCAGCCAGACGAGCGGCAGAAACTTTAACCCCAAATCACTCAGCCGCGCCAATTTTCCGCCTCTTAGCAGCGCCACCGCCACCGCCAAAATTATGCCGACAAAAATCAACTGATTTCACCTCTCCGCCGCAGCACTTTCACAAAAGCCTGTACCACATCCTGGCAAAACTGTGTATGACAACAGCGCTCCAGTTCGGCCACCGCCTGCTGCTTGCTCTTAGGCGTACTGTAAATCCGCGCCGAGGTCATCGCGTCAAAAGCGTCAGCCACGCTCATGATTCTCGCGCCGAGCGATATTTTCTCGCCTGTAATACCGCAGGGATAGCCACTTCCGTCAACCCACTCGTGATGATGGCGGACAATATCGGCATATTCGCCGATCAGCTTAATATTCTTGATAATTTCCGCGCCGATTTCGGGATGGCTGCGGATTAATTCAAACTCAGCGTTAGAGAGCCTAGTGGGCTTATTTAAGATTGTTTCCGGAATACTGATTTTACCGATATCGTGCATCAGCGCCAGATACTCCAGCTTCTCCTGGAAATCTTCCGGCAGCTTCAACTCTGCCGCAATGGCCACCGCATACTCTGCCACCCGCTCAGAATGGCCGTGGGTGTAATGATCTTTGGCGTCAATGGCCTTTGTTAGCGCTTTAATTGTGCTGATATACTGATTGCGCATCTCCATGTAGAGGATAAAGGTATGACGCGCCAGCATCAGCGGGATCATTAAAAGAACGATTGCGGAGATACCCATGGCAGTATAAATGGCAGCAATTAAAATCCCCAGCGGAGCGATGGCCAAATAATTAGGAATAGCCCATCTGAAGACTATCAGCCAAATGCTGAAGAATGATTTTTTTTGGGTTAAAAAAAATATACCCATTACCAGCATAATATTAATTAAAGAAAAGCTCAAAATGCTCATCACAATCGGATAAAAATCACGCAACAACACAAGCTGGCCGGTTATGCCGCCAAAAAACTGGTAGGCATAACCGGCACCGGCGGCGGCTAAAGCTACCTGTGCTACGTTGAATAAAGGCTTATGAATGTCCTTGCGGTTTTCCCATGTGCGCTTATGCAAGATGGTGGCAAAGCTGCCCCATGCCGCCGGCCCCGGCCCGAATAAAAGAATCATCGCTAAATTGGTGGCAAAGCCGACAGAAACGGATGCTTTATTATGAGGCAGGGTCACATCCATATTTTCCAGCAGTAAATTCAAACCTATAAAAAATACTAACGGTAGACTAAGAAAGTTCAGCGGATTATGCAGCGCAAGCAAGAGCGCGGCCGCCAAAATAACTATGCTAACAAATATTTTTACCTCGAGCCGCTCTTCTTTAAACGACATGGGAATACCTCCAAATATAAAAAAAAGGGCCGACAAAATTAATTCTACCACCACGCTCTAAAGGGTGCACCACCGGCGAGTACCAGCGTACCCAGGGCAACGATTGCACGAATAACTTTTGCCATTTTGAAAATCCCCCTTTGCGGTATCCTCTGCCGCGCTCCGCTACATAGCGGCAGGCAAACCGCTCCGCTCAAGGGGAAAAGGTGTCGGCCCTTTTTTTACTATGTAGATGTCAAATATCGACTGAAACGCGCCGGTTTAAGGCGGCAAGAGTTGCTCTCACCACCGCTTCTTTTTCGTCCTGTTTAACAAGTGCTGTACCCACCAAACATTCTTCCATCGGACCTTGGGTGTAGAGCAGTGTGGCGGCAACCAGATTGCGCCGCCCAAGATGATACAGCGCCACGTCTTCCAGGAAAACGGCGCTCCCCGCTTCCAGAAATCCGCTGAGCGCCTGAATTGTCGCTTCGGCAAACAGGCGGAGCCGGTTGCTGCTCGAATTAACGCCGCAGCTTCTCCCCTGGCAGGAACGTTTCGCAGAGGTCAGTTCAACCATTGCTTCAATCTTCGTGCCCTGAAGAGAATATTGAATGGCGGAAAACTTAAAGCGCTTGCCCTGAAAAACAGTATGTTCCTTGTTCAGCTGCACTATCGAAATTTTTTTATGGTCTAGGGCAATGCCCTGCTCAACGCGCAGTAGCGTCTCAATATCCCGCACTAACTGCTTGGCATTTCTCGTATCTTCCGCCAAGACGTGTATTTCTTCAATTTCTTTGTTTGCGCCAAGCACGATATTTACGGAAATTACGTCGCGGATCTGTTTAATTAAATTTTCGCAGTCGGAAAGCTTAATCTCTTTTGGAACATCGGTCAATTCCAACCCTCCCTCTTTTTATTGTTTAGCTTGTCCCCGCGGTTCAGGAGCCTGTCATTTATTGTCTGTATTAGTATCTTTAACCACAGTTCGACCAGTTAACTGAAAATCCTTCTTTATTTGCTGAGATCATGAGATTAAGCAGCCTATTTCTTCGACTAAGACCCAGAGACAGCCTGAAACTAAGGAATGTCCTCCCAGTAAAATTGGAATGGCGCACTGCGAGGCGGCGCGGGTAAATTCCCGCACAAATTCATCCTCTACCTGTTCATAAAAACCTAAATCGGAGTAAAAGCGGTCGGCATCGCTTAGCGGCTTTTTCAAATGAGCAAAAAGCACCCGGGTATCAATCAACGCCGCCTGTACTGTCCTTTCCAAATACTTAAAAAATCGCTCCAAACCAACTTCTTCCAGAAAGTAGCCCAAAAGAGAGACGACTTCATTTCGCTCCAGCCGACCCAAAGACTTCATGCCCCGCTCTTCGGAAAAAACACGCAGCCGCACTTTGAAGTTCTGATTAAGCAGAGCGATGGCCGGCGCACCGACGCGGCCAATCAGGGCCACTTCGGGATATTGGCCGCGCAGCACTTCCTTAAGCCGCTTTACGGGAGTGGTGTTCAGCTGCAGCGAGGAGAGGGCTGCGCGTAATGCCGGGCCGCCAAAGGGCGAAGCGGCTAAAAGCAGCAAGTCGGTGGGCGTGTCAATATCAAACTGTGTCCCCGGTGTCGTCGGCAGCAGGCATTGTTCAAAGCCGGCACCGTAGCGCAAAAGCAGAACAAGGGCATTATCTGTGGCAGGAAGCGGGTGTTCTTTTAAGACTGTCGCCGGGTTAAAAGCCAAAATGTCTGCAGACTGGACATTATTTGTCACATAGCGCCCTGGTTTACTCAGCACTAACCGGACTGCGTCAGTCAACTCGGCTTGGCTGATCAGGGGGACGGCTGCGCCCCCTAGGCATAAGATGGCTTTAAGCCGGTAGCGTTCGACCAAGCTAAAAAGTTCCCGGCCGAAATGAAAGTCTGCCGGGGCTGTTTTATTTAGTACCGGCAGAATCCGCTCGTCTGACCAGACGGTTAATTCCGGGCGGTTTGTCACTAAGAACACCCTATTCACATCCGGTAGCGCCAAAATTTTTGCCAAATTATCCTGCAGCGCGGCGTGACGGGCGTGCACCAGCAATTCTTCCACCGGACTGTTTGCCTGGTTCCCTTCAAAAATGACCACATCCATCTTAGACTGCATATTTTTATTCCTCCTAACAAGAAAAACGCTCCGCGCTACCCTGTAAATAGCTACCAACAGTCCCCTCTGTCTGGCTTATCCCCTCTCCCTGCGGGAGAGCAACCGGGCGAACACGCAGGTTCGCCCCTACAGCACCCATCCCGGCTATTCCCCTCTCCCTGCGGGAGAGGGCTAGGGTGAGGGCCAGCTGAGGCGCATTTTCATCCTTCTGATTATGCCGCAGGCGGCATGATTTCCTGCACAACAAAAACTGCCCCTTTACGTATTTTACACCGTTATCCCGGCTACGCAAAGGGGCAGTTATGATCCGGCTATTTCAGCGTCGGTTCGATCAAGCCGTATTTACCGTCTTTTCGACGATAGACCACACTCATTTCATCGTTTTCCGCGTTGGCAAAAACATAAAAGTCGTGCCCCAGCAGATTCATCTGGAGAATCGCCTCTTCCACCGGCATGGGCTTCACACCAAAACGCTTTCTTCTAGACACTGCAAACTCATCTTCTTCTTCTACCTTGGGCAACTGGCTTAACTCTCTGATTCCGCCGCCCTGGCGTGATTTCCTGTTAATGCGGGTTTTATATTTAGCAATCTGCCGCTCTAGCTTCTCCACCACCATATCAATCGAAGCATACATATCACCCGTATCTTCTTCAGCACGGAGGAGCAAACCGTTTACCCCGGCAGTAACTTCCACTTTATGCAGGCCTCGTTCTACCGACAGCGTGACTTGAGCATCTGCATCCGCAGCAAAATATTTGTCTATCTTGCCAATCCGTTTTTGCACATATTCTCTCAATGCGTCAGTTATCTCAATATTCTTGCCGCGTATCGTCAATTTCATTGCCTCAACTCCTTCCAGCTTTTAATTAGTATTTGCCCTAGGCGCAGCAAAATCCTGCCCCGGAAAGATTAACAAAAAAATAAATTGACTACCGGCCGACTACCGCCAGATAAACTTCTTTAGCACCACCGTCTAGCAGTGTCTGTGCCGCAAAATGGGCTGTGGCGCCTGTGGTCAGCAAGTCATCAACCAAGAGCACGCGCGCCGGCAAAGGCACTCCTGCCACAAGCTCAAAGGCCTGCGACACATTCTCCCAGCGCTCTCTGGCAACCAGCTTTGTCTGGCTGGGCGTTGCGCTTTTCCTCTGCAGAGCTTTTTTTAGAGGCAAGCGCAATTCGGCGGCTACAACCTGCGCGAGTAGTAACGCTTGGTCATAGCCCCGCTCCGACAGCCTGCTGCGGTGCAGCGGCACCGGCACAATCGCCTCCATTTTCGGCCAGCCACTCCGCCTGATTTGCTGCGCCATCAGTCCGCCCAGCGTTTTCGCCATTTCTTTTCGTCCATGATATTTATAGTTGTGAATGGCTCTCTTGACTGCCCCCCTATATGCTTGAACTGTGCAAGCACTTTTAAAAGCAAATGACAGCCCGCTACACTGCGGACAACTCTCCTGCCCCGCCGCAAGAGGCTGTGCGCACTTAAAACAACAGGCTTCAGGAACTGGGACTTGAGCAAGGCACAGACTGCAAATCAGCAGTGCCGTAGTTCCCTCCCCCACTCTGCCTGTGCAGAACACGCAACTGGGCGGAAAGAGCAAATCCAACAACGCTTTAAACAGGTTCATTATTTGCCCCCCGGACTATCCTTTTTCAGCCAGCCTGGCAGCAAGCCTAGTATAGCGGGCTTCAACCTTGTTGTTACGAACTGCGATTGCCAGGGCTTTTTTTGTGCCGATGAGCACAACCAGTTCTTTTGCTCTGGTAATGGCTGTATACAGCAAATTCCGCTGCAACAAAATATAATGCTGAGTTACCACCGGCAGAATAACGACAGGATATTCGCTGCCTTGGCTTTTATGCACAGAAACTGCGTAAGACAATGAAAGCTCATCTAACTCTGTTTGGTCATAAGTAACCTCTCTCGCTCCGCCTATATCTGGATAGCGGACAGTTAACTCACCGTCATCTTGATTGATATAGCTGATGCGTCCCATGTCCCCGTTAAATACTTCTTTCTGGTAATTATTCCGGATTTGCATCACTTTGTCACCCAAGCGAAAAGTAGTGCCTCTGCCCCGCAATTCTGTTTTAGCGGGGTGCGGCTGATTGAGCTCCGCCTGCAGGCGGATATTCAAATTATCCACCCCCAGCAGATTACGCCGCATAGGGGAGAGCACCTGAATATCGGCAATCGCATCATTGTTTTTATAACTAGGCAACCGATGACTGCACAGCGCCAAGATAGTCTCCAGAATTTTCTCCGGTTCGCTTTCATTAATAAAGAAAAAATCTTTGGCTTGACCGCTTAAATCCGGCATTTGCCCGCTGTTTACTAGGTGTGCGTTGGCAATAATGGCACTTTCCCCGGACTGACGAAAAACAGTATCAAGCTTTACTACCGGCACCGCAGCGGAGGCGATAATATCGCGCAGCACATTGCCGGGGCCTACCGAGGGCAACTGGTCCATATCGCCCACCAAAATCAGCTTGCAACTTGGCGGAATGGCTTTAAGCAAAGCACAAAACAATGACAGATCAACCATAGAAACTTCATCCACAATTACCACGTGCGCTTTTAATGGCCTATCCTCGTTGCGCTGAAAGGTGAACCCCTCCCCTTCACCCTGTGCGTATTCCAATAAACGATGGATTGTTTTGGCCTCCACGCCACTGGCTTCCGTCATGCGTTTAGCCGCTCTGCCTGTCGGCGCTGCCAGCATCACTTCAAGGCCATGCAGCTGAAAAAGCGCTAGCAATGAGCGGATTGTAGTCGTTTTCCCGGTGCCCGGCCCCCCGGTTATGACCAATAAGCCTGTTGACAGTGCCATACGGACGGCTTCCTGCTGGGCAGCAGCCAGCTTAATCTGTCCTGTTTCCTGCTGGGATAAGTTATGGGGCCGGAGCGATAACTGTTGACTTGCCAAAGCTAAAAGCTTGGTTGCCGTATAACGCTCTGCCTGCCAAAGGGCAGGCTGATAAACTGCCGCCCCTTCTTCAGGCAACTCCTGAATCAAATCTCCCTCCCGCACCAAGCGCTCCAGCTGCTTTTGCACCGCCTCCTCGGGCAGACTATGCGCTTCGCTCAATAGCAGTTGCCCGGTCTTCTGAAGCAACAGCTCCGCAGGTAAGAAAACATGCCCTTCATCCTGCGCTTCTCTGAGCAAAAAGAGCAGTGCAGCCCGGATACGGTGGGGAGAGTCGTGAGCCAGCCCCATCTCCAGCGAAATTTTATCAGCCGTCTTAAAGCCGACTCCAAAGACATCTTCCGCCAAGCGGTAGGGATTTTCACTTACTTTGGCCACCGTGTCATCTCCATACTTACGGTAAATCCGGGTTGCATAACCTGTGCCCACACCATATCCCTGCAAAAAAGTCATCACTCTCATCACTTCCTGGCGTTCCGCCAGGCTTTCGCTTATCTTGGCCGCTTTCTTATCGCCAATTCCGGCTATTTCACAAAGCCGTTCCGGCTCTTTTTCAATTACGTTTAAAGCATCAAGGCCGAAATAATCTACAATTTTCGCTGCAGTCGAGGGGCCTACGCCCTTAAGCAGCCCGGAGGCCAGAAAGTTACGGATACCCTTTTCGTTCTGAGGCCTGATTACCTCATACTTTTCCACTTTAAACTGGCGGCCAAAATCTTTGTGCTGAAACCATTCCCCTTGCACAATTAACCGCTCGCCCACAGCAAAACGCGGCATATTGCCAATAATAGTATTGACGGCATTATGCTCGCAGCACAAGCGCGCTACGAGAAAGAGTGTTTCCTCGTTATAATATGTAATCCGCTCCAGGGTTCCTTCAAGACAGTCCATACTTTCCCCTCCGACTAAAGATATTCCACACAAAACAATTATCTCCTGCCGATAAAGGACAAACATTCGTTCGTGTGTGGGGGCTGCTTGCAAATCCGCCCGTGCCAATATATACTGAGCGAAGTTCCGCCAATGTGTGCCAGCCCGTAGGGGCGGGTTGCAAGTCCGCCCGTGTCAGTATGTACGGGAGGCTATGCCTCCCGCTGCTTAGGCGAATGTCACAAGGTCCACCGTATCCCGCGATACAAGGCGCGCCCTGACTTTTGCCGTCAAAACACCCCCCGCGCTGCGGAAGATATTTTTAGCCAAAATCAAATCCATCACCGCCGTAACATCTCCCCCTGTCAAGTTGCCCCTGGGATTGGCCAGGCTGACTGTGAAGAAGGAGCCTTCCTGATTGAGAAATACTAACTGCAGCGTGGTTTCCATAAATTCTCACCTCCCACAAAAAATTTTTGCCAATCAATCTACACCACCACCAGTTCTCCGTCATCCAAACGGCGGATCGTACGAACAGGCAGTTCTTGCAAACCCATGATACTTTGCACCACATCATACAAATCCTGATGCGTAGTGTCAGGATGAATTCTCCCGAATAACCGGCTGACAAGCAGTGGATTTCCTTGTTCATCCACACCGTCTTGCAAACTAACCTGACAACGAGTGAAGTTTTTTTCAAGAATAATAGCCATCTTTACACCCCCCTTCTGCAATTCTCAGTATAGAATATAGCTTTTGTCCAAGGCAAAGCCGGAGTTTCCAGCTTTGAGCTGCTTAGACTGGGGAGCGGACACCAAAAATTAAGTTTTAAGCAGCTTCAAGCAGCTAAAGTTCCTATATAAAACAAAAAAAACCAGGGTGACGGCTTACATCACTCTGGCTCTTTTATTAGCAGTTCAGCAGCTTATAGACCGGCTTCGTCTTTGAGCAGCTCCGCCTTATCAGTTCTCTCCCACGATAAACCCAGGTCCTCCCTGCCAAAGTGACCATAGGCTGCAATCTGCTTGTAAATAGGGAGACGCAGCCCCAATGTTTGGATAATGGCGGCAGGACGCAGGTCAAAATGCTTATTAACAAGGGCTACGATTTTTTCTTCCGCAATTTTAGCGGTTCCAAACGTCTCTACCATCAGTGAAAGGGGCCGGGCTACGCCGATAGCGTAAGCCAGCTGGACCTCACACTTGTCTGCCAAACCGGCTGCCACTAAATTCTTGGCCACATAGCGAGCAGCATAAGCAGCAGAACGATCCACTTTTGTCGGATCTTTGCCGGAAAAGGCGCCACCGCCATGGCGGGCATAGCCACCGTAGGTATCCACAATAATTTTCCGACCTGTCAGGCCGGCGTCTCCTTGTGGGCCGCCTACCACAAAACGGCCTGTGGGATTAACAAAATAGCGCGTTTCGCTGCTTAAATACTGAGCGGGGACAATTCCGGTGACTACATGCTCAATCACATCGTTTTTGATCTGTTCCAAATCCACATCCTCATGATGCTGCGCAGAAACTACAATAGTACTAATCCCTACCGGTTTGCCGTTCACATACTTTACCGTTACCTGCGTCTTGCCGTCAGGCCGCAGATAGGGTAGAGTTTTATTCTTGCGGACTTCCGCCAACCGCCTTGCCAACTTGTGCGCCATGGCAATAGGTAGCGGCATCAGTTCCGGCGTTTCATTACAAGCAAAACCGAACATCATTCCTTGGTCACCGGCCCCGATGGCTTCCATTTCTTCTTCGCTGTATTCCCCCGCCTTAGCTTCAAGGCAGCGGTTTACCCCCATAGCAATATCGGGAGACTGTTCATCAATCGAGACCAGGACCGCGCAAGTATCACCGTCAAAACCAAATTTGGCTCTCGTATAACCAATTTCCTTCACAGTGTTACGCACAATTTTTGGAATGTCAACATAACACGATGTGGTGATTTCACCGGCTACCAGCACTAACCCGGTGGTTACAGCCGTCTCTGCAGCTACCCTTGCCTGCGGATCCCTCTCCAAAATGGCATCCAAAATAGCGTCGGAAATCTGATCCGATACTTTATCGGGGTGCCCCTCCGTTACCGACTCAGAAGTAAAGAGAAAGTCTTTGCCCATCTAATCTCCTCCTTGGGTTAGTTTACGCAATTTGCAACAAAAAAACCTCTTTGGATGCAAGAGGTTCTTTTAGCAAGCAACCTCTCCTATCTACCAGGATATGACTCCTGCTGGAATTAGCACCGTTGACGCGCTACGTCCGGTTGCCGGGTTTCATCGGGCCAGTCCCTCCACCGCTCTTGATAAGAGTATTCAGTTCGACAATCACAGCTTAAATAATAATGGATATGGATAGGGTTGTCAAATAGTTTTTTCCGGTATCTCTTTATCCGGCGAATTTTTTTCCACCATGGCAAACATTAATTCCCCGGCAACCGCAACTTTTCCATCTACTGTTGCTGTACTATATCCTTTGCCAATGGAGCCGCGGATTTTTGTGATCACCATCTCGAGGATCAGTGTATCCCCGGGAAACACCTGTTTTTTAAAACGCAAATTGTCGATGCCGGTAAAGAGTACCATCTTCCCTTTGTTGCTTTCCAAACCGAGGATAGCAAAAGCACCGACTTGAGCCATTGCCTCCACAATTAACACTCCCGGCATAACCGGATACCCGGGAAAATGCCCCTGGAAAAAAGGTTCATTGATTGTCACATTCTTGATTCCTTTGACCCGTTCGCCCGGTACGACTTCCAAGATCCTGTCTACCAACAAAAACGGGTAACGGTGCGGCAGGATTGACTGCACATCCCACTCCTGGCTCATTCTAGTCCCCCCAATTAAAAATTTTCGGTAATGCAGTTCTTTACTGCATTAAGATCTTTTTCTAATTCCAGCAGACCTTCCTCATCCTCTTCATCCAAAAGTGCCAACTCCAGGCGCTCGGTAAACTCATTGGCAAGCGCTTGCCATTCCTGCATCATTTCGCGAGCCTTCAGACGAACCAGCGCCGACGCTGTTGTTTTTAGCTCCACAATACCCGGCTGCAACTCCAAAGTTTCCAGATACTGAGGAATGTAGGTAGATAGTCCGTAGGAAGATTCGATTTCAGCCGAAAACGCCGTTAACACCTCTTCCTCCCCATGAAATAAGATAACCTGTTTAGGCTTTTTCTGAAATTTATTCAGCCAAGATAGCAGCTCTGTCCGGTCAGCATGGGCGGAAAAACCGTCAATTGCGATGACACGCGCTCGCACCATAATTTCCTCACCGAAGATCCGTACTTTCTTTGCACCATCCCGAATTCGTCGTCCCAGCGTCCCTTCCGCTTGGTAACCTACAAAAAGAACGGTAGATTCCTTCCGCCAAAGGTTGTGCCTCAAGTGATGCTTAATCCGCCCTGCTTCTGCCATTCCGCTGGCAGAAATGATCATCGCCCCGCCGGGCTGACGGTTAATCCGCTGCGATTCCTCTGCAGTCTGAGTAAAAATAGCTTCCGGAAAATGAAAGGGGTCCTGCCCTCTAAGCAGAAGCTGCCGCATGCCCAGATCGAAACACTCCGGATGCCGAGAGAAAATTTTCGTAGCGGAAATGGCCAGCGGGCTGTCAATATAAATAGGAAGATTGGGAATTTTATTTGCACTCATCAGCTTGCTAAGAAAATAGAGCATTTCCTGAGTACGTCCCACTGCAAAAGAAGGAATGACAATATTCCCCTGACGAGAGACAGTCTCATTAATCACATTTTGCAAGATTTCTAACTTTTGCTCTTCTGCCTCATGCTCCCGGGTGCCATACGTCCCCTCAATAATCAAATAATCGGCTTCCTCAATCACATCAGGATCCCGAATAATAGGTTGTTTAGATTTGCCCAGGTCGCCGGAAAATACCAGTTTTACCTGAGTGCCGTTTTCAGTGATCGCAATTTCTGTAATGGCGGAGCCGAGAATATGCCCTGCGTCAAAAAACTTGATCACGATTTCCTCTGAGAGGCGAAACGGCTCATAATAGTCAATAGCAGTAAAGTATTTCAACGCCTCTTCCGCGTCTTCCACAGTGTAGAGAGGCTCAACCTCAGGCCGGCCGGCTCTTCTGTTTTTCTTATTGAGCCACTCTGCCTCAATAACATGGATATGAGCGCTATCCGGCAACATTATTTTGCTCAAGTCTGCCGTAGCCAAGGTAGCCAACACCTGGCCGCGGAAACCATCTTTCACCAGTCGCGGCAGCAGTCCCGAATGATCAATATGGGCATGGGAGAGAATAATAAAATCAATCTCCGCCGGATTATACACATATTCACTAAAGTTTCTGGCACGCAGCCGCCTTCCTCCCTGAAACAGACCGCAATCAAGCAAAATTTTCTTTCCCGCGGCTTCTAGCAGAATAGAGGAGCCAGTCACCGTTCTGGCGCCGCCACAAAATGTCAGCTTCATGCTCTTTTTTCCTCCCTGTTGCATTATTTTTAAGCGCTCCGCATTCAGCGTATAACGGCATCACTTTTACCATTCTTTTTATCTTTGCTAATTCCTGCAAGATCTGGTTAAATGCTTCGTTTTTCTCTTCAAAGCCGATCTTAGCCTTGGCTTTTGGCTAGCTGACGGTCGGCAGCTATAATGATTTATTATAACAGAATAACAGAAAAGTAATTCTTGGCAAGCAACGCTATTTTCGGGCAAAAACTTAGCTTTATTCCAGCATGAATGGCGTTGCAAGTGCACACACTATAGTCAGTTCAGAAAAAAAGGTGGTGAAAACTGCGTGGAAAAAGACAAAAAGAATAAACAAGAGCTGAAGAACAAAAACAGTAAGCTTGCGCAAAACTGTAACATCAGCAAAGTTACAGACAATGTGGAATTCGCTAATGAACCTTTTAATGATGCCAATAAAAAGAAGTGTGCCCGGGATGAAAGCAAAAAAAAATAACGATTGCTAAGCCAAAAGCGGAACGTCAGACGTTCCGCTTTTGGCAATTAAAGCACTACATGCGTATCGGCAGTAATGCAGATTTTTCTTGGCCCCTCTTTTAATACCTGCCAAGTATTTTCAATCCCTACTACTCCCTTATCAGGGAACGTAAATTTCGGCTCCACAGCAACCACCATATTTTCAGCCAACAAATGCTGCGAACCTTTAGCCAAAATGGGAAATTCATCAAACTCCAGCCCAACGCCATGACCAACATATTTTGCCTGCGTATCGCCAACGCCCATGAAATGCTCCGCCAGAGCAAACTTTTTCGCTATACGCAGAGCCTCGAGGTAAATTTCTCCGCCGGTAACGCCAGGTTTTAACAAAGCTGACACTGCTTCTTGAACAGCTAGAGCTGCCTCAAATGCTAAGCTAAGTTGCCTATCTAAGGAGCCTATGGAGTAAAGACGTGTCTGGTCTACACCATAACCATGATAAACTCCGCAATAATCTAAAGTAACCGGCTCACCGCTCCTAATCAATTTGCGACCCGCCCCTTGTGAGGCCGCCACTGAAACGCCCATGCCCCCGGTAGGACTGTCTAGATGACTGGCAACGGCTCCGGCTTGACCGCTAAGCAAATGACCGAAAAACATTTCCTGCTTGAACCCGCGCATCCTAGTAAAACCCTGATGTCCCAGTTTCCTCAAAATTGCTTCACATTCGGCTGCTATTTCCAGCTCTTCCTTGCCCTCATGGAGTAATGCCGGCAACCGGGCATGAAGCAAGTCCACCTGCTTTGCCGCCTGCAATAGCTGTTCCAACTCATAAGCTGATTTTACCTGCCGCGCTTCACGGACTGTACTGCTTAAATCCGTTAGTTCTACTCCGCAAAGGGCTTCTCGCAAACGAAAATAAGTGGAGGCAGGAAGCACGTCCAACTCTAAGCCAAGCCGCTTAGGTAAATAGCCGGCTTCTGCCAGCAGCGCGGATAATCCGGAAAAACTACTCAGCACCAGCAGTGCTACTCCTGCCTCCTGTTTACCCCGCGGCATATTTTTACGGATCAGACCGCAAACTTCTCCTTCAGCAGGAACATACGCATACTGACACTGCAATGTGCCGGTATAATAGTATAAAGACATATTCTGAGCCAGCAGCGCTCCGTCCAGTTCTAAGCGATGTAATTTTTCTTGCAGCACATCTTTGCGGCGTCGCAATTCTTCCTTTGGAATCATGGCCAACATCCCTCTTATTCTAGTTTAAGCTGTCCTCCGCAGACTATAATGTTCTGCAATTCTTTGCGTCAAGACATGACATCTAAACCCCGAAGTATTCCTGAATCTTTTTTTGCAATTGCTCTTTGGAGACAAAGCCTACCTGATTGCCCAGCGACTGCCCGCCTTTAAAAAACATTAACGTAGGAATGCTCATAATTTTGTAGTTGCCGGCTGTAGTTCGATTTTTGTCAACATTCACCTTGACAACTTTTACCTTGCCTTCAAACTCACGGGCTACCTCGTCAAGCACCGGTGCCATCATGCGGCAAGGTCCGCACCAGGCTGCCCAAAAATCGACTACCACAGGAACAGTTGACTTTAATACCTCGTCTGCAAAATTAGCATCGCCGATTTCCATCACATAATCACTCACTTTTTGTCCTCCCTTTTAGTTATTTTTCTTCATCAAAATATCTGGCCGCGCCTACAGCGGCAATAGCACCATCAGCTACGGCAGTTACCACCTGCCGCAGTTTTTTTACCCGAATGTCGCCGGCCGCAAAAACGCCTGGGACAGACGTCTGCATCTCATCGTTAGTAATAATATATCCATCTTCATTCTGTTCAAGTTGACCAGCCAAAAATTCGGTGTTTGGCACAAGACCGACATACATAAAAATCCCGTCTACCTGCAAGTCCCATTTTTTATGCTGCGCTTGATTGTACAGAGTAACGCTCTCCACCCGTTCTGCTCCGTTGATTTTTTGCACTTCAGTGTTTAAAAGGAGTTCAATTTTGGGGTTTGTCCGTACCCTGTCCTGTAAAAGGCCGATGGCGCGCAACTCCTGTCGGCGATGTACTAAATAAACTTTATTTGCAAACTTGGTTAGCACCATAGCTTCTTCTAATGCTGAGTCGCCGCCGCCCACCACCATCACATCCCGGTCGGTGAAAAAAGCGCCGTCACAAGTAACGCAATAGGAGACGCCTTTGCCTTTCAACTCCTTCTCGCCGGACACATTCAACGGCCGTGAACGCGTGCCTGTAGTCAACAGCAGCGTCCGCCCGCGGAAAGTTCCCTCAGAAGTTTTCACTTCTTTTATCTCGCCATGAAGGGAAACTGCTTCCACTGTGGCTAAGACCATTTCTGTACCAAAGTTACGAGCCTGTTCCTCTAAGAGTTGGCCAAAATCGAAGCCACTAATTCCTCCCGGGAAACCAGGGTAATTTTCCATCTTATCCGTGGTCGCTATCTGTCCGCCGGAGAGCATTTGCTCGATGACTAGCACTGAAAGCCGAGAACGTGAAGCATAAATAGCTGCCGTAAACCCCGCAGGGCCGCCGCCTAGCACCAACATATCATAGATTTTATCCTGCCGCGTCAATCACTTCGCCTCCTGCCACTTTAAGGTGCATCTATATTTTAACATATGCACACACAGCATGCAACGTGACTTTCTCCTGACTATCAGCTATTGCAGCTTGAGCGACAAATCCAAAGCACGGCAACTATGCGTAAGATAACCAAGCGAAATCAAATCAACTCCTGTTTCCGCAACTTCACGCAGTCTGTCGGCGGAAATGCCGCCGGAGGCTTCCAGCAACGTGCGTCCAGCTACAATGAGAACTGCTTCCCGCATTACAGTTACCGTCATATTGTCCAGCATGATGACTTCTACCCCGCAAGCCAACGCTTCCCGAACATCGGCTAAGGTGGCTGCCTCAACCTCAATTTTTAAGGCAAAGCCGGCTCGTGCTCTGACTCTGGCCACAGCATCACTGATCGAGCCGGCGCCCTTAATATGGTTATCTTTAATCATCACCATATCTGCCAAATTAAAGCGGTGGTTCTCGCCACCGCCCAAGCGTACGGCGTACTTTTCCAGCACCCGCCATCCCGGCGTAGTTTTACGTGTATCCACAATTTTAGCGGCAGTCCCGGCCACGGCTTGAACAGCCGCCCCGGTCATTGTGGCAATCCCCGACATTCGCTGCATAAAATTTAAGGCTGTCCGTTCGCCCTTCAGAATTGAGGCTATTCGACCGCTCACTGTGGCCAAGCGCTGTCCCGCCGTAACATGGGCGCCCTCGGCGCAAAAAAAATTGCACTCCACAGCTTGGTCTACTTGAGCAAACACTTCCGCAAACAGGGGCAAGCCGGCGGCAATCCCTGCCTCTTTGGCAAACAGTTCCGCACCGGCTGTTTCCTCTGAAAAAATACTCTCTGTAGTTCTGTCGCCGTAAAGCAAATCTTCTGCCAGCGCGTTATAAACAAGCTGCCTATACTGCAATGGGTGCACGAAGCTCGTCCTCCTTAGCAGTTACCAAGTTTCTTCCGTAGGCCTGATCCTGATTCGGGTAGTCGGCACGATAATGACCTCCCCGGCTTTCTCTGCGCCAGAGCGCGCCGGAGACGATCAGTTGAGCCACAGTCAGCAGATTGATAGTTTCCCAAAGCTTTTGGTGAGTTCCGCCGGCAGGTAATTCCTTAGCTAAACTTTCCAGTTCGGACTGCAGACTAGTAAGCGCCTGTCCGTCCCTGATTAAACCCGCATCTTCAAACATCCGCCTGCGGAGCTGCTGCCTAATTTTTTCTGCATCTGCCAACCGGCCGATACCGACATGCTGTTCCTTAACGGTTGTCAGACTGACTGAAAGCGGTTGCCGATTTTTTTCTATAAAACTCACAGCCCGGTCGGCAAAGACTAACCCTTCTAAGAGTGAGTTGCTTGCCAGCCGGTTGGCTCCATGAACACCGCTGCAGGCCACTTCCCCGCAAGCAAACAGGCCTGGCAAGCTTGCCTCACCATTTAGGCCTGTGGCGATTCCGCCCATGGCATAATGTGCAGCCGGAGAGATGGGTAGCCAGTCTTTGGCCAGATCCAGCCCCCGTTGTCTAGCTTGTTCATAAATGGTAGGAAATCGCTTTTGCAAAAAGGCTCGCCCCTGATGAGTAATATCCAACCAGACGGGAAAGCCGTGCTGCTTTTTCATCTGCGCCAAAATCGCGCGTGCCACCACATCGCGCGGTCCAAGTTCGGCCAAGGGATGATAACTATCCATAAACCGTTTGCCCTGTTTGTTACGCAGCACTGCTCCCTCACCGCGCACCGCCTCAGAGATTAGGAAGGTTTCCAGCTCGCTTTGCCCCTGGAAGACAGTAGGGTGAAACTGCACAAACTCCAAATCCGCCATCCTGGCGCCGGCTCGGTAAGCCATGGCCACCCCATCTCCTGTAGCTACAGCGGGATTTGTAGTTCTGGAAAATACCTGCCCCAGCCCGCCGGTAGCCAAAATCACCGCACCGGCATAAATCATTTCACCACTGAGAGTACGCACACCACAGACGGCTCCGTCACGCACAAGCAAATCACTGACAAAAATGTGTTCCCGTACAGTCAAACTAGGGCAGGATAAGAGCTGCTCCTGCAATGTTTGCTGGATCAGACGCCCGGTGGCATCTCCGCCGCAATGGAGTACCCTGCTTTTATGATGCGCCCCTTCTCTAGTCAGAGCCAACTGCCCATCATCACAATCAAAAGGCGTTCCTAATTCAAGCAGCTCCTGAATACAGCGAGGGCCTTCCTCTACCAAAATTGCTACAGCCTCCGGATTACAAGCTCCGGCACCTGCCGCCAATGTATCTGCCAGATGCTCCTGCGGGCTGTCATCTTCTCCGATAGCAGCCGCAATCCCGCCTTGGGCTAACCAGGTGTTCGTGTCAGAAAGCTGCCCCTTAGTCACAAGGCAAACCCGCGCAAATTTCGCTGCTTTCCGCGCAGCAAAGAGACCGGCAATTCCGCTGCCAACCACCAACACATCGAATTCAGAACGCTTGCTATCAACCCTGTTCCCCATCACGTAACCCTCACCTTACAGCCAACATCCGCTCAAGAGCATGGCGCGCCCTCTCGCGTACGCTGGTGGAAACGGTAATGACAGGCTGCATTTTCTCCAGAGCCGTCACCACTTTTTCCAGATTAGTGTATTTCATATTAGGGCAAACCAGCCCCTGATGAAGCAAATAAAATTCTTTTTCCGGATTCTCTTTTTGGAGACGATGAATAAGCCCCATTTCGGTGCCAATAATCAGTTTATTCTCCCGGGAATTGCGGGCAAAATCTAAAATTCCGCCGGTGGAAAAAGCATAATCAGCCGCTTTTACCACTTCCGGACGGCATTCCGGATGTACTACCACCACCGCATCAGGATGTTTTTCTCGCGCCTGCGCCACATCAGCAGCCCGAACACGATGGTGTGTTATGCAATAGCCTTCCCAGAGAATAACCTTTTTGTCCGTGCGATCAGCCACAAAACTGCCTAGATTCATATCAGGGACAAACAGAATTTCAGCTGCGGCTAAAGAATTTACGACAGCCACCGCATTCGACGAAGTAACGCAAATATCGCTCTCCGCCTTTACCGCAGCCGAAGTGTTAACATAAGCAACTACGGTCGCGCCCGGATGTTCTTTCTTTTTCTCACGCAGCGCCTCCGCTGTAATCATTTCTGCCATAGGGCAGCCGGCCAAAATTTCCGGAAGCAAGACTGTCTTCTCCGGAGCCAAGATGGCTGCTCCTTCCGCCATAAAATGGACGCCGCAGAAAACAATCACATCAGCGTCCGTGTCGGCAGCTACCCTGCTCAAGCCAAATGAGTCACCCACATAGTCGGCCGCATCCTGTACTTCACCTATTTGATAGTTATGCGCCAAGATAATGGCGTTTCTCTGTTTCTTTAGTTCATGGAGCCTCTCAAGCAACTGCCTCTTTTGCTCCTGCATAAAAAACATCCTCTCCCGTATTTGCCCTTCATTATGCCATGGAGTACCTGTCTTGTCAACTGTCAATACATTGCAAGCACATTAGCTGAGCAAAAATCCTCGATTTTGCAATGCTATAATTATTTCATTCAGCACAACCTGGTCTGCCGCCTCAATCGTATGCAAATGGACGCCGCCCGTTAAGGCAGACAATGGCCTTGCCGCCGACTTACCCAGTTGCGCTAAAAAAAGAGCCAGATCACGGCGGTTGGCAATCAGCAAATTCCCTCGCAATTCACCGTATAGCGGATGTTCCACAATCACATCCAGCAGTTTGCCGCCATGGTCAATAATAATCCCGATTTCCTCCTCGACTTGCTCTCCATCATGACAACAGGCTACTACAGCTTGCAAGCCACTGTCTCTAGTTTCTGCCCTTAACATATACCCCTGTGGCGTGGCAAGAACTTGTTCGCCGCCGGCTCTCAAAATAGCTATGTCCTGCACAATCACCTGCCGGCTCACAGCAAGTTGCTGGGCCAAGTCTGTGCCGGTCACCGGTCCGCCCGCCTCTTTTAAGCACAAGAGAAGTCTGTGGCGCCTTTCCCCAGTATTGATAGTAAGCACCCCACTTTTGTTTATTAGAACAGCACCTTTAGGCTTTAGACTAAAATGGCCGCTGGGTTCAGCGGCCGTTTTAGCTCTCACTTAAAGCTAACTATGGGCGGCTTCCCCGCCAAGATAAGCATTTTTAATCTCTTCACTAGCCAGCAGTTCCTGCACTGACCCCTGCATTACAATTTTACCTGTTTCCAAAACGTATCCCCGGTGGGCAATGGAAAGCGCCATATTGGCATTTTGCTCAATCAGCAAAATAGTCGTTCCTTCTTTATGAATTTCTTTAATGATCGAGAAAATTTGCCGAACCAGGATTGGTGCCAAGCCCATCGAGGGCTCGTCCAACATCATCAGCTTCGGCTTAGACATCAGCGCGCGCCCCATAGCCAACATTTGCTGCTCGCCGCCGGAGAGTGTGCCGGCAATCTGGGTACGCCGTTCATAAAGTCGTGGAAAATGTTCAAATACTCGTTTTAAACTGTCTGCCTTCGCTTTTCTATCTTTGGAAAGATACGCTCCCAACTCCAGGTTTTCCGTGACAGACATATTTGTAAAAACCCGGCGCCCCTCAGGGACTTGTGAAATACCTATTTTAACAACATCATGAGCTTGCAAGGAAGTGATATCCTTGCCCAGATACTCGATTTTTCCTTCCCTCGCCTTTTCCAGCCCCGAAATAGTACGCAAGATCGTTGTTTTTCCGGCTCCATTAGCTCCGATAAGCGTCACAATCTCGCCTTGAGATACATCAAGGGAAACTCCTTTAATGGCATGAATTGCATCATAATAAACTTGAAGATTTTCAACTTTAAGCATGGGCCACCTCCTCCCCGAGGTAGGCCTCAATAACTTTAGGATTGCGACGAATTTCCGCCGGAGTGCCATGGGCAATAATCTTTCCATAGTCCAACACATAAATCCGTTCGCACACACCCATTACCAGCGCCATATCATGCTCAATCAACAGAATAGTCAGGGAAAACTGTTTGCGGATAAAGTTGATTAACTCCATCAACTGCTGTGTTTCCTGCGGATTCATCCCGGCGGCAGGCTCGTCCAGTAATAGTAGCTTCGGATTGGTAGCCAGCGCACGTGCAATTTCTAAGCGACGCTGCTCTCCGTATGGCAAGTTTTTTGCTTTCTCAGCCTTCTTTGTGTCCAAACTAAAAATTTTCAGAAATTCTAGCGCTTTCTCTTCAATTTCCACTTCCTCCGTCTGATACTGGGCAGTATGCAGAAACGCCGGCAAAAGACCATATTTAACATTCTGATGATAAGCGATTTTCACATTATCCAGCACTGACAGCTCTTTAAACAAACGAATATTCTGGAAGGTGCGCGCTATGCCTCTCCTCGTAATTTGGAAGGGCTGCAGTGCCTTTGTCGCCGAGCAAAGCGGGGCGTCACAAAAAGCAATCGTTCCTTCACTCGGCTGGTAAACGCCGGTAAGCATATTAAACGCCGTCGTCTTGCCGGCGCCATTTGGTCCAATCAGGCCGACCAGTTCACCCTCTTCCAGAGCAATATTAAACTTGCTGACTGCCGTCAGCCCACCGAACCGGATAGTCAGATTTGTAGTTTCAAGTACAGCCATCTTTACTCCTCCTATTCGGCAGCCGCCGTGATGCCATCTTTCTTTTTTCGCCGCCAGCGTGCCCGCAAGTTTTTAAAACTTTCCCTCAGTAGGCTTAGAGACAGCTCCTGGTTGCCCAACAATCCTTTCGGGCGGAAAAGCATTATAAAAATCAAAAGTAAAGAATAGAGAATCATGCGATAAGCTCTAAAGGCACGAAGAGCTTCTGCCGCATAGGTCAGAAAAATAGCCGCACCAATGGAGCCGGAGATACTTCCCAATCCACCAAGCACCACCATCAGCAATAGCTCAATGGACAGGATAAAGGTAAAAGAAGCAGGTGTGACCATCTGCGTCAAATGAGCCATCATTGAACCGGCTGTGCCGGCAAAAAAGGAGGCAATCACAAAAGCAATCACCTTATAGCGGGTAGTGGGTACACCCATGGTTTCCGCCGCAATTTCATCCTCCCTGATAGAAATGCAGGCTCTGCCATGGGAAGACTGGATAAAGTTGCGAATAATGGTAATGGTAATAATTGAGAGCAGGAAGGCGGCAAAAAAATTGGTATGCCTAGCAAGGCCGAAGTAACCGCTGGCTCCGCCTACGAAATCCCAATTTAAGAGCAGAATGCGGATAATCTCACCGAAGCCGAGAGTAACAATTGCCAAGTAATCACCCCGCAAGCGCAAGGATGGCAAGCCCACCAGGAAGCCCACCAAAGCAGCCATCATCCCCCCCAGCAAGGTAGCTAATATAAAGCGGACATTTCCGGTGAAAATCGCCGGCAGAATCAAGTCTGGATTTTTTGTAATGATGGCTGCCGTATAGGCACCCACTGCCATAAACCCGGCATGTCCCAAAGAGAACTGGCCGCAAATACCGTTAATCAGATTCAAACTGACGGCGCCAACCACAAAAATAGCCATGACCGTCATGACGTGAGCATAATAACGATTAATTATCTCTGCATCCATGGCCATCTGGATGGCATACCCCACAGCCAGGAGCAGTACAAGCTGCAATATAGCGCTAAAACGTTTCGCCATGAGCTTACACCTTCTCCCTGACATTTTTACCAAAGAGGCCGGTTGGCTTAACTAACAGCATAATAATTAGCGCGGCAAATGCTACCGCGTCGCGAAACATGGAGCCTCCGGCAGCACTGACGGCTGATTCAGTTACACCCAGCAACAAACCACCTACCATTGCACCGGGGATAATGCCGATCCCGCCTAAAACAGCAGCAACAAAGGCTTTAAGGCCGGGTAGAAGGCCCATCTGATAGACAACAATCCCGTAGTTCAGCGCAAAGAGCACGCCGGCTGCCGCAGCAAGACTTGAACCTAAAGCAAATGTGAACGAAATTGTCTTATCCACATTTATTCCCATTAAGCGTGCCGCATCTTTGTCTAAAGAGACGGCTCGCATCGCTTTCCCCATTATGGTCTTATGAACAATAAACTGCAGGGCAATCATCAGAAAAATCGCGACTGCCAAAGTCAAAATTCGGTCAGAAGAAATACTCACGTTCTCCATCAACTGAAATCTTTGCAAGGGAAATACCTGAGGAAAGCCTTTTGCCGAGGCGCCGATCCAACTGTGTGCCAGCGCCAGATTTTGAAAAAGCATCGACAAACCAACCGCCGTCATCAAAGCAGCTACCCGATGCGCGTTCCTTAACGGCTTATACGCCAAGCGCTCCATCAAGATGCCAAGAATGGCGCAAAAAATCATAGCTGTAAACATGGCTGGGAAGAAACCCATATCTAACTTAGTAATAGAAAAAAAGCCGACAAAAGCGCCGATCATAAAAACTTCACCGTGGGCAAAGTTAATCAGCTTAATAATGCCATAAACCATCGTGTAGCCAAGCGCCATCAGCGCGTATACACTGCCCAAGGAAATACCATTAATCAATTGCTGCAAAATCTGTTGGGTTATGGTCAAAACTATTCACTCCTTGATTAATGAGCCTCAAAATGGGGGGTGCGCTCCCGCGCCCCCCCCATTTGAGCACCCATAATGTCCTACGGATTTACTGTAGCCTTGTAAACTTGCTTGCCGTCTCTGATTTCAATAATCACAGCACTTTTAACCGGATTGCGATTTTCATCAAAAACGACGGTACCACTTACACCGGTAAAGCTAATGGCAGCCAATGCATCACGGATGGCAGCGCCCTCAACAGAGCCGGCTTCCTCAATCGCTTGCGCCAACATATAAGCGGCATCATAAGCTAAAGCGGCAAGAGCATCGGGAACTGCATTAAACTTGGCTTGATACGCTGCTAGAAATGCGTCAACTTCAGGCGTGCCGGCATCGGGGGAGTAGTGATTAGAGAAGAAACCGCCATTTGCGGCATCACCGGCCAGTTCAAACAGTTTATCGGAATCCCAACCGTCTCCACCCAAAAAGACTGCATCAATTTCAGCAGCTTGAGCCTGGCGCAGGATAGGGCCGACAGTACCGTAGTAAGCCGGCACAAAAACAACGGCGGGGTTAGTAGCCTTCACCCGTGTCAGAATGGTTGAGAAGTCAGTGTCTGTGCTTTTGTAGCCTTCCTCAGCCACAATTGTACCGCCGCCGGCTTCGAAAGCCTTTCTGAAATATTCAGCCAAACCTTTTGAATAATCGCTATCCTGCTCAACGAGCATAGCGGCTGTCGTAACTCCCAAAGTTTCTAAAGCAAATTTTGCCATTACTTGTCCCTGGAAAGGGTCAATAAAACATGCCCGGAAAATGAAGTCGCCTACTTCAGTTACGCGGGGATTGGTAGATGTGGGCGAGAGCATGGGAATCCCTGCAGCTTGGGCAATGGGCGCGCCGGCCAAAGAATGACTGCTGGCCACAGAACCCAAAATAGCCGAAACCTCATCCTGAGTAATCAGTTTCTGGAAAGCTGTAGCAGTTTCTTCTGTTTTGCTCTGGTTATCTTCATTAATAAGAACTAGTTTTCTGCCGCCCAGCACACCGCCGGCGTTATTGATTTCCTCAAAAGCTAACTGAGTGCCATTCAACGAGGACTGTCCAAAGGTAGCAATCGCGCCGGTAACAGGAAACACAGAACCAATTTTGATCTCTTCCGGCGCGGCCGGCGCAGCCGGTGCCTGCGGCTGGTTGCCGCAGCCGGTCAAGGCCAACGAAAGCACCATGGCAATCACTAAAACAAGGCTTAACTTTCTTTTCATTTTTTCCCCTCCATTTTCTTTTTTGTAAAGCTGCTGCCACTAAGTAACGCGCGTTATTAAGTAGCAAACTTTATAACACGCGTAACTATTATATTCTGAATATTTTCGCTCTGTCAATCACTAATTTACGCTTTCAGCATTAAGGTGAGGGGAATTTCAATCAGATCTTGGACCGAACCGTCTTTTGCGCTATAAGTGTAGAGTCTAAGCAAGATTGGCCCTTCTACCGCAACAGCTTCATCGATCACTATATCAATGGAAAATAGTTGCCAGTCGCCCATGGCCGCCGTTGCAAAGCCACTGACAAGCACAGTCTCATTTTCAGCCAACAGCTTGTACTGAATATTCCCCTCAAAGACGTTTCCTACGCCGCGCACCGTCATGCTCCGTTCAACCACTTCTGCTGGTGCCGGCGAAAAAATCTTGATACCAGAAGACTGGGCCGCAATCGGCGGAAGATAATCAAGCCCTTGCAACCGCGGCAGATATTCTTCCGCGCCTTGAGCCACAAAGACGACAGGCAACCCTGTGGCAGGAATTTCCCGCAAAGCATACGGGTATTCAACAGTGCCATCACCTTGCTGACCCTGAGCAGGAGCTGTAAATTGCACAGTCACCTTTACCCGTTCAGCCTCTACATCCACAGCGGTGATTTCCACCGCATAACCATCGTTCTGCAGCCCATAGGTAACAAGCAAATATTGTGTACCCGCCAACTCCCTGGACTGGGCAAGAAACAAGGGCAGCGATCTTTCCACCCAGGCATCAATCTCCGCAGTTTCGGCTGTTTGCGCAGGCGGATGATTCGTTCCATCTCCAGGCAAGCCTGTATCAGGGATACTGTTTTGCCTACTGTTGCACCCTGCCAGAGCAATCAGGAGAAAAACTAGCAATAACAAAGGAAAAGCTTTCTTCAGCATTTAGCCACCTCCAGCATCCACCTAAATAATTTACGAATCTATCTTATAACAGGCGCTGAAAAAATGAAACCCCCAGATAATGTGATTTCTGGTTGACGCTCTCCTGTTTTCCTGATGATTGAGTAAGAAAGAGACCGCCAAGGCTTTTTATCATAAACCGAGTGCGCTACGAGCAACAGGACTAGTTCACTCTTCTCTCCTTGCCCTCACCCTAGCCCTCTCCCGAAGGGAGAGGGTAATAAATAGAGAGGGAAAAAACCATTTTTAGTTTTACTTTTTATTTCAATAGTGTATAATTTTATTAACTGCCTTTGAGACGGTTTACTTATATTGAGAGGATTGTGATTCGCTTGTTGCCTCAGCTAACCATTGAGAGTATAAAAGCAAAACTTCCTATTATCCAGGGAGGCATGGCTGTGCGAGTTTCCACAGCCACCCTAGCTGCGGCAGTAGCCAATGAAGGTGGCATAGGTACTATTGCCGGTACAGGGCTTACTGTGCAGGCGCTGCAGGAAGAAATCAGAAAGGCCCGCCGCTTAACGGCGGGTATAATCGGTGTGAACGTGCTTTTTGCCGCAGCCCAGTTTGCGCAACTGGTAAAGGCAGCGATGAAAGAAAAGGTGGATTTCATTGTTTCTGGTGCCGGTTTTTCGCGCGATATTTTTACCTGGGGAAAGGAAGTTAACATCCCAATTCTTTCCATGGTATCCTCTGCTAGAGTAGCAAAGCTGGCAGAAAAAATGGGCGCTGCCGCAGTGATCGCCGAAGGGAAAGAAGCTGGCGGACATTTAGGAACAGATAGGTCTGTTTACGATCTTTTAAAAGAAATTGTCGGCACCGTCCGTATCCCGGTAATCGCCGCCGGCGGTATTATGGACGGCCACGATATTGCCCGCGCACTAAAGGCAGGCGCAGATGGCGTACAGATGGCGACTCGTTTTGTGGTCAGCAACGAATGCGAAGCCAGTCCTAAATTTAAAGAGCTTTACTTAAACAGTGCCCCAGAAGATTCAGTGCTGATTGATAGTCCTGTCGGCCTTCCGGGACGGGCGATTCGCAATGCTTTAACTGAGCGCTTGCAGGCAGAAAAAAACCTGGGCGTTCAGAAATGCAACTCTTGCCTAAAACATTGCTCTCACAGTTTCTGCATCCTGGAAGCGCTTGAGAAAGCGGTGGACGGAGACGTAGAAAACGGGCTTGTCTTCTCCGGCGAGTTCTTCCATCGCATCAAAGAAATCAGCCCAGTCAAAAAAATCATCACTCAACTGGTGGAAGAGTACGAACGACATAGCAAACCGGCCAATCTCCCCTTTGCGCTATAAGCCAGGAAATATAACTTTTCCTATATCTTAAAATGAATCCTGATACAAATAAAGCCTTGCAGTCATGCTGCAAGGCTTTATTTGGCTCCCCGAGTAGAATTCGAACCTCGGCCTAACCCAGTGAGTGTACCGAACGGAGTTATAGTAGCAAACACCGCCAAAGAGCAGTAACTCTGCATAGCAGCAATTTTGGGTTAGTAAATTTTGTAGCATCCGCCGCAACCTACCGGTTAACTGCCAACTTTATAGAATAATTTTTGCCTGATAGAGCAAATAAAGCCTTGCAGTCATGCTGCAAGGCTTTATTTGGCTCCCCGAGTAGGACTCGAACCTCGGCCTAACCCAGTGAGTGTAACGAACGGAGTTATAGTAGCAAACACCGCCAAAGAGCAGTAACTCTGCATAGCAGCAATTTTGGGTTAGTAAATTTTGTAGCATTCGCCGCAACCTACCGGTTAACAGCCAAATTTATAGAATAATTTTTGCCTGATAGAGCAAATAAAGCCTTGCAGTCATGCTGCAAGGCTTTATTTGGCTCCCCGAGTAGGATTCGAAGCTCGGCCTAACCCAGTGAGTGTAACGAACGGAGTTATAGTAGCAAACACCGCCAAAGAACAGTTACTCTGCATAGCAGCAATTTTGGGTTAGTAAATTTTGTAGCATCCGCCGCAACCTACCGGTTAACTGCCAACTTTATAGAATAATTTTTGCCTGATAGAGCAAATAAAGCCTTGCAGTCATACTGCAAGGCTTTATTTGGCTCCCCGAGTAGGATTCGAACCTACAACCTACCGGTTAACAGCCGGTTGCTCTACCATTGAGCTATCGAGGAATACAGCCGAACCCAAGGGCTTAAAGCTTCCTCGGGTCCGGGGGGTAAAAAATTAGTCTGGCGGAGACCTACTCTCCCAAGGACCTACGTCCTAAGTACCATCGGCGCTGGAGGGCTTAACGGCCGTGTTCGGAATGGGAACGGGTGTGACCCCTCCGCCATTTCCGCCAGAAAGTTCTTTCAAAACTGCACAGCGAAGCATATTAATATCAAAAGTTAA
>Ga0208734_100028_pt1 | contig 94567 bp, 101 predicted proteins | sample Subbio2Aug_QV11A_FD_184824 | JGI IMG/M metagenome (GOLD analysis project Ga0208734, IMG submission 184824) | Serpentinite rock and fluid subsurface biosphere microbial communities from McLaughlin Reserve, California, USA - CR12Aug_QV11A (SPAdes) | ecosystem: Environmental > Terrestrial > Deep... | reverse complement strand
CCTCCACGTGCTCTGTAGTGTGCCTACTTCCTCAAGCTATTTTAACAAAATTCTACAGGCTGCGGGTAGGACAATTGGTTTCATATCCTTTTGTGCCTTGAAGCGCAGCGGAAAGGAATGGTCATAACGATGCTAACGCTTATTGCCGCAATTGTTATTTTCGGTTTGCTGATTTTCTTTCACGAACTGGGGCATTTCCTAGTGGCAAAACGGCTGGGGGTTGGTGTAACAGAGTTTGCTATTGGTTTTGGTCCTCGTTTGCTTAGCCGTCAGTCTGGCGAGACTACTTATTCTTTGCGCGCCTTTCCACTGGGCGGCTTTGTGCGCCTGGTGGGAGAGAACCCGGAAGACAGCAAAGGTGAAGACAGTTTCCAGAATAAGCCTGTTTGGGCTCGTTTTTTGGTGATCGCCGCAGGTTCAGCAATGAATTTTCTGCTGGCGGTGTTGTTGTTTTCACTTATTTATTTCGCTTTTCTGGGCGTACCGCTCTTAGAGTCTACGGAAATCGGAGTTGTACAACCAGGCGGGCGGGCGAGTGAAGCAGGATTACTGCAGGGAGATCGGATTATTTCTATTGCCGGGGAGCGTGTGGCTGACTGGAAGGAATTGGTTTCACTCATTCACGTTCATCCCGAACAAGAAATTGTTGTCGAATATGAGCGGCAGGGGCAGATCGGTTCCGTTAGTTTAGTCCCCTTGCGTGACCCTCAAACCGGGGAAGGACGGATTGGTATTCAGGCTCAGACGCGCATGTTTTCGCCACTGCTCTCGCTCCGTGCCGGTCTGCAACATACTATTTGGTTTATCCAACTGTTTGTTTCCAGTATTATGCAGATGGTGACTGGCGACGCTGCTCCTGATGTAGTGGGTCCTGTTGGGATCATTCAGATTGTAGGGGAAGTGGCCAGAACCGGCGTGGTGAATCTAATGTCTTTGGCGGCCATTATCAGCCTGAATCTCGGAATCTTAAACTTGCTCCCCATTCCCGCACTTGACGGCAGCAGGTTAGTTTTTCTAATAGTGGAAGGTATGCGTGGCCGTCCAGTAGATCCGCATAAAGAATCATTCGTCCATTTTGTCGGGTTTACGGTGTTAATTTTATTGATGATTGTCATTGCCTACCGGGATCTGACTCGTTTGGATCTTTTCTTCTAGCAGGAGGAATGCAATGTATCGGCGTGAGCAAACAAGACCAGTTAAAGCGGGCCCGCTGATTATCGGCGGCGGCGCGCCTGTCGTCATCGAGTCTATGACTAATACCGATACGTCAGATCTGGCAGCTACACTGGCACAAATCACAGAATTGAAGCAGGCTGGCTGTGAACTGGTGCGTGTTGCTGTGCCAAACCAACGGGCGGTTGACGTCTTGCCTGAGTTGGTTAGACAATCACCGCTTCCCCTGGTGGCAGATATCCATTTTAATCACAGTTTTGCTTTAAGTGCCCTTCGTGCCGGAGTGGTAAAATTGCGGATTAACCCCGGTAATATAGGGGGGGAAAAGCGCTTGGCGGAAGTGGTAAACCTTGCGGGGGAGAAACAGGTTCCCATCCGGATTGGTGTAAATGCCGGTTCTTTAGAGCGAAGATTGCTGGATAAATATGGCAGGGCGACTCCAGAGGCGATGTTGGAATCAGCAATGGATCACATCCGCTTGGCTGAAAAGCTCGGTTTTTACGAGTTGCTAATCTCTTTAAAAGCATCTTCAGTCCCGTTGACGGTTACTGCTAATATGTTGTTTGCCAGAGAATCACGCTATCCGCTACATTTAGGAGTGACTGAGGCGGGCTCTTCCTTTAGCGGCACAGTCTATTCCGCGGTAGGGATTGGAGCGCTGTTACTTGCCGGTCTGGGTGATACGATTCGAATTTCCTTGACAGCCCCACCTGTCGAAGAAATTCGGGTGGCGAAAGCAATTCTAGCTGCGGCGGAGATTCGGCGTTTCGGCCCAAGGGTCATTTCCTGCCCAACTTGTGGACGTTGCCAGATTAGCCTGATAGAATTGGTAAAAGAGTTGGAGCAAAGAGTGGCTGAAATTACTGAGCCGCTGACCTTGGCAGTGATGGGCTGTGCTGTAAATGGTCCCGGGGAAGCGAGAGAAGCAGATTTAGGAATTGCCGGCGGAAAGAACCAGGGACTAATTTTTTGTGCCGGTGAAATAGTTCGCAAAGTGCCTCAGGGTCAGCTGATTGATGAATTTATGTCGTTCCTCTACGCTTATCTTGAAAATAAGGCTGATTCCGAGGGAACAAAAGATGAGAACTGAGCCGCCAGGCTCTGCAAGATTGCGAGGGAAATCAGCAGGTTGCGAAATACTGCCGGATATGGTAGGATGGAAGATGAATTCATAGCTTTTCGCTGAGAAGAGTGGGCCTGCCCACTCTTCCGTTTTATCAGGCAGACAGATACATAAGTAATGCCAATTTTTATTATGTAGGAAAGTATATGATTTCCTACATAATGGGGGGTCGTAGGGGGGGATTCACCCTTACGCTCGCGGGGTGCTCAGGAACGAAGTTCCGCCGAAGGGGCGGCAGCCCCTAGCGGACAAGAAAAACGCATCTTTAGATAAAGCGCGAAGCGTTTTTCTTGTGTTATTACACAAACTAATGGGATTACAATTTAAACAACTTACTACCCATGGTGGCAGACGGAGGGACAATGATGTCAAAGATTAATAAGCTTGTTACTGAAATAGCTGTTCCTTTGGCAGATGCGCTGGGGCTGGAACTGGTGGATGTGGAATTTGTTAAAGAAAGCGGCCGGATGATTCTGCGTGTTTATATAGATCGGGAAGGCGGAATCAAGCTGGAGCACTGTGAAGTGATGAGCTGTGCTTTAGAAGAGGCTCTAGATAACCTAGACCCCATTGAAGAGCACTATCTGCTGGAAGTTTCTTCTCCTGGCGTAGAGCGACCGCTTAAAAAAGCGGCTGATTACTTGCGGTTTACAGGCAGAGTTGTAAAAGTGAGGCTCTTTAGCTCTTTAAACCGGCAAAGAGGTTTTACTGGCACTTTGCGTGGTTTGGAAGGACAGGATATTTTACTGGAAACGGAAAAACATACTTTGGTTCGGATTCCACTTTCCCAAGTGGCAAAGGCTAATCTGGCCCTTATAGATAAAGAGAAAGGAGGTATATAGCATGAATGAAGATTTTTTAGCCGCAATGGCAGCAATTGAGAAAGAGAAGGGCGTAAAGAAAGAGATTCTCTTTGATGCTATTGAGGCAGCACTAGTTTCGGCGTATAAACGCAATTTTAATACTGCAGCCAATGTGCGTGTCCAACTAAACCGTGATTCAGGGGAAATTAAGGTTTTCACCCGCTTAGTGGTAGTCGCGGAAGTGTTTCAGGCGCAACTGGAAATCTCGCTTGCCGAGGTGCGTGAAATCGACTTAAATTATCAGTTGGGTGATATTGTGGAGAAGGAAGTGACGCCGAAAAATTTTGGTCGAATTGCTGCGCAAACGGCTAAGCAAGTAGTTATTCAGCGCATTCGTGAGGCAGAGCGGGAAATGGTGTTTGATGAGTATATTGACCGGGAAGAAGATATTATCACCGGTATTGTCCAGCGCATTGAACAAAAGAATGTAATTATAGATCTGGGTAAAGCGGAAGCTGTTTTGTCTCCCACAGAGCAAATGCCTAGCGATGAATACAAACAGGGAGAGCGGGTAAAAGCATACATTAATGAAGTGAGAAAGACAACAAAAGGGCCGCAAATTTTCATCTCCCGCACTCACCCCGGACTTCTCAAGCGCCTCTTCGAACTGGAAGTTCCTGAAATCTTTGACGGAACTGTTGAAATCAAAGCGGTAGCTAGGGAGGCCGGCTTTCGCTCTAAATTAGCAGTATACTCAAAAAACAGGGATGTAGACCCTGTAGGCGCTTGTGTCGGTCCGAAAGGAGCACGTGTACAGGCAATAGTTGATGAACTGCGCGGTGAAAAGATTGATATTGTCAAATGGGATGAAAATCCAGAAATTTTTGTAGCCAATGCTCTTTCCCCTGCTAAAGTAGTAGTGGTCATGTTGCAAAGTGCACAAAAGGTAGCAAATGTTATCGTTCCGGATTATCAGTTGTCTTTGGCGATTGGCAAGGAGGGACAGAATGCCAGGCTGGCTGCAAAGCTGACTAACTGGAAAATAGATATTGCCAGCGAAAGTCAGGCTGCTGAGCGTGTATCTAGCTCACTTGAAGCAAGTGGGCGGCTGTCGCGGAGGGAACGGGAGCTTGAAGAGCCGGAAATTTCCGGCGGTTCCAGTCAAAGAAAGGCGCTAGTAGGCACTACCCTCGCAAAGGGGGTCGCAGACGATGAAACTCCGTAAGGTGCCGTTGCGTACGTGCATTGGTTGCCAGGAGCAAAAGAACAAGCGTGAATTGATTCGCATCGTCCGCACACCGGAAGGGAATGTGGAATTGGATGCCACCGGGAAGAAAGCCGGGCGTGGCACATATCTATGCAAGAAGCGTAGTTGCCTTGATCTGGCTGCCAAAGCAAAACGTTTTGAACGAAGCCTAAAACATCCGGTTTCTCCTGCGGTAGTGCAAGAGTTGGCGTCACAATTACCTGAGGATAAGCAGGATGATGAATAAGTTACTAGCTCTGCTTGGGCTGGCGAAAAGAGCCGGCAAGCTCTCCTTTTATGAGGAAGCCAACCTGCTAGCCATTCGCTCCGGCCGGGCAAGGTTACTCGTTCTTGCCGAAGATGCCGGTGAGTCGACGGCAAAGAAATATCTGGATAAATGTAGGTATTACCAAGTGCCTGTAGTGCGGGGCGTGAGCAGGGAAAATTTAGGAGTTGCTCTTGGCTCACCGCCTAGGACTGCCGTTGCTGTTTTAGATGAAGGTTTTGCAAAGAAATTGACGCAACTGGCTAGATGATTAAGTTACTGTTTTAAGGAGGCCAAACTAATGGAGGTGTAACTCATGACGAAGACTAGAGTATATGAATTAGCGAAAGAGTTGGCTGTGCCCAGCAAAAGGATTATTGATATTTTGGCAGATATCGGTTTTGAGGTTAAAAACCACATGAGCGTAGTGGAAGATGAGGCTGTTAGGCGCATCACTTATCAAATGACAGGCAAAGGAGAGGCACCGCCGCTCACTCAGTCTGTTAAGCAGGAAATAAAACAGGATCTGCCACAAGCTACTCAAGGAATAGCCGCTAAAGAGATGCAGGCTAAAGGAGCCGGGACAAGTCAGGATAGTCCCAAGCAGCATAGCGAAAGTCCGCAGTATGCCCAAAATCGGCAACAGGGAGCACCTCGTCCCTCCAGCACAAGGCCACAAGGCACACCAGCTCAGGAAGCGCGTCCGCAGCAAGGGACTCAACAGGGAGCACCTCGTCCCTCCAGCACAAGGCCACAAGGCGCACCAGCTCAGGAAGCGCGTCCGCAGCAAGGGACTCAACAGGGAGCACCTCGTCCCTACAGCACAAGGCCACAAGGCGCATCGGGCCAAGGAGCGCGTCCGCAGCAAGGGACTCAACAGGGAGCACCTCGTCCCTACGGCACAAGGCCGCAAGGCGCACCAGGCCAAGGAGCGCGTCCGCAGCAAGGGACTCAACAGGGAGCACCTCGTCCCTACGGCACAAGGCCGCAAGGCGCACCAGGTCAAGGGGCGCGTCCGCAGCAAGGGACTCAACAGGGAGCACCTCGTCCCCAGTCCGCAAGGCCGCAAGGCGCGCAAGGTCAAGGGGCGCGTCCGCAGCAAGGGACTCAACAGGGAGCACCTCGTCCCCAGTCCGCAAGGCCTCAAGGAACTCAAGGTCAAGCAGCCCGGCCACAATACGATAAACAACAGCGTCCACATGGCACTCGCCCGCAAGGGGTACATGGTCAGAGACCGCCGGTCCGCGAAAAAAAACCTCGGATAGATAAACGGGAACGTCGGGCAATGCGCGAGGCTCGTGTTTTAGACGAACTGCAAAAACAAGAACGCACAGTCATCCTGGAAGGTCGGATTACTGTGGGAGAGCTGGCTGACAAGCTTGGGGTTAACTCCAGTGAAATTATCGGCAGGTTGATGGCGCTGGGTGTAATGGCGACTATTAACCAAGCGATAAATATAGAAGTGGCACAGTTGTTGGCTGAGGAATATGGTTTCGATGTGGAAATTAAGGTGGATGAACTAGAAGCCGGTCTTGTGGAAACGGTTGCGGACAGGGAAGAAGATTTGCACCTGCGTTCGCCGGTTGTCACTATCCTCGGTCATGTGGACCACGGCAAGACTTCGCTCCTAGACGCTATTCGCAAAGCCAATGTAACTTCACAGGAGGCCGGTGGAATCACGCAGCATATCGGCGCCTACCAAGCGGAATATCAGGGGAAAAAGGTAATCTTTCTTGATACGCCCGGTCACGAAGCCTTTACAGCCATGCGTGCCCGCGGAGCGCAAGTGACAGATATAGCCATTGTGGTAGTAGCTGCCGACGACGGTGTGATGCCGCAGACGGTCGAGGCTATTAACCATGTTAAAGCAGCCGGTGTACCCATTATTGTGGCACTAAACAAAATCGATCGGCCAAATGCTAATCCTGAACGGGTTAAGCAACAATTAACCGAGTATAATCTTGTTTCTGAGGAATGGGGCGGCGATACTGTTATTGTGGAAGTATCTGCGCTACAACGCCTTGGTCTAGATACGCTAATGGAAATGATTTTGCTTGTGGCCGAACTGGCTGAGCTGAAAGCAAACCCCGACAAGCCGGCCATCGGTACCGTTGTTGAAGCTAAACTAGACAAGGGACGTGGCCCGGTGGCCACAGTGCTGATCCAAGATGGGACTATTGCGGTTGGCGATGCCATTATTTGCGGTACCATTTACGGCAAAGTGCGTGCCATGGTTGATGATAAGGGGAAGCGGCTTAAAAAAGCCGGTCCTTCCACTCCTGTGGAGGTGCTTGGCCTAAATGAAGTTCCGGAAGCAGGCGATCTGCTACAAGTTGTTTCGGATGAGCGTGTTGCCCGGCAAGTGGCAGATAAACGGGCTGAGAAACGACGTGAGGTAGAGCTAAAGAAATTGGCTAAAGTCTCGCTTGACGACTTGTTTAGCAAAATTCAGGAAGGCGAACTGAAAGATTTGAACATCATTATTAAGGCTGATGTTCAAGGCTCTGCGGAAGCACTGCGCGAATCTTTGTTAAAGCTAGAAAATAGTGAAGTACGTCTCCAGGTGATTCATGGCGGTGTAGGAGCTGTTACCGAATCGGATGTAATGCTGGCTTCCGCATCTAACGCGATTATTATCGGCTTTAATGTCCGACCGGAACCAAGCGCTCGTAAAATGGCAGAGCGGGAGAATGTGGAAATCAGACTGTATCGGGTGATTTACGAGGCTTTGGACGAAGTGAAAGCGGCCATGACCGGGCTGTTGGCTCCGCAGTTTAAAGAAGTAGTCTTGGGTCAGGCTCAAGTTCGGAATCTGTTTAAAGTATCGAGGCTGGGAACTATTGCCGGATGCTATGTAACTGAGGGCAAAATCACCAGGAATGCAGATATCCGGATTATTCGTGACGGTATTGTGATTCATGAAGGAAAAATTGAGACACTGAAGCGTTTTAAGGATGATGTACGCGAGGTGGCTACCGGTTATGACTGCGGTATTTTGATGGAAAAATTTCATGACTACAGAGAGGGCGATATCATCGAAGCGTATACCATGCAACAGGTAGAGTTACCGTAAGCCATGGTAGTAGGTTTTTTGACAATGGGGCTGCGCCTGCCAGGTATCTGCTCGCTTAAGGAAAAACGTTCCGTCCTCAGACGACTGATTGCGAGAATTCGCCAGAGATTTAATGTTTCCGTAGCAGAAGCCGGTAAACAAGACAAATGGCAAGCCTCAGTATTGACCATTGTTTGCGTTTCGGCAAATGCGGCGCTGGCACATCGTCAGCTTGAACAGGTGCTGTCATTTGTGGAGCAGGACGGTAGTATTATGATCACCGATACAAACCTTGAAATCCTCTGAGATAGAACTAGGGAGGAATCTAGATGACTGAACAAAGGGCCCAACGTGTCGCGGAAGAAATGAAACGGGAAATTAGCGATATTTTGCGCAATGAACTAAAAGATCCGCGTACCGGTGGGATAATCAGCGTTACAAATGTGGATTTGACGCGTGATTTGCGACATGCAAAGGTCTTTATCAGTATTTTCGGTAGCGACCAAGAGCAGCAGGAGACTCTGTCTGTGCTCTCGAAGGCTGTCGGTTTTATCCGCACTGAGGTGGGGCGGCGGATTCGTTTGCGTCATACCCCGCAAATTTCCTTTCTCTTAGATAAGTCCATAGCTTACGGCGCGCATATTAACCGTGTCCTGCGTGAACTTAATCCACCCGGAGGCGGCGAACCCAGTGAATAGACTAGCCGAGATTGCTGTCCGTCTGAAGAGTTCAAGTAATATCTTGGTGACATCACACATTATGCCGGATGGAGATAGTATCGGTTCACTTTTGGGGTTGGGACTGGCGCTGCAGCAGGCAGGTCACGCTGTAACCATGTTTTCAGTCGATGGCGTGCCTGACCGGTACAGTTTTCTGGACGGTTCGGAGAAGATCGTGGAGAAGCTGCCACCGAAAGTTGATTATGACTGTGTTGTTATTCTAGACTGCAGTGACCAGGACCGGATAAAACCGATTTGGGAGCAGGTTAAAGAGCTGCTAATTATTAATATTGATCACCATCCGACCAACCATTTTTTTGGTAACCTGAACTATGTAAACCCGGACGCCTCGGCAACAGGAGAGATCGTTTACCAGCTTCTTTTGGAAATGGCAATTCCTGTGGATGAAAGGGTGTCGGCCGCACTTTATGTGGCAATTAGTACCGACACAGGCTCATTTAAGTTTGAAAATACTACGCCTGCTGCGCACGAAGTTGCGGCCCGCCTATTGGAGGCAGGGGTAAAGTTGCGGGAAATTACTCCTCGTGTCTTTGATCTTCGTAGTCGCACCGCTATTTGCATCCTTCGTGAAGCACTAAACACTCTCCGCTATTCCGAGGATGGGAGTGTGGCTTGGATTACTCTGACAGAAAAAGAGATGATTTCCTGTGGAGCACGGGACGAGGATTTAGATGGCGTGGTAAATTACGCGAAAAATATTGAAGGGGTTGAAGTGGGGCTTATTTTTCGGGAGAAAAGTGATGGTGTGGTTAAAGTCGGTTTTCGTGCGCACAGTATTGACGTGAGTAAGCTGGCGGAAACTTTAGGCGGCGGTGGTCATGCTCGAGCCGCTGGATGTTTTCTCGAGATGAGCATCAAAGAGGCTGTGGAGAAAGTTTTGGACCTTGTTGTAAAGGAAGTAGAAAATGGACGGAATCATCAATCTTTTGAAGCCTCCCGGGATGACGTCCCACGATGCTGTTAATGTGGTGCGTCGTCTTACCGGGATTAAGCGCGTTGGACATACGGGCACCTTAGACCCTGGCGCTGCCGGGGTATTGCCAATTTGTCTCGGCAAGGCGACTAGGGTCAGTGAATACGTGCTGGGCATGGATAAATCGTATCGCGCTGAACTCTCTCTTGGTCAAGCTACAGATACGGAAGACGCCGCTGGACAACCTGTCTTGACAAGGCCGGTTCCTTCCCTAACAACTCACGGTGTCGAACTAGTGTTAAGAGGCTTTTTGGGCACGGTATCCCAAATTCCGCCAATGTATTCTGCGGTACGTGTGGCTGGCAAAAGATTGTATGAATTGGCTAGGCGCGGTGAAGTAGTGGAACGGGAACCACGTGAAATTCAGATTTACAAAATTAAGTTGCTGAAAATTAGTGAAACTTCCATTCTTTTTGAGCTTGACTGCTCTCGTGGTACCTATGTGCGGACGCTGTGCCGGAATATCGCGGAGAAATTAGGTTCGGCTGGTCATATGTCATTCTTGTTGCGGACGGCTGTGGGTCCATTTCTACTGGGGAGCGCCGTAACCTTTGAGGAACTGGCGCAGTTTGCCGAGGCCGGTTGCATAACGAAAGCATTGCTGCCTCTGGATCTGGCGCTGGCAAACATGCAAGCGGTAACTGTGGATGAAAGCCAGGCTGCCCGTCTCAGAAATGGGTTGGCTGTTACGCTGCGTCTCAAAACTTCTGACGGTGAACTTTTTCGTGTTTATGATTCCTCACAGGCTTTCCTGGCAATTGCGACGGCAGACAGGGAGCAGATTAAACCTTTGAAAGTATTTATTTGAATTTATAGTCAGGTGATAGTATGGAGCTGTTCCAGGGAATAGAGACATTCCGTAAGAACTGTATCGAGCCGATTGTTTTGGCATTAGGCAATTTCGACGGTGTGCACAAGGGTCACCGGCAAATTTTGCGTGCAACTACTGCGGCAGCCAGCGGTATCTCCGCTAAAAGTGCCTGTCTTATTTTTATGCCGCACCCGCTTGCAGTGTTAACGCCAGCCAAAGCGCCTGCTCTGTTGCTCAGTCTGCAAGATAGAATCAGTTCGCTGGGTAACGCAGGGATTGATTATGTTATCGTCCATCCTTTTTGCCGAAATTTTGCTGCCATTGAGCCGGAGACGTTTGTCAGAGAAATTCTGCATGAGCAGTTAGGTGTCTCCGGGGTTGTGGTCGGTTTCGATTATTCTTTTGGTTGTCGGGGAGCCGGCACAGCGTCGGATCTAAAAGAAATGGCGATGAGGTTTGATTTCTTTGTCCACGTAATGGACCCTATCACGGTAGACGGAATCCCGGTTGGTAGCACAGCAATTCGGCAATATCTTGCGGCAGGACGCGTGGAGGAGGCCGCCGCTATGCTGGGGTACCCATTTTATCTGAGGGGAACTGTGGTTCACGGAGATGGCAGGGGCAGAAAATTGGGTTTCCCCACAGCAAATTTATTGGTGAATTGTGAACTGATTCGACCAGGCAATGGCGTCTATTTAAGTCAGGCTGCTTGCGGTGATAATGTATTCTGGGCGCTGGCGAGCGTAGGCAAGCGACCCACCTTCTGCAAAGATGAAACGTCGCTCGAAGTGTATCTATTAGATCAAGAAAAAAATCTTTATGGGCAGGAATTAATCGTCTCGTTTCTACAAAAAATTAGAGATGAAATAGCATTTAGCAGTCCGGCAGCTCTGGCTTGCCAAATCCAAAATGATGTGGCATTGGCTAGAAACCTGATTGCAAGTCCGCAGCCATGGTCAAGTTGAGCGGAAGATGTTTTTGCCGAACATGGTTCGCTTGACTTGCTAAGTGTTTGTCTATATGGTAAAATCAACTTTGTTAACCTTAGGCTCGGGTTTGCGGAACTCCGACGCTTGCCTTGGCCTAGTGGGGATCGAAAAATATAGGAGGTGAAAGTATGAGTATGGATGCAACACGCAAACAGGGTTTAATTAGCGAGTATCGGCTGCATGAGAACGATACCGGTTCTCCTGAAGTTCAAATTGCGCTGCTCACAGAACGGATTAATTATCTTACAGAGCATTTGAAGGCGCACAAGAAGGACCACCATTCGCGGCGCGGTCTGTTGAAGATGGTTGGGCAACGGCGCGCGCTACTTAATTACCTGAAGGAAATTGATGTGGAGCGATACCGCACCATCTTAGTAAAGCTGCAACTGCGCAAATAATTCCCGGCAGAGCGCAATTTGCAGGCAGAAAAGCTTGATAAATTTCCTACTCAGAGAGGAAGCGGGGGAAACCCCGCTTTTTTACAGAGTCAGAGAGGATGTATGGAATGAAAGTTTTTAAAATGGAGTTGGCCGGTAGGGAGCTGACAATTGAGACCGGCCGCATCGCAAAACAGGCAAACGGTGCTGTTTTGCTGCGTTACGGTGATACTGTCATGCTTTCAACTGCTACCGCTTCAGCGGAACCACGGGAAGGGATTGACTTTTTCCCGATGACGGTTGATTATGAAGAGCGCCTTTATGCGGTAGGTAAAATCCCAGGAGGTTTTATTAAGCGGGAAGGAAGACCTACGGAAAAAGCTATTTTGGCTTCCCGACTTACAGATCGTCCGTGTCGGCCGCTGTTTCCCAAAGGCTTTCGTAATTCCGTGCATATTGTGACTACAGTTTTGTCTGTTGATCAGGAAACCCCTCTTGAGGTACTCTCGATCTGTGGTGCATCTGCAGCGCTGTCGCTCTCGAACATCCCTTTTGCCGGACCGATTGCCGCTGTATTGGTTGGTTGGGTAGACGGAAAACCGGTTATTAATCCGACGAAACAGCAGGCTGAAGTATCGCGCTTGCATCTGGTCGTGGCTAGTACTCGTGATGCCATAATGATGGTGGAAGCCGGTGCCCACGAATTAACGGAAGAAGAAATCCTGGAAGCTATCATGACAGGACATGACACCAATAGAGAAATTGTCGCTCTGCAGGAACAGATGGCGGCTGAGCTAGGTAGAGAGAAGATGCAGGTAAAAACGTTTGAACCTGACACCGGCATCGCTGCAGAAGTCCGTGTTTTTTCTGGAGAGAGGCTTAAAGAAGCAGTGCGAACTGTGGAAAAGCAGGAGCGGGAAGCGGCCATTGATGCCGCTAAAGCGGAAGCAGTGGCGCACTTTGCAGAAAAATATCCTGAAAAGGACAGGGATGTCCGCGCTTGTTTTGATAATTTGGTTAAAGAAACAATGCGTACCATGATTACTAAAGAAAACTTGCGCCCTGATGGACGTAAGGCTGATGAAATAAGGCAAATCACCTGTGAAACAGGTATTTTGCCACGGACACACGGTTCAGGTCTTTTTACCCGCGGTCAGACCCAAGTTCTAAATGTTTGTACTTTAGGAACGCCTAGTGAAGCTCAGCGCTTGGACGGACTCGGACTGGAAGAATCCAAACGCTATATGCATCACTATAATTTTCCGCCTTACAGCGTCGGCGAAGCCGGGTTTATGCGTGGTGCCAGCCGGCGTGATATTGGGCACGGCGCTTTGGCTGAGCGGGCACTTCTGCCTGTACTTCCATCTGAGGAAGATTTTCCGTATACAATTCGCCTTGTATCAGAAGTGGTTGAGTCAAACGGTTCAACATCCATGGGCAGTGTCTGCGGATCTACTCTTTCCCTGATGGACGCCGGCGTTCCGATCAAGAAAGCTGTCTCCGGCGTTGCGATGGGTCTGATTAAAGAAGGGGACCATGTGGCTATCCTCAGTGATATCCAGGGGATGGAAGATTTTCTCGGAGATATGGATTTTAAAGTGGCAGGAACTAAAGACGGAATTACCGCGCTGCAAATGGATATTAAAATCAAAGGGTTGTCGAGGGAAATTCTGGCTCAAGCATTAGCTCAGGCAAAAATTGGTTACATGCACATCATGCAGAAAATGCTTGATGTGATTGCAGAGCCAAGAGCTGAAATGTCTCCCTATGCTCCCCGGATTATTACTATGCAGATTCATCCGGATAAAATCAGGGATGTGATTGGACCAGGCGGCAAGATGATCAATAAAATTGTGGCAGAAACGGGAGCAGAGATTGATATTGAGCCGGATGGCACCGTGTATATTGCTGCGATAAATACAGCAAGCGGCCAAAAGGCGCAACAGATGATTGAGGGACTGACAAAGGAAGTATTGCCGGGCGAAGTATATCTCGGCAAGGTAACTAGGGTTGAAAAATACGGAGCTTTTGTAGAAATTCTGCCTGGAAAAGATGGACTCGTCCATATCTCCCGCTTAGCGCATGAACGGGTGGAGAAGACAGAAGACGTCGTCAATCTAGGCGATGAAATTACAGTAAAGGTCATCGGTATTGATGACCGTGGTCGGATCGACTTGTCGCGCAGGGCCGCCATTCCAAATGAATTAGGAGAAATGGTGGAAGAAGAACCGGCTCAACGCCGTGAAGAAAGACGCGATCGCCGCCCAAGTAACGACAGAGACAGACGCCCACCGAGGAGAACATAAATTTAAAATTTATGTTCTTTTTTTTTTGTGTAGGAAATTATGTGATTTACACAAATCTATCGTGTTAAATATTGAAAGAGTGGGGCTCACAGAAATTAGCTTGTTTTAATATTATAGATCAAATAATTTTTTTGATGGGAGGGAAACGGCTAGTGAAAAAGTTTTCAAAATTTTTGTCATTAGGGTTGGCTGCCATAATGGGCGCAAGTGTGCTGGTGGGGTGTGCTCCAGAGGAGGGATTAACTAAAGTTAGGCTCAATGAGGTAACACGCTCCGTATTTTTTGCGCCGCTCTACGCCTCCATTAATCTAGGCTACTTTGCCGAGGAAGGGCTCGAGCTGGAGTTGACTACCGGACAGGGGGCAGATAAGGTGATGACAGCCTTGCTGTCGGGGCAAGCCGATATCGGTTTCATGGGTCCGGAAGCAACAATCTATGTCTATAATCAGGGACAGGAAGACTATGTGGTAAATTTTGCGCAACTCACTAAGCGTGACGGCTCTTTTCTGGTTGCAAGGGAGCCGAATCCGGATTTCAGCTGGGAAGATGTACGGGGAACCAGCATTATTGGTGGCAGAAGAGGTGGCATGCCGCTGATGACTCTGGAGTACGTGTTAAAGAAGCATGGCATTATGCCCGGTGAAGACGTGGAAGTACTTACGCATATCCAGTTTCCGCTAATGGCCGGCGCTTTCACCGGAGGAGAAGGAGACTACGTTACACTTTTTGAGCCGGTGGCAACCAAGGTGGAGTTGGAGGGCGGCGGGTTTGTGGTTGCCTCTGTAGGTAAGGATAGCGGCGAAATTCCCTATACAGTTTTTTCAGCGCGCAAGAGTTTGCTGGCAAACAACCCGGAATTAATCCAAAAATTCACTAATGCAATTTACCGTGGCCAAGTCTGGGTAACGGAAAATAAGCCGGAGGAAATAGCGCGCGTCATCAGTCCCTCATTCCCTGATGCAGATGAGGTGATGTTGGCTAATGCGGTCCGGCGCTACAAAGAAATTGATGCTTGGGCCGCAACACCTATCTTTACGGAAGAAGCATTTGAGAGGTTGCAAAACATTATGGAGACAGCCGGGGAACTAGATAAGCGTGCGCCTTACGGCAACTTGGTAACTAACAAGTTTGCGCTTAGGGCAACAGAGTTGCTGCCCTAACCAAGAAAAACGCTTCGCGCTTTATCTAAAGATGCGTTTTTCTTGTCCGCTAGGGGCTGCCGCCCCTTCGGCGGAACTTCGTTCCTGAGCACCCCGCAAGAGTAAGGGGCACGCCCCTTACAAACCCCAACGCATAGGATCGTAGCTTCCCTGAACGATATAATTTCCTATGCTATGAAAAAGGGGGGGAGCATCGTGCTGCCGGAATCGCTCGTTAAAATCCAAAATATCGCCATGATCTTTCACAGTCCTGCAGGAGAGACGGTCGCTCTGAAAGACTTTTCTTTAGAGATCCATCATGGGGAGTTTATCAGCATGGTGGGTCCGAGCGGCTGCGGCAAATCAACATTGTTAAATATACTGGCTGGCTTGCTAAAACCTACATCGGGTTCCGTCTATATTAAAAATCAGAAAGTAAACGCTCCCACTTTCCTGGTAGGGTATATGCCACAAAGCGACCAGTTGTTTGAATGGCGTACCATCTGGCAAAACGTGCTCCTAGGCTTGGAAGTACAAAAGAAAGTCAATGCAAAAACGGAAGAAAAGGTAGCAGGACTGCTGAATCGCTATGGATTGGGCGACTTTAAAAATGCCTATCCCAGCCAATTGTCCGGGGGGATGCGCCAGCGTGCGGCGCTGATTCGCACGCTGGCCATTGATCCGGAAATCCTCTTGCTGGACGAAGCGTTTTCAGCTCTGGATTATCAAACCAGACTGGTGGTAGCTGATGAAGTCAAGCAGATTATTGTCAGTGAAAAAAAGACGGCTATCCTAGTCACACACGATATTTCCGAAGCAATTAGTATGGCTGACCGTGTTGTTGTCTTTAGCAAAAGACCGGGAACAATTAAAAATATCCACACTATTACCCTTAGTTGCCAAGGCAATACACCGCTAAAACGGCGGGAGGCGGTGGAATTTAAAGATTATTTCCATATGATTTGGAAGGAACTGGAGATACATGTCTAAGCTGACTGCCAATACCATTTTCTCCCTTGACCATTACGCATATCTTAAAAAACAGAAAAATTATCGAAACAGAGTATTTCTGATGCAGATACTTTTATTGGCCGGGTTGGCGGTATTATGGGAAATCGCTGCGAATCAGCGTTGGGTAGATCCATTCATCACCAGTCAGCCCTCCCGAATCGTCAGAACATTAATTAATCTGCACAACGAAGGGTCCCTTTATAGGCATGTGGGCGTAACCGTGTTTACTACAGTCGCAGGTTTTACCTTAGGCACAATTTGCGGGACTGCTATTGCTGTAGTTCTTTGGTGGTCAAAATTTTTGTCTGCAGTTTTGGATCCATTTCTTGTAGTGTTAAACAGTCTGCCCAAAATCGCCCTTGGTCCGATTATTATTGTTTGGGTAGGTTCCGGCGTAACCGCTATTTTGGTTATGGCATTGCTAATCTCAGTGGTGGTAACTATTTTAGGAGTTTACGCAGGATTTTCCCAGGTGGATCCTGCCAAGATAAAACTGCTCAAAACGTTTGGTGCCAATAAGTGGCAAATTCTTGGCAAAGTAATTCTTCCTGCGAGCGTGCCCACCATTATCGCAGCGTTAAAAATTAATGTAGGACTATCTTGGGTTGGCGTAATCGTGGGTGAGTTTTTAGTCTCCAGGGCGGGGCTTGGTTACCTGATTGTTTATGGCGGCCAGGTTTTTAGGCTGGATTTGGTGATGACCAGCGTGATAATTTTGGCGGTGGCTGCCGCTCTAATGTATCAGGCGGTAGTAGTCCTGGAAAAGCTTGCGCTTAAATGGCGGTGATTTATTTGCTCGGTTAAATAAAAAAGACGCTTCGCGTTTTCTATCAACTGACGCGTCTTTTTTATCCGCTAGGGGCTGCCGCCCCTTCGGCGAGCCTGCGGGCTCTGAGCACCGCGCAAGAGTAAGGGGCACGCCCCTTACAAACCCCAACGCATAGGATCGTAGCTTCCCTGAACGATATAATTTCCTATGCTAGAACGAAACGATTTATCGTTAATAAGAACAGTCTGGCTTGCGCCGGCCTGTTCTTATTTGCGTAGAAAACGCATAAATTTTAAGAGAAATAAGCATGTGCAGGAAAGAAGGTCGGCCATGTTACGCGAAAAACGGATAAAAAAGAGAAAGCAGCGTTTCTGGATTTTTTTAACCGTCATTGTACTACTGTTGCTGCTTATTTTACAAAGACAAATTATTCAGGGAGTCTTCTCTCCCACCACAAAGGGAGTATATTATCACGTCGAAACCGAAGAAAAAGCGGTGGCATTCACTTTTGATGTTGTCTGGGAGCCTGGGGAAACTGGACGGATTCTTGATATTCTTGATCGCTACAATATACGGGCTACGTTTTTTTTGACCGGCATGTGGGTTCGCTACAACTCCGCTCTGGCAAGGGAAATTATCTTGCGTGGTCATGAAATAGGGCATCACGGATATTCGCATAAACGCCTGACAGAACTTGAAGACAAAGGTTTAACTGAAGAATTTGCTATGATGGAAGAAACATTGCGGGAAGAGTTAAATTCTAGAACAGTTTTGTTTCGTCCGCCATATGGAGAAGTGGATCAGCGATTGTATAATTATGCTTCAGAACAAGGATATACTACCGTTCTATGGAGTATTGACCCTCATGACTGGTTGAATCCAGGTGTGGACAAAATTATTAGCCGTGTTCTAAAAAACGCGCATAACGGGGCGATTATTTTGTTTCATACTAATGCCACGCAGGCGGTAGATGCGTTGCCGATTATTATCCAGAGTTTGAAAATGAAAGGTTATCAAATCATTCCGTTCACACAATTGTTGGCGACCGGAAAGGGGTAAGAAAGAATGGTGCGTTACAGGCATTTTAGCGTGCTTGGCGGCAGGCGAGTAATTAGTGTCCTGATCTTGCTGTTTTTCTTGCTAGTGGCATTGCAAGCTTGTGGGGGGAAGTTCTGGCAAAAGCAGCAGCTAGTCAAACCCAATGTACTGTTAAACGGTAATAATTTGGGCGGGCTTACTATTGAAGAAACCCGCGGAGTGCTAAATAGTTTGGCCACGGAATTGCGGGTAGAGCCGGTGAATGCGGTGATTGATCCGGTAACAAAAGGGGTGATCCCCGAATTTAGCGGAGTTGAACTTGATCTTGAGGCAACTTTGAGCTTGGTAATGCAGGCTAAGGCAGGCTCAAAAATTGAGCCGGCTTTTATTGACCTGCCTGCGGAAGTTGGCTTAGCATCATTTCCCAGGCATCCTGTCTATCAAGGTAATTCCCAGAAGCCGCAGGTAGCTTTCCTGATTAATGTGGCTTGGGGCAATGAATACTTGCAGGAGATACTGGAAGTCCTGCAAGCAGCAGAAGCCGGAGCAACTTTCTTCCTGGTGGGAAGGTGGGTGCGGGAAAACCAGGAGATGGCTCGTTTGCTTAGAGATTCCGGATTTGAATTGGCAAATCACGGTTACTCCGATCTTCTCAGCATGAGCAAGCTTGATTATCCTCAGGCCCTGCAGGACATTAAAGAGGCAAACGATGTTATAGAAGAAATATGCGGCGTCCGTCCTATCTTTTTTAGCCCTCACAAGGGAGAATTGAGTGAGCATGTTTTAAAAGCAGCTGCCCAGGAAAATAATCGGACGGTGTTATGGACAGTAGATACGGTGGACTGGAAACTCCCCGGCGTAGAAGTGATGTCTGAGAAAATTTATACTAATGCTGCCGGAGGCAGCCTTATCCTGATGCACCCCACAGCACAGACGGCGGAATTGCTGCGAAAAGTGATTCCGGCACTGCGGGCAACTGGGCTTGAACCTGTTTCATTATCAGAGTTGCTTTGTCCTTCAAGGACTAGATTGGGAGTGAGGATTCCTTGAAGAAAAGCAATGCTTCCGCTAGTTTTCGTTTTTTGAAGCTCAGCACAATTTTTTTAACTTTACTTATGCTGCTGATTGTTTTTTTTTCTCTAAACCTGGGGATTAGGGTTACTCGCCAGCTCTATGGAGTTAAACCGGGGGTAACGTTACAGGGCGTTGCGATGGAGCGAATGTTGAAGAACGAAGTCCGTCAGATGGTGGAGCGGATGGCGGTATCTTTAGATAGAGAACCGCGTAATGCCCGTTATGACCGGACGAACAAAGTGATCGTCCCTGAGCTTTCAGGCAGAAAAGTAGATGTGCTCACCACCATTGACGCAGTTATGACTGCAGCGGAGGGTGAAAAAGTTGAGCTGGCGATAATAACTCTGGATCCGGAAATCACAACCGGATTATTTCAGTCAATTAATAGCAAAATTTCTGCGTATAGTACCAGCGGCGGTGGTAGTGCAGGTCGGACAGACAATCTTTATCTCGCGGCAAAATATATGAACGGAGTTATTCTGGCACCCGGGGACGTGTTTTCTTTTAATAAGGAAACGGGACCGCGCACTTTTGAGCGCGGGTATAGTATGGCCCCAGTGGTGGGAGGCATGGGAATAGGAGGCGGTGTCTGCCAAGTGGCAACCACAATTTACAATGCGTCATTGGCTGCAGGACTGGAGATTGTCGAGCGGCATCAACACAGTATCCGGGTCGGCTATGTGCCCCCCGGAAGGGACGCAACTGTGACAGATTATATAGATTTTAAATTTCGCAATTCTACAGACAAATATATCCAGATACGCTCGGGGGCGGGGGGAGGTCATGTCTGGGTTCAGCTTTGGAGCCAGTAGCTTGACAACTAGGAACAAAGGCGTTAGAGTGGGGAAGAAAAATCAGTGAAGGAGAGGAGTGGGCATATGGAAGCAACTCTTTTTATCTGCAAACTTCCCCAGGCAGCAGATCTGCCATTGCCACGCTATTTGACGGAAGATGCTGCCGGAATAGACCTGCAGGCGGCTAACAGATACCCGCTGGTGCTATTGCCTTCCCAGCGGATACTTATTCCAACTGGGTTACAAATTGCGGTTCCCCTGGGCTTTGAGGCTCAGATTCGTCCTCGCAGCGGCTTGGCATTAAAGCATGGCATTTTTGTATTAAATAGTCCCGGGACAATTGATGCAGACTACAGAGGTGAAGTAATGATAATTCTAGCTAACTTTGGAAACCAACCCTTCGTGATCGCGAGAGGTGATAGAATTGCGCAGCTAGTCTTGGCTAAACTGGTCAGGGTCAGTTGCTGCGAATGTGAAACCCTGCCGGAAACAAAGCGGGGAAAAGGAGGATTCGGACATACCGGACTCTATGACTAAGGAGGTAGGGCTGATTTGCTAGAGCTACTAACGGTTGTCACCTTGGTAGTGCTTTCCCTGTTTTTGCGTATCGAAAATAAAAAAAGAGTGGAATCACACAAGCTTCCAGAGCATAGCAAGCCTTCACTCTTTTCAGAGGCGTTGCAGGAATTGATTGCCACAGCAGGCGGAATTTATCTCTCTTTAGTTTTGTTGGTTACATTTTTACAAATTGAGCTTGTAGATAAGTGGCGCATTTATGAAGTCAAAATGGATCCTCTTGCATTCAGCGCACTTTCCCTGGCATTGATTCAGCCGCTTACGCAGCGGTTGTATCGGCTGCTCAAGGGGGATCGTTAGGATGGAACTATCGCAATTATCAAAAAAAGAAATCATAAATCTTTATGACGGCTCCAGATTGGGTTATGTGGCTGATTCCGATTTAGTTATTGATGAAGCTACCGGTGATATTCAGTCTATCATTATCGTTCCTCGCGGCGCAAAGCTTAGGGGCGTAAGGGAACTGTCAATCCCCTGGGCAGCCATTAAAAAAATTGGCGAAGAAGTTTTAATTGTGGAGTTGTCGCCGGAGAGAAACGTTAGTCGCAAATCTTTTTGAATTACCGTAACCCAAAACCTGACGGAGACATTATGCCAAAACTGTTTTGAGTGCCGTGCGAGTATTCGCCTGAACGGCGAATCGCACATGGCAGATTCAAATCGAACAAGTCGATTTGAATAATACTCCTTCTGACGGAGACACTATGAGAGAAATTAGGTGTCGACAATAGGGAGGGTAAAAGATGTCACAGACAGTTGTTGGTTTGTTCGGTTTTAAAGAACAGGCTGAAGAAGCGATCCGCGAACTAAGAGCGCGGGATTTTGATTATCAGGATATATCGTTGATCGCCCGAGATAAAAGGGAGAGTGGCGGCGACCGAAACGCCAGCCATGAACGGCAGAACTTAGCGGACGGGACAGCCACAGGCGGCGCAATTGGCGGATTGGCTGGTCTCCTAGCCGGAGTTGGCGCATTGTTAATCCCGGGTATTGGTCCGATTATTGCGGCGGGACCTTTAGCCGGAGCTTTAACCGGCATGGTAACAGGCGGGATTGCTGGTGGATTGATTGACTATGGCATTCCCGAAGAAGAAGGTGAGCATTACGAACAGGAAGTACACAAAGGCAGCGTATTGGTAGCAGTGGAAACTGATGATGACGGACTGGCGGAAGAAGTAGCAGCTATTTTCCGCGAAAACGGGGCTCATAAAACAAAAATGCATGATTAAGACACAGGCAACTTCCGGCTAAATAGCCGGTTTTTTTTATTGTTGAGGTTTATCACGCTTTTAGTGGCTTAAAACATATATTGAATTACTAGAGGGCGAGGAGGTCAAAAATTTGCAAAAAAAAAGTTTAACGGGCTGGGATGTGGTCATAGCCGGCGGAGATGCCCGAGAAGTAGTCTTAGCAGAGGCATTGCAGAATCTAGGTGCAAATGTTTGCTTATTCGGGTTTGCTAAAGTTCAGAAGAGCGAAGGGCTGCAAATCCCGGAGGGCCTGCCGCTCAAAACTGACGTGCTTATCCTGCCACTCTCTGGAGTGAACGCGGAGGGAGATATTTTTGCCCCGTATGCAACGGAAAGAATCCAGCTTGCTGCATTGCAATCACTATTTAGGTCGGGGCTGCTGTTGCTTAGCGGCAGTATGCCAAAGAAGTGGCAACTGATGTTGGCAAAACAAGATATCAAGCTAATACTGACTGCGGAAATAGACGAATTGGCCCTTTATAATGCGGTGCCTACTGCCGAGGGGGCTGTGGAAGTTGCTCTGCGCGAAAGTGTGATTACTTTAGCAGGTTCTCAGGTTCTAGTCACCGGGTTTGGGCGTTGCGGCCTGCCTCTGGCCCGGCTGCTTGCGGCCATGAATGCCCATGTAACCGTGGCAGCACGCAAAAGCGATGTCTTGGCTTTGGTTGATGTATTGGGATTTACTGCTGTTACATTTGAGAGCCTGCCAGACGTTGTGCCAGAGTTTGATTTCTTGTTTAATACTGTCCCCGCCCTTGTATTAACGGCAGATGTACTGGCTGGCGCAAAAAAAACAGCCGTGCTGATAGACATTGCTTCGTCACCGGGCGGAAGCGATTTCTCTGCTGCCAAGCAATTGGGACTGAAAAATTTTCTCCTGCGGGGGTTGCCAGGCAAAGTAGCTCCTTTTACGGCCGGTCAGATTCTGGCAAAAATTTACCAAAATATTTTAATAGAATCAAGGAGGAAGGAGGGAGAGAACAAGTGAGATTAAAGGGGAAAAAAATTGGCTTTGCACTAACCGGTTCTCATTGCACACTGGAAAAAATTTTTCCGGAACTGGAAAAATTGCTGGAGGAAGGAGCAGAGGTTTATCCGCTAATTTCACCTTCGGTAGATCAGACAAACAGCCGTTTTGGTGAGGCAACGGAGTGGAAAACACAGTTAGTCAAAAGGACAGGGCAAAAGATCATTACGAGCATACTGGCAGCAGAGCCTTTGGGGCCTAAAGTAATGTTGGATGGCTATATTATAGCGCCGTGCACCGGCAACACACTGGCTAAGCTGGCAAACGGAATTACAGATACAGCTGTGCTGATGGGAGCCAAAGCCCAATTGAGAAATCAAAAGCCAGTAATACTGGCGATTTCCACAAATGATGGTCTGGGTCTGAACGCTAAAAATATCAGCACTCTATTATGTACAAAATATATCTATCTTGTGCCGTTCGGGCAGGATAGTCCGTTTTCCAAACCAAATTCGTTGATCGCAAAAATGGAGCTTTTACTGCCCACATTATTGGCAGGCCTTGAAGGCCGGCAACTCCAGCCGATGTTGATAAACCTGACTCATGAAGAATTTGAGTATTGGCGTTAGTAAGTGGAGATATTAAGGTTTAGTTGCAAAATGCCCAAACTTATCTGCCAAACACAAAAATGCCAAACTTTGTTTGAAAATACGGTTTTCTTTTGATATAATGTCTTAAGGCTCAGGGAGCAAACTGGAGGTGATTTGGTTTTGATTGCACCGTTTGGTGAAATGATAACTGCAATGGCGACTCCCTTTTTTGAAAATGGGGAAATTAATTACGAAAAAGCAGCGGAATTAGCCGCTTTTCTGGTGGATAACGGCACAGACGGCATTGTGGTTTGCGGAACTACCGGAGAATCTCCAACTCTTGCGGAGGAGGAAAAAAAAGAACTTTTTTCTGTCACAGTAGCTGCAGTCAAAGGGAAGGCAAAGATATTGGCCGGTACCGGCTCTAATAATACCATTCAGACAATTCGCTTGACTAAAATAGCAGAAAATTGTGGTGTGGACGGAATTATGCTGGTAGTGCCGTATTACAATAAACCGCCCCAAGAAGGATTGTTCCGTCACTTTTCCGCCATTGCCGCACAAACAGCTTTGCCTGTAATGCTTTATAACGTGCCGGGCCGAACAGTAGTCAATATGACGGCTGAAACTACGCTGCGGCTCGCTCAAGTCTCCAATATTGTGGCAGTAAAAGAAGCCAGCGGTGACCTTGAGCAGATTGCCAGAATTAGAGCCGGCGCTCCGGATAATTTTGCAGTCTATAGCGGTGACGACAGCATGACATTGCCGGTACTTGCTGTGGGCGGCATCGGCGTGGTTTCCGTGGTTTCCCATATTGCCGGCAGGGAAATTAAACAGATGATCTCTGCCTTTAAAAACGGAGATACAGAAACTGCGGTGAAGACCCATTTAAAGTTGCTGCCGCTTGTTAAGGCAATGTTTATTACTACCAGCCCCACTCCTTTGAAAGGGGCCATGAATATGCTGGGCCACAATTTAGGCCCTGTGCGCTTACCCCTAGTGGAATTGACGGAAAATCAACACGAGGAAATAGCAGATGTCTTAACGGGACTTGGGTATCTTTAGTTTCCAAAACCGTGCGATGCGCGGTTTTTATTTTTGTGTACGAAATTATATGATTTCCTACACAATCGTTCGAGGGCAATAGTTCTCTTTTCGTAAACTTGCAACAAAGCAACGATTTAAGTATAATGATTGCTAGTGAGATTTGGACGCAAACATATAAAAAGGGGGTGAGCTGTTTTGTCAAATGGCTACGCAAAAAGAAGAGCACGTGTTAAACAGGCGTCTGTAAACGGGAAACTGCAAATTATTCCCTTGGGCGGGATAGGGGAAATCGGTAAAAACATGTATGTAGTCCGGTATGAGGATGAAATCATTGTCATCGATTCCGGCTTGTCTTTTCCCGGAGATGAAATGCTTGGCATCGACGTGGTGATTCCTGATGTCACATATCTTCTGGAAAACAAGGAGAAGATCAAGGGAATTGTGCTGACACACGGCCATGAAGATCATATCGGTGCTTTGCCGTATGTTTTAGCTCAACTGAATGTGCCCGTTTACGGTACAAGGCTGACGCTGGGTTTGGTGGAAGGCAAATTGCGAGAACATCATATGTTGGCCAATTGCCTGCTTCACGTTATTCGGCCGGAGGACAAGCTGCAGCTAGGTAACTTTAACTTGGAATTTTTCCGCACTAACCACAGCATTCCTGATTCTATAGGCATTGCTGTAATTACACCTATAGGAACAGTAGTTCACACCGGCGATTTTAAATTTGACCAAACTCCGGTGAATGGTAAACCGACAGACTATTACCGTCTTGCCAAGTTGGGTGAAAAGGGAGTTTTGGTAGTGCTCTCAGACAGCACTAATGCGGAGCGTCCTGGGTATACTCTTTCGGAAAAAGAAGTAGGCTATGCCATTAATGAAATTTTTCGTACTGCTAAACAGCGTATTATCCTAGCCACATTCGCATCTAACATTCACAGGATTCAGCAAGTTATTGATGCAGCCTGCCATTATAAGCGTAAAGTAGCGGTAGTAGGTAGGAGCATGGTTAACGTGGTGCAAATAGCCCAAGACTTGGGGTATTTGAACGTCTGCAGCGGGACACTGGTAGATATTGATGAGTTAAAAACACTGCCTCAAAACCGGGCTGTAATTTTGACCACGGGTAGCCAGGGAGAGCCCATGTCGGCGTTAACAAGAATTTCCGTTTCGGAGCATAGAAAAGTGGAGATTATCCGTGGAGATACGGTGATTATTGCGGCCACCCCGATTCCCGGCAATGAAAAATTAGTTTCGCGGACTATTGACAATTTATTTGCTCGCGGTGCTAACGTTATTTATGAACGGGTTTCTGGTGTCCACGTTTCCGGGCACGCATCACAGGAAGAACTTAAAATGATGTTGAACCTGCTTAAACCCAAATATCTGATTCCCGTTCATGGTGAGTACAGGATGTTGGTTCATCATGCCAAACTGGCGACAAGAGTGGGAATCAGGGAAGAAAATATTTTTATCTCTGAAAACGGTCAGGTTCTGGAATTCACTGCTAATTCTGGCAGGGTAGCGGGCTCAGTCACCGCCGGACGGGTTTTGATAGATGGCCTAGGTGTGGGTGATGTGGGGAGCATCGTTTTGCGTGACAGAAAAATGCTTTCACAGGAAGGTATTCTAATTGTTTCGCTAACGATAGATAAAGCTACATCGCAGGTAGTGGCCGGCCCGGAAATCTATTCCCGGGGATTTGTTTATGTCCGTGAATCGGAATTACTCTTAGACGAAGCCCGCGAGCATGTCATCCGCTCGTTGGAGAAAAAAATTAATGGTAGAAATACAGATTGGCCGATGGTTAAAAGCCATGTTAAAGACTCGCTTTCCCGGTTTATTTGGGAGAAAATGCACCGCCGACCCATGATTCTGCCAATTATTCTGGAGGTGTGATAAAGTATAACCGACTGCCAAGACGGGATAATAGAGAAAGAGAATATTTGAGGACGTGATACCTTGACACAACTTTCTCGCCGCAGGCAGCGTTTACAACCGAAAAGAACACAGCCAATCAATGAAAAGCTGGACACACTGCCGCAAAAAGAAGAAAACGTGTTGCAGAATATCCAGGAACTGGGGCAAAGCATCATCCCTCAGCAGCAGCAGGAAAGTAGCATTCACAGTATTTCTATCATTGGACAAGTAGAAGGTCATCTAATCCTTCCGCCGCAGAACAAAACAACAAAGTACGAACATGTAATCCCCCAGTTAGTGGCGATTGAACAGAATCCAAAAATTAAGGGTCTGCTCGTTTTGCTTAATACTGTGGGTGGTGATGTGGAAGCAGGTCTGGCCATCGCCGAAATGATTGCCACGCTTTCAAAGCCCACTGTTTCATTAGTGCTGGGAGGAGGCCACAGCATCGGTGTTCCCATTGCGGTCAGTGCAGATTATTCTTTTATTACCGAAACGGCCACGATGACTATTCATCCCATTCGTCTCACAGGTCTAGTCATTGGTGTGCCCCAGACATACGAGTACCTCGATAAAATGCAAGATCGCGTTATTAAATTTGTGACAAAATATTCCCGCGTTACCGAAGATAAATTCCGTCAGCTTATGTTCTGCACAGACCAGTTGGCTCGCGACATCGGCACTGTGATGGTGGGGAAAGACGCGGTGGATGACGGCCTAATCCGCGAAGTTGGCGGCCTTAGCGAAGCTCTGCGTAAGCTGCAGGAATTGGTTGATGAGCAAGAAGCAGGCAGGGTGGTGCACTGATGCTTTGGACTATTATGCCACTTAATGTGGTAATGGACGGGAGCGAATCGCATCAGCCCGCATATACGGAAATTCCCTGGAAAAGCGGCATACTCTTGGTGGAAGAAGCCGGACAAAACACGGCACGCGTAGTACGTCTGCTTTCCACAGATCCTGCCGATTATCTTGAACCGGCGGCTCAGCCGGGAAGAATCATCGAGTACAAAAATAAAAACCAGGCTTAAAATTATTAAGCCTGGTTTTTATTTTTGCTTAAACGGAAGATGTCTAGCGTGACAATTCGTCTAAGTAATGGCAGTCCCTGTCTCACTGGGAGCGACAGTCTTGTTCCCGGTCGCAGCGATAATGGCTCAATGCCGTAAATAAAAATCTGTTCCAGACGGTGCGGGTAGAAATACCGGGCAAGGTGGAGTAGGTGAAGGTCGTGCAGGGAAAAGCTGCTTAACGTAAGCTCGAGCTGCATGGCACTAAGCTTGACTACAGTACCTGGCGGTCGACCGGTGCGCAAAGTGTCGAAGATGAAAATCGTGTCGTTTTTCTTGAGCAGCTGAAGATAGTCGAAGCTAGCAATGCCGGTGTTATGAAAAACTACACGGCACGGCCAGTTTTCTTTTGCTAATTTTTTTAGAAGGTATGGACCGGCACCGTCATCTGACATAATCGGGTTTCCCAGTGCCAGCAGCTGAATCGTTTTCATCTGCAATAGTCCTCTCTCCGCCATCATCAGTTATCTTTAACTGATAGCCAAACATGGCTCTCAGCCGTTCCAGATTAGTCGTCAAGGTAAGATAGATATGCATGGCCACAAAAGATGTCAGAAAGACGGCGGCAAGGAAATGGATGAGCTTGGCAGTTCCCATCCCGCCGCCCAAAAGAGTGAGCCAGCGAAAAGACGGGAGATTTAACATGATTAACCCAGTGATGAAAAAAATAGGCATAGTGAGAAAAATGCCAGTAAAGAGCAGTCGTAGGCCAATATGGTACATTCCGTCTGGAGGTGGCGGTTTCTTATCGAGAAAAAATAGATAACGCAGCCAAGGCTGTAGCAAAGACAGATGGCTACGGCGCAAGACCAGCAGATTTCGCCAGTCACCGCTTAGCAGGCTGTAATAGAGCCTGAAAGTTAGCAAAAGGGCCATCACCGGGGTCAGGATGGCGTGTAGGATGCGGGCGGAATACATGCCGGAAAAACCCCAGAGCGGGTGAGGAACACTGATATAAAAGCCACTCCAGAGCTTTAAAGCTACCACAATAAAGAAAAGCCAGTGAAAGAAGCGAGTTTCCCAAGGGTGGATTAGACGTAAGCGCATATTGTCACCTCTTTCCGCTTTAGATAACGCGCCAGGCGTTTTTCTTGTCCAGTACATGGACGGCACAGGAGATGCATGGGTCGAAGGAGCGCACAACCCGACCGACTTCCACCGGATTATTTGCGTTTGCCACCGGCGTTCCCACCAGTGCTTCCTCCAGTGGCCCACGTTGGCCGGCACTGTCCCGGGGCGAGAGATTCCATGCTGAAGGGGTAATGATTCGATATGCGTCGATGCGGCGGTTTTCTATCCGCACCCAATGGGCTAAGGGGCCTCGCATGGCTTCTGTCAAACCTACTCCCTCGGCGCTAAGCGGCAGTTGTTCCAGCCAGTTGATTGTAGGTTGGTCCGGAATCAGTTCATGCAGCCAGTTGTTTAGTTGTATTGCTATCTCTCGCGTTTCAATGGCGCGCGCCATCAGGCGATCCATCACTGAAATGCCGTTTTTATAGATTCCAGTTAGCCACATACGGGCTAAGGGACCACCTTCAAAAGCTTTGTTTGCATAGCGCGGTGCCTTAATCCAAGAATAAGCTTCCTCCTTGCCTGGTGCAGGACTACTTGCCTGCGCCAGCGGTTTTTGCGGCCCTTCTTTGCCTTGATACCAGGCGTGGCGGATATCTAGGCTAATCTTTTCCGTGTCGAAAATTTCCTGAGCTTCTCCGTCAACAAGAAGCCCTGCCGCAAAGTGTTTCTTTTGCTCATCGCTGTCAAGCGGGAACATGCCATAGGAGAGAAAATTACCGTAGCCTTTTCCGATTTGATAATAATCGCCATAGTAGCGGGCGATATCTTCAAGATCGGGAAGTAGACTATCGTTGACAAACTTCGCTAGTTTTCCGAGCAGAGCCTGAAAACGGACTATTCGGTCAGTGAGTACATGTTCCGTCACGCCGCCGGCGACAATGCTTTGTAAATGAGGCGCTTTGCCGCCAAAGGCAGCCACCGCTTGATGAGCTAAACTGCTTGTTTCCAGAGCTTTAAGATAATTCTCCTGGATACGCGTTTCCAGCGCTTTTGGCAGTCGTAAATCAAGCTCACTGCGAATGCCCCCCGGCGCATTTTTCGGTGCACTGATATAGTCAGGAATCGCCAACAGGTAGAGATGGCGCAGATGGTTTTGAATCAGATCTGCGCCAAGGATCAGGTTCCGTATAACTTTGCCGTTATGCGGCACATCAATTTTAAAAGCATTTTCGAGTGTTAACGCGGCTGCTATGGCGTGAGCAGATGAACAAATGCCGCAGATTCTTTGTGTGAGATAAACGGCATCATGCGGTGAACGCCCTTTTAAGATGCTTTCAAAGCCGCGATAAAGGATTCCGCTGCTCCAAGCATCAGTAACAGTGCCATGATTAATCTCAACCTCTATGGACATGTAGCCATGGATACGCGAGAGGGGGTTTAAACGGATTCTTGGCATAAGCGACTCCCTGCGGTTAGAGTTTATTCTTTTTACGCAAAAAGCGTAACGGGTTTAACAATGAAAGTATTGAGCGGCGTTTCAGCGGTAGATTTGCTTGTCGTAACTGGCGCACATCTCGCCGGAGTTTTCGTTGTCCTTCTTCGAGGCGTGTGATAAGCTCGTTTTCTGCCAGCAGGTCTTCTTTGATTGCTCCCAAAGCTTGTTCGCAAGTCTGTGGTGTGACAGGCAGCTCTTCTGAGGCAGTTAGGCTTTCTCCCAACCGACCAGTGAGCAAGCTGGCAGTAAAATGTGCGCCGATGCCGAGGGCTGTGGCGGCGCCTACGCCTTTAGCGACAGTCATGGCAGTCGTCTTGATCCCGGGGGGGATATTGACATCAGGAGAAAGTGAGAAAAATGGGGACGTGCCGCCGTCAGGAAAATCTGGTGCGGCGCAGCCAATGCAAGGATTATTGGCATTGATGCACCAATTTACACCATCATTGAATTTCCTTGTTGAACAGTCGGCATGGGTAATCGGCCCTTTGCATCCAACCTTTAAGAGGCAGCCGGCCATGCCCGGGGATTGGGCAAACTTGCCGTTATAAAAATGGAAGCGGCGGGGGCAAATATCATGAATCAACTGACCAAAAAACATGGTAGGCCGCCGATAGTGGTCGATCCGAGGCAAGCCGTATAAAATGGTATGTACTAGTGTGCCTACCATCCAGTCGGGGTGAGCCGGGCACCCGGGTACATTTATTACCGGTTTTTTTTGCACAACCTGCCAGACCCCTTTTGTACCTGTGGGGTTGGGGTTGCCCTTGGACGGTCCGCCAAAGGCGGCGCAATTTCCTACTGCCACCACCACCCGGGCAGCTTCGGCCGCGTCGGTAATCAGCTGCTTGGCATTTAACCGTACTCCATTTTGTTCGCCGATAATTACTGCTTCGGGCATGTCCATCGGAATCCCGCCCTCCACCACGAGAATAAATTGGTCACGGTGTGTTTCCATGGTGGCAAAGAGGATATCCAGTGCTTCTTGATCCTGAGCCCACATTAATAGTGGGCTGAAACGGAGGTCAATGATTTCTTCCAGCACAATACGCAGAGACGGATCTGCGCTATTGTCTAACGAGATGGTATCACCGGTGCAAGACGTGCCTTCAAGCCAAATAACCGGCGGTTTGCCGCCCGGGAGCAGACGCAGCGCTGCTGCAAGTTCCGGTTGGAGTAGTTGTGCCAGACTGACGGAGGCGGCGGAATGTAAGCAAAACTGTAAAAACCTGCGCCGTGTGAGCAATGACGGTTCCTCCTGTAAAGAATAGGAGAGGCTACCTCCCGTTTCACGATTAGTCTCTCTATTTCTCAGATATTTATGAGATTTGCCGCATAAATATGGAAGCGGGTGAGCTTATGGTCATTATTTACGTCTTCTTGAGTTTAATGTTGTTTTTAGGCGGCTTAAAAATTATGTCGGCTGGGCTGGCAGAATTGGGCGGCTCCTCATTTGCCCAAGCGGTGCGCCACTGGACCGGGCAACGCGGCTCTGCTTTTCTGGTAGGCGTCTTTTTTACCGCTCTCACTCAGAGCAGCTCTTTAGCGACAGTAATTGTGGTTGGCATGGTTGATGCCAGGATTATTAGCCTAGGAGCTGCTATTGCTGTAATTGCTGGGGCTAATGTAGGAACAACAGTCACCGGTCAATTAATCTCATTTCGTGTCTATGATTATGCGCCTCTGCTGGTGGCGGCTGGCACCATCTTTTTTTTGAGCTCGCGAAAAGGCCGGAGAAGAGAGGCCGGGCGAGCGTTATTGGGGCTTGGTATTTTGCTGTCTGGGTTAAACACTATGCATAGTTTTCTGGTGCCGCAGGCAGAGAAGGCTTGGGTTAAGGAGTTTTTAGAAATGGCAGCCATAAATCCGAGTGTTGCTATTTTCGCAGGCGCGGCCGTAACGGCAATTGTGCAAAGTTCGAGCGCGGTGATGGCGTTAACTATTGCCCTCGCCCAGGAGGGGGTACTGTCGCTTGCCGCCGGTGTCGGAATTCTGGTAGGAGCCGATGTCGGCACTTGTGTAACTTCTTTGTTGGCCGGTCTCGGTACGGGAGTTAACGCCCGCAGAGCGGCTGTGGCGCATCTAGTTTTTAACTTGCTTAGTATGGCAATTGTCCTGCCTGTTTTTCAATTATTATTAACTGTAGCGGCCGCAAGCGCAGAGATAATGCCCCGGCAGTTGGCTAATGCGCATACCATCTACAATTTATCTGGCGCCGTGATGCTGCTTATTTTCCTCTCGCCCTTTCAGTTGTGCATCGAAAGGCTGATAATGCCGGAAAATACAGTGAAAAGGAGGATATTAGGCAAGTTCGGCGAAATCATAAAAAAATGGTTCTAAAAAAACAACGGAGGTATTCATGGGCAACTTAGAAGGGATTTTACTGGGGATCTTGCAAGGTTTCACAGAATTTTTGCCGGTGTCAAGCTCGGGACACCTTGTGATAGCTCAGGACTTGCTTGGTGTTAAAAAGCAAGGAATATTGTTTGAAGTGATGGTTCATTTTGGTACATTGTTATCGGTACTGTGGGTATTTGGCTCAGATATCGTCAGGATTGCCACCCGCTTCACCCGGGAAAAACAGGAACGTCATTTTGCTTTCATGTTGTTACTAGGGATAATTCCCACCGGTTTGATGGGCTTCTTTTTTAGAGACCTGTTTATGCGTTTTTATGAATCGACACTGCTCACAGGGTTGATGCTGTTGATCACCGGCTGTATCTTGTATACCCTGCCCTATCTAAAGCCTGGTGTGAAAAGTGAACAAACAATCAGCGCAACCGATGCGCTCATGGTCAGCTTGGCGCAGGGATTGGCTATTATTCCAGGCTTATCACGCTCCGGATTGACGATCACGGCTGCCCTTTGGCGCGGCATGGATCGGGAAACGGCCGTCCGCTTTTCTTTCTTAGTAACAATTCCGGTGATTCTCGGTGCCACGCTCTTAGAGCTTAGTGAATTGAGGGCCACTGGCTTTGCCGCTCTTTCCGGCGGGATTATCTACGGAACTATTACCGCCTTTCTTACCGGTATCTTTGCTATTAAGTTGTTTGTCAAATTGTTAAGAGCCGGCAGGTTTAAATTTTTCGCGTATTATTGTTGGTTTGCCGGTACTGCCACTATTATTTTTAAGCTTGCCGGTTTTTAGGAAACAAAAGAAGATCCGGGGTGTTTTATGGCTGTACATGAGATGAGAGATGAGCTGAGGCAGCAAATTAAAGCTGTTTTTATTCTGGCCTTGGCAGTGCTTGGGTTTACCGCACTGTTGCTTCCCAGGCAAACCGGTGAAGTGGGCAGTTTTTTTAATAATGTTCTACGGATGCTTACCGGTGAGATGGCACTGCTTGTCCCCGTTCTGCTGGTTGCAAACGGTATTCAGGCGATTTTGCCCTGGAAAATACCGAACATGAAGCAAAGAATGGGTGGTATTTTACTTTTTTTTCTGATCCTCTTAGTTTACGCTCAGCTGGTGATTATGGCACAAAAGGTGGAGTTAGTACAGGATAACGGCATTTTTAGGGCCAGCTTTCAGGTTGGTTTTGCCCAGCAGGGTGGCGGTGTCATCGGTGCGCTTTTGTCGGTGGTACTGTACTTTTTGTTCCGCGATTTAGGCAGCAAAATAATCCTTGGCGCTGCTTTCATCATCGCCTTCCTGTTAGTGACTAATATTTCTTTGACCGAGCTACTGCAAACGGCGTACAAGATAATTAGTTTCTGTGTCGGGTTGAGCTACCGGGGCTGCAAGGCAATATATTCTTTTTTTCGCCAAGTTTTTTCCTCCGCTGCAGCCGAGGAAGGAGTAGAGGATGAGGATTTATCTGAGGATGCAGCGCAGACAGCAAAAACCAAGAGAAAAACCAAACAGGACTTTTTGCTCGATGCTGACAAGCCTATGGAAGAGAAACAAACTCCTCAATTGGCGTCTGTGATCCGCTTTCCGCAACGGGAACAGGAAACAGCCGGGGCCGGTTTGCTCTTTGCCCATCCGCCGGAAAAGATGGACAACCCGTTGGTTGTGGATGTAAAGGAAAAGGAAACAGTGGTTGCTGACAAGCAGCCGGTACAGGGTTCCTATTGCTTGCCGTCGCTGACTCTGCTTGCTAAAGTTCCTAAACATAAAGACAGTCAACAGGCAAAAAATATTGCGGAGCGGACTAAAATTCTGGAGCGTACTTTAGAAAGCTTTGGTGTAAAAGTGCGTGTGACTGCAGTCCAGACCGGTCCTACCGTTACCCGTTTTGAAATTCAGCCGGAAATAGGCGTAAAAGTTGCAAAGATTGTAGCGCTGGCTGACGACCTGGCCTTAAATTTAGCCGCATCCGGTGTGCGGATTGAGGCGCCAATACCAGGCAAAGCGGCGGTAGGTATTGAAGTGCCAAACAAAGTGATTGCTCCGGTCTATTTGTTGGAAGTGCTGGAGGATGAGCAGTTCACAAGAGCCGGCTCTCCTCTGACAATCGCCTTAGGTAAAGATATTACCGGAACCCCTATTATTGCCGATTTGATGAAAATGCCGCACCTGCTCATTGCCGGTTCCACAGGCTCCGGAAAAAGCGTATGCATTAACGTGCTCATTGCCAGTATTCTCTTTAAGGCTCGTCCTGAAGATGTAAAATTTGTGATGATTGATCCCAAAGTGGTGGAATTAAACGCTTTTAACGGCATTCCGCATTTGTTAATGCCAGTGGTGACAGAGCCCAAAAAGGCATCTATGGCGTTAAGGAGTATGCTTAAGGAAATGGGCATGCGCTATGAACTGTTTGCCAAAGAAAATGTGCGGGATATAAACAGTTACAATGAACGCAAGCGACTGCAGAACCAGGAACAGGCAAAATTGCCTTTTATCGTAGTAATAATTGATGAACTGGCAGACCTGATGATGGTGGCAGCCGTCGATGTGGAAGACTCCATTGCTCGACTGGCACAAATGTCGCGCGCCGCCGGTATTCATCTAGTGATAGCGACGCAGCGCCCCTCGGTAGATGTGATTACCGGCGTAATCAAAGCAAATATTACTTCACGCATTGCTTTTGCTGTTTCGGCACAAGTTGATTCCCGTACCATCCTAGATATGGGCGGCGCGGAAAAACTGTTGGGTCGCGGTGACGCCCTTTTTCACCCTATCGGTGCAGCCAAGCCCTTTAGAATACAGGGAGCTTTTATTAACGAGAGAGAGCTTACTGCTTTGCTGGAATTCATCAAAGACCAGGGAGGGCAGCCGTTTACAGAGATGCTCTTCTTTCCTGAGGAAGAAGGCGAAGCCGATTTCTATGAAGAAGACGAACTTTTTTTTGAAGCTGTCATGCTGATTGCGGAAGCGGGTACTGCGTCCATCTCTCTGCTGCAGCGCAGGTTACGGATCGGTTACGCCCGGGCTGCCCGCCTGATTGACGATATGGAGCGGCGCTGCTTTGTTGGCCGGTTTGAAGGAAGCAAGGCGCGTGAAGTTTTAATCACACCAGAACAAGCCAGGAATCTTCTTTCCAGTGGAGCAGCCCATTAAAACAATTAAGTAAGGACGGGGTGAAAGCATGCGGGAAATAGGCCAAGTTTTGCGTCAGGCTCGTGAGGAGAGGGAAATGACGCTGGAACAGGTTTCAAGCAGGACCATGATAGCCAAGAAGTATCTACGCGCGCTGGAGGAAGGCGATTTTAATCTTTTCCCTGGTGAAGTATATTTAAAGGGGGCTCTGCGAAAGTATGCGGCAGAACTGGGTCTAGATCAGGAAGGGCTGCTTTCTCGTTACGGAGGCGTCAGTGAGCTTGAAAAAGCTGAAAAAAACCAGCAGGAACCCCAAAAACCGCAGAGCAGACCGGCAGTCAAGAGGAAAGTTCAGCCTGCTCAAGCAGTGCGGAGTAGCAGGCGCTTAAATAAACGACGGGTTGCCGTGATTTTAATAATTTTTGCCTTATTGGTAGGGGGAATTAGAGCTATTAGCACTATTATTGCCCCCGAACCACCTCTTGCAAATGAACCGCCACCGCTTATTGACGATGGCGCTCAGGATATTTTGCCGCCAGAGCCGATAGAACCGGAGCCAGAACCGGAACCGGAGCCGGAATTGCCTCAGGTACGGGTAGAACGGGACAGCCTGGATCCGCTCAAGCTTAGGGTCATCAATGCAGACGCCATAGAGGTGCTTTTATCATTTACGGAGCATAGTTGGGTGCGGGTGCATACTAACGGTACCCTACTGTTTGAAGGTACTTTTACCGCCGGAGAGAGCCGTGCCTTGACGGCCGGGGAAAGTGTGCGGGTACGTACAGGCAATGCCTTAGGTACAAAGTTGTTGATCAACGGCGAGGCAATAGAACTGCCGCAAAGCAGGAATCCGCTTACATTGGAAATCAACAATGCAGGGTTTGAGTAGAAAACAGGGGACATAAAGGAGAAAAGTTTTCCTTTATGTCTTTTTTGTTGTGTAAACCCCCATGCCGCTTGCGGCACCATCAGAAGGATGAAAATGCGCCTCAGCTGGCCCTCACCCTAGCCCTCTCCCGCAGGGAGAGGGTAATAGCCGGGAAGGGTGCTGTAGGGGCGAACCTGCGTGTTCGCCCGGTTGCTCTCCCGCAGGGAGAGGGTAATTTGATGGGAGAAGTGAGCGCTATGCCCACGCTCGTACCATGTAGGGGCGGGTTTCAAACCCGCCCAAGCAGATGGTAGATGCTATTTTCAGGGTAGTTCTCCTTTATGTCTTTTTTGTTGTGTAGACCCCCATGCCGCTTGCGGCACCATCAGAAGGATGAAAATGCGCCTCAGCTGGCCCTCACCCTAACCCTCTCCCACAGGGAGAGGGTAATAGCCGGGAAGGGTGCTGTAGGGGCGAACCTGCGTGTTCGCCCGGTTGCTCTCCCGCAGGGAGAGGGTAATTTGATGGGAGAAGTGAGCGCTATGCCCACGCTCGTACCATGTAGGGGCGGGTTTCAAACCCGCCCAAGCAGATGGTAGATGCTATTTTCAGGGTAGGAAATTATATGATTTCCTACACAATGGGGGGTCGTAGGGGGGATTCACCCTTACGCTCGCGGGGTGCTCAGAGCCCGCAGGCTCGCCGAAGGGGCGGCAGCCCCTAGCGGATAAAAAAGACGCGTCAGTTGATAGAAAACGCGAAGCGTCTTTTTTAATTAGCTGAGGGTTAAGCTGCTGCCCCAAAGGGAAGACTACTGCAGAGACTACGAAAACTTGGAGGCAGCAGATGGATTGGCATAAGATCATTTTTCACCCGGGAAATGAAGAACTGAAGAGGTTTATTGAGCTTGGGATAGTGGCTGTACGCTTGGGAATACCGGTTCATTTTCATGTGGAAGGAGTTCGGGGAACAGGTAAAACTACGCTAATCAGAGCTGCAAAAAGCAGGTTCCCTTCGATAACACGGGTGGCTGACTGTCTCTATAACTGTGAGCCGACAAATCCTCACTGTCCTGACCACCAAAAAATTGGGGAATTTGAGCATGAAACAGTGCCTACCCCATTTTTAGAGGTTTCTCATTCGGCCAAAGTGGGAACTTTAGTAGGCAGCATTGACCTAGACAAGCTCACCTCTCATAAAAATCCTGCTGCCGCATTGTTGCCCGGAACGATTCCTCGAGCTAATCGCGGGATTATCTTTGTAGATGAAATTAATCGGCTGGCAGATACTTCGCCGCCTCTTGTTGATTTACTGCTGGATGTGATGGGAACAAAACCTGGTAGGGTACAGATTGAGGAAACCGGCTTGCCCACCGTGGAGATGGCTGTGAATACCAGTGTTTGGGCAGCTTCAAATCCGGATGAAGAGCCTGGTCCGTTGCAGGAAATCCGTCGGCAACTTTCAGATAGGTTTGACTTTGTGATTCGAATTGGACGGCCTGAACAGGTGGAAACAGTGCGTGCCATCATTCGGGGGGATGTACAAACTGAAGTTGAAACAAAGAAAACTGTTAATAGTCTGTTTCCAGTGGCGCTAATTGATGCGGTTGACGAATTTATCAGTAATCTCTATATCCGCTTTCGCTTGGAAAGTATCCGCGGCGTGCAAGCGGTGCGTCTTGGCACCCAATTGCATGCGTTGAAACAGGGCAAGACATCCGCTGATTTTGCCGACATGGCTGCCGTTCTGCCGGCAGCGCTTCGGCACCGACTTGAGGCGCCCCTGCTTCAGGAGATTAGTGAAGCGATGAAAAATGCCGCCGTTAATCAGCAGCAAAAAATAATAGTACCGGTTAAGTTCAATGGAGAAACTAAGGAGTCGGCTTCTTGCCGTTATCCCGCTCTCTGGCAAGGCCTGTGGCAGCGGCTTTCGCAAAAAAGAGAACAAACTATCAGAAAAAGCGCTTTGCCTAGTGGGTTTGCGGGAGTTATACCAGAAAATCAACATACGGAAAAAAAAACGATACCCGTCCTAACCGGTCCGGAGGAGAGCGGGCAGCGGTAAACTCAAAAAACAGGACTGCGGCGGCAATTTTAGCTCACGTTCCAGGTAAGATTGCAGAAAGTGATAATCTGGAGCTGCAAACTGTGGAAAAGGAAATTCGCCGTCTGCAGAATTTGCATGCAGAAAATCGTTTCCAGCGATTTAACTACCGTTGTATCAGGCACGGTCAAAAAATGGAAGGCGACCGGTTGGCTCGGGAGGTGAAGCAGCGTAGCAGCAGTAATAATACTACGCTTGCTGTGCCAGAAACCATGATTTCTGCTGCTTTGAGACGATTTGCCTGCGAATCACCCCGCCTAGTCATGCCCCAAGATCTGCGGGTACTGGAGCATGTTGGCGTCCAGCCTCTCGAAGTTTGCCTGCTGGTAGATACTAGCGGGAGCATGGATGGCAAAAGGATTCGGGAAGTAAAATCGCTTGCAGACCATTTGCTGAGCCAGCTGCATGAACCACTATCGCTGATAACTTTTCAGGAAGGGGACGTAGGCGTTAAAGTCCGCTCAACCAGGAACAATCTGGTATTCCGGCGTGGGCTGGCCGCCATAAATGCCTTTGGTCTCACCCCTCTTGGCGAGGGAATAAGGAGTGCAGCTAATTATTTTGGGTCAAGAAGTGGTAGAAAACTGCTGGTAATTCTGATTACAGATGGACTGCCCACGTGGGCGCAAGGTGATAAAGACCCTTATCAGGATGCACTGGAGGCCGCAGTCTATTTGAAAAGGAAGAAAATGCATTTAATTTGTATCGGATTGGAACCGCACCGTTCATTTCTGGAGAAGCTGACAGAATGTGCGGAAGCGTCTCTCTATATTGTGGATGATTTAGATCATCGCGAAATAGCCGCCATTACAAGACGGGAAAAAAACCGCATCAAGGCAGAAAACAGATAAGGGAGTTATTAAGGCAGCAAGCGGCTGTCTTTTTTCTTGTGTGCGCTTTAAATGGCATATATAATGATACGCAGGGGGTCAGAAGATGAAAAATATCCGGGTTGCTCTTGTTTCTTTAGGCTGTGCCAAAAATTTAGTGGACAGCGAAATCATGCTTGCACTCTTGCAAACAGAAGGCTTTATCCTGGTGACAGAGCCTGCTGCTGCAGACGCCATTATTGTGAATACCTGCGGTTTTATTGATACTGCCAAGGAAGAGTCTATTGAAAAAATCCTGGAAATGGCACGCTTTAAGCAGGCATCTTGCCGGGTTTTACTTGCTGCCGGTTGTCTGGCGCAGCGTTTTGGTACTGAGCTTCTGGCGGAGATTCCCGAACTTGACGGCATTTTTGGTACAAATGATGTGCATGGCGCTGCGGAAGCAATCCGGCGCGGTTTTGTTGGTGAAAGACCGGCCTTACTGCAAGGGGAATATCAGCCGCCGGCGGATGCCGCTCGTTTATTGGCCACGCCTTCACATACCGCATATTTAAAAATAGCCGACGGCTGTGATAATCACTGCACCTATTGCGCAATTCCCGCGATTCGCGGGCCATACCGCAGTAAGGAGCGCCAAGCTATTGTTGCTGAAGCAAAAAAATTGGCGGCTGGCGGTGTGAAGGAAGTCAATTTGATTGCTCAGGATATTACGTTATACGGGCTGGACATAAGCGGGCAATTAGCGCTGCCGGCGCTTCTGGAAGAATTGTCAGAAATTTCTGAGCTGCACTGGATTCGCCTGCTTTATGCTTATCCTGAGCGCTTAAATAAACAGCTTGTGGAGGCTGTGGCTAGGCTAGATAAAGTATGCAACTATTTGGATTTGCCCCTGCAGCATGGCTCTGACCGAATTCTGCGCCGCATGGGCAGAAAGACGACAGCCAAAAGAAATATTATCTTGCTTAACTCTTTACGAGAGGAAATTCCCGGGATTACATTGCGCTCATCATTTATCGTAGGCTTCCCAGGAGAAGAAGAGGCTGACTTTCAGGCGTTATTAGACTTTTTGCGAGAAGCGAAGCTGGAACGGGTCGGTTTTTTTGCATATTCCCAGGAAGAAGGGACACCCGCAGCCCGTTTCCGTAATCAAGTGCCAAACGAATTGAAAGAGGAGAGGGTTGCAAGAGCGCTCTCTCTCCAGAGCAAGATTGGGATTGAGAAGCAAAAATTGCTGATCGGCCAAAAGCTAAAAGTAATGATTGACGGCCGTTCCGCCGAGGATAACAGCTTGCTTTTAGCCCGCTCGGCAATGCAGGCGCCGGAAGTAGACGGATATGTCCGCCTCCGGGATGATGATGCAAAAAACGGAGATTTTTTGCAGGTTGAAATCACCGGATTTGACGGTTACGACCTAGTGGGTAAGAATTTAAACCGCTAAGTCATGCTGCCTTTTAGCAGCCCATTTTTTCCTGTAGCAAAGGTAGCTCGTCTTGTGTTATAATAAATCAGGAATTATGTAAACTGTCTAAGCATTTAAAGGGGCGATTTGATGAAAGGCTTCAAGTGGCAGGTTGCCGTTTTAGCTTTTGTGCTGACGCTGACAATTGCAGGGGGCGTGATTTACCTGCGTCAGAGGCAGTTAGTTAATGAACCTTTACTTAAGCGACTTTCTGAACTGGAGCCGGTAAAAAGTGTTGAGTTAGAGCGGGAGAGCGACAGCCAGACTGTTTATGTAACTTTGGATTATGTGGAGGATTTATCAGTAGCTTACCGTGAATTACATGAAGAAATTGGCCGGCTTTTGGGCCAGGGGCGTTACCGCTTGGTAATCCAAGACGAGCGCAACGAGGCTCTGGAAGCCGCTTTTTTTGCTGTCCACTTGGCTCTCTATGAAGGAGAACAAAGGGGTAACTTTACGGAAATGGCTGAATTGGTGTCGGCTATTCTTCAAGGGCTGAAAATAGCTGACTACAAGCTGATTGTGGACCAAGAAAACATTTTCTTGCAGATTCGCCAAGAAAATGCACATCTGTTCGCAATCATCGAGCGGGAAAGAGGCGGAAAGGAAGTCGAATTGCCATGATACGTGAAGTTGCTGCTGGGGTTGTGTTGGCGATATTGGTGGCGTTGATTTGGCATGAAGTGAATGTGCTGCCCGCAGTTTTTTTTGCCGGTGTGTTTGCCATGCTCTATTATTTTGTCGGGGCTCGCGGCGGGAATAAAAATTTTACTGTGGTAGAAGCGGAAAAAAGCGCCGGTCTTGTGAAGTTCGAAGAAATTGGCGGGCAACAAACAGCAAAAAAAGAACTCCTGGAGGCTCTCGATTTTATCCGGCATCCTGAGCGTGTGGCGATGATGGGGATTCGCCCGTTAAAAGGGATTCTGCTGGTCGGGCCGCCTGGTACCGGCAAAACTTTACTGGCTAAAGCGGCGGCTGCCTATACGGAGTCGGTGTTTCTAACTGCTAGTGGCTCCGAATTTATTGAAATGTATGCCGGAGTGGGCGCTCAGCGTGTTCGTCAAATTTTTGCCAAAGCGCGTGGAACTGCATTAAAGGAAAAGAAAAAAAGTGCCATTATTTTTATCGACGAAATCGAAATCCTCGGCGGCAAACGGGGGTCCCACACGTCACACCATGAATATGACCAAACATTAAATCAGTTGCTGGTGGAAATGGATGGACTTACGGTCGATGACCGGGTGAGGACACTTCTAATCGGCGCAACCAATCGTGCTGATTTATTAGATAGTGCTTTGACGAGGCCAGGCCGGATTGACCGGATTGTACAGGTGGATTTGCCCGATTTGGAGGCAAGAAAAGAGATTCTTAAGCTTCATGTCGGCAATAAGCCGCTGGCTGATGTAGATCTGGCCTCGGTTGCCCAAGAAACGTTTGGATTTTCTGGAGCGCAATTAGAAAGCGTAGCAAATGAAGCGGCTATTTTAGCAATGCGCGAACAGCTGCAAAAAATTGAGCATCGACATTTTACAGATGCCATTGATAAGGTTATCATGGGGGAGAAACTGGAATGCCGGCCTGCCAAAGATGAGCTCTGGCGCGTTGCCGTCCATGAAATTGGCCACGCTTTGGTGAGTGAGTTGATGCGGCCCGGCTCTGTTTCCACGATCACTACCACCCCCCGGGGTAAAGCTTTGGGTTATATGCGGCAAAGTCCGGAAAGGGATAGCTACCTTTATACCCAGGAATACTTGGAAGGGCAGATTGCCATTATGGTGGCCGGTGCGGCAGCTGAAGAAATTGTGCTGGGCAACCGCTCTACCGGGTCAGCCAATGATTTTCAGCAGGCGATAGAAGCATCGAAGCGGATTGTTGCTGCCGGCATGTCTTCCTTGGGTGTAGTTTCACTTGATGATCTTCCCGCTGGACTGCTGCACAAAGTGATTCAGCAAATAATTGCGGATCAGCAAGAGAATGTCAAGCAACAGCTAGGCCTGCAACGGGAATTGCTTACGGCGCTGGCGGAAATTCTGCTTTTAGAGGAAAAATTGACTGGGGAATCTCTGCGTTGTCAGCTTTTTGGCCAAAGAAAAGTAAATATTGCCTAACTCTCAGCAGCAAAAGCAACCCGGCAGCAAAACTGCCGGGTTAAATTTTGCTTAAGGTTGTAAGTTTGCCAGAGTTTGGATTAGTAAAATGATCAAATCTTGCTAATCCATAGCTGACAAAAAGGAAAATAGCAAGAAATGACGCTGCCAGAATATATATCTTTTTTGATTTCAACAATTCAGTCACTCCTTCTATCTACAATGATTGTCGTCGCCTATCCACTGTGTCGGTGCGGGTGAACTCACATATCCAAAGAGATAGGAAAACTGGCATCGTCCACTATGCCGTCACAAATACAACTATATTCTTTAACAAATAAGTAGCATCCTGTTTTGACCAGATGTTTGCGAAAGCTCTTTTTTGAACGGTAAATGAGTGAGCGGACTACATCAACTGAAACTCCCATTGAATATGCAATTTCGTCATAAGATAAATTGTTAATTTCTCGCAAGACCAATGCAATACGGTAACGTTCCTGCAGGTGATGGTTTAAAACATGCTGAACGCACCATTGCAGTTCGCGTTTAACTACTATACGCTCGGGGTTATTTATATAGTTGCCTGAAAAGGCAATTCGCTCAAGTTCAATCGAAACATGTTGCTTTCTTTTTCGTTGTTTTGAAAAGTAAGTGTTAACTAATATTTTAGTAAGCCAGGTTTTGAAATTAGCTTCACCGCGAAAATAGCTGATGTGATTTAATGCTTTTAGGTAGGTTTCCTGTATTAAATCGTTCGCTTTTTCACTGTGGGCAGTGAAACGATAGGCCAGCCTTTTTAAATAAGCTTGATTTTTTAGGAAGGCTTCCGTTAATTCTTCTTTCAAACTTGAACACCTCTGAATATTAATTTACCTATTATGTATAATATCGATCATATTTCTTGGTATTTGACAAAATAATCCAGAAACCTTTTCTCTAAATTCAGAATGTTCCAAATGAACCTCATGAGTACCGGCAATGAATTCAATATTCGGAAATGTTTTTCTTAAATCGTTAAAGTATTTTTCTTTGAAAGGGCAGAGCGCTATAAGGCAGTAGGTAAGATGTATTGCATCTACATTAAACTCAGTAAGGCTCTTAATGCGTCTCAACATCTTTTCTGATCCGGTAATTGTTGGACATCCGGGACAATTAATAATACCTATTAATACAGCTTCAGTATATCGTGAAAACTCACCTTTGCGTTTTCTAAGATCTCTAAGGCAGCTGACTGAAGAGCATCCCAAATCCTGAGTTGCATTACTGCACGTCAATATGCCAATTCGCTTCATCATCTGAACCCCTTTCATAAATTATTGGCTTTATTAAATCCATTATATTTAATTTAAATCCAATTAGCAGCAAAATTATCGGAACTAACATATTAATAGATACAGATATAGGAAAATAGTTACACCTCTTCAAAAAAAGTTTATTGCATATTGAGCCTAAATAATTCCCCTCCCATGGAGGGGTGCCCCTCAGGGCGGGGTGGTTCATGCCCCTCAGGGCGGGGACGAAGCTGTCCCGTATTGGACCACCCCGGTGCTGCGCACCACCCCTCCATGGGAGGGGAATTAGGCGGCTATTTTCAGGGTAGGAAACTATCTAGTTGATAAAGCGCGCAGCGTTTTTCTTCATGTGTAGTGAGTAGTTTTGCGGGGTAAATTATGGTATGGTTAAGTAAGAATAGTTACAGGGGGTGTGAGTTTTGAGTAAGGAAACTTTAGACTGCCGCGGGTTAGCTTGTCCGCAGCCGGTGGTGGAGACGAAAAAGAAGCTGGCCATGATGCCGTTTGGCGTGCTGACGGTGCTGGTAGACAACTATGTGGCAAAGGAAAATTTAATCAAACTCGCAGACAGTCTGCATTTGGAAGCGATGGCATGTGAGGAAGACGGCTTGTTTACAGTAACAGTGTTGAAAGAAGAGGGAGCTGGGAATACCGAGGAGGAATCGGGAAATAAAGTGCTGTTAATTACTGCTGATACATTTGGCCGCGGCAACGAAGAGTTAGGTTCGTTACTGACTCAATCATTTTTCTATGCTTTGGCTGAGAGCGATAAGCGAATCACAGCAGTTTATCTGGTAAATAGCGGAGTAAAGCTGGCCTGTGACGGTTCGGCAGTGTTGGACAGCCTAGGTAAGTTAGAGGAGTTAGGTGTATCAGTTTATGCTTGCGGTCTCTGTCTCGACTTTTTTCAACTTAAAGAAAATTTACGCGTAGGCGGAGTTACTAACATGTATGCCATTGTTGAGGCACTGGTGAAGTGGCAAGCGGTGATTTTATAACGGCAGAAGGAATTATCCGCCGGTTGGCGAATATATGTTTGTACGCACCATAAAGGGGTGAATTAGCTTGCGCATCATCGGAATAGATCCGGGTATTGCCACAACCGGCTATGGTTTCGTAGACAGCGACGGTCACAGAAGTGTCATGCTTGCCTTTGGCTGTGTGACTACCGCTTCAGACCTTGCCACGCCGGCGCGTCTGGAACTCGTTTATCAGGGGTTAACAGAGGTTGTGGAAAAATATCGGCCGGATGTGATGGTGGTCGAAAAACTATTTTTTGCTAAAAATTGTAAGAGCGTAATGCAGGTGGGGGAAGCTCGCGGCGTAGTGTTATTGGCCGGCCGCTTAGCAAAGCTGCCTATTTTTGAGTATACGCCTCTGCAGATTAAGCAGGCTGTGGTAGGTTATGGCCGAGCAGAAAAGTCACAGGTGCAGCAAATGGTTAAAGTGCTCCTAGGCTTGCCGAGGATTCCAAAGCCTGATGACGCAGCAGATGCCTTGGCCGTCGCTCTATGTCATGCCCATACCGGCTCAACCTCTGCGGCAATCAGCCGGAGGGGTAGCTATGTTTAACTATCTCAGCGGAACCTTGGCTCAGGTTGGCAAAGATTTTGTCGTCTTGGATAACCGGGGGATAGGTTGGCAGTTATTTGTGCCTACCACTGTTTTAGGCCAGTTACAAACAGTGGGCAAGGAGCTTAAGCTCTTTACTTATTTGTTGGTCAAGGAAGATGATTTGCAGCTTTATGGGTTTTTAAGAGCTGAAGACCTGCTGCTTTTTAAAATGCTGCTCTCTGTGTCGGGGGTTGGGCCAAAAGCAGCGCTTGGCGTGCTTTCAACGCTTTCAGCGCTGGATTTTTACATAGCTGTGATGAATGAAGATCATAAAGTATTGACCCGGGTTCCCGGAATTGGTCCAAAGTCTGCTAAACGTCTTGTTGTGGAATTAAAAGATAAGGTAACTGCATTGGGCACACCCAGTTCTGCTCCCCTTTCTGATTATCCTGCCGGTGTTGCGCCGCAATCTTTTCAGGATGCTCTGCAAGCTCTGTTGGCGCTTGGTTACAGTGGCACGGAAGCACAAACTACTTTGCAAAAGATGGCAGGGTGGGAAACTATGACTACGGAACAGCTATTAAGAAGTGCGCTGTCACAGTTAGGCTCGAAGTGAGGAGAACGGCATGGATCTAGAAGAAAGAGTGATCTCGCCCCGGACGAGGAATGATGACGATTGGCAGGAGACATCTCTTCGTCCCCGTAATTTAGCGGAATATATTGGACAGGAAAAGTTAAAAAGTAATCTGCGTGTTTTTATCGAAGCAGCCCGGGCACGGGGGGATTCGTTGGATCACGTGCTTCTTTATGGCCCCCCTGGCTTGGGCAAAACTACCTTGGCCGCCATTGTTGCCGCTGAATTGGGCGTAAATCTGCGGACCACATCAGGTCCCGCCATCGAACGTCCTGGCGATTTGGCCGCCATTCTTACCAATCTGGCACCTTATGACGTGCTCTTTATCGACGAAATTCACAGGCTGCACAGGACTGTGGAAGAAGTGCTTTATCCGGCGATGGAGGATTTCGCCCTCGACATTATTATCGGGAAAGGCCCGAGTGCCCGCTCTCTGCGCTTGGATTTACCAAAGTTTACGCTGGTGGGAGCGACCACTAGAGCAGGGGCTCTCTCTTCGCCGTTGCGTGATCGATTTGGTGTGATGGCCAGGTTGGAGTTTTATCAGGAGGGGGAACTGGCAGAAATTGTTCGCCGGGCAGCTAAGATCTTACAGGTGGAAATTGATCATCAAGGTGCGCTGGCTATTGCCCGCTGTGCTCGCGGTACTCCCCGGGTGGCTAACCGTCTTTTAAAGCGGGCGCGAGACTATGCCCAAGTAAAGGCAGACAATACGATTAACTGTGATGTCGCTCTGCTTGCGCTGGAGATGTTAGCAGTTGACGCGCTTGGGCTTGATGAGGTAGATCGCCAATTACTGCGCACGATGGTTGAGAAATTTGGTGGCGGGCCAGTGGGACTTGACACGCTGGCAGCGGCTATTTCAGAAGAACCAGAAACGATTGAAGATGTCTATGAACCGTATTTGATGCAGATCGGCTTTTTACAGCGTACACCGCGCGGACGAACTATAACGCGGCTGGCATGCAACCATTTAGGCCTTCCCTTTCGAGAGCCTGCCGGACAAAACAGCCTATGGTAGGTGAGATGATGGATCTTTTGCTGCACATGTGCTGCGGACCCTGCAGCACATCTAGTTGCAAACGGTTTGCTGAGCTGGGTTATAATATATCAGGCTTCTTTTATAACCCCAATATTCACCCATATCAAGAGTTTCTACGCCGACAGGAGGCATTAGCGGAATTTTGCGCTAAAGAAAAATTTCCTCTGCAGATACCAGCCGCTTATCAACCGGAAAGATATTTTAGCAGAGTCATGGTAGATCTGGAAAATCGCTGCCTGCACTGTTACCGTCTCCGCTTAGAGGAGACGGCACTGAGAGCAAAGGAGCTTGGCATTCCATGTTTTGCTACGACCTTAGCCATTAGCCCTTATCAGAATCATGAGCTTCTTCGTCAGGAAGGTGAAAAGGCGGGAGAACGTCACAGTGTCAAATTTATTTATGCCGACCTGCGGCCCGAATATAGGGAAAGTGTCAACTTGTCCAAAGCCATGGGGCTTTATCGGCAGTCGTACTGCGGCTGTATTTTTAGCGAAAAAGAGCGCTACCGCAAGGAGAAAAGATCATGACGCAATTTTCCCGGTACTTTATCCTGATAGGAGTAGTTTTTCTGCTGATTGGCCTGATTTTGGCAGTAGGTGGGCGGCTTAATTTGGGGCGTTTGCCAGGAGATATAGTTATTAAGCGGGAAAACTTTACATTTTATTTTCCCGTGATGACAGGAATTATTTTAAGTATTTTGCTTTCGCTGTTGTTTAAGTTGTATAACCGCTTTTTTTGAGGATTGCCAAGAAAAAAAATAGGAGCAGTGATTGATGGCTGTCAGCTACGAGTTAATCAGAGAATGTCCGGTTACAGGTGCACGAGCCGGGATGCTTCACACACCACATGGCAGTCTGCCCACACCAGTATTTATGCCGGTGGGAACGCAAGCCACCGTAAAAGCGATGAGTCCGGAAGAAATAAAAGAAATCGGTGCCCGAATCATTCTAAGTAACACCTATCACCTATACCTGCGCCCCGGCCATGAACTAGTAAGAGAGGCAGGTGGTCTTCACCGTTTTATGAACTGGGACCGAGCCATTCTTACTGACAGCGGCGGTTTTCAGGTCTTTAGCCTGGGAGCGCTGCGCAAGATTAAGGAGGAAGGAGTTACCTTCCGCTCACACCTTGACGGTTCAGAGCACTTTTTAGACCCGGAAAAAGTAATGGAAATCCAGGAAGCGCTGGGCGCCGATATTATTATGGCTTTTGATGAATGTGCGCCTTACCCGGCCGACCGAGCTTACATTAAAACTTCCTTAGAACGGACTAGCCGCTGGGCAGAGCGCTGCCGGAGGGCGCAAACACGAAAAGACCAAGCTCTGTTTGCTATTATCCAGGGTGGTATGTATCCAGACCTGCGCACAGAGAGCGCAAAGCAACTGGTGTCGCTTGATTTCCCCGGCTACGCTGTGGGCGGTCTCAGTGTAGGCGAACCGGCAGAATTGATGTATGAAATGTTGGCGGCAACGGTGCCGTTGCTCCCGGCAAACAAACCGCGTTACTTGATGGGTGTAGGGACTGCAGATTATCTAATTGAAGGGGTAGCCCGCGGCATTGATATGTTTGATTGTGTCCTGCCCACGCGGATAGCCAGAAACGGAACGGTGATGACCCGCTACGGTTATCTCACGGTGAGGAATGCTCCATATGCCAGGGATTTCCGCCCGTTAGAAGAGGGCTGCCAGTGTTATGCCTGCCGCAATTATTCCCGTGCTTATATTCGGCACCTGATTAAAGCCAATGAAATTTTTGGCTTTAGACTTACCACCTGTCACAATCTTTATTTCCTCGTTCAGTTTATGGCCCGGCTCCGGGAAAGTATTTTGGAGGGAACCTTTCCGGATGTGTATCAAGAATTTATCGCCCGTTTCGGGCGGGAAAAGGAGGAATAGTTGATGGAGAATTTAGCCGGGTTTGCGCCGCTTATTCTGATGTTTGTTTTGTTTTATTTTCTGATTGTACGCCCGCAGACGCAACAACAAAAGAAGCGCAAGGAGCTGTTGAGTTCACTTCGCGAAGGCGATAAGATCCGCACTATTAGCGGTGTTTATGCCTCCATAGAAAAAATAGAGGGAGACGAACTGACCGTCAAGGTTGCGGATAACGTGCGGATCAGGCTGGCACGCTTCGGTGTGGAGAGTGTCATCAAGGAAAGTGAATAGAGTAGTTAACCTCCTGCAAATATTGTGACATATTTTTCGGCAGGCACACATAGATTGCAAGTAAGAACTTGCGGAGGTGAGCCCAAATGCCGAGAAGAAGCGCCGCCATAGCGCAGTTGAAACCGCCTGTAGCAGTCGCTACTATGGCCAAAGGAGTCCTCTATGCCTATTTTCTCTCGCTGATGGTATTCCTCGTTTTTAGCGCTGTAATTCAGTATACTGCTCTTACGGAAGCCATCCTGCCGTTTCTGGCTTATGCCACGTCTCTGGTTTCCATCTTTATTGGTGCAGCATATGTAACTAAGCGGCTGGATGCCAAAGGTTGGTTAAACGGCGGGATAACAGGTCTGATTTATTTAGTAGGGTTAGTAGTCTTTGGCACGATTCTGCTCCCTGATTTCGGGGTACATGTGGGCTACATAACGAAAGCTTTCCTAGCGTTTGTTACAGGCGCCGCAGGAGGAATCTTCGGGGTTAATTCTTAGGCGAAAGACCGCAGAGGCGGTCTTTTTTTTTGTTATATTTGCCCTCACCCTAGCGCTATCCCGAATGGCTGATCCAGAGATACACTTGACACCGGGGATGAGACATCGAAGCATTCTCGGCAATGTAGCCTTCCCCAGATGCTACGCTCGCACGTTTTCGCAGCTACGAACAGTAATTCTCGCTAACATGCCAAAACCTCTGGGCTCACAGCATGTGAACCGTTGGCATGTCTTAACGCTGCGAATTCCCGTTCGCTTAACGCTGCTGACACTTAACGCTCGCTTCCGCATTCCGTGAAAGTCAACAATATCTGGGAGGGGTTAGTGAAGCCAAAAGGTGCCATTATCTTTACCTGATGCTCTTTTGTTGAGAGCTTGAGCATAGTGTCTGGGGATTCCCCCATGATAATCCCTTTCAGCCAGCACCAATCTCCCCTGAGCCAATATAATAGAATGTCAGGAGGGATTAGGGATGACTAAATCGCTGGCACAGCGAGTTGTCTCTTGGACAATTCTGGGCAACGTGCTGCTTGCGCTCATCAAGATTGTTGCGGGTATTAGCGCCGACAGTGCGGCACTTGTGGCGGAAGCTGTTCATTCTACCGGTGACATAATTGTCAGCTTGGCAGTGCTGTTGACATTTCGCCTTGCGAGTAAAGCGGCAGACGAGCGCCATCACTTTGGGCACGGGAAAATTGAGTCTTTTTGTACATGTTTGATGGGGTTGCTGCTGGTGTATATCGGATATGAGCTTACAATCTCGGCACTTGTCGGTTTAAAAGGTGGTTCGCCGGAGATGCCTGGGATAGTAGCGCTTTATGTTACAATTGCTTGCATTTTTATCAAAGAAGGGATGTATCGTTACACTATTTCCGCAGCATGTAAGACGGGTAGTCAGTTACTCTATGCTGATGCATGGCATCATCGGGTGGATATGCTGATTTTAGCTGGCGTGTCGGTGGGAGTGGCAGGTGCCCGGCTGGGGTACCCAGCATTGGAGGGCATAGTGGCTCTGGCGATCAGCGTGCTAATCATCCGTCTCGGCATAGGTTTTTGCCGCCATGGGCTGGGGGATCTTATTGATACAGCGCCGGATGAAACAGAGATAGATAGGATGCGTACTTTAATTATAGCTCAAGAGGGAGTACTGAGCGTTGATTGCATCCGCGCTCGCCAAGCAGGTTCTGCAATGTTGTTGGAAATCCATATCGGGGTGCATGCGGAGCTGTGCGTAAGTGAGGGGCATGATCTGGCTAAAGCTGTAAAAAGAGCAGTAATGACAGCTTTTCCGGAAGTCGGCCACGTACTGATTCACGTTAACCCGGTAAAAGAATGGTGAGTTGTGTTTTTAATTGCATCACTAGGAAAATAATTTACAAAAGAAAAATTTGTGCAGGGAAATCTAATTTTGCAACGAATAATGTCAGATAATTTAAAATATTTATAGCTAGGAAGAAGGGAGCTGTTTTTGATGAGTTTGCGTGATGTTTTTTTGGGGCTGCAACAGCGATTGGACGGTCAAGAGGTTAAAGGGTTAAATGCCACTTTTCAGTTTGAACTGGAGGGCAATGAGGAAGGTGTTTACCATATTATCTTTATCGAGGGCAGCGGCAAAACGGGCGAGGGAGCTGTTGCTGCGCCAAATTTGACTGTAACTATGAACAGCGACGATTTTTGCTCGATGCTGGCGGGAGAGCTTAACGCGGCGGCGGCTTTTATGGGCGGCAAGTTGAAAGTCAAAGGTGATATGGGCTTGGCAATGAAATTACAGTCATTCTTGAGTTAGGGGGTAAAATGATGTTGCAAGGAAGAGTAGCTGTCGTAACAGGTGGTTCAAGGGGACTTGGCCGGGCAGATGCGCTGGCGCTTGCGCGCGCCGGTGCTGATGTGGTGATTACCGACATTTTACTGGAAAGTGATAGCAATGCTGCTCTGACAGCAGAAAAATATGGCGCTTTGAACCAGTTTTTACAAAGTTCCGGGGCGGTTTACGCTGAACAGACAGCCAAGGAAATCCGCGAATTAGGCCGGCGCTCCATGGCATTGAAACTGGACGTGACGGACAGAGCCGAAGTACGGCGTGTGATGGCCCAAGTCAGGGAGGAGTTTGGCTCTCTGGATATTCTCATTAATAATGCGGCCACCTTGGATCATGTGGTGCAGCTGGAAAATCAGCAGGACGAGCTGTGGGAGAGGGATTTGCGAGTCAATCTGACCGGTACCTATAATTGTTGTAAGGCCGTCTGGCCATATATGAAGGAGCGGGGTTGGGGCAGGGTTATCAATATGGCTTCGGTGGCCGGTACGCTTGGCGGCTTTGGACAGGCTAGCTATTCGACTACCAAGGCCGGCGTATTGGGCTTAACTCGCAGCCTGGCTTTGGAAGGCGCAAGGCACAATATTACCGTTAATGCCATTGTGCCCGGCATTATTAATACTGAAGCTTTTCGCATGGGCAATGCCAAAATGAATGAACGGATGATCAACCGTACCGCTTTCCGGCGCCCGGGGGAACCGGAAGATATTGCCAATGCCATCGTCTTTCTAGTTTCTGACAACGCCAAATATATTACCGGTGTACCCTTAAATGTTTCCGGCGGAATAGAGCTTTTTACTTTCTAGTTCAAATTTGTATTGGGGAAGTGGTATAGATGCGTGAAGTTGTGATTGTGGCAGCAGTGCGCACGCCTGTCGGGCGGCGTAACGGGTTGCTCTCGGGGCTGCGAGCCGAGGAACTGGCTGCCATTCCGTTGCGGGAGGTGGTGCGCCGGATCGACCTAGATGCGGCACTGGTGGAGGATGTGATTATGGGCTGTGTTTCCCAGGTGGGTGAGCAGGCGATGGATGTGGGTCGTGTCGCTGCTCTGGTGGCCGGATATCCTATCCACGTCCCGGGCGTGACGCTTGACCGGCAATGCGGCTCCAGCCAACAGGCTCTGCATTTTGCTGCCCAAGCTATCATGGCCGGTGACATGGATGTGGTGGTAGCGGCAGGTGTGGAAAGTATGAGTCGGGTACCGATGGGTTCATCGTTGTTAAACACAGGCATCAGTCCGGCGCTGTGTGCACGGTACAAAATTGTGCCACAAGGCGTCTCAGCCGAATTGATTGCTAAGCAGTGGAACCTTTCCCGGCAAGAGCTGGACAGCTATAGCTTGTTCAGCCATCAGAGGGCTGTGGGTGCGGCGGCTGCAGGACACTTCCAGGCGGAAATTGTGCCGTTGGACGCTCCTCAGGCCGACGGAAGCATTAAGTCAATTTTAACGGACGAAGGTCCCCGGCCAGGCACGTCGCTGGAAAAGTTGTCTTCGCTCGCGCCTGCCTTCCAGCAGGACGGCGTAGTGACGGCCGGCAATTCCAGCCAAATCAGCGACGGTGCGGCGGCAGTCTTGTTGATGTCAGCGGCTAAGGCGAATGAACTGGGGCTAAAACCACGGGCGCGCATTGTTGCGCGGGTGGTAGTAGGCTCAGACCCGACTTTGATGTTGACCGGGCCGATTCCAGCAACAGAAATGGCCCTTTCCAGAGCCGGATTGAAGATCAGCGATATTGATGTTTTTGAGGTAAATGAGGCTTTTGCATCGGTACCGCTGGCTTGGGCAAAGGAGTTGTCTGTCGACCTAAATAAAGTCAATCCTAACGGCGGTGCCATTGCGCTTGGCCATCCGCTTGGTGCTAGTGGTGCCCGCTTGATGACTAGCATGTTGCACGAATTGGAGCGAACAGGCGGTCGTTTTGGCTTACAGACTATGTGTGAGGGTTACGGCATGGCTAATGCGACAATTATTGAAAGACTTGACTAAGGCAGTCAGTAAATCCCGGATACGAGGAGGAAACAAGTATGCTTTCTTTTAAATTAAGCCCTGAAGAGGATTCACTGCGCTCCCTGGCGAGAGAGTTTGCAAAACAGGAGTTGTTGCCGGTGGCGGCGGAGTATGACCGTAGCGGCGACGTGCCTTGGCCCGTAATCAAAAAAGCATGGGAAATTGGCTTTTTGAATATGGGAGTACCGGAAGAATATGGCGGGGGAGGACAGGGTATCTTGTCCGGTTGTCTTGTTTCCGAGGAGCTGGCAGCGGCTTGCGCCGGCATATCGGCTACGCTGGCTTTAACCGACCTAGCTTGCACGCCCATTATTTTGGCCGGCACTGCAGAGCAAAAAGAGCGTTGGCTGCGGCCTGTCTGCCGGGAAATGAAAATGGTTGCTTTCTGCGTTACCGAGCCGGAAGCAGGCTCGGACGTGGCTGCATTGACAACCACCGCCAGACGCGATGGCGACAGTTATATCTTAAACGGCAGTAAGCAGTTTATTACCAATGCCAGTATAGCCGATTATTTTATCGTTTTTGCAACTACTGACAAGAAAAAAGGGCATAAAGGTCTCAGTGCCTTTGTGGTGGAACGCACTGCTCCTGGTTTGGCTGTGGGGAAAAAGGAAGATAAGATGGGACAACGTGCCTCTGACACTGCCAGCGTATCCTTGTCTGACGTGGTCGTTGCTGCAGCAAATCGCCTCGGCGCGGAAGGAGACGGCTTTCGTCTGATTATGCAGACGTTTAACCGTTCCCGCCCCGGAGTGGCAGCGGCGGCGGTTGGCTTGGGGAGGTCTGCCATGGAACACGCACTACAGTATGCCAAAACTAGGGTTCAGTTTGGCGTACCCATTATCCTGCACCAGTCAATTAGCTTCATGCTGGCCGATATGCAAAAAGATCTTGATGCTGCACGCCTGTTGGCTTGGCGGGCAGCTTGGCTTGCGGACGCAGGAGAGAAAAATTCTCGAGAGGCGGCTATGGCTAAAGCGTTTGCTGCCGACGTGGCCATGCGGGTTACCACCGAAGCTGTGCAAATTTTCGGTGGCTACGGCTACAGCAGGGAGTATCCGGTGGAAAAACTGATGCGGGATGCCAAGGTAATGCAGATTTATGAAGGAACGGCGCAGATTCAGCGGTTGCTGATTGCAAAAACTTTTTTCGAGAACTAACAAAAAATCTGGAGGTTTAACGGGCATGAGCGAAATGAGTCGAGCCACCAACTATTTACTGGGGCTGACCATGCTTTACTATACTGCTCCCAAGCAGGCAGACAGGAAAAAGAACCCGGTGGCTTGGTGCTCTTCCATTGCACCTGTGGAATTCTTGCGAGCCATGGATGTCTTGCCGCTCTTTCCTGAAAATCATGGTGCCCTGATTGGTGCCAGGAAAATGGGGGTAGAGCTGGCTGAAGCGGCGGAGATGGTAGGCTATGCTAACGATATTTGTTCTTACGTCAGGGTAGATATCGGACATATTCTGACTGGTAAAAGCCCGGTAGACGGACTAGCCAGGCCTGATTTTCTCGTCTGTTGCAATAATATTTGCAGCACAGTTGTCAAATGGTATGAAAACTTGGCGCATCACTTTCAGGTGCCGCTGTTTTTACTTGACACACCATTTAATCACGGCCTGCAGATTCCTGAATACAGTTTGAATTATGTGGAAGCACAGTTACGAGAATTTATTCCTTGGTTGGAGGATGTCACAGGCAAGCAGTTTGACGAGCAGCGCTTTAAGGAAGTGGCAATGGTCTCAAAGCAAACGTCCAGTCTGTGGCGTGATGTGCTGGAACTGGCTAAGCACAAGCCTGCTCCCTTTACCGCTTTTGACACATTTAACTATATGTCGCCTATAGTCACTATGCGGGGGACGCCGGAGGCACTGGAGTACTACCGGTTGCTCAAAGAAGAACTGCTCCAGAAAGTTGCAGCAGGAGAGGCTGCCGTCCCGGGAGAAAAATACCGGCTATTGTGGAACGGTATCCCGGTCTGGTTTGCTTTGCGGCCGATGCTGCAACTGTTTGCCAAGCACAAAGCCAACCTGGTTTGCTCTACTTATACAAGCGCCTGGGTGCTGGATTTTGATCCCGACAACCTCTTGCGCAGTATGGCGGAAGCGTATACGGCGATTCTGATTAATCAGAGCCTGGACCTAAAGTTTGGCAATCTGGAAAAGTTGCTTCAGGAGTTTGAGCTGGATGGGGTTATTCATCATTCCAACCGAAGTTGCAAGCCGTATTGTTTCGGCCTCTACGATTTAAGTCGCAGGTTGCAGGTGGGTAGCCAGAGTATTCCTGAAATGATTTTTGATGGCGATCAGACAGATCCGCGTCATTTTTCTTGGGCGCAGTTTGAAACCAGGTTTCAGTCTTTCATCGAAACGTTGACGCTGAGTGAGCCGCCTAACGAAAATAGGAGGTAAAGCTGATGGAGAGCATATTGCAAAATTTGCTGGAAGTGGCCGCCAGTCCGGCTAAGGAAGTGACGCGCTGGCAGCAAATGACTGGGGGCAAGGTGGTGGGTTGGCTACCCATTTATGTGCCGGAGGAAATTGTTCATGCTGCCGGTGCGCTGCCAGTTAGCTTATGGGGTGGGAGCACAGAGATTGCCAGAGCCGACGCTCATCTGCAGGGTTTCGCCTGTTCGGTAGTGCGAGCGGTGCTGGAATATGGACTAAAAGGAACCTACAGCATGGTAGACGGCTTCATTTTTCCCTCTACCTGCGACCATATTCAAAATACGGCAGACATCTGGGCTGGACTCTTTCCCCACCGGCCAAAATTTGATTTGGTTTACCCAGCTAATAGGCAAAGCCAGGCTGCCCGGGGTTATCTTGAGCATCTTCTCGCCGGGCTGGTGCAGTGGTTAGAAGAGCTGACGGGGCAGAAGGTAACTGAGGATAAGTTGCGGGGGAGCATCAGAATTTACAATCAATACCGCGCATTAATAGCAGAACTTTACAGTCTCCGTTCCCGTAGGCCGGAGAGTCTGAGTGGGCCGGAGATGGGACAAATTATCAAAGCCTCATTTTTTTTAGAAAAAGCGGAATTTAACAGGCGGCTGTCGGAGTTGCTTCCCTGGCTGGAAAAAAGAAAAGTAAGGCCAGCGCCAAGAGTCCGTCTGGTAGTCACCGGGATTATGGCCGAACCTGTGGAAGTTTTGGCTATCCTTGACGAATTAGGCGGAGCCGTTGTGGCCGATGACTTGGCGCTGGGAGCAAGGATTTTGCGCGCGCCAGTCAAAGAAGAGCTACCTCCGCTGGCTGCCTTGGCTGACAGACACCTGCGGCTTGGGCCATGTTCTACGCTTTATGATTGCCGTAAAGGTCGGGGCGCCCACTTGCAACAGTTGGTAGCTGAACATGCCGCTGACGGTGTTCTCTTTCTGAACATGAAGTTTTGCGAGTTAGAAGAGTTTGACTACCCGGTTTTGAAAGCGGAGCTGGAGGAAGCCGGCATTCCACTCTTATTTCTGGAAGTGGAGCAACAGATGTCGGCACTGGGACAGGTACGGACGCGCTTGCAGGCTTTTCTGGAGGTCTTGGAACAAGGAGTTGTATCATGATTTTAACGATGGGCGTCGATTTGGGTTCCATTACGGCTAAGTGTGTTATCTTGCAAGATGGCCATCAGGTATTAGCAGAGCGGGTGGTCAAAGGTGGGATGGTAGGTGGTGGGGCAGAAAAGGCGGTGGCCGAGGCGCTGGCTGCAGCCGGTGTTGCGCAGGAGGAGATAGCCTATGTGGTGGCAACCGGCTACGGTCGAGTAATCTTTGCCGCAGCCAATGAAGAAATGAGCGAAATCGGTTGCCATGGTAAAGGAGCCTTCTTTCAAGAGCCGGCGGCGCGCATCGTGATTGATATCGGCGGCCAGGATTTCAAGGTTATTAAGCTTGGTGCAGGCGGACGGGTGGTTAACTTTGTGATGAACGAGAAATGTGCCGCCGGCACCGGCCGTTTTCTGGAAGTGATGGCGCAAGCATTAGGTCACCCTGTTTCGGAATTGGCCCAGATTGGCAGCCGGGCAACCGGAAAAGTAGCTATCAGTAGCACCTGCACCGTCTTTGCCGAATCAGAAGTTATTTCCCATTTGGCAGCAGACAAAAAAGTAGCCGATATTGTGGCCGGAATCCATGAATCAATTGCCAGAAGAATTGCCGGATTGGCTCAGCGTTTGTCCCTGGAAGACAAAATTTTAGTGACAGGTGGTGTGGCTCAAAACCAAGGGGTGGTAGCGGCCTTGGCGGAAAGGCTAGGGCGGGAAATGTTTGTTCCTCGTTTTCCACAGTCGAACGGTGCTTTGGGTGCGGCGCTCTATGCCTTTGAGAAAAGCACTAGATAGGTTAGGTTAAGACTGGAGGCCTAATTTGATAGTGCTGCCAAAAGTACTGGATGATTTGTAGGCGTAGGTAGTAACAGTGGCGGCGGGTAGAAAAATTTTCGTGACGAATTAAGAGGAAAAAAAGGAATAAAAGAGAATATTAATAAAAATCAGAAAATTCCGACGCTAAGCAACCAAAGTATTTCTTTGCAGAAAGGAGTGTTGACTAAGGCTGAAGAAAAGGCTTGATGCTTATAAGTTTGATGAAAATTCTAAAAAATAGCTGGGTGAAAACGAAAGGAGGCCAAATAATGAAAAAGTGGAAAAATAGGAAACTGCTTGTAGTATTGGCCATGATGCTATCGTTTAGCGTAATCTTAGCAGGCTGTGGAGCAAGACAAACGACTCCTGCCCCTACCCCTGCTCCTCCTGTTACAGCGCCTGCCCCTACACCAGAGCCGGCACCGACGCCCACACCGACGCCTATACCGACGCCGGCACCAACGCCTGCACCAACACCAACACCTGTGCCCGCTCCAGAGCCGGCTCCAGCACCGACACCGGCTCCATCACCGACACCGGCACCGACGCCGGCACCCGCACCTAGACCTGCACCCGCACCTAGGCCTGCACCCGCGCCTACGCCTGCGCCAGCACCCGCGCCAGCACCTGCGCCTACGCCGGCGCCTGCACCGGTGCCGCAGGTTACTCCGATCAGAGTGGGCATTGTCGGTCCCATGGCTTTTCTGCCGGGGGAACATATGTGGCATGGGGCTGTTTTTGCGGCCGAGGAAATCAATAAGGCCGGCGGAGTAACCGTCGGCAATCAGAAAAGACCTATCCAACTTGTGAGAGTAGACAGTAATGAAATCTTAAGCGTGCCTGACGCCGCAAGTGCAGTAGAGCGGGCAATCACACGTGAACGTGTCGATTTTCTGATTGGCGGGCTTCGTACTGAGGCTGTGCAAGCCATGCAAGATGTGATCGCAGAGCACAGAACAATTTTTCTCGGGGTAGGCGCTTCGCACCCCATCCTTACTCAGCGGGTGGCTACGGAGTATGATCGCTTTAAATATTTCTTTCGTGTTTCCCCGTTTAGTGCTGTCCATCTTGGCACTGTAGTATTTAGGCAGCTCGGAGAAGTGGCTGGTATTGTCCGGAGTGAATTGGCCGTTGCTAGGCCTCGCGTAGTAATCGTGGGTGAGCGGGCTGTCTGGGTTGACCACATTGTGGCGGCAGCGGAACGGCAAATTCCGGCGATGGGGATGGAACTGGCAGGTGTCTGGCGGCCTTCCGCCACTGCCGCCGATATGACGTCTGAACTTTCTGCTATCCGCGACGCCAGAGCGCACATTATCATTACGCTCTTTACAGGTCCTGTCGGTACGGTGTTTGCTAAGCAGTGGGAAGAGTTGCAGGTGCCAGCAGCTGTTACCGGCATTAATGTTGATGCCCAGGGAGGACGTTTCTGGCAAGCAACCGGTGGCAAAGGTGCTTACTCGGCCACCATGTCTACCTTAGGCAGAATCCCGCTCTCGTCGAGAACAATTCCATTTTTCGATAGTTTTTTGCGGCGTCACCCTGGGCAGGTTCCGCTTTATACCGCCTCGGGCGCCTATGATTCTCTCTTCATCTTGCAAGAAGCTATTGAACGGGCAGGGACAATTTCTGCCGATGCCGTAGTCGAGTCGCTAAAACTGACAGATTTCTCTGCCACGGCCGGTCAGGTTGTTTTTGACAGAAACCACGACGTGCGTTTTGGAGCAGGTTATCTAATGGGTGTGGGCGTCCAATGGCAGGACGGCAGACCACAGGTCTTTTGGCCGGCTGGTTACGGCGGCACTGTCAGATACACTTTGCCGCCATGGGTAGTAAGTCATTGGCGTAGATAATTGACCGGGGGCGGGGAAAGAACCGTTACCTTAAAAACGGTAGTCGGTTTTCTCCGCCCCTATCAATTTTGCTGGCAGCTTTGTTTGCGCAGAAAGGGGTATAGAAGATGTGGCAACTAATTTTGATTAACGGCTTAATTAGTGGTGGACAATACGCCTTACTTGCTTTAGGCTTCTCGCTTATTTTCGGAGTAGCGCGAATTTTAAATTTGGCTCATACTGCCTATTATATGCTGACTGCGTTTGCTATTTATTATTTTAGTCAGGTACTGGACATCAGTCTGCCGCTCACCTATCTTCTCTCATTAGTGTTTGTGGTTGTCTTGGCTGTTGGGGTTTATCAGTTGGCAATGGCTCCTGTACGGGGACAGTCTTCCACAGTGATGATTGTCAGCTTAGTACTGGCAATCGTAGCTCAGGAGCTGGTACTGATAGCTTTTGGCGGACAATTTCGTTCTCTGCCCAAGCTTGTACCCGGTACCATAGAATTTGGCGGAACGCTGATTACTTACCAGCACCTATTTACGCTTGGTGCGGTATTAACGGTGTTGCTTGGCGTTTGGTTGCTATTGTTTAAAAGTAAGCTAGGCATTGCCATTAGGGCGGTCGCCTTAGACCGGGAAGTGGCCAACTTAATGGGGATGCCAGAAAATAGCATTGCTACGTTGACGATGGCCATTTCCGTTGCTCTGGCGGCGGTGGCTGCGGCGATGGTGGCGCCTTTAGGTGTGATCGAGCCGCTAATGTGGCTGCACCCCCTGGTGGTAGTCATGGCAGCCGTGATTTTAGGCGGTCTCGGCAGCATTAAGGGAAGCATCATTGGTGCGTTTACACTGGCATTTGTAGAGGTTAGTTTAGTGTTTCTTATCCCGCAGGCTTCTTTTCTGCGCGGTGCTGTCTCGATGGCGACAATGCTGCTGGTGCTGCTTTTTAAACCGGAAGGGCTCTTTGGCGTATTTATGGAAGGGGAAAGGTAGGTGAGAATAGTTGCTTAAATATCTGGCCAGTAAATATTGGCGCAACTTCCAAGGGGAAATCTTGGCATTGCCAACCAGAACCATTTTATTTGCGGCGGCTGCGGCGCTGCTGTTTTTGCCGCTGGCCACCACCGACGCATATTTGTTGCGCATCATTACCCTAGCCAGTATCTTTGCCATTTATGCCGCCAGTTGGGATTTGCTGGTCGGTTTTGCCGGACAAGTAAGTCTTGGTCATTCTCTCTTTTTCGGTGTTGCTGCTTATGCCTCAGCTTTGCTTAACCTGAGATTAGGCTTTCATCCCATGCTATCGATTCCATTAGGCGCTTTAGCAGCCGTATTAGCCGGCTTGCTTCTTTCCCTGCCGGCTCTGCGCTTAAAAGGCCCGTATTTTAGCCTTGCCAGTTTGGCCATGCCAATAATATTGTTGGGAGCCATTTTTACTTTTCCCGCTCTGACAGGGGGAGAACTGGGACTCTCTGGTCTCAGTCGGTTGGCCGACACGCGGGTAAACGAGTATCGACTTATTTTCCTCACCATGCTGGGCTTGACATTGCTGATGTGGAAGATTGTCACTTCTAAAACCGGCCTGATTTTTCACGCTATCCGGGAGGACGAGATTGTGGTGCGGGCTTCCGGGATTAACACCTCGCTCTATAAAGTGTTGGCATTTTGTTTGAGCGGCTTCTTTGCTGGTTTGGCAGGCGGCTTGTATGCCCATTTTCTACGGGTGGTAGGTCCTTCTACTTTAGATATTATGATGTCCTTACAGGTGATTATCTGGGGTATTTTTGGAGGTGTTGTGACTATTTATGGTCCTGTTATTGGCGTCTTTATACTTTATCCCCTCCTGGAATATTTGCGCGTAATAGCCGAATGGCGGATGCTGATTTTTGCCGTCATTATCATAGTGACGCTGCGCTTTATGCCGGAAGGACTTTCTAACCGGGTTCAGGATCTTTTGGAACGGGAATGTCCACGATGTAAGGAGCGCAATGCTTTTGGCCGGAAAGAGTGTCGGGTATGCTGTACGGGTCTAGGTGTATGTAACCAGACTGATAAAACTTTACTTTAAATGAGGTGGACGAAATGATGGAAGCATATTTAAGTAAACCTTGGCTTACTAGTTACGACTCCGGTGTACCGGTAAATCTGGAAATCCCGGAAGATTCTATCCCGGAGGCTTTTAGCAAAATAAGTGCACAGTATGCAGAAAAGGCGGCAATTATTTTTTATGGCAGACAGCTCTCTTATAGGGATTTGCAGGAGCAGGTGCGTGTCTTGGCATTTTCGCTAGCTACGATGGGAATCGGTAAAGGGGATGTGGTGGCGCTCTATGTCTTAAACAGTCCCCAATACGTCATAACCTACTTGGCGGTACTGGCGACTGGTGCGGCAGTAACACCGGTCAGCCCTGTTTTTACCAGCCATGAATTAAAATATCAGCTCATCGACAGCGGTGCTAAGGCGATTCTTTGCCAAGACATTCTCTATGATAACCTTGCCAAAACTGGGGTTAAATTAGAGCAGATCATTATTACCGCAGTAGAGGAGTATCTGCCACCCGTCCGTAAGTTGCTAGGCAAGACGCTGTTAAAAAACTTTGCCTTGGAGATGAACCTGCCTAGCCCATCCATCCCTAAAGCAAAAAATATTCATTGGTTCCAAGATTTACTCAAATCAAGAAAAGCGCAGGAAGAAATTGCTCAGATAGATCCATTGCATGACTTGGCTTCCATTTCTTATTCAGGCGGCACCACCGGACCGCCAAAAGGCGTGATGTTAAGCCATTCGCAACTATTGGCAACTGCTCTGCAAGTACGGGGTTTTTATCCAGCCTTCGGACTGGGTGAAGAAGTTTTCCCGGCTTATCTGCCGCTGTATCATGCTTATGGCCAGATGGTAGTGATGATTGGCGGATTACTGCAGGGAGCCACTTTGATCGTTTTTACCACGCCTGCTATTGACGATATTTTGGATGCTGTCGAACGCTATCAGGTCACAGTATTTTTTGGCGTACCTACTATGTTCGAGTTTCTCAAGGAGTACGACAAAACGAGCAGAGTCAATTGGCGGCGACTGAAACTAATTTTGTGCGGTGCGGACACACTGCATGAACGGACTGTAATAGACTGGGAAAAGCGTACCGGTTCGCGGATCACGGAAGGATACGGCCAAACGGAAGCCGGCGGTGTCTCAATGGGTTATCCGTCAAATAAGCCTAAAAGGGGTAGCATCGGAGTGCCCATGCCTAATACTAAGGCGATTGTTGTTGATGCAGATGACCCTGCCAGTATTCTGCCGGTAGGTGAAGTGGGAGAAATTCTTATTCAAGCACCAAATGTGATGTTGGGCTATTGGCAGAAGCCGGAAGCCACCGCAGACGTTTTTGTGGAAATTAGCGGAGAACGTTGGCTGCGCACGGGTGATTTGGGAAAAATGGATGAAGAAGGCTACTTCCATTTTGTTGACCGCAAGCGCGACCTGATTAAATTCAAAGGGTATTCTGTTTTTGCTCGTGACGTGGAAGATGTGCTCTATCAACATCCCCAGGTCAAAGCAGCCGGAGTTATCGGCGTGCCTGATGCCCGCGTCGGTAATTTGATCAAGGCTAATGTGGTTCTGCAGCCGGAGGCACGTGGCAGAGTCTCGGAAGATGAAATTATCCAGTTTTGCACTGAACGGCTTTCATTTTACAAAGTACCCAAAATTGTGGAGTTCAGGGGGGAGCTGCCTAAGACTGACGTAGGCAAGGTGTCACGCCGCGAGTTGCGGGAAGAGGAGGAAGTCTAAACCATGGCCGGAGATTTTCTGGTGGTAGAGAATTTGCATAAGCGCTTTGGTGGACTGCACGCTGTGCGCAATGTCAGCTTTCTCGTGGGGCGGCACGAGATGGTAGGTCTGATTGGTCCAAACGGTGCCGGCAAAACAACTTTGGTGCGCCTGCTGCTCGGTATCCTCCGCTCAGATTCCGGGCGGGTCATCTTCAAGGGTGAAGATCTGACGGGCAAAAAAACCTGGGATATTGTCAATCAAGGGTTGGCACTTACCTTTCAAAATGCCCGACCTTTTCCTCGTTTGCCGGTGATTGCCAACGTAATGGTGCCTTGTCTTTCTCCCCGTGCTTCCAAGAGAGGAGAATGGGTTAAAAAAATAGAATCTCGTGCCATGGACGCTCTGGAATTTGCCGGTATTGCCGACTTAGCCAGAGAGCCTGCTTCTCGTCTATCGCAAGGCGATCTGAAACGGCTGGAGGTTGCTAGAGCTATCGCCTGTGACCCGGAATTGCTCATCCTGGATGAGCCTTTCGGAGGATTAAACCCTGCTGAAACAAATCTGATGGCCAAATCGGTGCGCCGTTTGCATAAGGGTGGGCGTTTTGGCAGGTTGCACAGCGAGGGGCCAGCCATGATTATTATAGAGCATAAACTCTCTGAACTTATGAAAATAGTTGACAGAGTGATTGTGATTAACTTTGGTGAAGTATTAGCCGTAGGGACGCCTGAGGAAATTGTGGCTAATCCCAAGGTTATTGAGGCGTACATCGGCAAGGAGGTGGTCTGAGATGCTCTTGGAAGTAAAAGAGCTGGCTGTCAGCTACGACACGGCCACTATCCTGAGCAGTGTCAACATAAACGTGCAGGAAGGGGAACTGGTGGGTCTCGTGGGACCAAACGGGGCTGGTAAGACAACGCTACTGCGAGCGATTACAGGCTTGGTGAAATGGGAAAAAGATAACAGACGCAACCAGCGTCACGGCAGAATTAAAATTGAGGGACAAATCATTTTCATGGGCGAGAGGATTGAAAATCTGCCTGCTTATGAAATAGCACGCAGGGGTCTAATCCATTGTCCCGAGCGTCGGCGGCCTTTCACAGAGATGTCGGTTTATGAAAATATTCTGGCCGGCGCCCATCTCCTAAAAAAAGGTGGACCGGAATTTAAACGCTTACTGGAGGAAGTCTATACGCTTTTCCCGATTCTTAAAGATAGAGCCAAACAAGTTTCTGCCACGCTTTCTGGCGGAGAACAACAAATGTTGGCTATTGCCAGGGCACTGATGCTGAAGCCTAAGTTGCTCTGCATTGACGAACCGTCGGTCGGGCTTGCGCCGAAAGTTAAGCGGGAGCTATTTGAGCGGATTAGTGCCATAGCACAATCCGGGATTACTGTTTTACTGGTGGAGCAGGATGTGGCCATGACTTTTGCCATGTCCACTCGCAATTATGTGCTTTCGCACGGCAGGTTGGTCAGTGAGGGAACGAGCGCTGACTTGTTGCAGGACGAAAATATCCGCAAGTCTTACCTTGGTTTATAAAACTATAAGCTACACCAAAGTAGAGGTGGAGGAAATGTTGGAAAGAGTGCGGCAGGCATTTCAAGGCAGTCCTTATTGGCAGTTATTAGGGATGAGGATAGAAGATGCGGAGCCTGGTTCAGCCCGTTTGGCGTTACCCCATAAAAATGAGCTTTTGCAGATTTACGGTCAGATACATGGTGGGGCTATCGCTTCGTTAATCGACTCGTCGGTAGCTGTAGCCCTTTCTCTAACGCTTTCTCCGGAGGAAAAGGCAACCACCGTTGAGCTAAAAGTTAATTACTTGGCGCCTGTTCGGGCAGGAGAAATCTATGCCGATAGCAAAATAAGAAAAAGAGGTAAAAGTATAATTGTCGGCACTACGGAGGTGGTGGATGAGGCAGGACGCCTGTTGGCAATCGGTACCGTGACATATATGGTTCTCAAAAAATAAGGGAGTGTTTAAGCTATGGAATTAAAAACAGTATTGGCGGAACGCAGGAGCATCCGTATTTTTCGGCCGGAACCACTAAAGTCGGAGATAATCCAGGAGCTGCTGGAGGCTGCTCGCATCGCCCCTTCCGGCACAAACTTGCAGCCATGGAGGTTTCTGGCCGTAACCAGTGAAGAGAAGCGTAAAAAACTGGCCGAATGTACATTCAATGTAAATTTCATCGCCCAGGCACCCTTAACCATGGTTTGTTGTGCTGACCGCTCCTCCCTTACTGCTCGTCACGAGCGACTTAGGGAGCTGGCGCTCTCCGGCGCTTTTGCCGGCACCGATCTGGAAAATTTCTCCTTTAGTGACTATCAGGAAAAGGCGTCGCGCGATGAGGCCGCTAATCTTGCTTACCTAAATCTTAATGTGGCTATCGCAGTGGAACAGATGATTCTCAGAGCAGTGGATCTGGGGCTTGGCAGTTGTTGGGTAATGCTCTTTAGTCAAAAGAAAGTGCGGGAGCTGTTTTCCTTGCCGGATAATTTATTGATTACAGCGCTGGTACCTTTCGGCTATCCTGGCCAACAACCGCCGGCGCGTCCCAGATTGGCGTTAGAAGATATCTATCTGGGGGAAGTTTAACCGGTAGGGAGGGGTAGTGGATGCGCCAGTTATTAAAAGGGGTTCGCGTACTTGATTTAACACGGCTTTATCCGGGACCATTTTGCACGATGATGATGGCCGAGCTGGGAGCGGAAGTCATAAAAGTGGAAAGCCCGGGTGAAGGTGACTATCTGCGGGCGATAGGGCCGGCAGACGTAGATGGCAGCATTTCTTTCCGGTTGCTTAACCAAAATAAAAAAAGCATCACGCTTAATCTAAAGACTGCTGAAGGTGTAGAGCTTTTCAAGCGTCTGGCAAAAGATGCCGATGTGGTGGTGGAAGGGTTTCGTCCCGGCGTAGTTACAGCTTTAGGCATTGATTATACGGCAATTAAAACGGTAAATCCGGAAATTATTTATTGTTCGATAACAGGTTATGGCCAAGATGGACCGTACCGTGATCGAGCCGGACATGATCTTAATTATTTAGCCATGTCTGGCATTTTGGGGATTACAGGTTTGCCGGAAGGCCAGCCTGTAATCCCCAGCGTTCAGATCGGTGATGTCGGGGGAGGAGCGCTGATGGCTCTCTCAGGTATTTTAGCCGCCTTATATGGCCGCGCTAACGGTCAGGGCGGCTCTTATTTAGACGTCGCCATGCTTGATGGACTGATTTCCTGGCTGCCGCTGACTGCGGCAGACCATTTTGCCGGTCTGCCGGTCAGAAGAGGATCTTCCCTGCTAAATGGCGGCTACGCCTGTTATCATGTCTACCAGACTGCTGATGAAGGTTATATGGCGCTTGGCGCTCTTGAGGTAAAGTTTTGGGCCTCATTTTGTCGAGCAGTCGGTAGAGAAGATTTACTCGCAAGACAGTACGAAAGTAATCAGGAAGCGCTGAAAAACGAGCTGAAAAATATTTTTTTGCAACATGACCGGCAATTTTGGCAAGAAATATTTTCTGCACATGATTGCTGTTGTGAACCTGTGCTTTCGCTGGCTGAAGCGCTTGAACACCCACAAGTTCTGGCTAGAAAAGCTGTCGTCAATAACTCACTTTCTTTTCCGCTGAAAATAACGCCTCAGGAAGAATCGCTTACTCAACCTGCTCCGCGTTTAGGTGAGCAGACGGCTGAGATATGCTCAGCTTTGGGCTACAGCCAAGCAGAGCTTGAAGAACTAAGGAAAAAAGGAGTTATTTAGTTCAATGATTGCGCGGAGTGAGTAAGCAGAAGTTAGTGATTGACACCTGCTTTTTGCTGTGCTAGACTTGAGTCAAAGATGATGACTAGGAAGAGTAGGCGGAGCGTGGACTTTTTTCAGAGAGCCGGGGTAGGTGAGAATCCGGTAAGAGGACTGCCGTTGAATGGGCCTATGAGTCGCGGACCGAAGTTTTAAGTAGGCTCCGACGGATTGTTCCACCGTTACAGGGAACGGGGTATCGGACGTTTTTACCACTTGTCCCGTACCTGTCAAAGCGGGTCTGCGCATATAGCAGGCCAAAGAAGGTGGCACCGCGAAAGCATAGTCTTTCGTCCTTCCCAGGACGAGAGGCTTTTTTATTTGTCAAAAAACGGAGGAGGAACCGATATTGGACCTGGCGGCAGCAGCGAAACCTATCACTAAAAGAGTGACTTTATCCCGGACACTGGCGGATGATTTAGAAACGCCGATTTCCGCCTTTCTTAAACTGTGCCCGGCAGGCCCGGCTTTTATGTTGGAGAGTGCGGCAGGCGGAGAACAAGTGGCAAGATATTCATTTCTGGGGTATAATCCGTTTTTGACGCTGAAGGCGGAGGGAGTCAATGTGGAGCTACAATGGCGGGACGGTTTGAGGGAAACGAGGAGTGACGGACCTTTTCAGGTACTGCGGCAGTTGATGGAGGAGTATGCCATAAAGTTCCAGGCAGATATGCCCCGTTTTTCCGGTGGAGCGGTAGGTTACTTCAGCTATGACCTAGTTTCGCTGCTAGAGCCGGTGGGGGAGTTACCGGCAGATGAATTGGCTTTGCCGGCAGCATATCTGCAATTTATGGAAAATATGGTAATTTTCGACCACTTTACTCACAAAATTCATCTGACAGTAAATCGTTTATTGCAAGAGGGGGAAGGGCGGCAGGCTGGTGAAGAGGCAGCCGCCAAATCGCTGCAGAAAATGGAGGAGTTGTTGGCCGGACCGCTCCCCGAACCAGAAACAGGGGAGCGAGAATTGTCGGTGGCGACTCCCATGAGCAACATCACGAAAGCAGCTTTTCTGGAGAATGTTGGCAGGGCCAAAGAATATATCTGCGCAGGCCACATTTTTCAGGTCGTGCTTTCACAGCGGTTTACAGTCCCCATCACTGAAGACCCGTTAACAATCTACCGACGGTTGCGCCGCGTCAGCCCTTCCCCATACATGTTTCTGCTCCGTTACCCGGATGTGACGCTGGTAGGAGCATCACCGGAAATGTTGGCTCGAGTGGAGGGCAAAAGGGTTACTACCCGCCCAATTGCCGGTACACGGCGCAGGGGAGCGACTGAAGAAGAAGACAGAGCGCTTGCGGCGGAGCTGCAAAATGACCCGAAAGAAATGGCAGAACATGTGATGTTGGTAGATTTGGGCAGAAATGATCTCGGACGTGTGGCAGATTATGGCACTGTGAATGTGAGGCAATACGCCAAGGTGGAACGGTTTTCCCATGTGATGCATTTAGTCAGCGAAGTGAGTGGCGAACTGGCTGAAAATTATACTGCTATGGATGCATTAATCGCTTGTTTCCCTGCCGGGACATTGACGGGAGCACCTAAAGTACGTGCCATGCAGATTATCAATGAACTGGAAACGACGAAACGCGGACCTTATGGCGGCGCGGTGGGCTATTTTGACTTCAGTGGCAATATGGACACTTGTATTACTATCCGTACGATGGTGATCAAAGACCGGCAGGCCTATATTCAAACTGGTGCCGGTATCGTCGCCGACTCGGTGGCGGAGGCAGAATATCATGAAACAATGCAAAAAGCAGCAGCAATGTTTGCCACATTGGGGGTGAAACAGCTTGATTGCCGTGATTGACAACTACGATTCCTTTACCTATAATCTGGTGCAATGCTTAGGCGAGTTGGGGGGAGAGCCGCTTGTTTTGCGCAATGATTCCTTTACTCTCAGCCAGTTGGCGGAGAAAAAACCGCAAGCCATAGTGATTTCGCCAGGACCCGGAACGCCGGCGGATGCAGGTTTGTCCTTGGCAGTGATTGAGCAATTCAAAGGGAGTGTGCCAATTTTTGGAGTTTGCCTAGGGCATCAGGCTATCGGGCAAAACTTCGGCGGCGAGATTATCCGGGCGCCTGAGCCGGTGCACGGCAAACCGGTAGAAGTACATCACTACGGAGACCCACTCTTTGACGGACTTGGCAGCCCGTTTAGAGCTGCAAGATACCATTCCCTGATTATCAGACGGGAAACGCTCCCGCAGTGCTTAGCCGTGGTGGCAGAGACTGCTGACGGCTTGATTATGGCGATAAGACACAAAAGTTTTCCGATTATAGGGGTACAGTTTCACCCGGAATCAATTATTACTCCTGATGGGAAAAAGCTTTTAGCTAACTTTTTAGGAGGCATGGCGGCATGAAAGATCTTCTTGGTAAAATTTGTGCAAAGATTAGCTTGACTGAAGAGGAAGCAAGGGCGGCCATGGCGGCAATTATGGATGGGGAGGCTACTCCGGCGCAGGTAGCCGCCTTTCTGGTAGCTTTGAAGATGAAAGGGGAGACTGTGGCAGAAGTCTATGGCTGTGCCACTGCCATGCGTGAGCGCGCGGAAAAAATCGAGAGCACGCGCAAAGGGCTGACAGACACTTGTGGTACCGGCGGAGACGGCCTGGGCACCTTTAATATTTCCACCGCCGCCGCCTTAGTAGCTGCGGGGGCAGGGCTTAACTTGGCCAAACATGGCAATCGTGCTGTATCAAGTAAATGCGGTTCAGCCGATGTCTTGGAAGCGCTGGGGATTAAACTGGAGCTGACGACGCAGGAAATGGGGAAATGTATTAACGAGCTAGGAATCGCATTTTTGTATGCGCCGGTTTTACACAAGTCGATGAAACATGCCGCGGCTCCCAGGCGGGAGGTGGGCGTGCGCTCTGTTTTTAATCTGCTTGGACCTTTGACTAACCCTGCCGGAGTGATGCGCCAGGTGTTGGGTGTCAGCGCGCCGGAACTAGTGGTGCTGTTAGCCGATGTGCTCTTGCTTCTGGGCGTGGAGCACGCGTTGGTAGTTCACGGTCAGGATGGCAGTGACGAGCTGACTCTGGCCGGCGTTACGCAGGTCTGTGAAGTCCGTGGAGGAAGCATGGTGCGTTATAATCTATCGCCGCAGGAAGTGGGTTTACAAAAAGCGTCTGCCGATGCGCTGGCAGGCGGCAGCCCGTCAGAAAATGCCAAACTTATTTTAGCTATCTTGCAGGGTAAAAAGGGGCCGCAGCAAGATGTGGTATTGCTGAATGCGGGAGCCGCCTTATATGTGGGCGGTATGGCCGAGAACATCAAAGAGGGCGTGGTGTTGGCGCAGCATGCTATTAGTACCGGCGCTGCTCTCGAGAAGCTAACTGCGCTACAATGTTTTAGCGGGGGAGAAAAAAATGCTTACTCAGATTGTGGCTAAGAAGAAAGAGCGGGTGGCAGCAGCAATTGCCAGCCTGTCACTGCGAGAGTTAAAAATTCGGCTGGCTGACGCCAAGCCGCTGCGTCCTTTCGGCGAGAAATTAGCGCAACCTGGGATATCATTAATTGGGGAAGTTAAAAAAGCTTCGCCCTCAAAAGGAAGTCTCGAACTAAGCGTAGCAGTTGAAGTCTTGGCCAAGCAGTACGAAAAGGGTGGTGCAGATGCCATTTCTGTATTGACAGAGGAAGATTATTTTTTGGGCAGTGTAGCCGACTTACAAGCAGTCAGAGCCGCAGTTTGTCTGCCGGTATTACGCAAAGATTTTGTGCTGACAGAATACCAGCTTTACGAAAGCCGCTATCTGCACGCTGATGCAGTTCTCCTGATTGCCCGACTGCTTTCTCGCAGTCAATTGCAGGAGTATTTGTGTATCTGCCGGGAATTGGAGCTAGGCGTTTTAGTAGAAGTCCACAACAGTAAAGAAGCAGAACTGGCGTTGCTCACCGGGGCAAAAATCGTGGGGATCAATAATCGTGATCTGGCGACTTTTAAAATCGATTTAGGGCTGACCATATCATTGGCAGAAATGATCCCGGATGATGTGATTTTGGTCAGCGAAAGCGGTATTCAAACAGCCGCCGAGGTGGCAATGCTAAAAGCAGCAGAGGTAGATGCAATTTTGGTGGGGGAGAGCTTAGTGCGCTCCCATGACGCGGTTGCAAAAATTAGCGAACTTTTAGCGGGGGCAAGAGATGACCAGAATTAAGATTTGCGGTATTGTCAGCGTGGAAGAGGCGCTTTATTGTGTAATGGCCGGTGTCGATGCGGTGGGGCTTGTCTTTGCCCAAAGTCCGCGCCGGGTAGAGCCGGCATTGGCCCGGCAAATTACTGCCTCGCTGCCGCCGTTTATTGTGCGCGTAGGTGTTTTTGTCAATACAGAACGAACACTGGTGGAGCAGATTGCCGCTTTTACAGGCCTGACCGCCCTCCAGTTTCATGGTCAAGAAGGGGCTGATTATTGTGGCAGCTTTTCATTGCCGGTGATCAAAGCAGTTGCGCTCAAGTCTGCGGCCGATTTAGCAGGGCTTGATGATTTTCCCGTCGCAGCAATCCTGCTCGATACTTACGATCCGCTCTTGGCTGGTGGTACCGGACGAACGTTTAATTGGTCAATGGCAGAAAGTGGGCTAAAAAAGCCAGTCGTGCTGGCCGGCGGTCTTCATGCAGGAAATGTGCAAAGTGCTATTCAGCAAGTTAAACCTTATGCTGTAGACGTCTCCAGTGGTGTGGAAACAAACGGGAAGAAAGACAAGGAGAAAATCAAGGCATTTATTGCTACTGTGCGGAGGTGTGGGTAATGAAAGATTCGGGGAGATTCGGAATTTTTGGCGGGCGATATGTGCCGGAAACTTTGATTCAGGCTTTGGATGAACTGGAGGAAGCTTATTTTGCAGCCCGGGATGATGAAGCGTTCCAGCATGCCTATAATGAAGTGCTGCTAAACTATGTGGGACGACCCACTTTGCTTTACCGGGCAGAGAGGCTTTCAGCGAAACTGGGCGGCGCAACAATTCTTCTAAAAAGGGAAGATTTAAATCATACAGGTGCCCATAAAATCAATAACGCACTTGGTCAGGCACTTCTAGCGAAAAGAATGGGCAAAAAACGGTTGGTGGCTGAAACAGGAGCAGGACAACATGGTGTGGCTGCGGCGACAGCAGCAGCCCTTTTTGGCATGGAATGTGTCGTTTATATGGGTGAACAAGATATGGGCAGACAGGCACTGAATGTGTTTCGCATACGGATGTTGGGCGCCGAAGTGGTGCCAGTTTGTTCCGGCAGCGCCACACTAAAAGATGCGGCCAATGAAGCCATTCGTGCTTGGGTCACCAACTGTCGTGACACCTTTTACCTGCTGGGTTCTGCGGTAGGTCCCCATCCCTACCCAACGTTAGTGCGAGATCTGCAAAGTGTGATTGGCAAAGAAGCTCGGGCACAGTCGCTGCAATTGCTGGGACGGTTGCCGGATATTTTGATAGCTTGTGTAGGTGGCGGCAGCAACGCCATTGGTTTATTTCACCCTTTTCTTGCAGATGAAACGGTTAGAATGATTGGCGTGGAGCCGGCGGGGAAAGGTTTGGAAACTTCTGAACATGCTGCCACCCTTACCATGGGCACCCCAGGTATTCTCCACGGGACACTTAGTTATCTCTTGCAAAACGAATACGGTCAAATTTCCCCTGTTCATTCAGTTTCTGCGGGACTGGACTATCCTGGGGTAGGACCGGAACATAGTTATTTGAAGAGTATTGGCCGGGCGGAGTATGCAACCATTACTGACGAAGAAGCTTTAGCTGCCTTTGCTCTTTTGACACGGACGGAGGGAATTATTCCGGCATTGGAAAGCGCCCACGCAGTAGCTCATGCAGTGAAAATTGCGCCGCAGTACGACAGAGAAACGGTGATTCTGGTAAACTTGTCTGGGCGTGGAGATAAAGATGTACAGGCAGTAGCAAAATTGAGGGAGGTAGAAGCGGGATGAACAAGCTGGAAAACAGAATGAATGAGTTGAAGAGAGCAGGAAAAAAAGCACTGATCGCCTTTTTGACTGCAGGTGACCCCAACTTAGCCGTTTCTGCAAAGTTGCTGAATGTTTTAGCAGAAAATGGCGCGGATGTGATTGAGTTGGGGGTGCCGTTTTCAGACCCACTGGCTGATGGGCCGGTTTTACAAGCTTCAGCAGTCCGGGCGCTGGCGGCCGGGACTACTCTAGACGACGTGTTTTTGCTGGCAGTACGCTTTTGTCAGAAGTTTTCAACACCGCTGGTCTTGCTAGCCTACTATAACACTATTTACCGCAGAGGTGTAGAACAGTTTTGTCGAGAAGCGGCAGAGGCAGGGTTTTCAGCAATAGTAGTGCCGGACCTGCCGTATGAAGAAGCCGGCAGGTTGGATCTAGCTACCGCAAGCACTGGTCTGATTAACATTCGTTTTTTGGCGCCTACTACCAGAGAAAGCAGAATGGAGCGTATTTGTAAAAGCTCAGCCGGCTTTATTTATTGCGTCACTGTCACTGGAGTGACGGGGCAGCGCAGCTCGCTAGACCCAGGAATGCAAACTCTCCTGGCTAAGGCAAGAAAATATACTGATCTGCCGCTGGCATTAGGCTTTGGCATTTCCACACCAGAACAAGCTGCATCGGCAGCGGCAGCAGCAGACGCTGTGATTGTGGGCAGCGCCTTAGTTGCGCAAATCGAAAATGTAAAGGATCCGGCTGAAAAGTGTGTTGTAGCCGGAACTTTTATTAGTTCCTTGAAAAGGGCGATAGAGGGTGGTACCCAGGAATTTGCCTGAGACCGCTAATGGTCATTTAGTTCCGCTTAGATGGACTCGCCTGAAAAAACATTGACTTTTCCGCTGAATTTGTTACAATTTAATCTGATGTCCAAGCAGGCAAAAATTAATTACCTTTCATTTGTTTGGAGGTCAAAATTATAACAAAGGAGGCTTCAGAAAATGAGCGCATTAGGTCGTCACGTTCTGGCAGAATTTTACGGATGTCCCGAGGAAATCCTCAACGATATCCAGAGGATTGAGCGAACTATGGTGGATGCCGCTTTAGAAGCAGGCGCAGAAATCAGGGAAGTGGCATTCCATAAGTTTAGTCCGCAGGGTGTGAGTGGGGTTGTAGTCATCTCGGAATCTCATTTGGCAATTCATACATGGCCGGAATTGGGCTACGCTGCGGTAGATGTCTTTACCTGCGGAGACAAAGTTGATCCATGGATATCCGCAAACTATCTTAAAGAACACTTTGCTGCCGATCGTTTGTCGGCGCAGGAAATAACGCGCGGCATTTTTGATGTGGAAGTCTCCGTTAAAGCAGCTAACTTCTAGCGGCACTATAATTCTGGCTGAGTGCAACTTTGAATATTGCCTCATTTGAAGGAGTGACATTCATGGAAAGAACATTCCTAATGATTAAACCTGATGGCGTTCAGCGCAATTTAGTGGGTGAAATTATCAGTCGTTTTGAAAAGAAAGGGTTTCAGTTAGTCGGCCTTAAGCTAATCCAAATTTCTCCTGAACTGGCGGCTAAACATTATGGCGAGCATCTAGGAAAGCCGTTCTATGGTGAACTCATTGAATTTATCACCTCCGGTCCGGTGGTAGCGATGGTTTGGCAGGGTTTAAACGCAGTTGCTGTTGCACGAACCATGATGGGTAAAACAAATCCGGCTGATGCGGCTCCCGGAACCATTCGCGGCGACCTTGCCGTATTTATGGGTAATAATGTTGTTCATGGCTCCGATTCACCAGAGAGTGCCGAAAGAGAAATTAAGCTCTTTTTTTCATCAGCTGAATTGGTGTCATACAGTAAGGCAGATGACTGCTGGCTTTACGGCAAATAGAGAAAAGCGTGTCAGAGAAAGGGTTCAAACATCTGGGGGTAGAGATGACGACGATGAAAAAAGCAGTTTCGCTTTTTCTGCTTGCATTAGTTGTGTTGACAGGCTGTAGTCGCCCTCCGCAATATAAAAACGCTGCTTCCCACTTGGGAGATCCGCGTACAGTTCAGATCATTCCTCCAGAGAGAGCCCCAGTGGCGATCAGCAATGAAGGGGATGTTCAGGCCATTATGGCGATTCTCAATACGGTGGAAGTGCGTCGTCTTTCCGTGGAAGAAGAAATTGATTTAGTTCTCGTTCAAGGCATAACGCTGGATGCAACCGAACTTCGCTTTAGGGATAATCAAGGCAACGTTTTCAAAGCTCTTTTGCTCAAAGACGGTTCCGTATTGGTGGTGGCAGGCGTTATCGGCGGCAGCGGAGAGCGGCGTGACGTGTTGCTCTCTGAGCCGGAGCAGCAGGCGCTACGAAACGAGCTACAAAAATATATGTGAGCACACCGGAAATGAATTGGTGTGCTCACTTTTTTTGCGCAGAGCGAGAAAGTGCTTTCTTGGTTTGCATAAGTTCAACCTCACGGCGGTGACAGAGTTCGGCAGCCTTTTCAAGATAAGTACGTACATCTTTTGGCGAAGTGAGATTTCTAAGAGTAAGATCTTGATAAATAAATTTGCTTGTGGCTCCGCAGCCAAGGCCGAGAATATGCTGTCGTTCTTCAATCATGACAATATTATAGATACATTCCGCCCCCGGCAGGCAGTAGCCGATATTCTCTAGGTCGCCCAGAATTCCGCGCTGCCGGTACAAATAGTAAGGGTGGTATTTGGGCGAAAGCAAGCCGGTGGCAGTATGGTACATGGCTGCAGCCTGAATCTTGTCAGGGAGAGGGAAGTGCTCCCGTTCCTCACTAAAGAGGGAAGCCCGTTTCCGTGAAAACATGTGCAGAGTGATATTTGCCGGTGAGAAGGAGAGCACATCCTGAACACTTTTGCTAACCATGGCTTCATTCTCCCCAGGCAGTCCCAAAATTAAATCCATGTTCAGCACTGGAAAGGGTGTTGCCTGTACAAGCTTTACCGCCCTGTAAACTTCTGCAACGCTGTGGCAGCGCCCGATTTTTTGCAGAGTTTCGTTATGCATAGATTGCGGATTAACGCTGACGCGCGTTACACCATGCTTTCTTAAGATTGCAAGCTGCTCATGGGTCAGCGTATCCGGTCTGCCTGCCTCCACCGTAAATTCACGCACCGGCGCCGGGAAGGCTAGGCGGAGGGCAGAGAGAATCCTGTCGAGTTCAGCGGGGCTAAGGGAAGTAGGCGTGCCGCCACCCAGATAAAAACTATCTGGACGCAGATTTAACTTTTTTGCCAACTGTCCGGTAGTCGCAATTTCGTAAAGTAGTGTATCAAGAAACTGGTCACGCCACATTCCCAACTCTTTTAACGAGTAGGCAGGAAAGGAACAGTAAAGGCAACGGGAAGGGCAGAAGGGAATTCCGACATAGACACTGAATAAATCTGGCTGTGAGCTCTCTGCCACAACAGGTCGAGCCGTGTTAGCTACTTGCCACAACAGTTCAAATTTTTCACTGCTAATCCCGTCTGTTTGCTGCATCCGCTGATATGCTTCTGCATGACTCAATCCTTCGTCAAGCAGTCTATGCAATTGCTTGGACGGACGCACGCCCGCAAGGCGGCCCCAGGGAAGCTCCTCCACAACTAACGCCTCCACAGCTAAGGTATACTAATTTTTTGGTTAAATACACTGTATTAATCTCTTAAAACGCTGCAATCGCGAAGTGCTTGACGTAGCACTATTATATCAGATATGATGCAAGAAAAGGGTATTAATGTATTTTTTCACGTTAAGATTGACGATGTGCTGGTTTGGAGATCCAATCGACAATTGAGGAGCAGCGAGCATTAAAGTGATTAAAAATTGGAGGTGTGTAGACATGACTGCGTTTGTTCCTAGTAGCCCCTTGAGTCAGGAAGATAGAATCTTAGGTATACTAGCTCACTTTCTCGCACTGTTTACAAGTCTCTTCGGTCCACTAATCATTTGGCTGATTATGAAGGACCAATCAGTCTGGGTTGATCGGCAAGCCAAAGAATCCCTTAACTTTCAAATAAGCATTGCTATCTATCTCTTTATTTCAGGGTTGCTGATGGTCGTTTTGATCGGCTTTGCTTTGGCTTTTGTGGTGGGGATTTTCAATTTCATTTCTATCATTATTGCTTCAGTTAAAGTAAGCAGTGGCCAAGACTATCGCTACCCACTTTGCATTCGGCTGATTAAGTGAGCCTTTTGCAGAACTAACTTAAACATAGAAGGGGATGATTGGAAATGTTAAAAAAACTTTTAGCAACACTAGGTGTAGGCGGTGCAAATATTGATTTTGTGTTAAGAAATGCCAACATCCGCGCCGGTGAAGAGTTGGGTGGCGTTATCCGGGTTACGCCGGGGTCGTTAAACCAGCGAGTGGATGGCATAGTGTTTCGCCTCATAGCCCAGTCGCGGCTGGAGGATCGTGCTGTGACCACCGAAATTGAGCGGTGGAAAGTGGCCGAAAATTTTGAGATTACCGCCGGAGGTCAACCGTTCGAAATTCCCATTAGTTACCGTATCCCGTCAAAGTGCCCTATTTCTACTCCGTTTACCCGACTCTCCCTGACGACAGCTTTGGACAGTGATGCGCTCATGGACCCCAGTGATGTGGATCGGATCACCGTTTTGCCGGAAGCGCGTGTGCAACTGATCATGGATGCCTTCCGCAAGCATGGTTTTCGTGAGAACAGCAGTGATTCTGGCCGATTTAACGGTCGCTGGCAGGAATTTGAATATGTGCCGGTGGGCGGCAGAGCCCGTCATATTAAAGAACTGGATGTAATTTATGACGTGCGTTCTGATGGAGTAATGCTGCTTGTTGAAGCGGAAAAGCGCTCCCTTTTGCTCGATATTTTAAATCTGGATGAGCTTGCAGAACGGCGGATGAGGATATTTCTGCCAAACCAGGTGCTATTGGCTGCCGACTCAGTGGGTCTTGCCTTGGAGCGGGAACTTATCTCTTCCCTGTAAGCTGCGAAAAGATGGCGCTCTGCAAATAAAGCGTTAGCTTACTTGTTGGGGAGGAATTTTGTGAAAACCAGTGAAATGTCAGCAGTAATTTTAGCCGGCGGCAAAAGCTCACGCATGGGAAAAAACAAACTGCTTCTGCCGCTTGGCGATAGCACTATCATTGGCACGCTGCTCGCCACGCTGAGCCAACTGTTTGGCGAATGTGTGCTCGTAACAGACCATCCTGACGCTTACCGGGATTGGCCGGTAAAAATTACTGCCGACTTAATTTGTGGTCCGGAGAAGAATTCCCTGACGGGAATCCATGCCGGACTGTCAATTGCCTCTAACCCGTACAGCTTCGTGGTAGCCGGTGACATGCCTTTTGTCGAGCCGGAATTGTTGACTAGGCTTGCGGCATTAAGCGGCAAAGAGGATGTGATTATTCCGCGACAAGGAGAGCACTTTCAGCCACTCTCTGCCATTTACCACAAAAACTGTCTTCCACATATAGAAGAGCTCTTGGCCCGCCAGCATTATAAAATTCTTGATTTTTTTCATGCGGTGAGGGTACGCCACGTTGACGTTGCGGAGTTATTGCCTGATGGCAGTCAGCGCTGGTCATTTTTTAACGTTAATAGCCCCGATGATTATCGGTTAGCCCAAGAGCTCTTTGCGCAATTTAAGGCTGGGAGGTTAAAAGGTAGCTGATAACAGAACGTTAATGCAGGAGGTTATCATGTTTCCGTTTGTTAAGCTGGCGTTGCTGACATTGACTTCGTTGCTGATCGGCGGTTGCGGACCTGTTAAAGACGGAACGGAACGGGCAGTCAATCAACCAAATGAGATACAGCTGCCCTCCCCGTGGTTTGATGGGCAGGAATCGCTTGAAGCTGTCTTGTCGCGCAGGTTTTCCGGGCGCAACTTTAGCGACAGGGCGCTTCCTTTGCACAAGCTGGCACAGATTCTCTGGGCTTCACAGGGCAGGGCTGTGCATGCGCTCACCGGCGCTACTCGTACGGCACCATCAGCAGGCGCGACTTATCCGCTGGAGGTCTACGTCGTAGCCGGCAATGTGGACGGTTTAGCCGACGGAATTTATCACTATAACCGGGAAAGGCACTCACTGCTGACCGTTGTTGCAGGCGAGTATCGAAATAAACTGGCAGACATCGCTTTAGGGCAAGATTTCATTAGCATGGCTGCGGCAAGCATGATATTAGTAGCAGATTATGAGAGGACAACCGGTCGCTATGGAACGCGCGGACTGCGCTATGTTCATATGGAAAGTGGACATGTCACCCAGAATATTCACTTGCAGGCTGAGGCAATGAATCTGGCAAGTGTGGCTGTCGGCGCTTTTGAAGATGATAGATTAAAAATCATGCTTAAAACAAAGTACGAGCCACTGATGGTCGTGCCGGTAGGTTATCATAAATAACAAAAGCGCAGTTGGGTCGTCGTAGCCTTGCCAGGGTAAATTATTAAAGGCAAATTATTATTTGAAATTAATCCGTATGCACAGTTTTAAAACAAGCACTCCCGGGTCTCAATAAACCATGGATTGCTTGTTTTTTTCTTCTTGCCGTTGCGAGAGGAGGAATAAACATCCGCAGATTTAATGCCAACTAACTTCAGAGCTTACCCCGGACAAAGGTCCGCCAATTTCTCTAAGCTATGGATATTAATAGTTCTTTTATGGTAAGAAATAATACCACTGAGCTGCATCTTTTTAAGCTCCCTTGAGAGAGAAGGCCTCGAGACATTTAGCTGTTCAGCCAAAGATTTTTTCGGAAATTTTAGCGTGATCGTATTGCTGTTTGCTTTTCTTTGCTCCATTGTTAAAAAATAGGCTATTTTAGCGGGAACAGAGTTTAAAGAGAGAATCTCTACCATATTGTTGAGCGCTAAAGTTCTATTAGAGACAGATTCTAAAAATTTAACCATAATCCTATTATCCTTGGCAAAGATTTTTAAGAGCTGCTCTTTACTTATCAGCCAAACGTGACTATTTTCGCGGGCTGAAACAGTAGCGGGATAGCAGTTAATACTGGCAAACATGGAAGCATCGGCAATCAGGTCGTAGGGAAGCCTTCTGCTTACGGTAATTACTTTTCCGGAGGCAAAAATCTTTTGGACATCAATGCTTCCTTTCAGGATAACGCCTAATCTATCAGCAGGCTGGAGAGGTGAAAATATCACCTCACTTTTTTTGTAGCATTTGATGCTGCAGGTAATGTCTTCGAAAAGTTTTTCCGTTTCCTCAACAGTTAAATGGTTAAACAGACAGCATCTATTAAGCAACCGGCATACGTCGTCCATAACACTGCCCCCTCGTAATAAATTTTTAGAGAAAACGATAAAGTGTAACAAGGGATACTTTTTTATTTGCAGATTAATTATATAATACAATTATAAATGAAAATGATTATCATGGTCAAGTGACTGTTCTGAAAATCTGCCCTCTAAATCCCCTTTCCCTCTGGGAGAGGGCTAGGGGATTTAGAGGGCAAGGTGAGGAAGTATTTTCATGCCTCTGATAGTGCCGCGCCGCTGAAGGGGTTTATGGGGTCTACTCATCCTTACAACTTACGAATAGGGAGGTAATGTAATTATGCAGGTAAAAATTTGGAAGGTAAGCGTACTCTGGACGGTTGTGTTGGTTTTATTGGCTGTTATTTACTCGGTAGCTCATGCTGTCGGTTCGCGGCCGATCCGGGTAGTAGTAGAAGGCACCACGCTGAATGTTTCGTCACAGGTAATCAACGGCCGGCTGATGGTGCCTTACCGTGCCGTTGCAGAGCGGCTAGGCGCTCGTGTCGGTTGGAACGCGGCAGAGAGAAGCGTGACTGTGACTGATGGTGATACGAGCCTGAAACTTACTGTAGGTCAGGCTAACGCTGTCAGCAACGGTCGCAAGATTAGCTTAGATGTTGCACCGGTGTTGTTGAATGGGCGTGTTTTGGTTCCCTTGCGCTTTTTGGGTACCGGCCTTGGTTGGCGCGTAAGTTGGGAAGACGCCACCAGAACTGCCCGGCTGAATTCTATTCCGGATCTTACTGTGAGGGTCGCCGTTCCGGACGGAGTCCCTGCCTTAAGTATTATCAGGTTGCTGAGAGAACGGCCTTCGATGGGCAGAAATGTGAGGATTACCTATGAAGTAGTCCGCTCTCCCGAACTAATGGCGGCAAGGGTTGCCTCTGGAGAAGCCGATATCGCTATTGTCTCCACCAATTTGGCGGCTGTCCTCTACAACAGAAACGTTCCTTATAAGCTTGCAGCGGCTAATGTCTGGGGGGTGCTGCATGTGGTTAGCAGCGAAAACATCCGAAGCTGGCAGGATTTGCGGGGTAAAGAAGTGCACACTTTCGGCAGAGGACTCACACCAGATATAGTGTTCAGGTACCTATTGACGCAAAACGGCTTGAATCCTGACAGGGACGTTACATTAAGGTACCTGGGCAGCGGAACTGAACTGGCGCAGGCGATGATTGCCGGCAGAGTAAAAACTGCTGTTTTACCCGAGCCGGCGGCGACGCAGGTGATAATGAGAAGGCCAGATGTTTCACCTGTGCTCGACCTTCAGCAGGCGTGGGCTACGGCTACCGGACTTGGTTTAAGTTATCCCCAGGCTTCTCTGCTGATTAGCAACGCCGTGTTAAACGGGTATCCGGAATTTGTAGACAGATTTTTAGCTGAAGTTGCGCAAAGCGCTGAGTGGGTTAAAAATAATCGAAATACGGCTGGCGTCTGGGCTGAAGAGCTGCAAACAGGTATGACAGCCAGAGTTGTGGAAAATGCGTTGCCCAGAGCAAATATCCGGTTTGTTAGTGCAAAAGAGGCGCGAGTAGCAATCGAGGCATATTTGAGAGTCTTGCGTGACTTTTCGCCGGAGACGGTAGGAGGGCGTTTGCCCAGTGAAGCATTTTATTTCCAAAGATAAGCTTTATACATTGGGAGCCGTTCTGTGCCTCCTGATTTTGTGGGAGATTATTTCCAAGATAGTGGGGGCGGGGATTCTGGTTCCTCGCCCCGGCGAAACATGGCAGGAACTTGTCCAAATCATTCGTTCCGAAAATTTTTGGCCGGCGGTAATCGGTACCACGACGAGAAGCCTAATCGGCTTTGGCCTGACTCTTTTTACGGCAGTGCTCTTTGCGGTGATGGCAGGGCTATGGAAACCACTGTATTATCTGTTAAGTCCGCTGGTGGTCATCACTAAGGCGGCACCGCCCATTTCTATAATTCTCTTGGCGTTGATTTGGCTCGGTACGGAAAAAGCGCCTGTGTTGGTCGGCTTTCTGGTCATTTTCCCGATTATTTACACGAATATTATCGCCGGAGTAGATAATGTGGACCCCAAACTAATTGAGCTGGCTGCCATGTACAGGATACGCAGGCTCAGGAAACTTTCGGAAATATACCTTCCCTCGATTATGCCGTATGTGCTTGCAGCCTGTTCAACAGCATTGGGGCTCAATTTACGTGTGGTAATCATGGCTGAAGTGTTAAGCCAGCCTCCTATCTCTATGGGGACGAGCCTGCAGTCGGCACGGATTTTTCTTAACACCGCAGGTGTTTTTGCCTGGACGGTGGTGGCAATTGCTCTAGCCGCACTGTTTGATTTCAGCGTCTCTTCCTTAAGGAAAAAACTAGAAGTTTGGAGGTAAAAGACAGTGCTGTATGAGGCGTTGCAAGTTAAAAATCTGACAAAAGAGTTTAAGGGAGTCAGAGGTCAAAGCGCTTTAAAGGTGTATGAGAAGTTCAGTCTCAGTATCCCGGAAAATCAGGTAACATGCATCATGGGTCCCTCAGGATGTGGCAAAACTACATTTTTAAATATAGTCAGCGGACTGCTCAGGCCTGATGCCGGAGAGCTTAAGGGCTTTGCCGGCAAGACTGTTTCTTATCTTTTCCAGGAGCCAAGACTGTTGCCCTGGAGAACCGTTTGGCAAAATGTAGACTTTGTAATCAAAGATATTTATCCCAAAAAGCAACGAGCGGAGATAGTCAGCAAATACCTAAAAATGGTAGGATTGTCTGACTTCAGCCAGTATTGGCCGGGAAAACTCAGTGGTGGAATGAAGCAGAGAGTCAGTATCGCCCGCGCTTTCGTCTTCCCTTCCGACTTGTTGTTAATGGATGAGCCTTTTAAGGGACTCGATCTGCAGCTTAAAATCTCCTTGCTGGATTCTTTCGCCGCATTATGGCAGCAAGACCTGCGCACAGTCATCTTCGTGACGCATGATATGGATGAAGCGCTTTATCTGGGCGATAACATTTACGTTTTGAGCGGATTGCCGGCAAAGATAAACAAGTCGTTGCCGGTTACGATTCCGCGAGGAGAAAGGCGCTACGGCGAAGGCAAACTAAAAGAGCTGAGAGAGGAATTGCTGGCCGGACTTTGCTGCGGGCAGGAGCAGCCTTGCGCGTTGGCTCGGGCAATATCGTAAAATGGAGTATGAGCATGGAATGGAGAAAGAATATGGAAAAGTCACCTTCTATCATCGGCATTGACATTGGCTCGTCTGCGATTAAAATTTCCTTGCTGACGCTTGAAAAAGAACGTCTCTGCCATATCAGCAGAGAGCATCAGGGTAAACCATACGTTGTTTTGGCAGAAGAAATTGATTGTCTGATTGAACGGTATAAGCTGCAGGATTTGCAATATGGCGCGCTGACAGGTGTCGGTGGCATGAAGCTGGCTCAAGAAGCCGGTTTTAAAAATTACCCTGAAGTGCTCGCCCAGTGCGCTGCATTAAAAGAGTATTATCCCCGGGCAGAGACGATCGTTGAGCTGGGGTGTCAGAACAGCAAGTATATTACTTTACAGGCTGACAAGACGGTTAAACATTTTTCTTTTAACACCGATTGTTCTGCCGGTACCGGTTCTTTCCTGGAAGAGCAGGCATTGCGCCTTGGCATTGATTTGTGCAAACTTTCCGGTTTAACAGAACAGGCATCCTTTGTGCCGCGGATAGCAGGACGCTGCAGTGTTTTTGCTAAAACGGATATCGTCCACCTTCAACAAGAAGGCAAAGCGGTGAGCGACATTCTCTTAGGACTCTGCTATGCAGTAATCCGCACATTCAAGGCATCAGTAGTCCGCTCCGGCAAGATAGTGCCGCCGCTCTTGCTGCATGGGGGGATGACGGAAAACAAAGGGATGATCAGGGCGGTCAGAGAGATTTTTTCGCTTGGTATGGAGGAGATTTTGATTCCCGAGGAAAGCAAGCATATGAACAGTACCGGGACGGCTCTGCTGGCCTTGGCAGCCGGGGACAATTTCTCTGTCAAAAAACTGCGAGAGGCTCTGAAACAAAAACAAGAGATTGTTACCGTTGCTGAACATCGTCCCTTGATTATGCCTGCTACAGTTGATTTAGGTGCGCTGCAGCAGACTTTCGCCTATGAAGGCGACTGTTATTTGGGCATTGATGTGGGTTCTACCAGTACGAATCTGGTTTTCATGAGTCCGGCGGGGCAGGTTGTCGATTTGTTGTATTTGCGCACCGCCGGGGATCCGCTTGCGGCAGTGCAACACGGTCTGCAGAAATTTAAAGCCCGTCATCGCGGAAAACGAATTCTGGGAGTCGGTGTGACAGGCTCCGGACGCTACTTGTTACGTGACTTGGTGGGAGGAGATTTGGCGGTAGATGAAATTACCGCCCAGGCGCGTGCCGCCTTCGAGGCCGATCCGCAGGTAGATACGGTATTTGAAATCGGCGGTCAGGACGCCAAGTTTATCCGTCTGGAGAACGGAGCTGTAACCGCTTTTGAAATGAATAAGGTCTGTGCCGCCGGAACCGGTTCATTCCTGGAAGAACAGGCTGGAAAACTAGGCATTTCCGCAGAGGATATCTCATCACTGGCCTTTAGCTCAAGAGCGCCGGTGTCACTTGGCGAACGCTGCACAGTCTATATGGATACCAATATCCGCCATCATTTGGCGCTCGGCACACCTTTGCCTGATATCGTCTCTGGCCTGTGTTATGCCGTGGCGCAAAATTATCTGAATCGTGTTGTCGGCTTTAAACAGATCGGCAGCAGAATTTCTTTGCAGGGAGGCGTGGCTTTTAACAGAGCCGTTTTATCCGCCTTGCAAAATATTACCGGCAGGCAGATAACAGTTTCGCCTTATTTTAGCGTAAGCGGCGCTTGGGGAGCGGCGCTGCTCGTTCGGGAACAGATGCGGGATAAAGGATTGTCCAGCAAGTTTCATGGTTGGCAAAGTGGCTTAGACGGCTGCCGCGTGCATGGTGAAATGCTTTCTAAAGGTGCCGCAGGCAAAACTGAGGAGCAGTTGCCGCCTCTGTTTGCATTGAGAGAAGAGCTGTTTATGAAAGATTATCGGGGCAGTCAGAATCCCGGGGCGCTAACTGTTGGCATCCCGCGGGTATTGTATATGTATAAGCTGTTTCCGATGTTCCAGGCCATGTTTCACCAGCTCGGTTACAATGTGGTTATTTCCGGGCACACCGACGAGCGGATTGTGGCTTTGAGTGAAAGCGTGACATATGAAGAAACGTGCTTCCCTGTGAAGCTGATTACCGGTCATGTGCTCGATTTACTGGAAAAGAATGTGGATTACATTTTTTTGCCGGCTCTTGCCACGATGAAGCATCAGGTTTCCAAGACAAGGCAGGATTATCCGTGTATTTTTATGCAAAGTGCAGCCAAAATTGTTGAAATTTTGCTCGGCAGCCGATTGCGTGAAAAGAAAATTAAATTGCTCAGCCCAGTCTTGTCATTTAAATTTGGCAGGCAGCATATCCTCAAAACATTTTTAAAGATGGGCGCCGAATTGGGTAAAAGTCCGCTGCAGTTATTGCCCGCCATCAAGGCGGGTTTCCTGGCCAAGGATGCTTTTGAACAGGCCGTGGAAAAAGCAGGACGAGACTTTTACCGCAATTTAGCTCCCGATGAAAAGGCTCTGGTGTTAATCACCAGGCCGTACGGTATTATTGACCGCCATCTGAATATGCGTATCCCACAGGAATTGGCCAAAATGGGTATTAAAGTTATCCCCAAAGATGCTTTGCCTATCGCGGATTTTGATGTCTCAGACTTCTGCAGTAACATGTACTGGCCTTTCGGGCAACATATTCTGGCTGCGATCCAGATTACCAAAGAGCGTCCAAATCTTTATCCGGTATTTATGACAAATCACGGTTGCGGGCCTGACACCGCGCTTACTCACTATGTGTCCGAAATTATGGGCGATAAGCCGTATTTGCACCTAGAAGTCGATGAGCACTCCTCACCGGTAGGCATCATTACCAGGCTGGAAGCATTTATCAACAGCTTAAATAACCACCGCCCGCAAGCCGGGAGCGTCAGCCTGCCCAAAGTGACACTATCCTCTGCTGTCAGCGCCGACAAACAACTTTTCCTGCCTGCTCTGGGACCGCATGCGACTGTTCTTGCCGCCATGCTGCGGCGCTTCGGCTACAATGCTAAGCTGCTGGAAGCTCCGTGCGAGGAGACGGTGGAGGCAGGCCGTGCATTTACTACTACCAAAGAATATTTCTCATTGACCGCCTTGTTGGGCAGTGTGGCGAGAACATTAGCTAAAGAAGAAGAATGCCTGGACAAGACTGTGATTTTAATCCCGGCACTGGAAGGCGCCGAGGTTGACGGTCAGTACGGCAGGCTCCTGAAATCTTACCTCAATAAAAACGGCATGACAGAAGTGGAGGTTGCAGCGCCTTTCCTGGAAGATTTGTTCTCTGAAAAAACACCGTTTGGAGCTGACCTGGCTGCAGCATTATTTAGAATAATTTTTGCGGTAGACGTATTGAGCGAAATGCTGCAGGAGGCAAGGGCATCTGCCGACGACCCGGTTCAGGCGAATCGTTTGTTTGCTAAGTACATGCGTCAGCTTACCGGTGCCCAAGACATTAAGCCAATGGTACGCGCTGCCGCAGCAGATTTCGCGCGACTAGCTATACGGCCGAAAAACAGGCCGGTGATAGCTTTAGTTGGAGAACCGTACTTGCTTTACCGGCCGGAACTGAACGCTAACCTGGTCGAAAGAGCTGAACGGCTAGGGGCCCAAGTCAAGTTGGCGCCGTTAGCAGAGATCGTCTTTCATTATTTGTTTGAGAAGCAGGCGGAAGCAAAAGCTAAGAAGGAACTATTCGGTTATCTTAAATACCGTGCCATTTTAAGCAGGCTGTCGGCTGAAGCGGAGCAAGTGATTCTTGGCGCCGGAACGCTCCTGCAGCTGCGCGCGGAAAAAATAACTTGCTACAGTAGGGAGCATCTCGCCTGTCTGTACGGAGGGTTTGGCACATACCGCATCGGCAAAGCAATGCTTGCCCGTGAAGAAGGCGCGGACGCCATTATTAACGTAGCGTCAGCGTATGAAAATACTGCGCTGTTAACTAATATCTTTTCCGACCGCTTCAAGGAGAGCGGACCATGGCTGAACATCGGAATTGACGGGAGAAAAAATGAGAACGATGAAATCCGTTTACAGACTTTCGTTCATAACCTGCTGCAAGCGAAAAACGTTCATGGCAGAAGCAAAAAAGACAGCTTAACGAGCAATAACGCCGGTTGCGGAGGGTGGAGAGACGATGGAGAGCATCTCGCAGGCTCAAGCTATGGCTTGTGAAATGGCAGTTAGTTGTGATTGCAACAAATGCAAGAGATGCCTCAAAGTCTGCCCGGCTGCAAAACGCGGTAGTTGTTCACTAAGCAGTATCATCCAAAACGGCTGTGTCGGCTGTGGCAAGTGCCTAGCCGCCTGCTCTCGCCGGGCGATTAGCTATCAAGACGACACAGCCTTGTTTCTTGCTGATCTGTGCCGTGGAACGCCTATTTCCCTCTTAGTAGCGCCGGCGGTGCACAGCCAGTTCGTGTCGCCTGCGAATCTGTTTGGATTCCTTAAACATTCAGGCGTTCGCTCAATTTACAATGTCCTCCTTTACGCTGATCTTACTATTTGGGCGTATGTGGAGGTCTTGCGACGGAATCCCGGCGCCGGGTACATCGCCTCGCCCTGTGCGGCTGTTTCCCGCTACATTCAATGCCACCTGCCCGGTTTGCGCCGTCAGCTTATACCTGTTTTTAGCCCGCTGCATTGCGCCGCAATTTACCTGACAAAATACAGGAAAGTGGAGGAAAAACTGGCTTTCCTTTCACCATGCATTGCGAAGCGCGCAGAAATGCGCACAGTGGGCAGTTCTGTCGTTTCCTACAACATAACGTTCGGGCGATTAATGCAGCATTTCAGAGAACATGGGGTAGAACTTGACGCCTATCCGGCTGCTGAGTTTGACGACGTGGCAGGCGGCAACGGCAGAACGCTGGGGTTTTACGGCGGCTTACATGAAAGCTTGCTGCCCCATTTCCCGAGTGGACGTTTCGAGAGAATCAGCGGCTCTGACATGGTCTATAATTATCTTGCCGAATACATGGATACAGCAAGCAGGGCGGGCAGGCTGCCGGATTTGTTGGAAGCTTACAACTGTGGTGCCCCATGTGACGGCGGCCCAGGCACCGGTCCGCCGGCGAAGTTAACCGCCGCTCACCTGAAGGCGGCGGTCGAGCCAGACAGCCCAGAGGCGACGCAAAACCATTTAATCGTCCGGGAAATATTCCGGCGATTTGAACGGGAACTAAATTTGTCAGATTTTATGACTTCCTAATTAGGTTCAGGGAATCCCTTTGTTAAAGCAGGTATTGGAGGTGGCTCAGCTTGTCAGAGGCAATCTATGTCAAAGACCAGGAAACAGTTATCGCGATTTCCTATCCTGAGATGCTTAAATACCATGGGCGCGCATATCTCGCCGGGGTCGCTATGGCGTTTAAGCTGTTGGAATTAGCTTTGTCCATCCTAGCGGGTGAGGAAATTATACCGCGCGATAAAATCAGTATTTTGCTTGCTGTTAACGGACCGGGGATAATCGATGGGATTGAAATGGTCACTAGGGCAAATACCCATGGCAGGCTGACTGTCGACCAGATGATATCATTTGAGCAGGAGGCGCCTGATGCGGCAGACGGAGGTGGAGGCAAATATTACTTTGAAGTGGCAGCTAGTGAAAAGAAGGTCAGCCTAAAACTGAAGCACGGACTAATCCCAGCCGAATTTATCGAACTTTCGTATAAAGTTCATGCAGGTACGATTACAATGGCAGAAACGATTATGTTGCAGAAGCTAAAAGAGGAGATAGCCGCTTTTCTGATGGCTTCTGCCGCAGGCGACTTATTCACGATTGTTGACATCAGCCCTGAGAAAAACTTTCAAGCCAGTCGGTAGGGCAAAGCAAAAAAACACAAGTTAAACACAAAAGCTAAAAAAATCACTTGACAGCGGGAGAGCTTAATTATATACTCTGAATATGAGAATGATTTTCAATGTCATTTGTTTGGAGTGAATAATTATGACTGTTTTATTAGTCGGTGCTGATAAGCTTGGCAACATGCCAAAAGAGTTGGAAGATCATGGTGCCAGTGAAATTATCCACTGGACTGGACGTAAAGAAAAAAACAAGGATATTCCACGACATGTCGATCTGATTCTTGTCGTACACGACTATGTCAGCCATGCGTTGATGGACAGTGTCAAAGGACAGGCTAAGCGCCGTCGGTTACCTATTATCTTTGCAAAAAGAGGGGTGGCCGAGCTGAAGCAAGCATTGAGGAACGGGAAATGAGGGCATAGGGCGGCTGAGTCGAATAAGAAGAAGTCGGGAGTGAAGGATATGACGGCATTGCTTTGTAGAATTATTTTTTCCACGGTGAGTGGCGCAATCATGAAAAATTTTTCTAAGCTGAATATCCGTGTTTTACACGCCATGCCCGGCAGGATTCGCCTGCAGTGCAATACCTGGAAAAGTGAAACTATTGCTGATGGTTTGGCCGATTCGCTGCGCAGAAATGGCCTTGTAGACAGAATTAGCGTTTCTCCGATTACCGGGAGCTTGCTGATCCATTTCACGCAAAAGCACCTGGAGCGGAGTCAGTTTGATGAATTTATGGATTTGGTAGTCAGACAAACAAAGGCAGGCATTGAACTAGAAGCTTCCAGTGCTACACGTTTAATGAGTCGTGTAGTCACCGGCTTGGATAGTCGGGTAAAAGTAGTTACGAAGGGGCTCTTTGACCTGCCATCTCTTTTTGTTGTTGCCCTGACTACACAGGCAGTAAAGGGATTTGGCGGTAACCGCGGTAACTCACTCCAGCAGCTCTTTTGGGTATACAGACTGCTGCGAGGTGGGAGGCACGTCGTGTGAAGAACTCCATGCAACTGCTGCATCGCTTGCCGGGAAGAGTAAGGGTACGAATAGGCAAAGGCTTAGGCAGTGCGGCACGAATAGAAAGCAACTGTCGCCGGTTGCCACAGGTATATGCGGCAAACTATACAGAGCAAACAGGAACTCTCTTGCTCTACTATAACGCATCATTTTCTGAGTACAAAGTTTTGCTACATGTGAAAGAGATCTTGTCAGACTACAATAGAACCGCAGATCAGCTTGACTGTAAAAAAAGTGAGACTGCGGCATTACCATCAAAAATTCTCAAAAACTTTTAGCGATTACAGTTTATGCAACTGAACATTTCCTGATTCCCACCCGGAAAACTGAACAAAGCGTGTTGCGCCGCCTGATAAGCCCGACGGTTTTGGCCTTATTGTTTGCCTCTAAACAAATTATACGCAGTGGAGTAGAGAGCATAACGGCAACGAGGCAGGTTAATGCAACTACCTTAACTGCAGTAGCGATCCTTGCCGCAGCCTTTAAGGGAAAGGCTGGTTCGGCGCTAATCATTGTAACTCTTTCAAATTTCGGTGAAATGTTGACCGAGTATACTGCCAACAAAACGAGAAACTATATCACAAGCATGTTGAAGCTGGATGTTCCCTACGTGTGGCGAGTAGAAAATGACGGGAACGAACGTCGAGTTCATATCAACACACTTGTGCCGGGAGATACTATCGCAGTTTTTATAGGGGAAAAGATTTCAGTGGATGGTATCATAGTTCAAGGAATGGGAGCCGTAGACGAGTCTTCGCTTACAGGGGAATTTATGCCTCGGGAGCTGCTCAAGGGTAGTCGTGTTTATGCCGGCAGTATCTTGAAATCGGGACAGATTCAGATCCAAGCGGATAGAGTGGGTGATGACACAGCTGTTACCCGGATGATCAAACTGATTGAGCTGGCACAAAGCAGGCGGGCACCGATTCAGTCCCAAGCAGATAAGATGGCACAGTCACTCGTTCCTGTATCATTGGCTATGGCGGTGGTTGTTTACGCCTTGACTAAAGACTGGAGTCGTGTAATGAATATGCTGTTTATTGACTATGCTTGCGGCTTGACACTCTCTACGACAACCGCCATTTCGGCAGCCATCGGTAAAGCGGCTAAGCATGGTATTTTAATCAAAGGTGGGCAATACATAGAGCTGCTGTCAGAGGTGGACACGCTCGTCTTTGATAAAACGGGTACTCTTACCGAGGGAAGGCCGGTAATTCGTAATATTTACAATTTTAACAATTATACGCAAGAGGAGATCATTCGTTATGCAGCTTCTGCTGAGGAACACTCTTCGCATCCCTTCGCCGATGCGTTTTTGCAGTATGCCAAGGAACAAAAACTGAGTATTCCGGAGCATGGTGAGGTGCTAAACATACTAGGCCGAGGGATACAGGCGGAGGTAGATGGTAGCACAGTGCTGGTGGGCAATGACCTGCTGATGCTGGAACATCAAGTTGAGCTAGGTCTTCGTCAGACAGAAGATTTGCAGACTGCCGCTGATGAGGCCACGATTTATGTTGCCTGTAACGGTAAACTGATGGGTATGATCAGCGTTCATGACCCGGTGCGTGTGGGAATGAGTCGCACTATTAACCAGTTGCGCCGCCAAGGGATCGACGAAATTATTTTGCTTACAGGCGACAAAAAACAGACAGCCAGCCATATTTCCAGCAAACTTTTTTTTGACAATTACCATGCTGAGTTATTGCCGGAAGATAAAGCCAACCTGATTAAATCCTACCGGCAAGCTGGCAGCAGAGTAATGATGGTAGGTGACGGTATTAATGATGCCCCTGCCTTAGCTCATGCGGATGTAGGGGTAACATTAGGCGGCAAGCGTACTGATTTGGCGATGGAAGCAAGTGACGTAATCATTATTGGAGATGACCCTCTGCAACTACCGATTATGATTAGATTATCTCAACAGACGATGAAAACAATCCGTCAAAATTTCTTAACTACGATTATGGTTAACAGTATAGCGATGATGCTGGGAGCGATGGGTAGTATTACACCAGTTCTCGCAGCTCTGATCCATAACGCAACTACTATCGGTGTGGTGCTGAACAGTTCCAAGCTAATATTTATTAAGCTTCCCAGTAATGGCAACGCTACCTTGCGTAAAAGGAGGTGAAAAAATGTTTGTAAAAAATGAGTTTTGGCTTGGTTTAACGGTAGGTGTAGTTTCGGGAGTGTTGGGATACCGTCTCTATGAGCAATACGGGGATCAGCTTAAAAATCTGGTACTACCAGCCTGCGCTCCGGTAATACAAGCGGTAACAGGCGGCGCACAGCCGACCTTGGAAGAACTGGTTGCACAAAAAGAGCGGCTGGAGGATCTGATAGCAGAAAAAAGGTAGCAAAAATCTGTAAGCGGTTTTTGTTTGCGGGAGTTGGCGGTGTTTTTCCGTCAACTCTTTTTGGTATAGATTGAAACGTATTAAATTGAAACCGTCGTTTACTTTTAGCGCTCGGAGCAATATAATAGAAGTACGAATTTCGCATAATAGGAGGTTTCGGATAACAATGGGAACGCTGATAAAATTGCGAAACCGGGCGCAAATAACACTGCCTAAAGAAGTGGTCAAGACCCTGGGTTTAAAAAATGGCGATGATCTGGAGATTGAAATTAAGAGAGGCCGGGTGATTATTACACCGATTGCGGTAATTCCAAAAGATGAGCTCTGGGCCTGGAAACCAGAAATTCGCGCCGCTATCGAAGAAGGGCGTAAAGAAGTCCGAGAAGGAAAATTGAAAACCTACGTTTCGGTGGATGAGATGTGGGACGAGATTGATGCCGAGGAAGAGTTTAATGCCGAAATATAAGCTCAAGCCGACAAGTAAATTCAAACGGTTGTTAAAAAAGCTCCCTCCAGAGTTGAAGCAGCCGGTCAGGAAAGCCTTGGAGCTGTTACAGGAAAACCCTTCCCACCCGTCGCTACGCACGAAAAAGTATAAATCAATTGTTGGGGTATGGGAATCGAGCATAGACATGAATAACCGCCTTTTGTGGGAGTACGATGAATCAGAGAAAACAATCATCATTCTGCTAGCCGTCGGCGGCCATGATATACTTTAGAACCCAGATAGATCCGTGCTATTGCAGTTGCTCAGAAGTCACTATACAGCAAGGCGCGGCCATCTGGTAAGAATTGTACTTATGTGATAGAATGAACACGGATTTATTTACGGCAATTATGGAGGCGCGATGTTTTACCGCAATTTAGCAGACTATTATGATTTAATCTTTCCTCCGGAGCAAAGCAAAATCGCTTTTCTGCACGGGGAATTTGCGGCTGTGGGAGCCGGTCGCGTTCTCGATTTAGCCTGCGGTACAGGCACATACGCCATTGAACTGGCTCGTCTCGGTTACGAAGCCTGGGGTACGGATTTGGAACCGGCGCTGATTGAACAGGCTCAAAAAAAGGCGGCCGATGCCAAGGTGGCGGCAAAGTTCACTGTGGGCGACATGCGGGAATCCGATGCTCTGGGGCTGATGTTTGACGGCCTTTTTTGCATTGGCAATTCGCTTGCTCATTTGCTTGAAGCAAGCGATTTAAAGAGGGCGTTGGCTGCGATGCGTAGCGTACTGAACTCTCCCGGCAGGGCCGTGTTGCAAATCGTAAATTTTGACAGAATCCTTGCCGCAGGAGATACAATGCTACCGTTGATTGAGCGGGAAGGACTCTGTTTTAAGCGCATTTACCGCCCGCAGGGAGAAGAAAGTCTGCTGTTTGATTCCGAGTTGGCAGTGACCGGGAGGGACAAGGTTGTAACCCGATTTGAAAACAGCGTCAGACTGCGTCCGCTCCGGCGCGCCGAGCTGGAGGCGTTGCTCTTGGCGGCAGGATTTAAGGTTGTGCGGGTATACGGGGATTATCATTATGGAGAATATCATGAGGCTGATTCCCAGGCGACAATTGCAGTCGCTGAGTGCTGACCGAATGTCAAGAGATAGTCATGGCACTATCGGAAGGATGAAAATACGCCACAGCTGGCCCTCACGCTGGCCCTCACGCTGGCCCTCACCCTAGCCCTCTCCCGCAGGGAGAGGGGATAAGCTAGGCTATTTTCAGAGTAGACACCCATGCCGCCTGCGGCACCAGCGGAAGGATGAAAACAGCCTCCTGTCGAATGTTCTTTTTGCGGCTGGCGACGAGGTCGTATTTACTTGGTACTTCGAGTCCGATGAGTAGACGGACCTCAGTAATCTGGTGCACCACGGAATGTTGCTCCC
>Ga0208734_100027_pt1 | contig 99991 bp, 110 predicted proteins | sample Subbio2Aug_QV11A_FD_184824 | JGI IMG/M metagenome (GOLD analysis project Ga0208734, IMG submission 184824) | Serpentinite rock and fluid subsurface biosphere microbial communities from McLaughlin Reserve, California, USA - CR12Aug_QV11A (SPAdes) | ecosystem: Environmental > Terrestrial > Deep... | reverse complement strand
CTTTTGAGCACAGCAGCTTACGGTGGTTTGAAGCCTCCACCTGCATGGCGGCTCCGAGGGGCCTTCCCTCATCTTTGGCCAAGCATGGCTTCAGGCTGTTATCCAGCCCTACGCCTTCTTGGCGCACAATCATCTGCGTATCGTACTAGCTCGCCCAGGTGACCAAACCTTTTATTCCAGTATACATCAAAATAGTTCAGATATATGTTGGATAACAGCGGCGATATAACTCCACCCTGTGGCGCTCCAAGTGTACTTTCACTATAATGTCCAGCTTCAAGCACTCCTGCTTTCAACCAGCCTTTTATAAGCTTAAGCACCCTGCGGTCAGTTATCCTCTGCTCTACCAGTAAAAGCAGTTTATCATGGCTTATACTGCCGAAATAATCTTTAATGTCGGCATCAATTACCCACAAAGCACCACCTTTATCAGCTACTTCGAATATCCTGTCCATTGCCTGTAGTGCACTCCGTTTTGGTCGGAACCCATACGAACAAGACTGAAAATCGGCTTCAAATACCGGCTCTATTACTATCTTTGCCGCCATTTGTACTATTCTGTCCTTAATCGTAGGTATTCCTAATGGTCTTTTCTTGCCATCGGCCTTTGGAATATAGGTTCGTCTAACAGGCTTGCACCGATATTTCTCTGTCCGCAGTTCTTCCGCTATTTCGTCCAGCAGTTTTTCCTCGCCGTACGCTTTCACGTCTAAAATGCTGACTTTATCGACACCGCCTGCCCCACCATTTCGTTTTACCCGTTTCCATGCTTCCTCCAAAATATCCTTACGGTATATTTTGTCATACATCGCATAGAATTTTCTCATTCGGTTAGCTTTGGCTGTAAGGTATAGTCTGTTCTGGATGTTTCGTACTTTTTCATGGGTGTTAATAGCTTTATCGGCAATCACCAGTACCTACCTCCTCTACAGACTTGAATAAAGTTGTGCCCCTTTCCTATGTGCAGTTTTGTTGTCTGTACAATCGTAGGTACTATGGGCACTTCTGACTGCCTCTTTGCAGGACTGCAATTTCACTTTCGCTTATATGCGTCCTCTTTACAGTTTCCTGTGCAAAGTAGGCTCTCTCCAGTTCCGACAAATACTTTCCTGGCGTGTCGCTACCTCTACACCGCAGGGTTCTTAGGTATTGCATTTAGGGTTCTTCATACCGTCTGCTGTCTTCGCTCTTGATATCTCAGCTCGACTCCCTGTTGCTCCCTTTCGGGATTGTCAATAACGGTGCGGCAGTATTCACTTTATGTTACGACCCGTCAGTTTGTCTGCTCCCTTAGGAACATTCCGTAACGCTTCAACGCATGAATTACTCCATACGCTGGTTACTGACTAAGTGGCTGCCCTACCTTTACCACTACAGGACTTTCACCTGTTAGCATTTGCCAGCTTTGCTGGACGCGCTTATCAATACTACCGTCTCGACGTGGAACGATAGCATCAGATTGATGTCTTGAGTGTATTTTTGCATTTTTACGTCATAGGAAATACGGCAATACCAAATTACACTTTTTCCTCGTTCGCGGGAATATGTCCACGCTTATAGGTTGAGTGGTCAATTTGGATGTATTCCATTTTGTGGAATGGCACGGACCGTTCATATTGATGTCTTGAGTGTATTTTTGCATTTTTACGTCATAGGAAATACGGCAATGTCAAATTACACATTTTCCTCGTACGCGGGAATATGTCAACGCTTATAGGTTGAGTGGTCAATTTGGATGTATTCCATTTTGTGGAATGGAACTCTATCTGATTCTGCTCACTTTTTGACAATTCTTCAAAGCTCATTAAAAAATCACGATGAATACCGATTTTTATGGGTAGTTGCAATCTTTTATCCTCACATAAATTAATTTTATGCTCTGTTGTTAAGAATCCCGTCCATCTTTATTCCCAAACAATTTTTCTAATAGTAATTCTGTATTTTTAATATTAATAAAGCATCCTTTTGGTACTTCCCTGAAATCAGGACGTTCTTTTTTTTCACCTAGGGCATTCGCTTTAGAATGTTTTGCTGTTTTAAATTTATCTAAAGATGGCAGAGGTTCTCCCGGATGTCCACCATAGAATAAATAATTTAATTTAATACGGTTATTATGTACGGTTCGTTGAATCCACAATATACATCCACTAGGCTTATGGGCAAGAGCAATGTTGACCTTTTGCTTTGCAGTTTTTGAATCAGGTCTCGAAGTTTTTAATTGAATATGGCGTGTTATACCATTACAATCTAGAACAATATCATACCCTGCATTATCAACTTCTGGCCTTAAGACATCAATCTCTTTACCAAATCTAAATAAAGATTCTTGGAGTAACTCGGCTAAAAAAGTAATCTCAACTACCTTTTCATAATAGCTTGACTTTAATGTTTCCAAATTAGCTAGAAACAAATTACCTTCACTTGGTATCGATTCTAGAGAGTTCCGATTAAGCTGTTTTATTCCAATGTGAGCATTATTTTTATTAGTTAGTTTAGCAAAGCATTCTTTACTAACTGGGATTTCCCCATTTCTAATCATTCTCTTATACCACGCTATACAAGAGCGAGAAGTTTGAGAATCCATTATATCCCTAACTTTTTTTGCAATTTCCTTATTTGTAAGACCGTGCTCGTTACAGATTATATGAACCGCACACTCTTGAACAGTTCTGAAATCTGACACTACCACACCCCCCTTATTTACCTTACAGGAGTAAAATACCATAATGTATTTTTATTTCGCTCATCAGCAACCAGTCCACGAATTAAATGTAGCTGATTTCTTTTTTTCAATTCCCTCAAGTCATCCCTAAGTGGCCTACCCTCTTTATTGTCATGAGAATATATTTCTTTCTCAATTAAATAATCTGTGACGTCACTAGGCTTTGCTTCACTAATATTCTTATGCATTAGAAACCACTCTTGTATAGCGGCGTCAATCACCGCAATTCGAGTGTAAAAATCCATCTTTTCAACCCCCTTGATATAGGGTTACCCGGCAATACTGCAAAGGAAATTTTTGTCGGACCATTTGATGTTTTTGACAACACGGTTATATCAACAGTTTGCGGATTTCACAGGTAAGGATAGTTTTTCTATTTTCGTAAAACTGCTCGAATTGCTCAATTTCCAACGAGACGTCTGCAGGAATAAGCGCCTGGTCTCTGAACGCGGCTTTCTGAACGTCGTTCATGTCGTTATAATAATCAACGAGACGCATGGCGTTTTTGCTGCCGTTGCTCCTGCCTTCAAGCAGGTGAAGGTTAGGTAGACGGTTTCGGTTGCTGCGCCACTTTTTCCAGTCCTCTGCAGTTACGGACGGCGGCTTGCTTCCGTCAAAGCGGTCGTAGGGGTGGAGATGATCTTGTTCGTACTTGTAGGTTCTGTTTATCCAATTGAGGCTCAGGTAATACAAAGCCTCGCCAGCGACGCGGCTACCTTTTTCGGAATTGACAATGTCGTCGATTTTGCCGTCTGTCACTCTGAGTTCGTTCATCTGATCGAGCATTTCAATAGAGATTTCGTAGTCATAACTATTAATATTGCTCTTCATTTGCTGGAGCTTTCCGGTAGTGCCGGACCGGAAATATGTAAATAGAATCGCTCTCAGCAGGTAAGCGCGGATTCCGTCAAGACTCTGATTGTAGTCGGGATTGTAATAAACCGAGTAAATTATTGGAAGCAGCACGTTCCAGCTGCCCGAAAAACGACTGACCTCAATTTTCATACCCCTCAGAACAGTTTCGAGATTTTTCAGCGCCTTTTTAAATTCACTCCAGTTGTTCTTCAGGTCTTCTGCGATCTTCTTACTAATATTGGACTTCACGACATCGCCGAACAGCATAAGGGCGGCGCGAATAATAAAGTCAGACCCGAAACCGGCGTATGAGCCCTCAAGCACCCTTCCGAACTCCGTCTTCGCACTCGGCCAGTATGCCTCAAGGATTGACATTGTAATTTCAGACTTCCGGAGCGCTTTGCCACCGCTATTGAAGCGTACGAACATTTCAAGAGCGTCATCCTGCTTCATGTCCGTAATCACGGTAAAGTGGATCATCTTTTCCTCAAAGATTTTCCTGTAAAGCGTGTTAAGGGTATCTCTCGCATATTGTTTGCTATCGTTTGGCACATTGGCGATAGCATCTTCAATCGCCTGAGGCCTAGTCGTCTCATCCCGAAACTTGCTACCCAGGATATTCTTAACATCAAACTGGGTGGGGCTTAACCGGCCGATTTTCTCACTAAACTTAATGTCGTATTTCTTGCTGTTATACTCTTCTTCGTCTACAGCGAGCTTGTTTTTGTTTAGCTCAAGCAGTAGCTTTGTAACTGTCATTGGTCCGGTTGTCCGCCGCGCATGATTCGGGCGGATAAACGCCTCACCCAGCAGCGACAAAAACAAAGACGTTAACCTCTGCTGCCCATCCAAAATCGCCGTGTCAGTTAAATTAACATTTATAGTTACTAAATCGTAATTTACGCTATCAGCCTGTTTCTTGCTGTCGAACGTTACCTCTGAAAGGAAATTGCAGAAATAGGTATCCCAAGTGACGTTACTGTCATCAATATGCCAGAACAGGAATGTCGCAATCGGATAATCAAGAAGGAGTGAATCCCATAGTTTTTCTATCTGATCCATACTCCAAACGTACTGCCTTTGAAACGCTGGCATTACATACTTTCCGGATTCGATGTTTTGTAGAGCCTCGTATATGGTTATGCTACCATTTTTCAAGTTGCTCATTTTATCCCCTCTTTAACCTTGTTTTGGCTTGGGTATAAGTTCACTGAAGAAAGACACCTCTCCAATCATCTCCTGTCCTTCCTGCGATGCCTGATTTTTCCCCTAAGCACCTCCCGCAGGTATGGTCTTATTGAATTAATTATGATTGCGGTGATCTTCCTGCGTTGTAATGATGAAATGTTGCTCTTGTCCCGCTTGTTGAACATCGAAAGCATGAATTCATAGTCCACTTCGGGGTCGAAGTGGTTGTAACTGTTTGCCCGGAAAACATCCTCGTCATAGAAATAACTAAGTAATTTTCGGGAAAACAAGTCGCTCGAAAGCGTGATAAATTCGTTGTTCTCAATGGCGTGGAGCAGTCTAAACAATTGTTTTTTTATGGAAACATCATCATCGAGGTCATCACGTTCAAACTTCTTTATACACGAACTACCTATCGGATACAGCAAATTGCCGTTTCTGGTGTTCCGTATTGTAAAAAGATACCGAAGTTCTTCCTTGCCGCAAATGCATGAGGATTGATGGGTCTCATCTTCTTCGCAGTCGAAAACCTCCCACTCAAGTACAGCATTTTCCCAATTCGACGCTTCTGAATTGTCTATGACGTGCTGTATCAAATTTCTGTAATACACACTGTTTTTGTTTGTTCCCATCTTTCCTCACCTCACTTTGATAGGGCTTGCCAAACTGTAGAACTGGTTTTCGAGACAGCTTATCTCGGTCAGGTGTTCGACACTTGAACTTTACGGTAAAATCTTAGCAATCATCCCTTCAACGCAATCGCTCTCATCGAGGCAAAACACGTTCTTCGCCCTGCGCTCCGATTGCGTTTTGTTCCACCATTGGCGTAAATCTTCGGGACGGGTACCAGACATTATGAACGAGTTCAGCACGATTGTCTTGTCGCCACCTGTCGGCTGAAGCCGAGCTTCAAGGTCTTTAATGGTGGCGTAAAACTCGATTTTGGGGTCATTCCATTGCAAATGCCGCAGCCCTTTCGGGTCGATAAAGGAAATGTACTGCACATCCGGCGTGTCAATCCACAGAACGTAATCCGGGTAGAAGTTACCCGCCTCAAAAAATCCCATCCCAACCTTGCTCTTGTTACGAAGCAAGTAAAGGCTTTTGCCCTCGAAAACTGTAGTGTTGGCATCGACATAAGCCCGAAGTTTATCTACAATTCGCTTTTCGTCATTATTCAAACTGACGGGTGATACAGTCAGCTTCAAGCCGCCTGCTTTCAGACAAACAAGAGGTGTGTAAAGATGATAACGGAAGTCAAACGCGATAAGCGAATTGCTCAGCACACCTTTTTCATAGGTGGGAATGCCACTGTGCTGATTAAGGAGCGTTTTCAAATCCTCAACAAACTGTTCCACGGTCGCGGCCGTCGGATCGCCATCATACGCGTCGTAGTACGAGAACTTGTATTCATCCACAAAGTTGCCGTCGCTCGCACCCAACTCCTGATATTCGAGTAGCGGGGCTTCCCATCTATCCTTTTCATATTTGTAGAACTTGTCGATATAACTTTTCAGCACCATCACGGCGAAGTCAGTCGCAAGTGACAGCTTTTCCATGCTATCAATCGTAATGTGCATCTTCGGAATGATAAGCGAATACCATCCGTTCGTTTTCAAAATGTCCACGATACCGTCTTTGGAAAGCGAGATATTATAGTAAAACTTTTCGTTCTTGTAGGTTTCCAGTTCGTCCAAAATGCGCTCAAAATCCAGGAAAGGAATAAACTGCACATCAATGGTATGTTCTTCCGATGTAGATTCAATCTGCATACTAAAGGTGGATTCGAGCGTCTGCACCTTGGAACGACAATCGATCAGAATCTTGCTCTTATTCAGGTAACGGGCAAAGCCCTCGTCCGGCTCGCAGAGCATAAGCCGTGCCGCCTGTTTTTTAAAGTTGGCGTCGCCTTTGACTTTAATGACGCGAAGTTTCTTGTGCTTGCTCGCATCGTACCGACTTAAGACAGGTAGCGTGTATTCGTGGGGCCTCTCGTTAGTGGGCATATCCTCCATTCCGAGGTACTTCCTGAATTCCTCCATATACTGCGCCTTGATACCGAATATGGTCAGAGTCTCGAGCAGTTGTATATTTTTTGGCACGGTAACAGAAGGGTCGTCCAGTTTATTACTCCGCTTTAAACAGCCACCGTAACCGCGCAGCCGAACGCCGCGCCCGAAAAGCTGAATAGCCTGTGAGCCTTCGCCTTTGGCGAAGTTAATAAGCCCCATTGTAGATACGCGCCACGAGTTCCACCCCTCGGTAAATTTACGCGAACCTATGAGAACCTTTATGTTGGAATTATGGTCGTTGATATTGCGGAACAACGATTCGGAGGAAAACTCTTCCGTACCGGCGACAATACCTTTTTCCTCGCAGTTCTTAATCAGTCCCGATGTGTCGCCGATACTGATCACGCCGAAATACTCGCCATCCATGCCGATACGGAGCGCGATTTCGCCCTGCACCTGGCGCAGGTTCAAGACGTGTAGACGCGGCTCATCTGATACGGTGTCGCTGTTAAACACCAGGCGCAGAACGTCTTTGTAAACGTCCTCGGCTTTCGGAGAACCGCCGAATAGTGAAGACAGTGCGTTGAAATTTTGTGAGAACAGTTCGCGTCCCGCACTGTCCATCAGCCCCGTGTTCTCATTTAGCACGGCGTTGATACGGGCAATGGTACGCTCCTTGCGGTTTACAAACTTATCGATGAAGTCCAGGACTTCCTCTACGTCTGTCATTTCTGCAACGGACGTTTTCGCCGTCACACGGTTGCCGACAAAGACAAGCAGCGGCTTTTCAATCTGGAACGGGGCATATTCTTTGGCCTTATCCGCAAACAGCTTTAGCTGCTGATAAAACGATAGCAGACAACCTACAAGATATAACTGCCTCTGTTCCTCATCAATACTGTCTTTCAGATTATAAATGCGGTACTCCTTGCCGTAACCGTCCTCATAGAAATACTTGTAGGAGTAGTCGATAATGATGGAACGGAAATACTCGTCAAGGCGCTTTTTCCACTCTGCTTGTGAGGAATTACTCGGCTTGCTTGACTTCATCGCCTGTTTTAATGTGGCGGAATACTCAAACGCAAAGCCACCCTCTGCCGAAAGCCGCGAGCGGTAATCATACCACACGTCGCCTGCAAGCCCGCGATGCGCTTCGTCCACAAGCACGAGGTTGTTCTGCTCGAAGCTGTCCACCGACACGGTTTTGACTTTGCCTTCCTCTTTCAGCTTATTCATATCAATAACGACCACATCGGCGGTCGTGCCAAAAACGCTCTTGGAGAACGGTTCCGCCGAAATATGCGACAGCTTCAGTTCCTCAAGGTGCTGGTTTGACATACCTTCGTTAGGCGCAAGCACGATGATCTTGTTGATATGCGTGTGTGGATCAGTTAATCTCGCCTTCTTCAGGTAGTGGCGAAACTGCGAGATGTTTATGTGCATGATCAACGTCTTGCCGCTGCCGGTGGCACACATGAACGCCAGCTTGTTCATATTCGCGGGTGTGAACGGCTCAATGTCGATTGCGCCGAGGCTTTCCGTTTTTACCTTGTCTGCGAAAGCGTTCAAATCCGACGCAAATGCCGCCTTGTCCGTGAAATAGCGGTCAAGGTACATCTCCGTGAACAGGCAGGCGATGTACTGGAAATATTTTAGCTTGATACCGCCGCGCTTTTCGCCGATTTGCTTGACATAGCGGCAGATATGCTCGTCATACTCGCGGAGCGTGTCGCGGCTAATTTTCGCGCTCGCGCCCTGGCGCTGCAACTGCAAGTCCAACTCGCCCCAAAAGAATGTGTTTTGGTTTTCGTCCAAACCTTCGTATTCCGAACTGTTAAGCTTGCCCGCGAGCGCGGCAAGGGTATTCTTGCCGAACAGACTGAGGAAGTATCGGAACAGGATTAATTGGTCGCTCCACAGGAAAGTGGGAGCGGTGTTCGACCTTCTTGGCATCACTCCGCCTCCTCAAACATCTTTTCCTTGAACACGGGCTCAATGCGCTGTACTTTCCAACTCTCATCGTCAAGGCGCAGGTTTTCAAGGTTGTTGTCGCCGTTGACATAAATCACATCAAACTCGCGGTCAGCGGGATTGATTCTGTGCTTGGTGAAGTATGCATCCAGGGCGGCGTTGCTTTGCAGCAAGTCTTTCGTGACGGTGCGCCAAATGATAAGCGCGTGTTTGCCGTCCGGCGTTCTGCCTTCGATTTGCTTGAAGCCATACTCACCGCTGTCGTTGCGCTCCAGCTTGACCGCCCCCTCGTATTCGCCCTTATCATCTGGGACGGCGCGGAAGTATGCCACAGTGGATTGACGAGTGACGGACAACCCAAGCAGGAAGTTGAATGTTTCGCATAAGTCAACAGTCTTGTCTTTGGTTTCGTTGTTCTCGTTGATTTTCAGCTGGTAGGCAAAGGGCGCGCTGAATGCCTCCAGGGAGAGCATACTGTCTTTCGCCTCGTAATTGAACATATAGCGAAGCATATAATCCTCACCCATAAGCGCAAAAAGGTGGTGAGTATCGTCGTTCAGTTCTATATTTGAGAGAGCGTCCTCGTAGCTTTCAAGCACAACGTATTTCATAATGTGGCTTATGCCCGTATTGCGGGATAATGGTTTTCCTTTCTTCCAGTGCGCAGGGTTAGGTGCATAAATTGCCTTTTTTACTCTTGGAAGTGTAGTCGTGTTGAAATATTCTCCCATTTCAACAAGCAAATACTTTCTCTCGCCTTTATCAATGCTATTTTGCAATATTACAGCGTGAGCTGTCGTTGCAGAACCACCAAAGAAGTCTAGAACTATTCCAAAATTATTATTTAGGGCGATGTTTATACAGTCTTGTACGGCAAAAATTGACTTTGGAAATGAAAACGGTGATTTACCGAACATTTCTTTTAATAATGTTGTCCCGTAAGTTTTTGCACTATATTTTTTGTCAGTCCAGACCGTCTTAAAGTTTATGCTTGTCTTGGTGCGAATGATTTCATACTCTTTTCTATTTTTATTAAATTCAACGCTCAGTTCGTCGGCGATTGATTCAACAGTATCACGCCCAAATAGCCATTTACGTTCAACACCATCTGCATCAATAGGATATATTTCAATTATATCTCCATTTTCCACATTTGCAGACCCGGGGTGAAAGTCATCATCGCAGACATCTCCAAAGTCAATAACTTCACCATTTTGCACAATAATCGGATAAAAGCAAGTTTTACCACTCTCACGCAAATAGTTACCAGTATCACCTTTAGCTCCATTCATAAATCCGCGAACATCGGCTGTATCCTCGTCTCGTTGTTCTTTTTGGAGTGCACCATTTTCATCTGTATATAAGAAATGTAATGTTTCATTCGTAGTGGAAAAATTTTTACCCTGTTGACCAGACGGGTTGATTATTACGGAAACGCTTGTGTTTCCAGTTAAGTTTGGAAATATTTCCAATAAAAGCATTCCTAATCGATTATTTTCGACTTCGTCTATGGCGATAACATAAACAAATTTTGGACAAAGGATGTCGCGCGAAGTGCTAATACGGTTTTCCAATAGACTTAACCACGATGAGTGCTTAAACGTGTTTTTGTACAATATCTCGCTTGATTTTGCATTAAACGGTGGATCGATATAAACGCACTTAATCTGCCCCCGATACCGTTCTGTAAGAAACTGTAACGCCTGGAAGTTCTCGCTGTGAATCAACAAGCCCCCTGTTTGCTCGTCCAAATTATCGATGCTTGCTACTAGGCGGTCTTTGAATTCTGCGGAGAAGGTACGCGTATCCAGGACAAGATTTCCGTTTTGGCGCAGGAAGTCAGCCGTCAGCGGTTCGGAGTAACCGACGGTAGTAAGGTTGCCTTGTATCTCATGGATAGCGTACATATCCCGCCATTCAGCAAGCTGTGCGGCGTTTGCGATAATCTCCGGGTAAAACGCTTCGTCAACGCGGTCAATTGTCACACACCAGTTGGTTGACACGACAAACTTCTTTTTCAGCCACAACTTCTTCTGGAAATCCTCAATCTGCGCGAGGAAGTCAATGATGATCTTCCCGACACGCTTGATCGCCCGAACCTTGGCAAGGTAACTGTCGGCGCGTTTCTCGTCGGTCGTGTCGATGTCATCAAGATGAATGACTTCGCTCTTGATGAAAAAGTCCAGCTCACGGGTCAAAAAGCCGCGCAAATCCTTGTGAATGAAGTAGTCAAAGGTATTCTTGGCGACATAGGCGGACAGGTGCTTTTGCAGTATGGTGCGGTTTTCCTTCTTTGCGCCGCTTGCGGGTGCAAGCAAGTGCTGCCAATCCTTAAACTGCTTGAGGATAGCGTCGTAGAGCGTTTTTAGGTTCTCCTCGGCATATTTAACCTTTTTGTCGGCGGGAACGTCATAGACAAAGCGGATAATGAGTTCGCCGTCAATTTCCTCGATCGTCTTCAGTTCGGGGCGGTCTGGCATTTCAGTATAGAGCATAAACTCACGCTTGGTCGTATCTGATTCCTTATTATTGTTCTTTTCAGTGGTTGCATCCACAGTGCGGAAATGTACTTTTTTGCCCCCGTTGATAAAGGTATAGTCGCGAAAGTTCTCGGCAGTCTTAATGTAATACTGGTCGGCGTTCGCCCAGTAGAGTTTGACTTCCTCGCCCTCATAGGGAATGGCATACACGCCCTCTTTATAGCGGCGTTTGCTTATGAAATCACCCTCGTCGTAGTAGCGGTTAAAAAAGCTGTACAGCGCGGAGTACACGTCCGTTTCAAGTGAAGACAAGTCCGTACCCGCTGCAAATTGTGATTTAAGACGGGCGTACTCCTCTGCCAGTTTCGGGCTTGCGGTAATCTCTATTCCGAGTTCGGCCGCTTGTTTTTCGATAGCGGCAATACGTTCCGTTATTTTGCCTGTATCGGCTGCGAACGGCGCGAGTGCGTCCTGTACCTTTTTCGGTAAGTCCTCGGAGAGAAACTGCTTTATCTCGTCCTTGCGGATATTCATAATGCGGTAGATACCGAAGTCTAAATCCACCTTGTCGAGTTCAAAGATGCCCTCCAGGAGGCCGATGAATCGGTTCAATTTTTCGCTTGTGTTCTGGTTCATTGTGTTCTCTCCTTTATACGATCTGCCATTCAATGGCGAATAGTTTTTCGTGGCGAGTTTGTTTGATCATCCGGCTGTCCAAATCTGCCAGCAATTGGCGGCGTTTACTTGCTATTTCATCTTCACGGTCGGCAAGTTCGTTGCGCTTTCGCCGTTTGGAGCTTTCAAGCTGGTCTAACTTTCTGGTCGCCTCAATTTTCTCCTCCATCGTCACGGCATTGCGCACGAGCCGTTCCTGTTCACGGATTTGCCGCTTGACCGTGTCCAGTTCGTTTTCCAAGCTGCTGATTAAATCTTTCTCCCAACGAAAGATACGGTCTTCCTCCTCTTTGAAGTATAAGAGGTTGCGGGAGTCAATTTGCTGCAACTTTCCCTTGCGGTGCTGTTCCGCGCTGTCGATCAGTTTGCGCTGCTGTACCGATGTAAGCCCTGTGGCGGCAATTTCTCGTCCGGCACAAAGGAATAACTTCTCACACAATTCCTGCGATAACGCTTGTCCGTCCGCCGTGTACGCTGTGAACAAGCTGTACTGCTCAGTATCGAACGCCGAAACATCAAGCGATGACAGGAGCAGGTACCCGCACTTCCCATTCAAATTTTCCGGCAAGGTTACATTCAACTTTGTATCCGATGGCGAAAACAGGATTTTACCGCCCGTAATATTTATCGCCGAAGCCTGCACCAGGACATATTGCGCGAGCGGGTGCGACAGGCGGTAGGGTATCCCGTCAGCCGCTTTACTAGTGATGAGACAATATCTGCCTTTAGTCGATTCGCCGATTCGCTCTTTTAGAATAAATGAATGCTCGCTGTCGTTAAAGTCAGCTTTATCACCTAATATGTATTTCGTAAGCTCCCAGAAGATATATTCGTAGCGGTTCAAGAACGCGCTCGTCTGCTCCTTGGCAAGTTTCAAACGCTCTTGTACTTCCACATCGAACGTTTTCAACACTTGCTCTTTTACGTCTTCCAGGCGTGTGGTGATTTCATTTTCGAGTTCGCTCTGCAATTTTTCAAACGCTGCGCTGATTTCGGCTTCGGTACGGCATTCCTGGTAAATGAGCCATATCCTCTTTTCAAAGTCTACTCCGTCGATCTGCCCCAAGACATCGTCGGACGTGCCAAACACGTCGTTAAACAGCTTGAATTTGTCATTGAGTAGGCTGAACACACGCAAATCGGCATAGTTACGCTGATTGACGAAGTTTACGACGACAACGTCGCTCTTTTGTCCGTAGCGGTGGCAGCGGCCGATACGCTGCTCAATCCTCTGCGGATTCCACGGCAGGTCGTAGTTTACAACAAGTGAGCAGAATTGCAGGTTCAAGCCTTCAGCGGCGGCTTCAGTGGCGATCATAATCTCCGCCGTGTCCTTAAAGTAGTCTACGATGGCAGCACGGCGGTCGGCGGAGCGGATACCGCTTACCTTACCCGTGAAGGCGTTAGCTGTCAGCCACGATTCCAATATCGCATTTGACTGAATGTCAGCGTTTGAACCATTAAATATAACGATTTTGCCTTGGTAGCCATTTTGTTCAAGGTACTCTTTCAGGTAGGCCTGAGTACGCGTTGACTCCGTAAAGATGAGAGCCTTGCGGGTGGCGCCAATAATGGAGAGCTGTTCAAAGGCTTTCTGTAATGCCGTGAGGAGCGCCTTGGATTTAGAATCATGCTTTATCTGTTCTGCAATTTCTATAAACGCCTGTATTGAGGCTATCTCTTTTCGTATTTCCTCTGCGTTAAGTTTATCGTCCTCGGCGGTCGAATCGTCGTTGCTGTCGAGAACATCTTCCTCGTCTTCAGTGATGAGTTCAATTTCACTCTCATCAAAAATCTCGCTGAAGTCAAGCTGGTGGATTTTATTCTCGGCAAGCATCCCTTCAAGTCGTGCTTTGATGGTCGCCAATGTACCGAGCAGGGCGTATGTAGACGAGGCGAGGATTTTGCGGACAATCAACGACGTTAGCATTTTCTGCTTTGCAGGTATCGAATACAGATTGTCGGAGCGCAGGAATTCCGAAACCTTGGTGTATAAATCAAACTCCAAATCTGTGGAATTAAATTTCTGCGTCAGCGGCAGACGCTTTGTGTAGCTAATGTACTCCACCACGTCTTTGCGCAGAGTACGTTTGTAATACGGTGCCAGCCGAATTTGAAGTTCGGAGTAATGCCCCTCATTCACATACTCCGCGCGGAACGATTTGGCGTCGCCGAAGATGTTCTCGTCTATGACAGACGTTAGCCCGTACAGTTCCATAAGGCTGTTTTGGAAAGGTGTAGCCGTCAAGAGCAGTTTCTTTACGCTGTCAAGCGCGTCACGGACGGCATGTGCCGTGAGACTGTTTTTCTTGTATACATTGCGGAGTTTGTGTGCCTCGTCAATGATCGCCAGGTCAAATCCAAACAGTCGGATCTCATCTTTCCTGCGGGCGGCAAAATTATAAGAGCAAATGACAACTTTTCTATTGTTGAACGGATTGCGCCCGTTGCGAATATATTCGTTATAGTTTTTAGTATCGAGGATTTCGTTGTCAATCCCGAATTTCTCTGTCAACTCAAAGCCCCATTGCTTGCGGAGCGCAGCCGGACATACGATGATGATCTTTCGTTTGCCGATAGCCCAGTGCTGGCACAACACTAACCCCGCCTCGATGGTTTTTCCCAAACCAACCTCATCGGCAAGGATAATACCCTTGGAGAGCGGAGAACGGAACGCAAACAAAGCCGCCTCAATCTGGTGTGGATTGATGTCCACGGCGGCGTTCAATAAAGACTGCGACAAGCTGTCGATGCCGTCGCCTATCGCTCTTTGCGCGAGAACACGCGCATAGTATTTTGCGTGATACCTTGTAATCATTGCCTCTCCCCGTATTGCGACGCCAAGGTTATACCCCAGCTGTGATGGTACCTTTCTTTATGTGATACTGAATGTCGTGTTCTTCACAGAAGGCGATGACCATCGCGGCCTGCTCATTATAAAAAGCACGGTGCGTCACATAAGTGCTTATTTCCTTGCTGTAATTGGTGCGCCCAAAAATAATCCTATCAGTAAAGGCTACCACTTGCAGGATAATGCTCAAATCCTGTTCGATGAGGTTCGGCGTTGGGTACGGCTCAATGCTGACCCATGTTTTACAACCTCTTTCATGCAATGACCTCAATGCCGAAAGGCGATCTGCGTATGGCGCCGCTCCGGGCTCAGTTCTCTCCCGATATGCCTCATCAAGTGAAGTGAGCGTTATGCCGTATTCGTTATCTCTGGAGTAGTCAGCCAGCTCTTGTGGCAGCAATCCTTTGGTGAGAATGGTGCATTTGATGCCTGCGGCATTTAGCTTTTGTATGGCTGCGAGGCTCATCTGCTTGATTTCATCGTACCTGTACATAAAGGGATCAGTAGTAAAGCACAGCTGCACGGACTGGATTTTCGACTTCAGCCGAGGGATTTCCTTGTCGAGGATTTCCAGCGTATTACTGACCAGCCATGGCTCAACCCACTCGCCGTATGTCCCAACCTTACCAAATCTTTTAGCCATCAAGTAAGCGTAGCAAGGATATTTACAGCCATGGGAACAGCCAAGGACGTGGTTCATTGTATAATCACCATATTCCACTCCGGTTTTGTAGAGCATGGTCTTTCGAGTTATCGTCTTCATACAGCGGCCTCCGTAAAGATTATTAAATCATCTCCGGAGAGCCCGCTTGCCGTTTTGCTCGTTACAGGAACTGTCTGTATTTTGCCTTCAGTCTTTAGGCTCTTTAAGGCTTTTCGGATATCCTTCTCAGGGTACATTGTATCTTCAATAATTTGTTCGTTTACTCCGGTAAACGTCAGCTTTTTGCCTGAAAATCTTCTGAGAAGAAACTCCTTAGCATCTTCAAGTTTGAATTCGTCCAGGTCGAACAATGTTATCCTATCACTTCGATTACCAAGATACTCCACCTTACCGTTATTGAGTGATGTGAAGCATGACTTCATGATTGAACATCCATCATAATGGTCTGTTACATGAAAAAGGTAGTAGTAGGTGCGGTCTTTATCATAAAACGATACTTTGTACGGAAATACGTATTTCCCCAAAAGTTTCAACTGACGCCTGAAGATCTCTACGATTCTTTGCTCTCGTTCGGCACCTTCAAGGGTTATGGCATCCCGCCAGTCCTGACAACCGAATAGCGTATCGAAATTTACTGCCAATTCAGGTAAACCTAAAAATCGATTTATGTAATCGAACATAAAGTTGATCAGAAGTTCATTTCGCTGATTGCATCGGATTTGTCTCAGAATAGAATAGTCCAAGCTAAATCCAAACGGATCAATGAAAAAGAGTGATGGGGTTTCCGTGTAGAGCTTTTTATGATTTTCCTTCGTCACGGCATCTTCAAACGTCATTTCTACGATTCGAGGTTTACAGACCGGGCTACAATACTCTATAACCTTAGTGAGATTTTCACAGTTTCCATGCTCAACTTCAGCGACAAAAATTCTGACTTTACGGATATCACGGCCTTGGGATTTATATAGCTCCTGTGCTGCATTAGCCACCAATATTGATGAGCCCCAAAAAGGACTACCTGCATCGAGATATGCGCCGCAACCGCCGTGACAATCGAAGAAGTTTATAACGCTGTATTTCCCCAGTTTTGTAGCCCAAACCTTGAAGTACTCAACAAGAACCTTGTGTTTCATCTTAGTCTGTTCTTCATATGGCCAAAAGAAAAAATCATAACCAGGCATACGTAATTCTTGAGGCTTTGCCAACTCATATCCCTCCTTCCCAGCTGTTGTCAGGTCTCTACTTACTCCTCGTCCGGTATCAATTCCATAATGTCGCCAATATCGCAATCAAGCACTTTACAAATCTTAATTAAAACATCCATACTTACGTTCTCGCTTTTTGATAGCTTCGTAATCGAAGCCCAGCTCACACCTGCCGCAGCCTGCAGGTCTTTTTTCTTCATGTCCTTATCAATAAGGATTTTCCATAGCTTCTTATAACTGACGGCCATTTGAGTCCACCTCTCAGCTTTCACTGCACATATGAGTACAGGATAATTATAGCAGGGCTAATGTCTAATTGCAACGATATTCTTCACATACACAGGAATTTTATACACATTAACTTGAAAATTCTTTTTCGTGATGGTACAATGGGTAATGGGTAATGTTTCCTATCACGTGTTAACAAATGACTTTCTGTCTATAGGGAGGAGCAGTAATGGCGCAGAACCGTTCGTTCCGAGATTACGTTTCAAATCGCTTCTATGATCAAATCCATGCGGCCATTGCTGGCTTTTTGGAGGAGCGCGCTGACGAACTGCGGTTCTCCTCCTATTCGGTGCGGTCTGTGGACTCCACAGAGTTGTCCGATATAGATGTAAAGCAGGTCTACGTAGATAACCGGCCGGGCATGGGAATTGCGTTCGATATCATTGTTGAGGCGCAAATAGAGATCTCGGAAAGAGACCGCCATTATGATCGATACGACGACCAATGGCCGTGGTTCAAGATATCCTGCACCGGTGATTTGTCCCGCCACCTCGACGATTTCGCAATACTGGACATCCGCGAATACAACTCTAAGAGCAAGCAGACCAACCCGATGTCAGATTCACTGGTGCCGATCATCGGCAAGGAGCAGCTGGAGAAAGAGGCGACCGAATTCCTGCGGCGCAACTATCCGGAAGCACTGAAAGCACCCATGGCAATTGATCCCTCCGACCTTGCGCAGCGTATGGGCCTCAATGTTAACCTGAAGCATATCACCCCAGACTTTTCGGTTTTCGGCCTCATCCATTTCCATGAATGTAATACGGAATACTTTGATAAAGAAACTGCATCGTTTGCCACGACCACCGTGGAAGGCGGTACCATCTTCGTAGACCCAGATGCCTATTTTTTGCGCAATCTGGGTTCTGTGAATAATACCATCGTTCACGAATGCGTCCACTGGGACTTGCACCGGAAAGCCTTTGAACTGGAGCGCTTATATAACGAGCAAGCGACGCAAATCAAATGCCAGGTCGTTGGCGGCATCAAAGATAACAGGACCAGGACTGCTACCGATTGGATGGAATGGCAGGCAAACGCACTCACACCGCGCATCCAGATGCCATATGCCCAGGCAAAGATTAAAGCGGCCGAATTTATAAGGAATTACTTACGGTTCTTTCCAGGTTCTAAACTTATCGACATCTTGGAACCCGTAATTGATGAGATGGCTTCGTTCTTCTGTGTTTCTCGTTATGCTGCCAAGATCCGCATGGTCGACCTTGGCTACGAAGAGGCGATTGGCACATTTACATATATTGATGGCCGGTACGTAAAACCCCATTCTTTTAAGAAAGGTAAGCTCCTACAGAACCAAACCTTTTCAATCAGTGAGCGTGACGCCATTATTGAAAGCACAATGGTACCCACCCTTCGCGAAAAAATACAGAGCGGTAACTACTTATTCGTTGATTCCCACTTCTGCATCAAAGACGCAAAATATATTGAGTATAATGAGGCTGGACAGGCTTTTCTGACTGATTATGCACGACATCATATGGACGAATGTTGCCTCGTATTTGATTTATTGGTACATAGATCAGCAAACAGTTACTGCAAGCAGTTTTATACAGAATGTGTTTTGTATAGAGATGCTACATCCGACATAATATTTGAAGCACACTTCAGCGACTCAAAAATCAATAATGATGTAGATGCGCAGGCAAAGGCTATTATAGCCTATAATAAGGAACTGGCTGAAGTTATGCAGAACCTGCCTGGTGGATTTTCAGGGGCGTTAAAGTCTCTCATGACCTGGAAAGGTAAGACCGTCGAAGCACTTGCCGGGGACTGCTGCCTTGATCCAAGAACCATTCAAAGGATGCGAAATAACGAGGCTTATGAGACTACGATTGAAACAATTGTTGCCATATGCATTGCCCTCCAGCTACCCCCTGCTGCAAGTGACGCATTAATAGGTCGCTCGGCATGCTCACTTGGCGTCAGCGAAAAACATCTGACCTATCGTTTCCTATTAAACTCGTGTTACACAAAGACAATTTATGAATGTAATGAAATGTTATGTAGATTAGGACTTGAGCCGCTGACAAAAGAAATATAAAAAAGTTTTAAGCGACCCGGACATTCTGTGTCCGGGTATTTTAATGCCATTACGCAGTAATTCAAACATATTTGCCCCTAAAAATGAGTCCATACGACCCATTTTTAGGGGTTTTTTCATGTTAACAGCTATAACAGACGGACATTCCATGTCCGTGTAAGGAAGATGAGATTTTACTAAAATGTAATCAATCCCCATGGACAACCATCTGGCCAGGGTTTCCCGGTGTCTATGTGAGAACAATTGAATATCTACGCCGACCGCCGGGAAGCGAGGCTGTAGCCGAAACAGAGGATACCCTCTTAGGCTTGCAGACTCTCTTCCCTTGGTCTGGTTTGTCATGCCTGCAAGAGCTCTCTGTTTCGGCAAAGCCGAAGGAGGGCTTATATCATGCAAAAAAACGACAACCCCAAGCAAACCAGAGACTATCGCATCCCCGCAACAAGGCAAAACAGAACATTCAAGAAAACCCCCATCCCGCACAGAACGAAGTTCGGCGAGCCGATGTCGTACTACATCCTCTCGGAGGATGGCAATCAGCATTCAAAGGTAACACGGACCATATGCCTTGCCCTCCCCGAAAGATATGACAGCCAATACCCTCAGCGGTGGTTTGTGGACGAGGAATCTGGCCTTGTAGTCAAATTGCCTTGTAACGAACTTGGCGAAAACATTGCCCGCGAGAATATGCGTTCCATCTGGCGCGAAGAGAAGTATCAAGAACGTAAATGCTCGTGCGTTACCAAAGGCTCACCTCGTTGCCCAAAGACCTGTAGCAACTGCCCGATGTTCAATGATTGCAGATCCCAACACAAAGAAGATAAGGGCTTGAAATGCTTTAAAAAATGTGAATATTGCAATGAACCAAACACAAGTCGCACTGTGGATCTGGATATGTTCTTTGGGCGCGATAACGATGGTGACGGAGCAGAAGCACACTATGAACCTGCTGATCCCAGCGACATAGAGGCTATTTTCGAAGACACCGCTCTGCTTTCCACACTAAATGCCGCCTTGGCTGCACTCTCCCAGGAAGACAGAAACCTGATAAGGGACATCTTCTGGCACGGGAAAACAGAGCGACAGTTGGCACCTCAACTGGGTCTAAAGGAACCAAAAAGCGTTAACAAGCGTAAACATCGCATTCTTGAGATACTGCGTCAGAACAAAGACTTGAAGGAATTTTTTGATTAACTTCCACATCCAGTACGCAAACCGCCCCTCGCTGTCTGTAGAGGGTGAGGGGCGGCGAACCGTCCCGGAAACGGAGGTAGTCTTATGCAATCAAAGACAAACAACACGGACACTGAATTGCGTGACCATGACATTGACGAAGAACTCGCAGGCATTCTCACCGCAATAAGCATTGTGTCCAAACGTCTCGCCAAGAAGCTGCTCGCACTTCAACAGCGGGATGAGCCCACCGAGGAAGGAGGTAAAGCGGGTGAGCAAGATGAGTGAACTTGATCTTTGTGTCAGCGAACTGAGGAGTGCCGCGCAATCCCTAAACACAGTGGCGGACAGCCTGGCAGCCCTGTTCAGCAACGGTAACAACCCCGAATCAATGGTTGAGCCGCAAACCATCGCGACCACTACCAAACCGATAACGCTGGAACAAGTACGTGCAGTACTTGCAGAGAAATCTCGTGACGGATACACCGCAGAGATCAGGGCACTGCTTGAAAAGCACGGAGCCTCAAAACTGTCGGGGATTAATCCTGACAAATATCCAGATCTGCTTGCGGAAGCTGAGGTGCTAGGAAATGGGTAAACACGCTCTTCTCTCGGCTTCCTCCTCTGACAGGTGGCTGAACTGCCCTCCCTCCGCAAGGCTCTGTGAGCAGTACGAGGACAAAGGTAGTAGCTACGCCGCCGAAGGCACGGACGCACACACCCTTGGCGAATACAAGCTAAAAACCGCACTCGGTATCCGCGCCAAAGACCCGACTACTCGCCTTGCATATTACAGCGAAGAGATGGAGGAATGCGCCACCGGTTATGCTGCTTACATTATGGAGCTGGTGGAAACTGCAAAGCAGAATTGCACCGACCCCGTGGTGCTTATCGAACAACGGCTTGATTTCTCCAAATACGTCGAGGGCGGTTTCGGTACGGGCGACTGCGTGGTCATCGCCGACGGCACACTTCACATTTGTGACTACAAACACGGGCAAGGAGTGCTGATTGAATCTAAGGAGAACTCACAGATGAAATTATACGCTTTGGGTGCGCTGGAGCTGTTTGATGGCATCTACGACATCGATACGGTCAGCATGACGGTATATCAACCAAGACGAAATAACATCAGTACCCACACGGTTTTCAAGGAATCCCTGTACCAATGGGCAGATGAAATCCTGAAGCCAACCGCCGAACTCGCCTACGCAGGTGAAGGTAAATTCAACTGTGGCGAATGGTGCCAATTCTGCAAAGCAAAGCATGATTGCCGTGCCAGAGCCGAACGCAATATGGAACTCGCCCAATACGACTTCAAGTTACCACCGCTGCTTACTGACGATGAGGTCGAGGATATCCTTGGAAAGATTGACGCCCTGATTTCATGGGCATCGGACATCAAAGATTACGCCCTCCAGGGTGCTCTCAGCGGTAAGCAATGGAATGGCTGGAAGCTGGTCGAGGGGCGCTCCAACCGCAGGTATACAGATGAATCAGCAGTAGCCGATGCTGTTAGTACCGCCGGGTTTGACCCATATGAACGCAAGGTTCTCGGCGTCACCGCCATGACAACTCTGCTCGGCAAAAAACGCTTTGAAGAAGTTCTCGGAAGTTACATTGAAAAGCCTCAGGGCAAACCGACGCTCGTGCCGGAGAGCGATAAACGACCGGCAATCAATAGCGCACAACAAGACTTTAATGAAACTTAAGGAGGAAAATCTTATGTCCACTAACGCAAACAAAGCCAACACTAATCCTATGAAGGTCATCACAGGTCCCGACACCCGCTGGTCTTACGCCAATGTCTGGGAAGCAAAGTCCATTAACGGCGGCACTCCAAAGTTCTCGGTATCGCTAATCATCCCCAAGTCCGACACCCGCACCGTGGCTAAAATCAAGTCTGCGATTGAAGCCGCCTACCATGAGGGCGAAGCAAGGCTGAAAGGCAACGGAAAGTCCGTACCGCCCCTTTCCACCATCAAGACGCCCCTGCGCGATGGCGATGCCGAACGCCCGGATGATCCAGCCTATGCCAATTCCTACTTCATCAACGCAAACTCAGCGACCGCCCCCGGTATCGTTGATGCCGACCGCCAACCTATCTTCACACGATCCGAGGTTTACAGCGGTGTTTATGGAAGGGCAAGTATCAATTTTTATGCCTTCAACAGCAACGGCAACAGGGGCATCGCCTGCGGATTAAACAACCTGCAAAAAATCCGCGACGGTGAACCGCTCGGTGGCAAGTCCAGGGCCGAGGATGATTTTGACACCGACCTTGATGAGGACTTCCTGTCGTGAGGACAGTCAGCATCGACATAGAAACTTATAGCAGCGTAGACCTCGCCAAAAGCGGGGTCTACCGCTATATGGAATCACCGGACTTTGAAGTCCTGCTCTTCGGATACTCCATTGACGGAGGTGAGGTTCATGTTATCGACCTCGCCAGTGGTGAGAAGTTACCAAACGAAATATACTCAGCACTTATTGACCCCACAGTTATAAAATGGGCTTTCAACGCCCAGTTTGAAAGAATCTGCCTGTCAAAGTACTTAGGTTTACCCTTGGGTCAATACCTTGACCCGCAGTCTTGGTGCTGCACGATGGTATGGTCGGCATATATGGGCCTTCCCCTTTCCCTTGAAGGCACCGGCGCAGTCCTCGGACTTGAAAAACAAAAGCTGACGGAGGGCAAAGACCTCATCCGTTACTTCTGCAAGCCGTGCAATCCTACAACCGCCAATAGTGGTCGGACACGCAATCTTCCCACCCATGAACCAAACAAATGGGCTGCGTTCAAAGAATATAACCGCCGTGACGTTGAAACTGAAATTTCCATACAGGGAAAATTGGCGAAGTTTCCTGTGCCGGAGTGTATCTGGGAAGAATACCACCTCGACCAAGAGATAAACGACCGTGGCGTTGCACTGGATATGGAATTTGTGCGTCAAGCTATTGGAATAGATAATGCCTCTCGCGCCGAGCTGATTCAAATGATGCGTGATATCACAGAGCTTGAGAATCCCAACTCCGTGATGCAAATAAAGCAGTGGCTTTCAGAGCAGGGGCTTGAAACCGATACACTCGGCAAAAAGGTAGTATCCCAATTGCTGAAAACTGCTCCAAAGCCGCTCGGCAGGGTACTGGAACTTAGGCAGTCGCTGGCAAAGTCGTCGGTCAAGAAATACACAGCGATGGAAAACGCCGTATGCGCCGATGGACGCGCCCGTGGTATGTTCCAGTTTTACGGTGCCAATCGCACCGGAAGATGGGCTGGCAGAATAATACAATTGCAAAACCTGCCACAGAACCATCTGCCTGACTTAGAACAGGCTCGCGGTCTTGTTTGCAGTGGAAATTTCGCGGCTTTAGAAATGCTCTACAACTCCGTACCGGAGGTGTTGTCGGAACTTATCCGCTCTGCCTTTATTCCTAAACCGGGCTATAAATTTATTGTGGCGGATTTCTCGGCGATTGAAGCACGGGTCATTGCATGGCTCGCCGGAGAAAGGTGGCGCAACGAGGTGTTTGCTACCCATGGCAAAATTTACGAAGCATCCGCAAGTCAGATGTTCCATGTCCCCATTGAAGAAATCACCAAAGTTAGCCCGCTCCGCCAGAAAGGAAAAATTGCCGAACTTGCCTTGGGATACGGCGGATCGGTCGGTGCACTTAAGGCAATGGGCGCACTGGAGATGGGCCTTAGCGAAGATGAACTGCATCCGCTCGTTGCTGCATGGCGGGCATCAAACCCAAATATCGTGCGCTTCTGGTGGGATGTTGACCGTGCTGCAATGACGGCGGTCAGGGACAGAACACCCACGCAAGCTCACGGTATCCGATTTGTCTGCCAGAGCGGAATGCTATTCATCACTCTCCCATCCGGCAGGAGGCTTTGCTATGTCAAGCCACGGATAGGCACAAACCAGTTCGGTTCTTCTTGTGTGACCTATGAGGGTGTCGGTGCCACAAAGAAGTGGGAGCGGTTGGAGTCCTACGGGCCAAAGTTTGTGGAGAACATCGTGCAGGCTACCAGTCGCGACATCCTATCTTATGCCATGCAATCACTCCGTCATTGCTTTATCGTAATGCACGTTCATGACGAAATTGTCATCGAAGCCGAACAAGAAATGTCCGCTGAAGTTATATGCCAACAGATGAGCCGGACACCACCGTGGGCGGAGGGCCTTCTGCTCCGTGCCGAAGGGTTCGATTGCCCATTTTATAAAAAAGATTGAAGCGTTAGTACGCAAAACTACCCCTCCTGTCTGTAGATGGTGAGGGGTTTGTTGCCTCTCGAAAAATCTATTTTCAGGAGGTTCTAATATGAACAATTTAAAGGTTTTTTCCTATGAGGGAAACGACGTCAGGACGGTGCGCCAGGGTGACGAAACCCTCTGGGTACTGAAGGATGTGTGCGATGTTCTTGGTCTGTCGGATACAAATAAGGTAGCGGAGCGGTTGGACAGCGATGAGCTGACCCGAATCAAATTCGTGTCAGGTGGCCAGACCCGTGAAATGTATGCTGTCAGCGAAAGCGGACTTTACAATGTAATTCTTCGCTCCGACAAGCCCGAAGCCAGGCGATTTAAGCGATGGGTCACTCACGAGGTTCTCCCGACAATCCGCAGGCATGGCGCATATGTTACCCCCGCCAAGCTGGAAGAAATAATGAACGACCCCGACGCTTGGATTAAGGTGTTAAGCGCCCTCAAGGAGGAGCGCGCCGCCAAGGAAAAGCTTCAGCTTGAAGCTGCCGAAAACAAACCGAAGGTCATCTTTGCCGATGCGGTATCGGTATCCGACGGAACCATCCTTATTGGCGAACTGGCAAAAATCCTCAAGGGAAACGGCATTGAAATCGGTCAGAACCGCCTGTTTGAGCGGCTGCGTCAGGATGGATATCTCGTCAAGCGCAAAGGCACGGACTATAACGCCCCGACGCAAAGGGCGATGGAACTGGGTCTATTCAGGGTTAAAGAGACCGCAATCACCCACTCGGACGGCCACGTCACCATCAGCAAAACGACCAAGGTCACGGGTAAAGGCCAGCAGTATTTTATCAATCAGTTCCTTGGAGAAAGAGGTTGCCATGGACAGATATAACAGTGAGGGATACCCCGATCCTACTGCTGCCGAAGCATTATCCAATGTAGCCCGAGAGGAAAAAGCGGTCAAAACCTACCGTCCGCTTGTCTACGTTGCTTCGCCGTTCGCCGGGAACACGGAATACAACATATCAAAGGCACGGGGCTACTGCCGTTTTGCCGTTACGAAGGGGTGCATCCCAATCGCACCCCATTTGCTGTATCCGCAGTTTATGGATGACGATGACAAAGAACAGCGTGAACTGGGTTTATTCTTCGCGCTCATCCTCCTTGGAAAATGCGATGAACTCTGGGTCTTCGGCGAAAGGGTAAGCGACGGAATGGCTGCTGAAATAGTCAAGGCAAAGAAATGTGGTATGCCTGTAAAATACTTTAACCACAAATGCGAGGTGCTGGAATATGGAACTTAAAATCGCATACGGTGACAGCCGTCTGTCAAAGCGATGGGTCAACAAAAAAACCACCTTCGATGAATTATGCGGGAGGTTCAAGGTTACCCGCCGGACAACCGAAACCGTAGCGGAATACCGTAAGTTCACCAAAGATAAACGGGACGCCGCAAAGGATGTAGGTGGCTATGTCCTTGGACACCTAAAGGGTGGCAGGCGTAAAAAAGGTACTGTGGATAGCAGATCAGGGATAACCCTCGATGCAGACCATGCCGATGGCACCTTCATCGATAACGTGGAAATGCTGTTTCCATACAGGTGCGCGATTTACTCTACCCACAGTCATACACCGGAAGAACCTCGCCTCCGGGTGGTCATACCACTTGCCCGCGAGGTCACACCGGATGAGTACGCCGCACTATCTCGACTGGTAGCCGACGAAATCGGCATGGACTTTTTTGACGACAGCACTTACGAGCCGGAGCGATTGATGTACTGGCCTTCCTCTCCATCCGATGGAGAATATATCTTCAAAACCATAGACGGAGATATTCTGAATCCGGATGCATACCTGACCAAATTGTCCGACTGGCGGGACTGCTCGCTCTGGCCCACCTCAAGCCGCCAGTCCGAAGTGATACAGCGCAGTATTACCCAACAGCAAGACCCATTAACCAAAGAGGGAGTAGTCGGTGCGTTTTGCCGAGGCTACACGATAGAAGATGTCATCGCGACGTTCTTGCCGGATATATATGAGCCGTCTGCAATGAGCGGTCGATATGACTACATCCCCGCAGACAGTTCGGCAGGCGTTGTGGTCTACGAAGGAAAATGGGCTTACTCCCACCACGCCACCGACCCTGCCTGCGGTAAATTGCTCAACTCCTTTGACCTCGTCCGTATTCACAAGTTTACTGATCTGGATGACAAGGCAGCGTTCAAGTCGATGAGCGAGTTTGCCGTGAAGGATGAAAAAGTAAAGATAATCCTTGCAGAGGAGCGCATCGCCAAAGCAGAAAATGACTTCGATGAAGGCGCTGACTGGAGATCACAGCTTCAGCGTGAGAAAAGCGGCATCCTATCCAACACCCTTGGCAATCTGCTCCTTATCCTGAACAACGACGAAGCCATAGCAGGTATCCGCTACAATAAACTCGCCAGCCAGATATACGGCGAAGGACTCCCATGGGAGCGACCCCATGCACCTTGGCGAGATGCGGACACCGCACAGCTTGTAGCCTACATTGACAACCGTTACGGCACATTCTCGGCGCGCAATTACGAACTGGCCCTCACCAAAGTAGCTGATGACCGCGCCTACCATCCGATACAGGAGTACATCGGCAGCTTACCCGAATGGGATAAGGTTCCCCGTGTTGACACATTACTCATTGACTACCTTGGCGCGGAGGATTCGCCCTATACCAGGGCGGTCACCAGAAAAACACTTGTAGCGGCAGTGGCAAGAATCTTAAATCCCGGAACCAAGCACGATTCCATCCTTGTGCTAAACGGCAAACAAGGCATCGGGAAATCCACGCTTTTTTCAAGGCTCGGTCGGCAATGGTACTCCGACAGCCTTTCCATATCGGATATGAAGGACAAGACCGCCCCCGAGAAGTTACAGGGGTACTGGATACTTGAACTGGGAGAACTCGCGGGCATCAAGAAAATGGACGTAGAGACGGTGAAGTCCTTTATCACCCGTGTGGATGACAAGTACCGACCCTCTTATGGGCGGGCGGTGGAAAGCCACCCCCGACAATGCATAATCGTCGGAACAACCAACAGCGACGGCGGCTTCCTGCGGGACATCACGGGCAACCGACGTTTCTGGCCGGTACGGGTATCCGGCGAAGGCAAACACCACGCTTGGGATCTTACGGAAATAGACCAGATTTGGGCGGAGGCACTTGTTAAATACAGCAAGGGCGAAGAGCTTTACCTCAAAGGCGAGTTGGTGGCGGCAGCTTATGCCGAACAGCGCGAGGCAATGGAAAACGACGACCGTGAGGGGCTTGTAGCCGAGTACCTCGAGACCCTGCTCCCCGAGAACTGGGACGCTATGGATATCTATCGTCGTTTGGAATATATGCGCTCCCCCGATGATCCGACGAGGGCAAAAGGCTCGGTGCTCCGTACTCAGGTTTGTGTCATGGAAATTTGGTGCGAATGCTTCGGGAAGTCCAGGGAGTCCATAAAAAAGGCCGACTCCTACGAAATCCAAAGTATCTTAAACAGGTTGGGCGGCTGGGTCAAATGCGCGACGGGAAAAACCGGCAAACGCAATGTGCCCATGTACGGGCCACAGCAGGTGTTTATCAGGGTAGAACCTATGCCCATCACTGACGATTAAGGCTTCGGCAACGGATATCGGCAAAGTCGCACGCCCTTATAAAATCAGCGTTTTAATGTTGCCGTTGCCCATATGCCGATAAATAACCAATTAATTTTTATTTATATAGTAATAGAAGTAATTGGCACACGTAATACGCACGCATAGTATTAATAGGAAAAATCGGCATGATGGGCAATCGGAAAAGGAGGCTTTTATGCTGGAAAAAACAATAGAGCGAAAGCTTGTAGAAGCAGTCAAAACAATGGGAGGTATCGCACCTAAACTCACCTGCCCTGGTTTCGATGGGATGCCCGACCGCTTTGTACTCCTGCCCAAAGGTAAAATTGCTTTTATCGAGGTTAAAAGTCCTGGGGAGAGACCCCGTCCCTTGCAGGAGTCAAGGCATGGAATGCTGAGGCGGTTTGGGTTTCCTGTATATGTACTGGACAATGAAACCGCAATCAGGAGGATACTTGATGAAATACAATCCACATAGCTATCAGAAATATGCAACAGAATTTATCCAGAGAAATCCCATCTCATGCCTTCTGCTTGACATGGGGCTTGGCAAAACATCGATTACGCTGACCGCATTAAACGACCTGTTGTTCGATAGTTTTGAGGTCCATAAAATTTTGGTTGTTGCGCCTTTGAGAGTGGCACGCGATACGTGGCCGGGAGAACTTGAAAAATGGGATCACCTTCACGGCCTTATCTGGTCAGCGGCAGTCGGCACTGAAACGGAACGGAAAGCTGCGCTTCATAGGCGAGCCGACATCTACATCATCAACCGCGAAAATGTCCAGTGGCTTGTGGAGGACAGTGGTCTGCCCTTCGACTTTGACACAGTGGTGGTTGATGAATTGTCGTCTTTCAAGAACCACCGGTCAAAGCGATTCAGAGCGATGATGAAGGTTCGCCCAAAGGTAAAAAGGGTAATCGGTCTCACCGGCACACCTTCTTCCAACGGCCTGATGGATTTGTGGGCGCAGTTCCGGCTTCTTGACATGGGTCAGCGACTCGGTCGATTCATCGGCCAGTACAGAGCTGACTACTTTATCCCGGATAAACGCAACGGCCAGGTGATATTCAGCTACAAACCCCAGCCAAACGCCGAAAAGGACATCTATCGCAAAATTGCCGACATCACCATTTCAATGAAGTCAGCAGATTATATAAAAATGCCGGAGCTGGTGAGCGTTGAGTATCCTGTTCAATTGTCCGAGAAAGAACACAGTCGCTATGATGAACTTCGGCAGGATCTGGTCCTGACACTTTCCGGTGGAGAGATAACCGCTGCCAATGCCGCCGCCCTCTCCGGCAAACTCTGTCAAATGGCAAACGGTGCGGTGTACGGTGATGGTGGCAAAATTCACCACATACACGACCGCAAACTGGACGCCCTGGAGGATTTAATCGAAGCTGCAAACGGCAAACCTTTGCTTGTGGCGTACTGGTTCAGGCATGATCTGAATCGGATCTCCGACCGTCTTAATACTCTACGTATCCCCTTCTCATGTCTTGATTCTTCCGAGAGTATCAATCGTTGGAACAGTGGCGAGTTGCCGGTCGCACTCATCCACCCCGCAAGTGCCGGGCATGGGCTAAACCTTCAAGCCGGAGGCTCAACGATGATATGGTTCGGTTTGACATGGAGTCTGGAGCTCTACCAACAGACCAACGCACGCTTATGGCGGCAAGGCCAAACCGCCAAAACGGTGATTATACACCACATCATCGCCAAAGGCACGATCGATGAGCGCGTCATGAAAGCTTTGTTCGAGAAGGACAAAACGCAAACCGCCCTTATCGATGCCGTAAAGGCAAATCTGAAAATCTAAGACAACCTTCGACAACAAATGACAATCCGTGCCAATCCGAGTGGACTTTATTATTCGGAGGTACAGATTATGGATCCTTACCAAAACCTGGCTAATGCCATTGTCCTGCGGGCGGCAGAAGATTATCGTAATGTGGCCCTATTCCTTAAACACCACCGCCCCATTCGCAAAGAGGATCAGGATGACGAAGCTTACATTTGCGCCTTGGCTGATAAGAACTCTATAGATAGGTTCTTTCTTGGAGCTTGGTTCGCAACTTTATCCGACCTTGACGGGAAGGTGCTTTTGGAAAAGCTAAAAAGCGAGGTGGCCTGATATGACAGCAAAAGAATATTTGAGTCAGGCTTGCCGTCTAAATGAAATGGTAAACTCATACCTAGCAGAGATTGATAACCTTCGTGCCCTTGCTTCAAGTATATCCGGCAGTAATTTTCAAGAGCGTGTTGACCGTACCCGTAATACGGACCCTCCCTTCGCCCGATGCATCTGCAAAATCATTGATATGGAAAAGGAACTCAGTAAAGGGGTAGACAAGCTTATCAGCCTTAAGGGTGAAATCAACGATGCTATTAACCAAGTTGCAAATCCTGACGAGAAAATGCTTCTCAGATACAGGTATATTAATAACTATTCTTGGAGTAAAATTTGTATCTTGATGAGTGTGTCCTGTCGTACAGTACACCGCATTCATTCGTCGGCATTGCAAAAATTTAACGTTCCCAATTGAAAGTTGGCACACTTTGGCACAACTTGGCACACCCATTATGTGATACCGTTATAATAGAAAATTAGTGTACAGAGAGCCATTGCGGAGAAATCTGCAGTGGCTTTTCTTATGCCCAAAAGGAGGTGAACCGATGCCCTATAAACCCAAACGCCCCTGTGCATACCCCGGCTGCGGTCGGCTTGCGGATAGCGAGCAATACTGCGCCGAGCATAAGAAGGTTGTTACCAACCGTTACAACAGGTACGAACGTGATCCGGCATCCAATAAACGCTACGGCAGGTCCTGGAAACGAACCCGCGACCGCTACATTAAGGCTCACCCTCTTTGTGAGGAGTGCAAGAAGCAAGGCAAGCTCACTGTCGCTGAAGAGGTACACCACATCCTCCCGCTTTCCAAAGGAGGCGGCAACGATACTGATAACCTCATGGCTCTATGCAAATCCTGTCACTCCGGTATCACAGCCAAGAGCGGTGACCGGTGGGGGCGGTCAAATCCCTAAAACTTTTTCAAGCGGACAGCGGCGCGGGGCTTCGTGTGAATTTCTCAGAAATCAAAAATCAAAAAATCAAAACGGAAATCAAAATCAAAGCGAGGTGACGCTCATGCCCAGCGGAGGCTATCGTCCGGGGGCAGGTCGCCCTCGGAAAAATATAGGCGACAAGAAACTCGAAGGCAAGCCCACCAATACGGATGGCGCGGGTCAGCCAAAGCCTAAAAAGGTAAATTCCAAAAATGTGATGGCGGACTACTTCTCGATGGCGATGAAGGAGTGCGAAAAGGAAGTGCCGTCTGCGGATGTCCTTCGTGCCGAGATTGAGGAATACATTACGGCTCGGGGCTGTGACGGTTATGTCGCGCCGCAGACGATTACGGATTATGTGCTAAACAGGCAGGGTTTCCTCGCCTGTGAAGCTATGAATCGTAAAATCGGGCGCATGACCAAGGAACTGAAGCTGTCGCCCTACGTCACGGCTGGTTCTGCTTACTATAAGGCGATGCAGGGCGATTTTAACCTGATTATGCAAATCATCAACCGGCACAGCGGCACTCAGGGTGAAGAAAAAAATGCGTTTTTGGAATTGCTCACGAACAGGGGGTTTTAGGATATGAAATTAACAGAACGATTTGAAAAAGTGAATATAGACCGGCTCGTGCCGTATGCGCGAAACGCTCGTACCCATAGCAAGGAGCAGATTTTACAGCTTCGCTCCTCCCTCCGTGAATTCGGTTTCGTCAACCCCGTCATCGTGGACAAGGACCTGAACATCATAGCGGGACACGGACGGATCATGGCGGCAAAGGAAGAAGGCTTGACTGAAATCCCCTGCGTGTTCGTGGAGCATTTGACCGAAGCCCAGAAACGGGCATATATCCTCGCCGATAATCGTCTTGCCTTAAGTGCCGGATGGGATGAGGAACTGCTCGCCTTGGAGTTTGCCGACCTGAAAGACCTCGGCTTTGACCTTGAACTGACCGGGTTCGACGCAAAGGAAATAGAGAAGCTTTTTGCCGCAGATGGCAATGACGTGGAGGACGATGGGTTTGACCTCACAGCCGCCCTTGAACAGGCGGCTTTTGTTTTGCCTGGCGACATTTGGACGCTTGGTCGGCACCGGCTTATTTGCGGCGACGCCACCGACGCCGATACGGTGAAAAGGCTGATGGACGGACGCAAGGCAAATCTTGTACTGACGGACCCCCCTTACAATGTCGGCTTCGAGTCGGCGAGCGGGTTGAAAATCAAGAACGACAGTATGAAAGCAGAGCAGTTCTACAACTTTCTACTCTCTTCCTTCTGCAACCTTGCCGAAAACCTCGAAGGCGGCGGCTCGGCGTATATTTTCCACGCTGACACCGAGGGTGAGAACTTCCGCAGGTCTTTCCGTGAAGCGGGATTTCACCTTTCGGGGACGTGCATCTGGGTCAAGGACAGTTTCGTCTTGGGCAGAAGCCCGTACCAGTGGCAGCATGAGCCTATCCTCTACGGTTGGCTGAAAACGGGGTCACATAAATGGTACGCCGGGAGAGCCGAAGCCACGATATGGAACTTCGCCAAACCCAAACGCAACAGCGACCACCCGACCAGTAAACCCCTCGATCTGCTCGCTTATCCCATCAGGAACAGCAGTCAGGCGAACGGTATCGTGCTCGACACCTTCGGCGGCAGCGGTTCAACACTCATCGCCTGCGAACAAGCAGACCGCATCTGCAACATGCTCGAACTGGATGAAAAATATGCCTCGGTCATCCTGCGCCGCTATGCCGAGTTCAAAGGAAACGACGGCGAGGACATCATCTGCGAGCGTGACGGCAAGACCATCGCCTACGCCGAATTAGTGAAGAAGGTAGTTGATCGTGGATAAGGGTATTGTGTTATACACACAAGGATAATGGGCTGTTTTTCCTTGATGTTCAGTGCATTTATTATCACATAATCGCTTGCTATTACTGGCTTTTAGAGTGATATATGTAGTGCACGGGGAAAAAAAACCCTGCAAAATCAAGGAAAACGGAGGAAACGAACATGAAAATCAACTACAACCTAACAGGTGCGGAGCGCAAATCACTGGTGGCGGCCATCAGCCAAGAACTGGATGCTCCGCCCAAGTACCTTGGAGCCCCGACATTCGCCTACGAGGTCGCCAGTTACCACATCGACAAGACCGGCACGGTCTCGGGCGCGGACAACCGCGATCTGGTCGCAGACCTTTGCGGGCTGCACAGCTTCAAGGCGGTAAGTGAGGAATACGACGAGCAGACCACCGAAACCGAAGTCCCCGCTTTCGAGGGTTTACAACTCACCGAGCGTGAGGAACTGGGGCTTGGGCAGGAACGCCGCGAACTCGTCGGCGAGGACGGAAGGCAAGCAAGCGACTGCCCCGAAAGCTACACCTACCAAGCGGAACTAAGCGACCCCGACTGCCCGGACCGTATGGAGGTATTTGGTGCGGAAAACGACGAGGACGCCCTGCGGCAGGCTTACGAGTTTTGTGAGGGCGAGGTGGTCTTGCTTGAACTCTTCCAACTGGACGAGGAGTACAACACCATCCGCTCGGTGGAGATTACACCCCGAACCGACCGCCTGACCATTGAGATGCCCCTTGACGGCTTCACACCCGATAAACTCGACAACCTCGCCAAACTGATAAACGCCAAAGCCCCTCTGCTCAAGACGGCGCTCGGCACGGACGACCTGCCGATTAAGCAGACCGCAGACACGCTCCAGTTCCCTTGGTTTAGAGGGACGATTGACGCGGAACACACGGAAGCCTACGCCACGCTGGTCAGCCTGCTCTGCAAGACAGCGGTTGAAAAAAAGCGCGTCACGGCGAAGGGAAAAAATGGCATTGAAAATCCCAAATACGCCATGCGGTGCTTCCTTCTCTCCCTCGGCTTCATCGGTGACGAATACAAAGCTGCTCGGAAGATACTGCTTTCAAAGCTTGAGGGTGACTCAAGCTGGAAAAACGGAAAAAAAGCCGAAACGGAGGTGGCGGGCAGTGAGTAATTTTATTTCAAACACCGCCCTTGAAGCACGGAGGGCAATATACAAAAAAGGTGTGCGGGTTCAATTGGTATCAATGAACGACCCCTACACCAAGCTAAAGCCTGGCGACCTCGGCACGGTAGACTTCGTGGACGACACTGGCACGGTTTTCATAATCTGGGACAGCGGCTCCCACCTCGGCGTAGTTTTTGGTGAAGACGAAATACGGTTGCTTTCCAAAGCCGAAGTCATAAAAGAGCAATGCCGAAAAGTGGCGGCTACGGGACGCACGAACATGTTTGACACGAAGGCGGTATTCGAGATTGCAATTGAGAGGGGCTTCACCGAATTGGCGGATTTCATTTTCATGAACACCAAGCGGTATTCAACTCTAATTTTGACGGGGGAACTGGACTATGTGGAGTGAAGGGATAATCGCCTGCCTGACGACGGGCAACAAGTACAAATACTGGGTCAAGCATTTTGAGGACGGCTCCCAGTTTGGTATCGACGGCGGCAAGGTCAGCAAACTGACCATCCGCAAGTTTGGCGAAACCCGTGACCTCTGCAACTACGACAGGGGTTGGGACATCGAACCCACCGACGAGGTGAAGGCGGTCTACGCTATTATCATGCAAACGTACAACTAACCACGGAAACAACCGAGGACAGCTACCCCGCAAGGGGCTGTCTCTCGTACAGATAGATTTTGAAGGCTTCTTTTGAGGTCTTTTTATTTTGCGCGGAAGGAGAATGTCGATGCCCGAATTTACATACAAACCCACACCGCTGATGCTCCCAACCAGCCGCTACGACGAGCGGCGGGCGGACTTTGCGGTTAATTTTATATCTATGCTCAAGCACACCACGGGCGAGTGGTACGGGAAGCCGTTCCGACTGATGCCGTGGCAAGAGCAAATTATAAGGGATATTTTTGGCATCGTCGGAGAGGACGGTTATCGGCAGTTCCGCACGGCGTATGTCGAGGTCGGTAAGAAAAACGGCAAGTCCGAACTGGCTGCGGCAATCGCCCTCTACCTCCTGTTCGCCGACGGTGAAGCGGGCGCGGAGGTCTATTCCTGCGCCGCCGACATCAATCAGGCGAGCATCGTGTTTAATACCGCCAAGGCGATGGTCGAGCAATGCGGCGACTTGGCAAGACTGTCAAAACTCGTGCCCTCCACCAAGCGGATTATATTCCCGCACACCAACAGCTTCTACAGGGTATTGTCCTCGGAAACGAAGTCCAAGCAAGGCTTCAATGTGTCCGGGCTTATATTCGATGAACTCTTCGCCCAGCAAACCAGAGAACTTTTCGACACTATGACGAAGTACACGGGTGACGCCAGGCGACAGCCCCTCTACTTCCTCATCACAACGGCGGGTAGGGACAAGACGAGCATCTGCTACGAAATCCACCAAAAAGCCAAAGCGGTTCTGGACGGCTCGAAAATAGACCCGTCCTTCTATCCCGCCGTGTTTGGCATCGATGAGGACGACGATTGGAACGACGAATCCGTCTGGCGACGGGTTAATCCCTCCATCGGCGTGACGATCCCCTTTGAAACGGTGCAGGCCGCCTACGAACAGGCGAAGCAGAATCCCGCCGAGGAGATGCACTTCCGACAGTTCAGGCTCAACGAATGGTGCAACGCTGATATCCGCTGGATGCCGATGGATAAGTGGGATGCCTGCGGCGAGGACATAGACTTTGACGAATACGAGGGTCGAAATTGCTACTGCGGTCTCGATCTTTCCAGTACGGGCGATCTTACGGCTTTGGTACTGGTATTCCCGCCGAGTGGTGGCGATACCAAGTACACGGTGATGCCGTTTTACTGGCTGCCGGAGGATGTTATCGACTTGCGGACACGGCGCGACCACGTCCCTTACGCCGTCTGGAAGAAAGCGGGCGTGTTCAGCACCACCGAGGGAAACGTAGTGGACTACGATTATATCGTGGCGTTCATCGCCAAGCTGTCGGCACGGTTCAGGATTCGAGAAATCGCCTACGACCGCTATGGTGCGGAAAAGATTCGCCGCGACCTTGAGGAACTGGGCGCAGAGCATGGGTTCACGGTATTCCCGTTTGGCCAGGGTTTCATATCCATGTCCCCGACCTCCAAGGACTTCTATCAGTTTGTGATGGAGGGAAAAATCCGGCACGGTCGGCATCCTGTCCTTGACTGGAATATGGGAAACGTCATCGTTGACCAAGACGCGGCGGGCAACATCAAGCCCAATAAGAAGAAATCAACGGAGAAAATAGACGGCGTGGTCGCAGTGATTATGGGGCTTGCAAGGGCTACCCTCGGTGGTGGCATCGACAACGGCAGCGTCTATGACGAAAGGGGGCTGCTATTTATATGAGCATATTTTCCCGGCTGTTCCGTTCCCGTGATAAGCCGCAAAATCGGGTGGGCAGCACATTCAGTTTCCTGTTTGGCGGCACAACCAGCGGTAAGACAGTCAACGAGCGGACGGCCATGCAAACAACGGCGGTATACGCCTGTGTGAGGATACTTGCTGAAGCAGTTGCGGGGCTTCCCCTTCATGTATACCAACACAAAACAGATGGCGGCAAGGAAAAGCTAGTAAGCCACCCTCTCTACTACCTACTCCATAACGAACCCAACCCGGAGATGACTTCATTTGTGTTCCGAGAAACACTGATGAGTCATCTTTTGCTTTGGGGCAACGCCTATGCGCAAGTTATCCGTGACGGTCGCGGCCAAGTGCTGGCCCTCTACCCACTTCTGCCAAGTAAGATGGATATTGCGAGAACAGCAAGTGGCGAACTGACTTATACCTACTACCGAGATTCCGAAGAAAGCCGGATAAATCCGGACAGTGGATCAGTGAAACTCCGCAGGGACGAGGTGCTGCATATCCCCGGCCTTGGCTTCGACGGACTGGTCGGCTACTCGCCCATCGCTATGGCCAAGAATGCCGTTGGTATGGCAATGGCAACAGAGGAATACGGCGCGTCCTTTTTTGCCAACGGAGCCAATCCGGGAGGAGTACTTGAGCATCCGGGTGTGGTCAAGGACCCGAAACGGGTGCGGGATAGCTGGAACACTGTGTACCAGGGCAGCGGCAACGCCCACCGCATTGCAGTGCTGGAAGAGGGTATGAAATTCCAGGCTATTGGTATCCCGCCGGAACAGGCGCAGTTTCTGGAAACACGGAAGTTCCAGATCAATGAAATCGCCCGTATTTTCAGAGTTCCGCCCCATATGGTTGGTGACCTTGAGAAGTCGAGCTTTTCAAACATCGAGCAGCAGTCGCTGGAATTCGTCAAGTACACCCTCGACCCGTGGGTGGTCCGCTGGGAGCAGGCTTTGCAGCAGTCCCTCCTCCTGCCTTCTGAAAAGCACCGATATTTTGTGAAGTTCAATGTGGACGGGCTGCTTCGGGGCGACTACCAAAGCCGGATGTCCGGTTATGCGACGGCACGCCAGAACGGCTGGATGTCGGCCAACGATATCCGCGAACTGGAGGACATGAACCGCATTCCCGCCGAGGATGGCGGAGATATGTATCTGATTAACGGCAATATGACAAAGCTTGCTGACGCAGGTCTGTTTGCTAACAACCAACCGAAGGAGGTCAGTACATGAGGAAATTCTGGAACTGGGTACGGGATTCGGATGAAAGCCGCACCCTTTATCTGAACGGTCCCATCGCGGAAGAAACGTGGTGGGGCGACGAAGTTACGCCCAAGCTGTTTAAAGATGAACTGCAGTCAGCTTCCGGTAATATCACGATATGGATTAACTCTCCCGGCGGTGATGTGTTCGCGGCGGCGCAGATTTACAACATGCTTATGGACTACCCAGGACAGGTCACCGTCAAGATTGATGGCCTGGCGGCCAGCGCCGCTTCAGTCATCGCCATGGCTGGCGGCGATGTGTATATGTCGCCCGTGAGTATGCTGATGATCCACAACCCCAGCACCATTGCCATCGGTGACAGCGAAGAAATGCTTCGGGCCAAAGCGCTGCTGGATGAGGTTAAGGAAAGTATCATTAACGCTTACGAACTGAAAACCGGTTTGTCGCGCGTGAAGTTATCGCACCTGATGGACGCGGAGACCTGGATGAATGCAAAAAAGGCTGTGGAACTCGGCTTTGCGGATAAAATCCTGTTCACGGACAGCGCGGAGCCGCAAGACACAGGGCAAGGCCTAATTTTCAGCAGGGTGGCTGTTACCAATTCCCTGCTTGGGAAAATCCCCAAACCAAAACCGAAAACGGGTACCCCGATTGAGTCGCTGGATAAGCGGCTCTCTTTAATTTCCCACTAAATTTAAGGAGGAAAACCACAATGAGTAAAATCTTAGAGTTGCGTGAAAAGCGCACGAAAGCATGGGAAGCCGCTAAGGCATTCCTTGACACCAAGCGGGGAGGCGACGGACTTTTATCCGCCGAGGACACCGAAACTTATGAGAAGATGGAGTCCGATGTGGTAGCGCTGGGTAAGGAAATCGACCGGCTGGAGCGTCAGGCTGCCCTCGATTTGGAGCTTTCTAAACCTGTCAGTACCGCCATTAAAACTACACCTAATGGCGACTTTGCTGATTCTAAAACAGGTAGAGCTTCCAATGAATATCGGCATGCCTTCTGGAAAGCCATGCGTAACAAAAATAGCTATGATGTACAAAACGCGCTGCAGATTGGCACTGATTCAGAAGGGGGCTACCTGGTCCCGGATGAGTTTGAAAGAACCCTGATCGAGGCTCTTGAAGAAGAAAATATCTTTAGAACCCTGGCCAAGGTGATTACCACCTCCAGCGGCGACCGGAAAATCCCGGTGGTGGCATCGAAAGGAACTGCATCCTGGGTGGATGAAGAAGGTCCAATTCCTGAATCCGATGATGCTTTTACGCAAGTGTCCATCGGGGCCTATAAGCTCGCCACGATGATTAAGGTCTCTGAAGAACTTTTAAACGATAGTGTTTTTAACCTCGAGACCTACATTGCCAAGGAGTTTGCCAGACGTATCGGGGCCAAGGAAGAGGAAGCCTTCTTTATTGGCGATGGAGTCGGCAAGCCGACCGGCATCTTTAATGCCACAGGCGGTGCTTCCCTTGGTATAACATCGGCCTCCGCTACCGCCATTACCGTGGATGAGGTGATGGATCTCTTCTATAGCCTTAAATCGCCCTACCGGAAGAAGGCCGTATTTGTTATGAACGACGCGACGGTAAAAGCCATCCGGAAATTAAAAGATGGAAACGGTCAGTACCTCTGGCAACCATCCATTGCCGCAGGCCAGCCGGATACGATCCTCAACCGGCCGGTGAAAACATCGGCTTTTGTTCCCACCATTGCAGCCGCAGCCAAGACCATCGCCTTTGGAGATTTTAGCTACTATTGGGTGGCTGACCGGCAAGGCCGCTCTTTCCAAAGGCTTAATGAACTCTTTGCCGCAACAGGCCAGGTTGGCTTTAAAGGCACCCAGCGCGTGGACGGCAAGTTGATCCTTGCAGAAGCCATCAAGGTTCTTCAGCAGAAAGCGTAGGTGAAATGACATGAGTAACGTTAAAAACTATACAGAGCAGGGCGGCGAGAAAACGGTGATCGGCGGCGAGCTTGACATACCCACAGGGGGCAAGTTGACCTTTGAAGGAGCCGAACTAAAACCTGCAGCGGTTCAAGGGGACAGTATCGCTTCTACAGTGACGGAAATCGTTGCCGATTTCAATGCCCTGCTGGCGAAATTAAAAGCGGCAGGGCTAATGCGCTCTGTATAACGGGAGGATGTGAGCGCAGTGTTTGTTACCCTTGAAAACACAAAAGCGTGGTTACGCATCGAAGCCAATAACGAGGATGCGCTCATCGAAAGCTTCATTGTGGCAGCGGAGGATATGGTAGAAGGTATCCTCCGCTTTCCTTTAGCGGAGTTTGCAGTCGTACCGGAGCCGGTCAAACATGCTATTTACTTTGCGGTTTCCAAGCTCTACGAAGAACGCAATGAACTAGATACTGCTACGCTGACAGAGGTTCTAAAAGCACTTCTTTTTTCCTACAGGCAGGTGCAATGGTGATGAAGATTGGTAAGTTAAGGCACAGGGTCACCCTTCAGGAATGCATAGCTTCAAGAGACAGCTTTGGTGCAGAGGTTCTTACTTGGGTTGATATAGCAACTGTGTGGGCAAGTGTTAGCCCGATTTCAGGAAAAGAGTATTTTGCCGCCCATCAGATTAACGCAGAGGTAACAACCAAAATAACGATGCGCCATAGGCCCGACATTCTACCTAACATGCGTGCGGCCTTTCAAAACTGCCTATTTGATATTGTCTCTGTTATCAATCCAGAAGAGAAAAATATTGCGCTCATTTTAATGTGTAAGGAGCGTGTGGTCGATGGCTAGGCGAGCGAAGGTTAGGAAAATAAAGACCCACATTGAGGGGATGGGTAAAGCAAGGAAACTCATGCAGGAGTTGGGTGACGCAGCAGCGGACGTTTTAGATCAGGCCGCCAGAAGCGGTGCAGAGATTGTCCTGGCAGAGGCAGAAAAGAAAGTGCCCGTTGACACAGGGACACTCAGAGACAGTCTCTTGATTAAAAAGAGCAAGCTCAAAAATGCCCACATTAAAAGCCAGTACTATGTAACAAAGAAAAGTGGTGTGGACTATTTTGTACCCGTGGAGCTTGGCACCTCCAAGATGAAAGCGCAGCCCTTCCTGCGACCGGCGGTGGATGAAAACACAAGAACCGTAGCCACGAAAATCAACGCTGAAATCCTAAAAGCAATCGGGAGGATCAAATGATGCGGCTGGAAGAAGCAGTAAGCGCTTATTTACAACCCAAGCTAAACAATCAGCTCTATCCCTTCCTGCTGCCGCAAAATACTGCCCTCCCTGCCGTGGTCTACCATCCCGTTTCAGTGGAGAGGCTTCACAGCCTCGTTTCGGATAGCGGGTTTGTCAAACAAAGGCTGCAGTTTTCGTGTTACGGAAAAAGTTACAAGGAGTCCGTGCAACTGGCAGAGAGTATCCGCCAAGAGCTACAGAATTACACCGGCCAGATGTCTGGCCTATCCATCGGCAGTGTGTTGCTGATAGAGGAAATAACAAACTATGAAGCCGGTACCAATGTGTACTCTGTATCCATAGAATTTGAATTTCAATTTGAGGAGGGGTAAACCATGGCGATCGCTGGTAAAAGCGGGAAACTGGCAATCGGGGCAAGCACGGTCGTTGATGTAAGCAGCTGGTCTCTGGAACTGGGTGCCGATACCTTGGACGTGACAGCCCTGGGGGATGACTGGAAGAAATTTATCGCTGGCCTAAAGGAATGGTCAGCTTCGGCAGAGGGTTTTTATTCCGTGCATACCGATACGACCGGGCAGAAGGCTCTGCAGGATGCTTATCTAAATAGTACGGAGGTTTCACTGAATCTGTATGTCAATGCGGTTAACTACTATGCAGGCAGCGCCTATATCTCAGGGCTTTCGGTTGAAGATCCGGTTGATGATACGGTGAGCATTTCCTTTGAATTTCAGGGAACCGGCCCGCTGACCTACAACTAGGAGGTGAAGAGTTATGCCCATTGCGGGTAAAGTGGGTGCGGTGTTTCTGCAGACAGAAGGAGTGCCTGCAGCCTTTATCAAAGAAGCAACAACCGCCAACGCGCAAAGGATGGAGTATTCTATCAATAATCCGGCCTGCAGGTATCTCGATAAAAACACGGCCGTTACGGTTTATGTGAACGATGTTGTCGTCAGTGGCGGCTACACAATCCAGCACCTTGGCGGAGTAGTACACTTCTCTTCTCCCCTTGACTCACTAGACCAGGTGACGGTCAGTGGCAGCAGTATTGCCGTTGACCAGGCAGGCGGTTTTTTTAGCTGGAGTGCAGAATTGTCTTCCGATACCGCCGATGTGACCACCTTTATAAGTGGCGGCTGGAAAGAGAATCTTCCCACCATCAACGGTTTTTCTGCTTCGGCAGAGAGTTACTGGGCGGATGAAAGGTTATCTGCAAGGCTTGGCCACGAGGTTATCCTCGCACTCTATCTGGACACCGGCATAAGTAAAAAGCGGTATGAGGGCTATGGGATCATTTCTGGAGACAGCATAGAGCTGTCCGTCGATGATGTGGTGAATGAAAGTATTGAGTTTCAGGGCAGCGGCAAGCTCTATTACAGGGAGGATTAAAAAGATGAAGTATGGCGTAACCATAGAGCTGGATAAGCCAAGGACGCTCCGATACGGTATGAATGCCCTCATTAAAATTGAGGAACTGACCGGCAAGAACCTGGCGAAACTGGACCTTGATAATATCTCCATCAAAGACCTGCGGACGATTGTCTATGCGGGTCTTTTTCATGAGGATAAAGATTTGACACCGGAAAAATGCGCGGATCTTATTGATGAATACAGCAGCATTACGACGGTGGCCGAGAAGTTGGGTGAAGCCATGACCTTGGCATTCGGTGGGAAACCGGGAAACCCCCAGGCGGTGGAAGCAGTAAAGAAATAAGCTTTGACGAGCTGTTTTCCATCGCCGTGAAGAAACTGAAACTTAAACCGGCTATGTTTTGGAGGCTGACTCCCCATGAACTTTCGGTGATGCTTGAGGGCTATGCAGAAGAGAAAGCCGAACGACGGCAGGAGCTGCTATACCTTGCCTGGCATATCGAAGCTTTCGCAAGGCAAAAAAGGTTGTTAAGCCTTACAAAAATTCTTAAGGACAGCGGGATGAAGAAAAAAACAAACAGCCGCCTGTCAACCGAGCAGCTGATGAAAATTGCGCAAAGCAAGGGGTTAAAAGTGCCTACGGTGTGGAGGTGATGGTGTGGCTGTACTTCGTAATGTTGTGGTAAAAATCGGAGCCGATATTTCAGCATTGCAAAAAGGCTTGGACGATGCGTCAAAGAGCCTAAGCAAAGCAGGCAAGAGTTTTGCATCGGTCGGCGGCACCTTGACCAAAGGCCTGACCCTCCCCATCGCAGCCGCTACCACAGGAATACTAAAGCTCGGCATGGATTTCGATAACGCTTTCGACAAAATTCGCATAGGCACCGGGGCAACGGGGGATGCCCTGGAGGAGTTAAAGGGTGACTTTAAAGCGGTTTACTCCTCCGTTCCGGCAGGGATGGCGGATATAAGCACTGCCATTGCTGACCTAAACACGCGGACAGGCCTGGCAGGCAAACCCCTTCAGGCATTGTCAGTGCAAATGCTGAACCTATCCCGGATCACCGGAGAGGACCTATCGGGCATGATTTCAAACTCCTCTCGCCTTTTTGGGGATTGGAGCATCGCTGCCGATGATACGGCTGGCACGATGGATTATTTGTTTAAGGTGTCCCAAAGCACGGGTATCGGCTTTAATGACCTAAATGCCAAGCTCGTGCAGTTTGGGGCGCCTCTTCGCCAGATGGGCTTTGACTTTGAAACGTCTGCCGCTATGCTTGGCAAGTTTGAAAAGGAAGGGGTTAATACCGAGTTGGTGCTGGGGGGTCTTCGGATTGCTCTTGGCAAGATGGCAAAAGTCGGCATCACCGACACCAAAGCCGCCCTGGAAGAAGTCACAAAACGAATCAAGGAAGCAGGCTCAACCGGGGAAGCAAACGCCATAGCCCTTGATATGTTTGGTTCAAGAATCGGCCCGGATATGGCGGCTGCCATCCGAGAAGGCAGGTTTGAACTAACAGAACTCGTGTCGAACCTGAAGACGAGCAGTGAAAGCATCAACGGAGCTGCCTTTGAAACGATGGATTTTGCCGACCAGCTCACAGTGATGAAGAATAAAGCGGCAGTCGCACTTGAGCCTTTGGGGTCTTCTCTGATGCAGGCCATTAACGCTGCCATGCCAGCCATAGAAGGGCTTATTGAGAAGCTAACCGGCGTTGTTGATTGGTTTGCCAATCTAAACGGTGGCTCGAAAATGCTTGTCTTGTCCCTCATTGGTGTTGCTGCAGCCATTGGCCCGGTATTATCCCTGGTAGGCAACCTGACCAGCGGTATAGGCTCTGCAGTGAAAATGGTGCAATGGTTGGCAGATGCCAACACCCTGGCAACCCTTAAAACCACGGCCATGACCGTAGCACAAAAGGCAGCGGCGGCGGCACAGTGGCTTCTCAATGCAGCCATGTCAGCCAATCCCATCGGTATCATTCTTGTCGCTCTTGCTGCACTGGTGGCGGCAATCGTCTATTTGTGGAATACCAATGAAGGGTTTAGAAATGCTGTGATTGCGATTTGGGACGGCATCATGAGTGGAGTAAAGGCGGCGATAGATTTTATCCTGAATCTGTTTGCCACTGTGGTCAACTTCTTTAAGAACAACTGGCAAAGCGTTCTCCTCTTTATGGTGAATCCCTTTGCCGGTGCTTTTAAATATCTCTATGAAAACAGTGAGAAGTTTCGCTCGTTTGTCAATAACCTGCTGTCTACCATCAAGCAATGGTTTACAGGCCTTTATACCGGGATCAAAAATACGGTCTCAAAGGTTGTCGCAAGCATACAAAGTGCTTTCAATGGTGTAAAGACCTGGATGAGCAATTTTATCGCAAATGGAGTGCAGTGGGGTAAGAATCTGGTAAAGGGGATTGCCGATGGCATTCTCTCCGGCGTGAAATGGGTCAAGGATGCTGTGGCAAGCGTGGCGGATGGGATTAAACGGTTTCTTGGGTTTTCTTCTCCCACTGAAGAAGGACCCGGCGCAAAAGCAGATCTATGGATACCGAATCTGATTACTATGTTAAAAAAGGGTCTTGATGCCGGGATACCTGAGCTTAATGCCTCCCTCTCTGCCGCTATGAATCCGGATATTCATGCTACAACCGCTCTTGCTGTTTCGGGAGAAAGCATGGGAAGATCCGTCAATATCACCATCACCGGCAACTACATCAGGGATGATGACGACATCGACGAAATTGCAGCAAAGCTTGTGAGGAAGTTGAAGCTATTAGGTATCGGGTAAAGGGGGGCGTGGGGTGTTTGCACTAAGTGTGGCAGGAGCCGATAAAACAGGGTTGTTAAAAGCACATTCTCTGAGAATCAAACGTGCGGCCGAGGGCAGAAACGAGTGCGGCTTTACCCTCATTTCCCCTTACGCTTCTTACAATCCCGCGATTGGAGCCGAGGTAATCGCCAGGCTTGACGGAGAAATCGTTTTTGGCGGCGTCATTAAGGAAAGGCGGATTCAACGGCTTAACAAAAACGGGATTATCTACTCTTCCATTCAGGTCGCCTGTCAAGGCTACAACCATATCCCCAAAAGAAGAACGATCCAGTATCGCCCGGACAATGTTTCAGCCGGTCATGCGGTACGATACATGCTAGAGAATGTGCTGCAAGCTGAAGGCATCACCGAGGGTATAATCGAGGATGGAATTGCCCTGTTTGGCTATGATGCAGAACTTAAATCAGTACGGGATGTCCTTGATGATTTGGCAGAAAGCTGCGGCTTTAAATGGTATATAGCCGATGATAAAAGGTTGTTCTTTCTTAAAAGCGACACCATTCCGGATGCCCCTTTTCAGCTGCTTGAAGAAGGCGGCCCGTTTTTAGGTTTCTTTGACGTAGAAGTAACCGATACGTTGGAGGGCTACCGAAATAAGCAATTTGTAAGAGCCGGGGACCGAATCATCGTTATGCAAAATGACAGTGAGATTGCAGCTAGGTCAGCGGTAGAAGGGGGTACGGGTGTTTATGGCGAGGTAGAGGAAAACATCAATGTCCAGGAAAGATTAGATGCGGAAAGGCTGGCAGACGAGCTTTTATTTCGCTATGGATCTCATATTCCGGCAACATTGAGTTTCTCTACAAATACCCTTGGCTTTGATGCGGGACAGAGACTCTATGTAGAGCTTCCATCCTATGGGGCATCCGGGAGTTACCTTATTGAGCAGGTTGATATCACCGATGCCGGAGGCGGCCACCTGCAGTTCTCCGTTTATGCTGTAAAAAAGAATTTTGAAAAGACCACGAAAAGAAAGGAAACCTGGCAGGACTATTTTCAAAAGCTTGTTAACAGTTCCAAATATGGAACCGGCAGCACCGAAGAAGGAGCACTGATTTATTCCTGCGATACGTTGGTGATCGATTCGAATGAAAAAACAACCCTTAATCTTTCCCCGACGGTATCCACCACCACCCACCTGTATCTTGCCTTCACGATAACGGGAAATGCCACAACGGCATCCCAGCTGCAAATTAAACTGCAGTTTAATGGAGAAACAGTCAGAACGTATCGTCATGTGCTGTCCATCGGGAATAACACCCTTTCCGTCAGTACCATTATCAGTTCGGTGAAAGCCGGAAGCCATTCCGTGCGCCTGATTCTTAGTATGGCTAGCGGAACGTTAACGATTGCTGCAGGTGAACATGATGGGTATATTCGTGCCGTTGGAATGGCCGGGATTGGTACGGCTCCTCCGGAAGCAAACTGGGTGGAACCGGTTGCCTATGTGGATGGGAGCGGAAATGTTCACATTATCGACAGCATACTATTCCCACCAACGGTAAACCAGGGCCATGTCAAACAGGTGCCGTATGTAAATATCACAAGTGATGTCTTGGTGGGGTACGAAACAGATACCACCGGTGTTGATAATTGCCTCTGGTTTAGATATCCTCTTGCCCTTTCCTTCCATGGCAGGGCTTGTGTGCCTTTTATTGTAGTAGAGATCAAAGTCAGTATGCAGCCGCAAGTATTACTAGCAGCTGCAAGAATTAGGCCGCCGGTCTTTAGAATAGATGAAAAGACCGCTGTAGCACCGGGCAGCTTCAGAGCTGCAGCAAAAATGAATTACGTAAATGTGGGGGTGATCTAGGTGCAGGCAACAGCAAATTGGTACCATAACGCGATTCTTAAAATCTTCAACAAGGAAATCTCATGGATGAACGATACCATAAGAGTAATGCTTGTAACCGATAGTTATATTCCCGATAAAGCAACCCATCAATATAAAAGCAACATCATTGGGGAGGCAACAGGGACAGGCTATACCGCAGGAGGGGTTGTTCTTGGCACAAAGACGGCCACCATTGATAACGCCACAGGGGTTCTGACCTTAGATGCGGCAGACAGTGTTTGGGTCAATGTCACGCTTTCGAATGTCAAGTATGCAGTAATTTACGATGACAGCCATTCAAGCGATGCATTGCTCGGGTATATTGAGCTGGACCTGCCGGTCAGCCCACTCAATCAGAACATGGCGATAGAGTGGCACGCCGATGGGGTTTTTAGCATCACCCTAGGAGGTGGCACTGTATGAGCAACTTTGTAAAGAATTGTGAGACGGGAGAGCTTATAACACTTCCAAAAAGCAAGCCTGACTTCGCAGTTAAGGGGAAAGCCCTGGTGGAGCTCTTTAGTGAACGTACGGGGAAAAAAGTGCTCGAGGCTGAAACGGAAAACATCATTAACAACGTGTTAGCCAAAGACAGCTTTATATCAGGCTTTGATAGCCTGTTTGGCTGGAACCAGCATGGAACACCCAGGCGGTCGATGTTCCAAAACATCGTGCTGACCAACTACACAGGCCCGGAAGACCCGGATGCTTTTTATGTCAAAGGAGATACCATCGGCTGGGCCGCGAAAATGGATGGGTACATTGGAGCTGATGTAAAACGAGGTTCGATTAATGTCGCGGAATCCAGCAGGGATTATGGAGAATATAAGTTAGTGTTTGACTGGCCAACCCATTCTGGCAACGGTACTTTCAATTCGATTTGGTGGGCTGGCGTCAATGGTTATGAACCCCAGATAGACTTTATTAACTTAGGGTCGACCTCGATTCCCGGAACGAATACGCCTACGTATAGAACGTGCATGGGTCCAAGATATGGTGTGTATGTGCCTCAAAATACCGGCGTCATTATTGTAAAAACGCCCACCTATGACGGGATGAACCACCCCACCAACTTTAGCAGCCATTCATCGGACACTTTGGACTTAAGCTATATTGACACAAAGATTCAGGGGATCTGGTGGGATGGGGAGTTCTTTTGGATCTATGGCGATACCAACCGAAAGTATTACAAGTGTGATGGAAACTTCAGCGTTCTCCTTGAATTTGATGCACCACCGGCCGCATCCAGTGCAGCCTCCAGATATAACTTTACTACCTGTAAGGGGAAGTTTTTTACCTATACGCAGGAGGCAACTGATGATTGGTCGTTTCGGCGATACAGTTATCAGGGTGTTGTAGAAAGTGTGTTCAATCTATATGGGCAGGAAGGTATAACAGCGCCGTCAGCCATGCATATCGTTGGCGATGCAAAATGTTTGATTTTCCACGAAGCAAATCTAAGAAAAATTGCCCTTATAGATGAAAATGGGGTCACACTCAAATTTGCAGTTACTGCGAATGAGCAGGCTACGAATAGCTATTTAAGCAACAGAAGCTTACTATATGACCATAAGAGAAATATCTACTATGGAAGGTATATGTACTACAACAACTATTCCCACCTCCATTTCCAGCCTACCTGGTATCCCGGAGCGCAAACACTGCTGGCTTCTCCGGTGACAAAAACAAACTCCAATACAATGAAAGTTACGTATACCTTCAAAGTGGCGCTCCCACAGTTTTAAACGAAATATCGCTTACGACACCTTTAAAATTTCAGGGGTGTTTTTTTATGCCCATAATTGAAAGTGAGGAATGAAGAATGAAATCTATCTGGACAGCGACTCAGTTAACCTTTAGTGTCATAGGTGCTTATGTAGGTTACTTTTTAGGTGGATGGGACGGATTCCTATATGCCCTTGTGGCCTTTGTGGTTGCCGATTATGTAACGGGAATTATGGTCGCCATTTTGGAGAGGAAACTCTCAAGCGACATAGGTTTTCGGGGGATTTTCAAGAAAGTAATGATTTTTACCCTTGTGGCTGTGGCCCACACCATCGACACCCATATCCTCGGAGATGGGAGTGCCATTCGCACTGCAGTCATCTTTTTCTATCTCTCCAATGAAGGCATCAGCATACTGGAAAACGCAAGTGTGATCGGCCTTCCCATCCCTGAAAGGCTGCAAGCTGTGCTGGCTCAACTGAGCGGTAAGGGGGATGAGTAAAGTGAAGCTGATAACCAAATACATGACCCGGAATGACTGCTATACTGCCGGGCGTAAGATTACCCCCAAAGGTATCATGGTCCATTCCACCGCGACGCCTGGTATCATGGCTGCTGACTGGTTCCGTCGTTGGAACAAATCCTACAAAGCCGGTGAAATAAACAGGCAAGTGTGTGTCCATGCCTTCTTGGATGATAAAGAAGTCTGGCAATACCTGCCCTGGGACCACCGAGGCTGGCATGCAGGGGGAGACGCCAACAATACCCACATCGGTTTCGAGATCTGCGAGCCGGGTGGGTTTTCTTATTCTGGCTCCACTATGGTCGGTTATGACGCCGCAAAGCATGAAGCCTACTTCAGAAAAGCCTGGCAGAACGCAGTTGAGCTCTGTGTGCTGCTCTGTAAAGAGTACGGGCTCACTGAAAGAGATATTATTGGTCATGCCGAAGGGCATAGGCAAGGAATTGCCAGCAATCATGCAGACCCGTTGCACTGGTTCCCTAAACATGGAGAGAGCATGGATACATTCCGGGCTGATGTCAAGAAGCTACTCAACGCCGAGAACGCTCCCACGCCGCCGCAGAAGCTCTACAAGGTGCAGGTCGGGGCGTATTCGGTCAAGTCCAACGCCGAAGCTATGCTCACCAAGGTTAAGGCGGCTGGATTCAAAGACGCTTTTATCAAAACTGAATAAACTGCCTATCTGGTACGCAAGCTCCCCTCTTCTGTCTGTAGACGGTAGAGGTGAGCTTTTCTTTTTCCACCTTGATCAGATACCTACAAAAACGGATTTGTCCGGTACTCAAACCTGACTTTTCTGTCCTGTGGATGGTGGAAGGGTTAAACGCCCTCCGATTGGAGGAAATGAAGATGACAAATTTTACAGACGAAAAATCGGAAACCGGTTATAAGAAAAAACCTGTTACACAGAATCAACTGCAGCGTGAAGTCGATTATGTAATGGCACAGAGAATCCTTGAATCCTTGCTTGATAAAGGATTAATTTCCCTGTCAGAATTCAACAAGATAACTACACTAAATCGCGAATCTTTTTCTCCGGCTTTAGCACCGATCATGCCCTAAAATCGTTGATATTAGTTCGGTTCAGAGTTAATATGTAACACTGACAAGGAGGTGAGAACTTGAAAAAGGTAACGAAAATCGCCCAAAATACAGCTGATTTTACCGAACGGCCCAAGCTGCGTGTTGCCGCCTACTGCCGTGTCTCTACCGACAGCGATGAACAGCTGGTCAGCCTTGAAACGCAGGTAAAATACTACGAATCCTACATTAAAACAAATCCTGATTGGGAGTTCGCCGGACTTTATTATGACGAAGGCATCACAGGCACCAAAAAGGAAAAGCGGACTGAACTGCTTCGAATGATTGCTGACTGTGAAAATAAGAAAATTGACTTTATCGTAACAAAGTCCATCAGCCGGTTTGCTAGAAACACTACGGACTGCCTAGAACTGGTCAGGAAGCTGATTAACCTCGGCATCTTTATTTATTTCGAGAAAGAGAACATCAACACCGGCTCAATGGAAAGTGAGCTCATGCTGTCAATCCTATCTGGACTGGCTGAAAGCGAATCAGTCTCCATCGCGGAAAACAGCAAGTGGTCGGTAAAGCGCCGGTTCCAAAACGGCACTTACAAAATAGCGTGTTCGCCCTATGGCTACGATGCCGTAAGTGGTGAGCTGGTTGTAAATGAACAGCAGGCTGAAATCGTCCGATTCATTTTTTCTGAAATTCTGTCCGGAAAAAGCCTTTACAAGATTGCGGATGAGCTGAACCGCCGCAGTATTCCATCCAAGAAAGGCGGCCGATGGACAGGCACTACTATCCGAGGTATGGCTTGTAACGAAAAATACATCGGCGATGCTATCTTTCAGAAGACCTATAGCGACAGTCTGTTCAACAGACATAAGAACAATAGCGAAAAAGAGCAGTATCTAATTCGGGATCACCATGAACCGATTATCAGTCGTGATGATTTTGAAGCCGCCCAGAAGGTCATTGAGCAGCGTGGTAAAGAAAAGGGCGTGGAAAGGTACAATGAGAAATACTTAAGCCGATACCCCTTCTCCGGGAAAATCATCTGCAGTCAGTGTGGTGGCACATTTAAGCGCCGAACCCATTCCAGCGGACGCAAATACATTGCATGGTGTTGCACCACCCATATTCAAAACATCGGAAAATGCTCTATGAAATACATCCTGGATTCAGATTTTGAATACGCCTTCATTACTATGATAAACAAGCTAATCTTCAGTCATCAAACAGTGCTGAAGCCTCTACTGATAGGCCTGCGCGGTGTGAATACTGACGATAGCCTCGTTAGCATTCAAGAGATTGATAACAAACTTGAGGAAAACGCAGAACAGCAAAATGTGCTAGTCAGTCTGATGACCAAAGGATATCTCGACCGCGTTGTTTACAAGAAAAGCAGCAATGATTTACTTCAGGAAGCCGATCGATTACAGCGTCAGAAAGAGTCCATCTACCGCCTACTACAAAGCGGGAACCAGCATTTGAGCGAGGTCAGTACCTTACTGCAATATGCCACCAAAGCAACCATGCTAAAACACTTTGACGGAGATGTTTTCGGGAATTTCGTCAAACAGATTATTGTATATTCCCGGACAGAGATTGGATTTGAATTAAAATGCGGCATTACATTGAAAGAAAGGCTGGTGAGATAAATGGGCCACACACCATATGGTTATCGGATAGAAAACGGCAAAGCCTTGATAGATGAGCTTGCTGCTGAGCAGATAAAGGCGCTATTTCAGGCTTATGTATCCGGTGATTCCTTAGTGACTGCTGCACAAAAGGCAGGAATTTTAACATCCCATGCGGCTATCGGAAACATACTCCGGAATAAACATTACATCGGTGATGAGTACTACCCGCCAATTATTGATTTGGACACGTTTGAAACTGCCGAAACGGAACGCATCAGGCGAGCCGAAAAACTCGGTCGGGTCTATGGACCAAAACCTAATGATGAAGTCATATATCCCACCGCCTTCCGCATCAAAGAAGGCACTGAACGGTTAGACGACCCCTTCCAGCAGGCGGAATACGCCTACAGCCTGATAGAAAGCGAGGTGTAAATTGTGAATGTAAGTAAAAACGTCACCGTGCTCCCAGCCAGGAAGCATGCCAGAGGCAAAAAAGAAGATGAGGAAAAAGCTAAACTCCGGGTGGCTGCCTACTGTCGAGTTTCCACGGACAGCGATGAGCAGGCCACCAGCTATGAAGCACAGATTGAACATTACACAGCCTACATCAATGGTCATCCGGACTGGGAGTTGGCAGGCATCTATGCGGATGATGGCATCTCCGGAACCAACACTAAAAAGCGGGAAGAATTCAACCGCATGATTAACGAGTGCATGGCAGGCAACATTGATATGGTCATTACCAAGTCTATCAGCCGATTTGCGCGAAACACGCTGGACTGCTTGAAGTATATCCGCCAACTGAAGGAAAAGAATATTTCTGTGTACTTCGAAAAGGAGAACATCAATTCCATGGATTCCAAGGGCGAAGTCATGCTTACGATTATGGCCTCCCTCGCCCAGCAGGAAAGCCAATCTTTAAGCCAGAACGTAAAGATGGGACTGCAATACCGCTACCAGCAGGGTGAAATACAGGTCAACTGTAAATGGTTCCTCGGGTATACCAAGGATGAGAACAAGCGACTGGTCATTGTTCCAGAGGAAGCGGAAATCGTAAAGCGCATCTACCGGGAATACCTTGAAGGAGCCAGCATGCTGAAAATTGCCCGTGGCCTTGAAGCAGACGGCATCCTAAATGGCGCTGGCAGGGAAAAGTGGCACACCAGCAACATTAACCAGATTTTGCGAAATGAAAAATATATCGGCGATGCCCTCTTGCAGAAAACATATACAACGGACTTCCTCACGAAAACACGGGTAAAGAATCATGGCATCGTTCCGCAGTATTATGTAGAAAACAGCCATGAAGCCATCATCCCGCGTGAAATTTTCATGCAGGTGCAGGAAGAACTTATTCGACGCCGCATCGTCCATACCAGCCCTAACGGAAAGAACAGAACATTCAGCAGTATTCACTGTTTCTCGAACATGATTATTTGCGGAGGCTGCGGAGAGTTTTACCGCAGGATTCATTGGAACAACCGAGGTAAAAAGTCGGTTGTTTGGCGCTGTATCAGCAGGTTAGAAAATACCGGACTTTACTGCGACGCCCGAACGGTGCTGGAAACCACAATTGAACAGGTACTGGTCACAGCTATCAATAAGACACTCTGCGACAAGGATTCCTTCCTTGTCACCCTGCAGAATAACATCGAAACTGTCCTATGTTGCAATAATGACCAGACGCTGGAAAGCATCGACAAGCGGCTGTCACAGCTGCAAGCAGAGCTTTTAAAGCTGGCAAGCTCCAAGGCCGACTATGAGAAAGTTGGCGATGAAATTTACCGTCTTCGCGAGGAAAAGCAGAAGCTTCAACTGGAAAGCGCAGGTCGAGATGAAGTGAAAAAACGGATTGCAGACATGGGCACTTTCCTGCGGGAACAGCCAACCGTCCTGACCGAATATGACGAGCAGCTTGTCCGGCGGCTGATTGAAAAGGTCACAATCTACGAGGACAAATTCACCGTGGAATTCAAGTCCGGCATGACTGTGGATGTTAATGAATAAGGACAAAAACAAGCAAGGCACTCTACGACTTTTGAACGCAGAGTGCCTTGCTTGCTCTATAAACGAACTGGGAATCACTTTTGAGGTTTTGTGAAGTGCAAAAATTATCATATCTCTTTATAATCCCACAGCTCAGGTGGAAATCTTGTAAGACATTTTTTTGATTCTTGCTTCGGAATTGATACTACCAACAGCTTTCTCGGTCTTGTCATTGCAACATAAGCTATTCTCATTAATTCATCATCAAGTTGACCTGAATATAGAAGTGAAGGCGTAATTGTTTTTCCTGTACTGCTTTCAACCATTAGGAGAGTGGCATCAAACGATTCTCCCTTTACCCCGTGAACGGAGGAGATCGTGGTACCTATTGTCGTTCTTTTTTCGAAGTATTCATTTAGAGGTCTGTCCAGAAATCCTGTACTAAATGATTTACCGACCTTAACACGAGTTTTAAGCTTTATTATGTCTGTAGTATTCCGTGAATCAGAAATAGAAATAATCCCTTGCTGTTTTAATTCATCCATTTTTGAAATAAGCGAGTGTTTCCAGTCCTTCAGCGCTGAATTGGCGTTTGGAAGCGATGAAAGCAATGAAATCACTTTTTGCTTCCACGTTGAATATTCCATGGTGTTTTCTATTGCTTGCCTCACGTCATCAGACGACAAACCGTTAGCATCGCCTATCATTATGTAAAATAAAGCCTTCTCACACTGAGCATAGGCTTCTTTTCTCGATGCACAGTGCCATAGGTAGGTTGCTAAAGCCAGTAAGCGTGTTTCTGTCGTCTGCCATAGGTCGGGAATATCGGTATTTGAATGAATTCTCCCTCGTGTTAATATGGCGACGGAATCATCATCTGGATTAATGCCGTTGATATTACAAAGCTGTAAAAACCAGTTAATTACTTCCCCTTTTGTTTTTTTAGATGTCACTTGAAGCAATACTGGTTTAGAACCAAAATCAAAATGCTCACCTTTTGCTTCTGCAGGTTGTTTCCCTGATAAGATGGCTGAGAACTTTGAGGTCGCATTGCAAATATGCTGAGAGCTGCGAAAATTTGCTGTAAGATATAATGCGTTCCAGTGGGTATTACTTAATTTTTCTTTGAAATATTCAGGAGTCGCATTTCTCCATTCGTATATAGCCTGGTCGGGATCTCCAACAATCACTACAGTAGACGCACCATTTTCTGCAAGCAACTCAATTATTTCCATTTGTTCACAAGAAGTGTCCTGCGCTTCATCGACCATTATTACAGGAAATCTGTTGGCTATTTCATTTGCGATTACAGGATATTTCTTCAATAGTAATAATGATAATGCCGGTACTTCACGCTGTGTCGCAAAACCTTTTTTCAACATTGCTTTTTTTAATGATACACAAGGTTTTGGAGAAGCCACACCACATGAAATCGGCTGATCATTTTTTAGAAGTTTGTTATCAGACCAATGAAACCAACCAGGATTATTAACACAACCATTTTGGTGACATTCCCTTTTTGGATATTGAAGTTGGCCGAGATTATCGTAAATAATCCTTGGACGTCTTCTTTCTGTCGGTTGCATTAAATATCCAAAGCGCAGAAAAATAAATGTATTTATAAAACTATCAAGCGTCCCAATAAAATGAGGAAAGCCGATGTTTTGAAATTTAGTCTCGGCCAATTCCTTTGTTTGGCGGAGTATTTCTTCACTTGCCACATTTGTAAAAGACAAAACCGCTATACCTCGATAAACATATGGCCACGTTTCAAGATATTTTGAGAGCTTTTTACCAACGATAAAAGTTTTACCGCTTCCTGGGCAGGCACATAAAACTACTTTCCCTTCGGCATTCAGAAATGCATTTTGTTCATCAGTCAGCGTTACCATCTATTTTCTCCTTCGTCACCGAAAAGATGGCTTTTTGAATGTATTCCGGTACTATAAAATCCCCATTGCTGTCACTGTCTTCAAAAGAACCATCGGCCTTTTTTATAAGAATTTTTTTATCGGTTATTCTTTTAGTCAGTGCTTGAGCGACCTCTGCTTTCTGCTGGGAGCGTTCTCGCATAAATAGCCAAACACAAGTGGCCTTCGCGTTTACATTTGTCAATTGCTCAACCTGATTGAACAAAGCCTTGCCTACCTGCGGGTGCACGTCGATTATAGCGCTAAGTATATACGGAATATTTACTTCAGTTAACGCCAGGGCATATTCGAGCGTTTTTGGAGCACCAAATACACCTATGTGCGCCGTCCGGCAAAGCTCAACAATTTTGTTATATCTGCCGGACGGGATACCTATTTCGAGCTTTGAAACTACACAATTTAAGTCTGCATGGGAGCAGTCATAGTCTATATCTTTGGAGATATATTGTGCTTGATTTGATTTGTCTGTGCAACGATCATCATCAGTTACTATCGCTGCCTTGATGGTTTGTCTTTGCGGGTCGTTTGCAAAGCACAGTAATTTTGAAAAAGGTTCGAAAGAAACTCCATCAACATTAACAACCGTTATTGCATATTTATCAAATGGGCGATCAATCTCCTTCGCTAAACAGGGGAGGATAAGTGCCTCACAAATACCTTCCACAAATATAATGCCTTTGGCAAACAGCATTTGTGATTTTGTAACGTCAAGGTATCTCTCCAGGTAATACTTATCCTTGTCGTCCAAGTTGCTTTCGGAAAGAGATAAGCATTCAATTCTGTGCTTGTTTTCAAACAGCAGAACGATTTTGTCTATACCAATTCTGGAGATAAGCGTCGGAGAATGTGATGTGTATATTACTTGAACATTATCTTTATTTGAGTTTTTTTCAAAAAAGCTATGAACAAGCTCTTGAAGCTGGGGATGCAAATGAGCTTCCGGCTCTTCCACCATCAGTAAACTGAAAAGCGTTTCTGCCGTTGTAGCCTCGATGTCTCCCAGCACTGCTGCCATAAAGAGTAGATTATTATAGCCCAGCCCATTTTGCATGATCTCAAATTTTTTACTTAATTCAGATGACAGAGCTTCTTTGATCTCGTCTGTAAGAGTTTTGCTTTCAGTTGTCCAAACATCAATGAAAACCCCCTCTGCATCAGAATCTGTGGTTTGATTCCATTCATCTTCAGAGTAAAGGTCTTTAACTTGTTGAAGTATCGGATTGTCGTTTTTTATGTATATCCAGCGAGGCCTGAGCCACGCTCTCAAAGAAGCAGCAATTGATTCGAACTTGGGCTCAACTAACCCGACTCCTACTTTTTGCCGTAGCAAATCCTGTTCAAGCACTGAGAGGTTAGTATTGATAATGTCTCGAAGCTGATTTACAGACTGTTGCCCTTCAATATTGGCATTTGCAAGTTTGACTGCAGCCAGAACCTGCTCTTTCGCTTCGTCCGTATTTACTATAGAGCCGAACAGATTAGCCAGTTTGCCTGACCTGGTCGGCTTTAATTCATTTTCCGCATCTCTGAGCGCACCCAAGTAAGCAGTTTGAATCGACTCAAGGGTTTCAGACGATAAGTTGTTCCCCTCAACTGGGCCTCCCCATATCTGATAACGTATTTTCTCTTTACCGTCCGGCAGTTGAACAGCGTAATATTTTATATGGAACTCACCTTTTGTATTATTCTCCGGATTCCAGATCTCAAATAAGTCAGCCGGGACTTCGTCGAGATATACATCGATGAAGGCTTCGTTACTTCGTATCCCTCGGCTGTCTGTATGAAAATCAGAGAGGTTAAAATATATTTCCTTTCGATATGAAGTGGTCGAAAACGCAAGCCTCAATGCATCGACAAGCGCAGATTTACCGCAATTGTTTTCGCCGATAACAGCATTGACACCCTTTTTGAAAGAAGCCGTTATGCCCTGACTATCAAAAACCCTGAAGTTGCGGATGATTACTTTCGAAATATACATATCTCCACCTCACGTTTTTCCATATTTACATTTCCCAGCTACGCAATATATGCATTTCGCGTAGCTTTTCTGATTTCTCATTATTGCAATACCCAGCAACCTGTTTTCAGCTATCCCCGACATCCAACCTGACCACACAACCTCGCCAAATCTAAAATACATTTAAATCTACCACTCGCGAACCCATGTTATCTAAATCGACCACTCGATAAGCACCGACATCTAAATCGCTCTGTTACCTTCACCATCAGCATCTTTGACTTGTTCCCGAGAAGCGATATTTTTGTGATTTTTACACATCGGAATTTTACTCTCAAACCTCGAAAAGCCTTTATTTCAAGTCCTTTTTACACTCCTACTCTTTCACCCTTGTTATCAATACTACCGTCTCAACATGAATTTTTTAGGCAATATGTCATTTCAGAGAAACATAGCAAAAGTCCTGTGTTTATAGTGGTTTGATGTCCATTCTGACTTCTCAACAATAGATTTTCGATTAGGCTATTTTGTATTTTCACTTCTTCGAACTGTATTTTTTACTTTTTCTCTGGTTGCCATCTTCGACTTTCGTGACATTGCTTCGGTGCTGTTTCTCGATCTGCACCGCTTGGAATGTTTCCTTGGATATTATAGCCGGATTGTTACCCTCTGCCAGATAGTATGCATCGTGCTTTCCATCATCCAACAACCGAACATTTCCTGTGTACTTTTCATTGCTGAGCATTACATCAATCGTCCGCTTACACCATTTTCCCTTTCCGGTAGGGGACTTGATCCCCAGTCGCTCTAATTCAGATACAATACCTATCACGCTGTTGCCTTGAAGATACATATTGAAAATCAACCTTACGTTTTTAGCCTCAGACTCTTCAATAATAAGACTGCCATCACTTGCGTTCGCATACCCATAGCATTTTCTGTTATATAGCTTTGAAGTACCCTGTGCGGCACGTTGTTTGATGCCCCATTTGATATTATCGCTGCGTGATTCATTCTCTGCCTGAGCAATTGACTCTATTATTGAGATCATGAGGTCATTATCTGTATCGGCTGTATCAAGTACTTCCTGTTCAAATATAACACGAACACCGAGAATCCTTAGCTGGTTCAACGCATCAAGAATCTCTACCGTATCTCGGCCAAATCTGCTGATGCTTTTGGTTAGGATAATTTCTATATCACGCGACTTACAATCCTGCAGCATACGAGAAAACTCTTTACGAGTGGAACCTGTCTTGCTTGAAGCAATATCTATATATACATCAACCAATAGCCATTTAGGATTAGCTGCTGTTAATCTTGTTAGCGCCGATACTTGAGCGGCAAGGCTTTTAAGCTGCTCAGCACTGTTTGTACTCACACGACAATAAATACCTACTCGCTTTTCACGCTTTTGTGGCAACGGTGGGATATAATGTATTCTTTTATTATCAGCCACGACAACACCTCCGCAACTTTCATTGACAAATAGGAATTGTCTCCACTCTTAGATGCTCTCTGGATCCAATCTTAAGCGATAAAATATCTGAAGCCATTCTGGTTGCTTCTCTAACGAATCTTTTATATCCGCAATGGTTCTTTTACCAATTCGCCTATCTAAAATGGCAAACATTTTTACTAACGGATTTTCGGAATTTAAACTTTCTTTAATGCTTTGATTTCGATATTTTTCAAGTGCATCACAAAATTCTTCATCGGTATATTCCGTTCGAGATTCCATGGGAACAGTATCCATAAGTGACCAAAATTCATCCCAATATTCTCTAATGCCAACAGGATTAAGATTTTTCTTATACCCATTTTCAATAAAATAGGTATTGACTGTTTCCCACGAAAATTGTTTCATCAATTTATTATCCATGTAGATTTCAAAAATACGACACCCATCCATTCCAACATAGGAAGTACAGTTATAGCGAATTCGTCCGCGTAGACATTCGGCAAGCATTTCTTGTTCCAGATATTTGCGCATACCACTCCAAGAGCCTAGTATTTTACCCATTCAATCACCTCACAAATAACGATTTATCACCACACGGCTAATAAACATATTAACACATTTTAGGTATGTTGATTAGCCTATTATACAACATTTCTAACTCTACAACCTAAAAATCAATACTGACCACACAACCTCTATCAAATCCAAAAAACATCTAAGTCGACCACTCGCTAACCGATGACATCTAACCTGACCACTCGTCAAGCACTGACATCTAAATCGCTCTGTCACAAGGAAAAACGCTTGTTTTGACCTGTTCCCACGAAGCAAAATATTAGCAAATTCTAAGCAGTGGTTTTCAACCACGAAACCCCGAAAAGCCCTTATATCAAGGCCTTTTTCACACCTACTTCTAAACCCTTGTTATCAATACTACCGTCTCAACGTGGTTTGTGTGCGGGAACATATCGACTGATTGGGCCTCGACGGGGTTGAAGCCATTTTCAGCAAGGAATTTGATGTCTCTGGCTAATGTGGCTGGGTTGCAGGAAACATAAACGACCCGCTGCGGAGACATTTTAATAATTGTTTCCAAGAGAACTTGGTCACATCCTTTGCGGGGAGGGTCAACTACTACGACGTCGGCGCGAAAGCCTTTTTTATAGAGCGAGGGCACGACTGTTTCTGCTGCGCCCACATAAAAGGTGGCATTTGAGATATTGTTTATGGAAGCATTTTTACGGGCATCCTCCACCGCTGCTGCCAGCGATTCTACGCCAATCACTTTTGCCGCGCTGCGCGCGAGAAAGAGCGAGATGGTCCCGATCCCACAATAGAGATCAAACACAGTTTCTTGGCCCGATAGGGCGGCATATTCCAGCGCTTTCTGATATAAGCGACTGGTCTGGCTAGGATTCACCTGAAAAAAGGAGCGGGGGGAAACATGAAACTCCAAGTCTTCCAGCTTTTCACGCAGCCAGGGACGCCCCCAGAGGGTGATATCCTCTTTCCCTAGGATAGTGTTGCCGCGCCGGGTATTGACATTTTGGACAATACCGCAAAGATTGGGAATAGCTTCCCGCAAGGCATTGCAAAACAGCTCTTGCTTTGGCAGAGCTGTACCATTAGCCACAATGACAACAAGGGTTTCTCCGGTAGCAAAAGATGTCCGAGCAAGAACATGGCGGACAAGGCCTTGGTGCTCCTTTTCCTGATAGGCAGTAATACCTAATGTCTGCAAAATATTACGGACAGTGTGGATTACAGCATCGTTTGCCTGGTGTTGAATATGGCAACATTTTAGCTCGACAATGTTATGGCTTCGTTTCTCGTAAAAACCGGCTACGATCCTGTTCTTCTGTTGACCAATAGGTACTTGCGCCTTATTGCGATAATGCCAGGGATGCTCCATCCCTAATATGGGAAGCACCGGCATAGAAAGCCCGGCAATGCGTTGCAGTGCTGCTTCTACCGTCTTTTGCTTCAACTGCAGTTGAGCAGCATAAGCAATGTGTTGCAACTGACAGCCGCCGCATTGTTCATACTGTTCACATACCGGAATTACTCGCTGCGGCGAAACTGTTGCAATTGATTGCAGAAGAGCACGGGCATAATTCTTGTGCAAAGAGATGACTTTGACGGTTATCTTTTCCATAGGCAGAGCGTTGGGAACAAAAACAGTGAACCCGCGGAATCTGCCCACGCCTTCACCTTCATGGTTGAGACTTTCAATAGCTAGTTCGATAGTCTCCCCTTTTACCAAAGGAGGATGGTTATTTGCCATATTATGCCTCTGTCTCTCTTTTCCTATATTATACACCAACCCATAATGAAGAAAAAGAGACGCTGCCGTCTCTTTTTAGTGGAGTTCTTCGATATCAATTAGTCCTTCTTGATGCAGAGCCATTATGACATCTTTGAGATCTGCTTTTTTTTCTGGCGGCAGTGTTTGTACAAAAGAGTCGATCCGGTCTTGCTCCACTTTTTTAGTTACTTTCAGATTGCCTACAGTGAATGTGTCAGCCACCGCTATATCCCTCCTCAGCGTTTGTCTTATTGTGCTACGCTGCGAAACGAAATATTCCTCCGACGTAATCTCTTAACTAAACGCTGAGTATTCCGCTTAGCTAAGCGGAAAAGACTGCAGCAGCAGGACGACTCCCATGCCCACAGTTACAGTGAGCATCATGTTTTTTGAGCGCCAAGCAACGAGAAATGCGATGATACTCGCAAAGAAATAGGAATTTCCCCAAGTTAAATAGACTTGCCGTTCGACTGTGGTGACGCCGGGAACAATTAAGGCGGCAAGCACTGCTATCGGGATATAACGTAGCCAGAGAATGAGCACTCTCGGTATTTCCATGCGTGCTAACACATACATCGGCAAAAAACGGGGCAGATAAGTAACGGCAGCCATCGCGAAGATTAAGATTATTAGCTCATCCATTTTTCAGCCATCACCCCCATGGTTGCAGTGCAAACTGCCGCCAGCATAATATACCAACTACCAGGTATAGTCAAATAAAAAAGCAGTGACAATACCCCAGAGATACAAGCGGCAAAAAGCAGCTTGCGTTCAGTGCACTGTATGACAAGCAAAAAAATGAACATGGCATAAAGGGCATACTCCATCGTTATTAAGGCGCTGGGGCTGGTGAAAAAGCCGCCTAGCATCCCGCCTAAGGCACTGCCTGCCACCCAACCGCCGTAGGCTGTACCAAATAGTCCCAGCATGTACAGATGGTTTTTTTCACTCTCCCGAAACTCGCAGCAGGCCACGGCATAGTTTTCATCGGTCAGCCAAAAGGCTAAAAGCGGCAAAAACTTACGGGGAAATTGCGGAAGGTAGGTAGCTAATGATGCGCTCATCAGCAGGTGACGCAAGTTGACCAGAAAGACGGTGGCGACGATGGAGAGACTGCCGGCACCTGCCGCCAGCATACTAACGGAAATAAACTGTGCGCTTCCGGCAAAGACCAAAAGCGACATCATCACAATCAAGGGCAGACTGATGCCGGCAATACTGGCAAGCGCGCCATAGGCAAAACCGAGAGGCAGGTAACCCAGCACAATCGGTAGAGATTTTTTTGCTCCCGCCAGCAAAAGTTGTCTGGACTCCATTAGCTTCCTTCACCAACCTTAATACAAGAGCACCAGTTCAGGTAACTAGCGAACTGGTGCTCTTAATTTATTCCCTCGTTCAAGCCCTCACCAGCAGCTCAGCAAGCATGCCGGTCTGCGCAGCAAAAGCGGCAGTAACAGCCGCATCTCTCGCAAGCAATTACCGTTTGGAGAACTGCGGTGCGCGACGCGCTTTTTTCAGTCCATACTTTTTGCGTTCAATCATCCGCGGGTCGCGAGTTAGGAAACCGGCACTTTTCATCGCAGGGCGATAGTTGCCTTCTGCTTTGAGCAGAGCACGGGCAATCCCCAGGCGGATTGCGCCGGCTTGGCCGGTCGTACCGCCCCCTTCGACTCTGGCGATTATATTAAATTTTCCGACCGTCTCAGTCAGCTTCAGCGGTTGACGGACAATCAGCTTCAATGTCTCTAGACCAAAATAGGTATCGATATCTTTGTCATTGATCAAGATCTGACCATTGCCGGGAACCAGACGAACACGGGCAATGGCGCTCTTTCTGCGGCCTGTACCATAAAACTCAGCTGTTGGCATTCAACTTCCTCCCTTCTGCCTTAAAATTCCCAAACTTCTGGCTGCTGTGCTTCGTGCGGATGCTCGGTGCCTCTATAAATGCGGACTTTCTTTAACACCGCACTTCCCAGGCGATTATGGGGAATCATCCCTTTAACTGCCAGCATAACTGCCCGTTCGGGTTTAGTGGCGATCAGGGTTCCATACGAGACTTTCTTCATCCCGCCGGGATAACCAGAATGGCGGTAGTAGAATTTCTGTGCTGCCTTATTACCTGTCAGCACAACTTTAGACGCATTGATAATAATGACATGGTCGCCAGTATCAATATTGGGAGTGAAGATTGGTTTATGTTTGCCGCGTAACAAGCGGGCAACTTCAGTAGCCAACCTGCCCAAAGGCTTACCGGAAGCATCGACGATATACCATTTCCGTTGAATCTGTCCGACTTTTGGCATATAGGTGGTGCGCATTAATTTTCCTCCTTGCAAACGCAGTACTCGCGGACAAAACACCGTTAACGGGGCGGAAAACGACGATTTGGACACAGCGCTATTTTATAACAGTTTGACTGTTACTGTCAAGCAAAAGCATAATTTTATGTTAATATTTTACCTCCTGCAAGACTAAACCATGCGGTGGAACGGTCCAGCCGGCAGCACTCCGGTCTTTTACTTGCAGCAGCGGCTGCAAGTCCGCTGCCCGCTTGCCTAACCCCACTTCAACCAGCGTGCCGACAATAATACGCATCATGTTATAGAGAAATCCGTTTGCCTCGGCAGTAATAGTAATAAAACCGTCCGACTCATCCACATCCAACTGTAAAAGCAGTCGCACCGTAGTTTTTACAGCAGAAGCGCTGCCCATAAATGAACTAAAATCATGCCTGCCCAACAGCGTGGCGGCAGCTTTTCTCATTAAAGACAAATCAAGGGGAACGCGCAGATGGAACGCGCAATGACGCACCAGTACTCGGGGGTGTGGCGCATTATCAATAGTGTAGGTGTACATCTTGCTTACCGCGCTGTAACGAGCATGAAACAGCTCGGAAACTTTCTCTGCCCGGCTCACGACAATATCGCTCGGCAGCACCGAGTTAAGAGCATATGGAATCCGCTCTACCGGTATGCGGGAAGCACTGCAAAAGCTCACTACCTGACCTACTGCGTGCACACCGCTATCTGTGCGGCCCGCGGAGACAACCCGGACAGGATGGCCAAAAACGGTGTGAATAGCTCTTTCTAGTTGCTCCTGAATGGTGACAGCATTTTTTTGTAGCTGAAAACCGTGATATTGGGTGCCATTATAGCCGATTATCAGTTTAATGTTTTGCATTAAACACTCACTCCATCAGCAAAGAGGCAAGCTAAGTTAAACTTGGCTCCAAGCCATAGCAATTAGTAAAAGGGCGGAAAAGAACACGGCGAAGTAATCAAGAGGCGTGGCTTGCAGTTCACGCATCCTGGTGCGCCCTTCACCGCCGCGGTAGCAACGTGCTTCCATGGCGACTGCCAAGTCATCGGCGCGACGAAAGGCGGAGACAAAAAGCGGGACCAGGAGAGGCACCAGACTTTTGGCGCGGCGGAAGACGTTGCCGCTTTCAAGGTCGGCGCCGCGAGCCAGCTGTGCCTTCATGATCTTTTCGCTTTCTTCCATCAGCGTCGGGATGAAGCGCAGGGCGATCGTCATCATCATGGCAATTTCATGGGACGGCACACCAATTTTAGCAAGCGGCCGCATTAAGTACTCTAAGCCGTCCGCCAGCGCGATGGGTGAAGTGGTGAGCGTCAATATCGATGTGCAGACCACCAAAAAAATAATCCGCAGTGCCATAAATATTCCGAGATAGACACCGTCTGACTCTACGGTGAGAGGCCCGAGACGCACTAGTATTATGCCGCCTTTAGTCATAAAAAAATGGACGATTAAAGTAAACAACGTGATATAGAAAACCGGCCTCAAGCCACGGAAAAAGTAGCGCAGCGGTAACTGAGAAATTTGCAGCAGCCCCAAAAGGACAATCCCTAGGAGCAGATAGCCAAATAAGGTTCGTAAAATGAACACCGTACCAATAAAAAGAATAAGCGCGATAAATTTGGCGCGAGGATCCAAACGATGCAAAAGTGATTCTCCCGGCAAAAATTGTCCGATGGTAATGCTCTTAAACATATTCACCGCTTATCACCACCCATCATCTGCAAGATGGCCTCTTTAGCAGCGCTTATGCTAAAGACATTCATGGGAACTTCTTTGCCGGCCTGGCGGAGCCGATACATTAGCAAGGTCATCTGAGGAAGCGCCAGCCCTAATTCCTCCAGCACGGCGGCATCCTGAAAAACATCAGCCGGACTACCTGCTAACCTAATTTCACCATCGGCCAGGACGACCAGCCTTTCTGCCCGGCTAGCCACATCTTCCATGCTATGGGAAACAAGCACAACGGTTAGTTTATGCTCCCGGTGCAGAGCATCAATTTGGTTAAGTATTTCCTCTTTACTACGTGGGTCAAGACCAGCCGCAGGTTCATCCAAAATAACCACGTCGGGCTCCATTGCCAGCACGCCTGCCATGGCCACCCGGCGCATCTGACCGCCGGAGAGAGAGAAGGGCGAACGGTCTCGTACCTCGGCAGGATCGAGTCCCACAAGCCGAAGCGCCCTGTCCACCCGCACTGCTATTTCCTGCTCACTCAAGCCAAGATTTCTCGGACCGAATGCCACATCTGAAGCCACATTTTCCTCAAATAACTGCTGCTCAGGAAACTGGAAAAGCAAGCCTATCCGGCGGCGGATAGCGGCAAGCCCCTTTTTGTCTTTGCTTACTTGCTTTCCATCCAGATAAACTTCACCGGTTGTAGGCAGGAGCAGACCGTTTAAATGCTGGATGAGAGTAGATTTCCCTGAGCCGGTCTGACCGATAATCGCCAGATACTCTCCCTGCTCAATATCAAGTGTAATATTTTTCAGGGCAGCCACCTCAAAAGGCGTACCAGGCATATATGTATAGCTGATATTTCTCAGTTTCAGGAGCATAGTTTTGCCACCAGCTCATCGACAGTCATCACGTCCGGCGGCAGTTCTTGCCCTGCTGCCCGCAGTTCAAGAACCAGTTCGGCAATAGCCGGCACATCCAAACCAAGAGCACGCAGTTCGTCGTGCTGCTGAAATACCTGGCGCGGCTTTCCGTCCAAAACAACCCTGCCCCGGCCAAGAACAAGCACGCGGCTCGCCGCCAATGCTTCTTCCATGAAGTGCGTAATATGAATAACAGTGATGCCTTCCTCTCGGTTCAAACGACTAATGGTATCCATTACTTCCCGGCGCCCGCGGGGATCAAGTAAGGCTGTAGGTTCATCAAGCACTAGACACACCGGACGCATGGCAATGACGCCGGCGATAGCCACCCGCTGCTTCTGTCCGCCGGAGAGCAAGTGAGATGCATGCAGTCTATAAGCGGACATGCCTACCAAGGCAAGCGACTCAGCCACTCTTCTCCTGATTTCCGCCGCAGGGACGCCAAGATTTTCCGGGCCGAAAGCCACATCTTCCTCCACGGTAGTAGCCACAATCTGATTATCGGGATTTTGAAAGACCATGCCGGCTCTCTGCCTGATACGCCAGTGGTTTGTGGCGTCTGCGGTGGAAAGGCCGTCTAGCAGCATTTCCCCCTCGGTTGGGGTTAGCAGAGCGTTAATCTGCTTTGCAAACGTAGACTTGCCGGAACCATTAGGCCCCAGCACCGCCACAAACTCGCCTTTATTTATGCTAAGATTAACATCTTTTAGCGCCCAAACTTCCCCGCAACCTTCAGCAGGGTAGCGATAACCAAGCCCTCTTGCCGAAATAATCGCCACTGCGCACCCCACAAATAAGTGTCTTCATGCAAAGAAAATCGACGGCTAAATTGTCGATTTTCTTCTGGCACTATTTTTCTGCTTAGACTAATTCTAAAATCGCCATTGGCGCAGCGTCACCACGACGGGGACCAAGCTTCAAGATGCGGGTATAGCCACCTTGACGATCCTCATAACGCGGGGCGATCTGCTCAAAAAGTTTCGTGACCGCATTCTCATCGAGGAGATAGGCCAGTGCTTGGCGGCGTGCATGTAGATCGTTGCGTTTGCCTAAGGTAACCATCTTCTCAGTGATGCTACGAATTTGTTTGGCTTTGGCTTCTGTGGTCACAATTTTCTCGGCAAGAATCATAGATGTGACTAAGTTGCGTAGCATAGCGCGGCGGGGCCCACTGCGGCGCCCGAATTTTCTTAATACCACGGCTTCTCCCTCCTTTACTCGTTGCTCTCGCGCAATCTCAGGTTGAGCTCTTCCAGCTTTTGCAGGACTTCCTCAAGCGACTTTTTACCGAGATTGCGGACTTTCATCATCTCATCCTCGCTCTTTTGCACCAACTCCTGCATGGAATTGATGCCGGCCCGTTTCAGGCAGTTGTAAGAGCGCACGGAGAGATCCAGTTCCTCGATCGTCATTTCCATGATTTTGGCTTTATCGTCCTCATCTTTTTCATCAAGAATCTCTACTTCGTCCACCTTTTCCGTGAGGTTCACAAAAAGGTTGAGATGCTTAGAAAGGATTTTAGCGCCGAGGCTAATGGATTCGTCCGGACGGATGCTCCCATCTGTCCAAACCTCGATGGTCAACTTGTCATAGTCGGTGTGCTGCCCTACACGAGTATCTTCCACTTTGTAGTTTACACGTTTAATCGGCGAAAACAGGGAATCCATCGGAATCATGCCGATGGGCTGGCCAGATTGCTTGTTCCGTTCTGCAGGCACATAACCGCGACTGTTGACGGCAGTCATTTCCATATACAGATTGCCGCCCTCTTCCAGCGTGGCAATATGCATATCCGGGTTCAAAACTTCCACATCAGCCGGAAGTTTGATGTCTCCCGCTGTAATTACGCCTTGACCTGCGGCCACGATCGTCAAAGTCTGCGGTTCATCGCTATAGATTTTCATGGCCAATTGCTTCAGGTTAAGGATGATCTCAGTGGTATCCTCTAAAACACCGGGAATAGTAGAAAACTCATGCAGCACGTTTTCAATCTTAATATTGGTGATGGCGGCACCAGGCAGGGAAGAGAGCAACACGCGACGCAGGGAATTGCCAAGCGTAATGCCATACCCCCTCTCCAGCGGCTCAATCACAAACATACCGTAACGATTGTTTGCATGGCCGTCAACACGCTCAATCTTGGGTTTTTCGATTTCAATCAAAGTATCCCAACCCTCCTTCTCGATTCCATTGCCAACGCGAGGGCACTTCGTTTTCCTCTAAACTTAACGTGAATATAGCTCAACGATGAGATGTTCAGCAACGGGAAGGTCAATTTCCTGACGATTTGGCAAACGAAGCACTCTCCCAGAAAGACTCTCCCGGTCAACTTCCAGCCACTCCATGTTTCCCTGGTTTTTTGTCAACTCAGCTAAGTCTTTGAAGCGTCCTTTATCACGACTGTTTTCGCGGACAGCCACCAGATCATCTGGTTGAACCAGGAAGGAAGGAATTGTGGTTTTACGACCGTTGACACTGAAATGGCCGTGTTTCACCATCTGACGCGCCTCAGGACGGGAGAGGGCAAACCCCATCCGGAAAACAATATTGTCTAGGCGGGACTCCAAAATTTGCAGGAGGTTTTCGCCAGTGATACCTTTGCGTCGGTCGGCTTCACTAAAATAATTACGGAACTGGGTCTCCAATACACCGTAGGTACGGCGGACCTTCTGCTTTTCGCGGAGTTGTAAGCCGTATTCGGATGTCTTTGCGCGTCGCCCTTTGCCATGCTGGCCAGGCGCATAACCCCTGCGGCTAACGCCGCACTTTTCCGTATAACAACGCTCACCCTTCAAGTATAGCTTTAAACCTTCACGGCGGCATTGTCTGCAAACTGGTCCTGTATATCTAGCCAAAATATTCCACCTCCTTAGGTTAAACTCTCCGCCGCTTGGGCGGGCGGCACCCGTTGTGCGGGATGGGAGTAACATCTTTAATCAAGTTTACTTCCAAGCCGGCAGCTTGCAAAGAACGTATGGCAGCCTCTCTGCCAGACCCCGGGCCCTTCACAAATACTTCAACTTCCTTTAGACCATGCTCCATGGCAGTTCTGGCAGCATTTTCGGCAGCCATCTGCGCCGCGAAAGGCGTAGATTTCCGAGAACCCTTAAAACCCACTGTTCCGGCGCTGGCCCAAGAAATGGTGTTGCCCCCCAAATCTGCGATGGTGATATGGGTATTGTTAAAGGTGGATTGGATATGGGCCACACCATGCTGAATGTTTTTACGCTCACGCCTTTTCGGACGCGCTGTTTTTTTGCGTGCAACCAAGAGATTTCCCCCCTATCTTCACTTACTTTTCCTTCTCACACCAACGGTACGCTTAGGCCCCTTGCGGGTACGAGCATTATTCTTTGTAGTCTGGCCGCGAACAGGCAAGCCCCGGCGGTGACGAATCCCACGATAGCTCCCGATTTCCATCAGACGCTTGATGTTCATCGAAACTTCGCGGCGCAGGTCACCCTCAACCTTATTGTTCTTGTCGATGTACTCGCGCAACCTGTTAACTTCATCTTCAGTCAAATTGCGGACGCGCGTATCCATGTTAATGGCAGTTTGGCCCAGGATGTCCTGTGCGGTTTTGCGGCCGATGCCGTAAATATAGGTTAGCGCAATTTCCACCCGCTTCTCACGTGGCAAATCGACTCCGGCAATCCTCGCCATAGGATGTGCACCTCACTTTCTTGTCACAACGTAATTAGAATTTCCAGTGTATTCCTTTTTTATACAAACTAACCCTGCTTTTGCTTGTGCTTTGGATTCTCGCAGATCACCATAACTCTGCCTTTACGCTTAATAATCTTGCACTTCTCGCAAATGGGCTTCACAGATGGTCTGACTTTCATCCTAAAACCTCCTTCTTCGCGTCTACTTATAACGGTAGGTAATCCGTCCTCGTGTCAGATCGTATGGAGATAATTCCACCAAAACCCTGTCCCCCGGGAGGATGCGGATAAAGTTCATACGGATTTTTCCGGAGACATGGGCAAGGACCTTATGTCCATTTTTCAATTCTACGCGAAACATCGCGTTTGGCAGAGGCTCAAAAACTGTCCCCTCTACCTCGATTACGTCCTTCTTCTTTGACATTAGGTTCATTTCCCTCCCTTTCTCCCCCCGCATGCTTACGTCCGACCAGCTGGCGGATCGCCTGCACAATCTCCTCATCCCGTGCTCTGCCTCTGCTAATTCTTTCCACCAGTTCAGCCGGGGCAGTCGCCTGTATTTGCAGATGACGGAGATTTTTCTTCTTTGGGCTTTTCAGGGGGCGGTTCACACCATTAGCAACCAGGACTAGCTTCGATCCTAAGGTGCCGACAACCAGGTAATGTTCCCCATTGTCACGACCTCCAAGCGATTGGACCAGCGTCCCTGGCTTTGGCGGTTGAATCATACGTCAACATCCCTCCACTTGGCAGGATTGCGATTCGCAAAAGAAGCCAAGAGTCTCACAGAGCAGTCAGGATTTCGGGCTTTTCTTTTCCGACAGCCACCGTATGTTCAAAATGAGCCGAGCATTTTCGGTCTAGTGTAACCACAGTCCAATTATCCTGCAATGTTTCCACGTGCCATGTTCCGATGTTTACCATCGGCTCTATCGCCAAGGCCATCCCGGCCTGCAGCCGCGGTCCGCGTCCAGGTTTACCGAAGTTTGGCACCTGTGGTTCCTCGTGCATCTGGTTGCCTATCCCATGACCGACATAGTTGCGGACGACGGAAAAACCGTGCTCTTCCACATACTCCTGTACAGCGTGCGAAATGTCTGTCAGGTGCTTTCCCTCTACCGCTTGAGCTATTCCCCAGTGCAGAGAGTGCTCAGTAACACAAATTAAACGCATTGTCTCCTCACTAACTTGACCCACCGGGAATGTGGCGGCGGCATCACCGAAGTACCCCTGATAAGCAGCGCCCACATCAATGCTGACGATATCTCCCTCCAGCAGCCGCCGCAGGCTGGGAATCCCGTGCACCACTTCCTCATTGACCGAGGCGCAGATGCTTGCCGGGAAACCGTGATAGCCCTTGAAAGCCGGCTGGCAGTTGGCTTTCTTAATATAACGCTCAGCAATTCTGTCCAACTCGAGAGTAGTGATGCCTGGACGGATGGCCTCTTTCAACTCCTGCAGAACTTCCGCTACCACGCGTCCCGCGTGGCGCATCAGTGCCAGCTCCCGTTCAGACTTAATGGTAATCATCATGCCTCCGTTACTTCATAAAGCCTTGATAGTTTCTCATTAACATGTGGCTTTCAATTTGTTTCGTCGTTTCCAACACCACGCCCACCACGATGATCATCCCCACGCCACCAAAGAGCACATTGATATTAAATACGCCCTGCAAGACGATCGGGACCGCGGCAATCAGCGCTAGCGCTACGGCTCCGGCCAGCGTCAGTCTGGTGGAAACACGGGCTAAAAACTCTGCTGTGGGACGCCCGGGACGCAACCCGGGAATAAAGCCGCCATTTTTCTTCATATCGTTCGAGATCTTCACCGGATCAAACTGGATGGCAGTATAGAAGTAGGCGAAGAAAACAATCAAGAGTACAAACAATAGTGTGTGTAACGCAGCACCCGGTGAAAGCACACGAGCTATGCTCTGTGCGAAAGGATGGGGAATAAACTGTGCCAAGGTAGCCGGGAACATTAGGAGGGCTGACGCGAAAATGACAGGGATAACACCCGACTGGTTCACTTTCATCGGAATATGTGTGGACTGTCCGCCATACATTTTCCGCCCGACAACACGCTTAGCATACTGGACGGGAATACGGCGCTGCCCTTCTTCCAGAGCCACAATGCCGACAATCAGAGCCAGAATAATCACTGCGGTAGCAATCACTGTAAAGATATTCATCATGCCGACGCGCAGGAATTCGAAAGTCTGCAGAAGTCCGGGGCCAAAGCTGGCGACAATCCCGGCAAAAATTATTATCGATATTCCGTTGCCGATACCTTTATCTGTAATCAGCTCGCCTAGCCACATTAAAAATGCGGTACCGCCTGTAAGCGCGATGATGATTGTGAGATAGGTGAAAGCATTGGGATTAATAACAGCTCCCCGGAAAATTCCCACAGTCATCCCGGTCGCCTGAATCAACGCCAAAACAATAGTACCGTATCGAACGTACTGCTGCAGTTTCTTCTGACCATCGGGCCCTTCCTTAGCCAATTTCTCCAGCTTCGGCACAACGACCGTCAGCAACTGCATAATAATCGAGGCGTTAATGTACGGCATAATTCCCATGGCGAACACTGTGAATCCTTCCAGAGCACCACCGGCAAAGATATTAAACAGCCCAAACAAGTTATCTCCCCGAAAAAAATCAGCAATTCGCTGTGGGTCGACACCGGGTACCGGGACGTGCGCACCAAGCCTGTAAACGATCAGCATCAGCATGGTGAAGGTTATCCGCGCACGTAACTCCTTAATTTTCCAGGCGCTGCGAAGAGTTTCCAGCATCCTAAATCACCTCAGCTTTGCCGCCGGCAGCCTGAATCTTTTCCGCAGCCGTTTTGGTAAAACCCTGAACTCTCACAATTAGGTTTCTCTCCAGTTGGCCGCTGCCAAGAATCCTTACACCGTCTTTATTGGACTTGATTAGCCCTTTCTGCTTCAGCAGTGCAGGCGTTACCTCCGTACCGTCGGCAAAGACATTCAATTGGAACACATTAAGCTCGTTATACTCTTTTTTGAAAATACTCGTAAAACCACGCTTTGGCAGGGCACGCTGCAGCGGCATCTGCCCGCCTTCGAAACCGGGACGGACACCTCCGCCGGAACGCGCTTTTTGCCCCTTATGCCCAACACCTGATGTTTTACCTAATCCGCTGCCAATCCCGCGTCCCACACGTTTCTTTGCTGCGCGGGCTCCCTTTGGGCTTTTCAATTCATGCAATCGCATCTCACTACACCTCCTATGCTTCTTCTACTTTTACGAGGTGGGAAACTTTGTTAATCATCCCCCGGATTTGAGGTGTATCTTCATGCTCTACTGTCTGGTGAAGCTTCTTCAAGCCGAGCGACTTCACTGTAACCCTTTGGTCCTCCGGGCGCCCGATGAGGCTATTAATTAATGTAACGCGAAGCTGTGTAGCCATTGTATACTGCCTCCTACCCTAATAACTCTTCCACCGTTTTGCCACGCAATTTGGCTACATCTTCAGCCCGCTTCAGGCTCCTCAAACCTTCCAGTGTAGCTTGAACCACATTTATGGCATTGGCGGAGCCAAGCGATTTAGTAAGGATGTCGCGAACGCCGGCTAATTCCAACACTGCGCGGACAGGGCCACCCGCAATTACGCCGGTTCCTTCCGAAGCAGGCTTTAAGAGGACGCAGCCGGCTCCAAAGTTACCCGTAACCGCATGAGGAATAGTCGTACCCACAATCGGGACGGTTATCAAATTCTTTTTTGCATCTTCCATGCCTTTGCGAATAGCTTCCGGCACCTCACCTGCTTTGCCCAGTCCCGCGCCGACGCGTCCTTTACCGTCGCCAACTACGACTAGGGCAGAAAAACTGAAGCGACGCCCGCCCTTAACAACTTTAGCAACACGGTTTATCTGGACAACTTTTTCAGACATTTCCGTCTTACTGGAATCGAATCTATCCAAGCATTTTTCCCTCCTCGCGCTAAAATTCCAGCCCTGCTTCACGGGCTCCATCGGCCAGCTCTTTCACACGGCCATGGTAGAGGTAGCCGCCCCGATCGAACACAACATCTTTGATTCCTTTTTCAGCCGCTCTCCGGGCAATCATTACCCCTACTTGGCGAGCTGCTACTTTATTGCCGCAAGATCCTTTACCCTCATTAACGGCTGGATCAAGGCTGGAGGCGCTTACCAGCGTAGTGCCGTTCACATCGTCAATCAATTGGGCATAAATATGCTTCAAACTGCGAAAGACGTTGAGACGAGGGCGCTGAATTGTGCCGGATAGCTTCCTGCGAACGCGAAAATGTCTGCGCTTCCGCATCAGATTCTTATCTTGACGAGTTATCACTCCTTCAACCTCCCCTACTTACCGGTTTTGCCGACTTTGCGGCGAATCCGTTCAGTATCGTACTTAATCCCTTTGCCCTTGTAGGGTTCAGGCTCGCGAACAGCGCGGATATTGGCGGCAATACTGCCTACTGCTTCCTTATCGATCCCCTTAACCACAATCTTCGTCGGCAGCGGAACTTCCAGCTCGATGCCTGCCGGCGGCACAATGTTTACAGGATGGGAATAACCGATGTTAATCACAATAGCATCACCCTGCTTGGTGGCGCGGTAACCGACGCCGACCAACTCCAGCGTTTTAGAATAACCTTTTGTAACTCCCTCAACCATGTTTGCCACCAGTGTCCGTGTCAAGCCGTGCAGGGAGCGCTCTTCCTTGCTGTCGTTATTGCGTGTTACCAAGATAAAGTCATCCCGGAGTTCCACGTTCATCAGCCGGTGCAGCTCTCTTTGCAATTGACCCAGCGGCCCTTTGACCGTCACGACGTTATCCTTCTTGGTGAATTCAACGCCTGCCGGCAGTTGAATCGGTTTGCGACCGATGCGGCTCATCTCTTTTCCCTCCCTTACCAGATATAGCAGAGGACTTCGCCGCCGGCGCCTGCTTTGCGCGCGGCTTTATCGGTCATGATCCCCTGTGAGGTGGAAATAATGGCGATGCCCAGTCCGCCCAGCACTTTCGGCAGTTGATCTTTAGACGCATAAACGCGCAGCCCAGGTTTGCTAATTCGCTTTAACCCGGTGATAACCTTCTCCCGGTTCGGACCATATTTCAGGTACACCCGGATCATCCCCTGCTTGTTGTCTTTCTTAAACTCGAATTCCTTAATGAAACCTTCACTTTTGAGGATATCGGCAATTGCGAGCTTGACCTTTGAACCCGGAATTTCCACCGCTTCATGTTTAACCATGGTGGCATTGCGAATCCTTGTTAGCATGTCAGCAATTGGGTCTGTCATAGTCATTGCGATCGAACCTCCTTTCTCTCCAACCCCCGTCTACCAACTTGCCTTCTTGACGCCGGGGATTTTCCCTTCATGGGCCAGTTTACGGAAACAAAGGCGGCACATACCAAACTTGCGTAGATACGCACGGGGACGGCCGCACAATTTGCAGCGATGATAGCCTTGCACTTCAAACTTTGGGGACCTGTTTGCCTTGGCAATCATGGACTTTTTGGCCACGTTTTCCCCTCCTTCTTTTTTGAGTTATGCAGTTCGGAATGGCATGCCCATTTCCCGCAAGAGTTCACGTGCTTCTTCGTCAGACTTTGCGGTCGTAACGATAATAATGTCCATTCCGCGGGTTTTATCCACCTGGTCATAGTTTATTTCCGGAAAAATCAACTGCTCACGCAGTCCGAGACTATAGTTACCCCGGCCGTCAAATGCTTTTGCCGAAACACCACGAAAGTCACGGACACGGGGCAAAGCCACGCTAACTAGCTTATCGAGAAATTCATACATCCGTTCGCCACGCAGTGTTACTTTGCAGCCAATGGACATGCCTTCCCGGATTTTAAAACTAGCCACAGATTTCCGCGCCTTAGTGATTACAGGGCGCTGGCCTGCAATCAGTGTCATATCCTTCACGGCGGCGTCTAGGGCTTTCGGGTTATCTTTAGCTTCACCTACACCCATATTAATGACGACTTTTTCCAGACGGGGAGCCTGCAGCAGATTTTTATATTGAAAACGTTCCTGCAAAGCCGACCGCACTTCATTTAGATACTTGTCTTTTAAGCGGGCCATTCATTTTTCCTCCTTTCCGGCTACTTGTCGAGGGATTCGCCGCACTTTTTACACGCCCTGATTCGCATTCCATCCTTCTGGAGTTTCTTCTGAATCCGGGTAGCCTTCTGGCAACTAGGGCAAATCACCATCACTTTCGAACTGTAGATCGGAGCCTCCTGCTCATGAACCCCCGGTTTTACACGTTTACCGGCGCGGGTATGTTTCTTAACAAGATTAACTCCCTCGACCACAACTTTGCCCTCGGCGGGTAAAGCGGAAATCACTTTTCCGGTTTTGCTTCCATCCTTACCCGACAGAATCAATACCTTGTCGCCCTTCTTTACATGGAGTTTAGCCACTTTCAATATTGCACCTCCTTGGCGCTTAAATCACTTCGGGTGCCAGTGACACGATTTTCATAAAGTCCTTGTCACGCAATTCCCGTGCAACCGGTCCGAAAATACGTGTACCGCGCGGATTTCTCTGGTCGTTAATCAATACTGCAGCATTTTCGTCAAATTTGATGTAAGAACCGTCGCCGCGCCGCAAACCACTGCAGGAACGGACGATGACGGCTTTCACTACATCCCCTTTTTTGACAACTCCGCCGGGTGTTGCTTCTTTAACGGAAGCCACGATAACGTCCCCGATATTACCGACTCTCCGGGTAGATCCGCCAAGTACGCGGATGCACATAATTTTTTTGGCGCCGGAGTTATCTGCAACATTCAGGTATGTCTGGGTCTGAATCATCGTCAAACCTCCTTCACAAACAGATGTCAGAAACTAGATGTCAGATATCAGCTATCGGATGTCAGATACGGATATCGGGATTCCACACGGGATAGACAGTTCGTCGCTATTATCGAGTCTGACCTCTGACTTCCGGTTTCCGGCCTGGCACTCTGACCTCTGACCTCCGACCTCATACTATTAAAGCTGTGATTTCTCTAAGATTTCGACTAAGCGCCATCTTTTGTCCTTACTAAGGGGCCTTGTCTCCATAATCCGCACTTTATCGCCGATGGTGCAGGCGTTTTCAGGGTCGTGGACCTTATATTTTTTTGTCACACGGATAATCTTCCCGTAAAGGGGATGACGAGTGGTCCTTTCTACGGAGACGACGGCCGTTTTGTCCATTTTGTTACTGACAACCAGACCGATTCTGTCTTTACGATTGCTGCTTCGCTCCAAGAGCTTTGCCTCCTTTCGGATACGCTTGCGTCTAAAAAAGCAGACTGCTTTTTTTTCTAGTAATTCAGTTCACGTTGACGCTGGATAGTTTTAACCCGCGCGATACTCTTGCGGACTTCCCGGATTCTCATATGATTTTCCAATTGTCCGGTAGCCATTTGAAAGCGCAGATTAAAAAGCTCTTCCTTTAACTCAGACAGCTTGCCCACCAGTTCCACGTCACTAAAATCTTTTAACTCGTTAGCTTTCATGGCTTTCACCACCTGTCTCCGCGCGCGTTACAAACTTGGTCTTGATTGGGAGTTTGCTTGAGGCAAGACGCATGGCTTCCCGTGCTATTTCTTCAGAAACACCGGCCAGTTCAAATAGCACCCGGCCAGGTTTTACCACCGCTACCCAGTGTTCCGGGGAACCTTTGCCGCTGCCCATCCTAGTCTCAGCAGGCTTGGCTGTCACCGGCTTATCAGGAAAGATTTTAATCCATACTTTACCGCCCCGCTTGATGTAGCGAGTCATGGCAATCCGGGCCGCCTCAATCTGCTGATTAGTTATCCAGGCGGGCTCCATGGCCTGCATGCCAAATTCTCCAAAAGCCACTTGGTTACCGACCTGGGCCTTGCCCTTCATGCGGCCGCGGTGCTGCCTACGGAATTTAACTCTCTTTGGAACTAACATTTTGGTCCCCTCCTCCCGAGTTCTTCTGCTTGGTTGGGAGAACCTCCCCTTTGTAAATCCAAACTTTCACACCGATCCGACCATAAGTGGTGTGGGCTTCCACAAATCCATAGTCGATATTGGCGCGCAATGTTTGCAGGGGCACAGAACCTTCATGGTACGCCTCTCTCCGGGCAATCTCTGCTCCGCCAAGACGACCGGACACCATTACCTTGATTCCCTTAGCACCGGAACGCATGGTACGAAATACAGACTGCTTCATCGCGCGGCGAAAGGCAATCCGCTTGGTAAGCTGAGTAGCGATGCTCTCTGCTACCAGATAGGCGTCCATTTCCGGAACTTTGATTTCAATAATGTTGATGTGCACCTGTTTCCCGGTAAACTTCTCCAGCTTCCTGCGCAGCTCATCTACGCCGGCACCGCCTTTGCCAATCACGATCCCGGGTTTGGCAGTATGAACAGAAATACGAATGCGGTTGGCAGCGCGCTCGATCTCCACGCGGGAGACACCGGCATTATCCAGGTGCTTCGCAACAACTTTACGAATCTGCAAATCTTCGTGCAACAGCTCCGTATAGTTTTTATCGGCATACCATTTGGCTTCCCAGTCACGGATGATTCCGAGCCTGAAACCAACAGGACTAACCTTCTGACCCACGTATTTATCCCTCCTTCTGTTCTTTGAGGATGATGGTAATGTGGCTGGTCGGCTTGCGAATTCTGCTGGCGACGCCACGCGCGCGTGGGCGGAAACGCTTCAGAACCGGACCTTGGTCAACAAACACCTGCGCCACATAAAGATCGTCTCGCTTCATCTCAAAATTGTTTTCTGCATTAGCCATGGCCGAATGGAGTGCCTTATAGATGGGCTCTGCCGGCTTATTGGGTGTCAATTTTAAAAGAGTCAACGCTTCTTTAGCATTTTTCCCGCGGATGAGGTCCACCACAAGGCGGGCCTTCCGCGGGGACATTCTGATATACTTAGCAACAGCTCTTGCTTCCACGGAAATCCCTCCTATTTCAGCGATGTGGACCGTTCGGTATGGCCGCTATGGCCGCGGAACGTACGAGTTGGCGAAAATTCTCCCAGCTTGTGTCCCACCATATCCTCGGTTACATACACAGGTACATGCTTCCTGCCGTCATGAACTGCCAGCGTGTGACCCACCATTTCCGGAAAGATGGTGGAGCGACGCGACCATGTTTTGATTACTTTTTTCTCGTTCTTTTCATTCATCTGCTGGATTCTTGCCAACAGCTTCGCATCAATATAGGGGCCTTTCTTCAGAGACCTAGACAAGTCTTTGCGACCTCCTTTCGGTACATCTACTTCGTATTCCGACGCTTAAGAATATACTGGTCGGACTTTTTATTCTTCTGCCTAGTCTTATAGCCAAGCGTCGGCTTACCCCAAGGCGTGACCGGGCTTTTACGGCCGATGGGCGCCTTGCCCTCGCCGCCGCCGTGCGGATGATCAACCGGGTTCATTACCACACCGCGGACGGTCGGTCGCTTGCCCAACCAGCGGGAACGTCCGGCTTTACCCACAGTAATATTTTCATGCTCCAGGTTTCCCACTTGGCCGATGGTAGCAAGGCATTCCAGGGAAATCAAGCGAACCTCGCCCGATGGAAGGCGCACGTGCGCATACTTGCCCTCTTTAGCCATTAACTGGGCGGAGGCGCCGGCGGAACGCACCATTTGGCCGCCTTTACCTACTTTAAGCTCAATATTGTGAATCAGCGTACCCACGGGAATCGCTTTGAGCGGCATGGCGTTGCCCGGCTTAATGTCCGCACCTGCACCCGCTAAGATCTCCGTACCGACTGTCACCCCCACAGGAGCCAGGATGTAACGCTTTTCCCCATCAGCGTAGTGCAGCAAAGCAATGTTTGCAGAGCGGTTCGGGTCGTACTCAATAGTGGCGACCTTTGCGGGAACGCCCACTTTGTCACGCTTAAAATCAATAATCCGGTACTTACGCTTATGCCCGCCACCTTGGTGGCGCACTGTAATCCGACCTTGGGCGTTGCGGCCCGCCTTCTTCTTCAGCGGCTCCAGCAGTGATTTTTCAGGTTCGGTAGTAGTAATTTCCTGAAATGTTCTGACGGTCATAAAGCGGCGTCCCGGAGAGGTGGGAACAAACTTTTTTATTGCCATGGTTCTTTTCCCTCCTTCCTGGGTTTAGAGGCCTTCAAATATTTCGATTGGCTTACTGCCCTCTTCAAGTGTAACGATCGCTTTTTTCCAGTTAGGGCGGCGGCCGGTATACGCACCCATCCGCTTCACTTTGCCGCTGACACGAATGGTGTTCACATCTTTAACTTTCACTTTAAAGATTTCCTCAACAGCCTTCTTGATCTCAACTTTATTAGCCTTTGGATCTACCTGAAAGGCATACTTCAGCTCTTCCATCATGCTGGTGCTTTTCTCGGAAATCAGCGGCTTTTTGATAATCTCTCTTGCGTCCCGAATCATGCGAACACCTCCTCTACCCGAGTCACGGCATCACGTGTGATTACAAGGTTATCGGTGTTTAGGATGTCATAGACGTTGAGCTGATTCGCATTGGTAGTCTTAACGCCCGGAATATTCCGTGCCGACTTAACCACGTTCTCCTGCGTCGCTTCAGTGACGATCAGCACCTTGCGGCCTGTCTTCAGATTCCCCAATACGCCCACCATCTCTTTTGTTTTCGGGAGATCCATCGTCAGGTCGTCTAAAATAATTAACGAACCGTCATTTACTTTAACAGTAAGCGCCGACTTAAGCGCCAGTCTTTTAATTTTCCTCGGCAGAACTTGCTTGAAATTCTGCTGGCCGGTAGGACCAAAAGTGATTCCGCCACCACGCCAAATCGGGGAACGAATCGAGCCATGACGTGCACGGCCTGTTCCCTTTTGCCGCCAGGGCTTGCGGCCACCGCCTCTGACTTCCATCCGAGTTTTAGTCTTAGCAGTACCCAAGCGTTGGTTGGCCAAATAGGCTAGAACAGCTTGATGCATCGCGCCTTCATTAACTTTTGCGGCAAAAACCGCATCGTTAAGTTCAATTTCGCCAACCTGTTCGCCCGCAGTATTATATAAAGCAACTTTCGGCATCATAAATCCTCCTTTCAAGCAAACATCCACTGAGTATCTTACTTAGCTCCTTTTACGGCCTTCACAGTATTTTTAACTGTTACTATGCCGCCGCTGGCTCCGGGTACGGCACCGCGCACTAAAAGCAGGTTACGCTCAATATCTACCCTAACAATCTGCAGTTTCTGAACGGTTACTTGCTCTCCGCCCATCCGGCCGGGCAACGGACGGCCTTTGAAGACACGAGCCGGATCGACAGAACCCATTGAACCTGGTCCGCGGTGATAGTGGGAACCGTGGGTTGTGGGTCCCCGGCTATTGCCGTGGCGTTTAATCGAGCCGGCAAAACCCTTGCCCCGGGTAACTCCGGTCACATCGATCCATTCACCTTCCGCAAATAAATCTGCCTTCAATTCGAGTCCCACCTCATAGGAAGCAGTATCAGCAAGGCGGAATTCGCGAACATATTTTTTTGCTTCTACGGCAGCCTTCTTGAAATGGCCGCCCATAGCTTTAGTCAGATGCTTATGCTTAATGGCTCCGAAGCCAACCTGAATCGCTTCATAGCCGTCAGTTTCGGCAGTTTTCTTCTGAACCACCACACAGGGGCCAGCCTCGATTACAGTAACAGGAATTAGCTGCCCTTCTGCGGTAAACACCTGAGTCATACCAAGTTTTTTGCCTAAAATCGCTTTTTGCACCACTTGCACCTCCTTAAAGATAATCTCCCACCCTATTTACAGTTTAATCTCAATATCTACGCCGGCCGGCAAATCGAGCCGCATCAATGCATCAATCGTCTTTGGTGTCGGCTCCAGAATATCGATCAAACGTTTATGTGTCCGCATCTCAAACTGCTCGCGGGAGTCTTTGTATTTGTGGGGTGCCCGGATAACAGTATAAATACTTTTTTCCGTCGGCAGGGGAATGGGACCGGAGACTTCTGCGCCAGTCCGCTTAGCCGTTTCCACAATTTTACTGGAGGACTGGTCAAGAATCTGATGGTCAAACGCCTTGAGGCGGATCCTGATTTTCTGCTTTGCCATAGTATTACCTCCTTAGTTCGCCTGATTTTCAGACTACTCGGCAAAAATTCCCGGACTATCGTCCGCAACCTTCTGCGTCATTGCTACAGACTGCTTACTTCAAAATGCTGGTAACAACGCCGGCGCCTACAGTGCGGCCGCCTTCACGAATGGCGAAGCGCAAACCTTCTTCTAGGGCGATCGGAGTAATCAGCTCAATCATCATCTGCACATTATCTCCCGGCATAATCATTTCCACGCCCTCCGGCAGAGTCGTTACACCCGTCACGTCGGTAGTGCGCAAATAAAACTGCGGACGATATCCTTGGAAAAACGGCGTATGGCGGCCGCCTTCCTCTTTCTTTAGCACGTACACCTCAGCCATAAACTTCGTATGCGGCTTGATCGAGTTCGGCTTGGCGAGAACTTGGCCGCGCTCGATTTCCGTGCGGTCCACACCGCGCAGCAGTGCGCCGATATTGTCGCCGGCTTGCGCCATGTCCATAATCTTACGAAACATTTCGACACCGGTGACTACTGTCTTGCGAGGCTTTTCCGTAAAACCGACAATTTCCACTTCTTCGCCTACTTTGACAGTACCGCGTTCCACGCGACCGGTGGCTACCGTGCCGCGCCCGGTAATCGTAAACACATCTTCTACAGGCATCAGGAAGGGCTTGTCAATATCACGTTCCGGCGTGGGAATAAAAGAATCTACAGCATCCATCAATTCCCAAATTGCTTTGCAGTCTGGGCACTCCCGGGAGCTGCAGGAATGATCAAGCGCCTTTAGCGCGGAACCGACTACTACGGGAACATCATCACCGGGAAACTCATATTCATTAAGCAGATCACGGATTTCCAACTCCACAAGCTCGATTAGCTCCGGGTCGTCAACCTGGTCAGCCTTGTTCATAAATACTACGATGTGCGGTACGCCAACCTGGCGAGCCAGCAAAATGTGCTCGCGCGTCTGAGGCATGGGACCGTCAGCCGCTGATACTACCAGAATCGCTCCATCCATCTGCGCCGCACCGGTAATCATGTTCTTCACGTAATCGGCATGTCCCGGGCAGTCAACGTGAGCATAGTGCCTGCTCGCAGTCTCGTATTCCACATGGGCTGTGGAAATCGTAATGCCGCGCTCTTTTTCTTCCGGCGCCTTGTCGATTTCATCATAGGCAGTCTTTTTTGCCCCTCCGACTGTGGACAGGCAAGAGGTGATCGCGGCGGTCAGTGTCGTTTTTCCGTGGTCAACGTGGCCAATCGTGCCTACGTTTACGTGGGGTTTCGTCCGCTCAAACTTTTGTTTCGCCATATTAAGTATACCTCCTTAAAATTTTTCACCTGGCAATTTTGCTGCTAGACAGGCCATCAATTCAGGGATTTATCCGCTAATCGGTTTTAACCTTTTTGCTTTTCAATAATCTCTGTGGCCAAATTCTTAGGCAATTCTTCGTAGTTAGCAAACTCCATAGAATATGTGCCGCGACCTTGAGTACGGGAGCGCAATTCTGTGGCGTAGCCAAACATCTCAGACAACGGCACTTTAGAACGAATGACTTGACTCCCCAAGCGAGGCTCCATCCCTTCAATCCGGCCGCGTCGGCTGCTAATATCTCCTATGACATCACCCATATATTCTTCCGGGACGATCACTTCCACCTTCATCACCGGCTCAAGAATAACTGGTTTAGCTTTCAGCACACCTGTTTTAAAGGCCATGGAACCGGCTACTCTAAATGCTATCTCCGAAGAATCGACATCATGGTAGGAACCATCCACCACCGAAACTTTAAGGTCAATCAGCGGATAACCGGCAAGAACCCCGGTCGCCATAGCTTCCTTGACACCAGCGTCGATGGCGGGGACGTATTCCCGGGGGATTACACCGCCGACAATCTTATTCTCGAAGACATAACCTTTGCCCGCCTCCAACGGTTCGAGTTCGAGCCAGCAGTGGCCATATTGGCCGCGCCCGCCGGACTGACGGACAAATTTGCCCTCCGACTTAGTGATCCCGCGGATCGTCTCCTTATAAGCCACCTGCGGTTTCCCAACGTTGGCGCCGACTTTAAACTCACGCAGCAGGCGGTCAATGATGATCTCCAGGTGGAGTTCACCCATACCGGAGATAATCGTCTGTCCAGTCTCCTCATCAGTGCGGGCCCGAAAAGTAGGATCTTCTTCAGAAAGCTTCGCAAGAGAAAGCGACATTTTTTCCTGATCCGCTTTGGTTTTGGGCTCGATGGCTACGTCAATAACCGGCTCGGGGAAAGTGATCGTCTCCAGCAAAATAGGGGAATTTTCCAGACAGAGAGTATCACCGGTAGTAGTATTTTTAAGACCGACGATGGCTACAATATCGCCTGCTGAAATCTCCTTGATTTCTTCCCGGTGATTGGCATGCATCCTGAGAATACGGCCGACTCGCTCCCGCTTTTCTTTAGTGGAGTTGTAGACATAAGAACCGCTCTCTAGCGTGCCGGAATAAACGCGAACATAGGTAAGCCTGCCCACATACGGGTCAGTCATAATCTTAAAGGCTAGGGAAGAAAATGGTTCGGCGTCAGCCGCATTGCGCACCACTTCTTCATCCTTGTCAGGACTTAAGCCGTGCACGGGAGGCACATCTAAAGGCGACGGCAGATAATAAATTACAGCATCCAATAATGGCTGTACACCCTTGTTTTTGTACGAGGAGCCGCAAATAACCGGCACAATTTCCACTGCGCAGGTGCCCTTGCGTAAAGCGGCGCGAATTTCTTCCTCGCCGATTTCCTGACCATCCAGATAGCGCATCATGAGCTCTTCATCGAAATCAGCCGCGACTTCCAGCAAATTTTCCCGGTACTTCTGGGCCAATTCCTGCATTTCTGCAGGGATTTCCGACTCGTCGCTGCGAGTTCCAAGATCATCGAGGTAGATCACAGCTTTCATGCGGATCAAATCCACAATGCCCTTGAAATTATCTTCCCCACCGATTGGCAGCTGGATGGGGACCGGGCTAACATTCAGCCGCTGCTTCATGGACTCTAACACATGAAAAAAGTCTGCGCCTGTTATATCCATTTTGTTAACGTAGGCAATCCGCGGAACACGATATTTATCAGCCTGACGCCAGACAGTTTCCGACTGCGGTTCCACGCCGCCCTTAGCGCAAAATACGCCTACGGCACCATCCAGAACACGCAGGCTGCGCTCCACTTCGACTGTAAAGTCAACGTGGCCGGGTGTGTCAATAATGTTAATTACATGCTCTCGCCATGCAGCAGTAGTGGCCGCAGATGTAATCGTGATCCCCCGTTCCTGCTCCTGGATCATCCAGTCCATGGTAGCCGCGCCGTCATGAACTTCGCCCAACTTATGGACGCGCCCTGTATAAAACAGAATTCTTTCTGTGGTAGTAGTCTTGCCGGCGTCAATATGCGCCATAATCCCGATATTTCTAGTCTTGCTCAGGGGAGTTGTTCTTGCCATCATAGGTCCCCTCCTTTCCTCAGCTCTAGTTGCTTTCTAAAATAATAAATCCCCGAAACCTACCAGCGATAATGCGCAAACGCTTTATTGGCTTCGGCCATACGGTGCGTATCTTCTTTTTTCTTAAATGCGCTGCCGGTATTATTTACCGCGTCTAATAGTTCAGCCGCCAAACGCTCAGCCATCGTTTTTTCACCGCGGTCGCGGGAGTACTTTGTCAGCCAGCGCAACGCCAGGATATTCCGACGATGAGCAGAAACTTCTATAGGCACTTGATAGTTGGCGCCACCGACTCGGCGAGCTTTAACTTCCAGTACAGGAGCCACGTTTTTCACAGCAGCCTCAAATACTTCCTGAGGGTTACGTCCGGTTTTCTCACGAATGATCTCCATTGCATCATAAAAGATAGACTGGGCTACCCCTTTTTTACCGTCAAGCATTAAGGAATTGATGAATTTCGTGATCATTTTTGAGTTATAAATCGGATCGGGCAAAACATCTCTCTTAGGTACGGAACCTTTGCGAGGCATACAATTTTAACCTCCTTAAAACTACTTTTTCTTCTTCTTCGCGCCATATTTCGAACGAGATTGCCGGCGTTTTTCCACTCCGGCAGAGTCTAGAGCGCCGCGCACCAAGTGATAACGCACGCCTGGCAAGTCTTTTACACGACCGCCGCGGACAAGCACCACAGAGTGCTCTTGTAAATTATGCCCTATACCGGGTATATACGTTGTAACTTCAATCCCATTTGTCAACCTGACACGAGCAATTTTGCGCAGTGCAGAGTTAGGTTTTTTCGGCGTAGTCGTCGAAACTCGAGTACAAACACCACGCTTTTGCGGAGATTCTTCCAGCGCAGGAGCAGTGGATTTTTTGATCACTGCCTCTCTTCCCTTCCTGACCAACTGATTTAGTGTCGGCATTCCACTCCACCTCCTTCCCGAATGATAAAAGTGTAGTTCCTCCACCCATTTTAGGGTGGAGGAAAAGCTAATCTTCTTTCAGGACAGCAGCCATAGCCGCCTGAACCTTAATACAGCAGGCCTTCCCTAATTCTGCCATGGTTTCCACCATCGTCACGGGAATGCCTTTCTGCGTGCAAATTTCCAAAACCGGACGTGTGACACGTTCATCTGCATTACGGGCGATAAAGACGTGTTCCACATTGCCGTTTTCCACAGCCTTTTGAGTCTGCTTCATGCCGGTGACTGTCCGGCGCGCTAGCTTCAGTCCTTCAAGGTCCATACAGAAACCTCCAAAATGTCTGCTCAACAGGCACACTTTGATATTCTATCATCATCAGTATCCCTTGTCAACCATTTAGGAAATCCTAAAATGGCCTGGCAAATCACAACTTTTCTTACCCTTTTTGCTCGACAATATAATCACTTTCACAGGCTTCCGTCTCCACTGATGTTGTCGGGTCTCCGTCCTCCACCTGCTCATCCTTGTGCAGCAAGAGCTTGATATTGCGATAACGGTACATACCCGTCCCGGCCGGCACAAGCTTGCCGATAATCACATTCTCTTTCAAACCAAGGAGCGGATCATTTTTACCCTTGATCGCAGCTTCTGTAAGGACGCGGGTCGTTTCCTGGAAGGAGGCAGCCGAGAGGAAAGAATCAGTAGCCAAGGAAGCCTTTGTAATGCCCAAAAGCAACGGCCTGGCAACGGCAGGCTCCCCGCCATCAGCAATTATCTGTTGATTCACCTCATCAAAGATGAAGCCATCAACTAAGCCTCCCGGAAGGAGCTCTGTATCGCCCGCTTCTTCCACTTTCACTTTCTTTAACATTTGCCGGATCATTACCTCAATATGCTTATCGTTGATATCTACACCCTGCAGACGATATACGCGTTGTACTTCCTGTAAAAGATAAATCTGAACGCCGCGCGGCCCTTTCACTTTCAGCAAGTCATGCGGGTTTACCGAACCTTCCGTTAATTCCTGGCCGGCCTCCACAAATTCACCGTCCTTCACTTTTATACGGGAACCGTAGGGGATAAGGTACGATTTTGTTTCGCCACGTTCCGGTGTGACTCGCACTTCTCGGCGCTGCCGGGCTTCCACTGCTTCCACAGTACCGTCAAACTCGGCGATGATGGCTAAGCCCTTCGGCTTGCGTGCCTCAAAAAGCTCTTCCACCCTGGGCAGACCTTGCGTAATATCGTCGCCGGCCACGCCGCCGGTGTGGAATGTGCGCATCGTCAGCTGTGTGCCGGGCTCGCCGATAGATTGCGCGGCAATAATTCCTACCGCTTCACCCACATCCACAATCCGTCCTGTCGCCAGATTTCGTCCATAACACTTAACGCAGACGCCGTGGCGAGTGCGGCAGGTGAGTACGGAACGGATGTGTACTTCATTGATGCCTTTGCGCAAAATGGCATCGGCAATTTCATCATCAATAAATTCCTGTTTGGCAACTATAAGCGTTCCTTCTTCCGGATCAAAGATGTCGGCCATGGCATAGCGGCCATTAATCCGGTCATGCAAATCTTCAATTACTTCACTGCCATCGCGAATTTCTGAGACGGTAATTCCTAGAGTTGTGCCGCAATCAAGATCGCGGATAATTACATCCTGTGCCACATCTACGAGTCGGCGGGTCAGATAACCGGAATCCGCCGTTTTTAAGGCAGTATCAGCCAAACCTTTGCGGGCGCCGTGAGTGGAGATAAAGTATTCTAATACAGTAAGGCCTTCACGGAAATTAGCCTTGATCGGCAAATCAATAATCCGCCCGGTAGGATCAGCCATTAACCCCCTCATTCCGGCAAGCTGGGTAATCTGCGAGATGTTACCGCGCGCGCCGGAGTTGGCCATCATATAGATAGGGTTAAACCGATCCAGTGTGTTCATCAGTTCACTGGTCACATCATCTTTAGCGCTTTTCCAAAGTTCAATTACACGTTCATACCGTTCTTCTTCCGTAATCAGGCCGCGACGAAACTGCTGCTCAATTTTTTCCACTTCTTTTTCGGCAGCAGCCAGGATCTCACCTTTCTTCTCGGGGATTGTTACATCCACTACCCCTACGGTGATGCCGGCTCTGGTTGCGTAGGCAAATCCTGCCTTTTTGATGTTATCCAGGATTTCCGAAGTACCGGTACTCCCGTATTTACGATAGCAAAGCGCCACTATACTACTCAAAAAACCTTTTTTCACAGCGTCGTTCAGGGGATAGTTTTTGATCCGCTCCATGATGTTTTCACCCTTGGCAAGGATGAAATCCCCCTGATTTATCGGGCTGTCAAGATTAGGATTATTGATAAAGGGGAAATCACTTGGAAAAATCTCATTAAAAATCAGCTTCCCCACAGTAGTAATCAATAGTTTGGGACCAGGCGTGCGACGCAGCTCTTCACGGCCCAAAAATAACTTAGGCATATTTGTGATGTCAACAGCTATGCGGGCATGCAATTCAATTACCTCGGAATTATAAGCCAACAATGCCTCTTCCGTGGAAGAAACTACTCTGCCTTCACCCTTTGCCCCCTTCCGCTCCATCGTCAGGTAATAGCAACCCATAACCATGTCTTGGGTCGGAGTTGTTACGGGGCGGCCATCTTTGGGGTTAAGAATATTTTGAGCGGAAAGCATTAAAAGACGCGCTTCAGCTTGCGCTTCAGCGGAAAGCGGCACATGCACCGCCATCTGGTCGCCGTCAAAATCAGCATTATAAGCAGTACAGACGAGCGGATGAATCTGAATTGCCCGGCCTTCCACAAGCACCGGTTCAAAAGCTTGAATGCCCAAGCGGTGCAGCGTTGGCGCCCTGTTCAAAAGCACGGGATGATCCCGAATTACCTCTTCAAGCACATCCCAAACTTCGGGCCTGACTTTCTCCACCATTCGTTTGGCACTTTTAATATTATGAGCACACCCATCGCTAACTAATCGTTTCATCACAAACGGCTTAAACAACTCTAACGCCATCTCTTTTGGCAGACCGCACTGATACAGTTTCAATTCCGGCCCGACCACAATCACTGAACGCCCTGAATAGTCAACTCGTTTGCCTAAAAGATTCTGGCGGAAACGTCCTTGTTTCCCTTTTAGCATATCGGATAGAGACTTGAGTGGACGATTGCCGGGACCTGTCACGGGACGGCCGCGACGACCGTTGTCAATCAGCGCGTCCACCGCTTCTTGGAGCATCCTTTTTTCGTTGCGGACGATAATATCCGGTGCTCCTAAATCAAGCAAACGCTTTAAGCGGTTATTTCTGTTAATCACCCGGCGATAAAGATCATTTAAGTCGGAAGTAGCAAAGCGGCCTCCGTCCAATTGCACCATTGGACGCAGGTCTGGCGGAATCACCGGAATCACATCAAGCACCATCCAGATCGGGAAATTGCCCGACTGGCGAAAGGCTTCAGCTACTTCCAGACGACGGACCGCCCTGATTTTTTTCTGACCCGAGGCGGTGCGCAGTTCCAAACGCAAATCTTTTACCATCTTCTCGAGATTGATTTCAACTAATAGCTTTTTAACTGCCTCCGCACCCATTTCAGCACGGAAACCACGCCCTACCCTAAAGAGATGGTCATATTTTTCCCGGTATTCCCGAAATTCCATCTCCGTAATGAGCTGCTTTTTCAGCAAACCTGTGTCGCCGGGGTCAATCACAACGTAAGCAGCAAAGTACAAAATCTTTTCCAGCGCCCTGGGCGACATATCTAACAGCAAACCCATCCGACTTGGTATGCCTTTGAAATACCAAATATGGGAGACGGGAGCGGCAAGCTCAATATGCCCCAACCTTTCCCGGCGCACTTTGGCTCGCGTTACTTCCACCCCGCAGCGATCGCAGACAATTCCTTTGTAGCGCACGCGCTTATATTTCCCGCAATGGCATTCCCAGTCTTTTTGCGGCCCAAAAATCTTTTCACAGAAAAGGCCTTCCCGCTCCGGCTTCAGCGTCCGATAGTTAATCGTTTCCGGCTTTTTTACCTCGCCGCGGGACCAGGCGCGGATTTGTTCGGGCGACGCCATACCGATTTTTAAAGCGTAAAAATTGCTAACATCCAGCAAGGGCAGTTCCTCCCTTTCTTATACTCTTAAGCCAAGGTCAAACGCTCTAATCATCTTCGAAATCTTCCTCACTAATATCATCGACTTCATAGGCGCTGCCGGGCTTTCTCCGTCTGCCGAACCCGTAATCTTCTTCCTCATCCTCATCTAACTCCAGATCAGTCAAATCGTCTTCCTCGCCAAGAGCGAGGATATCCTCGTCATCATCGCTTGTCAGTGAGACTACCGCCAGTTTTCGCGTGGGAAGATCGTCGTCAAGCGCTTCATCGTCAACCAGTTCCTCTCCCTCATCCACTTCTTCGTCGATCAGGCCCAGAGGAATACGCCTGTCCTCATCTTCTACGCCCTCAATGTTCACACCCAGATCCCGGATTTCAACATCTTCGTCTGTTTCGCGAATTTCCATCTCTCCCACTTCTTCGTCCACAATCTTTACATCCATGCACAGGCTTTGCAGTTCCTTCACCAAAACCTTAAACGATTCAGGCACGCCTGGCTCGGGGATGTTTTCACCTTTGACAATTGCTTCATAAGTTTTTACCCGACCAATCACATCATCAGATTTAACTGTGAGGATTTCTTGGAGAGTGTAGGCGGCACCATATGCTTCCAGCGCCCAAACCTCCATTTCACCGAAGCGCTGTCCGCCAAACTGGGCTTTGCCACCCAGCGGCTGCTGGGTAACAAGCGAGTAGGGACCGGTAGAGCGAGCGTGGATTTTATCGTCTACCAGATGAGCCAACTTCAACATATAGACATAGCCTACTGTAACCGGATTATCAAACGGCTGCCCTGTTCGCCCATCATAGAGAATTGTTTTACCTGTCTCCGGCAAACCTGCCTCTTTGAAGGCATCCATCACGTCAGTTTCCCTAGCTCCGTCGAAAACAGGGGAGGCGATATGGATACCAAGCGTTTTAGCCGCCCAGCCCAAATGAGTTTCCAATATCTGGCCAATATTCATCCGCGACGGAACGCCAAGCGGATTAAGCACAATTTCCACCGGTGTCCCATCTGGCATAAACGGAATATCTTCCTCGGGGAGAATGCGCGCAATAACACCTTTGTTGCCATGCCGGCCGGCCATTTTATCGCCTTCGGAGATCTTGCGCTTCTGAGCGACATAAGCACGCACCAACTGGTTCACACCGGGGGGCAGTTCATCGCCCTGTTCCCTCGAAAAGACTTTGACATCGACCACCATGCCAGACTCACCGTGAGGCACACGCAAAGACGTATCACGAACCTCCCGTGCTTTTTCACCAAAAATGGCTCGCAAAAGCCGCTCTTCCGCCGTCAGTTCCGTCTCCCCTTTGGGAGTGACTTTCCCAACCAGGATATCGCCGGCCCGAACTTCGGCACCCGTGCGAATAATCCCGCGTTCATCCAGATCCTTTAGGGCGTCTTCACCTACATTCGGGATGTCACGAGTAATTTCTTCCGGTCCCAACTTAGTATCTCGGGCTTCCGACTCGTATTCTTCAATATGGATGGATGTGAACACATCCCCCTGGATCAGCTTTTCACTGAGTAAAATCGCATCCTCATAGTTATACCCTTCCCAGGGCATAAAGGCGACCAGAATATTGCGTCCCAACGCCATTTCCCCCTGGTCGGTGGAAGGGCCGTCGGCAATTACTTCTCCGTCAATCACTTGCTGCCCCTTTCTCACAATGGGGCGTTGGTTCATACAAGTTCCCTGGTTAGAACGCTTAAACTTCTGCAACGAGTAAATATCACACCCGCGGGGATATCTCTCCTGCGGTTGGCCCGGCAATGCTTCCCCCGTCCGTCCATTGATTAAACGGTTCGACTCATCTTGATTTGCAAACCGTCGAATCACAATGGTATCGGCAGAAACATAAAGGACTTCACCGCCACTTTTTGCCTGAACTACCACACCGGAATCCCTGGCAGTTTTATATTCCATGCCTGTACCCACGAGCGGCGCCTCCGTCCGCAAAAGCGGCACAGCCTGACGCTGCATATTAGCACCCATCAGCGCACGGTTGGCGTCATCATTCTCCAAAAACGGAATCAAAGCAGTGGCGACAGATACTAACTGCTTAGGAGATACGTCCATAAAGTCAATGGCTGAAGGCTCCCGCACTAAAGTCTCATGCTTAAAGCGGCAGGTAATCCGACTGCTTTGGAAATGTCCTTCATCATCGAGCAGCGCATTAGCCTGAGCCACGGCATAGTTGTCTTCATCATCCGCCGTCAGATAAACAATTTCTTCTGTGACACGGCCTTTTTCCTTATCCACCTTCCGATAAGGCGTCTCAATAAAGCCATATTCATTGATCCGGCCAAAAGTGGAAAGAGAACCGATCAGGCCGATGTTAGGTCCTTCCGGCGTTTCAATCGGACACATTCTGCCATAATGCGAATGGTGCACATCTCGAACCTCAAAACCTGCCCGCTCACGACTTAGACCGCCGGGGCCAAGGGCAGAGAGCCTCCGCTTATGGGTCAGTTCGGCTAGGGGATTAGTCTGATCCATAAATTGTGAGAGCTGACTGGAACCAAAAAATTCTTTAATGGAGGCGATTACCGGCCGGATATTAACTAAAGCCTGCGGAGTGATCGCTTCCACATCCTGAATAGTCATGCGCTCGCGGACAACCCGTTCCATCCGCGAGAGACCGATACGGAACTGGTTTTGCAAGAGTTCGCCTACGCTGCGCAAACGTCGGTTCCCCAAATGGTCAATATCATCCACATTGCCCAAGCCATCAATCAGGTTAAGCAGATAGCCAATGGTGGCCACGATATCTTTCTTACTAAGGTGCTTAATCGCCGGACTAATTTGTTCATTATTAATGATCGTAACTTCCTTGTCACCAAATTCTACCCGAATGCGCGTAACGCCTTTTTCTTCAAAAACGCGCGCCATCTCTAGTGTCACAGTAGTGCCTGCGCGAGCCAGAACGTTGCCTTCCTCGTCAGTTACATTCTCCAGCAACTTGCGGTGATTGACGCGAGGCACAAAGGACAGCTTCTTGTTCACTTTATAACGGCCGACATGGGCAAAATCATAACGCTTCGGTTCAAAGAAAAGCGACTCAAACAACGAGCGGGCATTCTCCACGTTCAGCGGCTCGCCCGGCCGCAGACGCTTATAAATTTCCAAAATACCAGACTCGAAAGAGTCGGTATGGTCCTTCTCCAGTGTAGCCAAAATCCGCGGGTCGTGCTCATAGAGATGCATAATCTCATTATTGGTGCCATAACCAATGGCACGCAAAAGCACCGTAGCCGGCACTTTTCTGGTACGGTCCACACGAACATAAATAACGTCATGCACATCAGTTTCAAACTCAAGCCAGGCGCCGCGGTTAGGAATTATCGTGCCTGTGTAAAGCAACTTTCCGCTAAAGTCAATCTGGCTGTTATAATATACACCGGGAGAACGGACCAACTGACTGACGACGACCCGTTCGGCACCATTAATAATAAACGTGCCATTTTCCGTCATCAGCGGAAAATCTCCCATAAACACTTCCTGCTCTTTAACTTCGCCGGTTTCCTTGTTGATTAGGCGGACGCGGACACGCAAAGGAACCGAATACGTGGCATCGCGCTCTTTGCACTCGTCCACAGAATACTTCGGCTCACCGAGAGTGTAACTAATAAATTCCAATACCAAGTTGCCTGTAAAATCCTGAATGGGTGAAATTTCATCAAACATTTCCTGCAGTCCCTTTTTAAGAAACCACTGGTACGAAGTCTGCTGGACTTCAATTAGATTTGGCAAATCCAGAACCTCGTCAATACGTGCGTAGGTGCGGCGCTTCCTCGTTCCCGCGTCGATGACTTTGAACATGTCAGGCACTCACTCCCGTTCCTAGGTTTTACCCATAAAGAAAACAACAATACCTTCCTAGAAATATCTGTGCATTGAAATTTTTGGCAGAAAACCATGAGCCCATATTCTGTCCCGAAAAACTCTCAGTAATACATAAATATAACAAAGAAGGCATTGTTAAGCAATGAACAATGCTATCACAATATATTGGATCTGTCAAGAAATCAAAGAAGAAAAAATTTGAGCTGAGATTCAAGGTAGAGCAAAAACTGCCGTGCAGGGCGAATAAGCAAAAAAGCTAAAAGGCACCCGTCAACGGGCGCCTTTTCCCTTGCAGTGCCACAAACACACTACTTAATCTCGACGCTGGCACCGGCTTCCTGAAGTTTTACTTTCAGTGCTTCTGCTTCATCTTTAGTGATTTTCTCTTTGACAGCCTTAGGCGCAGTATCAACTAAATCTTTGGCTTCTTTGAGTCCCAAACCGGTTACCTCACGAACGACTTTAATTACGCCGACTTTTTTATCGCCGGAAGTAAGTAGAATCACATCAAACTCCGTCTGCTCTTCGACGACGGGAGCATCAGCGGCAGCAGCAGGCATAGCCATAGCCACGGGAGCAGCGGCAGTCACGCCAAATTCTTCCTCAAAAGCCTTTACCAGTTCGGACAGCTCCAGAACAGTCATCCCTTTGACAATTTCCAACACTTCAGCAATTTTAGACATTATTATCTTCCTCCTCATAATTAGCTCAAAATGTCAATTATTAGATCAGAGTACTACGCTTCCGCAGCCTTTTTCTCCCTCACGGCATCCAAAGTACCGACAAACTTGCGCAAGATCCCTTGCGTCACACCGGCAAATGCTGTCATCGGTGATGCAAACGCGCCGGCCACCTGCGCCAGCAGCACATCCCTCGGCGGCAACTCCGCTAGGACTTTAACCTGCGACAGGTCAATCAAAGTTCCCTGCAGGAGACCGCCTTTGATTTCGAGCTTTTCAAAGGTTTTAGCATACTTGGCAAGTATTTTTGCCGGCGCTGCCTGATCTGCAAAACCGTAGGCAATGGCAGTAGGTCCCGTCAGATAGGTATCAAGCGCCTCTAACCCCAGTTCACGTGTGGCAATACTAGCCAATGTATTTTTCACTACCACATATTTTATGCTTTCAGCACGCAGAGCGCGGCGCAATTCGGTGACCTGTTCCACATTCAGGCCACGGTAATCAGTTACAATTGCCACCTTGGCGTTCTGCAAATCTTCTTTTACTTCGGCCACAATCTGTTTTTTTGTTTCCTTATTTGTGCTCATCATTCCACCTCCTTATCAGCCACTCAATCAAAGACAACAAATAAAGGTACCCGTAAGAGATACGGATACCATCAATCACCAAAAGGCTTTGATGAACTCCGACCTCGGCAGGCGACATGAGTCTTACGCCCTAACGGGCACCGGCTGTCTACAGTCACAATATTAGTTACTCAACTGGTGTATTTGTTCAGGCGCATTATAACAGATGCAGCCATTTTTTGCAACCATCAGTTCCCTCAGTCACCGTTACTTCACTTTACCTAGCGTCGCCGCCTTCTGTGTGTTGATGCGGACGCCGGGACCCATCGTGGAAGCAACCGTAATAGAGCGGAGATACAGGCCTTTTGCTGCGGCCGGCTTCACTTTCAGCAAAGTCTCAATCACAGTGTAGAAGTTTTCCAACAGGCTCTCTACGGCAAAAGAAACTTTACCGATCGGTACGTGGATAATCCCATTTTTATCAACGCGGTACTCCACCTTACCGGCTTTAATTTCATTGACGGCTCTTGCTACATCCAAGGTAACCGTTCCGGTCTTCGGATTTGGCATCAATCCTTTTGGACCAAGTGCACGGCCCAGCTTACCGACCATCCCCATCATGTCCGGCGTAGCCACAGCCACATCAAAGCCAAACCAGCCGCCTTCAATTTTTGCCACCAAATCCTCCGCGCCGACAAACTCAGCTCCGGCCACTTCAGCTTCCTTGGCTTTCTCGCCTTTGGCAAAAACGGCCACCGTTACCGCTTTGCCGGTACCAGCAGGCAGAACTACGGCGCCCCTAACTTGTTGGTCGGCATGTTTAGGGTTAACCCCCAACCTAACTGCCAGCTCAATTGTGCTGTCAAACTTGGTCACAGCAGTCTGCTTAGCCAGTCCCAACGCTTCCGTGGGTTCATAGAGCATACTCCTATCAATCAGCTTGCTTGCCTCAAGATATTTCTTACCAGCTTGCGCCATTGCCTTTTCCTCCTTGTGGTGCGAACGAGACGATCATCTCTCCCACCGTTTAGCTTAGCCCTCGATTACGATTCCCATGCTTCGCGCAGTGCCTTCCACCATTCTCATCGCGGCAGCCACGTCGTTAGCGTTTAAATCTTCCATTTTCTGCTCTGCAATTTCACGAACTTTCTCACGGGAAAGAGTCGCCACTTTTTCTTTGTTCGGCTTACCGGAAGCCCGTGTCAAGCCGGCTGCTTTTTTTAGGAGTATAGCGGCGGGTGGTGTTTTAGTGATAAAAGAGAAAGAACGATCACTCATGATGGTGATCACCACAGGAATAATCAAGCCGAGCTGCGGCGCAGTCCTCTCGTTAAACTCCTTGCAAAAACCCATAATATTCACACCGTGCTGACCGAGGGCAGGGCCTACGGGAGGAGCGGGGGTAGCCTTACCTGCGGGAATCTGCAACTTGACCATCCCGATTACTTTACGTGCCATAATTCCACCTCCAATCTGTGCTAAAGCTTTTCTAACTGATAAAATTCAAGCTCAACCGGAGTATCCCGGCCAAACATGGCCACAAGAACCTTAACCTTACGCCTGTCAGGCATAACTTCCTCAACCGAACCGATGAAATTGGCAAACGGCCCGTCAATAACACGGACTTTTGCGCCGGCAACTAAATCGATTCTCGGTTTAGCCTCCCCTAAGCCCATTTGTTTGAGAATCTGGGCAATTTCGCTCGAAGAGAGGGGAATCGGCTTAGACCCAGGACCGACAAAACCGGTAACCCCCGGCGTGTTGCGCACAACATACCAAGAATCGTCTGTAATAATCATTTCCACAAGCACATACCCGGGGAAGACTTTTTTTAAGACTGTCTTTTGCTTCCCGTTCTTTACTTCCAGCTCTTTCTCCATGGGAACAAGGACACGAAAAATCTTATCCTGCATCTCCATAGACTCAACTCGTTTTTCCAAGTTGGTCTTTACTTTATTCTCATAGCCAGCGTAGGTGTGCACCACATACCAATTTTTACTCATAGGCTAGGGGGTCCCTGCCTCCTTACCTCTGAAGAATGATCCTCAATACTCCGGCAAAGCCGGAATCAAGGATCCAGAAAAATACACCAATAAAAAAGATGGCCATCAGGACCATAGAGGTAAAGAGAGACAACTCACGGCGGTTAGGCCAGTGAACCTTTCTCAATTCCTGTCTGACATCTTTAAGATGCTTAGTTAAAACCTTGACGTTTTCGGACATGTTTTCACATCCTTAAAGTAAATAAAAGCACTTACTTCGTTTCCTTATGAGCAGTATGTTTCTTACAGAAAGAGCAGAACTTATTCAACTCAATCCTGTCCGGTGTGGTGCGTTTGTTTTTCGTCGTAATGTAATTCCGTCTCTTGCATTCACCACATGCCATCGTGATCTTCACGCGCATATCTCACACCCCCTAAAAACAGCGTGTTCATCTTATCAGTGAGCTTGCACTGCAAATCCATTGCTTATCCCCAGAGATTGGCTCGCGATTTCACTTGTACAAATTTAACACACTTCATACGCTATTGTCAAACTTTTTGTAGGCTCGCCGTCGGGAGAAAAAGCACCGCTGCCATGCGGTGCTCCTCTCTGACTGCTTGAAAGAAGAACTATTTCAAAATGCTGGTAACAACGCCGGCGCCTACAGTGCGGCCGCCTTCACGAATGGCGAAGCGCAAACCTTCTTCCAGGGCGATCGGAGTAATCAGTTCAATCATCATCTGCACATTATCTCCCGGCATAATCATTTCCACACCCTCCGGCAGAGTCGTTACACCCGTCACGTCGGTAGTGCGCAAATAAAACTGCGGACGATATCCTTGGAAAAACGGCGTATGGCGGCCGCCTTCCTCTTTCTTTAGCACGTACACCTCAGCCATAAACTTCGTATGCGGCTTGATCGAGTTCGGCTTGGCGAGAACTTGGCCGCGCTCGATTTCCGTGCGGTCCACACCGCGCAGCAGTGCGCCGATATTGTCGCCGGCTTGCGCCATGTCCATAATCTTACGAAACATTTCGACACCGGTGACTACTGTCTTGCGAGGCTTTTCCGTAAAACCGACAATTTCCACTTCTTCGCCTACTTTGACAGTACCGCGTTCCACGCGACCGGTGGCTACCGTGCCGCGCCCGGTAATCGTAAACACATCTTCTACAGGCATCAGGAAGGGCTTGTCAATATCACGTTCCGGCGTGGGAATAAAAGAATCTACAGCATCCATCAATTCCCAAATTGCTTTGCAGTCTGGGCACTCCCGGGAGCTGCAGGAATGATCAAGCGCCTTTAGCGCGGAACCGACTACTACGGGAACATCATCACCGGGAAACTCATATTCATTAAGCAGATCACGGATTTCCAACTCCACAAGCTCGATTAGCTCCGGGTCGTCAACCTGGTCAGCCTTGTTCATAAATACTACGATGTGCGGTACGCCAACCTGGCGAGCCAGCAAAATGTGCTCGCGCGTCTGAGGCATGGGACCGTCAGCCGCTGATACTACCAGAATCGCTCCATCCATCTGCGCCGCACCGGTAATCATGTTCTTCACGTAATCGGCATGTCCCGGGCAGTCAACGTGAGCATAGTGCCTGCTCGCAGTCTCGTATTCCACATGGGCTGTGGAAATCGTAATGCCGCGCTCTTTTTCTTCCGGCGCCTTGTCGATTTCATCATAGGCAGTCTTTTTTGCCCCTCCGACTGTGGACAGGCAAGAGGTGATCGCTGCGGTCAGCGTCGTTTTTCCGTGGTCAACGTGGCCAATCGTGCCTACGTTTACGTGGGGTTTCGTCCGCTCAAACTTTTGTTTCGCCATATTAAGTATACCTCCTTAACAAATAAAAAATATACTTGGCCAGACCATCAAGCCTGTCCAAGAATTATGTTATGTTTGGTGGCGGCGCAGGGATTTGAACCCCGGGCGCGGCGGGTATGAACCGCCTGCTCTACCAACTGAGCTACGCCGCCATGGAGCTCACGACCGGGATTGAACCGGTGACCTCATCCTTACCAAGGATGTGCTCTACCGACTGAGCTACGTGAGCAAAAAAAGACAACTAGTTTTATTTGGAGCGGGTGATGGGAATCGAACCCACGTGGCCAGCTTGGGAAGCTGGAACTCTACCATTGAGCTACACCCGCACCATCCGCCCAACTTCAGCCCTTTGATTATACAATACATAAATTAGCGTGTCAACACACTTAATCGCCGTGAACTACTCTCCATTGAAATGGAGAGCTTCAAGATTCTAGGCGACGAAAGAACATCCGTCAAACCTGTACATCTTTGGCGTACCCAACACCACTACTGGTTGCTCGTTAAGAGTTTCCAGATACT
>Ga0208734_100026_pt1 | contig 103763 bp, 108 predicted proteins | sample Subbio2Aug_QV11A_FD_184824 | JGI IMG/M metagenome (GOLD analysis project Ga0208734, IMG submission 184824) | Serpentinite rock and fluid subsurface biosphere microbial communities from McLaughlin Reserve, California, USA - CR12Aug_QV11A (SPAdes) | ecosystem: Environmental > Terrestrial > Deep... | reverse complement strand
CTTCATAACTTAAGGGGTAACGATCCGTGTAGACTGCTTGTTTTCAAAGGAACATTTGGCAAGAGTTACAAAAAAGTCAATTTCAAGAGTGCACAAGATTTTTGGATAATTTCATGCGTCAGCTCTGTGTGTTGCTGTATATAATTGACAGGATGGGCAAAATAATATAGAATAAATACCGATTATTGGCTTGTCCGAAGGAGGAGAATGGGGAAATATGGGAAAAGCAAAATTTGAGCGGAAGAAGCCCCACGTTAATGTAGGGACGATAGGGCATGTGGACCATGGGAAGACAACCCTGACGGCAGCAATCACCTTAGTATTGTCCAAGGTAGGCGGGGCAGTGGCAACAGCCTACGATCAGATTGACAATGCACCCGAGGAGAGAGAAAGAGGCATTACCATCAACACCGCCCATGTGGAATACGAGACAGCCTCCCGGCACTATGCCCATGTGGATTGTCCCGGGCACGCCGACTATGTTAAGAACATGATCACCGGGGCGGCCCAGATGGACGGAGCTATATTGGTGGTTAGCGCGGCCGATGGTCCGATGCCCCAGACCAGAGAGCATATTTTGCTGGCCCGCCAGGTAGGAGTGCCATATATTGTCGTATTTTTGAACAAGGCCGACATGGTAGACGACCAGGAGCTGATGGAGCTCGTAGAGATGGAAGTGCGCGAGTTATTAAGCGACTATGAATTTCCCGGCGACGAGATTCCAATGATCGCCGGTTCAGCCTTAAAGGCCATGGAATGCGGCTGCGGCAAGCGGGAGTGCGAGTGGTGCAACAAGATCTGGGCCTTGATGGATGCAGTAGACAGCTATATCCCCACCCCCAAGCGCGACATTGACAAGCCCTTTTTGTTGCCCGTGGAAGACGTATTTACCATTACCGGCCGGGGCACAGTGACGACCGGGAGAGTAGAGCGCGGTACCATCAAAGTGGGAGAAGAAGTAGAGATTGTAGGGTTTACCACCAGCCCGCGGAAGACCGTGGTTACCGGAGTTGAGATGTTTCGCAAGCTATTAGATCAAGCCCAGGCCGGAGACAACGTGGGGACCTTGTTAAGAGGAGTAGACCGCAAGGACGTAGAGCGGGGCCAGGTATTGGCCAAGCCCGGCTCCATCAAGCCCCACACCAAGTTTTTTGCAGAAGTATACGTCTTGACCAAGGAAGAGGGCGGGCGCCACACCCCCTTCTTTAACGGGTACCGTCCCCAGTTTTACTTTAGGACCACCGATGTGACCGGAGTGGCCCACCTGCCCGAAGGAGTAGAGATGGTGATGCCCGGAGACAACATCAAGATGACAATTGAGCTGATTACCCCGATTGCTATTGAAGAAGGTTTGCGGTTCGCTATTCGTGAAGGCGGCCGGACAGTAGGAGCAGGAGTAGTAAGTAAAATAGGCTAATTCGGCGATAAGGCCGGCGAAAAGACAGGGACCGGGGGCAACAAACCCCTGTTCCCTGCTTGCTTTTTTAAAGGCTTTTCCCTTGCGGGGGACTTTGTTAAAGACCAGGGTTGTTTAAAAACAATGAGATGGTGAAAGACTAGATGGGTGTCATGCCAGAAAATTTGTTGGAACCATCAAGTATTGACACGCTTTTTATTGTATGATAAATTGATTGGGTGACGACCTGAGGGCTGGAAGGAAACTGGAGGTGCTTGTAATGCGGCTGGGTATTACCTTGGCTTGCACCGAGTGCAAGAGAAGAAATTATGTGACTACAAAAAATAAAAAAAACGACCCTGACCGGGTAGAGGTTAAAAAATATTGTAGCCACTGCAAGACCCATACTCCCCATAAAGAAACAAAATAGCTAGGCGGTTCTTCCAAGGGACAAGGGTCGAGTACATCCGTTAATAGGAACGGGGACACACCGCTGAAGTAAGGAAAGGGGACACACCTGCTGAAGTCTGGGCCATTTTTTGAGGACAGGAATATCCCCAATCAATGCTCTTTGCAGGCAGAATGTATTTAAACTAAGGCAACGGGAATATACACGCTTAAGTGCAACGGAACGCGGAATGTCCCCAATTAGTGAGAGGATGTGAAATCTCTTTGGTCACAGCCAATCGTGTAGCAAATGCTGCTAAGTTTAGCGAAAGAGTCAGCAAGTATTTTCGTGGTGTCTGGTCGGAACTGAAGAAGGTCCATTGGCCTGATCGGAGCCAGCTGATAACCTATACCTCGGTAGTAATCGGGGCGGTTATTCTGGTGGCCATAATGATCTGGATAGTGGATTCCATTTTAAGCTTCTTACTGGGTGCTATTTTATAACATAGCTGGCATCGGCCTGTCTTGGTTCTTAAGTCCCGGCTGCTAAAGGGGAATCGTGACCTCGTATAAAGATGCGGGGGTATTAGAGTGGGTAGCCACCTTTGATCTAGTATGGGAGCGGCGTATTGACTGGAAATGCAGGATTGGGTGGACTGCCTCCTCCGGAGGTTTCGAAATGGATAAACAATGGTTTGTTATTCATACCTATTCTGGGTACGAAAACAAGGTCAAGGCTAACCTGGAAAAGCGTGTTGAGTCAATGAATATAGGCGATAAGATTTTCCGGGTGCTGGTGCCTGTGGAAGACGAAATCCAGCTTAAAGACGGCAAGAAAAAAATCACCAAGCGCAAGGTTTATCCTGGCTATGTGATGGTGGAAATGATTATGACCGACACCTCCTGGTATGTTGTGCGCAACACCCCGGGGGTTACCGGTTTTGTTGGAACCGGCGCCAAACCTATTCCTCTGCACCCTGCCGAGTCTAAACAGATTTTGAAGCAAATGGGAGTAACCGAACCTAAGGCGAGGATAGATCTGGTTATCGGGCAAAATGTCAGGGTCGCCAGCGGGCCTTTCGAAAATTTTATCGGCACTGTTGAAGAAATTAATCCTGAAAAAGGCAAGTTAAGAGTGCTTGTTTCCATGTTTGGCCGGGAAACCCCTGTCGAACTGGAGTTTGGTCAAATAGAGAAGCTGTAAGTATGGCACAGAATAATCGCAATTAATTATTGTTAAGGGGGTGGATTGCAAAGTGGCCAAAAAAGCAAAAAAGGTAGTTGGCTTGGTTAAGCTCCAGTGCCCTGCCGGCAAAGCGAATCCGGCGCCTCCTGTGGGACCGGCCCTTGGTCAGCACGGTGTAAATATCATGGCTTTTTGTAAGGAATTTAACGAGCGGACAGCTAAGGATGCAGGTTTAATCATCCCTGTGGAAATTACGGTTTATGAGGACAGGTCCTTTACCTTCATTACTAAAACCCCGCCGGCAGCTATTCTTTTGAAAAAGGCAGCCGGTATCGAAACTGCCTCTGGTGAACCAAACCTCAAAAAAGTTGCCAAGGTTCCTAGAGAAAAAGTCAGGGAGATCGCTGAGATGAAGATGAAAGACCTAAACGCTGCCAGTGTTGAGGCAGCCATGCGGATGATCGAAGGCACCGCGCGAAGCATGGGTATCGACATCGTTTAACGGAACGCGGAATGTCCCCAAATTGAATGCTGAGTGCTTGAATTTCAAGGTAGATTAAGGAAAAGTTGCTGTCAACCTGGCAGCGGGTATTGTGGGAGGAACCAAGTTCCGCTTAACCACGAAAGGAGAAATGTCAAATGCCATTCAGAGGCAAAAAGTATCAAGAAGGTTTAAAACAGTACCAACGGGATAACTTGCATGATCCCCCTGAGGCCATGGAGCTGGTTAAAAAAATTGCTCCGGCTAAATTTGATGAAACTGTGGAAGTAGCTGTGAAGCTGGGCGTTGACCCCCGTCATGCGGACCAACAGGTAAGGGGTACTGTTGTTTTGCCCCATGGTACCGGCAAGACCAGGTCTGTTCTGGTTTTTGCCAAAGGCGATAAGGCCAAAGAGGCTCAGGTTGCCGGGGCTGATTTTATCGGGGCAGAGGATATGATTGCCAAGATTGAGGGCGGTTGGTTGGGCTTCGATGTGGCTATTGCCACTCCAGATATGATGGGAGCAGTAGGTAAACTGGGCCGGGTGCTGGGTCCCCGCGGGCTGATGCCAAACCCGAAATCTGGCACCGTGACCTTCGAAGTTGAGAGAGCAATTAAAGAAGTAAAGGCCGGAAAAATTTCCTTCCGTGTTGATAAAGGCGGAATCGTCCATGCACCTATTGGCCGGGTATCCTTCGCTACGGAAAAACTTTTGGAAAACTTTCAGACTTTGCTGGAAGCCTTGATGAAAGCCAAGCCTGCTGCGGCTAAGGGGCAGTATGTACGCACTGTGAATGTTACATCTACTATGGGGCCGGGCGTCAGGGTTAATCCTTTGAAAGCCGTCCCCCGGTAATAGCTTGACCGGGCTCCATTAAAGCATGATCGGCTCCGCAACTGAATACTGGACTGTAGACAGCAGGCGCATTGAAAAATGCTTAATGCCGCAAGGCGCCCGCCGAGGTTTTCGCAAAAATTTGCTATTAACCTGTGGCTTTGGTGTGTCTACGCATCAAGGCCATTGTTTTTAGAGTGTTGAACCAGTTATTGCAGAGGAGGTGTGTATTAGCAAGTGAACAAACAGCGCCAGAAAAAAGAATTGGCTGTTGCTGAGCTGAGGCAACAGCTGCGGGAGAGTACCGCGGCGGTTTTGACTGATTACCGGGGACTGAACGTCAAAGCGATCACCAATTTGAGAGTAGAGTTGCGGCAGGTTGGGATTGAGTATAAAGTGGTAAAGAACACTTTGACCCAGCTGGCTGCGGAAGAACTCGGGCTAAAAGGGCTGGATCCTTACCTGGAAGGCCCGACTGCGATAGCCTTTGGCAAAAAAGACCCGGTAGCTCCGGCAAAAATACTTTTAAATTTTGCCAAGACAAATAAACAGCTGCAGATTAAGGCAGGACTTTTGCAAGGCAGGGTTATCGATTCTGACGGCGTGAAAGCCCTGGCGGATTTGCCCTCCCGGGAGGAACTGCTTGCCAAGGTTGTAGGTGGGATGAAAGCTCCCATGTACGGCCTGGTCAATGTCCTCAGTGCGCCCATGCGGAACCTGGTTTGTGTCTTAGAGGCAGTCCGCAAACAAAAGGAAGAACAGGCAGCCAGCTAATTACTGATGCCTGGCAGGTCAGGTTGCTTAACTAAAAAATAATTGTTTTGATTAATAAGGAGGAAATAAAAATGTCCAAGGTTGCAGAGATTTTAGAAGCTGTAAAAGGTTTGACCGTACTTGAATTATCCGAACTGGTTAAGGCCTTCGAAGTGGAATTTGGTGTAAGCGCTGCCGCGCCGGTAGCCTTTGCTGCTGCTCCTGGTGCTGCTGCACCTGCTGCTGAGCCGGAAGAAGAACAGACTGAATTCGATGTTATCCTGGCAGCTGCCGGAGACAAGAAGATCAACGTGATCAAGGTTGTGCGCGAACTCACCAACCTGGGTCTGAAAGAAGCCAAGGACCTGGTTGATGGAGCTCCAAAGCCTGTTAAAGAAAAAGTCAGCAAAGAGGAAGCTGCATCCATTAAGGCGAAACTTGTGGAAGTCGGCGCCACTGTACAAGTTAAATAGTCCTTTATTGAGTACATTCCCTTATTTTGACACTCAACAAATGAGTGTCTTTTTTGCTTGACACTTCGCTTTATCTGTGCTAAGATTATAAAACGGCATTTATGCTATTTTATGGGAGTCTAAGTAGGTTGCTGGAAATAGCGAAAACTAGAATGTATAAAAGTTTAAGCACCGGTAAGAATAGGTAGATAGGAGATTAATTGCCGGAATACGAAGCGAGGTTTTTTTAAGTAAGGCCTTGCTTTGAATTTTTGTTGTTAAATCAATGTTGGGGGTGACCGTCAATGCCCTATCCTGTCCGGGTAGGCACCCGGGAGAGATGGACCTATGCCAAAATCCAAGAAGTGCTGGAAATGCCCAACCTGATTGAAATTCAGAAGAACTCCTACCAATGGTTTGTTGATGAGGGCCTCCGGGAAATCTTCAGGGATATTTCGCCGATACAGGATTTTACTGGGAATTTGATCTTGGAGTTTGTGGATTATACCCTGGGGGAGCCAAAGTATTCTGTTGATGAATGCAAGGAAAGGGATATGACTTATGCTGCACCTCTCAGGGTAAAAGTCCGCTTGATTAATAAGGAAACCGGGGAGGTTAAGGAACAAGAGGTATTTATGGGCGATTTCCCTCTGATGACCGAGAAAGGCACTTTTGTCATCAACGGGGCGGAAAGGGTCATCGTCAGCCAATTGGTGCGGTCGCCTGGGGTATACTACAGCGAGCAAATTGACCCAAGCGGTGTCAAGGTATTCACTGCTACGATTATTCCTAACCGGGGTGCCTGGTTGGAGTTTGAAACCGATATTAACGAAAATATTTATGTCCGGGTTGACCGGACCCGGAAAATCCCGGCAACTGTCCTGATGAGAGCCTTGGGACAGGGAAACAACATCCAGATATTGGAGATGTTTGACAGCGATCCCCGGATCCAGTTAACGATGGAAAAGGACAATACAGATTCTGAAGAAGAGGCTTTGGTAGAAATATACAAGCGCCTGCGTCCGGGCGAACCTCCCACGGTAGAGAGCGCCCGCACCCTGCTGGAGACTCTTTTCTTCGACCCCAAGCGCTATGACTTGGGCAATGTCGGCCGCTATAAGCTGGAGAAAAAGCTGAAGCACGGCATCCTTTTTTCTGAAGAAGGTCGGCGCGATTACATCCGCCATTTAACCAGAGGCGATATTGTAGCTTCCCTCAGGTATTTGCTCCGGCTAATGCGGGGGGAAGTAAAGCCCGATGATATTGACCACCTGGGCAATCGTCGCCTGAGATCTGTAGGGGAACTCCTGCAGAACCAATTTAGGGTTGGCCTCTCCAGGATGGAACGGGTGGTCAGAGAAAGAATGACGATCCAGGATGTAGAGGTTATTACCCCGCAAGTCCTGATTAACATCCGGCCGGTAGTTGCAGCAATTAAGGAATTTTTTGGTTCCTCCCAGTTGTCCCAGTTTATGGATCAGACGAACCCCCTGGCAGAACTGACCCATAAGCGGCGTTTGAGCGCCTTGGGGCCTGGCGGTTTAAGCCGTGAGAGGGCGGGCTTTGAAGTTCGGGACGTGCATCACTCCCATTACGGGCGGATGTGTCCGATTGAAACTCCGGAAGGTCCTAACATCGGCCTGATCAGCTCTTTGAGCACCTATGCCAGGATTAACGAGTTTGGCTTTATTGAGACCCCTTACCGTAAGGTTGACAAGGATCGGGGTCGGGTTACCGATGAGATCGTTTACTTGGCTGCGGATGAGGAGGACCAATTTATTATTGCCCAGGCGAACGCCCCGCTGGACGAAGTTGGAAGGTTCCTTCAGCCGAAGGTCAACGCCCGCCACGGGAAAGAAATTATTGTCTCACCTGTTGAACGGGCCGACTTTATGGATGTTACACCAAAACAGGTTTGGAGTATTGCCACAGCTTTAATTCCCTTTTTAGAGCACGATGACGCTAACCGGGCTTTAATGGGTGCCAACATGCAGCGCCAGGCCGTGCCCTTACTGCGCACCGAGGCTCCCTTGGTGGGTACCGGGATGGAATGGAAGACGGCCAGGGATTCCGGTGTTGTGCTCCTGGCAAAAAATGCCGGTGTGGTGGAAAGAGCGACAGCTACCGATATCGTGATCAGGACTGACAAGGGTCTTTTGGACATCTACCGCCTGTTGAAGTACACCAGATCAAACCAGGGAACATCTATTAACCAAAAACCTATTGTCAAAAAAAGACAGCGGGTGGAAGCCGGTGATGTGATTGCGGACGGCCCATCCACTGACTGCGGTGAGCTGGCTTTAGGCAGAAATATCCTGGTGGCTTTTATGACCTGGGAAGGCTATAACTACGAGGATGCGATCCTGATCAGCGAAAAACTGGTCAAGGAAGATTATTTCACTTCTATACATATCGAAGAGTATGAGTGTGATGCGCGGGACACCAAACTGGGACCGGAAGAAATCACCAGAGATATCCCTAATGTGGGCGAGGATGTGTTAAAAGACCTGGACAGCAGGGGTATCATCCGGGTAGGCGCGGAGGTCCGCCCGGGGGACATCCTGGTGGGCAAAGTGACGCCTAAAGGGGAAACGGAATTGACTGCCGAAGAGCGCCTGTTGAGAGCCATCTTTGGCGAGAAGGCCAGGGAAGTGCGGGATACCTCCTTGAGGGTACCGCATGGGGAATCCGGCATGGTGGTAGATGTAAAGGTTTTCTCCCGGGAAAAGGGCGACGAACTCGCGCCGGGTGTGAACCAACTGGTCAGGGTGTATGTAGCGCAAAAACGGAAAATATCCGAGGGCGATAAAATGGCGGGCCGCCATGGAAACAAGGGTGTTATATCCAGAATCCTACCTGAGGAAGACATGCCTTTCCTGCCGGACGGCACCCCCGTAGAGATTGTACTGAATCCCCTGGGTGTTCCTTCCCGGATGAATATTGGGCAGATATTGGAATGTCATTTGGGATGGGCGGCCAAAACTTTGGGCTTAAATATTGCCACCCCTGTATTTGATGGGGCTGATGAGGAAGATATTGTTAAGATTTTGAGGGAAGCCGGCCTGCCGGAAACAGGCAAGTCCAGGCTCTATGACGGCAGGACAGGTAGGCCTTTTGATAATCCTGTTACCGTTGGTTATGTTTATATGCTTAAACTGGCGCATCTTGTCGACGATAAGATCCATGCCAGGTCTACCGGCCCGTATTCCTTGGTTACACAGCAGCCGCTGGGCGGCAAGGCCCAGTTTGGCGGGCAGCGTTTTGGGGAAATGGAAGTATGGGCCTTGGAGGCCTATGGAGCTGCCTATACTCTCCAGGAAATCCTTACAGTCAAGTCCGATGATGTGGTTGGGCGGGTAAAAACCTACGAGGCTATCGTGAAGGGAGAAAACGTGCCGGAGCCAGGTGTGCCGGAATCCTTCAAGGTACTGATTAAAGAGCTGCAGAGCCTTGCTCTGGATGTCAAGGTTCTTTCCGGGCAAGACGAAGAAATTGAAATCAGTGAAGAAGAGGATGACGTCGCTGAAACTGCCAAGGAACTGGGCATAGACCTGGGAGACCGGCCTGCCGGAGCTCCGGCAGCAGGGGCGGGCCTTGATGAAGGCGAAGCCTACGATCCTGGCGAGGATGACTACGAGGACCTGGATCTTGACCTGGAACCCAACTCAGCATTTGATAGAAATCTGGATGAATTTGAGGACGATGAGTTCGATGACGATGACCGGTAGGTCCTTTTCTTAGATATAAGTAAGGCGTCATGCTTAGTTAAGCCTGAAGAAGGGAGATAGTCCCGTGCTTGATGTCAATAACTTTGAACGGATGCGAATCGGATTGGCTTCTCCGGAACAGATCAGGGCCTGGTCCAGCGGGGAGGTCAAAAAACCTGAAACTATTAACTACCGTACCCTGAAGCCTGAAAGAGAAGGTTTGTTCTGCGAGAAAATCTTCGGCCCTACCCGGGATTGGGAGTGCCACTGCGGCAAGTACAAGCGAGTCAGGTATAAAGGTATTGTTTGTGACAGGTGCGGTGTGGAAGTTACCCGGTCCAAGGTCAGGCGCGAACGCCTGGGGCATATCGAACTGGCGGCACCGGTATCCCATATCTGGTATTTTAAAGGGATTCCCAGCAGGATGGGCCTGGCCCTGGATATGTCTCCCCGTTCCCTGGAAAAAGTTCTCTATTTTGTTTCTTATTTAGTGTTAAACCCCGGGGACACTCCTTTGATGAAAAAGCAGCTCTTAACAGAGACGGAATATAGAGAGTATAGGGAAAAATACGGCTACCGATTTCAGGCAGGCATGGGTGCGGAAGCTGTTAAAGACCTCCTGCAGGAAATGGACCTGGATGAGCTGGCCAGAGAATTGCGCCAGGAATTAAAAGAAACCAGCGGGCAGAGAAAAATCAGGGCCATCCGCCGCTTGGAGGTTGTAGAGGCCTTTAAGATTTCAGGGAACCGGCCCGATTGGATGGTCCTGGACGTTGTCCCGGTGATTCCGCCAGAACTCAGACCAATGGTACAGCTGGATGGCGGCCGTTTTGCCACCTCCGACCTTAACGATCTGTACCGCCGGGTTATTAACCGGAATAACCGCTTGAAACGGCTATTGGACCTGGGTGCACCGGATATTATTGTCCGGAATGAAAAGCGCATGCTGCAGGAAGCCGTTGATGCCTTGATCGACAATGGCCGGCGGGGCCGTCCTGTTACCGGACCCGGAAACCGCCCGCTCAAATCCTTGAGTGATATGCTGAAAGGGAAGCAGGGGCGCTTCCGGCAGAACCTGTTAGGCAAACGGGTGGACTACTCGGGCCGTTCAGTGATTGTAGTAGGACCTAAGCTTAAAATGCACCAGTGCGGCTTGCCCAAAGAAATGGCCTTGGAACTGTTTAAGCCCTTTGTAATGAAACGGCTGGTGGATGAGGGTTTTGCCCATAATATTAAAAGCGCTAAGCGAATGGTGGAAAGAGTCCGTCCCGAGGTGTGGGATGTGCTTGAAGAGGTAATCAGAGAGCATCCGGTACTTTTAAACCGGGCACCTACATTGCACAGGCTGGGCATCCAGTCCTTTGAACCGGTTCTGGTTGAAGGCAGGGCACTGCAAATTCATCCCCTGGTTTGTACCGCATATAATGCCGACTTTGACGGTGATCAGATGGCAGTCCATGTGCCGTTAGCTGCTGAATCCCAGGCGGAAGCCCGGATTTTAATGCTGTCTGCCCATAACATTCTGAATCCCAAGGACGGCCGTCCGGTAGCCACCCCGACCCAGGATATGGTGTTGGGATGCTATTACCTGACGGTGTTGAAGGAGGGCGCAAAAGGGGAAGGGAAGGTTTTTTCCAGCTATGACGAAGCCAAGATGGCTTATGAAACAGGGGTTGTCTCCCTGCAGGCAAAGGTAAAGATCCGCTTGGACGGCCAAATGGTGGAAACAACTGTCGGCAGGATGATTTTTAATTTTGAGACTCCTATTCCTAAAGAGCTAGGTTATATTAACTGCGAATTAGGCAAAAAACAGTTGGGGGATATAGTCGCCAAGTCTTACTATCAGCTGGGCAACGCGGCTACAGCAAAGCTTCTGGATGGGATTAAGGAGCTTGGTTTTACTTATTCGACCAGGGCTGGCATCACCATCGGTATTACCGACATCGATGTGCCCACAGGTAAAAGTCAGGTCATCGACGAGACCGAAAGTCTGGTAGACAAGGTTGAACAGCAGTACCGGCGGGGTTTAATCACCGAGGAAGAACGCTACCAGAAAATAATCACGCACTGGAACTCTGCTACCGACAGGATCACCAAAGGTTTGATGGAGACTTTAGACAGGTTTAACCCCGTTTATATGATGGCTAACTCTGGCGCCCGGGGTAATATCCAGCAAATCCGCCAGTTAGCCGGGATGCGGGGCTTAATGGCCGACCCTTCCGGCCGGATCATTGACCTGCCCATTAAAGCCAACTTCCGGGAAGGCCTTACCGTTTTGGAATATTTTATATCTACCCACGGCGCCAGGAAAGGTTTGGCCGATACGGCTCTCCGGACTGCGGACTCCGGCTACCTGACCCGCCGGTTGGTGGATGTGGCACAGGATGTAATTGTGCGGGAAGATGACTGCGGCACGACAGAAGGTATTACAGTAGATAAAATTCAGGAAGGCCACGAGATTATCGAGAAATTGGATGAGCGGCTACTGGGCCGTTTTGCCCTTGACCCGATCCTTGATCTGGCAACCGGCGAGGTAATTGTACCCGCCCACCAGGAGATTCAGGAGGCAGCAGCCAAAAGAATTGAAGCTTCTGGCCTGCAAAGCGTTAAAATCCGCTCTGTCTTAACATGCAAGACCCGCTATGGGGTTTGTGCCAGATGTTATGGCCGAAACCTTGCTGCAGGCAAGTCGGTAGAAATAGGTGAAGCTGTAGGGATCATTGCCGCCCAGTCCATTGGAGAGCCGGGAACTCAGCTGACGATGCGTACCTTCCACACCGGCGGTGTGGCGGGGGATGACATTACTCAGGGTCTGCCGCGGGTAGAAGAGCTGTTCGAAGCCAGAAAACCCAAGGGCCAAGCGATTGTTGCCGAAGCAGACGGCACTGTGCGCGTAATGGAAATTAAAAACCGCAGAGAAATAGAGATCACCGCAGTTAACGGGGAGCGCTTCAGCTATCCGGTACCTTATGGTTCCCGCTTAAAAGTCCATGATGGGAAAGAGGTAGAAGCCGGTGATGAGCTGACGGAAGGATCTGTCAATCCCCATGACTTGTTGAAGATAAAGGGTATCCGCGGGGTTCAGCTGTATCTTTTGCGGGAAGTGCAGCGGGTGTACCGCCTGCAGGGGGTTGATATCAATGATAAACACATCGAAGTGATTATCCGGCAGATGCTGCGCAAAGTTAAGGTGGAAGAGGCGGGGGATACATCCCTCCTGCCGGGAGGACTCATTGATGTGTTCGAGTTTGAGGATGAAAACCGGCGGGTGCTGTTGGCAGCCGGAGAGCCGGCAACGGCCAAATCAGTCCTGTTAGGTATTACCAAGGCCTCCCTGGCAACTGATTCCTTTCTGTCAGCTGCTTCTTTCCAAGAAACCACCAGGGTATTGACAGAAGCGGCGATTAAAGGAAGGGTCGATCCTCTGCTGGGCCTCAAAGAGAATGTGATTATCGGCAAGCTGATTCCGGCTGGAACTGGCATGGCACGTTACCGCAATATCCGGGTGCTCACTGCAGAAGAAACCTTAAAACCTTGTAAGGATTGTGTTGACACTGATTCTGCAAAATGATACGATATATGAGTGTGTAAACGGCGAGGGAGGTCGCAGGCCAAATGCTGGCGGAAGAATGGCTGAAAAAGGCCCGAAAGAAAACCATAGGGACTAAACAAACATTAAAATCCGTGCAAAAGGGTTTAGCCAAAGCTGTATTCGTTGCCAAAGACGCCGATCATCATGTGACAGATCCCTTGCGGAGGCTATGTGCTGAGAAGGGAATTGAAGTAATAACTGTTGAAACCATGGCGGAACTCGGCCGAGCCTGTGGGATTGAGGTGGGTTCCGCCTCTGCTGCGATACTTGAATAGCTTTCCGAAACAATTTGGCCTGATTTTGATGGTAAAAAAACTGCTTATTTAAGGAATCTAATTTGGAGCAAAGTTTATCCGGAAGGAGGTGGAGAAATGCCAACCATTAGTCAACTGGTTAGAGAAGGAAGGGAAAGAGTTGAGAAGAAATCAACTGCCCCGGCACTGAAGGAATCTCCGCAAAAGCGCGGAGTTTGCACTAGAGTTTATACCACGACTCCGAAAAAACCTAATTCTGCCCTCCGCAAGGTAGCGCGGGTTAGGCTGACTACCGGCGTAGAGGTTACGACCTATATTCCAGGTATCGGCCATAATTTACAGGAGCACTCGGCTGTATTGGTACGGGGCGGCAGAGTAAAAGACTTGCCGGGCGTACGCTACCACATAGTCAGAGGTACTCTGGATGCTTCCGGTGTTGCCAACAGGCATCAAGGGCGTTCCAAATACGGTTCCAAGCGGCCAAAAGGCAAATAATATTCAATAAATCAACAAAGACCTTTTTTGGGGAATGCAGAACTGTTTATCGGAAAATATTATTGTGTACAGGCTAAGGGGGGAAATAGATGCCGCGTAGAGGTATGGTGCCGAAAAATGAAATACTGCCCGATCCGATTTACAACAACAAGGTTCTGGCCAAGATGATCAACCAGATCATGAGCAGGGGGAAAAAGGGCGTTGCTCAGTCAATCTGTTATTGCGCGTTTGATATTATCAAGGAAAAGTCCGGCCGGGACCCTTTGGAAGTTTTTGAGCAGGCTATGAAAAACGTAATGCCGGTTTTAGAGGTAAAGGCTCGCCGGGTAGGTGGAGCTAACTATCAGGTGCCGATTGAAGTCAGGGCGGACCGCCGTCAGGCTCTGGGTATTCGTTGGATTATCAACTTTGCCCGGAAGCGCTCGGGGAAAAGCATGGAAGACAGGCTCGCATCTGAATTGATGGATGCCGCTAATAACACTGGCGGAGCCGTTAAAAAACGGGAAGATACCCATAAGATGGCCGAAGCTAATAAAGCCTTTGCCCACTATCGCTGGTAGCAAACTGATTTTTACTGCAAAAAGAGGCAAAGGCCCGGAATACAGTGGTATTTATTTGCAGAAGGAGGGATTAGAATGCCGAGACAGTTTCCGCTTGAAAAGACGCGCAACATCGGAATCATGGCTCATATTGATGCCGGGAAAACGACTACCACTGAGCGCATCTTGTTTTATACCGGAAAAGTGCATAAGATTGGCGAAGTGCATGACGGGGCCGCTACCATGGATTGGATGATCCAAGAGCAGGAAAGAGGTATTACAATCACCTCCGCTGCAACAACCTGTTTGTGGAAAGACCACAAAATTAATATTATTGATACACCAGGACACGTGGACTTTACTGTTGAAGTAGAGCGCTCTCTGCGGGTCCTAGATGGGGCTGTTGCTGTTTTTTGCTCTGTCGGCGGGGTAGAGCCCCAGTCGGAGACTGTATGGCGTCAAGCTGACAAATACGGGGTGCCGCGGATCGCTTATATTAATAAAATGGACCGGGTAGGGGCCGATTTCTTCCGCGGGGTTCAGATGATTGAAAACCGGTTGGGGGCCAATCCGGTACCTGTTCAGCTTCCGATCGGTGTTGAGGACAGCTTCCGGGGAATTGTAGACTTGGTCCGCAACACAGCAAGGATTTATGTGGATGACCTGGGCAACAGTATCGAGGAAACCACTATTCCTGAAGAAATGTTGGAATTGGTCGGCAGCTACAGGGAGAGACTGCTGGAAACAGTAGCCGACAGTGATGAAACGTTAATGGTCAAATACCTGGAAGGGGAAGAATTGACTGTCGGGGAGATTGTGGCAGCCATCAGAAAGGCCACAATAGAAGTAAAAATAATTCCTGTCCTTTGCGGTTCATCTTTTAAGAATAAAGGAGTGCAGCCGCTTCTGGACGCGGTAGTGGATTACCTTCCTTCTCCCCTTGATATTCCAAGTGTCAGTGGTGTTGTTCCGGAAACAGGCCTTGAGGACCAGCGAGAAGCAGTTGATGATGCTCCTTTTGCGGCTCTGGCCTTCAAGATCATGGCAGACCCCTATGTGGGCAAGCTAACCTTTTTCCGGGTCTATTCCGGCAGCCTGAAGACCGGCTCTTATATCTATAATTCTACCAAGAATAAGCGAGAGCGCATCGGCCGGATCTTGCAGATGCATGCCAATCACCGGGAAGAGGTGCCGGGGGTTTTAACAGGCGATATCGCCGCCGCTGTTGGGTTAAAGGATACTACTACCGGCGATACCTTGTGCGACGAAGCGCACCCGATAATGCTGGAATCAATGCAGTTTCCTCAGCCGGTTATTTCGGTGGCCATTGAGCCTAAGACCAAGCAGGATCAGGATAAAATGAGCATCGCTTTAGGGAAATTGATGGATGAAGACCCTACCTTCAGGGTGCATACAGATTCTGAGACCGGGCAGACTCTGATCTCCGGCATGGGGGAACTGCACCTGGAGATTATCGTCGACCGGCTGCTGCGGGAATTCAAGGTCGATGCCAATGTGGGAAGACCTCAGGTGGCTTATAAGGAAGGCATTAAAGGCCGGACCAAAGCTGAAGGAAAATATGTCCGCCAAAGCGGCGGCCGGGGTCAATACGGTCATGTCTGGCTCGAACTGGAGCCGCTGGACCGGGGAACCGGGTACGAGTTTGTTGACAAAATTGTTGGCGGAGCCATTCCAAGGGAATATATTCCAGCGGTTGATGCGGGTATCAGAGAAGCCCTGGCTAATGGTGTTATCGCCGGTTATCCCATGACAGATGTCAAGGTAACCTTGTACGACGGCTCCTTCCATGAAGTCGATTCTTCGGAAATGGCTTTTAAAATCGCCGGATCCCTTGGCTTTAAATCCGGTGCCAGAAGCGCTATTCCCATCTTGCTGGAGCCGGTGATGAAAGTGGAAGTGGTTGTTCCGGACGAGTACATGGGAGATGTAATCGGCGACCTGAGTGCTCGCCGTGGCCGGGTGGAAGGAATGGAACCAAGGGCCGGGGCTCAGGTTATCCGGGCCAATGTGCCCCTGGCGGAAATGTTTGGTTATGCTACCGACCTGCGCTCCAAAACTCAGGGCCGCGGGACTTACATCATGCAATTTGACCATTATGAAGAGGTGCCAAAGAATATTGCCGATGCAATTGTTGTTAACCGGCAGGGCGGAATAGGTTAGGAATTCTTTGGGACGAGTATGCAAATAAGGTCTTGGATGTAAAATAAATTGCTAGAATTGCAAAGGAGGATCACAATCAATGGGAAAAGCAAAATTTGAGCGGAAGAAGCCCCACGTTAATGTAGGGACGATAGGGCATGTGGACCATGGGAAGACAACCCTGACGGCAGCAATCACCTTAGTATTGTCCAAGGTAGGCGGGGCAGTGGCAACAGCCTACGATCAGATTGACAATGCACCCGAGGAGAGAGAAAGAGGCATTACCATCAACACCGCCCATGTGGAATACGAGACAGCCTCCCGGCACTATGCCCATGTGGATTGTCCCGGGCACGCCGACTATGTTAAGAACATGATCACCGGGGCGGCCCAGATGGACGGAGCTATATTGGTGGTTAGCGCGGCCGATGGTCCGATGCCCCAGACCAGAGAGCATATTTTGCTGGCCCGCCAGGTAGGAGTGCCATATATTGTCGTATTTTTGAACAAGGCCGACATGGTAGACGACCAGGAGCTGATGGAGCTCGTAGAGATGGAAGTGCGCGAGTTATTAAGCGACTATGAATTTCCCGGCGACGAGATTCCAATGATCGCCGGTTCAGCCTTAAAGGCCATGGAATGCGGCTGCGGCAAGCGGGAGTGCGAGTGGTGCAACAAGATCTGGGCCTTGATGGATGCAGTAGACAGCTATATCCCCACCCCCAAGCGCGACATTGACAAGCCCTTTTTGTTGCCCGTGGAAGACGTATTTACCATTACCGGCCGGGGCACAGTGACGACCGGGAGAGTAGAGCGCGGTACCATCAAAGTGGGAGAAGAAGTAGAGATTGTAGGGTTTACCACCAGCCCGCGGAAGACCGTGGTTACCGGAGTTGAGATGTTTCGCAAGCTATTAGATCAAGCCCAGGCCGGAGACAACGTGGGGACCTTGTTAAGAGGAGTAGACCGCAAGGACGTAGAGCGGGGCCAGGTATTGGCCAAGCCCGGCTCCATCAAGCCCCACACCAAGTTTTTTGCAGAAGTATACGTCTTGACCAAGGAAGAGGGCGGGCGCCACACCCCCTTCTTTAACGGGTACCGTCCCCAGTTTTACTTTAGGACCACCGATGTGACCGGAGTGGCCCACCTGCCCGAAGGAGTAGAGATGGTGATGCCCGGAGACAACATCAAGATGACAATTGAGCTGATTACCCCGATTGCGATTGAAGAAGGTTTGCGGTTCGCTATTCGTGAAGGCGGCCGGACAGTAGGAGCAGGAGTAGTGAGCAAAATAGGCTAATTTGGCGATAAGGCCGGCGAAAAGACAGGGACCGGGGGCAAAAAACCCCCGATCCCTTCCTCTCAGGACGCAGGACGCAAGAGCCAGATGCTTGGGGACTAAAAGCTGCTTATCCATCCTGCCTCCTGCCTCTTGCCTCTTGCTTCTTGCTTCTTGAACGTGACAGGAATGTCCCCGAATAAGGGAATGTCCCCGATGGTTTATCAGTCAGGAGATCTGGAAGTGCCCTGCGATGAGGTGAGAGGTTGCTGCAAGAATGCGGGAAATTTTCACTGAGAAGGTCGATATTAATCAGACCGATGAGGAGGAACAGACAATGGCAAAACAAAAAATAAGAATCAGGCTTAAGGCCTATGATCACCAAGTGCTGGATCAATCAGCCAAAAAAATTGTCGAAACAGCTAAGCGCACAGGCTCAAGGGTTTCTGGCCCTATTCCGTTGCCAACGGAAAAAAACATTTATACAATCCTGCGGTCACCCCATGTGAATAAAGACTCCCGCGAGCAGTTCGAGATGAGAACCCATAAGCGCCTGATTGACATTGCCGATCCCAACCCAAAAACCGTGGATGCATTAATGCGTCTTGACCTGCCCGCAGGTGTGGATATAGAAATTAAATTGTAATAACAGGGTAACTGCTCCTTAAGTAGTTACACAATCGATTGATAGATTTTTGCTGGATTGAAGTTAAAGCTGTTGGAGGTGCAACCGATGAGCAAAAAGCTTCTTGGCTACAAAGCCGGGATGACCCAAATATTTACTCCGGAAGGAAAGTGTATTCCGGTGACTGCTATCAAAGCCGGACCCTGTGTGGTTGTGCAAAAAAAGGTCGATGCCACAGATGGGTATAATGCCATTCAGGTTGGTTTCGGGGAGATAAAAGACAATAAAGTAACCAAACCAATCAAAGGCCACTTTAACAAGGCAAATTTAAAACCATTTAAGCACCTGCGCGAATTTCGCTGGGACAATGTAGACGCCTACCAGGTAGGCCAGGAGATTAAGGCTGATATTTTCAACGCGGGCGATATGGTAGATGTGACTGCTGTATCTAAAGGAAAAGGTTTTGCCGGCGGGATTAAACGCCATGGTTTTCACCGCGGTCCAATGAAGCACGGTTCAAAATACCACCGCCGTCCGGGTACTGCCGGAGCCAAAGGGCCGGCCAGAGTTTTCAAAGGACATAAAATGCCGGGCCGTCTGGGCGGAGTGCCGGTGACAGTCCAGAACCTGCAGGTTGTACAGGCGGATGCAGATCGGAACCTGCTCCTCATCAGGGGGGCTGTCCCAGGTCCTGTCAACGGTCTGGTGACGATCAAAACCACGGTGAAGTCTTAGGAAAGGAGGACCAGTTGATGCCAAAAATAACATTATATAATATGAAGGGCCAGGCGGTCGGTGAAGTTGACCTGAACGACATGGTTTTTGGAGTAGAAGTTAATAAAGCCGTACTCCATGATGCAGTAGTAATGCAGCTGGCCAGCAGAAGGCAGGGTACCGCTGCCACCAAGACCAGGGCTATGGTCAGCGGCGGCGGCAGGAAGCCATGGCGGCAAAAGGGCACTGGCCGGGCCAGAGCAGGGAGCACCAGGTCTCCCATCTGGCGTCATGGCGGGGTTACTTTTGGACCTCAGCCGAGAAGCTACAAATATTCTTTACCAAGAAAGGTCCGCAGACTGGCGATGAAGTCGGCTTTATCCGATAAAGTTAACGGCGGGAACTTGATTGTGGTTGATGAGCTTAGCTTCGCAAAACCCAGGACAAAAGAAATGATAAACGTGCTCAAGGCCCTGTTGGTGGATACCAGAGCACTGGTCGTGACAGCTGAAAACAATGAAAATGTGTACCTGTCTGCCCGCAATATTGCTGGCGTTACCCCTATTACCGCTAGCGGTCTCAATGTATATGACCTGTTATATCATGATAAACTTGTCATCACAAAGGATGCCGTGGCAAAAGTAGAGGAGGTGCTGGCAAATGGCTAAGGCCCATGAAGTCATTGTGCGGCCAGTGGTATCAGAAAAGTCCATCGGCCAGATGCAAGACGCCAATAAATACACCTTTATCGTGAACAACAAAGCCAATAAAGTGGAAATTAAAAAGGCTGTTGAAGAGCTTTTCAAGGTTACAGTGCTTAATGTAAATACCTTGAAAGTTCCCAGCAAGAAGCGCCGCCAGGGTCGTTTTCAGGGTTTAACCCCTGAGCGGAAGAAAGCTATTGTAACACTGAAAGACGGCGATAAGATCCAGGTGATGGAAGGACTTTAAAGGAATGGGGACACACCATTCAGGACGCAGGAAGCAGGAGACAGGAACCAGATACTTGGGACCAAAAGCCGCTTATCCATCTTGCCTCCTGCCTCCTGCCTCTTGCTTCTTGAATGGGCCACACCGCTTAAGTTAGAGGTCAGAGGTCAGAAGTCGGAAGTCAGAATAGGTAATGGGAATATACCTGCTCAAGTACAACGGAACGCGGAATGTCCCCGATATAAAGGAGGTAACCCGATGGGCATCAAGAAGTTCAAGCCGACATCGCCGGGACGGCGGCAGATGACGGTATCCACTTTTGCAGAAATTACGACGGACCAGCCAGAGAAGTCCCTGTTAGAGCCCCTAAGTAAAAAAGCCGGCCGAAATGCCGCAGGACGTTTGACTGTCAGGCATCAAGGCGGGGGGCACAAGCGCAAGTACAGGGTGCTCGACTTTAAACGCAATAAAGACAACATTCCAGCGAAGGTATCTTCTATTGAATATGACCCCAACCGGTCTGCCAACATTGCTCTTTTAAATTATGCTGACGGCGAGAAGCGGTATATCTTGGCCCCACTGGGCTTGAAAGTAGGAGACACGGTATACTCCGGTCCGGAAGCTGACATTAAGGTCGGAAACTCTTTGCCAATCCAGCAGATACCTGTTGGTACCATTATTCACAGCATTGAGCTGAAGCCGGGAGCAGGCGGCCAATTGGTTCGTTCAGCCGGAGGGGCTGCCCAGTTGATGGCTAAAGAGGGCAAATACGCTCATGTGCGATTGCCGTCAGGTGAGGTCAGACTGGTGCTTCTGACCTGCCGGGCGACCATCGGCCAGGTTGGCAACCTGGAACACGAAAATATTTCTATCGGCAAGGCAGGACGCAGCCGCTGGATGGGTGTTAGACCAGCGGTCCGCGGCGTGGTGATGAACCCTGTGGACCATCCCCATGGCGGCGGCGAAGGCCGTTCACCGATCGGTCGCAAGAACCCGGTTACGCCTTGGGGCAAACCGGCAATTGGGGGCAAGACCAGGAAGAAGAAAAAGCCTTCTAGTAAGATGATTGTTAAAGCCAGGAAGAAATAAGGGTGACAGTTGAAAGACAGGATATAGCACTGCAGTTGAGGAAAGGAGGCATTGACCAATGGGCAGATCATTGAAAAAGGGGCCTTACTGTGAAAGAGGACTGCTGGAAAAAGTCGAAATAATGAACGAGAAGGGCGATAAAAGAGTAATCAAGACCTGGTCACGCCGTTCGACCATCTTCCCCCAAATGGTAGGTCATACCTTTGCGGTTCACGATGGCAAAAAGCATGTGCCAATTTATATTACTGAAGAAATGGTAGGGCATAAACTGGGTGAATTTGCGCCTACCAGGACATTTCGAGGACATGGTGCTCACACAGAGCGTTCCACTACCTTGAAATAGGATTTTGGAAAGGGGGACAAAAAGTTGGAGGCTAAAGCAGTAGCTAAGTATGTCAGGATTTCTCCCGGCAAGATCCGGCAGGTAGTGGATCTGATCAGGGGAAAGAATATTAAAGAGGCCTTGGCAATTTTAAGATTTGCTCCCAAAAGGGCTTCGGAAGTAGTTGAAAAAGCAGTGAAATCTGCTGTCGCCAATGCTGAGCATAACTACGAGATGAGCGGCGAGAAGCTCTATGTTACCAAGGTATATGTTGACCAGGGTCCGACATGGAAGAGGTTTAAGCCCCGGGCTAGGGGAAGAGCTGATCTGGCACGCAGAAGAACTAGCCATGTAACAGTAGTTGTCAGCGAGAAGGAGGTCTGATTGTGGGTCAAAAAGTCCATCCAAAAGGTTTGCGCCTGGGAATTATCAAGGATTGGGATGCCAAGTGGTATGCAGGTAAGAAGGAGTTTGCCACTTTGCTCCACGAGGATCTGAAGATTCGTAAACACTTAAAAAAGCGGCTTTTCACTGCAGGTATTGCGGGCATTGAGATCGAGCGCACCGCAAACAGGGTTAAGGTGACCATCCGCACTGCCAAGCCTGGGGTAGTTATTGGCCGGGGTGGTGCAGAGGTAGAAAGTCTGCGCAAGGACTTGGAGAAAATGACTGGCCGCCAGGTTAATTTAAATATTATTGAAATCAAAAAGCCGGAAATTGACGCCCAGCTCGTTGCGGAGAATATCGCTGCCCAGCTGGAGAAGAGAATTTCGTTCCGGCGCGCAATGAAGCAAGCTGTAACCAGGGCAATGCGCTTAGGAGCCGAGGGTATCCGGATTGCCTGTGCCGGTCGCCTGGCCGGGGCGGAGATTGCCAGGACTGAATGGTATGCGGAAGGCAAAGTTCCGCTGCACACCCTGCGGGCCGACATTGATTACGGCTTCGCAGAGTCCAATACAACCTATGGAAAAATCGGTGTCAAGTGTTGGATTTATAAAGGCGAGGTTTTACCCGAAGCTAAAGGAGTTGTCCAGGAAGGGGGAAAATAGCCCATGCTAATGCCGAAAAGAGTTAAATACCGGAGGCAGCATCTCATCTGGCCGGAAGGAAAGGCCCAAAGTGGAAACGAGATTGCCTTCGGCGAATATGGATTACAGGCGGTTGAAGCCGGTTGGATTACCAGCCGCCAGATCGAGGCTGCCAGGGTTGCCATGACCCGGTTTATCAAGCGGGGAGGCAAGGTCTGGATTAAGATCTTTCCGGATTTGTCTGTTACTGCCAAACCGGCTGAAACCAGGATGGGCAGTGGAAAAGGTGCACCGGAGTTTTGGGTAGCCCCGGTTAAGGTTGGCCGGATTTTGTTTGAACTGGCAGGGGTTACCGAAGATATAGCCAAAGAGGCCATGCGCCTGGCGGCCCACAAGCTGCCAATCAAGGCCAAGTTTGTTAAACGTGCAGGAGTGGGTGGTGACGCTAATGAAACTGAATGAAATCAAGGACCTTTCCACAACTGAACTAGAACGCAAGGTAGACGATCTGAAACAGGAGTTATTTAATTTGCGGTTTCAGCTGGCCACCGGGCAATTGGATAATCCGATGCGAATTCGCATGGTGCGCCACAATATTGCCCAAACCAAAACTGTGCTGCGGGAAAGACAATTAAAAGAAACCAAACGCGCCCAGTAAGGGCCGTTCCCAGGAAGAAGCAAAGGAGGGAACAATGCAGGTGGAACGAGCAATGCGAAAGACCAGGACTGGTCAAGTAGTCAGCAATAAAATGGATAAGACGGTGATTGTTTCGGTTGAAACCTTGATCAGGCACAAGGAATACGGCCGTACTATGAAGGTAAGCAAAAAATTCAAGGCCCATGATGAAAATAATCAATGCCAGATTGGTGATCTGGTTGAGATCATGGAGACCCGTCCGTTAAGCAAAGAAAAAAGATGGCGGGTAGTCGAAATCCTTAAAAAGACCCAGAATGTTTAAGATGCTGCGGCAGCTCTGAAAGAGGCACTGTATTAGCTATGCCGGAGTTGCCATGCCGAAATTGATTGTCAAAGGGGGTATTTGCTGTGATTCAAGCTGAGACCAGGCTGAAGGTAGGAGACAATACCGGCGCCAAAGAGCTTCTTTGTATTAGAGTTATGGGCGGTGCCCATAGGCGTTATGCGTCTGTTGGCGATGTGATTATTGCCTCAGTCAAAGAAGCAACACCGGGCGGCGTGGTTAAAAAAGGCGAAGTCGTCAGGGCGGTTGTAGTAAGGACGGCCAAAGAGGTAAGGCGGCCCGACGGGTCTTATATAAAGTTTGATGAAAATGCAGCAGTAATAATTAACGACCAGGGCAATCCCAGGGGGACCAGGATATTTGGCCCGGTAGCCAGGGAATTGCGGGAGAAGGATTTTATGAAAATCGTTTCATTAGCGCCGGAAGTTATTTAGCTGGATTGACAGACCGGTTAATAGTTTAGCATTACCCACCAGATAGTGAGGTGAAACAATGTCAACACCAAAGGTCCATGTAAAAAAAGGCGATACCGTTATTGTTATTACTGGAAAGAGCATAGGCAAAAAGGGCAAGATTCTGGAGGTTGAGCCAGAAAAGCAAAGGGTTCTTGTCGAGGGCGTAAACATGGTTAAGCGCCATACCAAGCCGTCTAAAAATATGCAGCGGGGCGGTATTATTGAAAAGGAAAGTCCTGTTGCCAGTTCTAATGTGATGATCTTTTGTGGCAGATGCAGCAAGCCGACCCGCATAGGAAAAAAACTGCTTGATAATGGGACTAAGGCCAGAGTTTGTAAGAAATGCGGCGAAGTGCTGGATAAGTAGCTCTTTGTGAAAGGGGGTTAAGAGATGGCAAGGTTAAAGGAGAAGTACCTCCAAGAGGTAAAACCGGCCATGCAGTCCAAATTCGGTTACCAGAACGTGATGGAGATACCGCGGCTTTTAAAAGTCGTAGTTAACATGGGCGTAGGGGAGGCAACCCAAAACCCCAAGTCGCTAGACGCTGCGGTTCAAGATATGACGGCGATCACCGGGCAAAAACCTGTGATTACCCGGGCTAAAAAGTCAATCGCCGCTTTTAAACTGCGGCAGGGCGTAGCTATTGGAGCGAAGGTGACTATGCGGGGTAGCCGGATGTACGAGTTTGTGGATAGATTAGTTAATACAGCTTTGCCCCGGGTGAGGGATTTTAGGGGGATTTCGCCAAAGGGTTTTGACGGAAGAGGTAACTTCACCATGGGTCTTAAGGAACAGCTTATTTTCCCGGAGATCGACTACGATAAAGTTGACAAGGTGCGGGGTATGGATATTGTATTTGTGACCTCAGCGAAGACCGACGAGGAAGCAAGAGCATTATTAAAGTTAATGGGAATGCCTTTTAGAGAGAGTTGATTGAATCCAACAAATAAGGGTAAGGAGGGATGCTTAAAGAATGGCCAAAACATCCATGATCATGAAGCAACAGAGGCCGCCTAAATTCCAGGTTCGTGGATACAACAGGTGTAAACTTTGTGGCAGGCCTCATGGCTATATGCGAAAATTCGGCATGTGCCGGATCTGCTTCCGTGGACTGTCATACCGGGGCGAGATACCTGGCGTAACAAAGGCAAGTTGGTAGGGTAATATCTTCGGCGAAGATCAAATTCGCTTTAAGGCCACAGTTGAATTAATTGGATAGTTTATCATTTTGCGGCCTTGCTCATTAAAGAAACGGAAGGAGGTTATGCGCATGGTCATGACAGATCCGGTTGCTGATTTTCTAACTCGGATCCGTAATGCCAATACGGTTTACCAGGAGCGGGTAGAAATCCCGTCCTCAAAAATGAAGCTGGCAATGGCTGAAATCCTTAAGACTGAAGGATTTATCAAGGAAGTGGAAGTAATTGAGGACGGAAAACAAGGCGTCCTGAGGTTATTCTTGAAATACGGGCCTAACCGGGAAAAGGTGATTTCCGGCCTGAAGCGAATTAGCAAACCAGGCTTGAGGGTATATGCCCAAAAGGACGAAATCCCCAAAGTCTTAGGTGGCCTTGGCATAGCGGTTATTTCCACCTCAAAGGGAATTATGACCGATAAGCAAGCCCGGAAAGAGGGCGTAGGCGGGGAAGTACTTTGCTATGTTTGGTAGCCGGTCAACTTCTTAATCAGTATTCAGGTTAGAAACGGAGGTGTTGCAAAAATGTCACGAATCGGTAGAATGCCCATTGCAATTCCGGCAGGAGTTTCGGTTAATATAGAAGGCAATCTGGTCACCGTTATTGGACCCAAAGGCAAATTGGAGAAAAAATTTCACCCGGATATCAAGATCCAGGTTCAGGAAAACCAACTTACTGCTATCCGCCCCTCAGACCAGAAGGAACATCGTTCTCTCCACGGCCTCAGCCGGGCCCTGTTAAACAACATGGTTGAGGGGGTAACGAAAGGTTTTCAGCGAAATCTGGAACTGGTAGGAGTCGGCTATAAGGCGGCAAAACAGGCGAACAAGCTGGTGCTGACAGTAGGCTACTCTCATCCAGTGGAGATAATTCCGGAAGCAGGAATTGATATCGAAGTCCCAGTCCCAACCAAGATTACCCTGAAAGGTATCGATAAGGAAAAAGTAGGCGCACTTGCCGCCAATATCAGGGCTGTAAGAGAGCCTGAGCCATATAAAGGAAAAGGGATCAAGTATGAAGGCGAAGTTATTCGCCGGAAGGTAGGAAAGACAGGCGGCGGTAAGGGCGGAGCCAAAGGCGGCGGCGCCGCCAAGAAGAAGTAGATTTGCCGCACCTTGCTTAAAACCAATTTTGAGGGGAGTGACAAGGCGTTGTTGACCAAGATAGATCGTAAAAAGCTGCGATCTAAAAAACACCAGCGGATCCGCAACAGGATCAAGGGTAGCCCTGAACGGCCGCGGCTTTGTGTTTACCGCAGCTTAAACCATATCTATGCTCAGGTGATTGACGATCAAAAAGGCATTACTTTAGTGGCTGCTTCTACAATGGAGAAAGGACTGCGGGAAAATCTATCAGCTGGCGGCGACCTGAAGGCAGCTAAAGAAGTTGGCAAGCTGATCGCAGAAAAGGCTCTATCTAGAGGGATTTCGAAAGTGGTTTTCGATCGGGGAGGCCTTATCTATCATGGGCGAATTGCAGCGGTGGCTGAAAGCGCCAGGGAAAGCGGGCTTGACTTTTAAATAGTAAGGAGGGAAGTAGATGGCCAGAATTGATCCTAAAAAGCTCGAACTACAAGAAAAAGTAGTATATATAAACCGGGTCGCAAAAGTTGTTAAAGGCGGTCGCCGGTTCAGCTTCAGCGCTTTAGTAGTGGTAGGAGACGGACACGGCTATGTAGGGGCGGGTTTGGGTAAGGCGGCGGAAGTACCTGAGGCGATCCGGAAGGGAGTAGAAGACGCCAAGAAAAACCTGATTAAAGTTCCGCTGGTGGGGACGACCATTCCCCATGGCACTACCGGCAGATTTGGAGCAGGCAGTGTCTTGATGAAACCAGCTTCGGAGGGAACGGGTGTTATTGCCGGGGGTCCTGTACGCGCCGTAATGGAGCTGGCCGGCGTGAGGGATATTCTTACAAAGTCCTTGGGCTCTGCAAATGCTAACAACATGGTCTATGCAACCCTGAAAGGTCTGAAGAGCCTGAAGACAGCTGAAGAGGTTGCCAGGTTAAGGGGCCGCTCAGTGGAAGAGATGCTCGGGTAGGAGGGATAATGGTGGCTAAGATGCTGAAAATAACCTTGGTTAAAAGTACCATCGGCAGGCCGGAAGACCAGAAGAAAACTGCCAGGGCTTTGGGATTGAGTAAGTTGAACTCAGTCGTAACTAAATGCGATACGCCTGATATCCGGGGTCAAGTTAATAAATTAAGGCATCTCGTCGAGGTTCTAGAATACGAAACCTAGGAGGAGGCAATCCATGAAACTGAACGAATTAAAACCATCGCCTGGTGCGCGCGGAAAACCCACCAGAGTTGGCCGTGGACTCGGATCTGGATTGGGTAAAACCTCCGGGCGCGGCCACAAGGGGCAAAAAGCCCGGTCAGGCGGGGGAGTGCGCCGCGGGTTTGAGGGCGGTCAAATGCCCTTAACCCGGCGAATACCCAAGCGAGGCTTTACAAATATCTTCAAGACAGAATATGCTATTGTCAATATTGAGGCTTTGAATGGTTTTGCCGGCGGTACGGTCATTACCCCTGAACTGATGCTGGAGACCGGTATTGTCAGAAACTTTAACAGGCCGATTAAAGTGTTGGGGCGGGGAGAACTTCAGCAGGCTTTGACAGTGCAAGCGGACGCTTTCAGCAAATCGGCCTTGGAAAAAATTGAGGCCGCCGGCGGCAAAGCAGAGGTGATCTAAATGTTGGCGACAATTGCAAGTGCGTGGAAAATACCTGATCTGAAAAAGAAAATTCTTTTTACGCTGGCAATGTTCCTGGTGTTTCGCCTTGGAGCCCATGTGCCTGTCCCCGGGATTGATATAGCTCGCATGGAAGAATTAATCCGGGGTGGCGCCCTGTTGGGGTTTTTTGATGTGATTACCGGTGGCAGTCTGAAGCGGTTCAGTGTTTTTGCGATGGGGATTATGCCCTACATTAACGCATCCATTATCATGAACCTTTTGACAGTGGTTATCCCGGCATTGGAAAAACTGGCCAAGGAAGGGGAAGAGGGCCGCAAGAAGATTGTCCAGTTTACACGTTATGGGACAATAATTCTGGGTTTTGTCCAGGCCACCGGGATGGCTCTATTCCTGGGCCGGACATCGCCTCCTATTTTGCTGGACACCAGCCTGATGTCTTATGTGGTCACAATAATCACCTTAACTGCTGGAACAGCGTTCTTGATGTGGCTGGGTGAATTGATCACGGAAAGAGGCATCGGCAATGGTATTTCCCTGATAATTTTCGCCGGGATTGTCGCCGGGTTGCCGACAGCGGTAGTTAACATTTACCAGTACCTTTTGGCTGGCACAATCAATATCTTTGCTGCCCTTGTTTTTGGAGCACTAGGTTTGCTTTTAATTGCGGCTGTAGTCGCAATTCATGAGGGCCAGCGCAGAATTCCGGTTCAGTATGCTAAGCGGGTGGTTGGCCGGAAGGTATACGGCGGACAGAGCACCCATATTCCTTTGAAGGTGAATCAGGCAGGGGTGATCCCGGTAATTTTCGCCATGTCGATTTTGCTCTTCCCTTCCACAATTGCGGCATGGTTCCCGGCAAACTGGTTTGCCCAGTGGATTACGAGAATATTTGACGGGATCTCTTTTCCGTACATGTTTATGTATGGCCTGTTGATTATTTTCTTTACCTATTTCTACACGGCTATTACCTTTAACCCTCAGGATGTTGCTGATAACATGAAGAAGCATGGCGGCTTTATTCCTGGCTACCGGCCGGGCCGGCCAACAGCAGAATTTGTGGAAAGGGTTCTCAGCCGGATTACCATGGCTGGAGCGGTGTTCCTTGCTATTATAGCCCTGATGCCCTTGTTATTCAGCCGTTTAACCGGCCTCCCCATCGGTTTTGGCGGCACCGGGCTTCTGATTGTAGTCGGTGTTGCACTGGAGACAATGAAGCAAATGGAAGCTCAAATGCTTATGCGCCATTATCAGGGCTTTATGAAATAGCCGCCGGCGGCAAAAGATAGGGCAGAGGAGGAAGCTATGATGAGACTCCTGTTAATGGGCCCGCCGGGAGCCGGAAAGGGAACTCAGGCAGAAGTTTTAGCAAAGAAATTGGGAATCCCCCATATTTCAACCGGGGATATATTCAGAAAAGCGCTCAAGGAAGGTACCCCTTTGGGCCGGAAGGCAAAGGAGTATATGGATGCAGGTCAATTGGTGCCGGATCAGGTTACTGTCGGGATTGTAGAGGAAAGATTAAAGGAAGATGACTGCCAAAAAGGATGGCTCCTGGACGGTTTTCCCCGTACAGTTCCTCAGGCGGAAGCACTGAAGGAAATCCTGCTTCGGGAGGGTAGCTCTTTGGATGCTGTCCTGAACATTGAAGTTCCGGCAGAAAAACTGATAAAGAGGATAACTGGACGCAGGGTTTGCCGTAACTGCGGCGCCCTCTATCATGTTCTTTATAACCCCCCCCCTGATCATGGTTTCTGCGGTCAATGCAATGGGGAGCTATACCAGCGGGGAGATGACAGGGAGGATACTGCGAGCAGCCGTTTAGCGGTATATGAAGCCCAGACGGCTCCGCTGATATCCTATTACAACGCTCTGGGGCTTTTGCTGCCTGTGAACGGTGACCAGCCGATTGAGGATGTGCTGGCAGAAATTAGCCTTATTCTTGGGAGAGACCTGAAATGATTGTGCTTAAGTCTGCCCGGGAATTGGCCTATATACGGGAGTCCTGCAGAGTAGTTGCCCGGGTGCGGGAGGAACTGGTTAAGGCTGTGAAACCTGGGGTCTCTACAGGAGAATTAGACAGCCAGGCCGAGGACCTGATTATTAAACAGGGAGCCAGATCTTCTTTTAAAGGTTATAACGGCTTCCCAGCCTCGATCTGCACCTCAATCAATGAGGAGGTAGTTCATGGTATCCCAGGTTTAAGAAGGCTGGAAACTGGTGATATTATCAGTATTGACATTGGAGCGGAAATAAATGGATATCACGGGGATGCTGCCATCACCTTGCCGGTCGGAGAAATTGACCAGGAAGTACAGCGCCTATTGACAGTAACAGAGGAATCTCTGATGGCAGGCATCAAGCAAGCCATCAGCGGGAACCGGCTTAGTGATATCTCCCATGCTGTGCAAAGCACAGCCGAAAAACACGGTTTTGGAGTTGTGCGGGACTATGTGGGGCACGGAATCGGGAGGAAGATGCATGAGGAGCCGCAGGTGCCAAATTTTGGCTTGCCGGGACGGGGACCCAGGCTCAGAGAAGGTATGACCCTGGCGATTGAACCAATGATAAATATGGGCACCCATGAAGTGTACACACTGGCAGATAATTGGACTGTTGTAACGAAAGATAACCTGCCCTCAGCCCACTTTGAGCACACCATAGCCATCACTGACCGGGGTGCCGAGATCTTGACTGTATGACTGAGGCTGTTTTTGCGGGAGGTGTGCCATGTCATCAGCCGGAGAGATTAAGCCAGGACAGCTGGTATGCTCAAAAAGCGGCCGTGACAAAGACCGGTGTTACCTGGTGTTAGAGGTAATTGATCAGTATTTTGTGCGCTTGACTGATGGAGATGTGCGCAGGATTGATCGCCCAAAACGAAAGAATATTAAACACTTACAGGTATTGCCTGCTACAGCCGGCGAACTGGCTGAAAAGCTGAGGGCCGGGGAAAGCATTACTAACTCAGAGGTGCGGCAGGCTATTAGCCAGACGATTAGGTAAGGGAAGCTAATCCCTTACCTGGGCAAGGAGGTTTGTTGCTTCATGGCCAAAGAAGATGTCATAGAAGTGGAAGGCACCGTTTTGGAACCTTTGCCTAATGCGATGTTTCGCGTTAAGCTAGAAAATGGTCACAAGGTTCTGGCCCACGTTTCAGGCAAGATCAGGATGAACTTTATTAAGATCCTGCCAGGGGACCGGGTTACGGTAGAATTATCGCCTTATGATTTAAACCGGGGCAGAATCATTTACAGATTTAAGTAAAGACCATGTCCTCAATTAAGGAGGGTTTTCATTGAAGGTTAAACCATCAGTTAAAACAGTATGTGAAAAGTGTAAGATTATTCGTCGTAAGGGGAAGGTCATGGTGATCTGTGAAAACCCCAAGCATAAACAAAAACAAGGGTAAGCTTTATGTCTTCAGACATGGAAGCTTGAGTATTGCATTATGGAGGTGTTTAATTAATGGCGCGTATCGCCGGAGTAGACCTGCCTAGAGATAAGAGGGTGGAAATAGCCATTACCTACATTTATGGTATTGGGCGTTCCACTTCTGCCAAGGTTCTCGCCAGGGCGGGGGTTAGTCCTGATACCCGTGTGCGAAACTTGACCGAAGAAGAAGTAAACCGCTTGAGGGAAGCTATCGACAAGAATTGCATTGTGGAAGGGGATTTGCGGCGCGAGATTTCACTTAACATCAAGCGGCTAATGGAAATTGGCTCTTACCGGGGTTTACGGCATCGCCGGGGGCTCCCTGTAAGAGGACAGCGCACCAAGACCAATTCCCGCACCCGTAAGGGTCCACGCAGAACAGTTGGCGTAAGGCGTAAGAAGTAATCAGGAGAGGAGGAATAATTTTTGGCAAAAAGAGCAGTTAGAACCAGAAGAAGGGATCGGAAAAGTGTTGAAAACGGTGTAGCCCACATTAAATCAACCTTTAATAATACAATCGTGACTATTACCGATAAAACAGGCAATGCCATCTCCTGGGCCAGCGCAGGGGGAATGGGGTTTAAAGGTTCCCGGAAAAGCACTCCCTTTGCAGCCCAAATGGCGGCAGAAGCAGCTGCTAAAGAAGCAATGGAGCACGGTATGCGGGAAGTCGAATGCTTTGTCAAGGGGCCGGGAGCCGGCCGGGAGGCAGCTATCCGCTCCCTGCAGGCTGCCGGCCTGGAAGTGAACATGATTAAGGACGTTACTCCCATTCCCCATAATGGGTGCCGGCCGCCTAAACGTAGAAGGGTCTAAGGAGGTACAGGATTAATGGCAAGATACAGAGATTCAGTCTGCCGCCAGTGCCGCCGTGAAGGGGCTAAGCTATACTTGAAAGGTGACCGCTGCTATTCAGATAAGTGTGCTGTCACCCGCCGCGCTTTCGCCCCGGGGCAACACGGCCAGGGCAGGAAAAAGCTTTCCGAGTACGGAGTTCAGCTGCGGGAAAAGCAAAAAGCCCGCAGGATTTATGGTGTTCTGGAGCGCCAGTTCAGTAATTATTTTGCCAAGGCAGACCGCCAAAAAGGGGTTACAGGAGAAAATCTGCTCAAGCTTTTGGAACGGCGCCTGGATAATGTGGCCTACCGCTTAGGCTTTGGCCTTTCCAGGAGTGAGGCCCGCCAATTGGTGCGCCATGGTCACTTTACGGTTAATGGCAAGAAAGTCAATATCCCTTCCTATTTGGTGAGGCCGGGAGACGAGATCGCCGTTAAGGAAGCAAGTAAAGAATCGCCAAAGATCAAGGAGCTTGGAGAAACATTGCGCCATAGGAAACCACCGGCCTGGCTGGAGCTGCAAGCGGACCAGCTCAGGGGCCGGATGATAACCTTGCCTTCCCGGGAAGATATTGATATTCCAGTGCAGGAACACCTGATCGTGGAGTTATATTCGCGTTAAACGGAAGGGTTTGCGTATTGGCTTAGAGGGCAAGCCATTTCTGGAAGGTACAGGTCCGAGAAGGAGGGTTTTTTATGCTTGAGATTGAAAGACCCCGGATTGAATTTGTTGAGTTAAGCGAAGACAACCGTTATGGCAAGTTCGTTGTGGAACCCCTGGAGAGAGGATACGGTATCACCCTGGGCAATTCCTTGCGGAGGATACTCCTGTCTTCTCTGCCGGGCGCAGCGGTAACTTCCATCAGGATTGAAGGCGTGCTGCATGAGTTCTCTACTGTCGCTGGTGTACTGGAAGATGTCACCGATATTATTCTCAATCTGAAGGCCCTGGCCGTAAAGCTGTATACCGATGAGCCAAAGACGGTCCGGCTAGAGGCGGAGGGAGAAGGCGAAGTCACAGCCTTGGATATTATCCATGACGCCGATGTGGAAATCTTAAATCCGGAGTTGCATATTGCGACACTAGAAAAAAATGCCAGGCTGTTTATGGAGATCACTATTGAAAAAGGGCGGGGGTATGTCTCGGCAGATAAAAACAAACGGGATGACCATCCAATTGGGGTGATCCCTGTTGATGCCTTGTTTACCCCTGTCCCAAGAGTGAATTATGTGGTGGAGAACACCAGGGTGGGCCAAATCACCGACTACGACAAGCTGACCATAGAAGTATGGACAAATGGAAGTATTGATCCGGATGAGGCCATCAGCTCCTCTGCCCGCATCCTTAATGACCACCTTAAGCTCTTCATGGGGCTGACCGAAAAGATCACCGATGAAGTTACTATGGTGGAAAAAGAGGAGAACAAAAAAGACAAGGTACTGGAGATGACTATCGAGGAACTGGACCTGTCGGTGAGGTCTTATAACTGCCTTAAACGGGCAGGGATTAATTCTGTGGAAGAGCTGGTCAACCGGACAGAAGAAGATATGATGAAAGTAAGAAACCTGGGCAAAAAGTCCATGGAAGAGGTCAGTGTCAAACTTAGAGAATTGGGCTTGTCGTTGCGCAAATCAGAGGACTAGTGCCTTGTCATATTAGTCCGTACCGCGTTAGCGGAATTTTGAGTGGTATATTTTCCATCGATCAAAATAGACATTTAGTCGGCACTAGTAATGATTTAAACGTGCAGCTTTGACACAAAAGTCCTGGCTATTGAACAATTTTAGTAATGAATATTTTAGTGCACGGACTTTTTGTGTCGCTGCACTAGGAGAGGGGGGTAATTCATGGGTTATCGCAGGTTTGGCTTGCGGATGGATCATCGCCGGGCCATGCTTAGAAATATTGTTACATCACTGCTCAAAGAAGAACGAATTGAAACTACTGAGCAAAGAGCCAAGGATTTGAGAAGTATTGCTGAAAAAATGGTAACTCTCGGGAAGCAGGGCGACCTTCATGCTCGCAGGCAGGCGTTGGCCTACCTATTGGATGAGGACGTAGTCACCAAACTTTTTAAAGAAATCGCTCCTCGTTACCAAAACAGGCAGGGCGGTTACACTCGGATAATGAAAACCAATTTTCGCCGCGGGGATGCCGCTTCCTTGGTCTTAATCGAATTGGTTAAATAGTTTCAAGAGCTATCAGTGACGAGATAAAAGTTGAGATAAAACTGGTTTCTCTCTATTACGCTGCAAAGGTCAGGAGGATTCTGGTAATGCCTATGGCAGATGCCCATTTTTCCTGACTTCTTGTTTTGCAGGCTTTGGTCCAAAACAGGAAGAGCAGCGCGGGAAGTGGTGTGACGGTTGATTAAGGTAGAAGATGTTTCCTTCCAATACCCTGGACAGGGAGAGGCCCCCGCTTTGGATAGAGTAAGCCTCCGGATAGATGAAGGGGAATTCATTGCTGTTATTGGCCATAACGGTTCCGGCAAATCTACCCTGGCTAAGCATCTAAATGCTCTGTTAACTCCCAATTCCGGCCGGGTACTGGTGCGGGGATTAGACACCAGGGATCCCAAATTGCTGTGGCAGATCCGCCAGACAGTGGGCATGGTTTTCCAAAACCCGGATAACCAGCTGGTAGCAACCGTGGTTGAAGAGGATGTTGCCTTTGGCCCTGAAAATCTGGCTATTCCGCCCCCGGAAATAAGGCTGCGGGTGAATGAAGCCCTGGAGGCGGTCCGGATGGCGGAGTTTAAGCACCGACCGCCCCACCTCTTGTCCGGGGGTCAGAAACAGAGGGTAGCGATTGCTGGAATTCTGGCCATGCGTCCAGCCTGTTTGATCATGGACGAGTCCACTGCCATGCTGGACCCAGCCGGCCGCAAAGAAGTCTTGGAGACTATTATCAGGCTAAACCGGGAACAAGGTCTGACCGTTATTCATGTTACTCATTTCATGGATGAAGCAGCGGCCGCCCATAGAGTTCTGGTAATGGAAAGAGGCCAAATTGTACTTGAAGGTTCTCCCAGGCGCGTATTTACCCAGGTTGATACTTTGCGCAAGCTTGGTCTGGATGTTCCGCAGATGACTGACCTGGCTGCCAGCCTGGCCAGATCCGGATTAACCATCAACAGAGATATTTTGACAGTAGATGAAATGGTAGCGGCCTTGTCCCAGCCGGCCCCCAGCCCGGATACCCCTCTTTCTCCAAGCGGCGGGGCCAGACCCGGTGCAAGCCGCAGGCAGGTAAAGAGCGGTTGCGTCACTGAAGAGCCGGGGACAAAACCCCCCGCTGAAGCCAGGAACCACTTGAAGTCAATTAAGCTTGAACAGGTGAGCTATACTTATAAAAAGGGTACTCCCTACCAGGCGGAGGCCCTTATCGATGTCAGCGTGGAAATCAGGCAAGGGGAGTTTGTGGCCATTATCGGCGCTACGGGCTCCGGCAAGTCTACCCTTGTTCAGCACTTCAACGGGCTTTTGAAACCGACTACGGGCAGAGTATACCTTCATGGCATCGATACTTCAGCAAAAGGGGTTTCCTTGCAAGAGCTGCGGAAAAGGGTAGGCCTCCTCTTTCAGTACCCGGAGCACCAGCTCTTTGAAGAGACTGTTTGGCGGGATATTTCCTTTGGTCCCAGGAATATGGGAATCTCCGAACCCGAGCTGACTAAGAGAGTACAGCGGTCGATGGAACTGGTGGGATTAGATCCTAAGACACTGGGTAACCGATCACCTTTTAGCCTCAGCGGGGGGCAGATGCGGCGGGTAGCTCTTGCCGGGGTGATGGCGATGGAGCCCGAAGCCCTGATCCTGGATGAACCAACGGCAGGACTTGACCCAAAAGGCCGGGCGGACGTCCTGGCTTTGATCCTTTCCTTGCACAAAAAACTTGGAATTACGGTAGTCCTTGTTTCGCACAGTATGGAAGACGTAGCGCGGCTGGCAGACAGGATTCTGGTGTTGGACAATGGCAGGCTGGTCATGGATGGGGCACCCAAAGGAATATTTGCCCGGGGGGAAGAGCTGCAGGAATTCGGTCTGGATGTGCCGCTGGTCACCACCTTGATGTGCAAATTAAGGCAGGGGGGGATCCCAGTTTCCACCGGGGTATTTACCGTGGAAGAGGCCCGGGCATCAATCCTGCAGGCTATAAGGGGAAATGCCAATGATTGAGAATATTACTATTGGACAATACGTTCCTGGTAACTCTCTTATTCATCGGATGGAAGCCAGGACAAAAATATTGGCAATACTTTTTTTTATGATCACCCTGTTTTTGATAAATAATCTGATCGGCCTAGCCCTGGCGTTTCTTTTTACCGCTTTTATTATCCTCTTGTCTAAGCTGCCGGTGCAATACCTATTGCGGGGTCTCAGGCCTCTTCTAATCATTTTGATTTTTACCCTGGTCCTAAATCTCCTGTTCACCCCCGGGGAAGTCCTGGCCCAGGCAGGTCCTTTGAAGATTACCGCAGAAGGTATCTGGCGGGCTTTTTTAATGACCTCACGCATTGTGCTGCTTGTGCTGGGGACATCGATTCTAACCTTAACCACCTCCCCCATCAGCCTGACCGATGGGATTGAACGCCTGTTAAGCCCGGGCAAGAAACTGGGGATCCCGTCTCATGAACTGGCCATGATGATGAGTATTGCCCTCAGGTTCATCCCGACCCTGATTGAGGAGACCATGAAGATCATGAAAGCGCAAATGGCCAGGGGCGCAAATTTTGAAAGCGGCAATGTTTTTCAGCGGGCAAAGAACATGGTTCCTATTTTAGTTCCCTTGTTTGTGGGGGCGTTTCGCCGGGCGGATGACCTTGCAATGGCCATGGAGGCGCGTTGTTACCGGGGAGGAGACAATCGCACCAAAATGAAGGAAGTCCGGGTTGGGTTAATCGACTACCTGGCCCTTTTAGGGACTGCCCTGTATTGCGGGGCAACTGTCGCTACTCGTTATATTAACATCATGGTCTGATGCGGGGGGAAAAGGATCTTGGGAGAGGGTCAGACCCTTAGGAACATTAAACTGATCCTGGCCTATGACGGGACGGCATATCATGGCTGGCAGGTTCAAGCAGAAAACCAGAAACCGACTGTGCAGGATAGGGTCGAAAAAGCTCTGGCAGTGCTCACCAGGGAAAATATCCGCGTAGCTGGCGCCGGCAGGACGGATGCCGGAGTACATGCTTTGGGGCAGGTTGCCACCTTTTTAACCGGTTCGCCAATTCCCATCGAGCGTTTCCCCGCAGCCATCAACAGTATTCTTCCTGATGATATTGTGACGACTAAAGCCCAGGAAATGCCCCCGGATTTCCATGCCCGGTTCAGCGCCAGAGGCAAGACTTATCGCTATTTGATTGACAACCGTCAATATCCGGACCCTTTTTGGCGGAATTATGCCCTCCATCACCCCTATCCTTTGGATGTCCAGGCGATGGCGAAGGCTGCCGGACAATTTACTGGTAAATTTGATTGGCGGGGATTCTGTGCCAGCGGCAGCGGGCGAAAAAATTTTGTCCGAACCATAGTTGAAAGCCATATCAGCCAGGAGGGCTCCAGGATCGTATTTGAAACTACCGGTGACGGGTTCTTATACAACATGGTTCGCATTATGGCAGGCACCTTGCTTTTAGTAGGCAGAGGCAAAATAGAGCCTGACGGCATCAGAGATATTATTCTGTCTCAGGAGCGGAACAAAGCCGGTCCTACAGTACCGTCCCACGGCTTGTATCTGATAAAAGTGATCTACTGATCCCTGACAAGGCATTTTTCTTGACACGCAAGACCTATTGGGATACAATTATGAGTGCGAGTTTTTGGCCTGTCTGTGCCAGCCCCGGCAGCAGGATCATAACAACCGATTACCTTCTATGAGGAGGAAAGAAAATGACCACCTATATGGCAAAACCGCAAGAGGTGGTGCGGAAGTGGTATGTCATAGATGCTACCGATAAAACTCTCGGCAGGCTAGCAACCGAGGTGGCCCGTCTATTGAGAGGGAAGCATAAACCTATCTTCACGCCCCATGTCGACACCGGCGATCATGTAATCGTTGTAAATGCCGAGAAAATTAAACTTACCGGCAACAAGCTGCAAAACAAACAATACATCCGCCATTCCGGCTATCCGGGCGGGCTGAAAGTGATGCCTTATGCAGAGCTGATGCAAAAGAAGCCGGAAAAAGCCATCGAACTGGCTGTAAAGGGCATGATCCCGCACAACTCTTTAGGCAGAAAGACCTTTAAAAAGCTCAAAGTTTACCGCGGCCCCGATCACCCGCATCAGGCCCAAATGCCTGAGGCATGGGCCGCGCAAGAGTGATGCTTTTAGAAGTGAGCAGTTAATCCAATTAACTAGTGAAGGGAGGCGTGAGATGGCACAGGTGCAGTTTTACGGAACCGGACGAAGAAAAAATGCCGTCGCCAGGGTCAGGCTGGTACCCGGGCAAGGCAAAGTACTGGTAAATGACCGGCTGCTGGACGAATACTTTGGGCTGAAAACTTTGGAGATGATCGTCCGTCAGCCGCTAGAGATAACAGAGACCTTCAGCCGCTTTGATGTACTGGCTAAAGTGGAAGGCGGCGGGGTAAGCGGACAGGCAGGAGCAATTCGCATGGGCATTGCCCGGGCATTGCTGGAAGCAGATGAAAACCTTCGTCCGTTACTTAAGCGGGCCGGATTTTTAACCAGAGATCCCAGAATGAAGGAGCGGCGCAAATACGGCTTAAAGAAAGCCCGGAAAGCTCCCCAATTCTCCAAGCGTTAATATTGTAGTTAATTTTGTAGAAACTAAAGAAGGATGGCCTAAAAGCCCATCCTTCTTTCTTCTTGCGAGAACAGAACATAACCTTGCGTCAGTCCGTTAATGGAGGTACCCTGAGGCCATTTATTTAAGGGTATATGAAGCCAGGTAGAGCAGGGCGCGGTCCCGGTAAGTCTGATGGGAGCGCCTATTTTGGATCAGCTCTGCTTCCGTCAATTCCCGCACTACTTTGATGGGGGAGCCCATGGCCAGGGTCCTGGGGGGGATTATCTTTTTGGGCGGAACCAGGGATCCGGCCGCGATCATAGATTCCTCTCCGATGACAGCATCATCAAGGATTACAGAACCCATCCCAATAATGGCCCCGTCATGGATGTGACAGCTGTGGAGCACAGAATTATGGCCGACAGTTACCCGGTTCCCGACAACCATCAAGATCCCTGGATCCCCATGGAGGGTGGCATTGTCCTGGATATTGCTGTCCTGGCCAACAATAACCTCGGTAGAATCACCGCGGAGTACCGCATTATACCAGATACTGCTGCCGGCGCCAATAGTTACCCGGCCAATTATATGGGCGCCAGGGGCGATAAAAATGTTTGGCGCAACCTTTGGGAAATACTCCTTAAAAGAATGAAGCATTAACGTTCCCCCTTCCCAGTATAATAATACCTCTACCAAACCAGCTATGCAAGAGGGCAAGTCGGGGACGGTTCTTGACTTGCTAGGTGGCGGAGCAGGTGGGAGCAGGTGGCAGAACCTGCGTGTTTTTTTACAGGATAGAAGATGCAGAAGGAGATAACCGGCCGCTTTTGATTGAGTGTATACGATTGTTAATGAATGCGTTAAAATATGGGTAAAACATTGCATTGGAATTAAACTATGGAGTGTTCTCAAAGGAGGGTTGACATGGGAGAAATAGTATGGGCCGGATTTTTGCCCCATCCCCCAATCATTGTGCCAGAAGTTGGAGGCTCCGAGGGCCATCAGGCCGGGGCGACAGTCCGGGCGGTTGAGGAGGCGGTAAGACAGGCGCTGGCTGCAGACCCGGATGTTTTGTTGTGTATAAGTCCGCATGGTCCGGTTTTTAGCGACGCTGTGGCAATAAATACAATGCCGCAGGTGAGCGGTAGCCTGGCAGCTTTTGGGGCGCCTCAAGTCCGGCAGGAATACAAAAATTGCTTGGAACTGGTTGACCTGATTTCAGAAGAAAGCTGGCAGCGGGGAATCCAGATCGCCCGAGTTAACAAAGAATTATGCCGGATTTATGGTGTGGCCGAAAAGCTGGATCACGGCTGTCTTGTGCCCCTGTACTTTATGCAAAAAGCCGGCTGGCAGGGTCCGGTAATACCCGTGACCGCCGGCATGTTGCCGGGAGAAGACCTGTATTCCTTCGGTGTAGCCGTAAAAGAGGCTATCGCCAGATCTTCCCTAAAAGCAGCTGTCCTGGCCAGCGGCGACCTTTCCCACTGCCTGCAACCCGGGGCACCATCCGGGTATAGCCCGGAAGGTGAAAGGTTTGACCAGGAGGTCGTGGCCTTGGTCCGGTCCATGGATGCGGAGGGGCTGGTGAGCATGGAACCTGAATTGGTGGAGAAAGCTGCCCAGTGTGGATTATCTTCTTTGATGATCATGATGGGAACCTTAGATGGGAGGGCGGCAAGAGCTCAAGTCCTGGCTTACGAAGGGCCTTTTGGTGTGGGGTACCTGACGGCCGCAATCGCGCCAGGACAGGCAGATGCTGGGCGCTGCCTGGAGAATCGCCTGTTCAGCCAACGCCGGACAAGACTGGCTGAAGTCAGGAAAAAGGAATCCTTCCTGGTCCGGCTGGCCCGGGAAGCCCTGGAAACTTATCTTAAAGACGGCCGCATCATTCCCGTGCCGCCTGAACTTCCGCCTGAGTTCAGGACGGCTAAGGGTGTATTCGTTTCCCTGAAAAAGAACGGGCAGTTAAGGGGATGTATCGGCACGGTGGAGCCGGCCAGTGATTCTGTGGCGGAAGAGACAATAAGCAATGCCCTGGAAGCCGGGCTCAAGGATCCAAGGTTTAACCCGGTGGAGAAAAATGAATTGGCTGAGATAACTTATTCGGTGGATGTCCTTGAACCGCCCGAGCCGGCAGCTAGTTTGGCTCAATTGGATCCCAGGACTTATGGGGTAATTGTAAAAAGTGGCCGCAGGAAAGGGCTCTTGCTGCCCGATCTCGAAGGAGTGGACACCCCCGAAAAACAGGTAGAGATCGCTAAAGAAAAGGCGGGCATCCGGCCCCACGAAAAATATGACTTGGAAAGATTTAAGGTAGTCCGTTACCGGTAAGGGGAGAAGGCAACAGGAGGGAACCAGGTGCAGGCAGCAATGTTTTTTGAAAAAATCGAAGATAGCCATGTCAGGTGCCTTTTATGCCCCCATGCCTGCCGGCTTGGAAGAGGAGAAACCGGCAAGTGCCGAGTGCGGGTCAATCTTAACGGCAGCCTGGCAACTGCCAACTATGGTCTGGTAACGGCAATGGCCATGGACCCGATCGAAAAAAAGCCTCTTTATCACTTCTTTCCCGGCAAGGAGATCCTTTCAGTGGGGACTTTTGGGTGTAACCTGCGCTGTCCTTTCTGCCAGAACTGGTCAATAACCCATGGTGATTCGCCGAAGAAAAAAATTACTCCTGATTACCTGGTGTCCTTGGCAGAAGCCGCTAAACCGGATGGCACCTGTGTAGGGATTGCCTATACCTATTCAGAGCCATTGGTCTGGTATGAATTTGTAAGGGACACAGCGGCCTTGGCAGCGGCGAGGAATTTAAAAAATGTGCTGGTAACCAATGGAATGGTGCAAGAGGCTCCCTTAATAGAGCTGCTTAAATACATTGATGCCATGAACATTGATATTAAGGGATTTTCAGGCCGGTCTTATCAAAAACGGCTGGGAGGTTCTTTGCAAACAGTTTTAAATACTGCCAAAACAGCTTCCCGGAGAGGCTGCCATGTGGAAATAACCACCCTGATCGTCCCTGGGCTGAATGACCGGGAAGAAGAAATCGGGGAATTGACAACCTGGATCGCCGACAATCTGGGGGCCGACGTTCCCCTGCATTTGTCCCGCTACTTCCCCAACTACCAGATGACAGCCGACCCTACTCCGCTTGAGGTGATGGAAATGGCGAGAGATCTGGCCAGGGAAAAGCTAAACTATGTTTATTTAGGTAATACAAACCTGCCGGGGGCTGCTGACACCTATTGTCCCGAGTGCCAGGCCAAGCTGATCGAACGCCAGGGCTACAGGGTGATCCTGGCCGGGTTGGACGGGAGGACCTGCCGCCGCTGCGGGTATAAGGTATGGGGACACACCTGCCAGAAATCATGACGCAGGATGCAGGAAGCAGGAGGCAAGAGCCAGATGCTTAGAGACTAAAAGCCGCTTTTCCATCCTGTTTCCTGCCTCTTGCTTCCTGAACGGGACAGGAATGTCCCCAATTTTTACTCTTGCCTCTTGTTTCCTGCCTCCTGAAAGTGACAAACCCCTTTTCCCATGGCTCTGCTTGCGCTTAAATTGCGCGGTAGTGATAACTTCAGGGCAGGATAGAGTCTTGCGACCAGTGATTTCTCCTGGCAGGGTATTTGGCATTTTCAGTCAAAGGACAGGCCTGAAATCCAAGGATACCGTCCTGTTCAAGCTGGCACCTGCCTTCCCGCTGGTGAACGCAAGTTCCGTCACAGATTCGTTCTGGCACAGTATTCGCCTCCTGTTTTTTTATTATTATGTCCAAGCAGAAACAGACTAACCCTATTGCATTTTTATGCAGCCATATGTATACTTATTGCATTGAAAGGGAAGACTATTATGTTTAACATAACTAAACATATGGCCTAGGAGGAATTCGCATGTATAAAGTGGGTATAATTGGCGCTACCGGCTATACGGGCTTTGAGCTCACCAGAATACTGAGCCGGCATCCTGATATAAAGCTGGAGGCCTTGACCTCCCAGAGTTATGAGGGAAAGTCAGCGGCAGACGTTTATCCGAGCCTGACTGGTTATGTGGATGCTGCCTGTGAAGCGCCGGAAATAGCAGGTGTGGTCTTCAGGTGTGATGTTGTTTTTGTAGCACTGCCCCACGGTCATGCTGTGCCGGTTGCATTGGAGGTTTATAGACAGGGCAAAAAAATGGTGGATTTAGGCGCCGACTTCCGTTTCAGCCAGGCGGCAATTTACCAGCAGTGGTACGGCCTCGAACACCAGGCGCCGGAACTTTTAAGACAGACGGTTTACGGCTTGCCCGAAATAAACCGCCAAAAAATTCGTGAGGCTCACATGGTTGCCAACCCGGGGTGTTATCCCACCAGCGCTATCCTGGCCTTAGCGCCGGCTCTTGCTGCCGGCATGATCAGGCTTGACTCGATTGTAATCGATGCCAAGTCCGGTATCTCCGGCGCCGGCCGCAACGCAACCATTGGCAGCCTCTTTTCGGAGGTGAATGAGAGTGTCCAGCCCTATAATGTAGCCTGCCACCGGCATACGCCGGAAATTGAGCAGGCGCTCAGCCAACTGGCGGTGCAAGAGGTTACAGTTTCCTTCACTCCTCATTTAATCCCGATGACCAGGGGCATTTTAAGCACTGTATATGCCAGCTTGGATAAAAAAGTGACCACCGAAGAAGTCAGGGGAATTTACCAGTCCTATTACAGTGGGGAACCTTTTGTACAGATCCTGCCAGACGGTCAGTGGCCCAGAACCAAATCTGTATCTGGCTCCAACCACTGCCACTTGAACCTTACCGTAGACAGGCGCACCGGCCGGCTGGTGGTCGCTGCCGTAATCGATAACCTGGTTAAAGGCGCCGCTGGCCAAGGGGTGCAAAACATGAACCTGATGTTAGGTTTACCGGAAACCACCGGCCTGGATTTTTGCGGCATGTACCTGTAAGAACGGGCCGGTTGTCAAAAAAATACTTGAACAGGAGGTTGTTGTCTGCCGATGGGGACACTTAAGGCACAGATCAATGAAATAGCAGGCAAGGGAGTGACAGCCCCCCAAGGCTTTCTGGCTGCGGGTGTGGAAGCTGCGGTTAAAAAACCCGGCAAACGGGATGTTGCGGTGATTTTTTCAACTAAACCAGCGGTAGGGGCTGCCGTCTATACCCTAAATAAGGTTCAGGCCGCCCCGATTGGGGTGACTAAAGCGAACCTGCCGCATGGGTATGGGCCCCTCAGGGCAGCAGTTGTGAATAGCGGAAATGCCAACGCCTGCACAGGGCAGCAGGGTGATGCAGATGCCCGCCGGATGGCTGACTTAACTGCCGAACTCCTGGGTGTTGAGAAGACCGAAGTGGCAGTTGCTTCTACCGGGGTCATTGGGGTAACTTTACCCTTAGCCAGGGTGGAGGCCGGCATCCGGCAGGCTGTGCAAGAACTGGCTCCGGATGGGGGCGAACAGGTAGCCAGGGCAATTATGACAACAGACACCTTCAAAAAGGAACTGGCGGTCTTTATTGAACTGGGGGGGCGGCAAGTCACTATCGGCGCTGCGACAAAGGGCTCCGGAATGATCCATCCCAACATGGCTACCATGCTGGGGTTTATTACCACCGACGCTGCCATCACCGGCCAGGCACTGCATCAGGCCTTAGTTGAAGTAACCGGGAAAACTTTTAATATGCTGACAGTAGACGGAGACACATCCACAAATGACATGGTAGTCATGATCGCGAATGGGGCAGCCAATAATCCGGTGATTGAGGAAAAAGGGCCGGACTATGACCTGTTCAAATCAGCCCTGTACCATATCTGCGCTGGCCTAACCAGAATGATTGCCCAGGACGGGGAAGGGGCCACTAAACTGGTGGAGGTGCGGGTGCAGGGAGCCGAAACCGAAAGAGACGCCAGGCTGGCGGCAAAGGCAGTAGCCTGTTCCAATCTGGTAAAAACTGCTCTTTTTGGCTGTGATGCCAACTGGGGCCGGATTTTGGCGGCAGTTGGCTATTCGGGAGCGGATTTTGACCCGCTGACAGTGGATATATCAATCCATAGCCCTGCCGGCAGCGAACAGATGGCTAAAAACGGGGCCGGGATTCCCTTCGATGAGAAAAAAGCAAGGCAGATCCTGGAACAAAAAGAGATTGTGATCACAATCGATCTGCACCAGGGCCAGGGAAATGCTTTGGTATGGACCTGTGATTTCTCCTATGATTATGTCAAAATAAATGCTGACTACCGCACATAAAGAACTGGCAAAAGGGGAGAAGGAGACCTATGGATATTTCAGCCCGGGATAAGGCGGCCATTCTGGTTGAGGCCCTGCCCTATATCAAGAAATTTTACGGAAAAACAATCGTGATCAAGTACGGCGGTCATGCCATGTTAAACCAGGAATTGAAACAGGCAGTGATGAATGATGTCATTCTAATGAAACTGGTCGGGATGCACCCGGTGCTGGTTCATGGCGGAGGGCCGGAAATCACCGACCTGCTCGAAAGATTGGCGATAAAATCCTCTTTCGTCAACGGCCTCCGGGTAACCGATGCAGCCACCATGGAAGTGGTGGAAATGGTCCTGGTTGGAAAAGTCAATCAGGAGATTGTGGGGTTAATTCAGCAGTTAGGTGGCAAGGCCATCGGCCTTTCCGGGAAAGACGGCGGTCTCTTGCAGGCTGTCAGGCAAAAAGCTCTGACAAAAAACCATGCGGGCCAGCCGGTGGAAGTCGATTTGGGTTTTGTGGGAGAAGTCAGCCAGGTTAACCCGGGTATCCTGACGACAGTGATTGAAAAAGGATATATCCCGGTAATCGCTCCGGTGGCCATGGGATCAGATGGCATCAGCCTCAACATAAACGCAGACTACGTAGCGGGAGCTGTCGCGGCTTCCCTGCAGGCCGATAAGCTGGTGCTCCTGACTGATGTCGAAGGGATCTTTGCCGATTTCCGGGATCCCGCCACGCTGATTTCTTCTCTTCAGACAGCGCTGGTGCCGGAGTTGATCAGCCAGGGAGTTTTAAGCGGCGGCATGATCCCCAAAGTGGAATGCTGTGTTAAGGCCCTGGCGGCAGGAGTGAAAACTACCCATATTATTGACGGCCGCCAGCCTCATTCTATTCTATTGGAGGTATTCACCGACAAAGGAATTGGCACAATGGTGGTCAATTAACCTGTTTAAACAAAATTTCGGCTGCACTGTTCAAACTTGCGCCGGACAAGGAGGCAGCAAAAAATGGCGACTACCCAAGAGATTATGGAAAAAGGTAAAAAATATGTCATGAACACCTATGGCAGGTTCCCTCTGGCCCTGGTAAAAGGCAACGGGGCCAAGGTCTGGGATGCTGACGGCAAAGAATACCTGGATTTTGTCGGAGGGTTGGCTGTCAACTCCTTGGGACACTGCCACCCCAAAGTGGCGACAGCGATCAAGAGTCAGGCGGAAACCATGCTTCATTGCTCCAACCTGTACTGGATTGAACCCCAGGTAGAACTTGCAGAAATGCTGGTAGAAAACTCCGACATGGATAAAGTGTTTTTCGCCAACAGCGGCGCCGAGGCTAACGAAGGAGCGATCAAACTAGCCAGGAAGTATGCCAAGAAACACTTGGGAGAAGATAAGTACGAGCTGATTACCATGCAGAAGTCCTTCCATGGCCGTACCCTGGCCACCCTCACCGCTACCGGCCAGGATAAATTCCATAAAGGTTATGCCCCCTTGCCGGTAGGGTTTCGTTATGTGCCTTTTAATGACCTGGATGCCCTGGCGGAAGCCGTCGGTCCCCATACCTGCGGGGTAATGCTGGAACCGGTCCAGGGAGAAGGCGGTGTTTTTGCTGCAACGCAGGAATACCTGGCTGGGGTAGCCGATATTTGCCGGAGCAAAGGCCTCTTGCTGATCTTTGATGAGGTCCAGTGCGGGTTGGGACGGACAGGCAAACTGTTTGCTTACCAGCATTACGGTATCGTGCCTGACATTCTTACCCTGGCCAAGGCCCTCGGTGGCGGCGTCCCGATTGGGGCCCTCCTGGCGACAGAATCAGTTGCTGCCGCCTTCCAGCCGGGTGACCATGCTTCTACTTTTGGCGGAAACCCGCTGGCTGCTGCTGCCGGGGTGGCAGCCTTGTCAACCATCCTGGAAGAAGGTTTAGCCAAAAGGGCAGGGGAGGCAGGCCAGTACCTGAAGGAAAAACTGGCGGAAATCCAGTCAGCTGTTCAAGGAATAAAAGAAGTCCGCGGAATGGGGCTCCTATTGGGAATAGAACTGGATAGGGAGGTGGCTCCGATTATCGCCAGGTGCCACGAGAAAGGGCTCCTCCTGAGCAGTGCGGGTCCCCAGGTGCTCAGGCTGCTCCCGCCCCTTAATGTGACCGGAGCGGAAATTGACCAGGCCATGAATCTGCTGACAGATGCCCTGCATACAGTTTAGCCTTGCCCTTAGGGGCAATTACAAGAGATTACCCCTTATTACTACTCCGCCGCTGAGGCGGAAACTTAAGGAGGATATTAGTTGGACGCTTTAGCAAGAAAAAAAGACTTTCAAGGCCGGGACTTTATCAGTTTAAAGGACTATGCCCCAGAGGAAATTAGCCATCTGCTCGACCTGGCGCAGGAGCTAAAGGCCCGGCAAAAACAGGGCCGGCCCCATCACCTCCTGGCCGGGAAAACCCTGGGCATGATTTTTCACAAGTCCTCCACCAGGACCAGGGTTTCCTTCGAGGTGGGCATGTTTCAGCTTGGTGGTCATGCCCTTTATCTGGGAGCCGACTTGCAGCTAAACCGGGGCGAAACCATTGCCGACACTGCCAGGACCCTGTCCCGTTACCTTGATGGCATCATGATCAGGACCTTTGCCCACAAAGATGTTTTGGACCTGGCCGAACATGCCTCCATCCCGGTAATAAATGGGCTGACTGACCTCCTGCATCCCTGCCAGGTTTTGGCCGACCTTCTGACGATCAGGGAACATAAAGGCGGCCTCAGGGGGCTCAAGCTGACCTATGTGGGCGACGGCAATAACATGGCCCATTCCCTCATGTACGGCGGCGCCAAAATGGGCATGCATGTTGCCATCGGCTCGCCCCAGGGATACCAGCCAAAGGCGGATATAGTCGCGGCTGCCTGGGAAATCGCCAGGGAAACCGGCGGATCGGTTGAGGTTACTGAAAGCCCCGAACATGCGGTATCCGGGGCGGATGTGGTGTATACCGATGTCTGGGCCAGTATGGGCCAGGAAGCGGAAAAAGCCGAACGGGCCCGCATCTTTGCTCCCTACCAGGTAAATGCCGGCTTGCTTAAAGCCGCCAAGGACGACGGTATTTTCCTGCACTGCCTGCCGGCCTACCGGGGCCTGGAAGTCACTGACGAAGTCCTGGATGGCCATCATTCCGTTGTCTTCGATCAGGCCGAAAACCGGCTGCATGCCCAGAAGGCCATCATGGCCCTGACTATCTAGACAAGGGGACGGTTCTTTTGTCTTGTTCCTGTCTTGGGCGCTGAATTTCGACTGCCTTCGCGGTATATATTTTGGTATAGAATGGTGGTTTATCGCCTCGAAGAATTCTGATTACCTGTATAACTCTGGGAGGGATGGCTGGTGCAGCAATTGGAAAAAATACTGGCCGAGACCGGAATCAAGGTCTACGAGCATACTGTGGCGGTGGTGGGTCTTTTGGAAGAACCACTGCCTTCAGTCATGCAAAAATTGGGAAATGCTGAGGGATTAATTGGACTGGTATTTGACGATGTGGAAACCACTTTAATCATTACCGAAAAAGGTTGGGAAAGGGTGATGGCTAAATTTGCCAGTTACCGGGTTCAGCACGGGTTCAGGCTGATCACCTTAGATATAGCCTTAGATTGGTCAGTCGTCGGATTTTTGGCGGCTATTTCGGGGGAACTGGCCAGAAAGGGCATCCCCGTAGGCTCAATTTCCGCCTATTCCCGGGACCACTTGCTGGTTAAGCAGGAATACCTGGAAAGAGCACTAGACTCCTTGAAAGGTTTTCTTGCCACTTTTAGAACTCGCGTTTAGTTAACATAACATTTCCTCTATATGAAAGGATCAAAGACAATGGCAAAAGTAGTATTGGCATACTCCGGTGGACTGGATACCTCAGTAATTATTCCCTGGCTGAAAGAGAATTACGGTTATGATGTAATCGCTGTCACAGCCGATATCGGCCAAGGTGAGGAGCTGGCCCCCCTGAAGGAAAAGGCGATTAAAACCGGTGCCAGCAAGATCTATATTGAGGACCTGAAAGACGAGTTTGTGCGGGATTTTGTTTTTCCTGTGTTAAAGGCCGGGGCTGTATATGAGGAAAAATACCTTCTGGGGACCTCTTTTGCTCGGCCCCTGATTGCCAAAAAACTGGTGGAAATTGCCCTTAAGGAAGGGGCTGTGGCGGTGTCCCATGGCGCAACTGGCAAGGGGAATGACCAGGTCAGGTTTGAATTGACGGTGAAAGCCCTGGCCCCGCACTTAAAAATCATCGCCCCCTGGCGGGAATGGCAGATCCGCTCCCGGGAAGACGCCATCGACTATGCCAACGAGCGTGGCATCCCTATATCAGTGACTAAGGCCCGTCCCTACAGCATGGACCGGAACATCTGGCATTTAAGCCATGAAGGGGGAGAATTGGAAGACCCGGCCAATGAAGCTCCGGAGGATGTGTATATGATTATCACCCCGCCGGAAAAAGCTCCCGAGAACCCGACTTATGTAAACATTGCCTTTGAACAGGGAGTACCTGTAGCTGTGGATGGAGTACAATTGGCCCCGGTAGCCCTTTTGGAAAAGCTGAATATGATAGGCGCGGCTAATGGTATCGGGATTGTGGATATGGTGGAAAACCGTTTGGTTGGTATGAAGTCCCGCGGGGTTTATGAGTGCCCTGGTGGTACCCTGTTAATGAACGCCCACCGGGAGCTGGAAGCACTGACCCTGGACCGCCAGACCAAGCACTTTAAGCAAGAGGTGGCCATCAAGTACGCCCAACTGGTCTATGACGGCCTGTGGTTCACACCTTTAAAGGAAGCCCTGGATGCATTTGTGAACAGCACCCAAAAGACGGTGACCGGCAATGTGCGGCTGAAGCTCTATAAAGGAAACTGTACCCCGGCTGGCGTTACTTCCCCCTATTCGCTGCACAACATCGACTTAGCCACCTTTAGTGCCGAGAAAGTCTACAACCAGAAAGACGCTGAGGGATTTATCAATTTATTCGGCCTGCCCTTGAAGGCGCGGGCCTTGATGCAAAAAAAAATCGGGATGTAGGATAATTTAATTAACCTGATCGGGATAGGTGGCGGTTAATCACCGCCACCTATCCCGTTTGAAGATGACATGTATTGATGCTATTGCTTCGAATTTAGATGTTTGTTAACAAAACTGCTTAATATTTCTTTTAAATTAGGGCTCCCTAGTTCAGCCAATTCATAATAAACACGGGTGTTGGGTTTTTTTATGCGGATAATTCTGGTCAGATCAATAGGTGTAGCGATTATGACAGCATCACAATCAGTCCTATTAATTGTTTCCTCAAGGTCGCTAAGCTGTTGTTCGCCGTAACCCATGGCAGGTAAGAGTGTTCCGATACCCTTATAAGTATCAAAGGTCTCAATTAATTTGCCAACAATGTATGGGCGGGGATCTACCAGTTCCTTTGCCCCAAACCGCTCAGCAGCAACAGTGCCTGCGCCTATTGTCATTTCTCCGTGGGTAAGGGTAGGTCCGTCCTCGATTACTAACACTCGTTTCCCATTAATGATTTCAGGATTGTCGACTGTAATCTTGGATTCAGCCTTAACAACAACTGCCCCAGGGTTTGCGTTCTTAATATTTGTCTCAACTTGAAGTATCGCTTCTTTAGCAGCGCTGTCAATTTTATTAATTATTGCTACATCTGCAATGCGCAAATTTACTTCTCCGGGAAAGTAGCCTAGTTCGTGGCCAGGGCGTAGGGGATCTAGCACAGTAATCGCTAAATCCGGGCGATAAAATGGGAAATCGTTGTTGCCGCCGTCCCATACAATTACATCGCAGCCATTCGGGTCTTGTTCAGCTGCCCGCAGGATAGCCTCATAATCGACACCAGCATAAATGATATTTCCCCGGGTAATGTGGGGTTCATATTCTTCCATTTCCTCAATGGTGCAGTTATGCAGTTTTAAATCTTCTAAAGAAGCAAATCTTTGCACTTTTTGGGCCACAAGGTCGCCGTATGGCATAGGATGCCTAACTGCAACAACCTTTAGCCCTTCAGCCATTAATATCTCGATTATCCTGCGAGAGGTCTGACTTTTACCGCAGCCTGTTCGGACAGCGCAAACCGAGATCACGGGTTTGGTGCTTTTTAGCATTGTCTTGCTTGGTCCAAGAAGCTTAAAGTCAGCACCTGAAGCATGAACGATTGCGCCAATACTCATCACCGCGTCATACCTGACATCGCTGTAGGCAAAAACGCATTCATCAACCTTTAATTCGCTAATTAATTCGGATAATCTCCCTTCGGGATAAATAGGGATGCCGTCGGGATATAAGCGGCCGGCCAGTTCAGGGGGATATCTTCTGTTATCAATATCCGGAATCTGGGCGGCAGTAAAAGCCACCACCCGATAGTTCTCGCTATCCCGATAATAGGTGTTAAAGTTATGAAAGTCTCTTCCAGCTGCGCCTATGATGATAACATTTTTTTGATCCATTCACATCATCTCCTTGTATTTCTGTAATTTAGCCAGTCTTATTCTACACCAAAAATAAAAACCTATAAAGAGTAAATTCGGGGACGGTTCTTGAATTGAATGGGTCGATAAAGTCCGAAGACAGACCCACACGCCGCCTTTGGCGGCACAAATAGAGTTACGAAAAAAGGGGGTTTTTTTCATGGCAGATAAGAATCATTAAAAAACGATGCCTTATATATGGTAAGCAAGCTAGATTGTAGACGCAGAATAGCTACCGAATTACTTTAAGCAAAAATTTAAGCAAAAAATGTTAACCTAACATCGGTTCAACGCCATAATTATGGAGTGCATCTACCTTATACTTCAGCCTTATCCGCCTGTTTAATAGACATCGGCAACTCCGTCAACAACTGAACTGCTCGTACCCATGCATTAAAAATAATCAGAGAAATAAGGTGTCTGTTGCTCTATCGCATCCTCAAGCATAGCTAATACTTCGGGGCTACACGAAATGCGTCCTATTTTATGAAGATAACCTGGCCGCTTGTAACCTAACAGCATTGTTGTTATGGTTTGGATATCAATTTTGCCACTACTGCGCTCTGAAGTGCGGACAACTTCTCCTTTCCCTTCAGGGGTGATACGTAGCAAAAAATTTCCCTGATTCCATGTAAGAAGTGGATCTTCCAATGTAAAAACCCACTCCCTGCTTTCTGCCTCCTGTTTAAAAGGGTATTGGGCAATAAATTGCTCCAAATCAACGATACGTGCCATGAAATAAGGAGAGATACTTTCTTTAATGTCTGCGTCCTCCAGTAAAAACGCTAAAGGCTCATCTGTGTAAATATTACCTATGACCTTTGAAATCATTGAAAAATGTGCGCTGATAAAATTCCAAAGTCCACTACGTGCTTCTTCATTTACAAAGATCATATCCTTAATGCGGAAACATTCATTCTCTATCCAGTAAAGCACATATCCGTCGGGCTGGCCCTCTTCATTGTAGTAAATAGCGGCTATGAGGTCATCCAAATCCCAACGCCAATATTCCTTCCAAGCTAAATCATCACGCAGCATTGCACCATGGGTTTGCATGGCAAAGCGTTCATATGCCTTTTTTACCTGTTCGCTCTCCACTTCCACACGCTCAACTTCACCGGAAACAGGTTTCTTCTTTGGTAGTTGATAATCGTTTACCACAAATGTTATTTTATCAGAGATGATTTCCCATCCCTTTCTGCGAAAGTAGGGGATGGAGTAAGGATACAGGTAAGAAATTGATTGCTTCTTTGCTCTCATTTTTTCTAATGCCTGGCAAAGCAGCTTATGCATTAAGCCCTGGCTTGAATATTCTGGAAAAGTGCCGACACCGGTAAGTCCTCCCATATCATATGTTCTATTAGATATGCGTACACGAAAGGGATAGACTGCTACCTGTGATACTAGTCTATCACCGTCAAACCATCCTAATACATCCGCTTGCTCCAGAATTGGAGATTTATCACGAAGGATGTCTTCTTCCTCCAAGCCAATTTTATGCAGCTGCCTATTGGTCACTTGAAATACATATTTTAACAGTTGATTATATTGCTCAAGTTGCTCTACTCCGACATTTTTCATTCTTAAATGTCTTTTCTTGCGCATACTGCTAAGCCTCCACATAAATTCGGGGACTAAATTCGGGGACGGTTCTTGAATTGAATGTTATGTTTTCAGGATCTTACATACCATTGACTGGGACAAACCTCCACACAGTTCTCCTATTTCCTTAAGGGTTAGCGAAGAATTCCTTCTTAACCTGCTTATTAGCTCATTTCGGAGGATATTATTGGTTTTTAAGGCGTCGACACTTGCTTGATTTTCTCTGAGTACTTGGGTTATCATTTGTCGGGCAGTAATTAAAGAATCAATATAACCAGTATTTTCCTTTAAGAAAAGTATTTTATCTTTATCTACGTCCATAATATCTTCTTTTGTTTCGTAATTTAATACGTATTTATAGTACTCGTCTACTGCTTTTTTTCTGCTTGTAGACAGAATTCCTAGTACTCGTTCAGCATTCACCATGCCTTCCCTGATCTCGTCCCTTCCTAAATAGCTATTAAAACTGCTCCACCTGTATTCTTCCGGCAATCTTACAATCTTGGCTATTACCGGGTTATTATGAATATAGGCGCTTAATGCTAACAGGTATTTATCGTTGTCAACGCCTTCGCTTTTAAATCTGTCTTGAAACAAGTGGCCAACCCGTTGATAGGTATGATTAAAGTAATAGGCATAGCTGATATTAATGCGTTTAATTATTTTTGAGATATCATTTCCATTGTCATTTACTAAAAGATGGACATGATTATCCATAAGACAGTATGCTTCTAAGATAAAGTTATACTTTTTTTTCATCCGGCCAATGATATCAAGAAATCTAATTCTGTCTTCATCTTTTAAGAAGATGTTTTTTTGCTCATTTCCTCGTTGGATGATGTGATATGTGGAGAATTCTCCTTTTCTTCTAGCTGTTCTAGGCATTTTATTTCATCCCCATCAAAAAAATCGAATGTGTAAATATTACCACATTTGTCAATTCAATTCAAGAACCGTCCCCATTTTTACCTATTTTCATTCTATCATTCTATCTTAAGTAAGCAGGAAAATTTGGTTGTAAGGATAAATATACATATTGTTTTTTGCTTCCAGCAATAGAGAATCAAGGCCGGAAAGGAAGTTTCGCCATGGCTGTTATTGTCCGCCAGTATACTATGGATGATTTTGAGGGATTAATTGAACTGCAGCGGGAATCCTTCCCTCCTCCTTTCCCGCCTGAATTATGGTGGAAAAAAGAGCAGATTGCCGCACACCTGGAAACCTTCCCGCTAGGGGCAATGGTGGCCGAGTCGGACGGCTCTATGGCAGGGTCGGCTACTGCTCTGATTATTAAGTACGACGGCAAACCCCACACCTGGGAAGAGGCATCTGACAACGGCTATATCCGGGGCAGTCACCAGCCGAAGGGAGACAGCCTTTACGGCATCGATATTTGCGTCAGTCCCCGGTTTCGCGGCAAAGGGGTAGCCAAGGCCCTGTATGATGCCCGCAAAGAACTGGTAATTCGTCTGGGCTTGAAACGATTTCTGGCAGGCGCAAGAATTCCCGGCTATTGCAATTATGCCAGCCGCATGAAAGCGGAGTATTATGTAAACATGGTTGTAAGAGGCGAAGTCCGGGATCCGGTGCTTACCTTCATGTTAAAGCAGGGACTGTACCCAGTGCAGATAATTGAGGGATATTTAGAGGATGCAGAGTCTTGTAACACCGGGGTTTTGGCAGAATGGCCAAACCCGCAGCTTTAAGGTTTCAGGAGGAATTATATGGCAGTAGTAGCCGCCGTCCAATACGGGATCAGTCCCATAAAATCCCCAGACGAGTTTTGGCACAAAGTAGGCCGGATTGTAAAAAGAGCCCAGAAAAGGGGTGTAGAACTCCTGGTCTTTCCCGAGTACCTGACAGCTCACCTGTTGGCTCTTGCTCCTCCAATGGGGCATCCTGAAGCTAACCGTTATCTGCATGAATTTACCGGAGAATACCATCAAAGGTTTACCCTTTTAAGCCGGGAGACGGGTTTGACTATTCTCGGAGGAACCCATATCATGAAAGAAGATGCGTGTTATGTAAACGCTGCTTTTCTGTTCTTTCCCGACGGGAATGTTGAAATGCAAAAAAAGGTCCACCTGACACCGGAGGAACGCCATATCTGGGGACTTACCCCGGGGGATTCCTTTGCAGTCTATGATACGGCAGCAGGCAAAGCCGCTGTCCTGGTCTGTTATGACATTGAGTTTCCGGAGGCAGGCCGGATCGTGGCAGATCTGGGGGCCGAGATCATCCTTTGCCCCTCTTATACCGATGGAGCAGCCGGTTACTACCGGGTGCGCAACTGCTGCCAGGCCAGGGCCATTGAGAACCAGCTTTTTGTGGTATTAAGCGGCATTGTTGGCGCTCTGCCTGTTGTGCCGCAGATAGATTTTGGCTACAGCCAGGCTGGGCTGTTTGCCCCGTGTGATTTCCCCTTTCCGGCTAACGGGGTCCTCTCTGAGGGCAGGGCAAATTTGCCCATGCTGGTGTCGGCTGACTTAGATCAAGGGCTGTTGAAAGAAAACCGGGCAAAAGGCCAGGTGTCTCCCTACCGCGACCGCCGTCGCGACATTTATAAATTGAGCTTCAGGAGGTAGTTAAATTGGATAGAATAAAAATTGCCCTTTGCCAGCTTCATGTCACCCCGGACAAGGAGGCGAACCTGGAGCGGGCCGCCAAAATGGTGCGGGAGGCTGCCGCAAAAGGGGCGCATTTGGCGGTTTTGCCGGAGATGTTTAATACCCCCATCAGCCGCCGTTATATGGCCAGCAATGCGGAGCCGGTTCCCGGACCTGTTGCTGCCGCCCTTTCTCAACTGGCCAAAGAGTGTGGTATCGTTCTTGTCGGGGGATCTTTTCCGGAGGCAGATGGCAGCAAAGTATATAACACCAGTTTGACTTTCGATAAAACAGGGCAACAGATCTGCCACTACCGCAAGATGCACCTTTTTGATGTGAACCTGCCGGGGGGTGTGGTTTTAAGAGAATCGGACACCGTTTCAGCTGGCAGCCGCCTGGGACTTGTTGATACGGAATTGGGCCGTCTGGGGATCGGCATCTGTTATGACCTGCGTTTTCCCGAGCTTTGGCTGACCATGGCCCTGCGGGGCGCCCAAATTATGGCGGTACCGGCAGCTTTTAATGTCATAACCGGTACTGATCACTGGCATACGGTGCTAAAATCCAGGGCGATGGACTGCCAGACCTTTTTTGCAGTGGCCTCCCCGGCCAGAGACGAACAGGCACCCTTTATTCCCTACGGCCATTCTCTGGTTGCAGATCCTTGGGGAAATATCCTGGCAGAGGCCGGGGAAGGCGAGGAGCTGGTGGTGGCAGAAATTGAATTGAAAAGAATAGAGGAAGTGCGGGCCCGCCTGCCACTGTTGCAGCACCGCCGGAATGAGTTGTACCGGTTGGAGTGGCTTGCTGATTAGTTCGCATCAAAAACCATTACTTCCATGGAGGTGGACTAAATGAAGCTCTGGGGCGGAAGATTTGCTAAAACTACCGACAGCCTGATGGACGATTTTCATTCATCCATATCTTTTGATTGCCGCCTATACCGGCAGGATATCCGCGGCAGCCAGGCCCATGCCCGGATGCTGGGGGCTTCCGGCATCATTTCAGCCGATGAGGCAGAACAAATCGTTGCCGGGCTGGAAAGTATCCTGACAGATATTGAGAAGGGGGAAATTAAGTTTTCCCAGGATGCGGAAGATATTCATATGAATATTGAGACCTTGCTGACCCGGCGGATCGGGGAGGTAGGGAAAAAGCTGCACACTGCCAGGAGTCGCAACGACCAGGTGGCCCTGGATGTCCGCATGTACTTGAAAGAAGAGATCAAGAACACTGCCCGGCTTTTGCGGGACCTTTTGCAGACCTTATTGGACCAAGCCGGGGAACATTTGGAAACCATTATGCCAGGCTATACCCACCTGCAAAAAGCGCAGCCGGTCACCCTGGCCCATCACCTGATGGCGTACTTCCAAATGTTTAAGCGGGATCTGGAACGCCTGCAGGACTGCTACAGGAGAACCGATGTGATGCCTCTTGGCTCCGGTGCCCTGGCCGGGACAACCTTTCCCCTGAACCGGGAAATGGTGGCCAAAGAGCTGGGTTTTGCGGCTATCAGCGAAAACAGCCTGGACGCCGTGAGCGACCGGGATTTTGCCATTGAGTTTGCTGCTGCCGCCTCGATTATCATGATGCACCTCTCCCGTTTCTGCGAGGAACTGATTCTTTGGTCCAGCGATGAATTCCGCTTTGTGGAGATGGATGACGCCTACAGCACCGGCAGCTCGATCATGCCCCAGAAGAAAAACCCGGATGTGGCGGAGCTGGTGCGGGGGAAGACCGGCCGGGTGTACGGAGACCTGTTGGCACTCCTGACAGTGATGAAGTCACTGCCCTTGGCCTATAACAAGGATATGCAGGAAGACAAGGAAGCCCTGTTTGATGCAGTGGATACGGTGAAAAAGTGTCTTCTGATCTTTATTCCCATGCTGAAGACCCTGAAAGTAAAGCCTGCGGCCATGTACCAGGGGGCCAAAAGAGGTTTCACCAATGCCACCGAGGTAGCGGATTACCTGGCTAAAAAGGGTGTGCCCTTCCGGGAGGCCCATCATCTTGCGGGGCAGATGGTGCTTTATTGCATCAAGGAAGGCAAGGATTTGGCCCAGCTTTCCCTGGAGGAATACCACCAGTTTTCTCCTGCTATCGCCGGGGATATCTATCAAGCCATTGCGATGGAAACCTGTATTGCCCGCCGTTCCCTTCCCGGCGGCCCGGCCCCTGCAGCTGTCAACGTAGCCATTGCTAATGGAAAGCGGTGGCTGGAACAGGCCGGAAAAGGTGAGTAGTTGTAACCGCTTTATTGGCCAGAAGGTTGTTAGCACAAGTGAATAAAAGCCCAGCAGTAACGTGATAGTGCTGGGCTTTTGTATTTATTTAGTTGGCGGAATTCAGCGCTCACGCCCAAGACAGGAGAACCGTCCCCTTGTCTCCCTTGTCTAGAGTTTGAAGCGGGCAATGGTCCCTTGCAGTTCTTGCCCCAGCCTGGCCAAGGCATCAGCCGATGTTGCCACCTCTTCTAAAGAAGCCGACTGCTCCTCTGTGCTTGAGGCCATCTCCTGGCTGATTGCGGCAATTTGCTGGGTGACGTCACTGATTATCTTAACCGCAGTTACCATTTCCTCACTGCCCTTGGCCAGCTCTTCTGTCGAGCGGGAGACTTCCTGGACCTGACCCGCTACACTTGCGACATCCTGTTCAATCTGCTGGAAGGCTTTTGCTCCTTCGCCGATTACCTTGCCGCTTTTTTCCACCAGGCGGGAATTGTTTTCCATCGACTGGACAGCCTTGCCGGTTTCCCCCTGAATCTGGTGAATCAAGGAGGCGATTTCCTTGGCTGCCTGGCTGGACTGTTCGGCCAGTTTGCGCACTTCTTCAGCCACTACCGCAAACCCCCGGCCCTGGTCTCCGGCCCGGGCCGCTTCGATGGCAGCGTTTAAGGCCAATAGATTTGTCTGATCGGCAATGCTTGAGATCACGTCCACAATCTGGCCGATAGCCTGGGAGCGGCGGCCCAATTCCCTGACCGTGCCGGCTACCTCGTTAGTGGAGGCGTTGATGCGGTCCATCTCCTCCATTGCCTTGGCCATAGCCTGATTGCCATCTTTGGCTCGCTGGCTGGTGTGCTGGGCGGAGGTGGCCACTTCCTGGGCGGTGGCCGCAATCTGTTCTGTGGCTGCAGAGACCTGCTCAATGGTGGCCATGGTCGCCTGCACCTTGTCATTTTGCCGGTCAGCCCCGCTGGCCAGTTCCTGGGCGGCATGGGTGATCTGGTTGGCCGCCTGAGAGCTTTGCTGGGTGCTGGCAGTGAGTTCCTCGGCGGAAGCGGCCACATTGGAGGCTGTATCATGGACCTGCTGCACCACCAGGCGCAGGTCCTGCACCATCTTGTGCAAGGACGCCGACAGGGTGCCGATCTCATCCCTGCTCCGGATAGTCCACTCAGCCCTTAAGTCACCTTCGGCCACCTGACTGGCGGCGTGTTCCAGGGTCTTTAAGGGTCGGCTCATCATCCGGCCCAGGTAGAAGGCAAACCCCAGGGCGATAAATACAGCCAGGGCTAAGATAGCAATAAAATTCCTGGTAGTATTGATGAAGTAGTTGGTTCCCGCAGCAAAAACGTCTTCAGCAAATTTTTGCCTTAGGTTCATTAATTCACCGATGATGGTTAAGGCATTATCTCTGAGGTGAATGGTTATTATGTAAAGAGCCTGGGCGTCTCCTTTAAAGTTATTCTGGCTCAAATCTAAAACCTGATTTCTTAGCGGGCGGTATTCGGCTATGGCGGCCTCAAATTGGGTCAGCAATTCGAGCTCTGCTGCCGTTAAGCCAGTATCCCGGAATTCAGCAATGAGCTTATTAATCGTCTCAGTTCGCAAGCGGATGCTCTCATGTAATTCCAGCATTTCCTTTGGGTCGTTAAATTTTAGGTGGTCGGAAGTTTCATTGCTGTTTAACATTGTATTATATCGAATGTTAGCCAGCAATTTGATTGGGATTAAACTGCCATAGTAAACCTTTTCAACGTCATACTTCAGCGCGTACATGGTGCGAATGGCCTGTAGCCCTATGCCGACCAAGAAGACTAGCAAGAGGACAGCCAAAACCAGGACCTTGCCAAAGATCTTTAAATTGGAAAACCATTTTGCCAAGATAAATACCCCTTTCAAAAAAATAATAAATATACCGGTTCGGAAATGGGCCAGCATTTGCCGCAATTGCTCTTCCATTCCTTCCGGTCTTAGCCATTACTCACGCTAGCTTCCTTTCGGGAAAATCCGGCAAATTCCTGCTTTTAGTGGCAGTATTCAGCAAAAAATTTTATAGATAGCTACCCGCTCTAACGCCCCCGCTTCTTTTTAAGCGGCGGCTTAAGAGCGGCTACGCTACTATATTAACTGGCTCTAAGCTTCAGTGGGGGTAGCAATCCCCCTCTGAAGCCAAGACCCAGTTGAACATATTCTTGCTTAGAATCAATAGTGAATCCACGGTGAAGTGTAAAAAGGAAAACATTCGATAATGGCGAATTAAATATTAGTTTTTCCATTGGCAACACACTGGCTCAAATTGATATCTGCACAACAGAACATATGTTTGTTATAATATGCTTGGCCGATCCACTATTCGGGGCGATATAAATCAGGTCACTTGGTATAATAAAAAGGCAGGGGGTATAGAAAATGGAAGAAAAGATTCTCCAGGCAATTAAAGACTTAAACAGCAGGTTTGATTCTTTGGAAAACAGGTTTGATTCTTTGGAAAACAGGTTTGATTCACTGGAAGACAAGTTTGATTCACTGGAAAACAGGTTTGATTCTTTGGGAAACAGGTTTGATTATTTGAAAAGCCAGGTTAAAGAGAATACGGAAATTTTGAAAGCTTTGGAGCATTCCGCCCAGGTCAATAAAGCCGAACACGAGCAGATGGCAATAAATATAGCTGAAATCAGCGGGGAAGTTAAAAAAATTAATAAAAAGTTAGCAGCCTTAGAACTGGTAACTGCTAATAACTGGAGTGATATAGTCCATTTGAAAGCTATTAAATAAGCTGTTGTCAGTCTATCGTCAGGGGGGCCGGGAGTTGTTAGCACAAGTGAAAAAAGCCCAGCAGTAACGTGATAGTGCTGGGCTTTTGTATTTATTTAGTTGGCGGAATTCAGCGCTCACGCTCAAGACAGGAGAACCGTCCCCTTGTCTAGAGTTTGAAGCGGGCAATGGTCCCTTGCAGTTCTTGCCCCAGCCGGGCTAAGGCATCAGCCGATGTTGCCACCTCTTCTAAAGAAGCCGACTGCTCCTCTGTGCTTGAGGCCATCTCCTGGCTGATTGCGGCAATTTGCTGGGTGACGTCACTGATTATCTTAACCGCAGTTACCATTTCCTCACTGCCCTTGGCCAGCTCTTCTGTCGAGCGGGAGACTTCCTGGACCTGACCCGCTACACTTGCGACATCCTGTTCAATCTGCTGGAAGGCTTTTGCTCCTTCGCCGATTACCTTGCCGCTTTTTTCCACCAGGCGGGAATTGTTTTCCATCGACTGGACAGCCTTGCCGGTTTCCCCCTGAATCTGGTGAATCAAGGAGGCGATTTCCTTGGCTGCCTGGCTGGACTGTTCGGCCAGTTTGCGCACTTCTTCAGCCACTACCGCAAACCCCCGGCCCTGGTCTCCGGCCCGGGCCGCTTCGATGGCAGCGTTTAAGGCCAATAGATTTGTCTGATCGGCAATGCTTGAGATCACGTCCACAATCTGGCCGATAGCCTGGGAGCGGCGGCCCAATTCCCTGACCGTGCCGGCTACCTCGTTAGTGGAGGCGTTGATGCGGTCCATCTCCTCCATTGCCTTGGCCATAGCCTGATTGCCATCTTTGGCTCGCTGGCTGGTGTGCTGGGCGGAGGTGGCCACTTCCTGGGCGGTGGCCGCAATCTGTTCTGTGGCTGCAGAGACCTGCTCAATGGTGGCCATGGTCGCCTGCACCTTGTCATTTTGCCGGTCAGCCCCGCTGGCCAGTTCCTGGGCGGCATGGGTGATCTGGTTGGCCGCCTGAGAGCTTTGCTGGGTGCTGGCAGTGAGTTCCTCGGCGGAAGCGGCCACATTGGAGGCTGTATCATGGACCTGCTGCACCACCAGGCGCAGGTCCTGCACCATCTTGTGCAAGGACGCCGACAGGGTGCCGATCTCATCCCTGCTCCGGATAGTCCACTCAACCCTTAAGTCCCCTTCGGCCACCTGACCGGCGGCGTGTTCCAGGGTCTTTAAGGGTCGGCTCATCATCCGGCCCAGGTAGAAGGCAAACCCCAGGGCGATAAATATGGCGATGGCTAAAGTGATGGCAAATTCCATTGCGGTTTGGGTGAAGGCCCTCTGTCCTGCTTTCATGGTGTCTTCAGCAAGTTTTTGGTTTAAGTCCATCAATCCTCCGATGGCGGTGAGAGATTTGTTTCTGATGGGGATGGTTATAGTGTAAAGAGCTCGGGCGTCTTCCTTGAGGTTAATCTGGCTTAACTCCACAACCTGGGCCCGCAGCGGCCGGTACTCGGCCAGGGCGGCTTCGAATTGGGCCAGCAGCTGGTCTTCTGCTGCTGTTAAGCCAGTATTTCGCAAGGTCGCAATTGCCTGGTTGATCTCCTCAACCCGCCGGCGGATGCGCTCCTCCAGTTCCCGCATTTCCGCCAGGTCGCCGGCGGCCAGGTGGTCAGCCACATCATTGCTGTTTGAAGTGGTTAGGTAGCGGATATTTGCCAGCAGTCTGAGGGGGACTAGTTTGTCATGGTACACCTGTTGCGTCTTGTGGTTCAGCTCGTTCATGGTACGAATGGCCTGCAGCCCTATGCCGACCAAAAAGATGAGCAAGAGGACTGTCAAAACCAGGACCTTGCCAAAGATCTTTAAATTGGAAAACCATTTTGCCAAAATAAATTCCCCTTTCTAATAAAATAATAAGTAAACCGGAACGCAAATGAGCCAGCATTTGCCCCGCCATTTCTTCCGGTCTTAGCCATTTCTCCCGGTAGCTTCCTTTCGAGAAAATTCGGCAAATTCCTGCTTATATTGGCAATATTCAGCAAAAAATTATCTTATTCTTCCTTAGAATCCATAAAGAAGTGTAAAAAGGAAAACATTCAATAATGTCGAATAGGCGAGTAATTAATGATATTTTTTCCACCGGCAACAAACCGGCTAGAAAACACCGGTTCAAATTGAGATGTCTACAACAGAACGTATGTTTGATTATAATTATAGAACTGGTAACTGTTAATAACTGGAGTGATATAGTTCATCTGATAGCGATAAGATAATACTAAAGCTGATGCATAGTTCCTTTCGCTGCGCCAATAATATTCCTTGAAATTTAATTTTATTTGTGGTCTAATAATCTCGTTGCAAAAATAGATGCCGAAAGGAGGCTGGGCTCGTTGCTTGACAGATTGGAACAAGAACAAACCCCCCTGTTTGATGCCGTAAAAAATTACATTAACGCCGGGATAGTACCTTTTCATGTACCGGGACACAAACAGGGCCGCGGCCTCCAAGAATTCAAGGAGTTTGTTGGCGCTGACGTTTTGGCGATGGATCTCACTTGCATGCCGGATTTAGACAACATTATTAACCCCACGGGGGCGATAAAAAAGGCCCAGGAATTGGCAGCCAAAACCTTTGGAGCAGACCATGCCTACTTTCTTGTTAACGGAACAACCTGTGGCATTCAGGCCATGATCATGGCTGTGTGCCAGCCTGGCGATAAGCTGATTTTACCCCGCAACGCCCATAAATCTGCAGTTGGAGGGCTGATTTTAAGCGGCGCCAACCCGATTTATTTGGAGCCGCAAGTCAACAAGGATTTCGGCTTTTCCGTGGGTATTACTCCGGAGCAGGTAGAACGGGCTTTGAAGGAACACCCGGATGCCAGCGGGGTTTTTGTAATTAATCCCACTTATTACGGTGCCACACCGGATTTAAAGGCAATTGTGGAGATTGCTCACAGCCGCCGGGTGCCGGTAATTGTGGACGAGGCTCACGGCGCCCATTTTGGATTCAGCCCGGACCTGCCGCCGTCAGCCATGGAGGCGGGTGCCGATTTAGCAGCTTCTTCTACCCATAAACTGGCCGGCTCGATGACCCAGAGCTCTATCCTTCTTTTACGGGAGGGTCTGATCGGCCCGCAGAGGGTAAAATCGGTATTAAACCTTACCCAAACCACCAGCCCTTCTTATGTGCTCCTGGCTTCTCTGGATGTAGCCAGAAAACAGATGGCGTTAAACGGGAAGGAGCTGGTCCGGCGCACTATCGATCTGGCGCTGTGGACAAGGGAGCAGATCGGGGCTATTAAGGGAATCAGCCTGCTGGATGAACGGGCCCTGGGGTCAGGTTGTGCTGCTTTGGATCCTACCAAGGTGACGGTTAATGTGCAGGGCTTGGGGATGTCCGGCTATGAGATGGAGAGTATCCTCCGCCAGCATTTTAAGCTGCAGGTAGAGTTGGCAGACCTGTATAATGTAATTTTCCTGATAACAATAGCTGACTCTGAGGAAACAGTTGGCTACCTTGTTAACTGTTTTAAGGATGTGGCCAAAAAACGTTCCAGCCGGAAAGTGGTGCGTTATTGCCCGCCGCTGCCGCCGATCCCCGATCTGTGTGTACTGCCCAGGGAAGCCTTTTACAGCCAAACCACAGTGGTAGACCTTTGGGATGCGGAAGGGGAGATAAGCGCGGAAAGCATCATGGCCTACCCTCCGGGGATTCCTTTGGTCTGTCCCGGAGAGCGGTTAACTAAAGAGGTAATTGAGTATGTAGCAATTCTGCGCCAGGAAAATGCTGATCTCCAGGGTACAGAGGATCCCCTGGTTCAAAAAATAAAGGTCCTCCGTCATGGCCTCACCCTGGTGGAGCCGGTGATGGATGTAGGTTAAGATTGCGCTGGTCCGCACCCTCTATTTAGAGGGTGTTTTTGTTTTTTATCCCTGGTTTTACGCAAATCTGTAAACATATGGACAATTTTCAGCGCCTAGGCTATACTTTAAACAAAGCAGGTTAAAATAAGCAAGGCTACCATCTGATAGCGCCGAATTATTCCCTTATGCGCAGGTGAAAGGGATGCTTAAATCAGTCAGGTTTTCCTTTTATAAAGTCATGCTGGCAACTGGAACACGCGGGCTGGAGCTAGTCCCATCAAAAATTACCGCACTGCAGAGCGCCTTTATCAAAAGTTTTCGCAGGGTGGTTTGTAACCAGAACCGCAGAGAATGCGCCCGTTGTGCAGTTTATTCCGAATGCCCTTTCTACAGGGTTTTTTTAGCTGCTCCTGCCGGGGTACATTACGGAGCTAAGGCGGAACCATTTGTTTTGGGGTTTCCCTTTGGCAACAAGACTTCTTACCAGCCGGGTGAGACCCTGGCGGTCGGGCTGGTGTTGATTGGCGATACCTGGAAGTATCTGCCCCACTTTGTCAATGCTCTGCAGGAATTGGGCGGAACATTGGAGAAAACAAATAGGTCTTTTCGTCTAGTGGGTGTGGTAGGAGTAAATCCTTTAAACAATGACTGCCGGTTAGCTGCTATACCGGAAAAAGGGCAGCCGTACAACGAGGAGTTGTCTTTGTCGGGTGCGGAAATAGAGCTGGCGGCAAATAATCTGGACAGAAGTGTCATTGCCATTGACTACGTTACAGTTACCAGGCTGCGTTACCGCAACCAGGTGGCCGAGCGGGCCGAGTTCAACATATTAATTAGAAACTTGCTGCGCCGGATCAGGGGGTTAGGGCTACATCAGGGAGTGGAAAATCTGGAAAATTTTTTGGGCCTGGTCCGGAAGGCCCAGCAGATTTATACTGTTTCGGACTATACCCGGTGGGTTGACCTGCGCAAACCAAACCGCAGAGTAGCTAGCGGCCAATTTTCCGGGGGTTTGATGGGGCAGGTTACCTACAGGGGCGAACTGGCCCCCTTTTTAACGTTGCTTAAACTGGGTGAGCTTTTGCACGTAGGATGGTTTTCCGGTTTCGGGTTGGGTAAGTATTCAATCTTGCCCAAAATAAGTGGTTAGTATAAATGCTTAGATAAGGGTGAACATGATGCAAGAAAGAGGGCCGGAAAAACCGAATGGTTTGGAGGAGGAGGGACAGGCTGCGGCGGACCGGTATCGCCTGTTGTTTGCAGAGGCTAACGATGCCATTTTTGTTTATGACCTGGATGGCCGGTTATTGGATGCTAACCGGCGGGCCTGGGAACTCTTTGGTTACTCCCGGGAAGAGCTGTTAAAGATGAATAGCAGTCTTTTATCCGCTGCAGGCTGTCAGCCGGCAGAGCACTGGATGGAAAGATCCGGGAAGAAGGTCGGCTGGTCTATCAATCGGTGATCAAGCATTCTTCCGGCGCGCTGAGAGCTGTCGAAGTCAGCGCCAACCTGACCGGTTGCCTGGGGCAACCGGCAATCCTGGCTATAGTGCGGGACATCACCGAACAAAAAAACGCGCTCGAGGAAATCTTGCGCTGGAACAAGGAACTGGCCCGACTTTCTGCTACCACCACCGCGCTGATGAAGATCAACCAACTGATCAGCGCTACCCTCGATGTGGATCAAATCTGGAAAGTCTTTTCCAGAGAGTTGCAGCAGCTGATGCCGCTAGACCGGGTCGGCTTAGCCATTTTAAAAGGAGAAGGCAGGAATATTTCGGTAAAGGTGATGACCCTGACTGGCAAGTGGGCAGGCAAAACCTCTGACAATCTGCCGCTAAAAGAAGGCACTTCCCTGGATTGGATCATCCGCCACCGGGTACCCCATATTGAGCGGGACTTAGCAATAAAACAGGATTTTTCCGAAGACAGGTGGCTATATAAAGAAGGAATCCGTTCCGTGATCAGGGTCCCTATTTTCTCAAAAGGAAACCTGATCGGAATATTGTTTCTGGACAGCACAGAGCCTGACGCTTATTCCGAGCAGGACCTGACCATTCTGGAGCCGATTGCGGTGCAGCTGGCGATTACCATGGAAAAGCAGCGGTTGTATCGCCGGCTGGAGGAAAAGGAACGTCAGGCCAGGCTTTTATATGAATTGACCGCTGAACTCAACTTGAGTCTAAACCTGGATGTTATTCTCAGTACGCTGGTGCAGAAGACAGCGGAAGCCCTGGCTGTACCAGCCTGCCTGGTGGGGCTGGTAACCGGGGAAGAGCTGGCAGTAAATAATTTTTATAATATCCGGCCTGAGATTGCCAGCCAAATCCGCTTTAAAAAGGGAGAAGCCTGGCTGGGCAAGGTCTGGGCCACCGGCCGGCCGGTGGTAGTACCGGATCTGCTGGCAACTGCCACTTATCCCCATTTAGTTGAGGCTGTAGGAGCCAAGGCTATGGCAGCGGCGCCGATTCTGTTGCAGGGCCAGGTCATCGGGGTGATCTGCGCTTATAGCCAGGAAGCCGGCGATTTTACTAGGGATACCGTCACCATGCTGGAAGCCTTTGCCGCCCAGGCTGCGGTAGCCATCAACAATGCCCGGAGCTTTGAAGAGATCAAGGAAGCCAAAGAGAAGATCGAAGAAATGAATCAGCGGGATTTTCTGACCGGTCTATATAACCGCCAGTTCTTTGAAAACCTTTTTCTGAAAGAGAAAGAAAGGGCCGCCAGGTACCAGCATGTGATCACGGTTGCCATGCTGGATCTGGATAACTTTAAAACTATCAATGATGTTCACGGGCACCAGATGGGGGATGAGGTGCTGCGCCAGGTCGGGAAGCTGGTTTTGAACACAGTGCGCCAGATCGACATTCCCGGGCGGTTTGGGGGAGATGAGCTGGTGATCGCTTTTCCGGAAACAGGCCGGGACGAGGCTATGGCGGCAATCAACCGGCTGAAGTCGGCATTATCCCAATTAAACGAAACAAAGATGTTTCCCTTTCCCGTTGATATAAGCATTGGGCTTGCCAGCAGGCGGAACAATTATGATTATTTGCTGCAAGAAGCAGACGCAGCCATGTATCAGGAAAAATATCACAAAAAGGGGCTGGCCCCGCCTAAGCTTGAAGTTGTCAGGCCGGAAACAGAACGGAATTTTGCATAGCACGGGACCAGGAAAGCGGCTGAAGGGAGGCCATCAGGGTCTTCCCTTTTCCATGTCCGGCACAGTCAAAATATAATTTGTTGGAGGCCGAGAAATGATTAAGGCTAAAAAAATTCTGGCAATTAATCCAGGCGCAACTTCCACTAAATATGGCATCTTTGCCGGAGAAGAAGCTGTCTTACAGGAAACAGTCCGGCATCCCTACCAGGAATTATCCGGGTTTGCCAGGGTCGTAGATCAGTTTGATTTGCGGTTAAACCTGATCACGGAGGCCATGGCCAGGGCCGGATTCAGGCTGGAGGAGTTAGACGCGGTAGTGGGCCGGGGCGGTCTCCTGAAACCCCTTGCGGGAGGTACCTACCTGGTCAATGATGCAATGCTCCGGGATCTGCGGGCAGGAGTGCAAGGGGAACATGCTTCAAACCTGGGGGGAATTATGGCCTATTACTTGGCGGAACGTCTGGGCATTCCGGCCTTTGTGGTCGATCCGGTGGCGGTGGACGAGATGGATGCCATCGCCCGGCTTTCCGGCTTGCCTGACCTGCCCCGGAAAAGCCTTTCCCACGCCTTGAACATGAAAGCGGTGGCCCGCCGGGTGGCCAAGGAGATGGGCCGCAGCTATTTTGATCTGAACCTGGTGGTAGCCCACCTGGGCAGCGGCATTTCCGTCAGCCCCCACCAAAAAGGCAGGATGATTGACGTTAACAATGCTTTAAACGAGGGGCCCTTCTCCCCGGAAAGAACCGGCGGTCTGCCGGCCCTGGAACTGGTGAAGCTTTGTTATTCCGGCAAGTACACCCTGGACCAGATGACGGCTTTTGTCACCCGGGAAGGGGGCATGTACGCCTACCTGGGGACCAAGGACCTGAAAGAGGCCGAAGAAAGGGCAGCCGGCGGAGACCAGCAGGCCAAGCTGGTGGTGGAAGCCATGGCTTACCAGATCGCCAAGGAGATCGGTGCCATGGCGGCAGTCCTGGCCGGGGAAGTGGACAGGGTGGTTTTAACCGGCGGCATGGCCTACTCCCAGTCCTTGGTTGACAAAATAATTGCCAGGGTAAAATTTATCGCCCCGGTTGTAGTGGTACCCGGTGAGGAAGAGCTGCCTTCTCTGGCCCAGGGCGCCTTACGGGTATTAAACGGCGAGGAGGAAGCAAAAATCTATCGCTAAGGGGTGTGGATGTGACTAATTTTCAGGTCCTCCTGGATGCGGTGGCAAGGCTGCCCAAGACCCGGGTAAGTGTGGCCGGGGCAGCCGAACCTTTTATCCTGGAGGGAGTAAAAGAAGCCTGGCGCCGGGGGCTGATTGATCCGGTGCTGGTTGGGGACCAGCGGGGGATAGTAAAGGCCGTGCTGGATGTGGGGCTGGACCCGGCCCGGATGGAAATAGTTCATGAACCTGATCTGACGCAGGCAGCCTACACCTCGGCGGCCCTGGTGGCAAATGGTCAGGCAGATGTATTAATGAAAGGCAAAGTCAGCAGTACCGACTTTATGCGGGGCTTGTTAGCCAGGGAATTCGGTTTGCGGGGCCAGGGTATCCTCAGCCATTTGGCTGCTTATGAGCTGCCTGGCTATCCTCGTCTACTTTTCATGACCGATGGGGGGATCAACATTAACCCGAGCCTGGAGCAGAAAGTTGAAATTATTCGCAACGCGGTGGAGTTTCTCCACAGGCTCGGGTTGGCTGAACCAAAAGTGGCGATCCTCTCCGCTAATGAAGTTGTTACCCCTAAAATGCCGGTAACAGTAGAGGCAGAAACCCTGGTCGGCCTGGCCCGGGAGGGGGCCTTCGGCAGGGCGGTGGTGGAAGGCCCGCTACCCATGGATTTGGCGGTCAGCGAGAAGGCGGCCCGCATGAAAAATTTCCACAGCAAGGTGGCCGGTCAGGCTGATCTGCTGGTTGTACCCACCATTGAGGCTGGAAATATTCTGGGCAAGACCATCATTTACCTGGCAAATGGAACTATGGCGGGAGTAGTTGTCGGCTCCCGGGTGCCCGCGGTAATGAATTCCCGGGCCGATACCTCCATGGGCAAGCTGGTGTCTTTGGCGATGGCTTGCCTGGGCACAAGCAAATAGACGGCAAGGGCGAACGGTTTTTGGGGATAACTTGAGTTCAGAAGGCACATATTATATTGCCGGGAAAACTCATAGCGGAGGTTGATTTGATGGATCGGATCTATCTTGACCATGCCGGTACAACTCCTGTACGGCAAGAGGTAATAGAAGCAATGGTAAATTCCATGCGGGAAAACTGGGGTAATCCTTCCAGCGTGCACAAAGAAGGCCGCCAGGCCAGAAAGGCTTTAGATGAGGCGAGAGAGCAGGTGGCGGCCTTGATCGGGGCAAAGCCCGAAGAAGTTTTCTTTGCCGGAGGAGGCACCGAAGCCGATAACATTGCTGTCCAGGGGGTTGCCCTGGCTAACCGCCAAAAAGGCAGGCATCTGATCACCTCCGTGATCGAACATCATGCGGTGCTGGATGCTTTCAAGTTCCTCGAAACTCAAGGGTTTGAAGTTACTTATTTGCCGGTGACCTGTGAAGGAATGGTCCGGGTGGAAGATGTGGCAGCGGCTGTCCGGAAGGACACGGTCCTGATCAGCGTCATGCATGTTAATAATGAGGTTGGTACCATTCAGCCAATCAGGGAGATTGGCCAAATTGCGATTGAGCGGCGTATCTTTTTTCATACTGATGCAGTTCAAAGCGCGGGAAAGATACCGGTTGACGTCAATGAACTGAATGTGGACCTTTTATCTTTGTCCTCCCATAAAATGTACGGCCCCAAAGGGGTAGGCGCCCTCTATGTCCGGAAAGGCACAAAAATGCAGCCCCTTATTTACGGGGGCGGGCAGGAAAGAAAGCGCCGGCCGGGGACGGAAAACATGCCGGGAATTGTGGGTTTTGGCAAGGCAGCAGAACTGGCTCGCCTGGAAATGCCTACAGAGATGCCAAGGATTACAGCCTTGCGGGACAAGCTGATTGCCGGCCTCATAAAGATACCTGGTGTGTTCCTAAACGGCCACCCTACCCAGCGCAGCCCCTATAATGTTAATGTGTCGGTCAAAAACGTTGAGGGGGAATCTTTGCTGCTTAACTTGGATTTAGCCGGGATAGCAGCATCCAGCGGTTCGGCCTGCAGCTCCGGTTCTCTGGACCCCTCCCACGTATTGCTGGCCATGGGTCTCTCCCGTGAACTTGCCCACGGTTCTTTGCGAATGACCCTTGGGAGGGATAACGCTGACGCTGATATTAACTACGTGTTGGAGGTCTTGCAGCCCATCCTGGAGTGGCTCCGCTCTATGTCCCCGCTGGAAGGCAAGGAGGAAGAAGCTTGTCACTGCAATAACTAGAAGCACCTGAAAAAACCTCTCCGGGTAGTCTGTTCTACCCGAGTCGGTTTTCCTGAAGGTTGACATAATACCGCTATATTAATGAATACCTTAAAACTCCTGCAAAAAAGGGAGTTTTCCTTTTTTCTGCAAGACATGATAGGCCGCCTGCGCTTCTGCCCGGCAACAGGCGCAGGCGCGGCGGTGAACCAGCACTCCGTCTGCCTTGCCACCCCAGTCGGAAGATGAATGAAGTTCCGTCCAGCCAGGGCAGTTCTGGCAGATGCGGGTTTTTTCGTCCTGGCTCTCGTTGATGCCGTCAGTGTCATAGTAAATATGGCGGCTGCGCTCCAAAAAAGTTTTATTTTTGGTGACCTCCAGCCGGAGCTCCTCCCGGTGCCGCCACCGGTCCCAAAGGCTCTGGCACAGTTTTGCAATATACCCGGTGATCTCGGGTGATTGCTGCATCTGTGCGGGGTCGAAGTCCGGTTCTTTGACACGGCTGTAATCCACGCCAGCCAAGGCTAAAAGGATGCCCAGGTTTACATAAGGCAAGGCGCCTTCGATGGAATACCCGCCCTCCAGAACAGCGATGTCCGGCTTTAGCATCTCCGTCAGGCGGGCATAGCCCTGGGCGGAAAACCTCATGTTGGTGAGCGGGTCCGAGTAGTGGTTGTCTTGCCCCGCCGAGTTAATGATCAGGTCGGGTTTGAATTCCGCCAGGACGGGGAGGACCAGGTTATCTATTACATAATGGAAGCCGGCGTCAGACGTGCCGGGCGGCAAGGGTACGTTCAGAGTATAGCCGTAGGCATTGGGCCCGCCCAACTCCTGAGGGAAACCGCTGCCGGGATAGAGGGTGCGGCCATCCTGGTGCAGGGAAATAAACAGGGTATCCGGATCGTGCCAGTAAATGTCCTGGGTGCCGTCCCCGTGGTGGCAGTCAGTGTCTATAATGGCAATGCGCTGGATGTTGTGCCTGGCCCGGAGGTACCCGACTAAAATCGCTTCATTGTTGATGGTGCAAAACCCCCTGGATCCATGGACCAGGCGCATGGCGTGATGGCCGGGAGGGCGGACCAGGGCAAAAGCTTTATTAATTTCCCGGCAGGCCCAGGCCTCACCCAGCTTAATGGCGGCCCCGGCGGCAATCAGGTGGGATTCTGTCACCCTGGTAGCCAAGTCAGGCACGCAAAAGTGGACTCTGTCCACATCGGCCTTGGTGGCAAGGGCCGGAGGGTATTCAACTATTCCTGGGATATCCAGAACGCCTTCTTCCCATAACTGATCCTGAGTATATAACAGCCGTTCTTCCCGTTCCGGGTGGGTTCTGCTGATGGCCCAGTCAAAAGCGGGGAAAAAAACAATTCCGACACGGTTTTTAGCTTTCAACAATGGTTTTGCCTCCTTCCAGCAACTCCGTCCGCACTCCGGGCCTGATCTGAACTCTGACCCGCAAATCCTTGCCGGTGGTGTTAAAGCCCCGCACCATATTAAAGGACTGCTCCTCCAGCACATCTACCGGCGGATTGTCTGCCAGGCCGAGCCGGGCAGCTCTTTTTCGCAACAGATCGATAGCTTTGGTTTTGGCTTGGGCCAGGCTATAGTTATTCGGTATTGTTTCAGTCAGGTCTTCCTCCGGGACGGACAGCTTTCCCTGGGAAGTGTCGGCAAGTAGTGTCAATTCAGCGGTGGTCCGGCTGGCGGCGGCCCCTACGGCGTTGGCCACACCTGGGCTAGGGGGAAATATGGTCCGGATCCCCAAGGCTTTTTCCAGGGCGGGAGCAAGGGCCAAAGCCGGCCCGCCAATGACTATGGCAAGGCTCGGGCGAATGCTTCGCTCCATCAAGACTTCCTGCACGGTGTAAACAGGGCGGGTGTTTGTTTCTTCAATTATTTCCTTTGCTTTCTGGCAGATAGCCTGTACCATAGCCTGGCAAACCAAATTTGCGGCCGTGGCAGGTTCAGAGCCAAGTTCATTGGCGATTAACTGCATAGCAGCCAAGGCCTGTTCTTTGTCGCCGGTATCGATCAGCCCTAATAAAACCATGGCGTCTGTGGGAGTGGGCGCGGGACCGCCAAAAGCCATGGCCGGCCCCAGGCGGCGGGGGCCAACTAGAATTTCTCCATTTTTAACCCTAAGCTGGCTATCCCCGCCAATTCCTGTCGGGTGGCTGCCCAAGGCACGCACCAGGGTAGGATAGCCCTCAATAGTGATCCCTTTGGGTTCCAGCAAGGGTTCGCCGTTAGCCAGGAGGGCGATGTCAGTGGTAGTGCCCCCGATATCAATCACCAGTGCATCCTGGTTGCAGGGACAAAGGGCTATCGCGCCCATAACACTGGCGGCCGGGCCGGACAGGACTGTTTCTATGGGGCATTGCAGGGAAGCATCTAACAGTATGGTACCGCCATCGGCTTTTAGCACATGGATGGGGGCCCGGAGGCCTTTCTGGGCAAGGGAAGCAGAAACAGCCCGGACGAAGGAGGAATATACCTCCCATACCGCCAGGTTAAGATAAGTGGTATACACCCGGCGGGGAAATCCCAGGCGGCCGGACAGGGTGTGACCCATTGCAGTTTGGTCAAAGTGGGGGCCTGTTAAACGCCGGACTTCTTTTTCCTGGGAGGGATTCTTGGTGGCGAATTTGCCCGCGATACCCGCAAGGCGGATGCCTTTGGCCTGCAGGTCATGCATAGCGGCAGTTATTTCGGCGGTGTTCAATGGGGCAGTCTCCCGCCCCCGGTGATCAATGGCACCGGATAGAAAGACGGTAGCGGCGCCGCAAGCCAGGAAAGAGGGATTAAGGCCGGGTCCGCTGATCAAAAACATCCCCACCGGCGGAAGGTTTTTTTCCACAATGGCATTGGTGCAGATGGTAGTGCTTAAGTTAACCTGTTGCACAAGGCTTGGGTCTTCCTCCTGGAGCATACTGTCGAGGGCCCTTCCCACTGACGCTAGCAGAGAACCCTCACCGGTGGGGACCTTGACATGTTTTAAGATTTTTCTTTCATGCAGCAAGACGGCATCAACATGGGTGCCGCCCACATCCAGGCCAATCAGCATCCGATCCGCTCCTCTTCTCTAGGGAAATTATGGGGTACAGGAAGGAAGCACTCGTCTGCCAGATAATTTAGTATGGTGTCCCCCGAATTCCCCCATATTATGATTAATAACTGGCTGCGTTAGTTGCTGCCTGTTTTCAGACAATTTTTGCTCCAGCCATATTTTATCACGTTTCGACTGCCAAGGCAATTGACACAAGACATGAAGACATGCCGTGGTAGCGTTAGCTAAAGGTCTGTTAATAGTAGCGGCAGAATGAAAGAACCGGCCAGTTTTTTATAATTCTGCTTGACAACAGATGCGGACTAATGGTATACATGTATTAGTAGTAATAGTACATATGAAGTGTAGTGGGAGGCAGGTGACCTGTTTTGTTCCATATCGACCAGCGCAGCAGCACACCCATTTATCAGCAATTGGTACAGGAAGTAAAAGCGGCTATCCTCCGGGGAGTACTGCTCCCAGGTGACAGGCTGCCTTCGGTGCGGGAGCTGGCCAGCCGGCTGGCGATTAACCCCAACACCATTCAAAAATCCTACCAGGAGCTGGAGCGGCAGAAGGTGATTGAAACCCTTAGGGGCAAGGGCACCTTTGTGTGTTTGGATTACCAGGTGCGGGAGGACGAAGAGCGGATGGACCTGTTTCAGAACAGCTTGCGTAAAATCCTGGTTGAGGCCCATTACCTGGGACTAAACCAGGAACGGATTTTAGCGCTGGTATCAAAACAGCTTGAGGAGCTAGGCATAGGGGAGGGGACAAGGTGAAGATTGTTGCAGATGGGTTGACAAAGACTTTTCGGGAAAAGACAGCGCTTAAGGACATTAATCTTACCGTGCCGCAAGGAGCAGTCTTCGGCCTGGTAGGGCCAAACGGTGCCGGCAAAACCACCTTGATCAAAATCATCATGGGTCTTTTGCAGCCCACCCATGGTTCTGTCTTAATCGACGGGCAGCCTGTGCATCAGGATCACCGGTTAAAGGCAAGGATTGGCTACCTGGCCGATTATCAACGCTACTATCCCGGCTTTAAAGTAAAAGATATGTACCGGCTATACCGGGAGACCTATCAAAGGTGGAGCCCGGAGCGGTTTGAAGAAATGCGCCAGGTTTTCAACCTGCCGGAAAATGCCCAGGTAAAACACCTGTCTAAAGGGATGCACACCCAGTTGTCCATCATTCTAAACCTGGCCCTCAAGCCAGAATTACTGGTTTTAGACGAACCAACCGCCGGGCTGGACCCGGTGATCAGGCGGCAGTTTTTGAGCATTCTGATGGATGAAGTGGCAAAAAACGGCACTACCGTTTTTATTTCCACCCATCACCTGCATGAGTTGGAACGCATCTGTGACCATTTGGCAATTATCCATGAGGGACGGCTCATGAGCAGCGAAAGCCTGGAGGGCTTGAAAAAGAAAGTGCGCAAGATTCAGGCTGCCTTTTCCGGTTCCCTGCCTGCAGGGGTTTTGCAAAAGCCCGGCGTCCTCAATGTGGAACAGACAGGCCGGGTGTACAGCATCACCGTGGAGGAAGGCATCGATGAACTGATGACCGAGTTGCGGCAATTGCAGCCCCTGTTCCTGGACTTTGTGGACATATCCCTGGAAGAGATCTTTATTCACCGGATGGGAGGCGAAGGTTATGCTTTTAAACAGATACTTACCCCATAAAACTCTGTTTTGGAAAGACTGGAAAACCAGTCTGCCTGTTTTTGTCCCCTTTTTCTTGTTCGTTACTTTCGCGACTACCTTCTACCTGCAGATCGAAATAATTGGGGGGCGTGGATTCATCGGCCCATGGCCCGGCTTCGTCTATTTTGAAAATCGCCTTCATGCTAATGATCCTTGGATGGGAGGCGCAATGTTTTTGCTGGCAGTAGCCCTGGCTGCGGTACCCCTGGGCCAGGAACGGGAGCGGGAAACCCTGGGGCTTTTACTGTCCATGCCCTATTCCCGGCAAGATATCCTTTTTAGCAAAGTGGTAGTTGGGCTGATGCAGATCCTGATCACCCTGGTTTTAAACGCCCTGCTGATGAGCCTCCTCACCTGGACTAACCCTGAGATCAATTATGTCTTCGGCCTGCCGGAGATCTGGGGCTGGGCCGGGCACAGCTTTCTGGTTCTCACTTTTATCTTTTGTTTTACGGTATTGATCGCCACCGTTAGCGGCACCACATGGGGGAATTACATCCTGGCGCTGATTTTTTTATGGTTTCCAGTGGGGTTCTTTATGTTGCTTTATATGAATTTCAGAATCTGGATTGACATCCCTATGGAACAATTTGACGATCCGATACCTCTCCTCCGGCTTACGATCGAGGCCCTGTTCTCTCTTGCCTATTTGAAAACAATTCCCCTTTGGCTGATAGCCTTCAATGACTTGATCATCCATCAAGCTGCGGCCGGGATTGGCGGCAGGCTTGTTGTGCCATACCTTTATGGTCTCCTGGCATTCCTCTCCCTGGGCCTTTATGCTCTGGCCCAATTTTTGTTTGCCAGAAACCCGCTGGAAAAAGACGGGGAGGTTTTGGTCTTTGAAAGGCTGGAGGGCTTTTTCAAGCTGGGGGTTATTGCTTGTTTCACCCTGTTAGCCGGCCCCATGGTAGCCAGTTTATTTGCTCGCGGCGATGAAATCAGGCTGTTTTTAATCCCCAGTTATCTGGTAGCCGGGGTCGGCACCTGGTATCTCATCAACCGGCTGCTATTATGGCGCAGAACAAAATAGGTAAAAAGAGCGGTGTGAATTATGGGGACCATGAATTATGGGGAAACCATGCCGACGAATTATGAGGACACCATACCGAATTATTGGGTACAGGTCAGTACTCCCTTTTCATTCCGAAGGCCTTTGGGGCCGGGTGAAACGTGGGGCATCTGGCACCTGTCGGCATTCTTCATTAGCGGAACCCCGTAAAGTGCTTTGTCGTTCGGTACGTTCTTTCTTGCGGCTCTGGCAGTCACCGTTATCTTGACGCCCATGTTCAACGCTGCGCGGGGCAGCATCTTGATCCCGGTATTGTATCACTGGCAGTTGAATAACCCGCTGTGGCCTGAGTCGGAGCAGTGGGTTACGTTCGTGTTGGCCATGGCTGCGGTGGTTATTGTGCTGCTGAACCGGCGGGCGATGCTCTGCCGAGATGGGGCGGTGACTGAGGTTGCCCGGTGAAGAAGGCGCGTCCACTTTTTTGTTCCAGAGGACAATCAGACTTGGACCATGATTGGACTGGAGTTTACCATGGCAAACTCGTCCATTAAAATAGGCAGCCGCGAGGCTGCGACTGTCCAGAGGGACAGAGATTGAGTTATCCAAACAGATCGCTGTGGGTTCCGGTGCGGGTCAGGTATAAGATAAGCTCACCTGATGAAATCTCGTAAACGAGCAACCAGTCGGGAGTAATATGGCACTCTCTGCACCCGGCAAAATTCCCCCTCAGCGGGTGGTCACGATAGACTGCGTCCAATGTTTCGCCGCGCGCAAGCTTCTTGATAACCTCCGTCAGAAGCGCAAGATTATATCCCCGTTTCTGAATACGCTTTAAGTCTTTATGAAATTTTGAGGTCGGTCTGACGGAATACATCAAGACAGTAACTCCTTCATCATCTCGTCAACGTCCGTGTAGGTCTTGCCGAGAGCACGGTTTTTCTTCATCCGCTCAACTTCCGCAAGCGCCTCTAGTGTTTCAGCATTTGGGGTGTCAAGCGCAATGTCAAAGGGGATACGCTGCTGACGCACAGCCTGACGCAGGAAAATATTGAAGGCCGTCGTCATGTTCATTCCGAGCTCTGAAAAAAGCTGTTCAGCCTGTTTTTTAAGCTCAACATCCATGCGGATGGTTATATTCGTCATATCGGCCATAATCATCAACTCCTTTGCTTTAGCATATTCAATATAGCATGTAATATGTGCATTGTAAAGACCACGCACATGAGCATTGGCTCAACCGGTTCAAGAAATTGCCTGTCCTCATTAAAAGCAGGCAGTGACCTTAGTCGTCGCTCCTCTCTTGCTCTCTCCTTTATTACCTCAATTACGTATTGAAGAATGCCAACTGGTTGTCGAATATGGCGAAGAATATATCGCCTACAAGTCACGCGTCAAAGCGCAGTTGATTCCCTTTATCGTATGAATCTGATTGAGGAACAAAAATGCGCCTAACATAGCGTGAACTTGACTGGCGGGATTCTGTGGCATTTTTCGGGCCTTTTTCTACACCAGAACAGAATCCTGCTCCCAAGCATTGTCCACGCCTGCTCGCCAGCAGGTAACGCAAGCCGTTAAACCGCAGGCAATGCTAAAGGAGAGATGTCATGAAGAAGACATCCCGCCACATCGCGCCCTCGATGGACGTTGACGAAGCAAACAGGCGCCGGGCTGGTGAACCAGCGTCTGCGGGCGACTCTTCGAAGGCTGGTGACGAGGCAGGACGTGCAGCACGCCATCCTCGCCGTGCTAAGCGGCGATGGCCTGTTCCGCTGGATCGGCGCCGCGGGCGAAGCGGACCCGAACGGGTCCCCTCTGCGACGGGATACGCCGTTCCACATCGCGAGCATCGACAAGCTGTACACCGCCGCCGTAATTATGCAACTGTACGAACACCGCCGGGTCGATCTTGATACCAGTATCGCGAACTACCTGCCGCAGTCACTTATCTGTGGGCTGCACCGGGTGGGCGGAGTCGACTATACCAACCGCATTACGGTTCGGAATCTTCTCGGCCATACGTCTGGGCTGGCGGACTGCTACGAGGATCGTCCCCGAGGGGGCCGCAGCCTGATGGAGCGCCTGTTCCAAGCGGGCGATATGGAATGGAACATCGAGTATCTCATGCGGCGCGTCCGTGTCCGTGACGAACTTTCGCCTCACTTCCCCCCACAGGCAGGCGATGCGGCGCAGCAGAGGGTGCGGTACTCCGACACCAACTACCAGTTGCTCATCGCCATCATCGAGGCCGTCGCCGAAAAGCCGATTCATCAGGTCTATGAGGAGATGCTGTTTCGTCCTCTTAAGCTGCGACACACGTGGCTGTTCGGCCTGTCCGCGCCCCATGACGCCACCGCCGCACCGGCAACCATCTGGTTTGCAGATCGGCCGCTTCATCTCCCGCTGGCCCTCCGCTCCTTCCCGAGTGTTTACAGCACGGTGGACGATCAGCTCAAGTTCCTGCTTGCGCTGATCCGCGGTGAGTTGTTCAACGACACCGCAACACTGGCGTTGATGCGTGAGCGGTGGAATCGCTTCGGGCTACCACGCGATGCCGCGACCCTGCGGGCACCGAGCTGGCCGATCGAGTATGGCCTGGGCATCATGCGGTTTCAGCTGCCGCGCTTGTTCACGGGAATGCGGCTAATGCCAGCCGTGATCGGCCACACGGGATCTACAGGGGCATGGCTCTTCTACTGTGAGGAACTGGATCTCCTGCTTGCCGGGACGGTCAACCAGGCGACAGCCGGAGCCATTCCCTACAGAGTCGTGCTGAAACTGCTACGCGATGTAAGAGCCTTAAGGATGAAGTAAAGGGATTTGATCATCATGATCAAGATAGTTCCAATTTCACACGATACCCTTGTTCAGGCAGAAAGACTCGTCGCACAGGTCTTTCCCTTCCAAAACCTCGCAGAAAGGTTGTCTTTCACGGCATTTGCCAAGAAAGACAACCGCATTGTTCGCGCCATTACACGGCTGTTTGGCGTCAAGGAGCTCATCAATTTCTGGGTCGCCCTCAATGAGACCAACCGTGTCGTAGGAACAACGGGCTTATATAGCTACCTGCGCGATTGCGACGAAGCGGTCCGGTTGGCTTGGTTTTGTGTGGCTCCCAACGAGCGCGGGCAAGGAATCGGGAAGCAACTGCTGGCCTTTTCGATTGAAAAAGCCCGCAAGACCGGCCGGCCCTACTTGCGTTTGTATACGGGTGACGATCCGATTGAACGCGAGGCCCAACGTCTGTATGAAAGATTCGGTCTGAAGGAAATCAGGCGAGAAAGAAAACTGTTTTACTCCAAGATATTTCGGGAATTGAGACTGAAGTGAATCCGATCGAGTAAAGTGAGAGGGTGAAGCAAGTGAAACCCACGGGTGTGATTCTTTTGTTGGACTGGAGAAAGAGAAAGACAGCAGCAGGTACAGAGTCGTCGTCTGAGGCGGCTACCTCCCGGATGTCGTTCTCCCTCGCCCCGTTCTTCGCTATCGCATTCGGGCTGACATGGGGCATCGGTGCCCTCATGATCCTCTTCGCGGCCCAGATTGAGACGATCTTTGGCCCAATCGGCTACACCAACCCCTTATTCATCCTGGCTGTGTATGCACCCGCCATTGCGGGCGTCTTCCTGGTCTGGCGACACTACGGCCTCACGGGTCTTGGCAGTTACCTGCGGCGCCTCACCCTCTGGCGGATGCCGTTTGGGTGGTGGGCGTTTCTGGTGCTCGGTATCCCTGCTGTCTTCTATTTAGGTGCGATCATCGAGGGTAAGCTCACAGACCCGTTCCCGTTCTCCCGGTGGTACAGCCTGCTGCCGGCAGTGGCCATCGCGCTGGTGATCGGCCCGGTTGAGGAGTTCGGCTGGCGCGGCGTGGCACTGCCGCTGCTCCAGCGCCGTTTCGCGCCGCTATGGGCGAGCTTGGTCTTGGGCACGGTCTGGGGCATCTGGCACCTACCGGCATTCTTCATTAGCGGAACTCCGCAAAGCGCCTTGTCGTTCGGCACGTTCTTTGTCGCGGCTCTGGCAGTTACCGTCATCCTGACGCCCATGTTCAACGCGGCGCGGGGCAGCATCTTGATCCCGGTGTTATATCACTGGCAGCTGAATAACCCGCTGTGGCCTGAGTCGGAGCAGTGGGTTACGTTCGTGTTGACCATGGCTGCGGTGGGTATCGTGCTGCTGAACCGACGGACGATGCTTTGCCACGATGGGGCGGTGACTGAGGTTGTCCGGTGAGAGTTTCGGGTCAAGGGGCGGCCTCACAAGTTGGAATTAACTCTATGACTGCGGCAATGCCATTATTATTTTATTTAAGGAGGCGTACCTGTATATGCGTTTCATCAGCGGGCGGATTGCTATTGGCGTGTTCCTTTTAATCCTGGCGGTGGCCTTTCTTCTCAACAACTTGGGAATTGGCATTGACATTAACGTAGGCAGCATCTGGGACTGGTGGCCGGTTATCCCCCTGATCATCGGCCTGAACTGGCTGGCTCTTTCTTTCAGGCCGGTCGGCGGCGACACCGGGCGCCGCGTGTTCTTCTCCTGGGGGCAGTTCATCACCGGGCTGCTGCTGGTAGCCGTTGGCGTCATTTACATCGGCCGCAACCTTAATTTGTTCGAGGTGGACATGATCCGCTTCTGGAATATCTTCTGGCCGGTGGTTCTGATTCTTGTGGCCATAAGCCTCATCCGCGGCTCGGCAGTGGCCGGACGCGGCCATACCGCTTTCATGGGCGGTATCGAGCAGGGCGGCAAAAGTCCCTGGAAGCTGGAGAGTGGCAGTTATTTTGCCTTCATGGGCGGGATCGACCTTGACCTGACCACTGCCGAAATCCCGTTGGGGGAGACATTGCTGGATATTAGCGTCGTGATGGGCGGAGTTGATATCAAGATACCGCGAGACCTGGCTGTGGTTTACGAGGGAACGGTGGTTATGGGCGGCGTGTCGCTGGCCGGTCAGGAAGACGGCGGCATTTTCACCGGGCGACGCATGGAACACAACGTGAAAGAGCACAACGAGCGCCTGTTGCGCGTCACCGGCCGTGTCATTATGGGTGGTGTCGACATCAAAGAAGGATAGAGAAAAGGGACACCATACCGAATTATGGGGTACAGGTCAGTGCTCCTTTTTCATTTCGGGGGCCTTTGGGGCCGGGTGAAGCGGGCGTAAATCTAATCCTAAGATCGTTTTAAAACCTGACGTCTAAAGACCCGAAAGGAAACACCCGTCTGCCAGATAATTCAGTATGGTGTCCCCCTAACTCCCCTGATTCTCCCCTAATTCTCTTGCGTCTTCACGTATGCTGTGCTACACTTATTTACGTGGTGGTGAAAAGAATGGAAAAACAAAATGTTACCATATCGGTTCCCAAGGACGTTTTAAAAAAAGCAAAACATATTGCCGTAAACAGGCAAACATCCCTTTCCCGACTTCTGGCAGAAACCTTGGAAGACATTGTTGAAAAGGATGACGCCTATAGTAAAGCAAAGGACAGACAGCTTGCTGCCATGAAAAAAGGTTTTGACCTGGGGGTAAAGGGTGAAATAGTATGGAAAAGAGAAGATTTACATGCCAGGTGATACTGAACTTCAGTTCGTGGACACTAACATTCTGATTTATGCCTACGATGTAAGCAGTACCGAAAAACACCGGCGTGCATTGGCGCTCGTTTCAGAACTTTGGGATTCGGGCAGGGGATGCCTGAGCATCCAGGTATTGCAGGAGTTTTATGTTAACCTAACACAGAAGATTCCCCACCCCTTAACGCCACAGGAAACAGTTCGTATTATTGAAGACTATGGCCGGTGGCACCTTCATAAACCAGGGCTTAAAAGTGTAATAGAAGCTATTCATATTCAACAGCGCAATAGAATATCTTTTTGGGACGCCATGATTATATGCAGCGCCAAGGAAATGGGCTGTCAAAATATCTGGACGGAAGATCTCAATGCAAACCAATTATATGAAGGTATTAAAGCTGTTAATCCGTTCATATCTCAGGAATTATAGGGAATTAATTATAGGGATACCATGTCGAATTATGGGGTACAGGTCAGTACTCCCTTTTCTTTTCGGAGGTCTTTGGGACCGGGTGAAGCGGGTGTATATCTAATCCTAAGATCGTTTTAAAACCTGACTTTTAAAGACCTGAAAGGAAACACTCGTCTGCCAGATAATTTAGTATGGTGTCCCCCGAATTCCACCCCTAATTTAAATTGTTCTTTTCACGGTGAGTTTATAGTAATATTATGGATTTAACAATGTCAATAATTTATGAAAGGGGTTCAGTTGATGAAGCGAATTGGAATGTTGACGTGCAGTAATGCAACTCAGGATTTGGGATGTTCAACTGTCAGCTGTCTAAGAGATCTCAGGAAACGCAAAGGTGAGTTTTCGCGTTATAATGAAGCTGAATTAATAGGTATTATTAATTGCCCCGGATGCCCAACAGTTACCGGATCAGAAAAGTTGTTGAGGCGCATTAAAAGCCTTACTGAGTTCAATGTAGACGCTATACATCTTACCTACTGCCTTATAGCGCTTTGCCCTTTCAAAGAAAAATACTTTAAAGATTTAAGAAAAGCATTCCCGAATATTGAATTCATTGCCGGCTCTCACGAGGCTCATTTGGATCATTCTGAATTTAGAGAAAGAGTTTCTGGTCTATTTTGTCAAACTCCTAGAAATATGGTTGATATAATACTAAGAAGGTAAATTAGCAGGGTTATCTGGGTCACGGGGGCAGATCTTGATTTTTAACATTGCTGCTCTATCCTCTTATCTCCTGTGCGTTTATCGCGGAGCATATTTTTGCTTAAAAGGGATTCCAAAACCCGGGAAATTCTATTCGCAATGGGCGTGCCAAAATTTAAAAACCGCACCCCCATGGCTCACCCTGACTAAAACTGATATAATCGGATTATAGGAGCGGCAAGCAACCTCTTGTATCGCAAGGCAGGCTCTGCGCGTGGGACCGCTTTCTTACAGGGTACTGCCTCAGGCAGTGGTTCGAATCCAATACCACTCGCTATATTGGGCCGGTGCGCAAGCACATCAGCCAAAGACTCTGCAGGCAGCCAAAGCCTCCGTCGGAGGCTGTGGCCCATATATCGGGTGAAATTAAGGAGGATTTGGAATTCTGATGATAACGATTGAGGATATGCTTGTATACTTGGGATTACTTATATTGCTGCCGGCTTTTGTGTTCCTTATTTTTAAATGTTTTAGAACTTTTTTTGAGCGAGTCACTGTTTTTGAATATGAGCGCGGTCTACGCTATCGGAAGGGAAAATACGCAGGCATTTTGCTTCCTGGCACTTATATTTTTTTTCGGCCCTATAATCATGTGTTTAAAGTGGATGTGCGCCCCCAGATATTAACTATCACCGGACAGGAAATACTAAGTGATGGCAATATCCCGGTCAAACTCAGCCTGGCGGCAAAATTCCGGGTGACTGATTTTGAGTGGGCTCATACCAAAACCAATGACTGGTATGAAGCGATGTATCTGCTGCTGCAGCTCAGCTTGCGTCGCCTGGTGGCATTGCTGTCGTATGACGACCTGCTGAAAAACCGCGGTGAACTTGTTCAGAAGCTGCTGGCTGAAAATGCGGCGCCTTTGGCTGAGCTGGGGATTGAGCTGATCTCTGTTGATGTAAAAGACGTTATCCTGCCGGCGGATATCAAAAAAGCATATGCGCAGGTGCTTCTGGCCAGGCAGGAAGGCGTGGCGGCCCTAGAGAAGGCCCGCGGCGAGACAGCGGCACTGAGGAATCTGGCCAATGCCGCCAAAATGCTGGAGAATAACCCGGCGCTTTATCAATTACGGCTGCTTCAGTCATTGAGTGAAGTTAAAGGGAGCACTTTGGTTATTGGCGCACAAGGCTTATTTTCCGCGACGGACAAAACTAAGCTGGAATCAAATAATGTACAGTAATTGACGAATATTACTTACCCAGTAATGATATACCTGCATGGCGCGGGGTGTGATCAGGTCTATTTTCCATGCGATTTTATAACATTTCCAACTACGGTAGCTTTACATAAACACTTCGATAAGGACGGAATACGAAAAAACTAAACACTATCCATCCCGATGTACAGGAAAGGGCCAAATAGCAGTTGCCTTTAAAGATGACAGTGGATATTGCTCAGGAGCAAATATTCAAGGAGGCACTCGTTATCATGTGTGGACGATATTTTCTTGCTCTTACTGAAGAAAACCTGGAAATAATAAAAATCATCGGGCAAGTCAACGAGCGGTACAAAGACAACCCCCTGTTGACTTTAATGAAAACCGGAGAAATCTTCCCGACAAATATTGCCCCTGTACTGACCGCTGGTTCAGCAGAACTTATGGGATGGGGATTTTCGCGATTTGACGGTAAAGGCAGGGTAATAAATGCCCGAGCCGAAACCGTCACGGAAAAAACCATGTTTCGTCGACATTTTTTCATGCACCGCTGCCTGATTCCTGTAAGCTATTATTTTGAATGGAAAAATTCGGAAGGGAAAAAGAACAGGTACGCCATTGCTTTGCGCACCCCGTTCTTCATGGCCGGGCTTTACCGGCATGAAAAGGATTTGCCACTTCCAACCTTTGTGATTATAACCAGACCGGCGGTGCCTGAGCTAGCTTTTATTCATGACCGGATGCCGGTACTGGTCAGCAGCGCCGACCAGCAGGAGTGGCTAAATAATGCGGACTTTATTCATGTAGCGCTTACCAAACCGCCCCTTAATCTGAATTATTGGCAAGCTTAATATTGTCTCATGGCCGTTACCGGGTTAAGGCGCATGGCCCTGCCATTGCGCTCCCTGTAACAAACAGGGCGTCTTTTGGAGGCGGATTTGCATGCAGAATAAACTTCAGGTGCTAAAGCAGTATTTCGGGTAATTATGGGGTAATTATGGGGACACCATACCGAATTATGGGGTATTAGGAAGGAAACACTCGTCTGCTAGATAATTTAGTATGGTGTCCCCCGAATTCCTGATTTCTCATAATGGTTGCCGAGGGGTTTTTGCGGGCAGAGTATAAGTCTATGTTAATCATTAGAGAAGATTCCTATCTGCTGCTGGAAGGTCTCCGCTCCTATTGCCCGCCAAGGATACCTAAATGGCTTGATGAGGACCGTACCTGAGGCAGTTTTTTAGCACAGAATAGATTTGTAAAGAACCAATCTTTTTATGAACGGCGGGTTCGTTAATGATGGAATATATCCTTGAAGTGTCAGATCTGAGTAAGTCATTTGACCAAAAGAAAGCTGTGGATAGAGTTAGCCTCAAAGTTGCTGCGGGGGAGATTTTTGGTTTTTTAGGTCCAAACGGGGCTGGCAAAACAACAACCATTAGGATGATCCTCAACCTAATCCACCCTGACCAAGGCGTGGTGAGAATCAATGGTTTTGACATTAAAAAAGATTTTTCCCGGGCAATTTCCTTCGTTGGTTCGGTGGTAGAAACCCCTAAGTTTTACCTGCATCTTACTGGGTACCAGAACCTTCTTCTTATCGCTAACCTACATCCCCAAATCCCCAAGGAAAGAATAAATGAGCTAATTGAAATCGTCGGGCTTACCCACGCAGTGGGGCAGCCAGTCAGCACCTATTCCCTCGGTATGAAGCAGCGGTTGGGGATTGCCAGGGCATTTATAAACAAACCGAAGTTGGTCTTCCTTGATGAACCTATGAATGGGTTAGATCCTCAGGGTATGATCGAAGTGCGAGAGCTTATTAGAAAAATGGCTGCAGACAGGGAAACAACCTTCTTTATCACCAGCCATTTGCTTAAAGAAGTTGAGCAGCTGTGCACCAATATAGCTATTATTAAAGACGGTAGAATAATAAACCAGGGCAAAGTTGGGCAATTGCTGGCAGGAAACAGCGAAAGGATTGAAATCTATACCAGTGAAACTGATAGGGCTATTGAGGTAATACAAAACCTTGTTTACGTAAAAAATGTTATTAGTTTTGGCAACAGGCTTGTTGTTGAGCTTGATCGAGGCTGTTCTGCCCAGCTAAACAGTTTTCTGGTAAGTAAAAACATAGGAGTCCAATATTTGATACCTAACAATCAGTCTCTGGAAGATTTCTTTATCAGGCAGACTCAAGGGGGTTAGTGGGATGGGAAATTTAGTTAAAAATGAAATCATTAAATTTATATTTACCCGGAAATTATATGCCTTTCTTATTATCCTCAGCCTTTTTCAGCTACTTCCGGTAGTCGGCTCATTAATGTTTAAGATCAATATCTTCAATGGCCAGACTTATCCTCTTAACTTTTTAGGCCTGGTTACCTCATGGATCATGCCAATATTTATGATAATTTTATGTGCTGATATGGTCACGGAAGAGTATCTTAATGGCACCTTGGCACTATCCCTTGCACATCCGGTATCCCGTACCAGTCTAATGACAGCCAAGGCAATTTCCTTGTTGGTGATTATGACCTTCTTGCTGTTAAGCACATTGCTGATCGCCTATGTAATTGGAACCCTTTTTTTTGGGTGGGGGAATAGTTTTATGATCCAAGGAACCACCTTCTCAACTTTTAACGGAATCTTATTAAATATAGGTCTTTATGGGATTTCAGCCCTGCCTCTCATAGCTTTTGGCATGGTAGTAATGTTTATTTCCCTGCAATTTAATAGCGGCAGTGTGGTCACGGGCGTTTCCATTGGGTTAATGTTAATTTTAACCCTTGGAGCCGAAATGGTCCCGAGGCTACAACCTTTCATCATTACAACTTATTTCAATACTTTTTCTTATTCCCTGCTCTTTTTTCGAGATCTACCAAATATTCTAATGGGTGTGAAAATGATTGTCCTGTACGGGATTGGCTTTTATTTGGCCAGTATTTTAGTTTTTAAGAAGCGGGATCTAGTTTGCTAATAGGAATTAGGGACAAGGTAATTAGGGGGAATTATAGGGACATCATACCGAATTGAATTATGGTGAATTATTGGGACATCATACCGAATTATGGGGTACAGGTCAGTACTCCCTTATCTTTTCGGGGGCCTTTGGGTCCGGGTGAAGCGGGCGTAAATCTAATCCCAATATTGTTTTAAGATCTGAAAGTAAACACTCGTCAGCTAGATAATTTAGTATGGTGTCCCCCGAATTCCATTCCCCGAATTCCATTAGATAATTTAGTATGGTGTCCCCCGAATTCCCCTAATTCATCCAAAATGATTGCGGTTTATATTATATTGCGATATGATTATTTTGAAGACACAGTTAGGAGTGATTGTAATGAACATGATAAATGTGACAGAAATAAGAAGAAACATCCGTGAGGTCCTTTCGGAGGTCGTAAAAACAAAAAAACCAGCTATAATCCTCCAGCGCTCCAAGCCGGTAGCATACTTGGTTGATGCAGAGTCGTTTGAAAGTATGCAAAGAAATAAAGAGACGGAATCCGATGTCCTAATTAGAAGCAGGAAAGAAGGCCTGGACAGGATACTTCAATTGAGGGCTAAGGTTGTCATAAAGAGCGGCGTTCATAGTGATTCTACTCCTTTAATCCGTGAGTTGCGCGAAGGATTGGGTCGCCATGAGTAGTTATATTTGCCTGGACACGTCTGTATTAGTCAAAGTGCTGGTAGAAGAGGAGGATAGCGTAAAGGCCACTTCATTAATGCAAAAAATAATTCAGGATGGGCAGCTAATCGTCTTGCCGTCGTTTGCCTGGAATTATAGGGACACCATACCGAATTATGGGGTATTAGGAAGGAATCACTCGTCTGCTAGATAATTTAGTATGGTGTCCCCCGAATTCCCTCAGCTATCTTTTGCCTAACTCTTTTACATTTCTGCGTGTCCCGAAATTTTATACCCAGGTAAACCTGGCTGTAAAGTGCCTGAGAATCTTCGGTTCATATGCAAATGCCAGACCTTTAATGATATCCTTTCTTGTCTGCAGGCGGCGAAATGCTTCAGCGACAAAGGATAAATGGTTGTCGGTATAGGTCCGCCGCGGAATGGCCAAGCGCAGCAGATCCAGCTTTGGTTTAACATTCTTCCCGGTCAGGGGATCCCGCCCCGCCATTATCGTGCCTATTTCCACCGCCCGGATGCCCCCTTCCCGGTAAAGTTCCACGCACAATGCGTGGGAGGGAAACTGTTCCTGCGGAATATGGGGTAAAAAACTTTTTCCATCTACAAAAACTGCATGACCGCCCACTGGTTGCTGTATATTAACACCTAATTCCAGTATTTGTTTGCCCAGATATGCCACCTGGCTTATTCGCTGTTCAAGGTAATCCTCATCAATAACTTCGTATAAACCCCGGGCCAGCGCTTCCATATCCCGGCCCGCCATCCCGCCGTAAGTAACAAAACCCTCCAGGGGAACCAGTCTTTCTTTAGCTTTTTGCAGTAATTCAAGGTCTTCTCTGATGCCGATGAGCCCGCCGATGTTAACAAGGCCATCTTTCTTGGCACTCATGGTGAAACCGTCTGCCAGGGCAAAAAACTCCCTGGTAATTTCTTTGATTGTCTTATCGGCATACCCTTGTTCACGCCGTTTAATAAAATAGGCGTTTTCCGCAAAGCGGGCCGCATCAATAAATAAAGGCAGACCGTACTTCCTGGCGATACCGTTGACTTCCTTCATATTGGCCATAGAAACGGGTTGTCCCCCAACGCTGTTACAGGTAATGGTCATGAGTATAAAGGCTATTTGTGAGGGACCTTTGCTTTTAATAAAGTCTTCCAGCCTTTCGGTATCAATGTTTCCCTTAAAGGGGTGCGCCAAACCGAGATCAAAGGTTTTTTCTATAACCAGGTTGGCTCCTATCCCTCCGGCCAATTGAATATGGGCTTGCGTTGTATCAAAATGCATATTTCCCGGAACATACTGTTCCTTGCTTATAAGTAATGGAAAAAGAACATTCTCTGCCCCCCTGCCCTGGTGAGTTGGCAGAAAATAGGGGCAAGAAAAAATATCCTGGACTGCCTTTTCCAGGTTAAAATAATTCCTGCTTCCAGCATATGATTCATCCCCCAGCATGATACCGGCCCACTGGCTGTCACTCATGGCCCCGGTGCCGCTGTCGGTTAGCAAATCGATGAATACTTCCGTGCTGGAAAGCTGGAAGGTATTTAATCCGGCTCTTTCCAGGGCCTCTTCCCTTTCCGCCCTTGACAATAGTTTTATCGGCTCAATAACTTTTATTTTGAATGGTTCTGCATTGGGCCAATCAGTTTCGGACACTACTGCACCTCCCGTAAATTTTACAGCTCAGGTTCAATCAATATATTTAAATATTCTTCCACAATTACACTAAGTCCTTCATATAGAATAGGGCCGCCACAATGAAATTTCTTGTTGCTGCCTTCTGTATCAATCTTTTGCTTTTTTTCCTTCGATTTTTCTTAGACTTTCAGCTCGGGAGGATAGACAGGATTAGCACGGAGCAGGTAAGTAATCAGGCAGCCGTTTGCCTGCGTTTTCCGATCACCAGTGCTACGATCACGAAAGCCATAGCGAAACCGATTTGCACCGCCAGGGCTGCAAAAAAGCCGGAGAGGGTCTGCAGATTGAAATTTGTCAGCGCGGCGATGTCTCCGTTTGCTCGCACATACCAGTAGGTCGGCGTGAAGCTGGCAATCCTCAGGACATTTCCCCCCAATAATTCCTGAGGCACAAAAACACCCCCGATAAAGCTCGAGCCCAAAGCAACGATGTTGGCGACAGCGTTTACAACTTCCCCGTTTCTAGTAAGATTGCCGATAAAAAATGCCAGGCCCGAAGCGCAAAGGGTGAACACCAGGGCATTCAAAATATAAAACCAGGTAGCCGGACTGGCTATCTCTCTGTAACCAAAAATAAGACTGAGCAAAACCAATAAAAACCAACTTGCCAGAGCAAACGCTGCACAGGCAAGATAGCATTGCAGGCTGATGGCGCGCGCGCCGATGGGTGAGCAGAGGTTGCGCCGCTTAATGTCCAAACCGTTGAAGGTGAGGAAGATCGAAGATACGGCGAGGATGATTACAAATAAAATAGTGAAGGCAAGATAATTGAAATAATACCGGAGGCGTACCCAAACTCCCGATTCTGTTTCCGGCGCGGCGATCACCACTTCCGAATCTATAGCCAGGTCATCTAGGGCAAAGGCGACTTGTTGACTAAGCTCAAGTTCCGGCCGGGCTTTTACGTAAAGGCGCAGGATTTCCAAATAGCGGTCAATTCTCAGATCGAGGTAGACCGCGCTTGCCGCATCCGGAACGCTTGTTTTCTGCAAAAGCGCCTGCTCTCCCCGCAAAAATGACTCCGTAAAGCCGTCGGGAACCCGCAGAATGTATTGGATTTTCCGGTAAAATAAGGCCTCCTGCTGCTTTTCGGTTTCTTCCTCCATGGGCACGAAATTGACCTGAGCAGCGAGCGCCTCCCGCAGTCCGGATACGAGGGGGGTTTCTTCAGCGGCGAAAAAAGCGATATCTACTTTAGTCCGGCCGAACTCGCCGGTTTCCGCCGGCCTCAATAGAACAGTTAGCATAATCGACAAGCCGACAAAAATGATAAAATAAAGCATAATTGCCGGGAGATTTTTTTGGAGTATTTTCAGGCACACTTTAAAGACAGACATATTTTCTCCTCCTGATGACGAAGTAGGTCGCGCCGGCAAAGACCACCGTAAATATGACCATCCCGGCGACGCTCTCAATGAATCTGCCGTAGGTGTCAAAATAGTAGAGGGCGTAAAAGGCGTCGGTCATCAAACTTGCCGGGTTGATGAAGGCCAGCGGGGGCGCCGCAGTTTCGATGATGTACTTGAGCGCGGCATAACTCATGCCGGAAAGGTGGGCCCCTGCAATACTAACTGCTAAAAGGATGCCGGTTTTAAGTCCTTCCCCGCCTTTCACCAAAGAGGTGATAAAGGCGCCGAAGGAAATGCCAAGCAGTGTGCACAAAAGGAGCGTTACCAAAACCAATCCTGTTCTCGTCCCAAAATCGATGCCTAAAACAAAAGCCAGATAGGCAACAAAAAGCAATACCTTGGCAAATTGGACGACAAGGGCGGCAGCCAGACCGGACAGTAGCAACTTCAACTTGTGGATGGGGGCAAAGTTCATCCTGGCGGCCTGGCCGGATAGGTTGGCCTGGATGGCATTGATCTCGGTCATGCCGAGAAATCCGCCGAAAAGGCAAGTCATGGCCAGCAGAGAAAAGAAGACAATGAGCAGGTTGTCAGGTTCAGCGCGGCTGATCGGCCGATCTTCGAGAAATACCGTATCTCCAGCCAAAAAAATTGGGAGCATCTTAAGCGACTCCGGCTTTTGCGCTGCGATCCGGTTAACGGCGGACACGGTCTGGGCATAGTTATCGACAAAGGTTTTGAGGATACTCTGTTCTATACCCGACTCATTGATGGTCAGCGTCATTTTTTCTCCCGTTTCGATAATGCCCTGCACCTTCCCCGCCGACAAAAGCGCCAAAGCCTCTTCTTTGGTGGTTAAGTGGAGGTTGAAGAGCCTCTCTTCTCCTTCTGAAAGCGACTGAACCAGGGAAAGAAACGCCTCGTCCCCCCCGCTGTCAACAACAGCTGTGTCTATTGTTTGGAAGGTTTCTTGGGCGCCTAACCGTCCAAGGGACATATATAAGAAGCTTGCCAGCAATATGGGAAAAATCATCGTCCAAAACATGGTGGACTTGTCATGCAGTATAATCTTCAGCCTGTATTTGAAGATATGAAAAAACATTTTTGGCCTCCTAATCCCTGAGTTCTTTCCCCGTGATCTCCAGGAAGACATCGTTTAGAGTTGGGAGCTCCGAATATATTTTCCCGAAGCTTATATTCTGTTTTTTCAACAAGGCCAATATATTCTCGAGGTTGTTTTTACCTTTGAGCGACTTTACAACAAGCGTTTTTTCGGTGAAAACCACTGAAACGATGTTCGGCAGGCTTTTTAAGGCGCTCAGTTGCCCGTCGCTTAAGCCGAAGACCTCAACCGTTATTTTCTCGCCAAGGCTGATCATGTCTTTTAAGGCTTCTTTGGTTCCCGAAGCGATCACGCGGCCTTTATCCAGGATGATGATCCTGGAGCAGATCTGTTCCACTTCTTCCATGTAGTGGGAGGTGTAAAGCACGGTTGCACCCATGCGGTTGAGTTCCAGAATACCTTGAAGGATATTGTTTCTGCTTTGCGGATCGAGGGCCACGGTCGGCTCATCCAGGATGATCAGTTTTGGCTTGTGGGCAATGCCGCAGGCCACGTTTAGCCTCCTTAACAGGCCACCGCTAAGTTTTTTGGGGTAGAACTTTTTGAACTCGTTTAAGCCTACAAAATCAATCGCTTCATAGACCAATTGCTTTCGTTTTAGCGCATCTTTGACGTACAGCCCGCAGAAATAGTCGATGTTTTCAACCACGGTGAGCTCATTGAAAACAGCAACGTTTTGCATGACAACACCGATCTCCTTTTTCAGATCGTAGGCTTCCGGGCTCATGGGTTTGCCGAAGATGCTGATTTCGCCTTTTTCGTAACCCAGAAGTGACAGGATACAGTTGATGGCAGTAGTCTTACCCGAGCCGTTTGGCCCTAAAAGCCCCAGAATCTCGCCTTCTTTCAGCTCAAGGTTCAGATGATCGAGCGCCAAAAGTTCGCCGTAGCGTTTGACAATGTTCGTTGCCTTAATTATCAATCCCATCCCTCCCCGGGAAGTTTCGCTGCCTTAATATTAGCTGAAATTTTGTTGCGATTGCAGTGTCAAAAATCAAATCTAAACATGACAATTGTCACCATTTATATATTTTGTCTGTTAAATCAATTGTTAAACTTCGGCGGGAATGATAGACTCAAAGAAAAGCTCAATCATAACAGGTGCGCCATGCCAAAGCAAGATCTTACAGATAAAGCGGTTTTCTTTTTCTGCTGTACCGTGATCAGCTTGGTCCAGCCTTTGGGGGCATGGCAGATTGTGCCCATATTGGCCGGCGCGGTTGCGGTCGGGTTTTTCACCTATTTTGAGGCACTGAAATCCAGGTTCGTTATCGGTGCCGCCTTTCTTTTGGCTTGTGTTTTTTACCAGCCCCTGTGCGCTTTCATCCCGGTTATGGTTTACTCTGCTTATGAAAACGAGCGCAAGTTTTTGGTGTCAGCCGCTTTAATCCCATTGGTGACGGCAGTTGATTTGGCATGGCCTCTTTGGCCGGCCATCGTCATGCTCTCGTCTATAGCCATCATCCTGAAACACAGGACAGCAGGATTTTCCAAATTAAGGGGCCATTATCTGTCTCTGCTCGATACCACCAGAGAAATGGGTGCAGAGATAAAAAATAAAAACAAGCTTATAATGGAAAAACAGGATGACGAAATCAGGCTGGCCAAGTTAAACGAGCGCAACCGTATCGCCAAGGAAATTCACGATCATGTTGGACACAGGCTGTCCAGTGCTTTCCTGCAAATAGGCGCGATGCTGACCCAAAGCCCAGGGCAGCCTCAGCTTGTTGCCCTTAAAGAAACGCTTAATCTGGCCATGGATAATATCAGAAACAGCGTCCATAATCTCTACGAGTCTTCACTTGACCTGGAAAGCGAGATCGCACAGCTGGCGGATAACCTTTCCTGTTGTCGGGTGGAGTTAATTATCCAAATGCAGACCGACCCAGAGATAAAAGTGAAATTTGCTTTGATCTCTGCCGTTAAGGAATCCTTTACAAATATTGCCAAGCATTCCAGCGCCACTTTGGCCTGCCTGACATTGACCGAGCACCCGGCATTTTATCAACTGGTGATATCGGACAACGGCCCCGCAGCTTGCGCCAGTTTTGAAAAAGGCCTCGGTCTTAAGAGCATCTCGGAGCGTGTTGAGGCCTTAAGGGGTCATTTTCTGGTCAGAATCCAAAACGGCTTTGAAATCTTCATCACCATTCCCAAGGAGGCGGCCCATGAAACTGCTGATCGTCGATGATGACCCGCTGGTCTGCCGGTCGCTGAAAACAATCCTCGAAGCCGATCCGGATCTGCGCATTGCCGGCATCGGTTATGACGGAAATGAAGCGATTGAGCTTTACCGTCTGCTTTTACCGGATATCTTGCTGATGGATATCCGGATGCCGAGGATGAGCGGATTAGAAGCAGCAGAATCGATCCTTAAGGCGCATCCCGAAGCCAAAATCCTTTTTCTGACCACTTTTTCCGATACGGAGTATATCGTGAAAACCCTGCGAATTGGGGCCAAAGGCTATATCTTAAAGCAGCACTTTGAGAGCATCATTCCGGCAGTCAGAGCCGTCAGCCTCGGACAGCGGGTTTTCGGCGACGAGATTGTGACAAAAATCCCTGACCTGCTGTCAAACAGCGCGAAAAAGGATTTTCAGGAGTTCCATTTGACACAAAAAGAAACGGTGATTTTGCGCTGGATAGCCGAAGGGTTGTCCAACAGGGAAATTTCCGAGATTCTTTTCCTCAGCGAAGGCACTGTCCGCAATTATATTAGCGTCATGTTAGAGAAATTATCCCTCCGGGATCGCACCCAATTAGCAATTTTTTATTACAAGAACAAGTAGGGTTGTTAGACCAGCAAGGGTATTTTGTCAAGGCCAAAAGAGTTCGTTACTATGTGCCGAGATTCAACCGGCTTTTTTTTATTAAACCCATTTACCCTAGCTGTAATAGGAATATTTTTCAGAGCTTCCCCGACTGCCCATCTTAATCCCCTGTCACCGGGTAGTTGGCAAAGTCGGCGCGCTGCCGGGTTATGCCGGTACCAGGACGGAAATTAAGGCTTTTTTACTCCAGATAGAAGGCCTATTTTTGCAGGATTGTAAAAAATACCTGTAAAATAACCGGGCGACGTACTTAAAAAGGAAATTTGCTTCAACGTCCAGCCATGGAAAGAATCGATACCCTTATGTAACACCAAAATCCTCCCGGTCCAATAAAATAGAGTGCGGACGGAGGGGGGATCTGAGATGAAAAGGGAGAGCATTTTTGAGTATTTGAGGCGGCCTGTGCCCTTGTATCTCAGGCAACACAGCTTTCAAACCCGAAAAGCACATGTAATGGTAGCCCTTGGTAGCCTTGCTTCCTCATTGTCGGCATTATTACACGTGTCAGGAGTATTGCTGCCGGGATTTGGGCAGATAATCGGAGCTTTTAGTTCGCTTCCTTTGATAGCGGTTACCCTAATGGTTCCTGGCGTTGGCTTTCTGGCAATGATTGCCGCTTCTTGCCTGGCAGCGATGTTTCATCCTTTGAGCGGATTAATCTTGCTCCTGACTTACGGACCGTTGGGCTTTGTAATGGGGCTGTCAATCTATTATCGCCTGCCACGGTACTTGGTGCTTATGTTCAGTGGGAGCGTTCTGGCTGGAGGTATTTGTCTTGTTGTTTTTGGGTTGGGCCTGCCGGCATTTGCCTTATTGCGGCTAACGGGCTTAACCGTATCCGTTCCGTTGGTTGCAGGGATGGTCCTTCTTTATTGCTGGTTATGGTTGGACTTAGTACAGGTCTTTCTTGCTCGCTTACCTTATTTCGCAAGGGTCAATGGCCAGAATAGCCAGGAATAGATCGGAATTATGGGAATTATGGGGGGGAATTATGGGGACACCATACTGAATTATGGGTTAGAAGTTAGACCCCTTTCCTCTTCGGGGGCCTTTGGGGCTGGGTTTATGCGGCCACAAATCCTATCCCAAAATCGTTTTAAGACTGATATTTTTAGATTCTGAATAGAATATCTTTTTGGGACGCCATGATTATCTGCAGCGCCAAGGAAATGGGCTGCCAAAATATCTGGACGGAAGATCTCAATGCAAACCAATTATATGAAGGTATTAAAGCTGTTAATCCGTTCATGTCCGGTTAACCCCAAGGAAAGCTTTAAAAACTGTTCAACTGGGTCTTGTCTTCAGTGGGAGGGGGAGTGCTACCCTCTCTGAAGCCAAGACCCAGTTGAACTGCTGTGATAAAATAAATATTCTGCTTGACACAATGCTCAGGTTAATGCTATATATGTATTAATAACAATAGTACACTTATAGCACAGCAGAAGGCAGGTGATCTGTTTTGTTCCATATCGACCAGCGAAGCAGCACACCCATTTATCAGCAATTGGTGCAGGAAGTAAAAGCGGCTGTCCTCCGGGGTGTACTGCTTCCCGGTGACAAGCTGCCTTCAGTGCGGGAGCTGGCCAGCCGGCTGGCGATTAACCCCAACACCATTCAAAAATCCTATCAGGAGCTGGAGCGCCAGAAGGTGATTGAAACCCTTAGGGGCAAGGGCACCTTTGTGTGTTTGGATTACCAGGTGCGGGAGGACGAAGAGCGGATGGACCTGTTTCAGAACAGCTTGCGTAAAATCCTGGTTGAGGCCCATTACCTGGGACTAAACCAGGAACGGATTTTAGCGCTGGTATCAAAACAGCTTGAGGAGCTAGGCATAGGGGAGGGGACAAGGTGAAGATTGTTGCAGATGGGTTGACAAAGACTTTTCGGGAAAAGACAGCGCTTAAAGAGATCAGTCTTACAGTGCCGCAAGGAGCAGTCTTTGGCCTGGTAGGGCCAAACGGTGCCGGCAAAACCACCTTGATTAAAATCATCATGGGTCTTTTGCAGCCCACCCGGGGCTCTGTCTTAATCGGCGGGCAGCCTGTACACCAGGATCACCGGATAAAGGCAAGAGTTGGCTACCTGGCCGATTATCAACGCTACTATCCCGGCTTTAAAGTAAAAGACATGTACCGGCTATATCGGGAGACCTATCAAAAGTGGAGCCCGGAGCGGTTTGAAGAACTGCGCCAAGTGTTCAACCTGCCGGAAAATGCCCAGGTAAAACACCTGTCTAAAGGGATGCACACCCAGTTATCCATCATCTTAAACCTGGCCCTCAAGCCAGAATTGCTGGTTTTAGACGAACCAACCGCCGGGCTGGACCCGGTAATCAGGCGGCAGTTTTTGAGCATCCTGATGGACGAAGTAGCTGAAAACGGCACCACAGTTTTTATTTCCACCCATCACCTGCATGAATTGGAACGCGTCTGTGACCATTTGGCAATTGTCCATGAGGGACGGCTCATTAAGAGCGAAAGCCTGGAGGACTTGAAAAAGAAAGTGCGCAAGATTCAGGCGGCCTTTGCCGGACCCCTGCCTGCGGAGGTTTTGCAAAAGCCTGGCGTCCTCAATGTGGAACAGACAGGCCGGGTGTACAGCATCACCGTGGAGGAAGGCCTCGATGAGCTGGCGGCCGAGCTGCGGCAATTTCAGCCCCTGTTCCTGGACTTTGTGGACATATCCCTGGAAGAGATCTTTATTCACCGGATGGGAGGCGAAGGCTATGGCTTTAAACAGATACTTGCCCCATAAAACTTTGTTTTGGAAAGACTGGAAAACCAGCCTGCCTGTTTTTGTCCCCTTTTTCCTGGTCGTTACTTTCGCGACTACTTTTTTCCTGCAGACTGAAATAATAGGGGGGCGTGAATTCATCGGCCCATGGCCCGGCTTCGCCTATTTTGAAAATCGCCTTCATGCTAATGATCCTTGGATGGGAGCCGCAATGTTCTTGCTGACAGTAGCCTTGGCTGCGATGACTCTGGGCCAGGAGCGGGAGCGGGAAACCCTGGGGCTTTTACTGGCCATGCCCTATTCCCGGCAAGATATCCTTTTTAGCAAAGTGGTAGTCGGGCTGATGCAGATCCTGATTACCCTGGTTTTAAACGCCCTGCTGATGAGCCTCCTCGTCTGGGCCAACCCCGGGATCAATTATTTCTTCGGCCTGCCGGAGATCTGGGGCTGGGCCGGGCACAGCTTTCTGGTTCTCACCTTTATCTTTTGTTTTACGGTATTGATCGCCACCGTTAGCGGCACCACATGGGGGAATTACATCCTGGCGCTGATTTTTTTATGGTTTCCAGTGGGGTTCTTTATGTTGCTTTATATGAATTTCAGAATCTGGATTGACATCCCTATGGAACAATTTGACGATCCGATACCTCTCCTCCGGCTTACGATCGAGGCCCTGTTCTCTCTTGCCTATTTGAAAACAATTCCCCTTTGGCTGATAGCCTTCAATGACTTGATCATCCATCAAGCTGCGGCCGGGATTGGCGGCAGGCTTGTTGTACCATACCTTTATGGCCTCCTGGCCATCCTCTCCCTTGGCCTTTATGCCTTGGCCCAATTTCTGTTTGCCAGAAACCCGCTGGAAAAAGACGGGGAGATTTTGGTCTTTGAAAGGCTGGAAGGCTTTTTTAAGCTAGGGGTTATAATTTGCTGCACCTTATTAGTTGGCCCTATGGTAGCCGCCGGCGTGTTTGGCCGCCTAGGCGAGGAATTCAAGCTATTTTTAATCCCCAGTTATCTGGTAGCCGGGGTCGGCACCTGGTATCTCATCAACCGGCTGCTATTATGGCGCAGAACAAAATAGGAAACAGGTTGGAAAAAGGGGTCTGGTCAAATGGTTTGCCGGCGCATTGGTTCGAAAAAACTCCCAGTTTATCATTGCCACCCACTCACCCATATTAATGACTTATCCCGGTGCGGAGGTTTACCTGCTGACGGAGGACGGCATTCACTCGGTAGGTTTTCGGGAGACGGAACACTATCAACTGACCCGCCGCTTTCTGGAAAATCCGGAAAAAATGCTATGCTATTTGCTGAATATGGATGACAGATAAGGAAATATGGAAATATGGGGACACCAGGAAATATGGGGACACCATACCGAATTATGGGATACAGGTCAGTACTCACTTTTTTTCGAAGGCCTTTGGGGCCGGGTGAAGCGGGTCGAATCTAATCCTAATATCGTTTTTAGACCTGATGTTTTTAGACCTGAAAGGGAACACTCGACTGCCAGATAATTTAGTATGGTGTCCCCCTAATTCTCCCCTAATTCTGGTGTCCCCCTAATTCCCCCCTAATTCCAATTCCCAATAAAAAATTCAGGGACTGTCACAAAATCCTCTTTGCCGGTGTTATTGTTATAGCAGGGGCTGAAAGGGAGGGATGGGCTATCACGCTTGCTGAATTCGAGGCCTTGTTTCAAAGCTACCATACCCTGGTGTACCGCCGGCTTTATTACCTTCTCGGAGAGCGGGCGGTGGCCGAAGACCTTACCCAGGAAGCCTTCCTTAAGCTATACCACAGTCCGCCCCGGGAAAAAAATAACTTGGGCGGCTGGCTGTTACGGGTGGCCGGAAATCTGGCCTACAACCACCTGCGCGGTGAGGAACGGCGCCGCCGCCGCGAGGAGGGTCAGCACCGGGAGGAGGCCGATGTTATTTCTCTGGAGGAAGCAGTTATCCGCAACGAGGATGCTCGGCTGATCCGCCAATGCCTGATAAAACTGCCGCCCCGTGACCGCATCTGCCTGCTGTTAAAAAATGCCGGCCACAGCTATGCCGAGATTGCCGCGATTATTCAGGTGGATAAGCATTCGGTAGGCACTATCCTGGCCCGGGCGCGCCGGCATTTCGCCAGTTTGTACAATGAATTGGAGGGGAGTGACGACCGTGTGTCCAAAAGAGGGCGTTCTTCAGGCCTATCTTGACGGTGAACTGGATGTGGATATGGCGGTCCGGGTGGCGGGCCACCTGGCTTTGTGTGCTGCCTGCCGGGAACGGATACATGACCTCAATGGACTTGCCGGCAGTACAACTGCCGCTCTGGAGTATTACCGGCGGGAAACGGCATCCACGGAACGTACTGTGCGGATGCCCCGCGTGAGTAATTTGCCCTGTCATTATCAGTCTCCGACTAAAGCAAGGAGGTTCGTCAATATGATAGAGCGCTACAAATGGTTTATCGGTGCAGCTGTGTCCGTCCTGGTCCTGACTGTTTTCTTAAGCTGGGCGCCAGGCCGCAGCCTGGCCGCCCAATTCCTGAACATCTTCCGCATGGAAAAGATCCATGTGGTCGAGATCACCCCCGAGGACATGGCCCAACTGGCTAAACTCCTTGATGGTATTGAGGGCATTGACGGTCCGGTGGGCGAGGTGGATATCAGGAATTTCGGCCGGGTAAGGGTCGAACATCCGCCCGATGCCGCATGGATAGTGGAAGCCGACCCCACCCAGGTGGAGAGCTTAAGCGGGCTTAGCCTTAACCTGCCCGCCACCCTGGCCGGGCGGGAAAGGACAGAGATTATCATTGAAAAGCCGCCGGTCATCACCTTTACCCCTGATGTGGAAAACCTCAACAATTACCTTAGAACACACAGCAATGTGCTGTTGCCGCGTGACCTGGCGGGCCAGTCCATCACCTTTAACATCCCACCCCTGGTCAGGGCCCAATACGGCCAAACGGGCCAAGGTTTCGCCATCTACGCTGCCCGCGCCCTGACAATTGAGGCTCCCCAGGACTTTGATCTGGCCTCCCTGCGTCAGGCCCTGCTGAGACTGCCGTTTTTGCCCGAAAACTTACGCCGGCAACTGGCGGACATTGAAGACTGGCGGCATACCCTGCCCATCCCGGAGACTCGGGCTATGGGAGTGACGGAAGTCTCAGTTAACGGCAACCAGGGAGTCTACTTCGTTAATGAATTCGATACCAGTGCCGTTATTTTAGCCTGGCGCCAGGGCGACAGCTGGCGGGCCATCAGCGGGCTGCCCCTGGAAGAAGCCTTGCTGGTAGCGGCGGAGGTCAGGTAGTGGCTATTATAGAAGTCCGCAATTTAACCAAAGTGTACGGCCGGCAGGTAGCCTGCCGGGACATCTGCCTCTTTGTGGAGGAGGGGCAGATCTTTGGCCTCCTAGGCCCAAACGGCGCCGGCAAGAGTACCCTGGTGAAGATCCTCGTGGGCTTGGTCTACCCCACGGCCGGGGAAGCTAAGGTTGCCGGTTATGCGCCCCAGGATCTCAGAGGCCGGCGCCAGGTTGGCTTTTTGCCGGAGAATTTCCGCTTCCACAGCTGGCTCACGGGAAAAGAACTCGTGGCCTTTCACGCCCGTTTGGCGGGTCTGGACGGCAAGGCCGCCGGGCAACGGGCTTATGAAGTCCTGGAACTGGTGGGTCTTGCCGGGGAAGGGCAGAAACTGGTGGCCAATTACAGTAAAGGGATGCAGCAGCGCCTGGGCCTAGCCGCCGCCCTGGTGGGCGACCCGCGGGTGGTCTTCCTGGACGAGCCAACCTCGGCTTTGGATCCCTTGGGCCGGCGCCAGGTGCGGGAGGTCCTCCTGGCCCTGAAGGAGGCCGGCAAGACTATCTTTTTAAACAGTCACCTGTTGAGCGAGGTGGAGCAGGTCTGCGACCGCGTGGCCATCATCAACCGGGGTACGGTGGTAGCCGACGGCAGACTGGATGAACTGCAAGCCGGCCCGGCGACAGCCGCCATCAGATTGGATGGCCTGACAGGAGAACTGGCAGCAAAACTGCGCCTGCGTTACCCCGATCTGCAGCTGGAAGGTGACCGGCTCACTCTGACCCTAAATGGCCGCGAGGAAATCGCCGATTTTGTGGCCAGGCTGGTGGCCGGGGGCTGTCGCATCTATGAAGTGACGCCCGGCCACAACTCCCTGGAGGATATTTTCGTCCACCTGGTAAGGGAGGGGGAATTGGTATGTGGCTGATGGCTCTTTTTACCTTCCGGGAGGCCTGGCGCAAGAAAGTCGTCCTGGTGGCAGGCCTGCTCACCCTGGCTTTCCTCGCCCTGTACGGCACCGGACTGCACTTTGTCTTGGATTCGGACAGGGCAAATTTCGCCGATCCTGCCCTTGCCGATTTTATCGCCCTTACAGAAACCATTCTCATTTTCAGCATGGGAGTCTACCTGTCCAGCTTTTTGGTAGCCGGCTTGGCTATCCTGTCCGCTGTGGGGAGTATCGCGGGGGAAATCGAAAACGGCACCCTTTATCCCCTGATGGTCCGGCCCCTTTCCCGCCGCGACCTGCTCCTTGGCAAATTCTTCGGCCTGGCAGCCATGCTGGCCACCTATGCCGCCCTCTTTTTCTTGGCTCTGGCCGGCTTGATTTACTGGCAAACGGGGCTTGTCATTCCCGGACTGGCACCGGCTTTGGGCCTATTTGTCCTGAAGCCAATGGTTCTTTTATCTGTTACTCTTTTGGGGACCACCAGGCTCACAACCCTGGGCAACGGCGTTTTCGCCTTCGGCCTCTACTCTTTGGCCGTGGTCGGGGGCAAGATGGAACAGATCGGCGTCCTCTTGGGAAGCACTGCTACCGTTTATACCGGCGTGGTCACCAGCCTCATCCTGCCGGCTGATGCCGCTTACCGCAGGCTGGTGGCGACGGTAGTCGACCGGATAGCGACAGGCAACGGCCAGGACCTGCCCTTCTTTAATCCTCAGAATATCCTTGGTCCTTTTGGCAGCCAGTCTACCCCCAGCGATTGGATGCTGGTTTATACCCTGGCATATATAGTTTTTATGCTGGCTGCTGCAGTCAGCACCTTTAAACGTCGGGATATTTGAGTTCTATCTTTCGTGGGCTTACTCTGAAGCCAAGGATCAGTTGAATTCATGTACTGGCTGATTGCTCCTGTTTTCTTCATTTCGACTTTGACGTGGACCTGCGTTGATAATATCTTTTAACGCCGGTTTGCAAGGGAACAGGCTTCAAATAGAGGAGGGGGGTTGGGTTTTGGTTTCAATACGAAAAATTCTGCAAGCCTCATTTATCCTGGTATTTCTTTTTGCATTGATTTTCAATTTAGGAGCCATTTTTCAAGAAGGCAATCCGTTGCCTGTATTGTGGGCAATTATTAAGCTAGAATTTACTGACTCTAATATAGTCGCATTTACAGAAAATAAGCTTATCCAAAAAGACGGCCCTGAAGCTCCCCTTACTAACTATCTGGCTGAACACGGCTGGACTTTTAAAGACAGGCTGGGATCATTAATTGTCTACACTAGAGGTACCGATGAGCTTTACGTAAAAAGCCGCAGATTAACTACTTTTTATAATGTTTACGAGCTTGAATATCCATTGATAGATATTAAAGCAAATTGAGCCTTATTAGCGGTTGGCGTTTCGTGTTGATGACAATATGGGGGAAACAGCATCGGATATCGCCCAAAAAGCCATCACCCAAAGATATGCCGGGCTTGGTTACACAGTTGAATTCCTGAGCGGACATAATGCGATGATTGGCAGCTCGCCCCTTTGGTTCGCCGATTTCCCGTATCAGGTATTATATTGGCGGTGGTCTGGTTTTACCCGGTTTGCCGCTCCTATTGACATCGGGCTGGATTATAAGGTGTTTAACGAGCAGGGGCATTT